>VFQQ010000108.1_pt1 | contig 216489 bp, 148 predicted proteins | sample 3512341 | NCBI WGS metagenome assembly VFQQ01 (sample SAMN10412373, study PRJNA504923) | tailings metagenome | isolation source: Relicate 2 Philex TSF1 revegetated site | place: Philippines: Tuba, Benguet | collected 2017-08-29 | reverse complement strand
GCCGGAGGAACTGAAACGCTTTTTGGAGGAAGTCCATGATACGAACCAGTGTTGACTTGCAATCTGTCATCCAGTTGCCTGACCCCGTTTCCCCCGTTTCCTTTGACCCCGTTTCCTTAGTTGCAGCCTGACCGGGTTTCCTTGACCCCGTTTCCTGACGGTTTCCCTGGAGGTTTGCGGCAAGAGGTGCCGACAAACTTGTGTGATGGGTTTGGAGAGTGCCTCAGAACTCCGCGAACTGGCGTCCGCGCAGGAACAGCAGGTGGCAGGTGACGCGCTCTGGCGGCAGGCCGGTCAGACGCGAGACGGCGCGCCGGTACAAGGCGAGCTGTGGCGCGTAACCCCGGCTTTTTTCCTCCAGCGCCTCGGCGTCCGGGGTGTCGTCGGTTTTGAAGTCGATCAAGCGCGCACTGGTGGCGATGCCCTGGCTATCGAGTTCGAGCACGACACGGTCGAACACGCCGGAGATCCAGCCGCCGTCATCAATGAAATCAAACGGCTTCTCCCGCCAAGCGCGCGCGGCGGCGGCGGGTTTGGCGAAGGCGGGCGCCAGCGCGGGATCGTTCAATACCGGCAGCACGAGGTGGAGTGCTTGCTGGCTGAGGGTGTCGTCTTCCTCGATGAGACCGCGCTCAAGCCAGCGTGTTTTCAGAGAGTCAACCGGATCGCCGGCGGTCCACCACTCGATCTCCGCCAGCATTTCGTGCACGCGCGATCCCAGGCGGCGGCCGAGGTCGCGCCCAGGCGCAAACAAGACGCGGCCCGGCACACGGAAATCTTCCTCGCCTGAAGGCGTGCGGCGGCGCTGGCGGGGTTGGTTTTCGCGCAGCAGATCGCGCAGGACAACGGGAGTTGGCTCTGCGGCAGGCGCGGCGGGCGCCGGTGCCGGCAATGTCTCGAACCATGCGGGATCGCCGCATTGCCAGAGCACTTCAAGTCTTTGCCCGTCGAGCGCCAACTCGTTCACCGTTTCCGCGCCGAGCCGCTGCCGCAGGAAGGTGTCCGGCTTCATCGACTTGCCTGCTTTGGGCGGCGGCGGCGTCAGCAGGTAGAGGGCGTGTTTGGCGCGTGTCATAGTGACGTAGAGCACGCACAGGGACTCGAACCCGGCGGCGGCCTGTGCCTGGCGTTGGTGGGCGCGCAGCACGGGATCGGCCTCGCGGTAGTTTTTGAGCGGCGTTTGCAGCACCCAGGTGGTTTGACCCTCCTCCTGCTGCGCCAGCCATGGCGATTTGCGCTCCAGGTTCATCGCGTCGCGGCCCATCTCAGTGGCGATCACGACATCGAACTCCAGCCCCTTCGATTTGTGCACAGTCATCACTTGCACGGCGTCCGATCCGGTCGGGTGCGACAACTCATGCTCGCGCGCGGTTTGCAGGAACTGATCGAGGTCGCGGCTGCCGCTCTCATCGAAGGTGGCACAGAGGTCGGCGAACTCGGCAAGACGGTGCTGATGAAAGGCGTCCATGTCCGGCAGCAGTTCTCGCAAGCGCTCCGTCCATTCGAGGGCGAAGGCGGTGAAACCGCGCTCAAACACCGCCTCCGCGACACGCAAGGCCGTGGCCGCCAAGCCGTGATTCTCATTTTCCAGCAGGGCGCGCATCGGCGTCATGCGCAGGTGCTCGCGCGCGGCGCTGTCGTCCGGGTGCGCGGCCAGTTGCAGCAGGGAGAGCAGGGCCAGCACGGGCGCGTTGTCCTGAGTGGGCTGGCTTTTCGACTCGGTGACCACGCTCATGTGGGTGAGCGCGCGCAGTTCGGTGGCGAGCCGCTTCGCGACCTTGTTTGAGCGCGTGATGACGGCGCAGGTCTGGCCGCGGGCGAGCGGGTCAAGCCGCCGCAGCAGCGCGGAGGCGGCGCGTGCGGAGAGGGAAAAAGCGAGGTCGTCCGACTCGTCATCACTGCCATTCTCTGCGCCGGCTTCACTGGCCACATCCTGGGTCATTTGCAGCAGGGCGGCGTAACCTTTCAAATCGGGCTTGGCGCTGCGGTGCGGTTCAAACAACCAGTTTTCGGTCGCTCCCGGCAGCAAGGCTTCGATGGCGTTGACATCAGAGAAGACTTGGTTGACCGCCTCCAGCACTTCCGGCGCGCTGCGATACGACTCCGTCAACGTGCTGACATGCACGTCCGGTCGTTCCATCAAGCGGGCGAACAATTCCGGCTCCGCATAGCGCCAAAGGTAGATGGATTGTTTGACATCGCCTACTGCGAAGAAACTGCGCCGGCCGTCGGCGTCCTGCAGCACCTCGGAGACGAGGCGCTCGGTGACGCGCCATTGGCTGTGGCTGGTGTCTTGAAACTCGTCCAGCATCCAGTGATCGAATCGGCTGTCGAGCCGGAACCAGATGTCCTCGCCAGGCCAGGCGGCATCTGCTCTCGCGGCGGCGCCGAGCAGCAGCGGGATGTCGGCAAAGGAGAGCTGACCCTGCGCGCGCACGCGCTGGTGATAAAGCGCCTCAAAGGCTGCAAGAAAACTGGCGAGACCACGGGCGCGCTGGGCGCGCACCAGGAACTCACGGCGGCACAAACCGTGCGCCAGAGCGAGCCAGGCTTGAGCCGTCTCGCCGCTGATTTCAGTCTTCCGTCTTCCCCAGGTGATGGTGGCCTGACCGCGAAGGAGATCGTCGCAGTGCTCGCCGCTTTTTTTCAGGAAGGCTGTCACCGCTTTGGGCGGCGGAGTGCCGGGAGTGGTGACCAGCACCTCGTCATGCAAGGCGTCCAGCAGGTCCGCGCCAGAGGAGGTGGTTTCGGGAAACAAATCGCGCAACCGCGCGGCCCATCTTTGCAAGGCTTTCGAGTCCGGTTCCTGGCTGTCTATCTCCTCCGACCAGAGGCGCGCCAGATTGCCCCAGGCATCCGCATCCGCGCTTTCCAACCAGAGGCGGTGATTGCTTTTCACCCAGTCCCGCAGCAGGTCCTCCACGCTTTTCGGCTCCAGGCTGAAGCTGGCGGTCTTGATGGCGTCAAGCAGGAGTTGGGTCTGCCGATCCCTGGCGCCGCCGGTTTGCATCCCGTCGAGCAAAGCGTCGAGCGTCTCCATTTGCGCCTGTTCGGCCTCGTCCTCGTCCATCACCATCGCCGTGGCGGGCAGGCCGGTCTCCATGGGGAAACAGGCGGCGATGGCGGTGAAAAAACTGTCCAGCGTGCCCAGGCGCAGGCGCGGGGTCTGGCGGGTGAGAAGGCGCAGCAGCGCGGCGTAATCCACGCCCTTCGGCACGACGGGTTGCAGGTCTTTGAAGTAGTGCGCCGCCAACTCCGGCTTCACCGCCAGCTTCGCCAACTGCGAGAGGATGCGGTTGAAAAATTCCCCCGCCGCTTTGCGGGTGAAGGTCATGGCGACGATGCGTTGCGGTTCCTCGCCGAGCGCCAGCAAGTGCAGGTAGCGGCGCACCAGTTGGTAAGTCTTGCCCGAACCGGCGGAGGCCGAGATCAACTCGTGTTGAAAACCGCTGCGTGATCGAGTGTCGCTGGGCATCACGATGGAAAATAAAAGTCAGCCGGCCAGCGCCACCAGCGTCACGCGCAGACGCTCGCAACGCGCCACCACCTCGTCCCAGCCGAGCACCAGTGTGCGGCCCGCCTCCACCGCCACCACATCGACGCCCGCGTCGGCCGCCGCTTGTATGGTGTCGGGTCCGACCACCGGCACGTCGAAACGCATGTCCTGCTCCGGTTTGGAAACCTTCGCCATCGTGGCTTCGCCGCGACCGAGCGCACCCCCGCGTTTCACCGCCTCGTTGGTGCCCTCAAAAGCCTCCACCGCCAGCACCGTGCCTTTTTTCACCACCACGGTCTGGCCGATGTCGAGCCGGCTGGTTTCCTTGGCGATGCGCAGGCCGTAGCGCGCGTCCTCCCAGCGGCGCTCTTTGATCTTGGGGCCGGCGACGATGCCCTCCGGCGGCATCAAATGCTCCAGAAAGGTGGTCGCCGGCAGCAGGGTGATGTCGTCCTTGGCCAGTTCCTCGCCGATGGCGTTGAAGAGACTCTCGGCGTTGCGCTGCTTCAATCGTGCCAGCATGAGCAGCGTGCGCATGTCCGGGCGCAGATCGAACAGGTTTTTCGGCGCGATCTGCCCCACCATCACCGCCTGTTTGACGCCTTCGTCTCTGAAGAAGCGGATCAATTTGCCGAGCTGTCCCACCCGCAGCCAGGCCGCCGCCTCCACCAGTCCGGCGAGATCCGGCTTGGTCTCGTTCTCAAACGCCGCCGCCACCAGCCGCCGCACTCCCGCGCGCCGCGCCGCCGCCACGAAGGTCTCCGGGTAGATCCCGTTGCCCGCGATCAGGCCGATGCAATCCAGGGACGGTGCGTCAGTCATGCCAGAGGGAAGGTGGAACCACGAATGCACACGGATGCACACGAATAAAACCGGCATTCAAACCCGCTCTGCCGGGATAGAAACCATCCTTCATTACGCCTCCATGAGTGTTCATTCGTGTTGATTAGTGGTTCAAAAAAACTACCCGATCCTGATTCACTCTTGCGGTGGTTGTTCCTTTGCCAATTCGAGTGCGGGCAGTTGCACCCCTTCGTAAATTTCCTGAATGGGAAGATCGAACCCGAGGCAGGACAGGGGGATTTTCGCGTCCTCGCCAGCGAGGATGTCTCGTTGAAAGCCGGTTTCACCGCGCTGGTAAATCACCACTTCCCGGTTTGAACTGTCCACGAGGAGATAGACTTCCAGTGTTGGAATGGAAAGGTAAGCTTCTTTTTTTTCTTCCTCGTCCACACGGCGTGTGGATGGGGATAGCACTTCCACCACAAGAATTGGGTTGTCTTGATAGGTGTCATCCGGCGGATTCGGATGACAGGTTACCTGCATGTCCGGGTAATAAAAGCGGACGTGGTCGCGCAGTTTGACTCGGACTTTGGTGTCGCTGTTGAAGGGGCGACATTTGCTTCCTCGAAGACGCGTGCCAAACGCCAGGAAGAGATTTCCTGCGATGCTGTTGTGGATGTTTTGCGCGCCCGCCATCGCATACACCGCCCCTCCCACATACTCGTGTTTGACGGCGGAGTTGACCTCGCCGGTAAGATACTGATCAACGCTGACGAACTTGTGCTGGATGGCGATGGCGCTCATTGATTCGTGTCGATTAGTGGTTCAAAAATCCGCCGCGCGTAGCCTCAAGCCAGTTGAAATCTCGGGTTCTGCTCCATGAACGCTTTCGGGTTGTGCCAGACCACCTGCTCGACCGCCGCCTCGTCCCAGCCGCGCTGGCGCATTGCCCGCATCGTTTTCGGCACGGCCAGCGGATCGCTCACGCCCCAGTCGCAGGCGCTGTTCATCCAGATGCGCTCGGCGCGCCGCTGCTCCAGCATGTCAATGGCGCGGTGCGGGGTGCATTTGCTTTCGGGATAAAGCGTGATGCCGCCCCAGAAACCGGCGTCGAGCACGAGGTCGATGGTGTGCTCCTCGACGTGGTCGATGATGACGCGGCCCGGGTCGATGCCGGAGAAATTTTTCAACGCCTCCACGATCAACCGCGTGCCCTTCAGTTTGTCCTCCAGATGCGGCGTGTGGATGAGCACGAGTTGGCCGTGATCCTGCGCCACTTGCAGATGCCGCTCAAACACCGCCAGCTCATTGCGGCTGTTTTTGTTCAGGCCGATCTCGCCGATGCCGAGCACGCCGGGTTTTTCCAGGAACTCCGGGATCAGGGCGATCACCTCCTCCGCCAGCTTGAGGTCCTCCGCCTCCTTGGGATTGATGCAGAGCCAGCAGTAGTGGGCTATGCCAAACTTCGCCGCGCGTTTCGGTTCGTATTCAGTAATCTGCCTGAAGTAGTCGTAAAAACCCTGGGCAGAGGCGCGATCAAAACCCGCCCAGAAAGCCGGCTCGCAGATCGCCGCGCACCCCGCCAGCGCCATCTTCTCGTAGTCATCCGTCACCCGGCTGACCATGTGTCCGTGAGGTTCGATGTACTTCATGGTCGTATCGGTCAGGAGTCGCCGCCATTCCAGGCGCCGATGGCACCCTGCATCGCCGCCTTTGGCACCGGCTCGGTGCTGGGATCGCTGAAGGTAAGCAGCACCTGGCGCGCGCGCTCCGGCTCGTCGGTGTGGAGCTTGGCCAAAGCCTCTTTGAGGGCGGCCACGCGCAAGTCGTCCTCCTGGCCGGCGCGTTGGACGCGGTCGAGGAAGGCCGCCAGATCGATCAGTTTCGACCGGGCGTCCATGAAACCGAGGTCCACCAAGTTGACGGGTTGAGGTTGAGTCCAGGCAGGCATAGAGTCAACCTAGCCGCGCCCCCGCGCCGCTCAACCCCGAATCCAGCCGCATGATCCTCCGCCAAATCGCCGAGCAAGCCCCCTTCACCACCAAGGACGGCAGCACCATCCGCAGCATCTTGGACCGCGCCAACGCGCCGGTGCAAAACCAGTCCCTGGCCGAGGCCACCGTGCCCGCTGGCACCGCCACCGAGCGTCATTACCACAAGCTCAGCGAGGAGTTTTATTTCATCCTGGAAGGGCAGGGCACCATGGAAATCGACGGCGAGGAAGGCCTTGTCAAACCCGGCGACGCCATTTTGATCCCGCCCGGCGCCTGGCACCAGATCACCGCCTCCGAGACGCTCCGCTTCCTCTGCTGCTGCGCGCCGCCGTATGCGCATGAGGATACTTTCTTCAAGTGAAAGCGACTGGCTTGATTCCGTGCGAAGTGTCTGTGATTTTAGAATGATTTTTTGGCTTCAGTGATGCGTTTCCGCCAGTAGTAGGGACGGCGCTTCGCGTGCGCGACCGCCAGAATGACGACGCGCTCCTTCCAAATCATGTAGGCGATGTAGTAAGCCCCGAAGCGTGGCGTGTGGGCGGTCGCCGAAAACGGAACCGTTCCGGGGCCTCCAGAATCGACTTCAAATGACGCCGGAAGGTCGCATCAAAGGCAGATGCCAGCGGCTTCGCAGGATCGTCATCGTCAATGGCCGCATAGTAACGGATGATTTCTCGAAACTCGTCCTGTGCCGCCGGATGAATGTCATAAGGCTCCATCATGCCCGGCGCGGGATGCCGAGTTCCTCAAAGAGCGCGGCGGTGTTTCGCTCGAACTCCTCGTCGGAGACCAGCTTTACCTTGCCATCTTCAATGTCTTTGATTCGCGCGTCAATTTCCGCATCCCAGGCGGCCTCGACCTCGGCGTCGTCCTCAGCGTCCTCGGCTGGAACGAGCGGGACAGAGAAAGAACGTTGAAGATCAAGAAGCAACTCGCGTGCCTCATCGGGAGCGAGGTTGTCGATCTGTTTACGAATGTGTTCCACAGCGGCAGTCATGCTGCTGCATGGTAGCAGAGAAAGGGCGTTTTGTCGAGAGGCTAGCGGCTTGCCCGCTGGACAGAACATGAGCACGGGGTCGGATGGGGGCGGTGCCCTTTTTCCCAGTTTCGCCTGGCGTATCTGGTGATTGACTCCGTCGCCCTTGGGGCTGCCAGTCGGCAGTCTATCTCAGATCCTCCAGGGACTTCGATTCCTCAAGCAGCGGGCGGAAGTCTCCCGGAGGATGACGTCGCGCAGCTTGAGGATGCCGGTGGTTTTGGCGGCGACGGCCTGCTCGTGCTCGATGGCGCTGATGAGTCTTCCTCGTTAGGTCTTACGCTAGCGTGTCATGCCCCATGTATTTGTGCATCAATCGGCTTGGCGAAAGCTGCTCCTAGAGAAATGAAGTTTTCAACGGTGCCCTCAATCCGATCAAAGATGGTGACGGGCGGCACGGACTTGCCTTGTTCCCAGTGACGAACATCCGCGGCGATAGCCATCACTTTCGACCAAACCCATACTGGCTCAAATCGCTGACACGGCGAGCTTTGAGCACCAAGTCGGCCTGTGTCTGTTCTCGATCTGGGTAACAGCCTAGAAACGCGATCAGCCTTGGCCTGTCTCGCGACACGCCACATTTTAGCCACAGAGCATAAATGCTCAGGCCGACGGTCTCTCGCGTCGCCCAGATGCCTGACATCGTTTTTACGCTCCGAGGGTCAGGGGCAGAAGACAGATAAGGCGGTGGAGAGCTGGGTGGCGTATTCCCGGGCGTCTTCGGAGCCCTCCTCGTGGAGGGCGCTGAGATGCGCTTCGAATAGGCGTTTTGCCCCAGGGTTGGGGGGCTGCCGGGTCAGGACATCCGTCAGGAGCAGGTACCCTTCCAGCATTTGGGTCAGCAGGGGGTCGTCGCCCTCCGCGGCGTGGGATTTTCCAGCTTGGAATGCTGCGGCGGCGCGGGCCAATTTGCCGGCAGCCAGTTCATGGGCACCCAGGATCCAGTGGGCATTGGCTTTGGCTCTGGGCAGGGCCTGCCGTTCTTCCGCCAGACGCAGGTTCAGATGGGCTGCATCCCGGCCCAGGGCGATGTCCGCAGGAGTGAGCAGGATATCGGGTTCATTCCATCCGGGCCAGGTGAAGGAGGCCAGGTTGTAAGCCAGCGCCATGGCGGAGCCGCGTAGAGCGGCGCTCGCCTCTGGATCGCGCGTCCGAACCGCGGCGCCGAGAGCGTGCTGAATGCCGGCGTGTGACAGGGCGATCACGGCTGGAAGGCTCTTTCTTTGCCAGTAGGAGTCCAGTTGAGCTTGCAAATAGATTTCAGCCGCGTGCTGAGGATCTTGTGTGGTCAGTAACTCGACAACAGCCAAGCAGCCCTCGGTTTCCAGTGTTAGCAAAGCAGCGGCCATTAGATCCTTCAGGTTCATGGAAGCACTCATTTGGTAATAGAGATTGGGACAAACTCCGGGGGGGCGTCAACGGTTAGTCCCTTTCTGACTTTTCAAAGATTCAGTCTCTCCGTTTCCTGTGAACAGGGTACGCTCATCCACAAAGCTGATGCGACTGCCGAAGGGATCACCCACATAATACATCCGCTCACCCCAAGGCATCGTCTTGATGCCTCCCTCAAATCTCCGCGCTTCCGCGAGATGGGTATCAAGAAGGGATGTGTCGCTCTTGAACTTTGGAACGCGCGCGAGCGCTTCGTGAGCGTAGCCGATGAAAATTGGGATTGTGGTGGCCGCGGCGATGGTGGGGAGACTCGTGCTGCCTGGTGTTTCATGGACGCGCGCGCTCCTGTTCCAAGGACTGCGCTTGCAGAATGCTGGCGGGCGAGAGGGAGGTGAGCGGCACGGGGATGTCCTTGCCATCCATGTGCAGCAGCACGTTGGCGCCTTCCACGCGCACAAACCGGGCCTGGATGCTGCGCCCGGCGGTGTTGATCCATGTGTGTGCTTTGTCAGCGGCGTCAGCGGCCTGCGCGGCTGGTCCCAGGCGTTTGGCACGCTGGGCTGCATGCAGATCGGGCGGCTCCAGGCTGCCGGGATTGATGTTTTCCACATGATGTTTGCCCACTTCGCTTTTGCGCGCGCGCAGTTTCAACCCAGCCAGCACGAGGCCGCCATCAGGGGCGAAATCGGCCGAGGGCATGGCGAGGTCCTTTTTGGTCTTGATGTTCCAAAACACCGCACCTGCGGCCGCATGCTTTCCCTGGCCGCTGCTGCCACCGCTGGTCCACAGTCGCGTGCCAAGACCGGCGTCAATCTGCGTGAAGAGATTTTCATACGGCCCGTGGCGATGGTTGTCGATGGCCAGGTCGGCGGCTCTGCCGTTGCTGAAAACGTTGCCGGTGCTGCCCTGCGAGACGGTGAGATCGTGAAAGAACTTCATCCCGATGGTGAAATGGCGGCACAGGCAATCCACGCCCATCAAAGAGATGCCATGATGCCCCTGGATGTCCTCCCCTGCGGGTTTGCGAGTGGAGACAAACTCGATGCCATCCAGGGTGCAGAACACCGAGCCGATGATGAAGGGCCCGCTGTCAGGGTTCACGATCTTGAGGCCGCGCAACCAGCAATCGGCAGCGCCTTTGATTTCGACGGGGTTGAATCCCTCCTCCGTCCAGTGCCCGCGATAGGGAGTGGCCGGAAATTCGATGCTGAGATGCTCGACGCCGCAGTTCTCCAGCGTGGGTGCGTAACGCTTGAGCACGGGTGTCCATTCAGTGCTCACATCCGCACGCAGTGGACGGTCCAGCGTGAGGGTCTGGTCCTCGATCTTCACGACAGTGAGCACCTGCGTGAGCGCATAGGTTTCTTTCAGCTTCGAGAGGTCGCCCGAGTCGCCACGATAAACATGCGCGACCAGGGTCCGCGCGGAGTCGTCGGTCAGTTCGAGCACGACCCTGGTTCCAGCCTGAAGCCTGCTGGTGTCGGCCACGGTGAGTGTGGTGTCTCCGCGTTTCGCCGCTGCTGCAACGATGCTGAGCGTCTCACCGGCATAGCCGTTGCCGGCCAGCGAGATCATGCCGCCGCTCCATGAGTAGAGCGTGGTGGCGAGACTGCTTGTCGGGTTGTTGTAAACACGTGGCACGATGGTGTTCATCGGCACCGGCATGAGCAGCGTGGTGAGCGCCGTACCCGCACCCTGAAGCACGGTGCCTGACTGGGTGATCGGGAGAAACTTTGTGACGACATACCGGCCCGCAGGAAAGAAGATCACCTTGCCCGGCGCTGCGGCAATAGCCTTGAGGATCGCCTCGGTGTCGTCGGTCGTTCCATCACCCGTGGCGCCGAAATCCTTCACGCTGACCCGCGCATCCGGTGCCACCGGCTCTGCCGTTCCCATGCGATAACCCGCAAAGGAGAAATCCGGCAGGGGCGAAGCCGGCGTCCAACGTTCTCCGGCTTTTCCCCACAGTTCGGAGGTGGCGGCAGACAGAGCGGAGGCACCCGCAAGCGATAGCAATATGGCTTTGCACAGGTGCGGCGCGAGCTTCGTGGGGATCATGGCATGGATTCAGATGAAAGATTGGCCGCCTGATCCTCCTTGGGCAGATCGTCACGTGGCTCAGTTCCGAGCCAGAGCACATTTCCGTCAATGTCTTCGAACTTCATCTCATAGGCCCACGACCAGTTTTTCGGTTCCTGAAGCACTCTGACTCCTCTTGCGCGATAGACGTGAAACAGCGTGTCGTCTTCCAAACCGATCCAGACCCAGACGGGAGCAGCCTTCTCCGTGATTTGGCTGAGCATGATGGCACAGCGGTCTTTTGACGCGGAACTGATTGAGCCGCTGCTCCAATCGAGACTGAATCCGAGTGTTTCGGTGTAGAACCGAGCGCTCCGTGCGAGATCGCTCACGGGGAGAATGGGGATGGTGCATTCAATCTGCCGTTCAGAAGCGTTCATGGCGCTTTTTGAGTTTTAGCGTTTTGGGGTGCATCTGATTCTGGTTCAGGAGAGGAGTGCAGACTCACGCCGTTGCTCGTCTGCTCTAGATCTGGGTCAAAGGCGAACTCGAAGATGGCTCCATCGAGCGTGTTCAAAATCCAGTCTTCAATGCGTTGCGGATCTTCCGACACGGCAGCCTCCAGCCAAGCCCGGCCGTGGGCGTCATCGAGCCTTTCGAAGTCCATCCTGAGCGTGCCCTGCTGGGAGCCCTTCACGGGAGGCATGGCCGCGCTGCGCTGCTCGATCTTCATCAGCATCTCGGGTGTGCCCAGCACGGCGATGAAACGGTCCATGAGCTTGTTGAGCTCAGCGCTCTTCTTCAGCTGCTCTTTCGACAGGCCAGCGTGGCGTTTGAGAATGTGATCCACGGATTGCCGGACATGGAGCGACACGCCTCTTGGCCGATAGTAGTGCGTCGCTGGATCGGACGGAGTTTTTCCGGCCGCAGTTTCCTTGGCCTGTGGTTTTGCCCTCGCGGGAGACGCCTGCTCCTTCGGCTCTTTTGCCGGCGATCTATGGAGCACGGTGGGAACGCTGATAACAGCGACGCCGGCGGTCACTAACAAGACTTTGGTAGCGGTGGTCATGGTGTGTAATGTGGAAGTGATGAAAGCGGAGCCCGGCACTGCCGCGCCCACGCCAGCACCGCTGATCGCGAGCTTTCCGAGGGAACTGGTGAGCGATGCCGGTGCCGCATGAGCGGTGTGAGCGCTCAGCAGAGCCGCCAGACCCGCCCCGCAGAAGACACCCCGGGCCTGCAAGCGTGCGCGCAGTTCGCGTATGCCCGCATCCAGATGGCGCGACACCGTGGACTGGCTGACACCGATGCGGGCAGCAACCTCCTGTTGTGCGCGTCCTTCAAGGTAATGCTGCACCAGGGGTTCCCGCAGAGTCGCAGGGAGTTCGTTCACCACCTCGTCAATCTGTTGCTCAAGCTCTTCCCATGCAGGCTCGGAAGCACCGTCATGCATATCTGCGGCGGCCTGCTCGTGACGTCTGCGACGGGACTCGCCACGGACGGCGTTGCAGGCTTTCCGCCATGCCACCCGGTGCAGCCATGCTGCCACGGACCCTGCCACGCCGTGTCCGCTGCGAGCGAGTTCGAGGAAGGTTTCCTGCGCCACATCCTCCGCCAGAGCGGCGTCGCCCGTAATGCGTCTGGCAGTGGCGAACACCATGCCCGCATGATCCCGCACCAGCACACCGAAGGCGTCGGCATCGCCATGGCGATGATAGCGGGAGAGCAGATGCAGGTGGGTATCCATGGAGCGTTGTATGAGAAAGACACCAGCGGAGCGTGTTTTATGCAGGCGAGGCGAAGTTTATTCGTCCGGCGTGGCTGGCGGCTCAGCGGAACAGGCGGCGCAGTTGAGTCGGAAGACGTGGTCGGATGGCAGAACAGCACCGTGCGGATAGGCTGTGTGCTCGACTAGCTGGAAGCCGAGCCTGGTCAGCAGGGCAATGGATCGAACATTCCGCTTGTCTGCCATCGCGAACAGGGAGCTGACCGCATAGTCGGTGAACAGCGTGCACAGAGCGGAAACCGCAGCTTCGTGGGCAAGCCCGCGCCCCCAATAGGAAGGACCGAGGACAAACGCAAAATCCGCTGCTGCGTTCGTGTGAATCGTTGCCTGGATGAAGCCTACGCAAGCATCGCTTGCGAGAGGTTGGATGATCCAGTTGAGCCACTGCTCCGTGCCATCGGGCGCGTACCGCGTTTCGTGTCGGCGATAGCGTTCCTGGAGACACTCCAACGACATCGGAGGCTCGTGCTGAATGAACTCATAAATGCGCGGATCGGAGAGCAGCGGAAACATCGCCCCGGCGTGTTCGACACGCAAAGGCACCAGCCGGAGTCGATGTGTCTGGAGCTGTTTCATGCGTCGGCTATCGGTCGTCTGGCGAAGATGTAGGCGCGCCTGCTTTGGTGCTCGATTTCGGGATATGGCTCGCGCTCGATGATCTCCTCGATCTCGAAGCCTGCCGCCCTGAGCCAGCCCGACATTTCGGCTGGCTGGAAGAAGTGGAAATCCACGCACACCTTTTGGTCCCACCATTCCTCGAGATGAATCGTCTCATCGCCGATATGAAAGCTGAGGAGCAGCAAGGCGCCCGGCATCAGAACCCGCCGCAACTCGCGTAGCGTCCGCACCATCTCACCGCGCGGGATGTGAATGAGCGAGTAAAACGCGGTGATGCCCGCATAAGCTCCATCAGCTTCGGCCAGCGCCATCATGTCACCCGTTCGGAACTCTATGCCGGGATTCAAGAGACGCGCCCGCCCGGCCATCACCGGTGACAAATCAATTCCGCAAATCTCAACACCAAGCTGGTGCAAGTAGCGCGTGACATGGCCGGGGCCGCAACCCATGTCGCACGCCAATCCAATCTCGCGCACGCTTGCTCCGAAGCGGTCGAGAAGCTGGCGGTCGAGCGGCTTGTGCCGCAGTTCATCGCAGATGCGCCGGACATACTCGTCCGCGATTGCATCGTAACTGGCTTGGCTGGAAGCGCAGAGCGCCGAGATCTCCTGCCGAGAAACAGCAGAAACAAACCCGCAGCGATGAGGCATCCCGCCACGAAATAGAAATAGGCGATGCGTTGTTGCTCACTCGCCTGCTTCATGGCCGCCGCCTGATTTACCAAAAACTCAGCCTGCATTGCCAGACGATGACGGTCCTCTGCATCCCGGGCCAATTTAACAAATGCCTCTGTGTTTTCGGAGTCCTTCTTGGCCTCTTCCCTCCGAACCACCGCTTCTGTGGCCGCCCTTTTCGCCTCGTTCCATTGTTGCGCCATGCGGTGGCGCATCTGGAGGTGCTTGCGCGCGTTTTGGGTGAGGCCGAAATCATCCACTATCTCGTTCAAGACCGGCGAACCGAACAGGAGCACCAGCCCCGCGACCAGCGCGGCGAATCCCGCCCGTTTGGAGAACCTGGGCATGTCGGAGGACGGGTGGGCCATAGGCTGAGTCGCGCCGCTGCCAGCCGCTCGCCGCTGCCGCTGGCGGATGATCCAGCGCGCCGCACCGAAACTGAGCGCGGCGAGGATCAAGAGCTCAAGGGTGCCCATGGGGGCGCGATGGTCCGCGAGCATCAAAACCGTCCACAATCCCAGAATGAGGAGAACAAAAAGGCCGCACGCCAGCCACCACTGGCCTTGGTAGCTGATCGCTCGTGTGGGTGGCGCGCCGAGGTTTTCCACCTGCGTGCGAAATTCCGCGGCGGTGGCAAAGCGCAGCTCGGGTTCCTTTTCCAGCGCCCGCAGCACGATCTCGTCGATGCGGATGTCCACCTGCACGCGCTTCGAGGGAGAAGGACTCGGCCCCGCCCCCGCGTTTGAGGCGTCCGGCCTTTTCACGATGCCGCGAGTGGAAATGGCGCACCGCTCCGAGCAGGTAGGAGCGAAACCGTCCGCGTTCTGGGTCGGCGGTGTGAATGGTGTCACCACCAAGCATCTCGGCAAAGAACGCATGGCTCATCTCTCGCGCCGCGTCGGCATCCCGTAGCACAAGGCGCAGGTAGGCGACGACTGGCTCATAATATGCATCGCAAAGCTCGGCGAGGGCTTCGCGCCCATCCTCCGTGTCCGCTTTGGCCGCACAGACGAGAGTCCAACGCGTGGTGAGGAATGGAGCAGCTTGGAGGATGGGTCGTGATTCCGTGGTCATCGCGAGCAGACACAGCCTGCCACAAGTTCATGACGTTTTGGAGGGAAAATGTGACGGTGATCATTTAGGAGCCACTCATTTCAAATCAGGCCGCTACCAGCCATCCCTCTGAAAAAGAGAGCCGACAAACCACCGCACCCGCCTGCCGTGCTGGCAATAAGGCGGGCTTTGTCCTTGAGTGGAGACTGAATCGAGTCCGGTACGGGCCCATGATTATTATACAGCGCTCCGAGTGCGAAGAGCCGAGTGTGTGGCGAGAAGCTTAATCTTATCCATCATGGCGGCAGGTGGTGTTTTTGCTCCGCGCTCCCATTCTCGGACATCTTTCGCAATGGCGTTCACCCGTCTTCCAAAACCGAACTGACTCAACCCAAGCATTCGGCGGGCCATCAGCACCCACTCCGCATGTGTTGACGAGGGGAAGGGATAATTGCCAAGGAAGTTGATCAGTCGGGGCCAGAACGAGGCAGTCGGCTCGGACTTGTCACGTTCCCGGCGTTCATAGTGCTCGCGCACGGTGTTCAATTGAGTGGCGGTTTGCTCCTGGGTCAATTTCAACGCCAATCGCCGAGCCAGCAGGTGTTGACCAAGGGTTTCAGGTTTTGAACGGAAGCCTTTTCTGTGTAGATTTCGGAACCTCAAAGCTGCCTTGGACACCTTGATGACAAAGTGGCAAAAGGCAAAATGGGGTGATACTTTCTTCAAGTCATAGCGACTGGCTTGATTCCGTGCGAAGTGTCTGTGATTTTAGAATGATTTTTTGGCTTCAGTGATGCGTTTCCGCCAGTAGTAGGGACGGCGCTTCGCGTGCGCGACCGCCAGAATGACGACGCGCTCCTTCCAAATCATGTAGGCGATGTAGTAAGCCCCGAAGCGTGGCGTGTGGGCGGTCGCCGAAAACGGAACCGTTCCGGGGCCTCCAGAATCGACTTCAAATGACGCCGGAAGGTCGCATCAAAGGCAGATGCCAGCGGCTTCGCAGGATCGTCATCGTCAATGGCCGCATAGTAACGGATGATTTCTCGAAACTCGTCCTGTGCCGCCGGATGAATGTCATAAGGCTCCATCATGCCCGGCGCGGGATGCCGAGTTCCTCAAAGAGCGCGGCGGTGTTTCGCTCGAACTCCTCGTCGGAGACCAGCTTTACCTTGCCATCTTCAATGTCTTTGATTCGCGCGTCAATTTCCGCATCCCAGGCGGCCTCGACCTCGGCGTCGTCCTCAGCGTCCTCGGCTGGAACGAGCGGGACAGAGAAAGAACGTTGAAGATCAAGAAGCAACTCGCGTGCCTCATCGGGAGCGAGGTTGTCGATCTGTTTGCGAATGTGTTCCACGCTGGCGGTCATGCTGTTGAAGCTAGCAAATCGGAGCGTTTTGTCGAGGCGAGCGGAGTGAGCCCGGCGCACCCGCCGCGTGGAGATCGGCGCCGGGCATTTTGCAAGGTTTGCCGAACACGCAAGCCGGGCAAGTTGCATTCTGTGCTTGACCCAAGTGGCTGATTCTCACTATTCTGAGTAAAATTCAAGAGCCGCTCGCCGGGCGCAGCGGCGCTTCAGTCAAATGCGCGTTTTGCGGCACCGCAGGACGCCGATTCAAATGCGATATCATGCACTCACAAACCCGCCACCATGTTTGTGCGCCGCGCTTTCCCGTGATTTCAGCAGGGGTTGTCCTGCTTTGCATCGTTCTTTATGGGCTGATGCCACCGGGGGCCGTGAAGGCCGCGCAAGTCATTGATTTTCACACCTGGCCGGCGGGCCAGGAACCGGTGCCCGGCCACAATCCTCCGGATGGCCTGTGCGATGTCTGGCAGCAGATCTTCAATGCCTGGGGACTGGACCCGGAGGGCGATGCCGACAATGATGGCTGCAGCAACTGGATGGAATCGAAGGCGGGCACCAATCCTTTTTTGCCGGGTGATTGCCTCAAAATCGGGGACACCCTCATCACGACCTCGGCTGTGGTGTTCTTTTTCGATGCCAAGGCCGGGAAACGATACAGCATTGTCAGTGACAACGAGCCCAATGGGGAGTTCTCCACCGTTGAGACTTTGCTCAGCCCGGAATCGGGCGCCTCGTACGTTCCGGAAGCTTCCATTACCAACAAGACGCTGAGGATCGCCAAGGCTCCGGGCGCCTTGAAGTTTTACCGTCTGAAGACGGAAGATATTGATTCCAATGGGGACGGAGTTTCCGACTGGGTGAAGCGGCAGCTCGGACTGGACGTGGACAGCGCTGACAGTGACGGGGATGGCGTGGCCGACTTCGAGCAACTGGTGCAGCAGATGCAAGCCCCTGACGAGATCAGCGTCGTCGCCACCACACCGCTGGCATCCGAGGATGGCCCGCAGAGCGGTGTCTTCGAGGTGCGTCGCACGCGCAGTTTGTTCGATGCCCGAGTCAACCTGAGCTACTCTGGAACAGCAAATGCCAGTACGGATTACAGTCGCAGCCCGTCGGCGACCATGATTGAGTTTGCACCTGGTGAAGGCGCGCTTGCGATTCATGTCAACCCTGTGCAGGACTCCGCGCTTGAGGGGAGCGAATCGGTGACGGTGTCGTTGAGCAACGCGGTTTGCGAGGGCTGCGCGACGCAACCGGTGATCGGGCATCCGTCCAGTGCCACTGTGATCATCAACAACACGACCGCGCCTTCAGGAACCGGACTTTTGGGACGTTACCACAACACCGCCAACTCGAATCTCATGCATGGCGGCAACCTGGGGCAGGCGGGGACCTACACCTATGTGCGCAGCGGCACCGCCGGCGACTACACGGGCACCATCACCATACCCTACATCGCACCTGCGGGAACGCCCGCCGTTCAGCCGGGCCATGTGGTGCGGGCGACCTTCACCGGCGGCAACCTCAACAACGCCGCGTACAATCATCAAGACTACACCGTCATCACGGCATCGGCGACGGGTTTCACCCTCGGGATCGCGGGTCCCAGCCTGCCCGCCAACAGCACCAACGCCGCCTGCCAGTTCAGCATCCAGTCTTTTACCCATCCCGGGTTTGTCGAGCGCGTCGATGCCGTCGTTGATTTCGACTGGCAGCGCGGCACTCCCAATGGCGTTGTCATTTCTCCGGCAAATCTGCCGGACAACTTTTCCGCCACTTGGGATGGCTACCTGCACCCCGCCACCGCCGGTTCCTACACATTCCGCCTTGATGCCGACGACAAAGCCCGGGTGTTGTTGGATTTGAATGACGGCAACGGCCTGCGCCAGATTCTCGAGCATGGCTGGGATGCGGCGGCGACGGCGGGTGAATTCAAAGAAAGCGCGCCGGTGGCGCTTGCCCTACCCGCCACGCCGGCGCAGCGCTATCACATCCGGGTCGAGCATGTCGAAACCGAGGGCCATGCCTCCTGCCGCCTGCAATGGCGCGCCGGTGCCGACGCCTTCGTCAACATACCTCAGGCGCAAGTCTATACCCATACCCAGGCGATGAACGCCAACTACAGTTACACGCGCACCGTGGCCACGGCGGGCGCCATGCAGGGCGTCATCACGGTGACATTAAACGGGCATGGTTTGCTGGTTGGCAATCCCGTGGAATTGGCCTTCTCCTCCGGTGCCCTGTTCACTCCGGCCAATGGCAATTTCCACGGCTCCTTCACCGTCGCCGCTGTCACCAGCGCCAACGTATTTGAGGTCGGCATCGCCGCGGCCGCCCTGCCTGCCGGCACCAACTCGACCGGCGCCGGTTTTGTGCTCGGCCGTCCCAACAGCGCCACCACCGGTTTGTTCAACCGCTGCTTCGCCAACCCCACCTTTACCGCTCCTCCCGGCCGCGTCGGTGTGGACACCGCCGTCACCGCGCAGAACAACGGCGTCTGGGGCGCGGGATCGCCTAATCCCGCCATGGATGCCGACACCTTTTCGGTCAGTTGGACCGGTCAGGTGCAGCCGCAATATTCGGAGGACTACACTTTTTCCGTCCTGGCCGATGATGGGGTGCGTCTTTGGATCAACGGAGAAGCGCAAACCCTGCGTTTTTTCGCCGCCACCAGCAATGCCGGCACTTACAACTACAACAATGACACCGGCGAACTCGTCGTCACCACCACCGCGCTGATTCCAGCGGGCAGTTTCAGTGTCGGTGAAATCGCGCGCATCGACCCGACCAACAACACCATTACCGCCGTCGCTTTTGAGGAGCATGAAGTCATCGCCGTGGACGGCTCGTCCTTCACCGTCAACATCGGTTCCGGGCGCGGAGCGACGGGCAGCGGTACCGGCAGCATCAACATAGACGTGCTCAACAAACCCGTCGCGGATTGGGGGTCCTACACCGCCAACGAGCGTTACACGCGCATCCCGATGGTGGCGGGGCAGCGCTATGACATCCGCCTGGACTATTATGAGAACACCGGGAGCGCACGCTGCCATCTCTACTGGTACAGCCCCAGCCAGAGCAAGCAGGTCATTCCCGCCATCCGCCTTTATCCTTCGAGCCAGCCGCAGGCCCCGCCAGCCAAACTCAGCAGCAGCGAGGCGGTGGCCTTGCTCGGAGGCGAATTCAGTCATCAGTTGCAAGTGAGCAATGGCGGCTCGGTCGAGGTTAGTGGTCTGCCCGCCTGGCTCAATTTTGACGGCAACACCGGCTTGCTCACCGGCACCCCGCCCGCGGACGCGAAAGGGCCGGTCCAAGTGATCGTCAGCAGCACCGGACCCGGCGGCAGCAGCACCTCCTTGGTCCACATCAACCTGATCGACACGGGGGGGCATCTGGTGCGCGAGCAATGGAACGGGATCGCCGGCACCTCAATTTCCTCCATTCCTCTCGGCTCTCCGCCCGACAGCACGGAAACGCTCGCCGCATTGGAGGCGGGCACCAACGTCGGGGATAACTATGGCGCCCGGTTGCGGGGTTATCTGACCGCTCCTGTAAGTGGCAATTACTTTTTTCACCTCGCCGCCAGTGACGCCGCCGAGCTTTGGATTTCCAACGATGAAGAGCCTGTCAACCTGCTTAAGCGCGCTTGGGTGGCTCCTGGAAGCGGTCCCCAGCAATGGCATGCCCAGCCCAATCAACGCTCCGCCTGGCTGCGCTTGCGGGCGGGGAAACGCTATTACCTTGAGGTGCTGCATAAAGCGGGCGCCGGTCCCGACCATTTGGCCGTCGGCTGGCGGTTGCCGGCCGGAGGGGACGACAATGGACCGGTCGAGGTGGTTCCGGGCTACGCGCTTTCCCCGTATGTGGAACCCGCTGCAAACGCGGTGCCCGGGCAGTTGTATGTGGCGCGCATGCTGGCCCAGGGTGCCGCGGTCACGAGCAGCACCGGTTCCGCCACCCTGCGTTTGAGCGCGGATGAAAGCAGCGCCATTTTGAAGTTCAGCCACAGCACGCTGACCAGCCCGATCACCGCCCAGCACATCCATTCCGACCCCTTCTTGAGCCACCCGGACACTATCATTTTCGACATCGACACTCCCCAGAATCCTGCGGACGGGGTGCAGCCGGACGGCAGTTACAAATGGACGATTGAACCGGTGGGCACCCTCAGTGTGGCGGACATCCGAGAAATTCTCAAGCAAGGCAAGGCTTACATCAACGTGCATACCGTCGAGTATCCCGGGGGGGAGATTCGCGGCAATTTCACCCTTGCAAACGGCGCGCGCAGTTTCACGCCGCCACCGCCGCCGCCGTCCTGGGTGGATGACCACGCCACCAACGAGGGGGGCGCGCGCTTTTTGACGCAAGCCACTTTTGGCGCCTCTCCGCAGGACATCACCGCCCTCAAGGCCATGACCAGCTATGACGCCTGGATTGAGGATCAGTTCGCCAAGGTGCCCTCCTATCATCTGCCTGAAACGATCCACATGCGCTCCCACAACCGCAACGCGGTCTTTGATGAAGTCATAGCTTTCAACGCCTGGTGGCGCAACTCCATGACCGCGGAGGATCAACTCCGCCAGCGCCTCGCCTTCGCCCTGCTCGAAATCCTGGTGGTGTCCGCGGACGGGCTTCTCGACAACCGCGCCGACGCCCTCTCTTACTATTACGACATCCTCCTGGACCATGCCTTCGGCAACTTTCGCGACTTGCTGGAGGCCATGACTTTGTCGCCCACCATGGGGCGCTACCTCGACATGTTGCGCAACGACAAGCCCAACCTGGTCACCGGTCGCATCCCGAATGAAAACTACGCGCGCGAGATCAAGCAGCTTTTTTCCATCGGCCTCTTCCGCATGTGGCCGGACGGCACCCTTATTCTCAACTCGAAGGATGAGATGATTGACACCTACGGTCAGGACGAGATCGTGGGTTACGCCCACGTCCTCACCGGCTGGGATTACGGTTATGACGGCCCCGACCGCACCGCGCTGAACGCGCCCGCCGACTGGTTGCGCCAGATGCGTGAAACGCCCGCGCGCCATTTCACCGGTCGTAAGTGGATTCTCAACAACGAGGTGCTTCCCGGGCTCAGGATGGCCGGCGGTGCGCAGTTGGACCCGTATGCCACGCATGGCAGCGCGCAGATCAACGATCCGGCTTACCGCGCGCTGCCTTATCAAGAGCTTGCCGCGGTGCATGACCAGCTCTTCAACCACCCCAACACCGGACCTCTCATCTGCCGCCAACTCATCCAACGGTTCGTCACCAGCAACCCCTCGCGTGACTACCTCTATCGCGTGGTCAGCGCCTTTAACGACAATGGCTACGGCGTGCGCGGCGACATGAAGGCCGTGATCAAGGCCATCCTGCTCGATTTTGAGGCGCGCGACCCCTCCTTCATCGGCAAGGCCGCGTTTGGCAAACAAAAAGAGCCGCTGCTGCGCGTCACCAATGCCGCGCGCGCCTTCCGTCGCGAGAGTCTCTCGGGCACCTATTCCCAGGGGGATCACAGTCTCAACAACCGCACCATCACCATCACCACGACGACCCCGCACAAACTGAACATCACCACCGGCAACAGTGTGTTTCTTGATTTCGAGGAGTCGGTCAATCCTGCCGGGGTGGAGGCGCCGACCTCCACTCCTTACACGGTGGCCTCGGTCGTCAATGCCACCACGTTCACCGTCAACGCCACTGGCTGGGTTACGGGCACCTACAGCCAGACGGCCGGCAATAACTTCATCACCATCAGCATTGGCAGCCATTGGCTGCCCGCAGGCGGCAAAGCGTTTCTCGATTTCACCAGCGGAACCCTCAATAACCTGGCCGGATTTGACCGCAGGGCGCACACCGCCCTGACCTCGTTGAGCACGAACAATGCCACCGCGGGCGCCTCCTTCACCATCGCCGCGCCTGACACCAGCGCGCGCAGTGGCAGCGTGATGATGCCCAGGCTGAACACCGGCTCCTACGGCGTGGCCAACTCCGGCCTGCCGGCGCCGCAAAACCAGCGCATCACCCTGAACACGCCGACCACAGTGGATCATCATCTTAAGGTGGGCGATCCTGTCTATCTCAACTTCACCGCCACCAACGGCACCAACATCATCCCTGTGGATGCCGAGTACCTCGTGGAGTCAGTGGTGGACCGCAACACCTTCACCGTGCTGACCTACACAGGCACCAATGGCGTCACCAACCAGACCCAGAACGGCATGTACATGTTCCCCTTGGTGGAGCCGCCCCGCCTGCGCTCCGGCCCGGTGAACTCCAGGCCCAGCACATTTGTGCTGAACCGCACCAACGCGACGCTGGCGCAAACCCCGCTCGATTCGCCCACCGTCTTCAACTACTTCATGCCCGACTACAAGTTCCCCGGCTCCATCGCCGCCCAGGGCATCACCACGCCGGAATTCCAGCTCACTTCGGAGACCAACGTCATCCGCCAGTTGAATTTCCTGCGCGACGGCATTCTCAACCCGAATCACACGCTCATCGGCAGCAGTTTCAATGCCGGCAGCAACGCGCTGGTGCTCGACTACAGCCAGTGGATGGGCAACGCCGTCGATGGCGGCCTCGGCGCCGGCGCCAATCCCTCCGCCCCCTGGACCAATGACAGCAATCTCGCCTCTCTCATCGACAAGTTGAGCCTTCTGCTCACAGCAGGACAGTTGCCGGCCGCCGCCAAGAGCTTGATTCATGAGCGTGTGCTGGCGGAAAAAATCAGCCGTCCCATCACCGCCATCGGAACCGGAGCCACTGGCAATATCACCACGCTTACAGATCATAATCTCAGTGTCGGTTCGGTGGTCGCCATCAGCGGCATCACGGGCGGCACGTTCAGCGGCCCGATCAATGCCACGCACACGGTCACCGCCGTGCCTAGCGCAACGACTTTCCGGGTGGGGGTCACTTGCACCAGCACCTCCGGCATCAGCTACGTCTTCTCCAACGTCGCCACGCCCAACAGCTACAACAACACCAGCCCCACCGACATGGACAAGCGCAACCGCCTCCGTGCCATCATCTATTTGATCGTCACCTCCGCTGACTTCGCCATTCAACGCTGATGCAAGCCATGAAAACGACCTTCCACGCACCCTACCTCTCCCGCCGGCGCTTCCTGGAAAGCATGTCCTGCGCGGGACTTGGCGCGGCCGCCTTCAGCAGCACCCTGCGCGACTTGCGCCTCATCAACTCGGTGATGGCGGCCGATCCGCTGCCCGATTACAAAGCGCTGGTCTGCCTCTTCATGGCCGGCGGCAATGACGCCAACAACTGGATCATTCCCACCAGCCCCGAGGACCACGCCGCCTATGCGGCCATCCGCGGCAACCTGGCGCTGCCGGTTGGCGACATCCTGCGCATGAAGACCGGCACCGGCCCTTCCGACCCGGATTACACGGATGCCACGGGGCGCAGTTTTGGATTTCACCCGTCCTGCGCGGGGATGCACACGCTCTTCAACGAGGGCAAACTGGCCGCCGTCTGCAACGTGGGGTCTCTCCTGCGTCCCATCTCGCGCGCCGAATACCTGGCCAACGCCTCGGGCACCCGGCCGCCGCAATTGTTTTCCCATAGTGATCAGGTGACACAGTGGGAAACCTCCATACCCGACCAGCCGCCGGCCACTGGTTGGGGCGGGCGGGTCGCCGACCTCCTCAATGCCACTTATAACAGCACGGGACAAATTTCGATGTCGATCTCCGTCAACGGGGCCAACACTTTTGAAATCGGCCAGCTCGTTTCGCAATATCATGTCTCCACCGCCGGCGCGGTGACGCTTTCCAACCTCACCGGGGAGCGGCTGCAGGCGGTCAAGGACATGCTGGCCCTCAACCATCTGAACCTTCAGCGCCGCGCGCTGGCGGACGTCACCCTCAACGCCATCGAAACCGGCGACTTGCTCAACACTGCGATTGGAGAGACCGAGGACAGCGTCTGGACTTGGAACGAAACCTTCCCCGCCACCAGCCTCGGGAATCAGATGAAAATGATCGCCCGTCTGATCAAAGCCAGCGGCGAGTTCAACATGAAGCGCCAGATTTTCTTCTGCTCCATCGGCGGCTTTGACACGCACACCAACCAAGTCACCGATCCCACCAACGCCAACAACCAGTTCAACGTCCTCACCGGCACCCATGCCAATCTGCTCACGCAGGTCAGCCAGGCCATGTTCGCCTTCCAGCGCGCCATGGAGCAGGTCGGTCTGGCGGACAAAGTCACCACCTTCACTGCCAGCGACTTCAACCGGACCATGCCCACCAACAGCCAGGGCAGCGACCATGGCTGGGGCTCGCACCACGTCATCATGGGCGGCGCGGTGGACGGTCGCAAAACGTACGGCAGCTTCCCCGTTCATGCCTTGAATGGCCCCAACGACACCAGCACCGGACGCTGGATCCCCACCCTGGCCGTGGATCAGTACTCCGCCACCCTGGCCAAGTGGTTTGGCGTCACGGCCTCGGACATGGGGGCCATCTTTCCCAATCTGAGCCGGTTTGCGACGCCCGATCTTGGTTTCATGATGCCAGGATGAATCACCGCTTTTTCGTCCCGTTCATTCTGCTGGTCCTGACGGCCGTACTGGCGGGTTACTGGCTTGCCTCCTCCGGCGACCAGGAGCGCGCCATGGCCACGCCGGTGGATTCCGTTCCCACGGCGAAACCGGCGCCGCAGCCGCCCTCGTCGGAGTTCATGGCTGCTCCCGTGGCCACTGACCCGCCTGCGCACCCGCAGTCCGCCGTTCCCGCCGCCAGACCGTCTTTGGAACCCGGTTCGGTCCGGCAGTTGACGGCCAAACCACCGCCGGATCCACTGGCCGAAGACCCCGCCCGCCAGGAGGCGGAGGCCATTGCGTTGAACATCCGCCAGTACCTGCTGCGTTTTGGCGGCAATCCGGTCGGCACCAACGCCGAGATCGTGGCCGAACTCAACGGTGGCAATCCCGCAAACGCGCGCTACCTGCCCGCAGAACTGCTACGCCTCAACGCCGAGGGCGAACTCATCGACGAATGGGGCACCCCGTATTTCTTCCACGCCGAGTCGCGCGATAAAATGGAGGTCCGCTCCGCCGGTCCCGACAAACAGTTGTTCACCTCCGACGATTACGTGGCGCATTGAGGCGGGTTCAATCTTCGCCACGCGCGGTTTTGGCAAAACGATCGTCTGTCAGTGTGCGCAGAAAGGCGATCAATGCCGCCTTTTCCTCCGCGTCCAGGTGGAGACCGCCGTCGGGGTGCTTGGCCAGGTTGGGATCAAGGGTGTCGGTGCGTTGCACGCCCTCGCTGTAATGATCCAGCACCTGCTCCAGGGTGGCGAAGCGTCCGTCGTGCATGTAGGGCGCGGTAAGCGCCACATTGCGCAGGCTGGGAGTGGAGAAGGCGCCGCGGTCCAGGGGCGAGTTGCTGGCGAGAAAACGGCCTAGATCCGCCTCATCGATGGCGAGGCCGTTGTTGCGGAATTGATGATCGGTGAAAAGCGGCCCGCCGTGGCAGTGAAAGCAGTCGCCGCCGAGGCTGCCGAGTCGCGGTTCACGCTCGGTCATGAACAAATCGAAGCCGCGTTGCTCCAGGTCGGTCAGCGTTTCCTCGCCGCGCATGGCGCGGTCGAACTTGGAGTCGTGAGAGACCAGGGTGAGCAAAAAATTTTCCATTGCCAGCGCCAGTTTTTCCGCGCTGATCTCAGGACTGCCGAAGGCGCGCTCAAAGGCGGCGGGATAAGCGGCATCGGAGGCGAGTTTGGCGGTGACGCGGTCGAGGGACTCGTCCATTTCCCGGTGATCCTGGATGGGTTGCAAGGCCTGCTCCCGCAGTCCCTTGGCGCGTCCATCCCAGAAGAAGTCCCGCTTCCAGGCGAGATTGAACAGGGGCATGGCGTTGCGATTGCCCAGGCGACCCTCCACCCCCGGACTAAAGCGGCGCGCGTCGCTCAAAGCCGCGTTCGCCAGATGGCAGGTGGCGCAGGCGATCTGGCCGTCGCGCGACAGCGCGGTTTCGTGGAAAAGGCGCCGCCCGAGTTCCGTCCGCTCCACCAGCAAGGGATTGTCCAGGGGAAGCGCGGGGCGGGGGAAGGTGTTGTTGAACCGGAACGGGTAAGGCGTGGACTTCGGCGGTGGCTGTGCGGACAGGGCAGGGCGGCTGGTGGTCCGGGTGACCTCCTCCGTTTGAGCGGGTTCGTGCCGAAACGCGGTTGATACATTGGTCCGTAAGGCCGCCGCCACGGGATCACCGTCCTGCGAGTGCGTGCTTGCTCCGTCCGCGGCAAAGGACAAGGAGCGCGCGCCATCGAGCAGGGCCGGCACCTCAAGGCGAAGATTCAGCACGCTGCTCCGCTGCCTCTGGAGGACGAACGCGACGGACACGGTCACCGGCGCGCGGAAGGGCTCGCGAGCCAGGTGAAACGCGTAGCCTTTGGGCGCGCCGCCCTTGGCGGAAGCGTAACGTCCCTCCAACGCCAGGAAGATGTAGCCGCCCTGCCAGCTCCAATGCAGCCCGTTGCGGTTGGGATTGAGCGGGTGTTCCGGCGGCCACTGCGCGGGATCGGCTTCATTCAGTGCGGGAGACAGGCCAACGTGAAACCGCAGTGCTTCGTAGCCGCCCTCCGGCACGCCTGTCACTTCCCAGGCAAGCTGGTTTTGGCCGGCGTCCAGCCAGGCGATGGCCTCGGGCATTTCCAGCCACTCACCCGCGGCCGTTTGCAGGGCCAGTCCGCCCGCCAAAAAACTCAGCCGCGTGACCGACCACACTTCACCCGCCTTGTTGTTCAGATTGAGTTGATTCAGCCTGAGCGGCTCGTTCGCCGCCCGCGGCACGAAGCGGATTTGCAACACGCCTCCGACGGCGTTGTCGGCGAGGCAGGACAGGCAAGCTGCCAGCAGCAAAGCACCGGGCAGTTTGAGAAGGGCAATTTTGCCAGCTTGCATGGTTTCACCAGATTTCGAATCATACACCGCGAAAGGGCATGGTTCACGCATGAAATGTGATGGAAAGTGCGTTGGCGGCAAGAGGACGCAGGGACAGGGCGCTCCCCCCAGTCATTGATGGCGGATCGTTCCTGGCGGGCACAGCGCTGCCATGGACCGCGCTCGCGGCGTCTGCGTGCTTGCGTGAAGGCGCGCTATCGAAAAAACGACGGCATTTGTAATGGTCATTCTCACGAAGCCTGTCTAAAGTCGCCGAAATTTCTTTTTGGAAATCATGTTGGAGTTCATTCGAGAAGCCTTCAGCGCGCATCAGCTCCCGGCCACCATTGTGCTGGGCATGGTGATGCTGTACTGGCTGGCGGTCATGCTGGGAGGGCTGGATTTTGACAGCAGCATTCTTGATGGAGCGGACCTTCCTGAGGCGCAGGGCGGCCAGCATGGTCCGTCCGCTCTGGGTGGCGCCTGGGTCTCGGCGGGGCGTTTGCTGGGGTTCGCCAAGGTGCCCATCGCGGTCTGGGGCAGTTTCGCCGTGCTTTTCACCTGGGCTGCCGCGCTTTTGTTGAACTACCAATTCAATGGCGAGGCTGGCAACCGCGACTTTGGCAAGGCCGTTTTGTTGTTCCTACCGGCTTCGCTCATTGGCCTTTTGGTGACACGCATTGTCACCATCCCGGTGGGCAAATTGTTTGCTGCCATGGCGGACGCGGATACCGAGGCAGTGGATGTCATCGGAAAGACCGGCACAGTGACGACTTCGTCGGTTGACGAGCGCTTCGGTCAACTTCAGATCGCCACAGGCGGCGCTCCGGTTTTGCTCAATGCGCGTGTCGCTCCAGGATCATCTGCTTTATCCAAGGGTGACACCGCTCGTGTCGTCAGCGCTTCGGCGGATGGCTCCTTTTACTTCATTGAACCGGTTTCCTAACTCAACTCACCCACGCATCCCATGACTACCCTCCTGCCATCACTCGCTTTTACCACCCTTCTGGGCAGCACCGCGCTTTTCATTGCGGTGGTCGCTGCCGGCATTTTCCTGGGCATCCTGGTTCTGTTCTCGCGCTTCTTCCGCAAGGTGCAGCAAGGTCAGGCCATCGTGCGCAACGGCATCGGTGGCACCAAGGTCTCCTTCAACGGCATGCTGGTCATTCCGGTGGCGCATCAGGCGGAGTTCATGGACATCTCAGTGAAGCGCGTCGAGATCGAGCGTCGCGGCACCGAAGGTCTGATTTGCAAGGACAACATCCGCGCTGACATCAAAGTGGCCTTCTTCGTCCGGGTCAGCAAGACCAACGAGGACGTGCTGCGCGTCGCCCAAAGCATCGGCTGCCAGCGCGCCTCCAGTGTGGACACCATCCGCACGCTTTTTGACGCCAAATTCTCGGAGGCCCTCAAAACCGTCGGCAAACGCTTCGACTTCGTGCAGCTCTACAATGAGCGCGACCACTTCAAGGAAGAGATTTTGAAGGTGATCGGGACCGACTTGAACGGGTTCACGCTCGACGATTGCGCCATCGATTTCCTGGAGCAGACACAGCTCGAAAATCTCGATCCGCAGAACATCCTTGACGCCGAGGGCATCAAAAAGATCACCGAACTCACGGCCACGCAGGCCAAGCTGGCCAACCACATCCAGCGCGACAAGGAGAAGGTCATCAAGCAGCAGGACGTGCAGGCGCGTGAGGCAATCCTTGAGCTGGAGCGCCAGCTCTCCGAGACCGAGGCCAAACAAAAACGCGATGTCGAGAGCGTGCAGGCGCGCGAGGGAGCCGAGACCATCAAAGTGCAGGAGGAGGAGCGTCTCAAAGCCGAGCGCGCTCGCATTGCCGCCGAGGAGGAGATCGCCGTCGCCACCGAAAACAAGGACCGTCAAATCCTCGTCGCCCTGCGCAACAAGGAGCGCACCGACGCCATCGAACTGGAGCGCGTCGAGCGCGATCGCATGTTGGAGCAGATCGAACGCGAGCGCGTCACCGCCATCAAGGGCATTGAGAAGGAGAAGGCGGTCGAGGTCGAGAAAAAGAACATCCAGGAGGTTATCAAAGAGCGCGTCGCCCTGGAAAAAACCGTGGTGGTCGAGCAGCAGAAGATCAAGGACACCGAAGCCTTTGCCACGGCTGATCGTGAGAAGCAGGTGGCGCTGACCCTGGCGGAGAAAGCCGCGCAGGAGCAGCTCATCCAGAAGATCAAGGAAGCCGAGGCCGCCAAAGAAGCCGCCAGACTGAAAGCGGAAGAAGAAGCCTTCAACCAGACCAAAGCCGCCGAGGCCGCCAAGGAAGCCGCTGAGCTGCGCGCCCAGGAGATCCTCACCATGGCCGAAGCCAAGCGCGAGGCCGCCGGACGCGAAAGCGAGGCGGAGAAACTGCTGGCCGAAGCCACCGCCGCCACCACCGCCGCGCCCGGCCTGGGCGAGGCGAAAGTGCAGCTCGCCAAAGCCGAGGCATCACAGAAGCAAGGCCAGGTCGATGCCGAAGTGAAGCAACTCATGCTCGCCGCCGAAGCCGACGGCATCCGCAACAAAGCGGAGGCGATGAAGTTGCTGGAGGAAGCCGGGCGCGAGCACGAGGAGTTCAAGCTCAACCTGGACAAGGAAAAGGCCGTCGCGCTGCGCCAGATCGACATCCAGAAGGACATCGCCGAAGCCCAGGCCGGCGTGCTGGGCGAGGCGATGAAGTCCGCCAAGATCGAGATCGTCGGCGGCGAGAGCCAGTTCTTCGACAAGATCACCCAGGCCATCGGCAATGGCCGCGCCGTGGACCGTCTGGTGGCGAACAGCCAAGTGCTCAGCGACGTGAAGGAGACTTTCTTCAACGGCGATCCCGATTACTTTAAAGGCCAGGTCCGCGGTCTCGTGGACCAGTTTGGCGTCGGCAGCGAGGACCTCAAAAACCTCACCGTCGCCGCTCTGCTCGGCAAGTTGATGGGCCTCGGCCCCGACAGCGCCACCCTCGGCAAGCTGCAAAGCCTCGTCGGCGCCGCCGCTCGGTTCAATCTGGCCGATCAACCCGCCACGGTGCTGCTGGGCGGGAAGAAGAAGTGAGGGCGATTACCGGGAGGCGTGTTGCAGATGAACTCTGGCATTCCTAATCTTGCCTCGTCGTAGCGTTTGCCAAGACCGGGTCGGCTAAAGCCTGGACACCAACAGCATCTCAATCCTGTTCATCCTGAAATCCCGTGAATCCTGTCAAAAAAAGAGTCCGGCGGTCACAGACCGCCGCTACAAGGCTGAGCCATGTCTGACATCCCCGTTGAAGCCAAACTTGAAGCCGGAGCCTATGAGGTCATCCGCAAGCGGTTGGACGCGCAGGGGGCGGAGCTGCGGGCGCGGTTGGAGGCGTTGAACGCGGATCGCAAGGGCATCTTCGGCGGGATCGAGACGAACTTGCTGGCCACCGCGCGGCTGACCACCGAGCACAACTGCGTGCCGCGCGACATGGCGGGCATTGGCCCGCGGCGTTTCATCTTTGGTTACAATGTCACGCTCGGTCTGAAGTCGCAGCTTGAGCCGGGCGACCTTTTTTCCATCTACGACTACGATCCGTCCGATCACAGCTTCCACGCGAATCGCGAGGGGTTGCTTGATGACAAGCAGTTCGCCGAGGACTTTGCCTACCTGTTCCAGTATTACAAGCAGGCCAGCTTTTTGAAGTTTCATCGCTCGGCGCACTCGCTTTACCTGGTGTTCCAGGTCGGACGCGCGGTGAACGAGGTCAAGGCCTTCAAGTTCCGCGTGGACCAGGACAAGGGCGCCCTCGAATACCTGGGCAACCGATTCGATCACGAGTTCGCTTATCCGCCCGCGCACGAGTTCGAGTGGAAAAAGGCGCGCCCGGAGAGCTATCGCCACGGCACGCACCCGCATGTGTCGATCGAGGACAAGGTTTTCGTGGAGACGGTGGGCGGCGACCTCACCGTGAAGGTGGAGGACAACACCAGTTCCGGGGCCGGGATTTACTCGGAGCCGGTGGACAACAAGGATCAAATCCTCGACGACGCCGAGTATCACTACGCCATCCTCGGCAACTTGATTCTGCTCAAGGTGCTGCCTTACCAGGAAAAAAACTGGCGTTACCTCGTCTTCAATCAGCGCACCCAGGAGGTCGTGCGCATCGACGCCATCGCCGAAAGCTGCGTGCTGCTGCCGGACGCTCACGGCATTTTGTTTCCGCGCGGTTACGTGCTGCAAACCGGCGAGGTGCGCACGCTTGAGACCGGGCTGCCGCCACTGCGTTTTGAGCGCCGAATCACTTCCGCCAATGGCGAGGACACGCTGTTCGTGTTCGATCATCTGGAGACCGGCACCTACCTGCTGCTGTCCTACAACCTGGTGGAGCAGAAGCTGGCCACGCCGATCATTTGCCACGGGTTCTCCTTGTTCGACGATGGCGAGTTGGTCGTGCTCAATGGCGAGAACGAGGCACGCAAGCATCACGCGGTGCAGGCTTGGCAGACGCCTTTTCTGGCGGATCAACAGGCGGAGGGCGAGCAGGCCAGCGGTTTGCTGGGAAAAATCGGCAATGCCGAGATCGTGCGCTGCATGGCCGAGTGTCGCGGTGTGTTGACGCTGCTTGGCAAGGACGACAGCTACTCCGGTCTCTACGTCGAACTGGTGCGGCAGACGGGCGACATCACCGACAGCTATTTCTGGCTGGATCGCCCCGAGGCGCATGGACTGCGGGACACGCTGTTGTTGATCAAGGGCGCGGCGGAGTCGGCCCTGGGCGAGTTCGAAAAGGTGCGCCGCCTGCGCGCGACTGCCGAAACCCAAGTTCGCGAACTGGACGAGGCGGCGCGGCGCGGGGTGCGCGAGGCGGACAGCGCTCAGCACGGCGACATCCACGGCTTTGTCAAAGGACTAGCAACCTTGCGCGAACTGCGCGGGCGGATCATCGCCGCGCGCGAAGTGCGCTACATCGACGAGGCGGCGCTCGACGCGCTTGATGCGCAGGTGGCGGAGGCGATGGACAAACTGGGCGGGCGTTGCACCGAGTTTTTGCTCACCCCTGAGTCGCTCGTGCCCTATGAAGCGCGGATCAGCGAGCAGCAAGCCGGCATTGAAAAGGTCGCCAAAGTGACCGAGGCCGACGAGCTCGACGAAGCGCTCAAGAGCACCAGCGGCGATCTTGAGCTGCTCATCAGCGTGGTTGGCTCCCTGACCATTCGCGACGCCACCGAGACCACGCGCATCACGGAGAACATCTCCGCGCTGTTTGCGCGTTTGAACCAGGCGCGCTCGCTGGTGAAAGCCCGGCGCGACGAGCTGGCGCGCAGCGAGGGCGCGGCGGAGTTTCACGCGCAGTTGAATCTGCTCAAGCAGGCGGTGGTGAGCCAGATCGAGTTGTGCGACACGCCGGAGAAGTGCGACGAAGCGGTGACGCGCATGATGGTGCGTATTGAGGAGTTGGAGGGGCGCTTTGGGGAGTTTGAAGGGTTCGCGGAGGAGTTGATAAGGCGGCGCGAGGAAACGCAGGCTGCTTTTGACACACGCCGGCAGTCATTGGTGGAGGCACGCAACCGCCGCAGCCAGGCGCTGGCGCAGGCGGCGGATCGCGTGCTGACCAGCGTGCGCAACCGGCTTGCTTCATTTGCCACGGCCGAGGAGGCGCATTCTTATCTGGCCACCGACGCGATGGCGGCCAAGGCGCGGGATTTGATCGAGGACCTGCGCGCGCTGGGCGACAGCGTGCGCGCCGACGAGATTGCCACCCGGTTCAAGACGCTGCGCGAGGAGGCGGTAAAACAAATCCGCGACAAGGCCGAGTTGTTTGTCGAGGGCGGCGACCTCATTCAGCTCGGGCAGCATCGCTTCACGGTGAACCGTCAGCCGCTGGAGTTGACGATGCTGGCGCGCGACGGCGGCTTGTCGTTTCATCTCACCGGCACGCGGTTTTACGAGCCGGTGCGCGATGCCGAGTTGGACGCGTTGCGCGACGTGTGGGAGCTCGACTCGGTGGCGGAGACGCGGCAGGTGTATCGGGCGGAGTATCTGGCGCATCTGCTGGTCGAGCAACTGGCCGGGCAGGGAGTGGCGGCGTTGAAAGCCTTCGCCGACGCGCCGGAGGAAGCACGACTGGAGCAGGTGCGCGCCTTCATGGCGGAGCGTTTTCACGAGGGCTACACTAAGGGGGTGCATGATCATGACGCCGCACTGCTGACACGGCCGCTGGCGGAGATGCGCGCCTACCTCGGCCTTCTCCGGCACGCGCCGCTGGTGCGCGGGCTGGCGCTGATGTGCTGGCAGGCTTGGGAGGAAGGGCCGGAAAAACAAGTGGTGGCCGCGCGGATGAGCGCGCGCGGACGGATGCTGAAGTTGTTTGGGCAGGGGGCTGGTGGAGTGGATGCGGCGTTTGTTGAGCAAATCAGACGGCTCGTCGGACAAGTCAGACAGGTCGGACTCGTCGGACAGCCAGGTGAACCAACCGACGAGTCATTGGCGCCCCAGGTGGCGGCTTGCCTAGCCGACGAACTCATGCAGCTCGACGCCAAGCAGCGCGCGCTGCCGGTCTCACGCTCGCATGCGGCGGCGGATTTAGTCCGTGCTTTCCGACGCGAACTCACCGCGAAGCGCGCGGCGGCGGATTTTGATGCGAGCTTGGAGACCTTGTCCGGCCAGCCTTGGCTGGCTTTTGAGATCGCGCTCGACTGGTTGCGAGGATTGCACCCGGAAGCGGATGATGGGGTGCGGGTGGAGGCGGCGGCACTGCTGGTGCTGCGCGACGAGCCGCCAATCAACCTGCCGCATGAAGCGCCGTCGCGACTGGAATTGAAAGGCTTCACGGGCGCGCATGCACGCATCGAGCAGGGCGGCATGACGTTGGATTATCACGAGTTCAGCCTGCGGCTCGCGCATCATTTCACCCAGGTGGCGCCGCGCTACGAGCGCTTCATCCGCCGCAAGCACGAGGTGCTGGCGCAGCGCCGCGCCGAACTGCGGCTGGAGGAGTTCCAGCCCGGCCTGCTCAGCTCGTTCGTGCGCAACCGCCTGATCGACCAGGTTTATCTGCCCATCATCGGCGCCAACCTGGCCAAGCAGCTCGGCGCGGTCGGCGCCGACACCCGCACCGATCGCATGGGGCTGCTCATGCTAATCTCGCCGCCCGGTTACGGCAAGACCACGCTCATGGAGTATGTGGCGAACCGGCTCGGCATCACGCTGGTCAAAATCAACGGGCCTGCTGTAGGGCATCACGTCACCTCGCTCGATCCCGCCGAAGCGCCGAACTTGAGCGCGCGGCAGGAGATCGAAAAACTGAATCTCTCCCTGGAGATGGGTGACAACGTGATGATCTATCTGGACGACATCCAGCACTGCAACCCGGAGTTTCTACAGAAATTCATCCCGCTCTGCGACGGCCAGCGCCGCATCGAGGGTGTGTTTCGCGGGGTCGCCCGCACCTATGACCTGCGCGGTCGCAAGGTGGCGGTGGTGATGGCCGGGAACCCTTACACCGAGGTCGGTGGCAAGTTTCAAGTGCCGGACATGCTGGCCAACCGCGCCGACACCTACAACCTCGGCGACATCCTCGGCGGTCATGAGGAGGCGTTCAAGGACAGCTACATCGAGAACTGCCTGACCAGCAATCGCGCCCTTGCGCGCGTTGCCGCGCGCAGTCACAAGGACGCGCTCACGGCGTTGCGGATCGCGGTGACTGGCAGTCGCGAGGACGCCGAGTTCGAAGCGAACCACGGCGCGGATGAAATGCAGGAGGCCATCGAAGTGATGGAGCGCCTGCTCAAGGTGCGCGAGGTGATCCTGCGGGTGAACCAGGAATACATTCGCAGCGCCGCCACCGAGGACGCCTACCGCACCGAGCCCGCCTTCAAACTGCAAGGCTCCTACCGCAACATGAACCGCATCGCCGAAAAGGTGCAGCCGTTGATGACGCTGGCGGAGGTGGATGGGTTGATTGAGGATCACTACCGAGGCGAGAGCCAGACGCTGAGCCAGGCGGCGGAGGCAAACCTGCTCAAATGGCGCGAGATCACGGGTCGCCTCAAGCCGGAGGAGGCGGCGCGCTGGGAGGAAATCAAGCGCACCTTTGGCCGCAACCTGCTCACCGGCGGCGCCGGCCAGGATGATCCTTTGGGCCGCATCACCGGGCAAATGAACGCGTTCAACGCGAATCTTGAGCGCATTGGAGAGGCGGTGGCTCAGCCCACGCTTTCGGATGCCACCATCGAGCGGTTAAGCCGCATCATTGAAAGCCTGCGCGCGGTGCCGGTGAATGTGGAGATCAAGGTGGTGCCCGTTGAGGAAGAGGGAAAGTCCGAAGCCCGAAATCCTAAATCCGAAGGGGGTAATTCGAAAATCGAAAATCGAAGCTCGAAAAGAGAGGAGGCAAAGGAGCAGGAGTTGCCGGTGCGGGTGGAGTCGAAAGTGGAGCAGGATATAGGTCCTCCTCATCGGGTGGATTGAAGGAAAAACACAGCAGCCGGCAAACCCACGCGAACCCTGTTGGAATCGAGGGGTGGGCAAGGTTTCTGAGCGGTGCGCTGCCGGCCTTATGGGCTGCTTTGCGCCGCCGGCTTGGCGTCGCATGGCACGCCGGGATCCCCTTGAGAGGCGGCGGGGATTTGCCAGGATACGGACTTGTGGTTTTCGAGCGCCTTCTCCAAATGCAAAAACGGCGCCGCTTGACGGTCCGTGCGGCGGATGTAAGCCAGATTGGCGAGGCCAGGCAGGTCTTTCTGCATGCTCCTGCCTGTCGAGCGGTCCGGCAATACGGATTGTTCTTTTGCCACAGGCTGCATTGTCCCCGACTTAGGTTTCGGCTCCAGCCGCAGCCAAGCTTGTTCAGACCAGTAGTCTCCCTCCCAAGGTTGATGACGCCCGGTCCGCACATAGAAGTGCCAGCGATCAAACTGCACCTCCGGGATGTAGCGACTGCCAATGCGCGAGACCAGCGGTGGGTGGTCCAAGTCAGGGTGCCCCTCCGAAGTGGATTCGAGCAGGTATTCCAGGCCGTCCAACCGCACCACCACCCAGGCATGCCCGCCGATGTCCCCATACTTGCCCAACGCCACCCGCGCCTCAAAACCGCGCGCCAGCAGCCAGTCCGCCAGATAGATCGACGAGTCCTCGCAGTCGCCCGTGCCCAGCATTTGCGTCTCCAGTGCCGTCTGCCAGCGGTCGGTCTTTTCTTTGTTTTCGCCCGGGTCGCGGGTGTAGCGGCAATTCTGATGGACCGCGGACCAGATGGTGAAAAGCTGCTCCACGCGCGACTGCCCGGCGGGAAAAACCGCCGGCGGCTGGTAACCGGTCAGGTATTCGTTCACGTAGTGGAAGCGCCCGCCGGTGTCGGCAGCGATCACCGCGTAGGCGCGCAGGCAGGACGGGCATTCCAGGGTGCTGCTCTCCAGGTGCCTTTGCAGCCGGCTGATGTGCCCGTTGTGGCAATGCGGGCAGACATGGTAGAACGATTCGTCCTTCGTCGTGTGCAGCAGGTCGGGGGAGAAATCCCGCAAGCGCTGCCCACTGATCAGCAACACTTGGCTGGCGATGCCGCCGGCGCTCGCCCGGAAGGCGCAGGCCAGGTGCGTCATCTCCGACGCCAACTGATCCAAATGCTTTAACAAGTGTGTCCGGGTCTGCTCCAAAGTCGGCCCGGTGGAGGTGGTCAGGCTGAGCCGCATGTAGCGCGGCCATTGCTTTTGGATGCGGCTGACCACCGCGTCCAGGTCATCGAGAGTCAGTCCGTTCGCGATTTCGCCTTGCAGCCAGTCCTCCAACTCCTGGTCCAGGCGCAGCGGTTGCGTGTCGGCGGCAGGCGCGCGCGCGGCGTTCGCGTAATCAAGCAGGTCCACCTTGAACTGGTTGATTTGATGCGCGTTTTCGCCACCCTGAATCACTCGGGACCAAAGAGCCCTCCAGACCGAGACATGATCGCCTTGGAGAGCGGTCACCAGACCGGCCAGGACGGCGCCGCCGAGGACGAGGGAGACCAGAATTCGCAGCGGCATTATAAAAATTATAAGCCGGGATTCTGCCCGGGCAACTGCTAATACAGCGCTCGCCATTCTGGGGGCGGCCGGTTTGAAAGTCGTCCGTGGTCAATCTCCGCCGACCACGGGAACGGCGTCGCTGCGATAGCGGTAAACTTCCAAGGTGTGGATGATCTCCTGTGCCCAGAGAGTGTTGAGCTTTTCAAACTGGCGCTCGTCGCGCAGCAGGCTCATCAGATCGGGGGAGGTGGTCTCGGCGAACCCGACCATGCCCACGACAAAGTAGAGCGCGCCCTGCTCGCGATCCGCGCGCGCCATCAGTTCGCGCAGCTCGGCCGCCTCATGCACTTTGGTGGTGGCGCGAGTGTCGTAGAGATGCACATGGCGCCAAAGGTAGCAGGTGAAGACCTTGGAAGGACCGGTGTAAGGGCCTGCGCGTGTCCACGGCTCGTGACGACCGCGGGTGAGCTGAAAAGCCTCGCGATGGCTCTCGTATGGCTGGCGCTGGTTCAGGGCGATAAAGGGGCGAATCAGGGCGACGCAGGCGGCGAGGATCAAAGCGCAGGGCAGGGCGCCTAGCCAGGGCGCGCCGGGTCGGCGCAGGGCGTGGCAAAGTCCCGCGCTGCCCGCCGTCACGAACGCCATGGCGGGCAGGATGAGTGGAAAAAAGTACCAGTAAATCCATTCCACGCGGAGCTGCCATTTGAAAGCGGCGGCGCCTGCCGCGGAGGCGGCGAGCATGGCCAGGCAAAGCTGCGCGTGCAGGGTGCGCTGACGCCAGAGCACGACGACCCCGCCAGCCATCAGCAGCACCATGCCGCCAAAGCCGAACGAGGTGACCATTGGCGCGCTTTGCAGGGATTGTTTGACACTGACCTCGGTGGGATTGCGGGCGTCCGCGCGCAGCCACGGCACGCCCGAGACGATGCCGGACAGGCTGTTCTTCAACCAGAACGCGTTCATCGGTTTGCCCATCTGCTGGAAGCGCGCAGTGACCTCGGGCGACTGCATGGCGGCGGGCATGACCAGCCAGACGCAGAGCGCGCCGGCGGTGGCGTTCGCCACCAGCAGACGGCCGGAGCCAGCCAGTCGCTCGCCCCAGGAGAAGCCGCGAGCCAGCAGCAGCCGTGCCAGCACCACCGCGCTGACCGCGCCCACCGAGACAGCGGCCAGTTTCCAGCTCCACACGCAGAGCAGGGAGGCCAGCGCGACCCCGCCCCACCAGCGCCAGCGGTTCTCGCGCAGCGCCAGCATGAGCAGCCAAAGCAGGGCGATGAAGAAACAGAACATCAACGCGTAACCGCGCGCCTCCGTGCTGTAACGGATGTGCCAGGGATGCGCGGCGAGCAGCAAGGCCAGCAGCAACCCGGCGCCAGGCCGGCCCAGCCAGCGCGCGAACAGCGTGGCGAGCAGGATGGACGCCAGCCCGGCCACGAAGGGCGGCAGGCGCGAGACCGCCTCGTCAAAGGCCGTTGGCGGCAAGTCGTTGAGGGCGCGCCAGGCATTGAGCGTGGCCTTCTGCACCAGGCTGAAAAAGTAGTGGTTGCCGCCGTTGTGATCGTTCCACAGCGCCATGCGCCAGGAGCAGGGATGGAACTCCAGCGGGCCTTGCATGTCATCGCCCGCGACGGGTTTGAACTGGCCATGCACATAAATCTTCGCCGCCCATCCCTCATCTCCCCAATATGACAGCGTCATGCGCGGCAGACGCACGGCGGCGGCACCGGCCAGGATCACGATCAGGATCACCCAAAACCCGCGGCCGGCAGAGCGCGGTTGCGGCAGTTTCGTCTCCAGCGTGGCCGCCTGCGCCCGCCCCCACCAGCGCACCGTGATCAGCACGAGCAAACTCACCGCCAGATGCGCCAGCGCCCCGTTCCAGAGACCGATCTCGACGTAGTCCGAAAAAGTGTGGCGCAGGCCCTCCTCGATCTGCCGGGTCCAGCGCATGCGCTCCGGCGGTTTGGCTTTATGCAGGTAACGCGCGCAGACAATCGCCGCCGCTAGATGCCAGAGCCAAAACACCCGCGCCCCGGTCGCGCCGCCGGGCAGGTGGCTTGGGAATTTTTGCAGGCAGTCAGCGAGTCGGTTCAAAGGCGTTCGGCAAGCGCGCAGTGTGCGCCTTCTTGAGCCGACGCCAAGTGGAATTCAGCGGGAGTTCCCGCCGCCGCGATCGCACCACCTCCGGCGGTCCATGGGCCACAAGGCGCCCTATCCAGCGCGCGCGTGGTCCGAACAAATCGTTTGCGGGCGGGCCAAGTCGCGGTTGGCTTGCGCCGGTCTGCCCTCCCTCCTCATGCCGCGCCGCCGCCGCCCCTCCAAACCGCTCATCCCCGGACTGCGCTGGCTGTTGTTGCTGCTGCTGCTGCTCGGCTTGATCTTCGGCGTGTATGGACTGCTGGCACACTGGACGCACTTTGAGCGGGTGCAGACCGCGCGGGTGGCGAACCCGCCCTTGCAAGACGGGGCGGCTGTCCCATCATGAGGGCCATCGTCATGACCGCCCACCGCCTTCTCCTCGCCGCCCTGACGCCTTTGCTCACGCACTGCGGCACCCTCAAGAAAGTCACCTCCTCCATCCCGCTGCCATCCCTGCCGGACATGACGCAAGTCAAAAACATGCTGCCCGGCGGCGGTGTGGACAAAGTGGACAGCCAGGACCCGGACATCGACTTTGACCCGCGCGGCACCCTGCGCCCCGGCCACACCCTGCGCTTGCAAGTGCATGAGAGCCTGCGCTCCGCCAAGCAGGTTTGGAAAGGCCTCACCATGGTGCGGCTCGACGGCACCGTGCAGATCGGCAAGTTCGGTTCCGCCAGCGTGCGCGGCAAAACCGTGCCCGAAGCCGCGCGCGCCATCGAGTCCGTCTTCCGCGTCGCCGGCCGCACCTCCATGCCGCTGGCGGTGCACCTCGTATCCATTGAGAACACCCCGCTCATCGCCTTGGAGGGCGACCTCGCCGCCGGGCCGCAACCGCTGCCGTTGATCAGCGGTCTCACCTATCGCGAAGCCGTGCGCCTCGCCGGCGGACGGCCCGCCGGCTCCAGCAATCGCGGCGTCTATGTCACCCGCGACGGCAAAAAGCGCTTCTTCCGCTCCATCGAGGCCGCGGACGCCGACTGGAAACCCGCCGCCGGCGACATCGTCACCCTCTCCACCGACCTTTAATCCGCGTCCCTTCATGCTGGAACAAGTCGGCACCCGCGCCAAGCCCAGAGCCAATCCCCTTGGCGGCCTGTTGAAAACCTCCGCCGTCCTGCGCATCGGCAGTGGTCTGGTGCTAATGACGCGTCATGCCTGGGACGGCCTCTTTGACGCCTACGAATTCGTGTGGAAAGAAGTGCCGTGGGCGTGGGTCACCGCCTTTGCGGAGGAAGGCGTGCCCGTGCCGCATCTGCTCGCACCCGCCGCCGCCTTGCTGTTGTTTGCCATCGCCCTGGCCTGGATCAGCGGATTTTTGACCCGCTTCTTCGCCTTGCTGCTGCTGGGCATGTCCGTGGTGGCGCTCGGGTTCGTGCATGACGATCATGCCGCCATCGCCGAGCTGTGCTGGTTGTATCTGCTCATCTCGTTCACCCTCGTCTTGTTTGGGTCCGGCTCCCTCTCGCTCGACCGGCTGTTCCGCTTCGGCGCGGAACGCACCGCCAAACCGAAAAAGACCCGTTACTGACCCCCGTGGACACCGCCCCCCACGAGCGCGTGCTCGCCATCGACCCCGCCCTGCGCAAGACCGGTTACGCCATCGTCGAGCAGCGCGGGCGTGAGCTGCGCGCGCTGGCCTACGGCACCATCATCAACCCGCCCAAGCTGCTGCCCTCCGGCTGCCTCGTCGCCATCCGCGAGCAACTGAACGCCGTCATCGCCGCGCACCGCCCCACCGTCTGCGCCATCGAAGCCACCATCTTCGTGCAGAGTTTGAAGACCGCCATCGTGCTGGGCAGCGCGCGCGGCGCCGCCCTGCTCACCGCCGCCGAGCACGGCCTGGCCATTTACGAGTATGCCCCCAGAGAGGTCAAACAAGCCGCCGTCGGCCGTGGCGCCGCCGCCAAGGAACAAGTCGCCTTCATGATCCGCTCCCTGCTGCGCCTGCGCGAGACCCCGCCGCCCGACGCCGCCGACGCCCTCGCCGTCGCCCTCGCCCATTTTCAAAGCGCCGACGCCCACCGCGTCACGGCGCGCGAAGCGCGGCGCGTGTGAAGGACAAGGCTGGACATCGCCTCGCAATGCGGTTTGCTGGCGCATGGACAAAAGAGTGGACCGACGACGCGGGGGCTTCGGCGGGGCAGGCTGGGGTTTGGGCGGCGTGGCGCTGCTTTATGTTGGGTTTCCGGCAGTTTGGGTTTGGCCGATTGTGAAGCTGCATGGCTGGGGCCCTTGGCCAATTGGGGTTGATTGGCTGAGCACACCCATTGTTGGGCTTGAAGAGCAATTTCCGTTCTATCGTGAATGGGTAGATTGGGGATTGAAGTTCATGGGATTGAGCTGATCGAAGGAGACGGGATGGCATCCCCCGCCTTGTCCGCGGGCGGAGGCGGCAGGGCTGAACCGCAGAGGCCTGGCATCCAGCCTCGCATCGCCTGAAGGCTGCACTCCAACCGAAGCCGAGGCCCGCCAGCGAACAACGCTTCGAGAAGTCAAAAGCAGCCAATGCATGGAACAGGAGGAAGCAGAGGCCGCGGAGGAAAGTTGGATGCCAGGGATTGATGCCCTTTTCTCTCTCTTTGCAGTTCATTCCCGGAGGTGTGGACTCGCTCGTTGTGAACGATGGAGCCAGATGCCGGACTCGAACCGGCGACCTGATGATTACAAATCAACTGCTCTACCAACTGAGCTAATCTGGCGGACTCTTGACATTTATGGCGAAACCAAATTTTGAAGCCGAATTTCCTGACGGCTCTCATAGTGAGGCCAAAAATGCCTCGTCAAGCCGCTGGGAAACCTTTTGCTGAAACTGGCGCGCTTTAAATCAAGGCGCGCACTATGCCCGCCTTCCTTTCCAAGGCAAATGGATTTGCCCTCTTGCGAGGAACAAATCCTCGTCTTATTTGGGACAGCTTGGTGTATTCCGATCCTTTCAGCGAGCGCAAGCGACCTTTTCAGCGTAGCCTGTCTTTGAGATGCCAGAAACGAAGCCTGATTTGCCCGCCCGAACCGGCAGTTCGCGGCTGTTTTCAATCCTGATTGCCTGTTTGGTCGGCGCGATCATGGCGGGCAGTTGGTGGCTTTCATCCTCCCTGGGACGATTTCAAAGTTCCCGCCAGGGACCGCTTCCGATGCTGGGGGAACCCAATCTGAATTTCGAGGCGGTGGAAAGAGATGGCAAGTCTCGGAATCTCTCCGAACTCGGCGGCAAGGCGCTGATCGTGGCCTATGCCTACACGCGTTGTGCGCGCGGCTGCGCGGGTGTGGCCGGGCAGATGCTCAAATTGCGGGACAGTTTGCCGGGCGACGACCGGGTTCATCTGGTTTCCGTCGCCGCCTGGCCGCAGGTGGACACCGCGGCGATGCTGGCGGCTTACGCGGAGAGCATCGGGGTGCGCGCGGGGGACCCCTGGTGGTGGCTTTCCGCCGACCGGGACAAAACCTGGAACTGGATGAGCCGCGAACTTGGATTTGAACCCTCGAGCGAGATTGCAGAAACGGAGCGCTTGAACCCCGAGGACGTGGTGGCGCACGATCTGCGCGCGGTCTTGATCGACCCGCTTGGACGGGTGCGCGGATACTACCAGTTGATGCACCCGCAAACGGCGGTCGCGCAGATGCATTTGGAGAAATTGCAGAACGATCTCTCTGCGGTCTTGGCAAAATAAGCAGCCTGAGAAGCGCCTTTATTGGGAATTGACGACTTGAGGAAGTCCCGTAGTTTCCGAATTCATGCGCTTTTTACAGTTTCCAAGCATTCGCTTCCGGTGTGCCGCGTATGTCTTAGCCGCTCATTGGCTGAGCGTGGCTGCCGCCGATGCCCAAATCATCGACCGCTCGCGCTTGCAGGAAGGCGCTTTGTCCACCACGGGCAGGGACGCGCCCTTGGTGGCGGAGTCCGCGGGGATCAGCCAGCGGGCTTTTGAGGAGGAGAACGAGTTCGCGCCCGCCAGTCCGGGTGACGAAGACATCGGGCAGCAGCTCATCTTGAAGGAAACGCCCAAAAACCAACCTTTCCGCTTTTTTGCCGACACCTTCTGGTTTTGGACGGACAACGCTGCCAACGTGCCTGCGGGCGAGCAGGACGACATGTTTTACGGCGCCAGCATCGGGTTTGCCTGGCAGCCGAGACTGGGCCGCAAAACTTTCCTTGATGTCAGTGTGGCCCAGCGACTCGTGCGTTATGACGAGTTCGACGTGCTGGATTTCGAGTCGCTGGATGTCGCCGCCACCCTCATGCACGTCGAGCCGCGCCTGGCGAGCGTCATTTTCTTCGGCGGCCTGGCATTCAATCGCATCACCGGGGACAATTTCTCCCAGGATTTGTACAACAGCACCTCCGCCCGTGTGGGCGCGCAGAAGGTCTTCCTTATAAACCGTCGCAATAGCATCAACGTCGGGCTGATGGCGGACTGGGATCTCGACACGGATGTGGACCAGCTTTTTCGCCACGAGTACCTCGCCGACGCCTCCTGGCGGTTCAAATTGTCCCGCACCCTATCAATGACTCTAAACTACCGGTTCTCCTGGATGGACTACCAGCGCTTCGACCGCGAGGACGCGCTCCAGCTTGCAGGGGCCACCCTGTCCTGGCAGCCAAAGCCCTGGCTTGAGATCTACGGCAACTACAATTTCGCCTTCAACGACTCCAACAATCCCTTCTTTGACTACGAGACCAACTCCCTCGGCGGCGGGCTTGGTTTGCGCGTCAAATTTTAACTTCCTCTCGCCGCCATGAGATTGAACGCCTTTTTTCTCCAGTTGTTGTGGGTGTTGCTCGCCAGCAGCCCGCCGCTTGCCGCCGCCGTGTTCAAGCAGGCGGAGGTCACGCGCGTTTTGAACGATGTGCGCGTGCTGCCCGACCAGGCAGCGCCGGCCACCGCCCGTATTGGCGATGTCATCAACGGCAAAACCGCCGTCGCCACCGGCACCCAATCCCGTGCCGAGCTGCGTTTTCCAGACAAGACGCTCACCCGGCTGGGTGCCAACACGCTGTTCCGCCTGGAGGAGGGCACGCGCGACATCGACCTGGAGCGCGGTGTGCTCTTGCTGCAGGTGCCAAAACAACTGGGCGGCGCGCGCGTGCGCACCGCCGCCGTCACCGCCGCCGTCACCGGCACCACCATCCTGTTCGAGTATCTGCCGGACGGCTACATCAAAGTGATTGTGATCGAGGGCGAGCTGGACCTCTACATGCGGAATTCTCCCTCCAATTTCATTAACTTGAAGGCTGGCGACATGATCCTCATGAAGCCGGATGCCAAGAACTTTCCCCAGCCGGTGAAAGTGGATTTGGAGCGGCTGCTGGCGACGTCAAAACTATTCGACGCCAATGAGTTCGGCCCCATTGGCAACAATAGGCAAATCGCCGACGCGCTCAGCGAGCAGGACAAAAAGAAAAATGAAGGCGAACTGATGAAGACCGCCTTCATGCTGCCCGGGCGCGGAACCAAGGTTGCGTTGACCAACGAAGTCCGCCGGGAGTTGCTGCGCTTTGAGACGGGCGGATCCGGTGCTGGCGGCCCCACGGTGATGACGACCCACGCGGGAGACGAGACATCAGGCGCAGGCCAGTCCACCGAGCCTCGGTCGCCGATCATTCGTCCCTACAACCCCGGCACCACCGTGATCACCGACGAGGATCCCATCGCGACCAATCCCAGTCTCACCGCGTACAACAGCCTGGCCGATGACCGCGTCACCGCTTTCGGGTTCTTTTACCATGCGCAAGCGGACGGCGCGCACGGACAGGTTCTTTTTGGCCAAAAAGGCACGGCGGAAACCAACAGCCTGGTTCGCGCCGCCGGCTTGTGGGCGGTCTTTCACTTTGAGGACTTGGTGATCAACGGCAATCCGATCGTCCATTCCGTGTCAGGCGCGCGCAATCTGCTGCTGGCCTCGGGGGCGGGCATTCTCTTGCAGGGCTACGATTACTACGGCGGAATGGACGAGACTTTCGATTCAGGGGCGCCCTATGGCAGCGGCAGCCTGACTGTCGATTCCAGCCTGGACACTTTCATGCTCGCCTCGAATCTGGGTTCGATCGTGATCGACGGCAATTTCCGGTTGAACGCCAGCGGGGCGCAAAACATCATCCTCCAGACCTTCGGTCCGCAGGCGGACATCATCATCAACGGCTTCTTGGGCGAGTACGAGCCGGTTCATATCAACGCGCCGGATGGCAAATTTCACGCCGACGCCGGTCGGGATGTCCAGTTCAACACGGCCGCCATCAGGGCGGATGAGATTCACCTGCGCGCCAAGCGCGATGTGGTCCTGGATCAATACTCCTCGGTGCGGGCCAGGAGCGCCATTACCGTCAAGGCCTTGCGGGACATTCATGTGAGCAACTCCTCGGAACTCGCGGAACTGACCGAAGGATTCTCTCCCGACATCCTGCTGAGCGCGGGCCGCGATCTCGCGGTCAACGAATCCCATATCAGCGGCGGCAACGTCACCCTGGAGTCGCGGACGGGCAACCTCCTGGTTGCCAACTCTTATGTCAGTGGAGATGCGATCCGCGCCCGCACGCTGGCGCCAAACGGGCAATTGAATATCGACGGCGCCACTTTCCAGGCGACTTCGCTGCTGCGGCTCTACGCCGAAGGCAGCAATGGCCACATTCGATTTGTGAGCGACTCGACTCTTGCTGGCAACCGGGTGGACATCGCCGCCAAGACGGTTACGATCAATCCTGGTGTCAGTGTCGAAGTCAGCAATCCTTCCGGTCTGCGTGTCTATACGCAAAACGCGAATTACAATCGCCCCAGCGCCCCCAACTCAAACGGCCGCTTCGCCAATGACGGGGTCACCCTTGACGTGACGCCACAACCTTTTGGCAACCGCCCCGGCTTCAACGCCCCTTGATTAAGGGTTGACGGTGAGTTCGAAGTTTTTGGTCGTCGATTGTTGTTCCGCGCCGCCGCCGGAATCGGTCACGCGAATGGTGAAGTTAAAGGTGCCGCTTTCGGTCGGAGTGCCGGACAAGACGCCGCCTGCGGTAAGCGTCATGCCGTTAGGCAAGGGGGGGGAGCCTGAATTGATGGTCCAAGTCAGCGCCCCGGTGCCGCCCGCCGCTTCCATCGATACCGGTCCGTAACTCACACCGACTTGTCCATTGGGCAGCGGGGAGGCGGTGGTGATGGTAAGTTGGTCAAGAATTTTCAACGAATAAAGCCGGCTAACCGCAGGTGTGGAGGCGCTGTCCGAGAGAACCAGGGTGAAACTGTAGGTCGCTGCGGCGGCGGTTGGGGTGCCGCTGAGCGTGCCGCCGGGAGTCAGCGTCAGGCCGGCCGGCAAGGTGCTGCCCCCCGCCACGGACCAGGAGCGCGGCGGCACTCCCCCGGAGGAATCCAGGGTGACCAAGTAAGGGACGTTGCGCACGCCCGTCGGCAGAGGCGAGGTGGTCAGGATAAAGAGCCGCCGATCCACCGTGCCCCCCCCCCCGTCCGGCCCTTGTAAAAGCGCGACAAGGTATTCGGTGGCCGCCGCCAAGTCCAGGTCCTCGCGGTTGATGATGTGGGTTTGTTTTTCGTCGAAATTCAGTTTCCAATCCCCGCGACTGACAAACCCGATGAATTTCTTTGAGTTGTTGATGGCTTCCGAACTGACCGACACCGTGCGGCCCTCCAGCGATTTGGCGATGCGTGTTTCAAATGACAGCAGCGGTGTGCGGAAGGTATGGTTGAGATTGGAATCGCCATAGGACAAAAACGAGCCGGTGGCGACCTCGATCGGAGTGGTGGGGGTGTCGTTGCCATCGTCACCGTCATCCGGGTCATCATTCGTTGGCGGGGGGGCGGTTGCCGCCGCGCCGACTTGCGCTTGAGCCACCCATTTGACTTCGCGTTTGTCCGTCACCAGACGGAAAAATTTGGCGCTGTCCTGGGCCGGGACAATGGTGGTGCCACCGCTTCCTTTTTGGGTGAAGACAAACGATCCCGTCCCTCCGACAACGGGGGCCACAAAGTAACCGCCCGTCAGGGGGCGGTCATTGAAGCCTTCCGTGCGTTTGAAGTCCATGCTGTAAACCACCAGTTGGGCGGCCGCCGGTGTGGCGGGCAGCAAGCAGGCGGCGAGCAGGCTCAAGCAGAACAGCGCTCGAAGCGGCGGGGCGGACGGATGGGTGTTCATCATGGCAGTTTAACCCTGAAACAGTCGTAAGGTCAAGACATGCCTCCAGCCCTTGATGTTCAATTTGTCAGGCCCCCGCGCTTGACCCAGACGTGCAGCGGCTCCAGTTCCGCGGTCAAAATCGCGGGTTCCAAGCCGCAGCCAAATGGGGCGGAGTTCACCGTGGCCAGCGAAAGTTCTCCGCCGCGCACTGCGAGCGCGGGGAAGCCGCGTTCATGACGGCGCAGCAGATCCGGATGCGCCGCCAGCGCCGCCGCCTGGACCGGAGCCGGCCACATGGACAGGCCCGCCATGTAATGATGGCCGTTGCGCTCCGCATGACCCACTCCCAGCAACGCCTGCATCGCCAGATCCTGCGTCAGCGCCAGCGGCCCGACATTGACCAGGTCCTCCCCGCTGATGAAGCGCCGCCCGCCGTCCGCCGAGTTCGCTCGATGCAGGCTCGCCAAATTGGCCAGTCCTTTGAGAATGCCTTTGCAATTCTTGTGGCTGACCCCGGAGTAGCCAAGGCGCAGCGCCTGCGGCAGCGCGCAAAGGTCCCCGTCCGCCTCGTCGATCAACAGCGGCGGGGCCTCCGGCCAGCGCGCCAGGAATTCCGCGAGATCATCCGACAATGAAACGTCCCGGTGCAGCGGTTGCTCCACAAACAGCAGTCTCTCCGCCAGCATCACCCGCAGGCAGGCATCCGTGCGCAGGCTCTCATAATAATCGCGAAACGCCGCGAGACTGGTGAACGCCTCGTTGCCATCCAGGGTGCAGCGCCATCCGGCGGGCGCGGCGGCGGCCAGCACGATGTCGATGCGCCGCAGCCGCGTCCGGTCGGGCTCCAAATCCCCGCTTAGCTTGATCTTGAAATGCGTCAAACCGTAGCTCCGGGAGCAGGCCTCAAGGCTTTGCGGAAAACCATCCCCAACCCGTTCCGCCGCGGTGATGTCCGCCTCCGCCAGCCAGTCGGCCATGCCCACCGTGTGCCGGGCTTGGATGCGGTCACGCGGCGACTCGGGTAAAAAATCCACTGGTCGGATGCCCGCGAGTTCGGAGCGCGCGATGCCCATGTCCGCCACCAGCGCTCCCGCGCGCAGCAACTCATGCAGAGGTCTTCCGGTGGCGCGGCAGAGCGCGTCCAAGACCGCCCTCTCCACCAGGCTGATGCCGAAGCCCGCCAGCAACCCCGCCAGTCCGGTCCGGTCCGCCCAGAGCTTCTGCTCGTCATGCACCTCCCGCCACCAGGCCGGAAAGTCGCGCTCGTTCTCCCCGGCGATCCGGCCCAGGCGGGCGGCGTTCTGGATCACCGCGAGCATTTCAGCAAGGTCCGTCTCGAACGTGGTCGCCGGATTTTTGCTGAACCATTTCGGCGGCAGGCCGTCCGCCGCCGCCCCCAGTGTCGTTCTGCCTGCGCAACTGACCGCCGCGGTGACCACCAAATGCGGGACCCAGGTCAGGCTGGAGATGCCATAGCGAAAAGGAAAGCGCGTGCGCATTGGCAGCACATGAAAATGAAAATCGTGGGCGCGGAATTTTAGCATCAAGGCAATCTGGACCGGCGTCGCGCTCTGTCACCGTTTTTCACCCCCCTGTTTTGCCAAGGCTGGTGTTGACGTTGCCTGGCCGAAGACGACAAATTTGCTCTTGTGTGCGGGAAACGGCCAGTTGTCACGAACTGCTGCCAGTTACTGGCGGCGGCCAGTCTGCTGGCGGGATGGTTGCGGGCGGATCTGCCGCTTCCTGAGCGCCTGCTCAATCCGCGGTCGCCGGCGGAGGCTTGGAACGTCCTGCGGCTGGCTCTGGACAACTCGGCCCGGCTCGTCCAGGAAAAGCGGGCGGAAGAAGTGGCGGGTCACATCGTGCTATGCAGCCCGGCTTTGCGGCTGCTTGCCGCGCACGGGGCGCCCTTTGAGCACAAAACGCTCGCGGACGCGCAATCGGCCCTGGCCTTCAGCATGGTCAACCTCATCGCGCGCGCGAGCATGGCCGGCAATTTGACCGCTGTGGACGACGCCCTGACCCGCCTGCGCACCGCCTTGGAAGCGCTCAGCCAAGCCTATGAGGCGGATTGGACGCGGAGCGAAATCTTTGCCTGCCCCGACCATCCGGAAAATGTCGCCGAATCAGCGGGTGGCGCCTGCCCGCAGTGCCAGCGGCCGCTGGTGGCGCGGCGCGTGCCCTACAGCTTCGTTTATGTGGAGCAGACCCAGCCGGCTTTGCGAGTCGAGGCGGTTGCGGACGCGCCTTTGCAAGCCGGCAAAAAGACCGCTATAACCCTCAAGCTCAGTCATGCCAACGGCACCCCCGCGGCTCCGAGCGATTTACTCGTCAACCATGCCTCGACCCTGCATCTGCTGCTTTGCGACGCGACGCTGCAGGACTTTCATCATGTCGTGCCAGTGGCAGGACAAACGCCCGGGGAATACCGTGCCGAATTCACTCCCGCCCGCGCAGGCAGCTATCATCTGTGGACCGGAGTGGTGCCGGCCGGCACCGCCTTGCAGGAGTATCACCTGACGCAGCTGCCCTCAGTGGTCGGCGACCCCGGGCCGGTGGGCTTGGAGAACCAAAAAACTTCGGTGGAAGTCGGTGGATTTCGATTTCATCTCAGTTTTCATCAAGCCATGCAAGCCCGGGCGGGACGCACTCAGCTCATGCGCATTGAAGTTACCGAGGCGGCCAATGGCGAGCCGGTGAAACGACTTGAGCCCTTTCTGAATGCCTTCTCCCATGTGACCGCCATTCACCCGGACAGGGCGGAAGTGTTTCAACTGCATCCGGCCGGCGGCGACATCCTGCGCGAGGACTTGCGCGGAGGCCCGTATTTGGCCTTCAAATTTTTTGCCCCGCGGCCAAGTTTGCTCCGTATTTTCTGCGAGGTAAAGATCGACGGGCGGCGCATCGTCGCGCCTTTGGCCATCAAGATCGCGGAGTGAACCGACAAGACAGGGCGTTGCCCTCCTGAAAAGCCCCTTGCAATGCGGCGGCGAGCGGCTTAGATGCCGCCATTGATCCAGGAGAAAAGTGCCGGCGTGGCGAAATTGGTAGACGCGCTAGACTCAAAATCTTGTTCCCGTGAGGGAGTGTCGGTTCGAGTCCGACCGCCGGTACCATCCTGAAGATCAAGAAACTACGACGAGCCCCGTGGATTCGGCGGACACGCAGATGCAGCGGCTGGACCGCTCTGATAAGTTGACGGTTGTCACCAAGGGGTGAAGCGCAGGCCGAACAGGGCCAGCACGCTTAGGCCGAGCAGGCTCAGCGTTGGGATGTAGAAGGGATCATAGAAATCAACGACCTGCGGGCGCTTCTCGAGAACGACGACCTTTTTCATTTCATCAATTCTCCTGAACACGCTGGCCAGCGCCTCGGGGGTGACAGCGTTGAAGACTTCGCCCCCGGTGGCGCGGGTGATGTTGATCAGGGGCTGGGAAATCTTGTCGCCGGTGAGCATGACGGTGAAAAGCAGGATCTTTTCGGCGCGCAGGTGCTCGATGATGGCGGCATCCAGCGGCGGCTCGATGTCCCGGCTCTCTCCATCCGTCATCAGGATGATCATGCGGTCGCCCTCGGGACGCTGCGCGAGCAGGTCGGCGGCGCCGTGAAGAGCTTTGCCGATGAAGGTGCCGCCCCAGAGCTCGTCGGGCAGGCCGCGGCCGCCCGTGGTGGGTGGATCGAGCCGGGAGTGCCTTGGTTCGAAGAAGCGCTTCGACAGCGGGATGGACTGCGTGTCGAGTGTGAGCGGAAGCCAGTGGATGAACTCGCGCCCAAAGATGGTGAGCCCGAAGGCATCGCCCTGACGGTAGCTGGTGAACTGCTCGATGGCATCCATGGCGGAGTCGAAGCGCCGATGCCGGCCGCGAGTCTGCGAACCATGGGCTTCGGCCATGCTGCCGGAGGTGTCGAGCACGAACTGCACGTTGTTGAGCTGCCGCTCCACCTCCGGCGGCGTGTGGGTCATGGGGTGGGCCAGGAAAAGGATCGCCAGCGCCAGGAGCGCCGCCGGCAGGCAGTTGGCGCACAGCACCAGAAACTGCAAAAAACGGCCGCGGCCCTGATGGCCATGATCAAAAGGCATGGCCACAGGCTGACCGCGCCGCGTCCATTCCAAAAAGGCGAGAATGACAGGCAGCGCCAGCAGCCCAAGCAGTTGCGGATGCTGGAAGATCATGGGGCAGGTTTCACGGCGTAAGGCTTCAGCAGGGCGGCGATTTCAGAAGCGCTGACGGAAGGGCTGGGATGATGCAGCCAGTGCTGGAGTTTTTTCCAGGCCTCGCCGGTGCGGTCATGGCTGGCGATCTGGCCGAGCGAGCGGTGCATCGGCTCGCCGGTGAGAGCGAGTTCCTCGCGCCAGCGCCGCAGCAGGGTCATTTCAATCCGGGACTTCGCCTCGGCACTGAGCGTGCCCGCTTCGAGCTGCGCGAGAAAGGCGGTCATCATCTCGGCGATGGTAGGTGGAGGTGGGCCTGCGTCAGCCTCAGCAGGCGGCGCTGGGCGTTTCCAAAAGATCAGCAGCAGCAGCCAGCCGATCCACAGCAAAGTCAGCACCGCCATCGTCTCATGGTAGCGGCCGCCCACGTCAATGCGAAGCGCCTCGGTCTCCTGGATGCGCGTATCGAGGTCCTTCGAGAGCTTGGCGTCGCCTTCGAACTGGAACGATGGCAGCCCCTGCAGTGAACTGCCATCGGCCGCGACGAGATAGTCCTTCAGATCAAAGGTGCCCGCGCGATTGACGATGTAGCGCAGGTCATAAACCCGGCGGTCGGGCAACTCCTTGAGCCCGGCGATGCGCACGTTCACCGCCACGCCCCACTTGTAGGGTGCCACGTCAAGCAAGGGGCCGCTGTAGGTGACGATCGCGGCTTGCTCGACTCCGAGCGGCACCCGCAGTGCGTCGTCCTTGGGTCGCATGCCAAGATAAACCACGACGGCAACGGCCAAGAGAGCCAGCAGCCAAAGCCAGGGCATGTGCTTGCGCTTGTTCATCGTCCCGAGCTGCCCCCCAAGCCACGGCGGTTCAAAAAGTGACGCAGCCTGCCGAGGATGGGCTGGTCGGTGCGCAGATGCAGGTAATCGATCCCGAAGCGGGTGAGCTCGGCTTTCCATTCCTCGCTCTTGATGAAGGCGCGTCGCCCGTGGCCGACAAAGCCGCGCCCGGACTCGGCCTCACGGCCGCGAAAGAGTCCAGCGCCCTTGAGGTTCAGCTCGGCAGGATCCTGGAGATGCAGGACAAGGCAGTCGTGCTCCTGCGCCAGCACCTGGAGCGCCGCAAAAGCCTCGGGATCGTGCAGGTCGCTCAGCACGATGACGGTGGTGCGGCGTCTCAAGGAGGGCGCCACCTCGCGGGCGCGGCGGGCGAGCGAGGTCTCCTCATGAAAGTCGTGCCGGCGCAGCTTGTGCGACCATTCCATGACCATGTTGCGTGAAAGCGTGGGCCGCACATGCAGCTCGCGCGCACCGCAGCCGAGCAGGCCCACCGGTGTCATGTTCGTCTGCGCGGCCAGGGCGATGCCGGTGGCGATGCGCACAGCCCAGGCATACTTGCTGAGCGTCTGCGAGGTGACGCACATCGAGGCGGAGGTATCGAGCAGCAGGTAGAGCGGAATCTGCTTCGGCTCCTGATACTCCTTGATGAAAAGCTTGCCCACCCGCGCCGAGACCTTCCAGTCAATGAACTTCACCGGATCGCCGGCCACGTAGAGGCGCGACTGCGCATACTCGAGGCCGCCGCCGTGAAACACCGACTCCTCCTGGCCGAAGTTGAGGCTGTTGGCCAGTTGCTTGACCGTGACCTCGAACTGCCGCGCGTCCACGGGATCGGAATCGAGCTGGACCTGGTGTTGCATGATGGATGAAACTCAGCCCAGACCGGCGAGAATGCCTTCAAGCACCTGCTTGCCGGTGTGACCGGCGGCGGAGGCCTCATAGCTGACGCGGATGCGGTGGAGGATGACGTCCTCGGCAAGGTCGAAGAGGTCCTCGGGCGTGACGTAGTCGCGGTCGTGCATGATGGCGCGAGCGCGGGCGGAGTTGATGAGGGCGAGCCCGGCGCGCGGGCTGCAGCCGAAATCCAGCAGCGGATGTTCGCGGGTGCGGCGCACCAGTTCGACGCAGTGTTTCACAAAGACCTCGCTGACATGCACCGCCTGCACCGCCTCCATGGAGGTGACGAGATCGCTGACGGACGCCCCGGGCGAGTCCTCGATCATGTCGAAGGCGGAGCGCGGCACCGCGCCGCCGTCTTCCTTGCGCAGGCCCATGCCAAGCTGGCGCTGCAGGATCTGCTGCTCATCTTCGCGCGAGGGATAGCCAAGACGGTGCAGCAGCATGAAGCGGTCGAGCTGCGCCTCGGGCAGCTCAAAAGTCCCGGATTGCTCCACCGGGTTCTGGGTGGCGATGACGAGGAAGGGCGTGGGTAGCTTCAGCGCCTGGCCGCCGATGGTGACTTTGCGCTCCTGCATGGCTTCCAGCATGGCGCCCTGCACCTTGGGGGCGGCGCGGTTGATCTCATCCGCCAGCAGCAGGTTGGTGAAGACCGGGCCGCGATGAATGCGGAACTCGCCGCTTTTTTGCTCGATGATCTCCGACCCGATGATGTCGGAGGGCAGCATGTCGATGGTGAACTGGATGCGTTTGAAGTCGAGGTTGATCGCCTTGGCGATGGTGTTGACCAGCAGGGTCTTGGCAAGCCCGGGCAGGCCTTGCAGCAGCAGATGGCCGCCGGTGAGCAGCGCGATCATGACGCGCTCCACGACGACATCCTGGCCGACGACGATCTTGGCGACGCGCTCGCGCACGCCGTTGACAAACTGCTGAGGACTTTGGGGATTGGGTGAGGAAGACATGCAGGGGGGCTGGGAATCAAAGGGGAAATCAGGTGGCGCTGCGAAGCCACTTGCTCGCGATGGCGCGAAGGTCGCTCTCGGACATTGCGCCCTGGCTGGCGCCGAAGCAGGCGGCCTCGATGCGTTTGAGGTCGGCGAGCAGATCGCTCTGCTGGCTGTCTTTCAATTTCACGAGCGGGCTGGAGCCGAGACGGCGCAGAAGGGCGGCGACAGCGAAGCCGTCCACCTCCTTCGGCATGGTGAAGACATCGCGGGCGCGCAGGGGACGTTCGGTCTTGCCCTTGCCGCGCAGAAGCAGACCGAGGGTCACAGCCAGCAGCAGCACGGCGCCGCCGATGACCGCGGGCCAGAGGTAGGAACTCTGGGAGACGACGACGGCCGCTTCTTCGATGGTCATCGCACGGCCGACCTGCACCGCAGGCTCGCTGAGTGGGGTGAGATTCATGTCGTTGTAGCTGCTGTAGCTGACGCTGGCATCCTTCACCTTGGGCCGGGGAAACTGGAAAGTAACGGGCGTTTCGGAGGCGCGGACCTGATCACCATCCAGCGAGATCGTCCAGACGCGCTCGGAGCGCGGCGCGACTTCATCCGCCCAGGTGTTGAGTTCGGTGATCTGCAAGCCCTCATGCGCGTGGATGTGCTTGATCGCAACGCTGCTGGCGGACTTGAGGTCGAGCAGATCTTCCAGCTCCGGGACCAGGCCGCTCGCGGTGGCTTTCACTTCGAGGGTGAGCGAGCCGTTGATGTTGAGCTGGCGGTTGTCGAGCGTCTGGGTGATCTCGATGTTGCTGGCGGGGCGCGGTGCAGCGGGTTCGGTGGCGACTTTGATGAGCGTCTCGGCGGACTCGGCGGGAATGGTGACGGGGCCGCTGAGGTCCACAAACTTCAGATCAAGCCGCACCGGCGGAATCTTGTCCACGCTGGCGTCTTTGGCACGCACATGCAGGTAGGCGAGGATGGTTTCATCCCAGCCCGCCTGCGCGGTGGGGCGCGGCTTCACCTCGGGCGTGGCAAAGGTGATGCTCTTGATGTCAAAGAAAGGCGAGAGCGCCTCGGTGAGGTTCAGCTCCAGCTCATCGCGCGGGCCTTGCGCCGAGCGCATCTTTTTCACCAGCGGCGAGGGCCGCCGTTGCTGCTGTTTCACCAGCCCGGCGTTGGGGTCATTGGTGAGGTATTGGCCGAAGCGGGCCGCGCGTCCCATGGCCTCGGTGTGGACGATGCTGACAATGATGCCGAAGTCCTGGTCGCGCCCGACGGTGCTCGGACCGTCCACGCGGGTCTGCAACCGCACTTCGCTCAGCAACTCGTCGAGATAGGCCGCCTGCTTTTGCGCGCCGAGCGTGAAGGGGTCGTCCTTGGTGATGATGAGCGAGCTGGCCAGGTAGCGGTATTTCAGATCCTCATGCAGCGGATCCTGCTCATTGGCGAGACGGTCGTTCACGATCTTGGCGAACTTGCTGATGTGCGTCTTGGCGGCCTTTTCCGGCAGTGCCAGAAGGTGCTCGCGAATGCGGTTCAAAGCGGCGGCGTTCATCGCTTTGCTGAGGTTGATCTGGCCGTTGGAGCTGATGCCGAGCAGGCCATGAAACCAGACGAGGTAGGCGTCCACCGTGTAGTCATCTGGCGAGAGCTTGGGCACCTGCCGGCCATAGGCGGCAGCGCCGCGATTGAAGTAGTCCTGTGCTTGCAGGTTCTTTTCCTTGTAAGCGGCCAGGCGCACCTGGTTGTCGCTCGCCACGAGTTCCTGGAAGTATTCAAAGTCGCCCCACTCGACCAGCAGCGTGCCCGCCAGGGTGAGCGCGCGATGGCTGTCACCATGTCCCGCGATCCAGTCTTCGATCAGCTTCAGCGCGGTGGCATAGCCGTCGCGCACGAGGTCGAGCGTCTGCTGCTCGTCGCGCTGCGTCATGCCCGCCGCCTGCACATCCATCTTGCGCCAGCGCTCGCCGAGGTTCTTGCTCATGCGCGAAAGGATCAGGAAGAACAAAGGCTCCTCCATCTGGTTCATCGGGCCGAAGACCTTCTCGATGTGGCTGGTACGGTAGGTCTCCGCGCTGCTGTAGGCCAGGTCGAAGGCTTCGACGACCTTGCTGTAGTCGGCCGGAGCGATGCCCGCCTGGCGGAACAGCGCCATCATGCGCGCCAGGCTCTCCACGTTCTTCTCCATCATGATGGGAGTGACGGGGATGCGGGCGTCTTCAGGCAGGCTGTATTTGCGGCGCAGCGCCTCGGGAATCTGCGGGTTGTGCGACTTCGCCCAGGCCACCAGGAAATCCTCGGCCAGCGCTGCTCCGGCACGCGCACTGCGCCGGCTGATCTCGACGATGCGCTCCGCCGCCTGGTCAAAGTTGGCGCCGGTGAGAATGAGGCGCGACAGAGCGACATCCATGCGATCTCGCGAGCTCGCGGAGAGCGCGGCCAGCCATTTCCCGCCCGGGGCCTGCGGCATCAGATCCTCGGGCAGAACAAAGCGCTGCGGGTTCGAAGTGGCGTTCTTTTGGGTGAAGGTGTTCTCGGCCTCGCCCGCCCAAACATCGGCCATCATTTCAAGGAGCTGCGCCCAGGGCTGCTCGCCGGCGTTGACCTGCTCGCTGAGCAGGCCCGCCAGGTTGGCCTGCACGATGAGATTCGAGGTGCGGGTCGGGATGTCGCTGCTGCGCTCATACTGCATCTTGCGCGTGACCGCGGTGAGCAGCTTCATGGCGGTCTCAGGGTGGTCCTTGATGAGCTGCTTGAAGTCCGCTCCCAGCGTGCCGGGCGGCACCTGGGCGATGATGCGGGTGATGTTGCTGATCGCTCTTTGTTTTTCCGATTCCCGGCTGCGGCCTTCCTGGACCAGCATCAGCTCGCGGATGTTTTCATCCCAGAGCCGCTGCGCCTCGCCGCGCTGCTGGTTCTCGCGTTCCTCCTGCGTGGCAAGAAAGGCCGTCAGCTCGTTGCTCACGCCTTCATCGGCAATGCGGGCGATCTCTTCACTGCCGGGCAGAAACTCGCGCGCCAGGTCGCGGAAGTTGCCGGCGATCAGCACCCGCGCGGCGAGCAGGCGCTTCGCGGGATCGCTGCCGCCGAACTGGCGCGTGCCTTTTTGAAAACGGTCCGCCAGCCAGAAGCTCTCGTTGGCGGGCACCACGATGCTGAGAAGCTGGCCGATGCGGCGCACATGCTCGTGAGTGAGCTCGGCAGGCGCTGCCTCGGAGAGACCCACGATGTCATCCAACCGCATGGAAGGCCTGCGGTTCTCCGCGAGGTCGGCCAGCATCTTGTTGTAGATCTTGACCGCAAAGTCGGACGGCATCTGCTTCAATTCCTCGCCCAGCCGGGCCCAGTCTCCGGTCACGAAGCGCAGCTGAAAACGATCGCGCACGGGCAGACCCGAGGGATCGGCGGTGCCGACGCGTTCGAGGTGACGCAGCATCTCGCCGGGATCACGGTTGAAGCGCTGGTTGAGAAGGGCCTCGTACTCTTTGACGAGTTTCGGATCCAGTTCGGGCGGTGCCGCGGAGGGATCTTGAGCCGGCACGGCGTGACAGAGCAACAGCGTGAGGGCAGCGCAGAGAGGAAGGGCTTTCATGGGGGAAAACTAAGATCCGGGTTTGTCGAGCTTCTCGAACTCCTGAAGGGCCGCGCGGCCATCTCCAGCCTCGGCAGGCGGCGCGGGGGCGCGCCCCTTCGGCCCGTTGAGCAGGGCGGCCGCCGCAGCGGCCTTGCCCCGGCCGCCTTCCGCGCCACCGCCTGCGGGCGTGGCCTGGCCGCCTTCTTTCATCAGCAGCGCGGCTTCGAGATTGAGCTGCTTCGGCGCCACGATGCCCTGCACCCCCTGCACCGCGCGGATGGTGCTGATGGCGGCAGCGGGCGGCGGCGGAACGCCTTTGACCGTATTCGTGGCAGGGGCCTGGATGCCGTCCACTTTTTGGACACCCTGCATGGCGGGCGGTGGCGGTGGTGGTGGCGTGGCACCGGCAGGCGGCGGAGGCGGCACGGGCTGGGTCACACCCGTCGGCGGCGGCGGAGTCACCGGCACGACGGTGGGTGGCGCTGCGTTCTTCACGCTTTGCACGGCCTCCTGCTTCACGCCTTGGACGCCATTCACCGCCGCAGCGGGGGGCTTGTCCTGCGCCATCACCCCGCCCGCCAGCAGCAGCATGGCCAGGGCAAACGGGTTCGGTGTGTGCGGTTCCATGCTTTTCATTTCTCCAGGGTCTTGGCAAACTCCGCCGCCACGCGGTCTTCATATTCTTGCAGCGCTCCGGGTTCCTGATGCTCGGCCAGGAAGCGGAAGATCTGCCGGGTGCGCTCGGCAAAGGGCCGCCATTCTTCCTCGGCAGCGCCGCTGGTTTTCAAAAGAGAGGTCGCGTAGTAGTGAGCCTTGCCCAGCATCTCACGCACGGCGCGGGTGATTTTGGCCGTCTCGCCATGTGTTTGCGCCGACTCGCGCAGCAGTTCGGTCAGCTCCTCGATCGAACCCGCGACATCCAGCGTCTCCAACTGCGCCTTGGTTCGCGCCAGACGGATCTGATGCTGCACCAGCGGGGTCGCGTTTTTCGGCAGCATCGCGCTCAGCTCGTCATAGGCCTCCATGATCGCCGGCCAGTCTGGCTCCGGCTGGCCCTCCATCGCGCGGATGCGCTCCACCTGCTGGCGGGCTTGCACCCGCAGCAGTTCGTTCTGGCCTTCATTGAAGTGGTAATGGACCGCCGCCACGGGACAGAGCAGCCAGAGCAGGGTGAAAAACTTCCTCATCGTGCCAGCACCTCCTTTTTGCCGATGGCGGCGGGTTTCAGGGCGGCCTTCGGCAGCCTCCAGTCCGCGCCGAAATACTCCAGCGCCACCGGGATCAGCGCATTCACCAGCGCGCCCAGTGCCATCGCCAGCACCGCCCACTGCGCCAGCGTCAGCCCCCGCTGCGGCAGGGCCAGCGGCACCACCAAGTCGCCCAGCGCGTTGGTGGGGAGCTGGGTCTCATTCACATCGTGGTAAACCCCGCCCAGCGCGCCCGCCACACTGCGCAGGGTGTCCGCCTCCTGGCGGCTTTGATGTCCGTCGATGTAGCTGCCCTTGCGCGGGTTCCCCACCCCCAGCACCAGCAGCTCCCGCACCGAGGCCGGGCGCGGCTGCATCGCCGCCAATGGAGTCGAGTCGCCATCCGTGAGCAGGATCACGCGGGTGCTGTCCTTGGGGAAATCGGCCACGAGTTCCAGGGTGCGGTTCACCGCCGTGCCCAGATCGGTCTTGCCTTGCGGCATCGCGTAGGTCAGCGGCAGACCGTTGAAGACATTGCGCACCAGCTCCGGATCGCGCGCCTCCATCACCACCGGCAGCGAGTCGGTGTAAAAGCCGATCACCCCGAAACGCAGGTTGCCGCTCACCCGCTGCAGGATGCCCTCCACCACCTCGCGCATCCGCGCGTGCCGGGTCAGCGTGCCGTCCGCCCCCGCGTCCGGCAGTTGCATGCTGGGCGAAAGATCCGCCACAAACACCAGCCGCGTTGCCTCCGCATCCTGGCGCTCCTTGGCGGAGGCGGCATCGGGCGCCTCCAGCTTCAGCAACCAAAGGGTCGCCAGGCCCCAGGCAAAGGCCGTCAGGCCCGCCGTCCGCAGCCAGGGCACCGCGCGTGTCCACGGCCGGGCGCTGCCCCGCGGTCCAAACGCCAGCCGCGCCACTAACCGCACGCGCCGCTCATGCAGCCACTCGGCCAGCGCGACCAGCAGCAGGGTGAGGAGAGCGGCAAGCAGGGGAATCATTCGTGATCAGGTCCTTGGAAACGGTGGTGCGGCAGACTTTCTAATCTTTGATGAAAGGAAAACTTCGGCCTACCATCGCACTCATGGTTGCGGCAAAGTTGCTTGCCAGCCAGTGCCCCCGACGGTCCGGGTGGCGAGCGGGAACAGGATGCCAAGCATGGTCCTGGCACAGCTCGTGCAGTGGGTCGAGCGCTGGCACGCCACGCTTGCCCAGCGCACCTTGATTCGTTTGCGGCAAGGGCGCGCGGCGGTTCTGGCGCCCTCAGTCCTTGAACTCAAAATGCTCCGGACGCAGTCCGGTCTTGAATCCGTTGAACCCGTACTTGCTCGGTTGGTAGTCGCCCAGGGGAGTCACCTCCGCTTTTTCCGGGACGTCGAGACCGAGGCCCCAGAAGACCCCATTCACCACCAAGCGGCGCAGGTTTTCATCAAGCAGGTCAGTGGCCGCGCCCATTGTGGTGCAGAGAATTTTGTTGATGCCGCCCGCGTCGTTCTTGAACTCGCGCGTCCAAGCCACTGGCATCATCGGTTCGTTGACAGGTTGCTCTTTGCCGGTGGCCGTCTTTTTGACATGCTCAGCGGGAGCGCTGTCCGGTTCCATGCCTGCCAGCACCATGCCGCGCATGAGCACCGTCACGTCCGCTGGCGGGTGTGCCTCATAGACATCGCTGTCGCCGAAGATGGTGCCCACGCCGCGCAGCACGGGATGCGCTTCCGCGCCGGGTTCGATGAGGGCGCGGGTGGCTTCGTGCTTGTGTTTGCCCCAGTGGCTGATCCAGGTCTCGCCCAGCACGCGTTTGCCCCAGCCGCCCTCGGGGCTGTTCCAGGTCCACTTTCCCCACGGGCCGTCTTTCGGATGGTTGAAGGCATGAGTGCTGGTGCGCAGCGCCACGATGGGCACGCCGCGATTGACCGCTGCCTCGAACTTCTTCGTCGTCTCATCGTCCCAGTAGCGGAAGCGCAGCAGGATGACGATGGCGTCAGCGCGGTCGAGTGCCTCGGGATGACTGAGGCTGTTGCCGGCCTTCGGGTCGATCTCCCCCGCCTCGTTCAAACTGAAGCAGACCGTGCTTTTGAAGCCGTGGTGGCGGCTGAGGATCCGGCCGATCAGCGGCATCGCCTCCTCGCTGCGGTACTCCTCGTCGCCTGCCAGCAGCACCACATGCTTGCCCGCGCCCGGTCCCTCGCCTCCGGCATAGACGACGTGGTCAGCGGCGGTGCCGGTCAGGGGCGCGCAGAGGGACAGCAGCAGGGCAGGGAGGCGGGCGATGTTCATGGTGGTGGCAAAACTAGCCCAAGCGAAACGGCGTTGCCAACGGCAATCATTCTTCGCGCTTGCGATAGAAAGCCGCCCGCCGCAGAGTTTCCGTTCCGACACGCCATGAAAACCCTCTTTTATTGCCTCGCCGTCCTTGCTCTCCTCCCGAGCGCCCCCAGCGCTGCCGAGAAAAAAAGCGTCGTGCTTGTCGCTGGCAAACCCAGTCACGGCCCCGGCCAGCACGAGCACAATGCCGGCGTGCTGCTGTTCAAAAAGTGCCTGGAGGAAAACGCCGGGGATGCCGTCACGATCACCCATTACCTGAACAGCGAGTGGCCCTCCGCCGAGGCGCTGGCGAAGGCAGACACCATCCTCTTTTACGCCGACGGCCAAAGCAAACACCCCGCGCTCGAGGGGGATCACCTGCAGCAACTCGGCAAGATCATGGAACGCGGCTGCGGTCTTGTCTGCGTGCATTACGCTGTGGAACCGACGCTGGAGAACGGGCACAACGAGTTCGTTGAATGGCTCGGCGGTTGCTTCGAAATCAATTACAGTGTGAACCCGCATTGGGAGGCGAACTTCAAGGAATTGCCCGACCATCCCGTCAGCCGCGGCGTCAACCCCTTTGGCACCTTGGACGAGTGGTATTACCACATGCGTTTCCGCAAAGGCATGAAAGGCGTGACGCCCATCCTCACCGATCTGCCGCCGCCCGACAGCCTGTCCCGCCCGGACGGCCATCACAGCGGCAACCCCGCAGTGCGCGCCGCCGTGCTCGAGCGCAAGGAGCCGCAGCACGTCGCCTGGGCCAGCGAGCGTGACAACGGCGGCCGCGCCTTCGGCTTCACTGGCGGGCATTTCCATCAGGGCTGGGCGCAGCCGGACCAGCGCAAGCTCCTGCTCAACGCCATCCTCTGGACCGCCAAGGCCGAAGTGCCCGCCAGCGGCGTCGAGAGCACCGTCATCGAAGCCGACCTGCAAACCAACCTCGATCCCAAACCCGGCCAGGGTCTGCCGGAGCGTGCCAAAGGCAAGGGCAAGTAAGCCCGCCCGGCCTGACACCCCGGAATTTCCTGCCGTCACAGGCCTTGGGCGATGCGGCCGCAGCGCCCTTGCCGGACGCGGACTGCGCCAGGCGCTCACTTAAACCCCGGCCTTCACAAGGGCCGCGCGCGAAGGCAATTCCCCCTTTACTGACCCCGCATCCTGTCTAACGCTCCGGGGACAATGCCCATCTCCCGAGCGCTTCTTTCTGTTTCCGACAAAACCGGACTCCTCGACTTCGCCCGCGGCCTGGAGGCCCGCGGCGTCGAGATCCTCTCCACCGGCGGCACCGCCAAGCACCTCGCCGAGAATGGCGTCAAAGTCCGCGATGTCAGCGACTACACCGGCTTCCCCGAGCTCTTTGATGGCCGGGTCAAAACCCTCCACCCCAAGGTGCACGGCGGCTTGCTCCAGCGTCGCGAGCACGATCAGGACAAGCGCGACGCCAAAAAGCACGAGATCCCCGTCATCGACCTCGTCGCCATCAACCTCTATCCCTTCGAGCAGACCATCGCCAAAAAAGACGTCAGCCTCGACGAAGCCATCGAAAACATCGACATCGGCGGCCCCTCCATGCTGCGTTCCGCCGCCAAGAACCACAAGTGGGTCACCGTGCTCTGCGACCCCGCCGACTACAGCATCGTCCTCGAAGAACTGGCCGAGCACGACGGCGATACCACCCTCGCCACCCGCGAGCGTCTCGCCTGCAAAGTCTTCCTGCGCACCTCCGCCTACGACGCCGCCATCGGCAACTTCCTCAACCGCCAGCAGGTCACCCAAAAGACCTTCAACCTCAGCCTGCCCCTTTACTCCGAGCTGCGTTACGGCGACAACCCCCACCAGCACGCCGCCCTCTATGGCAGCTTTGGCGACTACTACACCAAGCTGCACGGCAAAGAGCTCTCCTACACCAACGTCCTCGATATCCACGCCGCCACTGGTCTCATCAGCGAGTTCCGCCGTCCCACCCTGGCCATCCTCAAGCATACCAACCCCTGCGGCGTCGGCTCCTCCGATGACGACCTGCGCGAGGCCTGGCAGCACGCCTTTGAGACCGACAAACAGGCTCCCTTCGGCGGCGTCATTGTCATCAACCGCTCCATGCCGCTCGCCCTCGCCCGCGTCATCTCCGAAATCTTCACCGATATCATCATCGCCCCCGACTTCGACGCCGACGCCCGCGCCCATTTGCAGAAAAAGAAAAACCTCCGCCTCATCCAGATGCTGCCTGAAGCCATGGAGGCTCTCAGCGAGCCGGTGCTGCGCTCCGCCCCCGGCGGCCTCCTCGTCATGGACGCCGACTCCCGCGCCCTCGGACTCGATGACCTGGAGAGCAAGGTCAAAACCAAGCGCCCTCCAACTCGCGACGAGTTGGAGGCCATGAAATTCGCCTGGCGCGTCGTCAAGCATGTCAAATCCAACGCCATCGTCTTCGCCGGCCAGGACCGCACCCTTGGCATCGGCGCCGGCCAGATGTCGCGCGTCGATGCCGCCCGCATCGCCGTCTGGAAGGCGCAGGAGGCCGGCCTCAGCCTCAAAAACTCCGTCGTCGCCAGCGATGCCATGTTCCCCTTTGCCGATGGCCTCCTCGCCTGCGCCGAAGCCGGCGCCACCGCCGCCATCCAACCCGGCGGCTCCCTGCGTGACGAAGAAGTGATCGCCGCCGCCAACGAGCGCGACCTCGCCATGGTCTTCACCGGCCACCGGCATTTCCTGCATTGAGCGAGCGGCCGCCCGCCTGATCAGGCGAGATTCTCTCCCGCTTGCGGCCCGCCTCCTTGAAAGGCCGTCGAACGGCACTAAAAGTGCTGTCATCCTCCTGCCCATGCCCGCCCCCGCCCCCGCCGCCCCGTCTCAACCCGCCGCTTTGCGGGACCTCGGCTTTGATTTGCTGCACAAGGACCTGCGCTTCCTGATGGACGCCTATCGCGACACCCTGCGGCGTCTGGGAGAGGCGGACCTGGCCGAGCGACTGCCATGGAGCGGGGCAGGGGAGGCAGCGGCGGACGGCGTCAACGGGCGCTCCCTCGGGCAGGCCTACTCCATCGCTTTTCAATTGCTCAATATCGTCGAGGAACGCGCCGCCGCGCAGGTGCGGCGGTTGCGGGAAAAAGACTTTGGGCCCGAGGCGGAGAAAGGACTGTGGGCGGACAACCTGCGGGAGATGCGCCTGCTCGGGCTCAGCGAGGACGAACTCGCCGCCGTGCTCGCCGCCGTGCGGGTGGAGCCGGTGCTGACCGCGCACCCCACCGAGGCCAAACGCGAGACCGTGCGCGAGCGGCACCGGGAGATTTACACCCTCATGAACCGCCACGAAAACGCCGCCTACACCGAGCGCGAGCAGCAGCGCCTGCGGCGGCAGATCGAGGTGCAGTTGGAGGCGCTCTGGCGCACCGGCGAGATTCACGTCACCCGGCCCTCCATCGAGGCCGAACTGCAAAACGCGCTGCATTACCTGCGCGAGGTTTTCCCCGAGGCACTGGCGCGCGCGCACACCCACCTGCGGGAGGCCTGGGTGGCGGCGGGACTCGACCCCGCCAAGGCCGACACTCTGCCGCCGCTGGTGCGTTTCGGCACCTGGATCGGTGGCGACCGCGACGGCCACCCCTTCGTCACCCATGACGTCACCCGCACCGCCTTGCAGTCCCTCCGCCACAACGCCCTGCGCGTGCAGCGGCGCGCCTTGGAGGCGCTCGGTTATCAACTGCCTCTCAGCCTGCTTTTCCAAAAAGTCCCGCACAGTCTGCAAAACCTGCGCGAGAGCCTGCTCGGCAAACTCGCCGGCGAACCCGCGGTCGATATCGACTACATCCACCAGCGCAACCGCGAGGAACCCTGGCGCGAAGCCGTCTTCCTCATGCGCGCCCGCCTCGTGCTGGCCATTGAAAAACCGGACGCGCCCGCCGCCTACCAGCACCCTCAGGACATGTTTGCCGACCTCGAAGCGCTGGCCGACTCCCTGGAGGAAGTCGGCGGCGGCGCCTTGGTGCGGGAATACCTCGTGCCTTTGCGGCGGCAGTTGCACGCCTTCGGCTTTCACTCCGCCGCGCTCGACATCCGGCAGAACTCGGCCTTTCATGAGAAGGCGCTCGCCCAGTTGCTGGCCGCCGCCGGCGTCGGGAATGGCGCGCAGTTTCCCGACTGGCCGCTGGCGGAGCGGCGCGCCCTGCTGGAGCGGGAGCTGCTGTCCCCGCGCCCCTTCCTGGCCCCAGGACTCTCCGCCGGACCGGAGGCGGACACCGTGCTCGCCTGCTACCGCGTCATCGTCGCGCACCGCGAGCGGCACGGCCAGGCCGGCTTGGGCGCGCTCATCGTCTCCATGACACGCCACGTCGAGGACCTGCTCACTGTCTATCTGCTCGCGCGCGAGGCCGGGCTGATGGAGTGGCGGGACGGCGGCCTCGCCTGTCCGCTGCCCGTCACCCCGCTGTTTGAGACCATGGCCGACCTCGCAGCCGGACCCGGCATCACCGAAGCCTTCTTGCGCCACCCCGTCACCCGCCGCAGCATGGCCAGTGCCGCCGACCCCTCCTTCCAAATGATGGTCGGTTACTCCGACTCCAACAAAGACTGCGGCATTCTCGCCAGCCAATGGGCCATCCATAAAGCTCAGCGCGAACTCGGCGCCATCGCCGAGCGCAACGGCGCGCGCGCCGTGTTTTTCCACGGGCGCGGCGGCACCGTCGGGCGCGGCGCCGGGCCCACGCACTGGTTCATGGAAGCCATGCCCCAGGGCGCGCTTAGCGGCCACCTGCGCATGACCGAGCAGGGCGAGACCATCGCGCAAAAGTACGCCCACCTGAACTCCGCCGTGTACAACGTCGAAGTGCTGATGGCCTCCGCCGCCTCCACCACCGCGCGGCATCGCCACGGCAGCGCCGCGCCAGACCAGCTCGCCCCCGTGCTGGAGCGGCTGGCCGGCTGGAGCACGCAGGCTTATCGCGCCTTTTTGCAGGCGGACGGCTTCATGACGTTCTATCGCCAGGCCACCCCCATCGACGCCCTGGAGAACTCGCGCATCGGCTCCCGTCCCGCGCGCCGCAGCGGGCAGGCCACGCTCTCCGACCTGCGCGCCATCCCCTGGGTGTTTTCGTGGACGCAATCCCGCTTTTACCTGCCCGGCTGGTATGGCGCCGGCACCGCCTTTCAACGGCTGGAGGAGGAGGACCCCGAGTCCTGGGCGCTGCTGAAGAGCGCGGTTCGCCATACCCCCTTCTTGCGCTACGTGCTGACCAACATTGAAAGCTCCCTGGTCAGCGTGAACCTCGACTGGGTGCGGCAGTACGCTGCCCTGGTGCCGGAGACCGACCTGCGCGAGCGTTTCCTCGGCCTCGTGCTCGCCGAGTATGAGCGCACCCAGGAGCGCCTCAGCCGGCTTTTCCAGCGTCCCTTCCACGAGCGCCGGCCGCGCCTCGCCTTCACGCTCGCCCTGCGCGAGCAGCCGCTCGACGTCCTCCACCGCCAGCAAATCGAGCTGTTGAAAAAGTGGCGCGCCCAAGTCGCCACCGAACCCGAGGCCGCCGAAGCCATGATCCCCGACCTGCTCGTTTCCATCAATGCCCTCGCCTCCGGTCTGCGCACCACCGGCTGACACGCTCGCCACGCAGGCGGGGAGTGACGCATGACTCCGGCTTTCGAGGCGGCTCCAACCGTCACCATGAGCCGGACGGGCTGCGTCACACCTGAGCTTCTGCTTGGGTGACCCGAAAGTTAATCAATCTTTCCTTCTGCAGATCGATCAGTCTTCGCGGCTAACAGAGGGATTTCAACCCGACCTGAATATCTGTTGTTCTTCCCTGAGAGATGGTAGCAGAAGGCGCGTTGGCTGCTGGCGAAAGGTGCGGGTTTTTCGAGGACTTGGATTCTGCGGCGAGTTGGTGCAAAGAAGCGGTTGTCTTTCCCGCAGGTCCTGGCTTCAATGCGGGCTTCATCATGGCTGACTCCTTTTCCGATGTGTTCCATGGCCTGCGGGCCGAGATGCAAAAAGCCATCGTCGGCTATGACGAGCTCTTGAAGGAGGTCTTGATTGCCGTCTTCGCCGGCGGGCATGTGCTGCTGGAGGGCGTGCCCGGCCTTGGCAAGACCTACCTCGTGCGCGTGCTCTCCCAGGTCGTCGGGTTGGAGCCGGGGCGGGTGCAATGCACGCCGGACCTGATGCCGGCGGACATCCTCGGCACCCACATCGTCAGCGAGGACGAGCATGGCCGCCGCATCCTGCGTTTTGAGCACGGGCCGGTTTTCAAAAACCTGCTGTTGGTGGACGAAATCAACCGCGCCACGCCGAAGACGCAGGCCGCCCTGCTGGAGGTCATGCAGGAGCGCAACGTCACCACCGGCGGCGAGCGCCATCCGCTGCCGGACCCGTTTTTTGTGCTTGCCACCCAGAATCCGATGGAGATGGAGGGCACCTATCCGCTGCCGGAGGCGCAGCTCGACCGGTTCATTTTCAAAGTCAAAGTGCCGTTCCCGGACATGGCCAGCCTGGTGGAAATCTCCCGCCGCACCACCGGCTTCGATGAGCCGAAACTGAAGCCTGTGCTCTCGGGCAAGCAGCTCATCAAATGGCAGAAGCAAGTGGCCCAACTCCCGGTGCCCGATCCCGTGGCGCAGTACGCCTCCCGCCTCATCCTGGCCACGCACCCGGAGCAACCCGACGCGTTGCCCGAGGTGAGGCGCTACGTCTCGTACGGCGCCAGTCCGCGCGGATTGCAAGCGCTCATCCGCGGCGCGCGCGTGCTCGCCTCCGTGCAGCAGGCGGGCGCGGCCGCCACCGACGACGTGCGCGCCCTGGCCCATGTGGCCCTGCGCCACCGCATCATCCTCAACTTCGAGGGCGAGGCGCAGCAGGTGAAGGTGGATGATTTGATCGACAAGTTGCTCGACCAAGTACCGACCCCGGCGCGGGAGGCGGAGTGAAGGAGTGTTCAGTGAACAGTAATCAGTGGTGAGTGGCGGACCAGAATTCAACGCTGCCGGATTTCGAGCTTCGAATTTCGATTTTACATCTCCCTCCGTCCCGTTTGATCTCTGCGTGATCCGCTGCTAAATCGCCGCCTTCATGCGATTCCATCTGCCCCACCATCCTGTCCAGCTTGTCTTTGTGCGTCACGGCGAAGTCGAGGAGAGATATCATCAGGTTTTTGGCGGCTCCAAGATTGACATGGCGCTTTCCGCGCGCGGCCAGCGGCAGGCGGAGGCGGTGTGCCAGTGGTTCGGGCAGGAGCGCATCGACGCGGTCTTTGCCAGTCCCATGCAACGGGTGCGGCAGACCATGGACCCGCTGCTGAAATCGCGCGGTTTGCAGCCCGTCGTGATGGACGACTTGCGCGAGGTGGATTTTGGCGACTGGACCGGGCTGCGCTGGCCGGAGGTGAAGGAGATGTTTGGTGTCAGCGCCTTCGACTGGCTGGAGGTGATGGAGCGCGGCGAGCTGCCCGGCGGCGAGGACGCTGGAAGCTTGCAGACGCGTGTGCGGCCTTGTCTGGATCGTATTCTGGAAGCCTGTCCGCACGGCCGCGCGGTGGTGTTTTGTCACGGTGGCATCATCCGTGTGCTGTTGTCACTGCTGCTCGATCTGCCGCTCTCGCGCACCGCTCATTTCAACATCGAGTACGGCAGCATCAGCGTCGTCGAGTTGCAGCCGGAAAAGCGGCACGTCGTGGAGCTGGAGCTGTTAAACTACCAGCCGCCGCTGACGGCATGAACTCGTTTTTCGTCCTGACGCGCCGCCTGTTGCCGGTCGTTCTGGCATTGCTGCTGTGCCAGTGCGAGACCGCGCATTTCTGCCGGCAGGCCGTCGCCGGTCACTTGCAGGTGCGTCGCGCCATGCGGCCCTCCGATGAAGTGCGCGCTGACGCGCAAACCACGCCGGAATTGCGGCAAAAGCTGGCACTGGTGGACGAGCTGCGCGCCTATGCGGAGACCCGGTTGGCGTTGTCCGCGCGGCGTCAATATCACACTTATGCCGACATCGGGCGCGCGCATCTGGTCTGGGTGGTGTTCGCCGCGCCCGAGTTCGCATTGGAGGCGCGCACTTGGCATTACCCGCTGCTCGGGCGGCTGGCGTATCGCGGCTACTTCAGGCAATCGGAGGCGGAGGCGCTTGCGGACAAACTGCGCGCGCAAGGCGAGGACGTGTTTGTGGCGGAAGTGGACGCTTACTCGAGCCTCGGCTGGTTTTCCGATCCTGTGCTGAACACCTTCATCGGCAAGGCGGAGAGAGAACTTGCCGAGCTGCTTTTCCATGAGCTGACCCATCAGCGGATTTACTGGCGGGGCGACACCGACTTCAACGAAGCCCTGGCCACCGCCGTTGGCCGCGCCGGCGCCCGCCGCTGGCTGCGCGAGACCGGGCGGCAGCGCGAGCTGGCCGCCTTCGAGCGCGAGGAGAAAATCCAGGCCGCGTTCCTCGACGACTTGAAGATCATCCGCGCTGAGTTGGAAATTCTTTACGCCCGCGCCGATCTTGATGCTGATGCCAAACGCGCCGCCAAGGCCGCCCTGTTTCAAGACCTCCGCCGCCGCGCTGACGCGCTCAACCAGCGCTTCGGCGGCAGCCTCAAAATCGACCGCTGGTTCGCCAAGCCTGTTAACAACGCTCGTTTGCTCTCCATCGCCGCCTACCATGACCTCGTGCCGCTGTTTGAGCATCGGCTGGAGAACGAATGCGGCGGCGACCTCGAAGCGTTCTTTGAGTCCTTGGGTGAGACGCGCCGGATGACGCCGCCGCAGCGCCGGGAGTGGCTGCAAAAGTAGCCCGCGAGTGGACGCGGCGGCTGGCGCGCGCTACGCTGGCTGATGCCGTTTCTCGACTGGCTTGCCGAGCACACCCTGCTGCCGCCGCATCTCTCCGCCTTGCTGCTCGCCGCGCTGGGCGCGTGGTGCATTGGACTTTCCAAGAGCGGACTCTCCGGCACCGCCACTTTGAATGTCGTCATCATGGCGAAGGTCTTCGGCGCCAAAGCCTCTGTCGGTCTGGTGCTGCCGCTGCTCATCGCCGCCGACTTCATGGGCTACTGGATCAACCGCCACGCCGGCGCTTGGCGGCCTGTGTGGGCGATGGCGCCGCCCGCCATCCTCGGTGTCATCGCCGGCTGGTGGTGTCTCGATCTCATCGATAATGCCACCGCCCGCGTCGTCATCGGCTGGCTCATCATCGGCCTGCTCGCCTTCAAGCTCCTGCTCGACTGGAAACGCCAGGAGCTGCTGGCGATGACCGAGCACACCGGCTTCGCCTGGGGCATGGGCTTCACGGCGGGTGCCACCACCATGCTCGCGAACGCCGCCGGACCCGTGATGACGGTTTATCTGCTCTCCCGTCGTCTGGAGAAAAAGGAGCACGTCGGCGTCTTCACTCGTTTCTTTCTGTTCATCAACCTCTTCAAAGTCCCCTTCAGCACCCACCTCGGCATCATCAATGCCCGCTCGCTCGCCACCAATCTCGTCCTGCTGCCCGCGGTGGTGCTCGGTATCCTCGTCGGCTGGTGGGTGCTGCGGCGGCTGCCGCAACAGGCCTTCGAGTGGGTGCTCTTCGTGCTCACCCTGGTGGCGGCGGTGTGGTTGATCGCCGGGTGAGCACGGGTGGAACGCGCGCCACAGAATCCGCTTTTGAAACGGACGGACTTGGCATAGGATGCGCTCATGTCCACAAGCGTCGAAGCCAACGAGCGCTACTGGCGGCAGAGTGTCGCCCGGCTGTCCCGCCGCATTCATTTAGGCTGGTGGCTGGACGCCTTTTTGAGCCTGCTCATCCCGCTCTCCCTGGCCGCCGCCGTCGCCGTCTTGTTTGCGCGCTGGCGTTGGGCATTTGAGCTGCGGCAGTTGGGGATGGTGGTGGCCGCCGCCGTGCTGCTCGCCGGCGGGGTCGCGCTGCTGCTCATGCGCCGCCGGTGGGAGACGCGCGCCGCCACCCAGGTGCGGCTGGAGGACGCGCTTGGTTTGAAGACCCGGCTCACGGCCGCCGAGGCCGGCATCGGACCCTGGCCGCGGCCGCCCGCCGAGCTGCGACTGCCCGTCTCCTGGCGCGCCGGACGCCCCGCTGGCATGGCCGCCGTCTGCGCCGCCCTGCTGGCCGCCGCGTTTTTTGTTCCTGTCAGCCGCCACCTCGCCGAGACGCCGCGCATGATCGAGCCGCCCAGCGCCCTGCGCGAGGTGCAGGACTGGATCGACAGCGTGAAGGAAAAAGACGCCGTCAACGAGGACTCGGTGCGCGAGGTGGAGGAAAAGATCGCCGAGCTGCTGCAGCGGCCCGCGCAGAACTGGTATGAGCACTCCAGCCTGGAGGCTGCGGAACACTTGCGGGATGTCACCGCCCAGGACCTACGACAGCTCGCACAGAACCTCGCCGATGCCGAGCGCGCCGCCTCCGCCCTGGCCTCCTCCGCCGCCGGAGCCGGTCTGCCTCAAGCCGCCAAGGAGGCTCTTTCCAACCTTCTGGACAACGCCTCCAACGCCATGCAAGGGGGCGGCATGCAGCCCTCAGCCGACCTGCTGGACGCCTTGAAGAACCTCGATCCCGGCCAGCTTTCCAATCTCAGCTCCGAGCAGTTGAAGGACCTCGCCAATCAGCTTGCGCAGAACCAGCAGGCTTTGCAGGAAGCCCTCAAAAACGCGCCCAAGCTCGACCTTTCCGGCCTGCCCACCGGCGCCTGCAAGAACTGCGGCAAGGGCCCCGGCCAGTGCCAGTGCGGACCGCATGACGGGGAAGGGGAGGGACCCGGTCGCGGCGGCATCACCCGCGGCCCCGGCACGGCTCCCTTGACGCTCGACCCGCAAGACACCCAGCTTGGCACGGACAAAGTCGAGGCCCTCGCTTCCCGGCTCGATGCTCAACGCCTCGCCACCGGCGACGCCCTTTCCGTCACGGACGGTGCCGCCAAAGTCGATCCCAACGCCTATCAAGGCACCCAGCAAAGCGGCGCCGCCGCCTCCCCTGGCGATGGCGGCAACGCCGTTTGGCAGAACACCTTATTGCCCGCCGAGCGCGAGACCCTGAAGCGCTTTTTCAAGTGAGCCGTCAGCCGCCGGTCAACTGTCCGGCGCCTCAGCCTTCCTGCAAAAAGCGCCCCAGGATGGGCCGCAGCCGTTCCTTGGTCTCCTCCGGCCACAGCTCCCGCGCCGTCACCAGCGCGTGATCCAAGGAGCGATGCTCCGGCCAGTCCGCCGCCGCCGGCAGGCGCGGGATCACCGCCGCCAAAATCCGTTTCGCGCGCTCCGCGTTGGCGTGCAGATGGCCGATCACCGCCTCCGCCGTCACCGCCGCCTCCTCGATCTTCCAGCAGTCGTAGTCGGTGATCATCGCCAGCGTCGCCAGGGCGATCTCCGCCTCCCGCGCCAGCTTGGCCTCCGGCAGATTGGTCATGCCGATGACATCGAAGCCGAGGCGGCGGTGGGTTTCGCTCTCCGCGCGGGTGGAGAAAGCCGGGCCGTCCATGCAAACGTAGGTGCCGCGTGGATGCGTCACCGCGCCCGCTTGGCGCGCCGCCTCGATCAACCGCTCGCGCAGGCCCGCCGAGAGCGGATCACCGAAGGCGACGTGCGCCACGATGCCGCGCCCGAAAAAGGTGTGCTGCTCTCTCAGGCTGGTGCGGTCAAAGAACTGGTCCGGCACCAAGATGTGCTCCGGCGCGTACTCCTCCCGCAGGCTGCCCACCGCCGTCACCGCAATGATCCAGCGTACGTTGAGATGGCGCATGGCCCAGAGATTGGCGCGATGATTCAGCTCCGTCGGCAGCAGGCGGTGGCCGCGACCGTGGCGCGCAAGAAAGACCACCCGCCGCCCGCCCAGCCGGCCCGTGATGAGCGCGTCCGAAGGCGGCCCGAACGGCGTCTCCACCGCCACCTCCCGGCGCTCCTCCAGACCTTCGATGTCATAAAGACCGCTGCCCCCGATGACCCCCACGGCGGGTTCGTTGAGGACGGCGAGTTCGTGCAAAGCGGGAGCGGACATGCGCGGATAGAAAGCCAAAAAAACCGGAAGGAAAAGGCAAAAGCGACCAACTGTGCCGCAGGGCGGTAATGGTAATGGGGTTCGCGATACGTCAGATTGGTGTCGTACAGATTTTCACCCTAGCGGACAGTCAAGTGTGAAGCAACGGGTGTCTGGCCTCTGCGCAGGTTGAAGCCGTGAAAGGTGCGGGAGCAGCGGGCGTTTTCCCAACATGAACACTCCGCGTCCGCACCTGCCAAATCGCCGCTTTTTCCTCAAGGCGGCGGGGGTGACGCTGGCGCTGCCTTTGCTGGAATCCCTGACAGGCCGGGCGTTGGGATCGGGTCTGGCACTGGGGGCGACGACGGGGCAGGCGGTGAGAGGAACTCGGCCGACCCGGCTGGTGGCCATCGGCAATGCGTTTGGCTTTTATCAGCCGGAGTTTTTCCCGACGGAGACAGGGCGCAATTACGCGCTGCCGTCCCTGCTGCGGCCGCTGGCGCCGCACCGGGAGGATTTCACTTTTTTCTCGGGCCTGGATCACGGGCACAAGGGCGGGCATTTCGCGGTTCATTCCTACCTGAGCGGGGTGCGCACGATGGACGCCAAGGGAATGCCGGACGGACAGATCACGATCGACCAACGCGCGGCGGAAACCATCGGCGGGGTGACGCGTTTTCCCTGCCTGACCATCGGCTCGGAGGACGGTCTGCACGGCGGTTGCCTGATGGCGTGGACGCGCAGCGGGACGCGGGTGCCGCCCATCCCGGGGCCGCGCGAGTTGTTCCGCAAGCTGTTTGTCAGCGAGAGCGAGCAGGAGCAGGCGCGCGCGCAGGACCGGCTGGCGTTGCACGGCTCCATCCTGGACGCGGTGCATGACGATGCGAAGTCGCTGGAGCGGCGCGTGGGGCGGCGGGACCGGGAGAAGTTGGAGGAGTACTTTTCCTCGGTGCGCGACGTGGAGAAACAACTGGAACTGAGCCGTCAGTGGGCGCGGGTGCCGAAGCCGGCGCCAGGCATGGCGGAGCCGGAAAACACGGGTTTCGTCTCGGACCTGCCGGTGCTTTACGATTTGATGGCGCTGGCTTTGCAAACGGACTCGACGCGGATCGCGACGCTGGAGATTGCGGGTGGTTTTGAGTCCGCGGCCTTCGATTTGAAGAAAGACTATCACGCGCTCTCCCATCACGGTCAGGTGCCGGAGAACATCGAGGGGCTGCTGCGGCTGGAAAAATACCAGATGGAGCAGTTCGCACGTTTCCTGGAGAAGTTGAAGGCCATTGAGGACGGCGAGGGCCGGCTGCTGGACCACACCATGGTGCTCTTTGGCAGCGGCATGGCGAACGCGAACGCGCACACCAACACCAACCTGCCGATCATCCTGGCGGGGGGCGGTTTCGCTCATGGTGAGCACAAGGCGTATCCGCTCAGCGGTTTGGGCCGGCAGCCGCTGTGCAATTTGTATGTGTCAATGCTGCAACGCTTCGGCGTGGAGCAGGACCGGTTCGGCACGAGCACGGGCGCGCTGCTGTGATGCGTTCGGAGGTGTCAGCGGCTGTTGTCCTAACCGGCGCCTTGCTGGCCGCAGTGTCTGCCCGCGCACAGCCAGGAACGCCAGCGGCTTTTTTGCAAACCTACTGCGTGGAGTGTCACGGAGCGGAGAAACAGAAGGGGGAACGGCGCTTTGACACGCTGGCGCTGCCGGTGGCGGACCTCGACGGCATCATCGCGGTGCAGGATGTCATCGACCAGCTCAACCTGGGAGACATGCCGCCCAAAAAATCGCCGCAGCCGGAGGCGTCGGAGCGGCGGGAGGTGGTGGCGGCGCTGACGGCGATGGTGGCGGAGGCGCGGCGGGGCTTGGCGGCCACGGGCGGGCAGGGCGTGTTGCGGCGACTGAACAAACGCGAGTACCTGAACACGGTGGGGGATCTTTTCGCGCTCGACATGCGCCTGTTTGACCCAACGGCGAAATTCCCGCGCGACCAGACGGCGGAGCATTTTGACAATCTGGGGGATGTGCTGCAAACCTCCGGTTACCTGCTGGCGCAGCATTTGGACGCAGCGGATGCGGTGGTGGAGCGGGCACTGGGCATGACGCAGCGGCCGGGCGAGCAGAGCTGGGTCTTCAACAAAAATTTCCAGCAACAACCCGAGCTTCGGTATTCCCACGGGAAGGTGTACAACTTCCGCTATCTGTGTGTCTATGAGGGCATGAACTCGACCAATCACGAGGGAGGTTACGCGCCGGTTCATGGTTTCGAGCAGGGGGTGCCGCATGACGGGGTGTATGAAATCCGGGTTCATGCGCAGGCGCTGAACCGGCGGCATCCTTATGACCCGGAGATATTTGGTCGCAAGACCGAGGAGCCGTTTCGTCTCGGCGTGGTGCCGGGGGATGTGACGGCGGGGCCGTTGCATCATCCGCAACCGGTTGAGCCGCTGCTGGCGGAGGTGACGGTGAAGGATGACGATCTGGCATGGTACACGCTGCGGGTGCCCTTGCATGCGGGCATGACACCGCGCTTTGTCTTTCCCAACGGCATGGCGAACTGCCGGCGCGCTTTTAGCCAGCTTGCGAGCAAGTACCGCAACCATTGGCCGCCACACGAGCGCAACGCGCGCGGCATCGTGGAGGCGCGGCGCTTGGTGTTGCAATACGGGCAGATGCCGCACATCCGCATTCACGAGGTGCGCGTTCGCGGTCCCATTGTGGAGCAATGGCCGCCGGCCAGTCAGCGCGCGCTGCTGGGGAAGGAACCCTTCGCGGCGGAGCGGATGCGGGACTTGCTGGAGCGCTTCGCGGCGCGCGCCTACCGGCGGCCGGTGGCAAAGGAGGAGGTGGACCGGCTCATGCGCGTGGCGGAGTCACGGCGCGCGGGCGGCGCGGAGGACTGGCAGGCTTTCAAAGACGGGATCAAAGCAGCGTTGTGCTCGCCGGCGTTTTTATATCATCGAGGAGGACAGGGGGAAAACGCGGAAAAGCTCGACGCCCACGCGCTGGCCTCGCGACTCTCGTATTTTCTGTGGTCCGCGCCGCCGGATGAGGAACTGCGGCGGCTGGCGGACAGCGGGGATCTGCTGGAATCCTCCGTGCTGCGGGCGCAGACGCGGCGATTGCTGGCCAGTCCGCGTGCGGAGGCTTTCGCGGGCGGGTTCCTCGATGCCTGGCTGAACCTGCGCAGCCTGGGCGACATGCCGCCGGATCGCGATGCCTTCGAGCGCTATTACAGCCGGGACATGCAGGCGGCGATGAAGACGGAGACACGTCTTTTCATGCGGCATTTACTGGAGGAGAATCTGCCCGCAACACGTTTTCTGGACGCGGACTTTACGTTTGTAAACCAGGCACTGGCGGACCTCTACGAGTTGGGTCGGATTGCGCCGCCGGAGAGGGCGCATGAGTTTCAGCGGGTGAGTTTAAAGGACGGGCGTCGCGGCGGTTTGCTGGGGCAGGGCAGCGTGCTCACGGTGAGCGCCAACGGCATCGAGACCTCGCCGGTGACGCGCGGGGTGTGGCTGCTGGAGAACCTCCTGGGCACGCCGCCCGCGCCACCGCCGGACAACGTGCCGCCCATTGACCCCGACATTCGTGGCGCCACCTCCATGCGTGAAATTTTGACCAAACATCGCGACAACCCAGGGTGCTTTGATTGCCATCAGAAGATCGATCCGCTCGGCTTCGCGCTCGAGAACTTCGATCCCATTGGCGCTTGGCGCGAGCATTATGGCGACGGCAAAAAACGCGGCCCGCGCATCGACGCGTCGGGAGAACTGCCGGACGGCAGCCGATTTGCCGATGTGACCGAACTCAAAAAGGTGCTGCTGGCGAGAAAGGAGAGTTTCGCCCGAATGCTGACGGAGAAGCTACTGGCCTATGCCTGTGGCCGGCGCATGGAGACGCTGGACCGGCCCGAGGTGGACCGCATTGTGGCGGACCTCAAGTCGCGGGATTATCCGCTGCGGGACTTGGTGGAGTCGGTGGTGTCGAGCGCACTCTTTGCGCGACCATGAGGTTTGGAGGCGGACTGCGACTTTGCGGAGAGGATAAGGCTGGTTCCAGCAAGTCCTTGCGCGGCGCGACTAAGCAGGCGAGGTTCGCTTTCCGCCCAACCCGTTCAGCCAACCCGCTCCATGATTCCGCGTCTGCCGGTCCTACTGTTCTTCCTTTGCGCCATGAGCCACGCTAATTCTCTGCCCGCCGCCGAACCTTCGATCTCCTCGGAAATCTGGGGGCACATGCCGGATGGCACGGAGGTGAGTCTCTTCACCTTGAAAAACAGCGCTGGCATGACCGCGCGCATCACCAACTACGGCGGCATCATCGTCTCGCTCACCGCACCGGACCGCGCGGGTAACTTTGCCGATGTCGTGCTCGGCTTCGACAGCCTGGAGCCGTACCTGCAAAAGCATCCGTTCTTTGGCTGCATCACCGGGCGCTACGCCAACCGCATCGGCGGCGCGGCCTTCACCCTGGATGGTGTGGAGCACAAGTTGGCCGCCAATTCCGGTGCCAACCACATTCACGGCGGTGTGTCCGGGTTCGACAAAAAACTTTGGCAGGCCGCCACACGCACGTTTCCCAACGGGGTGGCCCTCGAGTTGCGGCGGGTCAGTCCCGATGGTGAGGAGGGGTATCCCGGCGCGCTCGACTGCGCGATCACCTACACTTTGGACAATGAGAACCGCCTCAGTATCGACTACCGCGCCACCACGAACGCGCCCACGGTCCTGAACCTCACCAATCACAGCTATTTCAACCTCGCAGGTGAGGGAACGCCCAGTGTGCTCGACCACGAACTGACCATCCACGCGGAAACCTTCACCGCCACCGATGACAGCATGATTCCCACTGGCGAGATCGCCTCCCTGCTGGGCACCGCCATGGACTTCACCACGCCGCATCGCATCGGCGAGCGCATCGAGGCGGATTTCGCGCCGCTCAAGCAAGGCAAAGGCTACGACCACAATTTCATTCTCAAAGGCGAAGGCTTGAAGCTCGCCGCGCGGCTGCGCGATCCCGCGTCCGGTAGGGTGATGGAAGTGCATACCACGGAGCCTGCCGTGCAGCTTTACACCGCCAACCATCTCAAAAATGTGGCCGGCAAAAACGGTCACACCTATCCGGCGCGCTCGGCGCTCTGCCTGGAGACCCAGCACTTTCCGGACAGTCCCAACAAATCGCACTTTCCCAGCGCAACTTTGCGCCCCGGTGAGGTGTTTGAATCCACGACTTCTTTTCGGTTCATCACCGACTGACCTAATAAAACCGGCCCCGTGCCCGTTACTGCCTGCAACCATGTCCCATCCCCAGGTCCAGCCGCGCCCCACCGCCTGTTTCGCTCAGGAGCGGGATTTTGCCGCGCGGCAGTATCGTGGGCGCCGGGAAAATCAGGAGGATTATTACGCCTTCGCCGATGCCTCCTCCGCGCACGAGGAGCCGTTGAGCAGTCTGCTGCTGGCGGTTGGCGACGGTCTCGGCGCCCACTCCGGTGGCAGTGCGGCGAGCTACATCGCCGTCAATAGCTTCGTGCGCGCCTTTCAGGAAAACAAAATCGCTCCCGCCTGGCGGCTGCGTCTGGCTTTGGATGCCGCCAACGACACACTGGGTTACCTCAGTCAGAGACTGCCGGTCATTGGCACCCCCATGGGCACGACTTTGGTCGCCGCCATGATCACTGGCAGCGATCTGCGCTGGATCAGTGTGGGCGACTCGCCCCTATTCCTTTATCGCGATGGCACGCTCCAGCGGGTCAATGAGGATCACTCCCTGGCACCTCTGCTGGAGCATCGCGTGCGCGCGGGCGAGATGTCGGATGATGAGGCCGCCTCCCACCCCGACCGCCATACCCTGCAATCCGCCCTGCTTGGCCAGGACATCCACCTCATCGACGCGCCTGCGGAAGCCATTGAACTGCGCACGGGGGATTTGGTGATCGCCGCCAGCGACGGCATTTTCAGTCTCTCGCACGGGCAGATCGAGGAAATGCTGGCCTTTGGCCGCCACACCACCGCGGACAAAATCGCCGACGCCTTCATCTTCGCCATCCGCCGCATCAATCACGAGCGCCAGGACAACGCCACCATTGGTGTCGTCAAGATTCCTTGAGAATTCAAGGCAATCCGTTGCAACGCGGCACTCTGGCCCGCGTTTTGGCCTGAATCATGAAACTGCTGTTACTCGCCTCCCTGTTGGTTCTGCCTTGTCACGCTCACGCGCAAAAAAAAGAGGCGCTTCCCGCTCCCTCTGAAAAACAAATCTACAAAAAGACGGGCGACAGCGCGCTGGAAATCTGGGTTTGGAAACCGCAGGACTGGAAGGCGGAAGACAAGCGGCCCGCCATCGTCTTTTATCATGGCGGCGGCTGGCGTGGCGGCGCGCCGACGGCCTTCGCCCGACAGAGCGCGAAGCTGGCAGAGCGCGGCATGGTGGCATTTTCGGTGCAGTACCGGCTGACTTCGCAGGAGGGCGTCACCATTGAGGACTGCGTGAAGGACGCCAAGTCCGCCTTCCGCTGGGTGCGCGCGCACGCCGCGGAGTTGGGTGTGGACCCGGAGAAGATCGCAGCTGGAGGCGGTTCGGCGGGCGGGCACCTGGCGGCGGCGTTGGTGACGCTGGATGAGATCAATGAGGACGCGGATGACAAAGCCATCTCCACCAAGCCCGCCGCGCTCGTGCTCTTCAATCCGGCTGCCAACCTTGACTTCCCCCGCGCCCGCGAGCGCGGCACGTCAATGGAGGAACTGGCGCGCATCAGCCCCTACCATCATCTCAAGGCCGGCCATCCGCCGACCATCATCTTCCACGGCGACGCGGACACGACGGTGCCGATTGAGACGGTGCAGGCTTACACTGCCAAGGTGAAGGAACTCGGCGGCGAATGCGAGGTGGTGGTGAGTCCGGGACAGGCGCACGCGTTTTTCAACAAGGAACCGCATGTCTGGGACACCCTGAAGCAGGCGGAGGTGTTTTTGGAGAAGCTGGGACTGTAAGTGGTGCAAGCATCCTGCTTGCATTCGTTTTCGGGCAATCAAGATGATTGCCCCACCTTCAGCAGGCGCCTTGAGGTGCTAAAAATTTAGCAGAAAGGGCTTGCCTCCTGCATGTGAATGCTGCTAAAAAATTAGCATGAAGAAAAAAGCGGCGCAATTGACCCGGCGGGAGCGGCAGATCATGGAGGTGATTCATGAGAAGGGCAGGGCGACGGCGGCGGAGGTGAGGGAAGGTATTGCCGATGCGCCGAGTTACTCGGCGGTGCGTGCGTTGTTGCGAATCTTGGAGGATAAAGGGATGATCAAGCACGAGGAAGACGGATTGCGGTATGTCTATTTCCCGACTGAAACACGCGACAATGCGAGTCGCTCGGCATTGAGGACTGTGTTGAAAACTTTCTTTGAGGGATCCCTGGCGAACGCGGTGGCGGCGTTGATTGACGCGAAGGATGCGAATCTCACGGCAGTGGAAATCGAGCGGCTCGAGGAAGTGATCAAAAAGACCCGCCAGAAGTAACACCCTCCCAACCACGACTCCACCTCTGCGCTTATGAATGTTGATTCGCTCCTCTTGATTGCCTTGAACTTGATGGCCAAGGCTACGTTGGTTTTAGGTCTGGGCTTTGCTGTGGTTGGCCTGATGCGGAAGGTATCTGCGGCGTGGCGGGCGCTGGTGTGGTTGCAGGTTTTTGCTGTGCTGGCGATGCTGCCAGGGTTTGCCTTGATGCGGCCTGTGTGGAGTTGGCAGATGCCGATGCTTGGATCTGCGCAAGAGAAGAAGATGGTGGGACTAGCTGAACCCGTTTCGGGAGTGTCGGGGGCAATGAGTTCGGTGGTTCCGAAAGACCCGTTTGCGCCCTTTCCGGTGGAGGTTGAAAAGGTGGAGTTGGTGGATGAAGTGCGATGGGCGGTCGGGGATTGGCTAGTGATGGCTTATTTTGGCGTTGCAGTTTTGCTATTGCTGTATCGCTTGTTTGGCTGCTGGCAGTTGTGGGGTTTGAAGCGGGAGGATGCGAATCCGGTGGCGATGGATTTTGTGGCGCAATTGGTTGGTGAGCATCGACTGCGGCGGAGGATTCGCGTTTATCAGTCGCCGCAGGTGGTGGTGCCGATGACTTGGGGGGTGTTTCGGCCGGTGCTGGTTTTGCCGCTGAGTTCGGTTGGGTGGAGCGATGAGGAAAAAGAGGCGGCGGTGCGGCATGAGTTTGCTCACATTTTGCATTGGGACGCGGCCAAGCGTTGGCTGAGTGCTATCGTCGGAGCGGTGTTTTGGGTGCATCCACTGGTGTGGCTGGCGGCTCGTCGATGGAAGCTGGAACAGGAACGCGCCTGCGACGACTTTGTGATTGGTTCGGGAGTGGAGGCAACGGCGTATGCTAGGCAACTGCTGGCGGCAGCGAAGACGTTCCGTGCGGGTCGGGGCGCACCTGCGGCAGCGCTGGTCATGGCAATGCCTTCGGGTCTGGAGGTCCGGGTGAAGGCAGTGGTCGATGGGCAAGTGCGGCGAATGAAGCCCGGGATTCTGGGGCGACTCGGAACGGCGGTGGCTGGTCTGCTGGTGATGGTGTTGGGAGTGTCGATTCAGGCGCAGGTGAAAGAGCTGGTGCCAGACGGGGTGGATTCCGCCGGGGAGAATCGGCAGTTTGTGATCAAGACCCAGTTCATTGAGATCAATGGGCTTGATAACCTGGACACATTGGAACATTCCCTTTTGAAGAATGCGGCTCACGGACAGGAGGTGAAGCTTGACGGATCTGAGGTGGAGAAACTTTTGGCTCAGCTTGCGCAGAAGAAGGGTGTCCACCTGTTGAAGGTTCCAAGTCTCACTGCTCGAAACGGTCAACCGGGTGCGGTGGATGTGGTGCGTGAGTTTCTCTATCCGACTGAGTTTGATTCGGAACAGGGGAAGCTGATTCCAATCACTTTTGAAATGGAACCCATCGGAGCGCGGGTGGGCATTGATGGGCGTCTGATTGGAGAAGAGACACTTCAATTGAAGTTGAATGCCCGAGTCATACAGTTTGACGGTTTCACCCATTGCGGACTGAATGACTTGAGTCGGAAGGAAGGTGGGATCTGGGCGATGGATTTGGAGAACGACTACTCGACCCATGAGTCGTTTCAACGTGTGACCCCAGGGAATCCCGCTCTGAAGCCCGAGGCGAAGGGCTTTCTTTCTTATCTGAAAGACGGCGAAGGGCGTGACGCCATTGATCGAGGTGAAGTGTTGATTCCTTCTTTCTCGGCGATGACGTGGGTGGGTGAGACAAACTTAAAGGTGGGGCAGTGGCGGGTGGTTTACCTATCCCAAACAAAGGGCAATCCGAAATGGCATCGTGGTCAGCATCTCTGGTGTCTGGTGTCTTTGGATGAGATCAGTCCGGATTTGGGGCCTGCGCCGAAAGTGGATGAGCAAGCGGCGGTTGGGATTGAGTGGAGGTTCATCACCCTTTCCCGATCAGACCTGGCTGGGATAAAGGAATTTGAATGGCTCGGGCAACGTTCGTTAACAGAGCCTCAAAATTGGACTCTGGGCGGTGTACTGACTTCATCTCAAGCGGTGAACCTGGTAAAGGCTTTGGAAGGCAAGGATGGGGTGAAAGTGGAGAGCTCTCCCAAGTTCGCTATTCAACCTGGAGAGAAATCAGCCAAGCGGAAGATTGGGTTTGGGGTGGATTTGACAGCGACCCCCTTTGTCAGCGGAGTGATCGACCTCAACCTGATGCCGAGTCAGCCAGGATTTCTTGGGGGGAAGGTTGCCGGTCAGGAGAAGCTGTTGTCTGAAGAGCCGAAAGGGCAAGGATCTTATTCGGCTGTCTATGAGAAAATAGAATTCCCTCTTTCCACTTCTGCAAGCGTGAGGGATGGGCAAACGGTCGTGTATCTGCGGGGTCTCGGAGAAAGTGGGGAGACGAAAATGCATCTCATTAAGGCGACAATTGAGCCTCCGGCAAATCGGGCGAAGGAGAAAACCGTGACGGTGCTGGGCGATGTGTGGCGACAGGGCAAGTACGGTTTTGAAGACGCCTTGACGGTGGCGCGGGCGCTTGAGATGGCGAAGGGGGCGAGGAAGCTGCCGGGAGCACTGAAGGCCACGATCACGCGGGGGAAGGCGGAGGACGTGAAGGAGATGGTGGTTGAGGCGGAGGCGATGGAGGCGTTTGAGGTGAAGGATGGGGATGTGATTCGGATTTGGCGGCAGTGAGGGCTTGCGAGGGATTTTGACCGGCTTAGGGCGTGCGATGGAGAGAAATGTTAGCGGCTTGCGCCGGTTCGTTTTTTGATCGGCTGGAAGCCTTTCCTTCCACGGGCAATCAAGATGATTGCCCCACCTTGGGGGGGGAACGGGGCGGGGGTTGCTGCCGAATGATCGGCTGATGCCTTTATTCCAACGGGGGGATCATCACTCGGAGAGTGATGGCTACTTTAGGAGCCGCTCGGCGATGCGCATGCCGTCGGCAGCAGCGGAGATGATGCCGCCGGCGTAGCCGGCGCCTTCGCCGGCGGGGTAGAGGCCGGGCAGGGTGGTACAGGCGAGTGTTTCCGGATCGCGGGGGATGCGGATGGGGGCGGAGCTGCGGGTCTCGACGCCGGTCATGATGGCGTCTTCCAGGTCGAAACCGGGCAGGGAGACGTTCACCTTGCCGATGGCTTCGGCGAGGGTGTCGCAAACGATTTCCGGGAGGCACTCGCGCAGGTCGGTCCAGTGGACGCCGGGTTCGTAGGAGGGTTTGACGTTACCAGGGCCGGTGGAGGGGCGGGCGCGGAGGAAGTCGCCGAGGAGCTGGGCGGGGGCGTGGTAATTGGCGCCGCCGAGATGGAAGGCGCGCTGCTCGAGGGTGCGTTGGAAGGCGATGCCGCCGAGGGGATTCGCCTCGTCGGCGTAAAAGTCGGAGGGACCGACATCGACCATGAAGCCGGAGTTGGCGTTGGCTTCGGCGCGAGCGTAGCTGCTCATGCCGTTGGTGACGACACCGCCGGGCTCGGAGGAGGCGGCGACGACGAGACCTCCGGGGCACATGCAGAAGCTGTAAGCGGCGCGGCCGGTGCCGCAGTGGGCGACGAATTTGTAGGGGGCGGAGCCGAGACGAGGATGACCGGCCCATTTGCCGTAGCGGATGCGGTCGATGAGCGATTGCGGGTGCTCGATGCGGACGCCGACGGAGAAGGGTTTGGGCTCGAACGGCACACCCTGGGCGTGGAGGGCGGCGAAGGTGTCGCGGGAGCTGTGACCGATGGCGAGGATGGTTTGATCGGACTCGATGGTGCTGCCGTCGTGCAGGATGACGCCGCGGCATTTGCCTCCGTCGATGAGCAGGCGGTCCATGCGGGTCTCGAAGCGGACCTCACCGCCGAGGGCGATGATTTCCTCCCGGACATGGCGGACGACCTTGATGAGGCGGTCGGTGCCGATGTGGGGGCGGGCTTTGACGAGGATGTCCTCCGGCGCTCCGGCGGCGACCATTTCCTTCAGCAGCCAGGGGATGCGGTGCTCGCGGTCGCGGATCTGGGTGTAGAGCTTGCCGTCGGAGAAGGTGCCGGCGCCGCCCTCGCCGAACTGGACGTTCGACTCGGGGTTGAAGGCCCAGCCGCGCCGCCAGAAGCCGGTGACGTCGCGGGCGCGGTCGCCGGCGGCCTTGCCGCGTTCGAGCAGGATGGGTCTGCGGCCGGCGCGGGCGAGCAGGAGAGCGCAGAAGAGGCCGCAGGGGCCGGAACCGATGATGAGGGGGCGGGACGACGAGTAGGAATATGAGGAAGAGTAGGAGGAGGGGAGCTGGCGGTAGGTTTCGTCGGGGGCGGGGGTGACGCGGTTGGATTTGCCGAAGCGTTTGAGGACGGCGGCTTCGTGGGTGACCTCGGCGAGCAGGGTGTAGCTGAAGTTGACGTGACCGCGGCGGGCGTCGATGGCGCGCTGTTTGACGGTGAGAGAAAGCAACTGCTCTTCCCGCACGCGCAGCAGCTTCAGGACGCTGCGGCGGAGGTCGGTGTCGGAGTGATCGACAGGGAGGAGGTGCTGGTTGATTTGGAGCACAGAGCGGGCGGCGCTGTTTTGACAGGATTAACAGGATGGCAGGATTAACGGGATTCTGAGAATCACATCCTCTCCGTGGTTTGGATGCCGAGGAGGTTGAGGCCGGTTTTGAGGACGCGGGAGGTGGTGTCGCAGAGCAGGAGGCGGGTATCGCGGACGGCGCCCTCGCTGCGCAGGACGGGGCAGGCTTCGTAAAAGCTGTGGTAGGTGTCGGCCAGCTCGTAGAGGTAGTTGGCGAGGGTGTTGGGGCGGTGGTCAAGGAGCACATCGTGGGTGGCCTCGGCGAACTGGGCGAGTTTGAGAGCGAGTGCGCGTTCGGCGGGGTCGGTGAAGGTGACTTCGGTGGGAGGAGTGAAGTCGCCGTCGAGCTTGCGGAAGATGGCGCGGGTGCGGACGTAGGCGTTGATCAGGTAGGGGGCGGTGTTGCCCTGGAGGGAGAGCATTTTGTCCCAACTGAACTTGTAGTCGGTGAGGCGGTTCTGGGAGAGCTCGGCATACTTCACGGCGCCGGTGCCGATGATGCGGGCGATCTCTTGTTTCTCGCTGTCGGTGAAACCTTGATCGCGTTCGGCGGCGGCGGCTTGGGCGCGCTCAATGGCTTCCTCGATGACTTCGAGGAGGCCGACGGTCTCGCCGCTGCGGGTTTTGAACATTTTGCCATCGGGGCCGAGGATGCTGCCGAAGGCGATGTGGATCATCTGGGTGGTGATGCCGCGGCGCTGGGCGGCGGCGAAGACCTGGCGGAAGTGGAGCTGCTGGGGGGCGCCGACCACATACCAGATCTCGTCGGCTTTCCACTCGCGGACGCGGTAGTCGATGGTGGCGAGGTCGGTGGTGGCGTAAAGGAAGCCGCCGTCGCTCTTGCGGATGATGCAGGGGGCGGGTTTCCACTCGTCCTTGTCGCGGATGAGGAAGGGATCGTCCTCGGGCTTCACGCTGCCGTCGCTGAAGACGACGGTGGCTCCTTCACTGACGGTGGCGATGCCTTTTTCCAGCATGTCGGCGACGAGCGGGGCGAGGGCATCGTTGTAGAAGCTCTCGCCGAGGTAGTGGTCGAACTGGATGTCGAGGGTGCCATAGACCTTCGCCAACTGCTCCAGCGTGAGGCGCACGCATTCCTTCCAGATGCCGAGGTTTTCGGCGTCACCCTGCTGGAGTTTGACGAGTTCGCCCTTGCAGGTTTCCAGCACGGCTTCGTCGGCTTTGGCAGCGGCGTTGATGGTTTTATAGACGCGGACGAGTTCGTGGATGGGGTCCTTTTTGAGGGCCGCGTGGTCGAGCTTATGCTTGTAGCCGTAAATAATCATGCCGAACTGGGTGCCCCAGTCGCCAATGTGGTTGTCGGTGATGACCTTGTGGCCGACGAAACGGGCGATGCGGGCGAGCGAGTCGCCAATGAAGGTGCTGCGAATGTGGCCCACGTGCATGGGCTTGGCGATGTTGGGCGCGGAGAAATCGACGACGATGGTGCGCGGCTCGGCGACGGTGGGCACGCCGAGGTGGTCGTCGCTGGCGGAGCGCAGCAGGTGCGCGGCGAGGGCGGTGGGAGCGAGGGTGAAGTTGAGGAAGCCAGGGCCGTCGATGCTGATTTTCTCGCAGAGGTCGGCGACGTCGAGGGCATTGACGACCTGTTGGGCGAGGGCGCGGGGGTTGGTGCGCAGTTGTTTGGCGAGCACCATGGGGGCGTTCGACTGGTAATCACCGAAGCGGGTGTCGGAGGCGAGCACAACGGCGGGGTGGAAGCCGTCAGGCAGAGAGATGCCGGCCTTGGCAAAGGCGGCCTGCAGGCGCTGGGTGAGGTGGGAGCGGAACATGGGCGGGCAAGATGAATGACGAATGCGGAATGACGAATGGAAAAATGCGGTGGATTTGGCCGGTGAGGGACGGCGCAAAGCGATGCAGGAGCGTTTGCCAAAACGCAACGCGAGGGGGTGGGGACATTGCTTGGCCAGAACGGGTTTCGCATTCTGGCGGATGCGCCTACTGTCAACTATGTTACAGATACACAGTTTGCATTGCCCGGTTTTACAAGGGTTCTGGGGGTGAAAAGTTGTCAGTTGATGGCGCGTCTGCCGGAGTGCCTGGGCGCTGCTTATATTTTGCCTTGGGCTTGGCCGCCAATGGCAAGCCGGGATTTCAGGGACGCGTCAAAGGGTGCTTCACGATTTCCGGGATGGCGGGAACGAGGGGCGCTTGCAGATCGACTTCAAAAGGGCGCGCCAGGGAATTGCCGGCGAGGTCTTCGAGAAAAGACAGCACGCGCAGTTCGTGTGCCTGGCTGCTCCAGGGGCGCTCGGGCGTGAAGGACCAAGTGCGTTCGTCGTCGCGGAGGTCCACCTGGCCGGGCACGGGTTCTTTGGCGCCGGGTATCCAGAGGCTCAAGCAGCGCCGGAGCAGGGCGTGATCGAGCGGGGTGGGAAAGCGAACGATCAAGGCTTCCCGGCTGCCGGGAGCGGGCAGGGGGGCGATGCTCCAGTCAGAGAGGCGCAACTGGGCGCGTTGCGGCGGCCCGGCGCTGAATTGTTTGAGGATGCCAGGGGAAATGCGGGTGCCGTCTTCCGCCGACCAAGGTTGGGTAAGGCGCAATTCGTAACGACGGCCTTCGGTGAGGATGGGACCGAAATCGGCGTTCAGGTTCACGCCGGTTTTTTGTCGGCCCGGATGCAGCCAGAGGGTAAGGCGGCGTTTCTCGTGATCCCAGAGTTCCGTCTCACGAAACGGCTCCGGCACGGGCTGACCGGTGTCGCGGTCCACCAGAGCAAGGCGGGAGAGGGCCTCGCCTTGGGGCATGGGCACGGGAAAGTGCAGGTAAAACTTGAGTTGGTTGCTGGGCAGGACGGCGGCGGAGGGGTGAACAGCGGCAAGCGTCGGGCGTGGTTCGGCGCTGGCGGCCTCTGCCGGCAGAAGGAGAAACCCCAGAGTCGCGGTGAGCGCCGCTTTGTTCACGGCAGGGCGCACAGCTCGAAGCGCAACTGGCCGTCCACTTCCCGCAGCACGGCCATGGTGCTGTTGTCAATTTTAGCCACCTGAACCGCGCCAAAGAGATCGTCGAGGATTTCGATGCCCTCGGGTCCGGCTTTTTCCTTCACGTTGCGGCGGACGGCGTTTTCGTTCACCTGCTCCGGCGCGGTGGCGTCGAGGTGGCGGGCGTGAACGCGCACGCCCCAGTATTTGGAGGGGCCGAAGAGGTTGTCTTTGAAGCGCTGGGTGTGCGTCACAAACCAGCGCTGGCCATCCTTTTCATAGGTGAAGACATCGAGCGGGCGGTTGCCGCTGCCGAGTTCGACCACGGAGACGCCTTTGACAGCGGCGCCACTGGCCAGATTGGCGAGTGGGAATTTGGCGATCGGGGTGCAGGCGAAGGCGCCGACCACGCAGGGCACACCCATGTCCTCGTAAGGGATGAAGGTGGTGATGGGGGCCTTGGTCTCCCAGCGGCCGTGGGCAACGTGATAGGTCTCGGCGCTGAAGATGGCGCCGCTGCTGTTCGCGCTGAGCGGCAGCGGGATGGAAAAAATTTTGCTGCTGAATTCCTCGTTGCACTGGCCGGTGGCGAGCACACGGTCGCCGGCGTGAGCGACGCCGGAGAGGTTGCGGAGCGGGCCGCCGGTGGGAGAGGCGGGCAGGGCGATGCGGAGGTGGGGCAGGGTGGCGAGATCGAGCATGGCGAAAGTGCCATCCGTGCTGATGGTCACGATGCGCGCGGCTTTGTGCTTTTTGTCGGTCACACCGAGATAGGCGCGGCCGCTGAGTGGATGAATCGTGAGATCGCTGATGGTGATGGACTCAGTGTCACTCGCGAGCAGGGCGGCGATTTTACCCGCCGCATCCTCAACCGGCGCGGCCAGTTTTTGCAGGGGACCGCTGTCTGTGGTGGCGACCGCCACGATGGAGCCTGTGGCGGACTCGCCGATCAAGAGCGTGCCATCTGGAGCAAAGGCGAGCGGGCCGACGCTTTTGAGTTCGAGGCCGGAAGGAACGGGGTTCAGCAGGGTGTCGGCACCAGCCGTCGAGACCAGGGTGAAGACGAGAAACAGGACGAGATGGGTTTTCATGACGAATTTGCGAGACTGGATGTGAAGCAAACGCGGCAGGTCGCGCACGCTTTTCAGATGTCTGCAGGCGGCACGGGACACTGTTGGAAGTTCTTGTGTTCCGCAGTTGTCTTTTGCGTGGATTGAGCGAGCAATGAGCGGTCTTTATTCCACCATGTTACCGGCCGTTTGCCGACTTGCGTTATGTTGTGCCTGTCTCTTCGGGCTTGTCGCCTGCGAGGAAAAGGCGAATGCTCCGGTGTTCTCCAAAGCCGTCGTCGCTCGTCTGGAGCGGCTGGCTGTTTCGAAACCACCGGCTGTTGCCCAGGTGCAGCCTTATGACGAGGGGTTGGTGTTTTTTTCGTATGCGGTGCGGGAGGTGCTGCATGGCGAGTTGGATGTGCCGCGCATTCAACTCGGGCACTGGGCGGTGGTGGATGGCGAGGCTCAGTCCCTGGATGACGATCTCGGCGAGGTGATTGAGGTCGAAATACTGCCCGTGCAAAAAGTGCCGGGCGCGCGGGACTTGTACCAAGCCAACGACCTGGACGACTTCGAGTCGCCGCAGTTTGTCGAGGTGCCACCCGCCAGCCGACCCGTGGCCACGGGCTTTCGCACTCATTACGGGGGCCCCTTCTCCAAGCAGATGACACTCTACTGGCCTCTGCGGGATCAGTTGCGCCTGGTTGCGCTCGGCAACTCGCGCACCGGTGTGGGGGTGCTGACCGGACGCTTTTTCCCGGAGATCAACGCGCAGACACCGGTGGCGCTCAACCTGTCGCCCCCAGGCAGCAACGTCGAACTGCAATCCCTGCTGGTGCGCGACTACCTGCTGCCGCTGCCGCATCTCGAGTGGGTCGTGTGGGGGGTCTGCCCGCGCTACTTCAACAAAGACAGGCGTGACAGCGACCGCCTGGAGCTGTTCGCCGAGAGCCATGGCCGGCGCTTCGATTTGGAGAATCACGACGAGTTGTGGCCCATCCGTGCGCGCAACGCGCCGCTGACGGTCGCGGATGCCGAGGAGCTTTGCCCCGCCGGCACAGACATATATGGAGCCACACCGCGTGACGACGGGCATTCCCCCGATTTGAGCGATCCCGCCGCACGCGCGAAATTTCTGGATTATTTTTCCATCGTACGTTTCCACTGGGATCAGCCGCAATGGGACTTGTTTGTCGAGTCCGCCGAGGCGCTCGACCGCAAAGGCGTGCGGGTGCTGCTTTTCACCCCGCCGACCCACCCGCTGGCCCGCGAAGGACGCGGCTGCGATCCCGACGGCTCCGGGCGCGAGCACGATGCGATGGTCATGGGCAAACTGCGCGAACTCGACGAGCGCCTGCCGAACCTGTGGTTTGAGGACATTCATCGTGCAGGCCATCACGACTTCAACGAGGAGGACTTTAGCGACGCCGGTCACCTTGACCGCAGCGGCGCCGAGCGTTTGACAGGCAAATTGGTGGCCCTGGTGAACGCGATCCGCGACCGCCAGCCTTGACGGGCCGCCGGTCCGATTCTATGCAGCGTGCCATCCAATCGCCCATGCAAGCCCCCGACTCCCCGCCCGAATCCGAACTGCTCCACATCCGCCGCGAAAAACTCGAGGCGTTGAAGCGTCGCGGCGTGGCCCCTTTTGGCGGCAAGTTTTCCGTCAGTCATGATCCCGGTGCTCTCAAAGAGTCCTTTGAAGAGGGGCTGGAGGTTAGCATCGCCGGGCGCATTCTTTCCCGCCGCGAGATGGGCAAGGCGGCCTTCTTTGATGCCGGCGACATCACCGGCCGCATCCAGGTTTACATCAATAAAAAAGAGGTCGGCGACGAGACCTGGGAGATGTTCATCAAAGAGACGGACATCGGCGACTTTGTCGGCGTGACCGGCAAGACCTTTGTCACCAAGACCGGTGAAAAATCCGTGCACGCCGCCGGCTTGAGCTTTCTCGGCAAGGCGTTGCGCCCGCTGCCGGACAAATGGCACGGCATTGCCGATCGCGAGATCAAATACCGCCAGCGTTACCTTGATCTCATTTCCAACGAGCGCAGCCGCGAGGTGTTCCTGGCGCGCAGCCGCATGGTGGCGGAGATCCGGGCCTTCATGGCGGCGCGGGATTTCCTGGAGGTGGAAACCCCGATGATGCAGGACGTGGCAGGCGGCGCGGCGGCCACGCCCTTTGAAACCTTTCACAAGGCGCTCGACATGCCGCTCTACTTGCGCATCGCGCCCGAGTTGTTTTTGAAGCGGCTGCTGGTGGGCGGCTTCACCCGCATCTTCGAACTCAATCGCAATTTCCGCAACGAGGGCCTGAGCCGCCGTCACAACCCGGAGTTCACCATGCTGGAGGCCTACTGGGCCTACGCCGACTTCGAGCAGATGGCTGATCTGGTCGAGGGTCTCATTTGTCATCTCGCCGAGAAATTCTGCGGCGGTTTGAAAATCGAGCACAAGGACGAGGAAGGCAATGTCACCCGCGCGATTGACCTCACGCGCCCCTGGCGCCGGACCAGCTACCGCGACCTGCTGCGCGGGGTGGATCCGCAGTGGTTCGACTACACCCCTGAGCAGCGCCTCAAACGCGCGCAGGAACTCGGCGTTGAGATCGGCGAGAACTTCGAGGACTACGAAGTGACCCAGCATGTCTTCGAGAAGCTGGTGGAGGAAAAGCAGTTCAATCCGCTGTTCGTCACGCATTGCCCGAAGGAGTTGGTTCCGCTGGCCAAGCAGAATCCGGAGGACGACAGCGTGGTGGATGTTTACGAACTGGTCATCAACGGCCAGGAAATCTCCCCCGGCTACTCCGAGCTGAACGATCCGAACGTTCAGCGCGCGCGCTTGATGGAGCAGGCGGGCGAGGAGATTCAAAAGATCGACGAGGAATTCCTGCTCGCCCTCGAGCACGGCATGCCCCCCGCCGGCGGCATCGGCATCGGCATTGACCGCCTCATCATGATGCTCACCGGCGCCGAGAGCATCCGCGACGTGGTGCTCTTCCCGCAGTTGAAGCGGAAGTGATGAACTCTTGCGCGCCCGGCGGCATCTGCTAGGCGTGAGCGGCATGAAAATTCTGGTCACTGGCAAAGGCGGGCGTGAGCACGCCCTTCTCTCCGCTCTCGCCGCCTCCCCAGGCGGGCATGAGTTGTTCGCTTATCCTGGCAGCGACGCGATTGAGGCGCTGGCGCAACGCGTGGAAGCTCCTGATCTGCCGGGTTTGATTGACTGGATGAAGGCGAATGCCATCGACCTGTGCGTGGCGGGCGAGGAGGCCTGGCTGGTGCAGGGCAGGGGGCTGGCGAATTTGTGCGCGGAGGCGGGCATCCCCTGCTGGGGACCGCGCAAGGAGGCGGCGCAGCTTGAGGCGTCGAAAATCTTCGCCAAGAAGTTCCTGCAACGCCACGGCATTCCGACCGCGGCTTTTGCCGTCGCCACCAACGTGGAGGAGGCGGACGCGGCGCTTACCACACTGCCGATCGTGCTCAAGTTCGACGGTCTGGCGGCGGGCAAGGGCGTGGCGGTGTGCGCTGAGCGTGCCGAGGCGGAGGCGTTCATCGCCGACGTGCTGGAAAAGCGCGTGTTTGGCGCGGGCGACCTGCTGATCGAGCAATGCCTGAGCGGGCCGGAGATTTCGATCTTCGCCTCCGTTTGCGACAGCGCTTATCAAATTCTCATGCCTGCGCGCGACTACAAACGCATCGGCGACGCCGACCAGGGACCGAACACGGGCGGCATGGGGGCGGTGGCCTCGCGCGAACTGGCGACGCCGGAGTTGCTGGAGCAAATCGAGCAGGAGATCGTCAAGCCGACGGTGGAGGGTTTGGTGAAGGATCGCCTGCCGTATCGCGGCTTTTTGTACTTTGGCATCATGCTGACACCGCAAGGGCCACAGGTGCTGGAATACAACTGCCGCTTCGGCGATCCCGAGGCGGAGGCGGTGCTTCCGATGGTGGAGGGGGACTTTGCCGCTTATGCTTTTGCCGCGGCCAAGGGCGAGCTGAAGCCTGAGTTGATTCGCTTCAAGGCTGGCTGGAGCGTGTGCCTGATTTCCGCTTCGGCGGGCTACCCGGCCTCGTCACGCGCGGGCGATGTCATCAGCGGCCTTGATCAAGTGCCCGCCTCAGCGCAGGTGTTTCACTGTGGCACGCGCCGCAATGCCGAGGGTCAGTTTGAAACCAACGGCGGCCGGGTGCTGGCGGTGGTGGCGCAGGCCGCCACACGCGAGCAGGCGCGGGACGCGGCCTACGCGGCGGCTAGGCCGGTGACCTTCGCTGGCCTGCAACGCCGGAGTGACATCGCCACGCTGCACTTTTGAGTCGCTGATGGATTGAAAAGCAGTGCTGTGCCAGTGCGATCATACTCCCACTTGCCATGTTATAACATTAGTGATAACATGACCGCATCATGCTCCACGAGCTCAAGCTGCGTAAAATTGGTAATTCGGTCGGCGTCGTCCTTCCGAAGGAGGTTCTTGCCATCCTAAAAGCCGGAGAAGGCGACAGCGTCCAGGTCACTGAGGCGGCTGATGGAAGCCTCCGGTTGAACACCGCCAAGCCTGAAGTGAGCCGGCAGATGCGAGTCGCCCAGGACATTATGGAGCGTTACCGCAACACCCTGCGCGAGCTCGCCAAATGAACGAGCCGGAATGGGTGCTCAAAGAAACGGTGCTTGCCTTGCACGAGCAATCCCTGCATCAGCATGGAGGCTCCTCCGGCATTCGTGATGAAGGGTTGTTTGACTCAGCTCTTGGCCGTCCCGTCAACCTGTTTGGCTATGGCACCCCCACGGTTCATGACCTTGCAGCCAGTTATGCCTACGGGTTGGTGAAAAACCATCCGTTCATTGATGGCAACAAGCGCACCGCCTTTGTCACCGCCGTGCTGATGCTTGAACTGAATGGCTTCCGCTTTCAAGCCGAGGAGGCGGATGCCGCCCTTTGCACCCTTGCCCTCGCCGCCGGGGAGATGACCGAAAGAGCCTATGCCGCCTGGCTGGAGCAGCACTCAGTTCAAGCAGCCTGAGGTTGAGGTTCCTTCAGCCCTCCGGCTTGCAGTGCGTGCTTTCCCGCTTATGAGATGGCCCTCTTATGCATCATTTTCGTCATCTTCAGGGCCGGCTGCACGCCGAGAACGTCGATCTGCAATCGCTGGCCGAGGAGCACGGCACGCCGCTTTACGTGTATTCGAAGGCCACCATCAGCGACCACTTCACCCGGCTCGATGCCGCGCTGGACCGGCTCGATCACATGATCTGCTATGCCGTGAAGGCGAACTCCAATCTGGCGGTGCTCTCCACCATCGCGCGTCTCGGCGGCGGCTTTGACATCGTCTCCGGCGGCGAGCTTTTCCGCGTATTGCGCGCGGGCGGTCAGGCGTCGAAGTGCACCTTTGCCGGCGTCGGCAAGACGCGGGATGAGATCGAGTTCGCCCTGCGCGAGGGCATCTACTGTTTCAATGCCGAGTCCGAGGCGGAGCTGCGTTTGATCAATCTCATCGCCGGCGAGATGGGAGTGAAGGCGCCCGTCGCGGTGCGGGTGAACCCAAATGTGGATGCCAAGACCCACGCCAAAATCACCACCGGCAAAAGCGAGAACAAGTTCGGCATCGACTTCGACCGCATCACGGCGGTGTATGAGATGATCGCCAGCGAGTGTCCGAATTTGGAAATCCGGGGTCTGCAAATGCACATCGGCTCGCAGCTCACCTCGGTTGACCCGTTTGTGGAGGCGGTGGAGAAAGTCAAACCGCTGGTGCGCGAGATAAAAGACAAGCATGGTCTGCAATTCTTCAGCATCGGCGGCGGCATCGGCATCGTGTACAAACAGAGCCTCGACTCAGGCAGCGCGGATTGGTGGAGCCTGGAGGGCAATGAAAGCCATCCGCTCACCATTCAAGCCTACGCCGATGCGGTGGTGCCGCTGTTGGAGGACCTCGGCCTGCGCATCCTGCTGGAGCCGGGCCGTTTCATGGTCGGCAACGCCGGCGTGCTGCTCACCCGCGTGGTTTATGAAAAACGCGGTTCCGCCAAGGTCTTCAAAATCGTCGATGCGGCGATGAACGACTTGATCCGCCCCACGCTTTACGAGGGCTGGCATCAAATCGTGCCGGTGTTGAACAAAGAGCCGCTGGATAGCGAGCTGTGCGACGTGGTCGGCCCCATCTGCGAGACCGGTGATTATCTGGCGCAGAACCGCGAGCTGCCGCCGGTGCAGGCCGGTGACGTGCTGGCGGTGATGAGCGCGGGCGCCTATGGATTCACCATGGCCTCGAACTACAACACGCGACCGATGCCGGCGGAGATCCTGGTGGATGGATCAGAGGCGCATCTGGTGCGGGAGCGCCAGACGCTGGAGGACTTGATTCGCGGCGAGCATGTGCCGGCGTAGGTTGTTGTGGTGCGACCGGCTCGGTCGCACTTCCATTTTTTGAGGAAGGCGAGCCAGCGGCTCACCCCACGGACGGGGCGTCAAGCGTTGATTCCAACAAAAGTTTTTCACGGTCGCAGGTTCGTGCTTGAGGCGGCGTTGGCGCACGCTATGCGACACGCCTCCAACCCGCTTTTTCTTTTCCTGTGTCCTCCGAACTCAACATCAATGTCGCCCATGTCGAACGCATCGCCGCTGAACTCAAAGTCCGCCCCATCCAGGTCGGCGCCACCGCCAAATTGATCGCCGATGGCGCCACGGTGCCTTTCATTGCGCGTTATCGCAAAGAGGCCACGGGCGAGCTCGACGAGGTGGCGATCACGCAAATCCGCGACCGCCTGGAGCAGCTCGTCGCGCTCGATGATCGTCGCGGTTCCATATTGAAATCGCTCGAGGAGCGCAACCTGCTGACCGACGAGTTGAAGGGCAAAATCAACAGGGCGCAGACGATGACGGTGCTGGAGGATTTGTTCGCGCCGTTTCGTCCGAAGCGCCGCACCCGCGCCACCATCGCCAAGGAACGCGGGCTGGAGCCGCTGGCCTTGTTTTTGCAGGAGCATCACGAGGATCGCGCGGCGGATCCGTTTGCCGAGGCGGCGAAGTTTGTGGATGCCGAAAAGGAGGTGCCCGACGCCGAGGCGGCACTGGCGGGTGCGCGTGACATCCTGGCCGAGCAAATCAGTGACGACGCGCTGGCGCGCCAGGGATTGCGGCAGTTGTTTGCCGATCAGGGCGTGGTGGTGTCGAAGGTGATGTTTGGCAAGGAGAGCGATCCGGAGGCGCAGAAGTTTCGCGATTACTTCGAGTGGACCGAGCCGCTCAAGAGCATCCCCTCGCATCGTTTGCTGGCGATCCGGCGCGGGGAGAAGGAGGGTTTCCTTCTCATGCGCATCCAGCCGCCGGAAGAGGCGGCGCTGCGTCTGCTGGAGCGGCAGTTTGTGACCGGCAGCGGTCGTTGCGCGGAGCAGATGCGGCTGGCGGCGCAGGACAGTTACAAGCGCCTGCTCAGCTCCAGCATGGAGACGGAAGCGCGCATGGAGTCCAAGAAAAAAGCGGATGCCGAGGCGGTGCGCGTCTTCGCCGACAACCTGCGCGAATTGCTGCTCGCCGCGCCGCTCGGCCAGAAGGTGGTGCTCGGCATCGATCCGGGTTTTCGCACCGGTTGCAAGATCGTGGTGCTCGACCGCCAGGGCAAACTGCTGCACAACGACGTCATTTACCTGCTGGGCGAGGGCAACAGCCTGATGCACGCCAAGACGCTGCTGCTCAATCTCGTGCAGCGCTACGGCGTGGAGGCGGTGGCCATCGGCAACGGCACCGCCAGCCGCGAGACCGAGATGTTCGTCAACAAGATCGGTCTGCCCAAGTCGATCTCCGTCATCATGGTCAGCGAGAGCGGCGCCTCGGTGTACTCGGCCTCCGAGGTCGCCCGCGAGGAGTTTCCCAATCATGACGTCACTGTGCGTGGCGCGGTCTCCATCGGGCGGCGCTTGATGGACCCGCTGGCGGAGTTGGTGAAGCTCGACCCAAAGGTGATCGGCGTCGGCCAGTATCAGCATGACGTCGATCAAAACCTGCTCAAGCAGAGCCTTGATGACATGGTGATCCGTTGCGTCAACGGCGTCGGTGTCGAACTCAACACGGCGAGCAAACAGTTGCTGGCCTACGTCTCCGGTTTGAACAGCGGACTTGCCGCCAACATCGTCGCTTACCGCGACGAGCACGGTGCCTTCAAGAGCCGACGGGAGCTGCTCAAGGTGGCGCGCCTGGGCGACAAAGCCTTCGAGCAGGCCGCCGGCTTCCTGCGCATCCGCGACGCCGCGCATCCGCTCGACCGCAGCGGCGTGCATCCGGAGCGCTATGAGTTGGTGGAGCGCTTGGCGTCGGATCTTGGCTGCACGGTGGCGGACTTGATGCAGCGCGCGGAGTTGCGCCAAAAACTCGATCTTAAAAAGTACGTCAGCGAGGAGGTCGGGCTGCCGACGCTTCAGGACATCCTCAACGAGCTCGCGAAACCGGGGCGCGACCCGCGCAAGCAGTTCGAGGTGTTCCAGTTCGCCGAGGGCGTGGGCAAACCGGAGGACTTGAAGCCCGGCATGAAGCTGCCTGGCATCGTCACCAACGTCACCGCCTTCGGCGCCTTCGTCGATATCGGCGTGCATCAGGACGGGCTGGTCCATGTCAGCCAGTTGGCGGATCATTTTATCAAGGACGCCAGCGAGGTGGTGAAGGTGCAGCAGAAGGTCGAGGTCACCGTTGTCGAGGTGGATTTGGCGCGCAAACGCATCGCCCTCAGCATGAAGAGCAAGCCCGACTTCGAGCGGCGCGCTCCGGCGGCCGGAGCGGGACAGGGGGGGCGTCCTGGCAGCGCGCGCCCGCCCCAGGAGCGGCGCGGATCTGGCTCAGGCGGCGGTTTTGGCGGCGGCGACTGGTTCAGCGCCGCGATGGCAAAAAACAAGAAGTAGTGGTTCTTGAAAAGACCTTGCGGCCAAAGAGCGTCTCTGTAAGCTTTCCGGCTACTCCGATTTCGGCCCAACCACCCGACCAACACTCCCTGAATGAATCAATTGCTCCTGAACCAAGGCATCAATTTGTCCATCGTGCTCGCCGTTGGCGGGCTGCTCGTGGCCATCATGCTGATCCGGCAAATCCTGGCCGCCTCCGCCGGCAACGACAAGATGCATCAAATCGCGGCCGCGGTGCAGGAAGGAGCCAAAGCTTATCTCAACAAGCAGATGACCGCGGTGGTGCTGATCGCGGCGGTGCTGCTGGCGGCGGTGTGGTGGCTGCGTGACGGCGCCACGGCTGCCGGCTTCGTGGTCGGCGCGATTTGTTCCCTGCTGGCGGGTTACATCGGCATGTTCATCGCCGTGCGCGCCAACGTGCGCACCGCCCAGGCCGCCTCCGTCGGCTCGCATCCGGCGCTCAAGATCGCCTTCAACGGCGGAGCGGTCACCGGTCTGCTGGTGGTGGCACTCGGGCTGCTTTCGGTCGGCGCGTTTTACCTCGTGATGCTCAAGCTCAACGCCGGCAACGCCAACGCCACCAAGATCGCCATCGACTCCCTCGTCGGTCTGGCCCTGGGCAGCTCGCTGGTCAGCGTCTTCGCCCGTCTCGGTGGCGGCATCTACACCAAGGCTGCGGATGTCGGCGCCGACCTCGTCGGCAAAAACGAGCAAAACCTCCACGAGGACGACCCGCGCAATCCGGCCACCATCGCTGACAACGTGGGCGACAACGTAGGCGACTGCGCCGGCATGGCGGCGGACGTGTTTGAGACCTACGCGGTGAGTTTGATCGGCGCCGTGCTGGTCGGTTTCCTCACCACCGCCCAGGACACCGCCGCCTCGCTCGTTTATCCTTTTGTGCTTTGCGGCCTGTCCATCATCTCCTCCGTGCTCGGCATCGGGTTCGTCAACTTCGTGAAGCAAAAGGCCACCGCCGCGCTTGTCGGTGGTGTCGCGGTTTCCGGCATCGTGTCCGCCGCGCTGTTCTGGGTGGCCACCACCGCCATGTTCCCCGAGGGCTTGAAGGTCGGCGGCGAAGTCGTCAGCGCCAGCAGCCTCTTCCTGTGTTCCCTGGTTGGTCTGGTGATGACCTTCCTTGTCGTCTGGATCACCAACTACTTCACCTCCACCCATCACAAGCCGGTGCGCCGCATCGCCAAGGCCTCCGAGACCGGGCACGCCACCAGCATCATCGCTGGCATCAGCGTGGGGCACCACGCCACCCTGCTGCCCGTGCTCGCCATCGCCGCCTCCATTTGGTGCTGCTACGACTGGGCCGGGCTTTACGGCATCGCCATCGCGGTCGTCTCCATGCTCAGCCTCTCCGGCATCATCATTTCCCTCGACGCCTTCGGCCCCATCACCGACAACGCCGGCGGCATCGCCGTCATGTCCGGCCTGCCCGAGGAGGTGCGCAAAATCACCGACGAACTCGACGCCGTCGGCAACACCATGAAAGCCGTCACCAAAGGCTACGCCATCGCCTCCGCCGGTCTCGCCGCCATGGTGCTCTTCGGCTCCTATGTCGAGGACTTGAAGGCTCACCTCGCTCACATCGGCAGCAAGGTCACCGAGCTGAATTTCGACCTCACCAATCCCCAAGTCATCATCGGCATGTTCATCGGCGGCCTGCTGCCTTATCTGTTCACCGCCTTCAGCATGGACGCGGTCGGCAATGCCGCCGGCGCCGTCGTGCGCGAGGTGCGCCGCCAGATCGCCGCCAAGCCCGGCATCCTCACCGGCCAGGACACGCCTGACTACGCCCAGTGCGTCGGCATCGTCACCAAGGCCGCGCTCGGCCAGATGATCGTGCCCGCGCTGCTGCCCGTTGTTTTTGTTGTCGGCGTCGGCTTCCTCGGCATGGAGGCCCTCGGCGGCCTGCTCATCGGCACCATCGTCACCGGCTTGTTTGTCGGCATCGCCATGACCTCGGCGGGCGGCGCCTGGGACAACGCCAAAAAATTCATCGAGGACGGCAACCATGGCGGCAAAGGCAGCTTTGCCCACCAGGCCGCCGTCACGGGCGACACCGTCGGCGATCCCTACAAGGACACCGCCGGTCCCGCCGTGAACCCGATGATCAAAGTGGTCAACATCCTGGCCATTCTCATCATCCCCGTGCTCTTCAAGTAAGCGTCCGCGCCGCTACGCGCTCCTCACCCCCAGCGACCCATGAGAATCCTCGTCACCGGCGGTGCCGGTTTCATCGGCTCCCACACCGTCGAACGTCTCCTCAGCGAGAACGCCGGCGAGATCGCCGTGCTGGACAGCTTCAACGACTACTACAACCCGGCGATCAAGCGCAACAACCTGCGCGGCTTTGCTGAACGCGTCCGCTTGTTCGAGGGCGAGCTCACCGACGCCGCTTTCATCGCCCGCGTCATGGATGACTTCAAGCCGGACACCGTCATCCACCTGGCCGCCCGCGCCGGTGTGCGACCCTCCATCGAGCAGCCTGAGCTTTACATCGACGTCAACATCAAGGGCACCTTCCACTTGCTGGAGGGCGCCCGCCGCAACGGCACGCGGCGCTTCGTCTTCGCCAGCAGCTCCTCCGTGTATGGCGTGAACAAAAAAATCCCGTTCAGCGAGGAGGATCCCATTCTCCAGACCATCAGTCCCTACGCCATGACCAAGATGGCGGGCGAGCAGATGTGCTCGAACTACAGCGCGCTTTATGGCCTGCGCACCGTCTGCCTGCGTTTCTTCACCGTCTATGGTCCGCGCCAGCGGCCCGACCTCGCCATCTCCAAGTTCACCCGCCGCATCGAGGACGGCCTGCCCATTGACAAGTACGGCGCCGGCCACACCGCGCGCGATTACACCTTCATCAGTGACATCGTCGATGGCATCCTCGGCGCCAGTCGTTATGAGGACGGCCCGTTGTGCGACATCTTCAACCTCGGCGGCTCGCAGACCGTGACGCTCAACGACATGATCGCCACCATCGAGGAGGCGGTCGGCAAAAAGGCGATCATCAATGAACTGCCTGAGCAGCCCGGCGACGTGCCGCTCACCAGCGCTGATGTCTCCAAGGCCACCCGCCTGCTCGGCTTCCACCCCACCACCACCATCCGCCAGGGCATTCCCCGTTTTGTGGAATGGTTCCGCCAAATGCGCGCCGAAGGCGTGGAGTGTTGAAGGTGGGGCAAGCATCCTGCTTGCCCGAATTGGGATGAGCGCAGGCAGGATGCTTGCGCTACTCTATTTCGCCAGTTCCTCTAGCAGCGCCTGATTCAGACGCGCGCCGGCGGTGAAGTTTTCGATGGGGAAATTTTCGTTGGGCGCGTGCGCCTGGCAGTCGGGCAGGGCGAGGCCAAGGAGCAATGTCGGCGCGCCGAGCACATCCTGAAACGCCTGCACGATGGGGATGCTGCCGCCTTCCCGAATCAGCGCCACCTGACCGCCGAAGGTGCGCGCCAGCGCGCGGCGCGCGGCCATGCCCAAGGCGGAGTGCGGGTCCATCAGGTAGGGTTTGCCGGTGTGTCCCATGTCGAGTTCGAGTGTCACGGCCGACGGCAACTGCGCGCGCAGATGCGCCGCCGCCGCTGCCAGGATCTGATGAGGGTCTTGATCCGGCACCAAACGGAAAGACAATTTCACAAATGCCTCCCGCGCGATCACCGTCTTTGAACCCGACCCTTGATAACCACCGCCGATGCCGTTGACCTCCGCCGTCGGGCGCGCCCAGCGGCGCTCGCGACCCGTGAAACCAGGCTCCCCGAAGAGCGCTGGCGAGCCAGTCAGTTCCAGCGTTTCCGCATCGTCATCGCCCAGTGATTCCCAGGCCGCGCGCTCCCAATCCTGAAGTGGTCGCACCGTGTCATAGAAACCGGGAAGGAGCACACGACCTTCCGCGTCGTGCAGAGACGCCGCCAGCCGCGCCGCCATCGTGCAGGGATTGGCCACCGCGCCGCCGAAGATGCCCGAGTGCAAGTCGATGGAGGGGCCGCGCACCACCGCCTCCAGGCAGGCGATGCCGCGCAGCCCGTAAGTGAAGGTGCCGACGCCCGGCGCCACCATGCCTGTGTCTGAGATCGCCACCACATCGCAGGCCAGCAGTTCCCTGTTGACCTCCAGGAATGGCTGCAAATTAGGGCTGCCAATTTCTTCCTCGCCCTCAAAGAGCACAATAAGGTTCACTGGCAGTTCGCCGTGCCGGGCCAGCGTTTCGGTGAGGCCCTGCACATGCGCCATGAGCTGGCCTTTGTTGTCCGTCGCACCGCGGCAGAAAATGCGCCCGTCCCGGATCGCAGGCTCGAAGGCTGGACTGCGCCACTCATTGAGCGGCTCCGCAGGCTGCACATCGTAGTGACCGTAGAGGAGGACCGTGCGCCGGCCTGGCTGGTGCCGGTTGCGCGCCACCAGCACGGGATGCCCCGGTGTCTCATGCAACTGCGCCTCCAAGCCCATGCTGCTCAACCGCGCCAGCAACCAGTCCGCGCAGGCGCGCACGTCAAGGTGGCGGGCAGGATCGGTGGAGACACTGGGAAAGCGCAGCAAGGTGAGCAGGTCGTCGAGGCCGGGCGGATTCATGAGCAGGGGGGCAATTGATTGCCGCCATCCTAACCCGCTTGAAAAGAAAGCCAACTTTTGCTTTGGCAGCCCCAACTGAGGCATTCCCGCCGCTTGGGCCATGTGTTTTGCCGCCGGTAATGACCGCGGAACGGGGCATGCAGCCGTTGTGATCGGGCTGCCGATGGAGATTGTGAATGCCCTTGGCCAAGCTCAGGCCTTTCAGGGGCACGCCGAATCGAGCACTTGAGGGCGCGCGCGCTCCAGGATTGCAATCGGGCGGGGTTGCGCGCAGGGTTTTGGGTTGTCCTCGATGTCCGTTTCTTTTTCATCGTTTCTCTGCAGCTTGCTGCTGGTGCTGACGGCGTGGTCACCAGCGCAGGAGACGGGGCCTTTGACTTCGGCGGCGGCGGTGCGGGCGGTGACAGCGGAGGTGGCGGCGGAAAAGCTGCCGGTGCGGCTGGAGGCGGTGGTGGGGTTCATTGACCTGCCTAACACGGTGTTCATTCAGGATGAGGAGGCGGGCACGTTTTTCCGTCCCGGCCGGCGCATCGTCAATCTGCGCGCGGGGGATCGTGTGCGGGTGGAGGGCGTGACGCATGCGGGACTGTATTTGACCGGCATTGAGGCGACTGCCTTCGAGGTCATCGGCCAAGGACCGCCGCCGGTGGCGCGAGAGGCCAGCTTTGACGATCTCGCATCGGGGCGCTGGCATTACCAGCGGGTGCGTGTGCGCGGGGTGGTGCGGCGGGCGGCGGCGCTGGATGAGACGCGCACGGTGCTGTGGCTGGCATTGGGCCGCCAGATCATTGAGGCGCGGGTGGATCGCGCGCTCGACGAGGGGAGCGACTGGGTGGACGCGCTGGTTGAGGTGGAGGGCTTGGCCGCAGGCGGCATCAATGATCGTCGCCAGTTGGTGCAGCCCTACCTGCGGGTGGCGGACTGGACAGATGTGCGCGTGCTGCGCGCGCCACCGCCTCTGGAGGAAGTGCCGTTGCAGTCGGCGGCCGGTTTGCTGCGCTTCCGTCCATCGGGAGAGGACGGCGCGCATCTGCACCGGGCGCGGTTGCGCGGCCAGGTGATCGCTGTTTTCCCGGACGGACGAGTTTTCCTGCGGGATGAAAACGCGGAGCCGCCCACCGCCTTCGCGGCCCGGTTGGAGACCGCGATGCCGGAACTGGGTGTAGGGGACCGTGTGGAATTGGCGGGCTTTCCCGAGATGGAACGCTTCAGCGCGCGCTTGAGCGACGCGCGCCTGCTCTCCACGGAACCCGGCGCGCCGCCGCTACCGCGCGCGACGGAGATGAAGTCGCTGGTGTCGGATTCGTTTGACGCGGAGCTGGTGACGCTGACGGCGCAGGTGGCGGAGCAATGGCGCGCGGCGGATGGCAGCGGCTGGCGCCTGCGCGACGGCGGCGCCACACTGCTGGCCTTCCTCCCGGGTGGTTACGAGGCGGAACTGCAACCCGGCACGCTGGTGCGTGTCACCGGTGTGTGCGAGGTGGAGTCAGCGGTGGAAACGGGTTATCGCGCACGCCCCACCAGCGCGCGACTGCTGCTGCGTGAAGCGTCGGATTTGCAGATCCTGCGCGCGCCGTCGTGGTGGACGACGCGGCGACTGCTCGGTTTGGTGGCGGCGCTGGCGGCACTCATTCTGGCGGGGCTGGTGTGGATTGGGCAGTTGCGCAGCCAATTGGCGCGGCAGGCGCGGCGATTGCGGGATCAAGTGGCGCGCGAGGCTGCGCTGGATGAGCGGCATCGCATCGCGCGCGAGTTTCACGACACGCTGGAGCAGGAACTGGCCGGGCTTTCCATTCGCCTTGGCGCCATCGCCTCACGTTCGCTCGATGACAAGGCGCGCGGCCTGCTCGACACCAGCCAGCATCTGCTCTCGCGCGTGCAGAGCGAGGCGCACGATCTTGTGCATCGTTTGCGCGAGGAGGATGAAAGCGTGACCGACCTCGTGGTGGCGCTGCGCGAGTTGGTGTCGCGCCAGCCTGCGGACGGACCGCAATGCGAAGTGGAAGTGGAAGGTGACCCGCCCGCCTTGCCGCCGGCGGTGGCGCATCATTTGCGCATGATCGCGCAGGAATGCCTGACCAACGCGCTCAAGCACGCGCAGGCCGCGCGCATTGTGATCCGGTTGTCGGTCGAGCCGGGCGCGCTGATGTTGAGTGTGACGGACGACGGCCTCGGTTTCGACGAGGCCACCGCCCATCCGCCGGGACGTTTCGGGCGCGTCGGCATCCGCGAGCGCTGCCGCAAAATCAATGCGGAAGCCTCCTGGCACAGCGCGCCCGGCCAGGGCACCGTGGTGCGTGTGCAAATGCCGTTGAATGTCATTCCAAATTAGGTCGAATGAAACCCATCTCTCTGCTTCTGATTGACGATCATTTCGTGGTGCGCAGCGGCTTGGCGGCGTCACTGGAATTGGAGGATGATTTGCGGGTGGTGGCGGAGGCGGACAGTGGCGCGCAGGCGTTGGACCTGTTTGAATCGCATCGCCCGGACGTGGTGCTGATGGATTTGCAACTGCCCGGCATGAACGGCATCGAAGCGACCGCTGCCATCCTCGCCCGCCATGCCGAGGCGCGGGTGCTGATCTTCTCCACTTTCGCTCGTGATGAGGAAATCCTGCGCGCCTTGCGGGCGGGAGCGCTGGGTTACTTGCAAAAATCGGCTTCACGGCCGGAGTTGATCGCCGCCATCCGCGAGGTGGCGGCGGGTCGGGAGAGCTTGCCGGCGGACATCGCCACGCGTTTGCAGGATCGCGCCGCGCGCGCCGAGGTGACGCCGCGTGAGTTGGAAATCCTGACCCTTATCACCCGCGGCAAAGCCAACAAGGAAATCGCCGCCGATCTCGGCATCGCCGAGGACACGGTGAAACAGCATGTCAGCCGCATCCTCCACAAGCTCGGCGTCAACGACCGCGCCCAGGCCACGGCGGAGGCCATCCGGCTGGGCTTGGTGAGCGTGTGACCCTAGCCGGATTTTCATCTGTCGAGCGCTTGCACACGCGTGCCTTCCTCGATTTGGTCGCTGGGATAAAGCAGCACAGTGTCGCCTTCGTTGAGGCCGTCGAGGATTTCGGCTTCGGTGTCATTGCGCTGGCCGAGGTTGACGCGGCGCAATCGAGCGCGGCCTTCCTCCAGCACAAACACACTCCATTCGCCACGCTCGCGAAAGAGGGCGCCGGCGGGTGCTTTGAGCGCGTTCTCCGCCGACCACACGACCAGCCGGGCCTCAATGCGGAAGCCGTCGCCGAGGGTGGCGCGCTGCTCGGGCGGGCTGATGAAGTCGGCGATCACGTTGACGCGCTGCTCCTCGATGCCGAGCGCGGAGATTTTGGTGAAGGCGGAGGGCTCGACCACGCGCACGCGCGCTTCCAGCGGATGCTCGCCGCCCCAATGCTCGATCCAGACGCGGGTGCCGGGGGCGATCTGGACCGCGCGCGTCGTCAGCAGGTCCACTTCGACCTCAAGTTGCGCGGGATTGGCCAGTTCCAGCAGCCGCGTGCCGGGGGCAACCACGGTGGCGCTTTCCTCGAAGACACGAAAGACACGGCCATCGATGGGCGAGTGGATTTCAAAGCGCGGTGTCGGCGCGTCGGTGCCGGTCTGAGGTTGGATGAACTCCAGCGCGGCGCGGGCCTGCTCCAGTTCGAATTTGGCAACCTGCTCGGCGAACTCGGCGGCGCGGATGTCCTCGCGCGCGGTGCGCTGGCGCTGCTGGGCGGTTTCCAGGTCGAGCTGCGAGGCGGCTCCGCTGCGGGAAGTGGAATACACGCGGTCCAACTCGCGGTCGGCGAATTCCTGGCGGATGCGCGCTTGCGCGGTGTGGGAACCCGCCTGCTGCACCGCGGCCTCGGCGGCGCGCACGCGGGCGGTGGATTCCGCCAGGGTGCGCGGGTTGAGCAATTCCGGGTCAGTGGCGTCGATGACCGCGATGAGGGTCTTGCCCGCCTCGACCAAATCACCCGGCTTCAAATTGACGCGCTGCAAGCGGCCGGTCAGCGGTGCCGACACGATGAAGCGGTCTTTGACGCGGGTCTTGCCTTCGTTGTCCACGGTGACGCTCATTGCACCGCGCTGCACGCGGCCGGTTTCCACTGGAACCGGTCGCGGTTGAAAAGCCCAGACCAGTCCGGCGATTAGCAGGGCAGCCGGGAGATAACGGGTGAACCAGTGGCGTGACATGGGCATAGTATGCGAAAAGAGAACGAAATGGCGAGATCAATCCCGCGCCTTGAGCACGCCGATGAGATCAAGCTGATCCAGCTTGCGGCGCACTGACAGGGCCGACACCAGACCGGCGACGGCGATGACACTGAAGGCGAAGGCATAGGTGGAAGGGTGGATGACCAGGGGCAGACGCATGCTTTCGGTGGCGAGAGCGGTCACCACCCAGCCGGCGAAAAGGCGGCCCAGCAGCAAGCCAAGAGGCAGTCCGGCGACGATCACCAGGGTGATCTCCGCCAGCATCAAGCGCGACACCTCAGCGCGGGTGAAACCGAGCACGCGCAAGGTGGCAAACTCCCGGCTGCGCTCGGCCACCGCGATGCGCGCCACATTGTAAACCACACCAAAAGCGATGATGCCGGCGAACAGCACGTTGAAGAATTTCATGCGCAGCAGGTTCTCCGCCAGGGTGTCGCGAAAGCTTTGCAGCAACGCCGAGCGGGAGTTGATGGCGGCGATGCGCGGGGTGTGCTTGATGGCGTCATGCAACCGGCTGGCAAACGCGGGATCGGCGGTGAGAAAGGCGCCGGAAACTGAGGGTCCCTCGCCCAGCAGACGCCAGACTTCCTCCTGGGTCATGAAGGCGCTCATGCCCGTGCTGTCGTTGACCAGCGCGCGCACGGTCGCCGTCACCTCGCGACGGCGGCCCTCCATGACTTCCACCCGCACAGGATCGCCCGCCCGCAGGCGCAGCGCCTCGGCCAGACTGGCGGAAATGGCCAGTCCAAAACGGTCCAGCGGCACCGGACGCATGTCCATGTCGAGCACCGGGTAAATCAGCCGCTGCCCGCCATATCCGGTCAGACCCACTTGGCGTGAGCGCCAACCGTGACGCAAACGCACCGGCACGGCCCGGAAGGGCTCCGCGCGGAGCACGCCCGGCAGATCGCGAATGCCGGCAAGCGCGGCGGGACCGGCCGGCTCGATCAGCGTCAGCATGTAGTCCTGCCGTTGCGCCACCTCGAACTGACGGCTCATGATTTCATTGACCACGTCCTCGGTGAAGGTGCCGACGATGAGCACCGCCGCCGCGAGCGCGATGCCGGTTACGCTCATGCCGGTGCGCAACGGGCGTTTGGCCAGGTTGCGCAGCATCATGCGCCCGCTTTGGTGGAGGCGCTGCAAGAAAGGCACGCGCTCGATGAGGGAGGCGCGAAAGTTCGGCGGCGCCTCGGGCCGCATGGCTTCCGCTGGTGGCAGCCGCGCCGCCTGCCGCACCGCCGACCACACGCCGAGAGCGGCAGCCGCGAGGCTGATGAACACCGCCACCGCCACAACCCAGGGTTCGAAGCGGTAGTGCAGGATCGGGAAGTGGAAGAATTTGGCATAGAGCACCGTCATGCCGTGGCCCAGCCAGCCGCCCGTGACGCAACCGATGAGCACGCCGAGAAGCGCCACCACACCGGCGAGTTTGGCGTAATGCCAGCCAATCTCCCTCCCGCTGTAGCCGAAGGCGCGGATGGCGGCGATTTGCTCCCGCTGCGTGCTGATGACGCGCGCCAGGACCACATTGAGCAAAAATGCCGCGACCAGCAGGAAAATCCCGGGCGTGATCAATGCCATGCCGCGCAGTTGCGCGAATTCGTCGCTTAGCATGCGGTGGGAGAGCTGGTCCTCGCGATCGTGCGCGCCGACACCTCCCCAGGGCGCCAGCAGCAGGTCGAGCCGGCGCAGCACCTCCGGCACCGGGGCGCCGCGTGTCAAGGTGAGCGACACCTCGTTGAAAGCGCCGTCCATGCCCGCCATCTGGGCCAGTTCGGTGTGCCGCATCCAGAGCACGCCGAAGCGCTTGGGATCCGGCAGCATTTCGCCCGGCCGGATTTCATAAATGAATTCCGGGGACAAAACGGTGCCAGCGATGCGCAAGGCACGGCGGCGGCCGTTGATGACGGCATGGAAAACATCGCCCGGCCGCAACTGATGCGCGCCGGCCAAGGCTTCGCTGACCAGCACCTCGCCGTCTCGCTCAGGATCCAGCCAGCGCCCGCGCCGCAGGTATGGCCGGTTGAGACCGGTGTCGTCGCGATCCGGCGCCGAGAGCAGCCGGCCCGAAGCGGGTTCCACCATGCCGGGGATGTCGAGTGTCACCTGCATCTGCACCCGCGTGTGGACACGACCGACACCAGGGATGGCCTCGATGCGCGCGGCAAGACCGTTGGGCGCCCTTTTCAAGGCCGCGAACACCTCGGCGAATTGCTGGCTGTCGTAGTAGCGGTCGCGCGTGTGCTGCAGGGAGGCCAGCGCGGTGAGCGCCATCACAAACGCCGCCACTCCGCAGCCGATCACTAGGGCGATGGCCACCGCCTGGCCCTTCAGGGTCATCAGGTCTCGCCAAAGTTTGCGGTCCAGCGCTCTCATGGGTTCAGACCTCGCCGCGCCGTCTGCTCACCAGACCAGCTCCCGTGCCTCCTGCCGGCGGCTGTTTGTTTGCTCATGCGCGATGGCGCCGTCACGCATGGAGATGACGCGGTCCGCCATGCCGGCGATGACGGCGTTGTGCGTGATGACCGCGGTGGTGGTGCCCAGTTCCGCGTTGATGTGTTGCAGCACTTCCAAAACCAGAATGCCGGTCTCGACGTCGAGCGCGCCGGTCGGCTCGTCACACAACAGCACGTCGGGGCGTTTGGCGATCGAGCGGGCGATGGCCACGCGCTGCTGCTCGCCGCCGGAGAGTTCGGAGGGGAAGTGATCCAGGCGCGCGCCCAGCCCGACGCGCTCGAGCGCCTCCTCAGGCGGCATCGGGTTGGCGGCGATCTCGGTCACCAGCGCCACATTTTCCCGCGCAGTCAGGCTGGGCACGAGGTTGTAAAATTGGAAAACAAAACCCACATGCTCGCGCCGGTAGCGCGTCAGCGCGGCGTCGCCGGAGGCGGTCAGATCATGGTCCCGATAACGCACCGAGCCCGAGGTCGGCACATCGAGACCGCCGAGAATGTTCAGCAGGGTGGACTTGCCGCTGCCGGAAGGCCCGAGCAGCACCAGGAACTCGCCGGCATACAAATCGAGGCTCACCTCCCGCAACGCCTGCACCCGCACCTCCCCCATCGCATACACCTTGCTGACTGCGCGCGCGGTGAAGACGGCATCCCGATTTGGTGGCTCTTCCATGCGCCACGCTCGCGGCATTGAGCGTCCAAATCAACCGGGGTTGCTACCCCAAAAAGCGCGCGCGCTGCTCAGCAGTGGGCACCATGCAGGCGTCGCTTTGGCCGAACCAGCGGTAGCGGTTGTTGGCGATGAACTGGTAGGCGGCATCGCGCACGGGGCGGGGGATGAGGCGAAGCACGGCGAGCGCCCGCCAAGGCCAGCCGAGACCGGCGGCAACGGCGAGGGCGGCGTCGCTGCGGATCAGGGGCGGCTGGCCGTCGCGGGCATAAACCAAAGTGTCGAGCGCGTTTTGGTTGAGACCGTGAGCGGCGCAGATTTGCCGGCCAAGTGCGGATTGCAAAGGGGCGAAATGGAAATGGCCCCGCGGGTCGCGACGCAGGATGAAGCGCACGGAGGCGGCGCAGAAATGGCAGACGCCATCAAAGAGAATGAGGCGCGGCACGGGCAGTTTCACAGGGCGTCAGTCCTGGCTTTGCCTTTCGATTTCGCTTTGGCCTTGGCGCGGCGGTCACCGGGCTGGGTGAGGGCTTCGATCTCGGCGGTGGTGAGATCCGCCAGCGCGTGTTCGCGAAAGCGCGCTGCCAGCGCCTGCCAATTTGAGGCCATCGCCCGGACGCGCTCGGGTTGGGCGGCGGCGAGGTCGTGCTGCTCTGCGCGATCTTCGGCGAGGTTGTACAGCGACCAGTCTTTGGATTTGTTATCGGCGACGATTTTCCAATCCCCCTGGCGGAAGGCGCGATTGTCCTCGTGGTAGAACCAAAGCGCGTCGTGGATTTCGGCGTCGTTGGAGGCGAAGGCAGGCACAAGGCTGCGGCCTGGCAGGGCAGGGGCGCCAGGCAGCGCGGCGACATTTGCACCGGCGAGTTGCAACACGGTGGGGGCAAGATCGATGACGTGGGCGGGCATGGTGCGCAGGGCGTTGCTGTCCTTGATGCCGGCGGGCCAGTGGGCGATGAACGGTGTGCTGATGCCGCCCTCGTGCACCCAGGTTTTGTGGCGGCGGAAAGGCGTGTTAGCGGCGCTGGAAAAGCCGGGTCCGAGGCAGAGGTAACTGGCGGCGGAACCGGGCGCGGCCTCGGGGTCGTGCCCGTCGTCGCGCACCATGATCTCGGCGCTGGCGCCATTGTCGGAGAGAAAAACGATGAGCGTGTTCTCAAACGCTTGCATTGTTTTCAACTCGGCGATGACGCGCCCGATCTCCTGGTCCATGCGGTCGATCATGGCGGCGTGGATGGCCATCTTGGTGGATTGAAAAGACTGCTGCTCCTGCGTGAGCTTTTCCCAGGGCAGGGGACGGTTGATCTCGCCAGGGCCAAGCTGCTCAATGGACTCCGGGAAGTCGTAAGGCGGGCCGACATCAGGTTCGAGCGCGGAGAGCGCGGCGACTTGCAGGCAGAGCTGTTTTTGACGCGCATGGCGTTGCGTGCGCAGTTGGTCCCAGCCGTCGAGGTAGCGTTTTTGATACTTCGCGATGTCGCGCGGGAGGGCCTGCAACGGAAAATGCGGCGCGGCGTAGGCGAGGTAGCCAAGGAAGGGCTGGTCCGCGTGCTGCGCGGCGTGGTCGCGCAGGAAGCCGATGAAGCGATCAGTGACGGCGATGGTGCTGTAGAAACCGCTGTCTTTTTCCACGGGCGGCAGCGCTTGATCGTCGGCAAAAAGCGTGCGCGGGTTGAAGAATCGGCCCTGGTCCTTGAGGTGGTAGGAGTGGTCGAACCCGCCGGCGAGCACGTCGCCGTCGATGTGCCATTTGCCGGCATGATAGGAGCGATAGCCATGGGGCTTGAGGCGCCGCGGCAGGAGCTGCGCCCAGGCCGGGCGGGTGCCCTGGCCGCCAAGACCTTTGCCGCCCAAGCCGGGAAGGGCGTCGCGCCGGATTTGCTGCGGGTAATATCCGCTCATTAAGGCGCCGCGCGTGGGCCAGCAGCGGGTGGTGTTGTAAAACTGCGTGAAGCGCAGGCCGCCGGCGGCCAGGGCGTCAAGATTCGGGGTGTCAATCTCGCCGCCGTAGCAGCCGAGATCCGACCAGCCGAGGTCGTCGGCGAGAATGACAAGGAAGTTGGGCTGGGCTGGGCAGACGGCAGGCGCGAGCAGGGCAAGCAGCAGGAGAGGGAGCGGACGTGGCATGAGTTGGTCAACGAGGAGGGTAACGCGATCATGCAGAGCAGGCGCAAAGCCCTGCCGAAAGCTCATGGGTTCATGCGCGCATTGAGGTTGAAAAAAGAGTGGCAATCAAGAGGGAAAACGGCGCTTTCAAATCACCGTCATGACTTCCCAAAGCTATGGATGTTCGTCCTCGCCAGGGGTAAAAGCACGCGCAGCCTGCATAAGGCGAAGGCCTGCAGCTTCCAAGCGCGCAAAATGGGCTCCTGCGCCTGTCAAAGCCGTTTGCATCTCCTTCTGCATGGGGTAAGGCACATGTGTCTGGCCTCGATCTGCGTGGCCGGTTCCTTGTCAGTTTGAATCGTTGACGAGCGCAGGGAAGGCCGTGAGAACCGGCCACAGTTGCGCTGCGGTATCGGGTCACAGACCTCCATCCAGGCCCCCGGCCTGGAGCACAGCCAATCGAGATGCTAGTCTTGGTGAAGGCGGAGGCGAGGATGGCGCTTGGCGTCTTTGAAATTTCAAATCTGAAATCTCAAATGGAGCAAAGTCGCCGGAAACCCGGAGTCCGAACATCTCGCCGTCAGCACTCACTCCCGGTCCGCCGTGTGGCGGGCGCCGGGTTCACCTCCATCGCCAATATGGAGAGTGGGAGATGCGCGCGGCTGTTTCGTGCCCCTGCCGGGGCGCGGGAAAAGTGTTCCGTCTCTCGCAGCCAAATCAAAACCCAGAGACCCAACACCAACACCCATGCGCAGCAGCCTCCTCAAACAGGCCGCGTTCCTGGCAGCGTCGGCCTTTGCCCTCGCTCCTCACGCGGCCCATGCCCAGTCAACCTGGACCGCCCTCACTGCCGGACAGCTCAATAGCTTCTCCTTCGTCCATGCCCACCATCCCGATGGACGCTTTCTTTTCGGCACCGCCGGTGCCGTCAGCCTCCAGGACGATTTCGCCGTCGGAGATTTCACAACCATCGACAACACCGGGAACGCCTTCTTCGATCCTTCCTTCATTGCGGTGCGCTCCGCCACCTCCGGCCTGATCGGTGGCGGCGGTTTTTGGGGGCCCACCGGCCTCTTTGAATTCGATCCTTCGTCCCCGGCCACTCCGATTAATGATGCGGCTTTGGTCACAACACAAAATTACACCGGCACTTGGTGGCGTCATCCCACCAGCGGTCGCGAGGGGTGGCTCATTGTCGGCGGCAACGCCGATGGCGGCGACAGCAACCTGACCTACGTCAGCGCGGACGGCGTTTTTAGCGGTCCGGTGACAGGGGCCTTGAGCAGTTTCAGCGGCGGTTTCGACACCGACGCCAGTGGCAACGTCTTCACTGCGCTCGCCGACAGCAATCCCGTCGTGGACAACTTGGTGCTCAAATTCGATGCCGATCAGATCGACGCCGCCGTGCTTGCCATCATCAACGCCGCGCCCGCGCCTGTCGCTGCTGGCAGCGCCATTGTGGTCTTTCGGGCCGCCGCCTCCGGCGCGCTGGCCGTCGATGGCGCGGGTCGCTTGTGGACGGGAGGCTGGCAAATCGATTACCTGCAAGCGCATGATCCCGCCACCGGTGTCACCCGCCGCTTTCATCCCTTGAGCAGCCCGCCTGCCAACTACGTGGGGCCACCCAACTTCGCGCCGAAAGCCTTCGCACAAAACGGTGTGGATCGCGTCAGTTTCCTCGCCAACGACGGCTTCTACGTCACCGGCACCGACCTCGTCCTCGGTCATGCCAAAGTGGAGGATCTCATTGTGCGCTCCGTGCAGTTCACCAACGTCTCCGCCACTTTCAATGAAAACGGCGGCAGTGTCAGCATCGACGTCACCATGACCCCGCCGCCGACGGAGACCGTTACCGTGCCGCTCTCTTATTCAGGCACTGCCACTGTGGGCGCCGACTTCGTCACGCCACCCGCGGAAATCGTTTTTCAAGCCGGAGAAGACACCCAGCAAATCGTGATCGAGGTGATCGATGACGCCGTCGTTGGCGAGCCTGACGAGACGATTGTCATCGCTCTGGGAGCTCCCGCGCCGGAAAAGCACGCCGGCCTTGGATCGCCTGAAACAGACGTCTTCACCCTCACCATCGAGGACAATGAGGTGCCGCCGGTCATCCTGCGCGATCAAACCTTCCCCGCTTTGCAAGTCGGCGTCTTCTTCACCTACTCGGTGCAGACCGCGCGCGGCGCCGCCGCGAGTTGGCGCGCCGCCGGCCTGCCGCCGGGACTGAGTATTGATGCTGATGGCGTCATCAGCGGCACCCCCACGGCAGCGGGCGAGTTTGACCGCGTCATCCTCACGGCCACCAACGCCTTCGGTTCCACCACTTCCATTGTGTTCTTGCTGCCCGTCGCACCCATGCCCGCCACCGTTGTGGGCGGCTTCAACGGTCTGGTGGCTCGCGACGGCACCGCCACCAATGGTCTCGGGGCCTGGTTCGAGTTGGTCACCACCGCGCGCGCCAAATTCACCGCGAAATTGCGCATCGGCAAAAAGACCGCCAGCACGAAGGGTGATCTCGCAAGCGACAGCAGCGGCACCATCACCGGCACGGCGATCTTCCGCATCGGCGGCGTCCAGCACAGTCTCGATTTTGCAATCGATCCGACCGACGGCAGTCTCAGCGGCCAGCTCATCAATGGCGGCGAACTCTCCGGTTTCCGTCAAGGTCCCAATCCCGTGGCCGCCAGTCTCTGCAACTTCAGCCTGTTTCAAACCGGCGTCATCCCGGATGAAAACCCGCAAGGCGCGGGCATTGGCAGTCTGACTCTGCCCTTGCGCGGAAAGGCGCGAGCCGTCGTGCGCCTGCCAGACAACTCCGCCTTCACCAACAGCGGCGCCCTCGGCGCGGGCGGCGGTTTTCTTCTTTACCAAGCGCTCTATCGCGCGCCAGGCAGCTTCAGCGGGCAGCTTGAAGTGGCCTCTGATCTCGAACTCAGTCTCAGCGGTGATTTCACCTGGAGCAAACCCGCGCAGACCCGCGGCGCGCTCTATCGCGAAGGCTGGGCGGGCGTGCTCGATCTCAAGGCGCGCGGCGGCAAATACCGCGCTCCTGCCGGTGCCACCCTGCCGCTTGATGCCTCTCCCTCGTTGGATGAAAACGCGGTGCTGGTACTGCAAGACGGAGGCATTGACGACTTTGGCGCCAACCCGCGCGAGATCGCGCTGCGCATCCTCGCCATCAACAAGATCGCCCCGTTAGCCGGGTTGAAGCTGAAACTCAACCCGCGCAATGGCGCTTTCGGCGGCAGTCTGCGCGTGGGGGCGGGATCAGCGGCGCGCACCAGCGTGCTGCGCGGTCTGCTGGTGCCGGATGAAACCACGGCCAATCCGTTTGACAGCATCGGCCAGGGTTTCTTCACTCTGCCCACCGCCACGCGCGGCGTGAGCCGCTCCGGTCTGCTGTTGCTGGAACCCTCATCTTAACCGCCTCCAGCCATGCGACCTTTGTCCCCACCGCGACGCCTCGCTCTTGCGACGGCTCTGGTGCTGCTGGCGGTGACGAGCCTTTATTTGGGCTTCGACGCCGCCAGCCCGCAGGGCGGAGGCTGGTGGCGCGCGCTGAGCGATCTTCTCTCCCCTGGCAACCCGCCCGGCCAGTCCGTGTGGCAGCCGGGGGAAGGGGGGATTGCGACGGCGGACGCGTCAGCGGAAAACGTCGCCATCACCGCGCTGACGAACGACTCGTCCGCGACATCTCGGAGCGCGCTGCCTTATTTCTGGACCACGGCGGAGGGAGTGGGCGGCGATGGCATCCATCGTGCGGTGCGCCGCAAGGGTGTCTGGTTTCCGGTTTTTTCGCCTGGCGCTGACAGGGATGACGCAGATGCTGAGAGTGCGGAAAAAGCCGCCGTGCCGCTTTACATCACCTCCGGCACCCCGCCGCGCGTGCCGGTGGACACGGCATTGAATTATGTCTTCGAAGCCATTGGCGGCAGACCGCCTTATCGTTGGCGCATGGTGCTCGGAGTCGAAGGCTTTTCCATCGAACCTGGCAGCGGTATCTTCACTGGCCGCAGCGCCACACCGCTTGAAACTGCGCTCGCCATACACGTCACCGACGCCGAGGGCGCGGAGGACTCCGCGCTTTATACCCTGCGCATCGGGACCGAAGAGGGGCTGGAGATCACCACAACCGCGCTTCCAAACGGCACGCCAGGCAGTGACTACGCGGCCACACTCAAAGCCGCAGGCGGCACTCCGCCTTACGCTTGGTCGGTGGATGATCCTCTGCCGGATGGCCTGACCCTGGATGCGGCCAGCGGCTTGCTTTCCGGTCGCATCGCCACCGCTTATGAACAGGAAATCCAAGTGCGAGTCAGTGATCGCGCCGGCGCCGAGTCCGCCCGCCTTTTCGATCTTCGTTTTGCCGCGCTCATCGAGATCACCACTCCCGCGCGACTGCCACCCGCCGCGCCGGGCGCGCCCAGCGAACTGGGTTTTGAGGCCAGCGGCGGCCAGCCTCCTTATCAATGGCGGCTCATTGCCGGCAGCCTGCCGTCGGGACCCGCCGGGCTTTGGGAACTCAGCCCCGGCGGCGTGCTCAGCGGTGTCGCCGCCACTGGCGACAGCCTGCATCGCTTCACCTTGGAGGTCGTGGACAGTTCCGGCAACAGCGCGCAAAAAGCCTTCCAACTGCCGGTGCGCAACGCCCTGCTCGTGATGCCTGGTTTGCAAAAGGCGGGACTCGCCTGGCGACCGCGCGAGATCGCCCGCAGCCTTGGCATTCAACCGCGCGCTTTCACGATCACCCGCTCTCTCACCGCCGATGGCGCCGCTCCTCGCGTCGTCTATCAAGGCGGCAGCAACAATGCCGTCGATCACGGTCTCGCCACTGGTGCGACTTATTTTTACACCCTGCATGTTCACGCCGGGGCAGGCGCTCCGGTGCCCTTCGCCACCAGCGCGGTCACCCTGCTGCCCTTCACCAAGGCGCGTGGCGTGCCAGGGCGTCTCGCTGATCCCTATGCCGACAGCGTCCGCCTGTTCCGTCCTTTGGCTGAGAGCGGTCATGGCGCGGGTTTCGCGCCGGAAAACGTTCTCGGTCCCCCGGATGGTCGCGGCACCTTCGCACCTGCTTCCGATCCCGCACAGGTGCTTTCCTTGCACGCCCGCGCCGGCCCGCCCGGCGCCAGCCTCGATGCCCATGGCGGTGTCATCGTCCTCGCCTTTGAGGACAACCTGGTCTGGGACGGACCCGGCGAGGACTTCACTGTTTTTGAAAACGTCTTCTTCATCAACGGCGACGCCAACCGCCGCTACATGGAGCCCGCCATCGTCTCTGTCGCCTTGTTCGAGGACGAGTGGCATCGCTTCCCGATTGATGTCGTCCCGCCCGCCACCACCTCCTCCACCCCGGCGACCATGGACCCGTTTTATTACAACCGCGGCTTCGCCGGTCGCAACGCCACCACCGGCGGCGATCCCACCGACCCGCGCCAAAGCGGCGGCGACTCCTTCGACCTCGCCGACCTCCGCCGCTCCGGCCTCACCTGGATACGTTTCGTCAAAATCCAATCCACCGGCCATCAAGTCCTGCGCGACGACTTCGGCGGCCACCCCGTCCAGCACACCGACACCTTGGGCGCCCTCAACGGCAGCGGCAGTTCCGGCTTCGATCTCGATGCTGTCTCAGCCGTGAATTACTGATCTGTCCGACTCTGCGGCCTCTGCCGAGCGTAGCATGATGACGTGCCCGCTCAGCGTTCCCTCCCCCTTCGTCACCTGATCGTTGTTGTTGGCGATCAACTCGATCCCGCCTCCGCGGCCTTCGATGGCTTTGATCCTTCTCGGGATGCGCTGTGGATGGCGGAAGTCGCCGCTGAAAGCACCCGCGTTTGGAGTCACAAACAACGCATCGCGGTCTTCCTCGCCGCCATGCGGCATTTCCGCGACAGCCAGCGCGCCCTCGGTCGCACGGTGCATTACACCGAACTGAGCGATCCCGAAAACACGGGCCAACTCTCCACCCAGCTTGCCGCTTTCCTCAAAGCGCAACGCCCCGCCGCCATCCTCTGCGTCGAGCCAGGCGAGCATCGCGTGCGTGCCGGTCTTGAAAAAGTCTGCCGCAGCGCGGGCATTCCCCTGGAAATCCGCGAAGATCGCCACTTTCTCTCGACGCCTGCCGATTTCGCCAAACATGCCGCCGGACGCAAAGAACTGCGCATGGAATTCTTTTACCGCGAGATGCGCCAACGCCACCGCATCCTGCTGGACGCACGCAGCAAGCCGGAAGGAGGCGCCTGGAACTTCGACAAAGACAACCGCAAGGCCTTCGGCAAAGACGGCCCGTGTTTGCCCGCGCCCCGCCGCTTCCCGCCCGACTCCCTCACCCGTGCTGTCCTAGCGGAAGTGGCGCGCCATTTCCCTGATCATCCCGGCTCTCTTGACTCCTTCGCCTGGCCGGTGACACCAGCGCAGGCGCGCGAGGCGCTTGACGATTTCATCGCCCATCGCCTGCGCACCTTTGGCGACCAGCAGGATGCCATGTGGACTGGCGAACCCTTTCTTTCCCACAGCCTGCTTAGCGTCGCGCTCAATCTCAAGCTGCTTGATCCGCGCGAAGTCATCGCTGCTGCTGAAACGGCTTATCGCGAGGGTCGCGCTCCGTTGGCCGCCGTCGAGGGCTTCATTCGCCAAATCCTTGGCTGGCGCGAGTATGTGCGCGGCGTGTACTGGCTGCTGATGCCGGAGTACCTGGAGCGCAACGCCCTCGGTGCCGGCCAGCCCTTGCCTGCCTTCTTTTGGACCGGTGACACCGCGCTCACCTGCCTGCGTGAGGCGCTCGGCCAGACCCTCAAACATGGCTACGCCCACCACATTCAGCGTCTCATGGTGACGGGGCTTTACACCTTGCTGCTCGGGGTGCGGCCACAGGCCGTGCATGAGTGGTATCTTGCGGTTTATGTCGATGCCGTCGAGTGGGTGGAGCTGCCGAACACTCTCGGCATGTCGCAGTATGCCGACGGCGGAGTGATGGCTTCGAAGCCCTACGTCGCCAGCGGCAAGTACATCGACCGCATGAGCAATTACTGCGCCTCCTGCCCGCGCAATCCCGCGCACGCCACCGGACCCGATGCCTGCCCATTTACAACGCTTTACTGGGACTTCCTGCTTCGTCATCGCGACCAACTCAGCGGCAACCACCGCATGACCATGCAGCTCAAAAACCTCGACCGCCTCAGCCTCGAAGAGCGCGAGCGCATCCAGGCCCAGGCCGGGCTGGTGCGGGAGAATCCGGCCTTCTTGTAGCGGCGGTCACCGTCCGCCGGCTTTCCCCGCCGCGCGATTTTCCGAAAAATCGGGTGTCAAACCTGCTCGCTTCGCTATTCGTGAGGTTTCGACAGCACCACCCCCGATGAACACCCCCAGCACCTTCACCACCGGCTCCGGCACCTCAGGCAAATTCTACTCCCTTCCCGCGCTCGAACAGCAGGGCATCGGCAAGATTTCCCGCCTGCCGGTTTCCATCCGCATCGTGCTGGAGTCACTGCTGCGCAATCTCGACGGCAAAAAGGTCACCGAGCAGGATGTCAAAAATCTGGCCAACTGGAACGCCAAAGCCCCCGGCGACTACGAGATCCCGTTCACTGTCGCCCGCATCGTGTTGCAGGACTTCACCGGCGTCCCCCTGCTGGTCGATCTCGCCGCCATGCGCAGCGCCGTGCATAAGATGGGCAAGAACGCCAAGATGATCGAGCCGCTCGTGCCCGTCGATCTCGTCGTGGACCACAGCGTGCAGGTGGACTTCGCCGGCACTCAGGCGGCGCTCAATCAAAACCTCGCCCTCGAGTTCGAGCGCAACCGCGAGCGTTACCAGTTTCTCAAATGGGGCGAGCAAGCCTTCGACACCTTCAAAGTCGTGCCCCCCGGCATTGGCATCGTGCACCAGGTGAACCTCGAATACCTCGCCAAAGGCGTGCTTGAAAAAGACGGCGTCTTTTACCCTGACACCCTCGTCGGCACCGACTCCCATACCACCATGATCAACGGCCTCGGCGTCGTCGGCTGGGGCGTCGGCGGCATTGAGGCGGAGGCCGGCATGTTGGGCCAGCCCGTCACCTTCCTCGTGCCGGAAGTTGTCGGCGTTTACCTCACCGGCACCCTCAAAGAAGGCGTCACCGCCACCGACCTCGTGCTCGAAGTCACTCAGAAACTGCGCAAACTCGGCGTCGTCGGCAAGTTCGTCGAGTTCTACGGTCCCGGCGCCGTCAGCCTGCCCGTCACAGATCGCGCCACCATCGCCAACATGGCGCCCGAGTACGGCGCGACGATGGGCTTCTTCGGCATCGACGACGAAACCATTGCCTACCTGCGCGGCACCGGCCGCAGCGAAGAGCAGTGCGCCACTGTCAAAAATTACTATCAGGCTCAGGGGCTCTGGGGAATCCCCGCTGAGAAAGGCGCGCTCGACTTCACCACTGAGATGGAAATGGACCTCGGCGACGTCGTCCCCTGCGTGTCCGGTCCGAAGCGTCCGCAGGACCGCATCGAAGTGCCCGCGCTCAAGTCCAAGTTCAACGACCTGCTCACCGCCGACGTCAAAGCCGGCGGCTACGGCAAAAAACCCGCCAGCAATGGCGCGGGCGAACTCAAGGTGCCCGACACGCTTGATGACGAGCCGGATGGCAACGCCGTCTCGCAAGCCTTCGGTGCGCAGGTCGGCGTCGTCACCGAACCCGCCGACGCCAACGGCAAGACGCTCTACGAAGTCTCCGTCGATTCCAAAGCCGGGGTGAAGGACGCCATCGCCGACGGCTCCGTGCTCATCGCCGCCATCACCTCCTGCACCAACACCAGCAACCCCAGCGTCATGCTTGCCGCCGGTCTGCTGGCGAAGAAAGCGAACGCGCTCGGCCTCACCGTCAAACCGGCGGTGAAAACCAGCCTCGGCCCCGGCAGCCGCGTCGTCACCGACTACCTCACCAAGACCGGCCTCCAGAGCGAGCTCGACCGCCTCGGCTTCCAGACCGTCGGTTACGGCTGCACCACCTGCATCGGCAACTCCGGTCCGCTTGACGCCGGCATTGAGGACGTCGTCAAAGCCAACGACATCGTCGCCGCCTCCGTGCTCTCCGGGAACCGCAACTTCGAGGCCCGCGTGCATCAGAGCATCAAGGCCAACTTCCTCATGTCGCCCCCGCTCGTCGTGGCCTACGCCATCGCCGGCACCGTCGATATCGATCTCAGCAGCGAGCCGCTCGGTGTCTCCGCCGACGGTCACGATGTTTATTTGAAGGACATCTGGCCCAGCCTCCAAGAAGTGCGCGACGCCATGGCGAGCGCCCTCTCCCCCGACGTCTTCCGCCAGCTCTACACCGACTTCGCCAGCCAAAACCCGATGTGGAACAACATCGAAGGCTCCGTCGGCGAGGTCTTCGAGTGGGATGGTGCTTCCACTTACATCCAGCTCCCGCCCTTCTTTGAAGGCTTCAGCATGACCCCCGGTGACATCACCGAGATCAAAGGCGCGCGCCCGCTCGGCATCTTTGGCGACAGCGTCACCACCGACCACATCAGTCCCGCCGGCGCCATCAAACCCGACAGCCCCGCCGGTCGTTTCCTTTTGGAAAACGGCGTCGAGAAAAAAGACTTCAACAGCTACGGCAGCCGCCGCGGCAACGACCTCATCATGACGCGCGGCACCTTCGCCAACGTGCGCATCAAGAACCTGATGGTGCCGGGGAGCGAAGGCGGCGTGACCCGCTTGTTTGCGCGGGGCAATGGCGATGTCCCGCTGATGGCGCACGCCCATGAGTTGAAAAACGGCACCGTCAGCGGCGTGGAACCCATCAACAAAGACGCGGATGTGGTTTCGATTTTCGATGCCGCTGAAGCCTACAAAGCCGAGGGCACCCCCACCATCGTCATCGGCGGCGAGGACTACGGCATGGGGTCCAGCCGCGACTGGGCCGCCAAAGGCACCCGCCTGCTCGGCGTGAAGGCCGTCATCACCAAGTCCTTCGAGCGCATCCACCGCAGCAACCTCGTCGGCATGGGCGTCCTGCCCTGCAACTTCAAAAACAAGGAGGACTACGACAAAGTGAAGGACCTCGCCGACGCCACCTTCGACGTGCTCGGCCTCTCCAACGACTTCAAACCGCAGGGCGAAGCCACCCTCCGCGTGCACCAAGCGGACGGCAGCAGCTTCGACCTCCCCCTCATCGTCCGCATCGACACCCCCGTCGAGATCGACTACTACCGCGCCGGCGGCATTCTGCCCTACGTCCTCGCCCAAATCCTGCGCGCCAACGCCTAAATCCCGGATCATCCGGGCATCTGGCGCGTGTGTTCAATCCCGGAGGGGCTGTCTGTCAATGACCAGGGGTCGAAAGACCCCTGAAACCCGCCCAAAGGAGGGCGCACGCTTCTTTGCGCCAAGCCTCAAAGGCCCCCTCGCCAAACCCTCTCTTGGCACTTTGCCCAAAAGCGGCTATCCTCAAGGCGCCAAGTACTAGGTCGTGGGCGGCTTTGCCATCCGCGGCGCCGGTTATGTTCGCGAAAGCTACGGCCTCGACTTCATCATCGCCACTGTGAGGGATCAATCCAAAACGGCTGCAATCGCCTCAGGCAGCGTGCGCGAGCCATCACCGCCGAGTTTTTCATCCACGGCTTCGAGCCGCTGAATCAAATCGGCCACCAGCGCGCGCGGCATCACTCCGCCTGCCGCCCGGCAGAAGTGAGTGCGGCAGCCGAAGGGCCGGCGCTGGTAGATCAGGCAGCGTCCTTCCGGCCCCAGCAGCGGGCAGGCGCCTTGCGGATGCGGTTTCAGTGCCTTGCGACCGCTGGCGCGCACCCCGCGCGCGGCCAGCAGCGCCTCGCCGCGCGTCAGCAGCGGGATTTCACCGGTGAGTTGAAAGCGGCAGCAGCGCGTGCTCAGCCGGCAGTCGCGCGCCAGCCTCTCCACGCGCCGTTCCAACTCCGCGTACACCGCCTCCACCTCCGCCAGATCGGGGGCGAGTGTGCGGGAGCGATGACGGCGTGGATCAGGCATGCGCGCAGTCAAGCCCGTGACCACGCCGCCCGCAAGCGCCGCGCGTTCAACGTTTCTCCATCCAGAAGCGACCAGAGCCGCTGGCATTGTGGTAGTGCCCGGAGACCAGACGTTGTGCTTGCAGCAGCACGCCGCCGAAGGGCTGCCGTACGCCGCGCGGTTTGTCGTTGTAGGTTCCCGACACCCAGCCGGTGCGCGGGTTGAACTTGGCCTGCAGTTGGTCGGGACCGTGGTAAACAATCTTGTTGGCGCTGCTCCAAGTGGCCGCGCGATCCAACCCGGTGAGGGCGGGAGCGATGGTCGCCAGATTCGGTCCTGCCAGACGCGCCCAGATGTTGTGCCAGGCATTGTCGAGACCGCTCCAGGCGCGCTGGTTTTTTGCCGGCGGCTGGAAACGCGCGCCGCTGACCGGGCGTGTGACCGCGAAACCACCCTGATAGGCGGGCGATGACGGCAGCGCGCCGCTTTGCCTGACCCAGCGCCACAGACCGTCCAGGTCGCTGACGCCGTCGATTTCACGGAAGGTCACTTTGCCCGCCACAAAACCGCGCACGGGATTGCCATACAAAGCGCGATGCAGGCTCCATTCGCCGCTGCGGGAAACGTGGCCGGAGAAAGTGGTCTTCGCGCTGTCGGGCAAAAGCAGGGTGCCCGTGCACCTCGCCAGATGATTGACCTTGAGAATCGCGCAGGCGTCGCCGCCGGGTTCAGCGGTGATGTCCACGTTTTCAGGCGCCGTCATCACCAGCGTGTAACTGCCCTCCTGCGGCGCGCGGTTGGAGCGAGTGTAGGCGGGCAGGCGTTGGGCATCGATTTGATGAGCCGCTCCGGTAATGGTCACTGTGCCGGTCAGTTGATAGCCATCGAGCGTGCCGTCGGCCAATTCTATTTGCAGCGTGAAGGGCAGGGCTGGCAAGCCGGGCCGCTCGATGAAGCCATTTGCCGATCCATCAAAATCAAAAGCGCCGGTGAAAGCATGGCGAACGCCCGCGATCCAGATCGAGCCGCTGAAAGCGCCGCTGTTGCTGACGCGCAGGTTTTCGATGCCGCCCCTGGGCGCGCCCGCGTTGGACAGCACACCGCCATAGACTCCGGCGGCGGCGACTTCCAAAGCGCGCTCGCTCAACATCGGAGGATCGGCCGCAGTGTCGGGTGCCGCTACTGTGGCGGCGTCTCCCGCGTCCTCGCTGCCAGGGTAGGGGAAGTCGGTGCCCGGAACGATGCGCAGCGCGCCGGTTTGACCGCCCAAAGCATACTGACCGCCGGCGAGATTTTGTTTTTGCAGGACAATGCCGGTAAAGGAGGCGCGCACCGAGCCGTCTGCCGCGCGGTAGCTCCCGCTCACTTGTCCGTTGCCGCGCACCGCGCGCCCGCCCAGCGTCTCCGGTCCGTAATGCCGCAGCACATTGCCGGCCAGCCAGCTCAGCACCCGCTCGATCTCGCCCCCATTCAGCGCAGGCAGATTGGAACCGATCAAACTCAGGCTCGCATTCGGTTCCGCGTCCTCCAACTCCGCAAGCAGGCGCCCGCCATTGGGCGGCATTGTGAAGCGACTGCCAACCGCCGGCACTTCCAGATCAAACCCAGCCGGGTACTGTTTCTCGCGATCGTCCGCCAGCTTCACCCACTGCATCAGGCCGTCGCAATCGCTGACCTCCTCCATGTCGCGGAAGTGCAAGCTGCCGCCGAAGCGACCCTTCACCGGACGGCTGCGATACAGCTCCGCAAAGAGCGCGCATTCGCCCGCCGCGGAAAGGTAGGCGGTCTCCAGCAAAACCGTGCCGTCACCGTGGCGCCCCTTCACCCTGACCACACCCGCCGAAGACACCGTCACGCGCGCCCAGCCATCGCCACCCGGCTCGTTCGCACCCCAACCGGGCGCGCTGGGCAGCAGCAAAGTAAAGGCACCGATCCAGTCGGTTTCGGTGACTTTATTGCGGGCATTAAAAGGCGCGCGCGGCAGGCGGGCAGTCGCGTTGAGGGCGCCCCAGGCTATCGTGCCGGTGACCACCTCATTGCCCTCCGTGGTGCGTTGTAGTTTCAGGGTGACGACGACCGTGGTGCCGTCCCGGCGATTGATGGTGAGAGAAAGCGTGCCGTCCAGAGCGAAGCGACCGCGCAGCGGGACAAAAAGACCGGGCAGGCGCAGGCGACCCGAAGCCGCACCGCCTTCGACCCGGCCACGACGCGGCGCGCTGACGCGCAGGTTTTCGATGGCGCCGAGCAGCGTGTGCTCATCGTCCGAGTCGATGAGCAGGCCGTCATAAAGACCGGTGGCCGGGCCTTCCCAGGCGATGTCGCTAGCCGTTGGCGGCGCGGGCGGAGCACCGGGCAGCAGCGGGCTGCGGTCGAGGCGATGATCGAGCAGGAGTTGCGCGGTGGCGCTGCCTTGATAGATGAGGTCGTCGATCACCGCCTCCACTTCGTAAAGCCCGGCCGGCACTGGCGCGTCCAGGCTGCCATTGTAAGTGATCACCACGTCCAGCCCCTCCGGCACGGTTTGCGCCGAGACCGCGCGCGGGGTGCCGTCTGGCAGTTGCAGCAGCGCGCCGAGATGGACTTCCGCAACGGCCTTCGTCACTTCAAAGGAGCGTGTGACATCGGGGGCGGGCGCGTAACTGGCGTTGCCATCCTGGCTGGCGGTGATTTTGACGATGCCAGAGGTGGTGAAGCTCAGCTCGTTGCCGTTGCTGATGATACCCGGACCTTCGGCGACGGCAAAGGTGACGGGCATGCCGGAGAGGCCGCCAGTGGCGGACAGCAGGACGGTGTCCGTGGTGAGTTGATCGGGAATGGGATTGAAGGTCAGCGTTTGCGGCGGGCGAGTCTCCACGGAGATTTCATCCGACACCCCCTGGGCGGCGGCGGGATGGCCGTGGGCGGCGCCCGCCATGACGCGGAAGCCGGTGTTGAAACTGCTAAAGGTGGGGGAATTATAGAAGCGATAAAAGCTGCGCGAAACCGTCTCATCCCCGCCTGCGGATCCCCCTCGACGAACTTTCTGCGTGGTAGGACTCGAAGCCGGTCCGACAGGATCCGTGTTACCGCCGATGCTGCTGTATTGGCCGGAATCATACCAGTCCCAGATCCATTCATAGACATTGCCTGCCATGTCATGCAATCCATACGCATTGGCGGCAAAGAAACCGCAGGGCGAGGTGTAGGGTTCGGGATCGACGGTGAAAGTCGGGTGGGTTCCGGTGGTGCCCTCGGCGTAACTTGAGCTGCCGCTGTTGTTGAAGTTGGCCAGCGCGTGACTGATGATGTCGCTGCCCCAGGGGAAGCGTTTGCCCACCACGCCGCCGCGCGCCGCCTTCTCCCACTCCGCCTCGGTCGGTAGGCGGTAGCCATTGGCCTCCCAGCGCACCCAGGTATTGGCCACATCGATGTTTCCCGTGCGGTAAATCAGGGTGCGTGCACTGTCCGTGTAATAACATGGCGTGAGATTCTCCATTTCGCTGCGCGCGTTGCACCATTTCACGGCGGCATACCATGAAATGGTTTGCACGGGATGCGAGTCCTCCTTGCCGGCGCCGGCCGGCAGGTCGCTGTAGCCGTGAAGCGCGCCCCAGTTGCGCACCAGATCCCATTCCGCCTTGCTCACTTCGGTGGGCATCATTTTGTAGGCGCTGACATTGACCGTGGTCGGTGGCGCGTTTGAGGATGTGTCGCCGCTGGTGCGACCCATGACAAAGGGGCCCGCCGGAATGTAGGATAGGCCGTCCGCAAAATCATCCGCCACCACGCGGAAGCGCATCTGGCCGCTGAACTTGATGTCCCAGTCCGCTGCCGCGTCCCAGATGATGAGTTTTTCCGCGCCGGGTGGCACCGCAAGTCCGAAGTCACCCGTCAAAGCCAGCGCGCGCACGGCATAGGTGGCGCCGCCGTCGCTGGAAATTTCCAGGGTGATCTTCACCGGAGCGTCCGCCTCCAGATCGTACTGAATGTCCACCAGCTTGGTGCCGGCCCGCTGCGCGGCGGTGACGTTGGACACCTCAGGCGCCGCCCGGGCCTGAGCTGGACAGAGGCAGGCAAGGCAGGGCAGAAGGAGAAAACGCGCGTTCATGAGGCTTCAGTCAAGGTGACATTGCCAAAGGCAACCGGTATCAGTGGATTCACCGGGGGTGACTCAGATTATTGAACTAGATTAAAGGCGGAATCTTGCGGCTTTTTGCCATTAAGCTCAATCGAGAAGCAACCTCAACGGCTGTCCGCCGTCAAGCAAGACGAATTCAATTCACCGGGATCAAGCTGTTTTGCCCAAACTTTTCCAACTTCCTTCGTGTTCTCTGAAGGAGGCGGAATTGAGCGACGAGCTAGCCTCGGCCGCCTCTGCCACACACTCAGTTCGCCTTTCCGACAAGGAAGCGGGCGGCACCTTCGTGCGGCGTGTCGCCATGGGCGAAGTTCGATTTTTTGGATCACCAAGCCAGCCACTGCTTCGTCCAGCCGGCAATGGCGGCGGTGGCGAGCAGCACCAGGGTCAACTGGGCCAGCAGGAGCACACGACGCTTCTGTTGGAGCTGGCGCGCATGCAGGGGCAGGGGGGCGGCAAGCGCTTCACGCTGGCTGTGAAAGCGGAATTCCTCCGGCGGCGGCAGAGTGTTGCGGCGGCGCATTTGCCGCTGCTTCTGCAATCGCGGGGCGTCGGCGATCAGACATTCCAATCGGTGGATTTCACGGTTGAGGTCGCTCGACTGACGCGCCAGCCGGCGTTGTTTTGTTACAGGCGGGGCCGTCTGGTGATCGTCGTCGAGAAGATCTTCCTTGGCGCGTGGCCGGCGGGAGCGGATGCGTTTGTTGGCCATGGGACGGGGCGGGAGTGGTGGTGGGACGGGTCTTGAGATGGGCCGCTGCGGGGCGGCTCCAAAGGAAAATCAGAACATCAGGCGGATCAGAATCAATCCAGCCAGCAGCGCGCCGATGAGCGGCAGGGTGAAAGCAAAACCGCGCCGCATCCAGGCGGCTGCGTCATCGCCGGAAATAGGCATTCCGCTGCCGGAACCCGACGGCGTGTCCAGATCCAACTCGCATTGCAGCAGTGCGGCTTCGCTGCGACGGCAGGCGTTGATGCGGCGCACGCCCTTGGAGTAATCGTCCTCGGCGTCCTCAATGGCGGCGAGGGCGTTGTCGAGTTCCTGGTCCACCTGCGAGCGCGCCCATTTTTCCGGCTGCAACTGGCGCAGCACATCAAGGTGACGGGCAAAGGTGTCGCGCGTCAGGGAGATTTCCTCGACGAGCTTTTGCGCCTCGTAGAGTTCGCGGTCGAGGCCGCTGGTGCTGCGTGTCAGCTTCTCCAGGACATCGCGTTTGCCGGTGGCAAAGCGTTCCTGCTTTTGGCGCAATTCCTCGAGGTGCTTTTTCTCCCGCTCAATCTCCTCCTGCTGCTGGCGCAGCAAGGTCAGACGCTCCTGGGCGGCTTTGACTTTGTGATCGACGTCGTCAATGGCGGCGTCGCCGTCCATGAAATCGGCGGCGTCCTCAAAACGCAGCACGTTGTCTTCCTCGTCTCTGGCAAAAGCAGTGGTTCGTCGGGCCATAACTGTATGTGGAAATTATTTCCACTACAGAAATACTACAGAAGCCTTAAATATTCCAGTTTTTTTGTCTGTTTTTTTGCCAGTGAGAACGGGACCGCTCCAAAAAGCAGAGTCAGACCAAAAACTCCCCCCAGTGCCAGCAGGTCTGGAAGCGGACTCGGAGCAATGTTGGCCGGTGGCATGGAGCCGCTGCGCAGGCGCCACCAAGTCGGCAGCACCAGCACCACGATACTCAGCAGAATGTAGAGAAAGGAAGCGATCAAGCACAAGGTGCCGCCGAATCCGGAGACGATGCGGGCGGGGTTGGGTTCGCGGAAATTCGGGATCAACGCGCCAATCGCCAGGGCCAGCGCGGTCAATCCATAACTGAGCAGGATGATGGCGGCGGCAAAGAACAGGGTGCGCTGCGGCGGCAGTGCCAGACTCGAACTGGAAATGACCACCAGCGCGGTGGTGAGCAGGGCAATCACGCTGGCGCTGAGCCTTAGTTTCAGCGACAGCAAACGGTGCAGAGGCACCGGCGACAATCCTAGAATCCACATGCGCTGCCCTTCCTGGCTGAACTGCGGGAAAATGAAGCGCGTCGTCAGCGTGGAAAGCGCCAGTGCGCACACCACCAAGTTCAGGTAGCTGATGAGGTTGATCCAGAACGGGTTTTGCAGGTCGTAGCCGAGCCGCCGCAAATTGGAGGCGTAAAAGAAGAGCAGACCGAAAACCATGGCGCACTGGCCCCATTGCACGGGCTCGCGCAGGAAAGTCAGGATGTCCTTGCGCATCAGTGCCGCCGCTGGCCGGTCGAGGCCGAAAACCCGGCTCCAGAATGGTTCGTGCCGAATCGCACTGTCCTTGGCCCGGTACCAAAGCCGTTCCCCCGCGATGCTGGACTCGACGGTGGCATGGGTCATGACCCTGCGCCAGGCGTCGGGAAAAAGAGCGCTCGCAGCCAGGGCAGTGATGATGAACGAGGCCAGCGCGTAAGCCAGCAACAGCAGGTTGTAAAACAACGCGCGCTCGCCCAAGCCGCGTCCCGCCGCGATCAAACCCTCCGTCACCCACACACTTGGCAGCATCGGGTGCATGCAGATTTCGGTGTGTTTGAGCACCTCGTTGAGGTTGGCCACCATGTCCCCGGCGGTGGCTTGCTCGGGATCGCTGATCCAGAACCGGTAGAGCGCCAGACCGATCATGGCGGCGATGAGCGCGGCGGTGGGCTTCCACCACCAAGGCCGCGCCCAGCGCACCAGCACCAGCAGCACCCAGGTGGAGATGTTGGCGGCGAGGGTGACCAGGCAGACGAGACTGGCCGCGCCGGACAGATAAAACATCGGTCCGGCTTGAAACAAGCGCCCCAGCGCCAGCAGGATGGGCGCGCTCAGCACCAGCAGACCCCAGCTCGCCAAAAACATGCCCTCGCTGGTTTTCCACAGCACCAGGCTGCGCGGCGGGATCGGCAGGGAGACCTGCCACTCCGTGTCCCGCCGCCGGAACAGGCTCATGCCGGTGATGGTGGCGTTGGAGAGCACCAGCATGATGAGGAAGAAAAAGAACAGCAGATAAACCAGCCGTTCGGTCAGCAGGGGACCCAGCAGCGGCAGTGTCTGCACGAAGTCCAGGCCCTTGCGCACCAGCACGTAGGCGGCGATGCTGTAAATGCCCAGAAAAGTGCTGACCGTCAGTGTGAGCAGCCGGTTCTCATTCAAGCTCTGCCGCGTGCGATGGCGGAACATGCGCCAGTGGGCTTTGGCGATGAGAAGCGTGGCGGCGGCAACGGTCATGCGGCGAAATTTCCAAAGCCGCTAATGAACCTGCAAAGGCTTAATAAGGAAAGGAGAAGATGTGGGTGGAGAGGAAAATCAGTCGGGCTGCTCGGTGCATGTGGCTGAGGCAGTACGAGTCGTCGCTTTGGCATTCTTTCTTTTGCGCATGACGTTGAACCGTTATGGCCAGCATGACCATCCGCGCCACCGTCGCTTTTGATCCGGCAACCGTCGCCCGCTGGGAGCGGCTCTCCAAACGCTGGGGGGTCAGCAAATCAGAGGCGCTACGCCAGGCGCTGGAGACGGCGGCATTGCCTGCCGTGCCGCTGACGAATGAGGCAAGGATTGAAGGCGAGGCCCCCGAACCTCAGCAGATCGCCGAAATGTCGCCTCCTGAAGCGCTGGCATGGCTGGAGAGTCACAGCCTGGTCACTGCGGAAGCGGGCAAGGCCTGGCGCCAGGAAGTGCGGAAAACCCGGGAGGACTTTGCCGCCCGCCCATGATGCATCTGGACACCCATCGGATGCAGTGGAAGCCCGTGGGGTGGGGGCGTCAATTGCCCGCAGCGAAAGGCATTGGAAAGAAGCTGGGAGATCGGAGGCTGATTCAAAATCCCGTCGATCCTGGAATCCTGGCCATCTTGTCCCAAAGCAGTTCCACTGCCTCTTATCGGCGGCCATGTATGGCGCTCGCGTAAAGTGGGTCAATCATCTTGATTGACCATCGAACCCTTCCGCAACCAGGATGGTTGCGCCACTTTACTTCACGCTGAGCACGCCCCACATGATGAGGGCGTGGCCGGGGAAAGTGCAGACATACTCGTATTCGCCGGGCTTGCCGGGAGCGCGGACTTTGAGGGTCTCTTTCTGGCCGGGCTCCAGCAGCTTGGTGGCGGCGATGACCTCCTTTTCAAAGGCGGCGGGCAGGTAGGCGCGGCCTTGTTTGTCGAGTTTGTCGGGGGTCATGGTCATGGCGGCGGTGCCGATGTCCATGTGCCTGCCGGGCGGGACGATGACGAGGTTGTGCGGCATGACGTCGTCGTTTTCAAAGACGATCTCGAAGGGCTTGCCCGCTTTGACTTCGAGCCGGGTGGTGTCGAAGCGGAGTTGCTCGTGCACGGTGCGGACGATGAAGACATCCACACTGACGCCGCGCAGGGCGTCGAGGGCGGTCTTGGCTTCGATCTCCGGCAGCAGGGCGGCCATTTCCTTGGCGGCGGCGATGACTTCCACATATTCGAGCCGGGTGCGGTCGCCAGCGGGCACGGTTTGGGCGTGGGCGAGCACAGCGTCCACCACGGGCCGGGCCTGGGTGGCGTCCCAGTTGACGCGGGGGAATTTTAACAGCGCGCGGGCGGCGGCGCTGCGCTCTTTGCCTTCGCTGAGGTGACGCGCGGTGAGTTGGAAATTGGCGGCGGCATTCTCCGGCCCGGTCAACGGCAGGGCGGCGAGCACGGCGCGCAGGCGGGCACCGCTGGTTTTGCCGTCGGCGAGCAGGTCGGTCAGATGCGGCTGGAACTTGGCGCGCAGGGCGGCCTCGCTGGCGGGGATGAGGGCGATGGACTCGATGACGGAATTGCGCTCGCTGTCGTTGACGGCGGTCCAGAGGTGGTCGGGTGTTTTGTCGCCGACGATATAAGCGGCGTAACAGACGCGCTTCACCGGGGCTTGTCCGGCCTCCTGGGCGAGGGCTTTGATGATGAGGCCGTGACGGGCGATCATGCCGGAGGATTGCGCGAGCAGGAGCTTGCCGAGATCGTCGGCGGTGGCATTGAGGCTGCCGCCAGCGGCTTCGACGCGCTTGAGCATGTCCACGAGCACGACGGGGGCGTCGTTGCCGGTGATTTTGGCGAGTTCCTCAAGCGCTTTGGCACGGATGTCGGGAGGCAGCCTTGGGCGGGTGAGTTTTTCGATGAGCACCGGCTCCAGGTCGGGCAGGTTTTTCAAATCGTTGTCGCTGGTCTTGCGGATGAACTCGGCAAGGGCGGCGGGGTCATTGGGCAGCACCTTGGTCTTGAGCACGGATTGCAGGCCCTTCTGGCACTCGCTGAAGACGTGGTTGATATAATCGTCGGTGGGGTGCTTGAGCACATCATAAGCGATCGCCAGCGCCTTTTCCGCGTCGGGCGTGGGCTGGTAGAAGCTGAGGGCGCGCACGCCGTGCATGCGCACGCGCATGTCAGGATCGTTGACGGCTGTCTTCAGCAGGTCGAGCGCGCCGGGGACGCGGTCACGCCAGTAGCAGAGCACGCGGGTGGCGGCGGCGCGGGCGCGGGGTTCGGGGGAGGCGAGCACCTGCTTGAGCAGATCGACATCGACGACATCGACCCACTGGTGGGTCCAGAGCGCCTCGAGGCGGTGGTGCTCGTATTCGGGGTCGTTTTTGTCGAGCTTGGCGGCCCAGGCCTTGGCGGCGGCGGCCACCTGCGCACGGTCATGCTTGGCGAGTTCGATCTTGGCGCGCTGGCGGACGTGGTCCTCCCATTCTTTGAGCAGTTCGAGCAGGTTCTCGATGCTTTCGCCGTGGATCTTTTTCGGCTGCAGCAGCGGACGGCCCTCATAGGTGAGCTTGTAGATGCGGCCATGCTGCTGGTCGCGGTTGGGATCGCGCAGATGGTGCTGCATGTGGCCGATGATGGCGTTGGCCCAGTCGCAGAAGTACAGCGCGCCATCCGGGCCGACGCTGACCGCGCTGGGGCGGAAGGTGGGATAGAGGGCGGGGTCGGCTTTGACGAGTTCGAACTCGGTCTCGCCCTTCATGCCGGCGCCGTCCTGGGTGAGTGGCACGCGCCAGATGCCCTGGAAGCTGATGACGTTGGTGTTGAGGAAATTATTCTGCCAGTCCTCGGGAAAGTGGCGGCTGGAGATGATGTGGTTGCCGGGGCTGGGGCGGGCGGGGCGGTTCCAGAACGGTTTTAATTTCGCGCTGCCGCCGCCCTCGCGCGGCAGGTAGCAGGAGGAGGCCTCGGCGAAGGTGTTCACGTTGCCGGTGGCGTCGGTGAAGTAGGCATTGCCCCAGCGGTCCCAGATCTTGCCGTGCGGATTGACGGTGGCATCGGTGGTGAAGCGTTCCAGCTCGCGGCGGTTCGGGTCGAAGCGGTAGATGCAGCCGTTGGTGTTGCGCACGACGCCGTAGAGCGTCTCGACCTGGGTGCGGTGGAAGACGCCGTCGCTCGGGTAAATGGCGCCGCCGCAGTCGTAGCTGAGCGCGTTCGTCTCATGGTGGGAGTCGGCCGCGCACAGGCCCATGAGCAGGATGGTGCGCTTGTCGCCTTTGCCGTCGCCGTCGGTGTCCTCAATGAAGACCAGATTGGGCGACTGCATGACGATGACACCGTCTTTGTAGAAGTTGAAGCCGGTGGGGCAGTTCAGGTCGTCCACGAACTCGGTCATCTTGTCGGCGCTGCCGTCGCCATCGGTGTCCTCAAAGATGAGCAGGCTGTCGCCCTTCGTGCTGGTGGGCGTGCGCTCGGGGTAGTTGCGCCAGGCGGCGACCCAGAGGCGGCCGCGGGTGTCCCAGGCCATCTGCACCGGGTTCACCAGCTCGGGGAATTTCTTCTCGTCGGCAAAGAGGGTCAGCTTCAGGCCCGGCTCAGTCTGGATGTCCTTCATCGCCTCCTTCGCGTCGGGGAAGGCGACCAGGCCCTCGGGCGTGAACTTCATGCCGGTCATGGGCACCTTGTTGAATTCCTTGCCCTCCTTGGGGTCGGGCATGTTGGTGGGCACTCTGGCCACGGGTGGCAGGTTGTCGTCCTTCACCACGAGGTCGCCGCCTTTGGCGATGGCATGGACGCGCAGGTCGCGGTTGGCGGTCTTCACATCGCGCTGGGCCATCTCCTGCTGCATGGTTTGGTAGTTGGAAATGTAGGGCGGCTCGGGGGTCTTTTCGTTCTGCTTGAAGCCGCCGACGCCGGCGGTGTAGGCCAGCCCGGAGCGGCCGCCATAGACATTGTAGCCATCCACGGTGCGGTAGCGCTGGTGCCACTCCCAGTTCTTGTCGAGAATGGCGGCGCGCAGCTTCTCATTCACCGCCGGGGCGCTCTGGCCGGTGAGCGCGCGGAAGGCGGCCTCAGCGATGGCTTTGTCTCCCGTGCTGGTGGTGTAGAGGCCGTCGAGCGTGGCCTCGGCGGGCAGGCCGGGCGCGGTGGGGGCGTAGAGATCCACAAAGGCCGCGCCTTTCGCGGCGGCCACCTCGCTCATGGCGGCGGTGTAGTTTTGCAGGTCGCTGTTGCGCGCCTCCACGGGCGGCAGGCTGGGGTTGGCGGTCTTTTGCAGGGCAAAGGGGGAGAACAGCACGATGCGCGGGGCGCCTTTGCCGTTGTAGTTTTTGGCCTGCGTCTCATCAAGGAACTTGCCGAGGTTCGCTTTGAAGCTTTCGATGCCCTCGTAGCCTTTGAAGGACTCGTTGAAGCCATAGAAGGCGAAGATGACATCCGCGCCCACCTTCTCCAGCCATGCGTCACGCGAACCGAAGTCGTCAATGCGGTGCCAAGTGTGGACTTCGTCGCCGGCGAAGGCGAGGTTGCGGAAGACGAGGTCCTTGTCCGCATTTGCCTGCGTGAGCATTGACTCCAACCAGCCGAAGTGCTGGGCGCGGTCAGGCAGGGCGTTGCCGAGGATGGCGATGCGGTCACCGGGTTGGAACTCGACCTGGGCGGACACAGGCAGGCACAAGGCGAGGGCGGCGAGGAGGCTGGGAAATCGATTCATGCGGAGGGAAAGAACGGCGCGCCTGCCTGTTCTTTTCGGGGGGGCCTGTGCATTTAAGTCGTGCCCGGCACTCATCCTGGTCCCTCATGAACCCGGCGGGCGACATAAAACGGAGCCTCGCTCACCGCATCCGCCGCGCCCCCCTGCTTGCGTTTCGGTCCGAAACCATTCCGGTTCGCCGTAAACGCGTGCGCAGGTGCCCTAGCCCGGTTCTCGCCCTCCGGGTCCTGGAAACGCCGCATGAAAGTGGCGCGATGCGGCGCCTCCCGCCAGACCAGGATCGCGCTGCCGGATGCCAGGAAGTTATGGCATTGACGCCGATAAAGGGATCAACGCCGTGACAGACTTATTGTCAGCCGAATGTCGCGTTTTTATCGCTGCGCGGTAGCCGCCAATCAATGCCTGCCATGCATTAATATGTAGAGATGGGGGCTGCGGCGGTTGTCGTTGAGGTCTTTGGCCGTCAATCCACCACGATGGGAGACATTCCATCCTCGTTGCGGGCTTCGATTGGAGCGTTCCCGGAAAATAGTTTCCTCCATAGCGTGGCGAGGTCGTCAATGATCAAGTAAGAAATGGGCACCAGGAAGAGGGTGATGACGGTTCCAAAAAGGATGCCGTAACCGAGGGAGATGGCCATCGGGATGAGGAACTGCGCTCCCGTCGATTTTTCGTAGATCAGGGGTATCAGGCCGGCGAAGGTGGTGGCGGAGGTAAGCATGATGGGGCGAAAGCGTTTGGGGCCGGCGCTTTGCACGGCCTCCACGACGCTGATGCCGGCGCGCCGGGCTTGGTTGATGAAATCGACCAGCACGATGCTGTCGTTGATGATGACGCCGCCGAGGGCGAGCATGCCGAAGACGCTGAGCATGCTGAGTGGCAGGCCGTGGATCAGGTGGCCCACGACCGCGCCGACGACCCCGAAGGGAATCACCAGCAACACCGCGAAGGGCTGGATGTAGGAGCGGAACGGCACCGCCAGCATGGTGTAAAGCCCCAGAAGAACCAGCAAGGCGCCCCAGCGGGTCGCCTCTCCGGCTTCCCTGGTGGCGCGGTCCTCACCCTCGTAAGACCAGGCCACGCCGGGATGGTCTTTGAGGAGGCTGTCGATAAACTGTCGCATCTCGGCTTTGATGGCGCCGAGATCGACAACGCCTTTCTCGACATCGGCGGTGAGGTTGATGGAGCGGTTGCGGTCCACCCGGCGGATGGAGGTGAAACTTTTGTCCACCTTCATCTCGGCCACACTGGCCAACGGAAACTCGGCGCCAGCGTCGTTGCGCACGCGCATCGTCTCCAGGGTGGCCAAATTGCGGCGGTCCTCCCTGGGGTAACGAACGAAGACCCTCACCTCATCGCGTCCGCGCTGGATGCGCTGAACCTCGGTTCCGAAAAAGGCCTGACGCACTTGGCGCGCGAGATCACCGACCGTGATGCCGAACTGCTCGGCCTCGGGTTTGATTTTGAACTGTATCTCACTGCGACCGTGGTCGAGCGAGTCCACGATGTCAAACACGCCGGGATAACTGGCGAGCTTCTCCTTGGCTTTGCGCGAGATTTCGAGGAGTTCCTCGACGCGCGATCCCACCAGTTGAATGTCGATGGGATCTCCTCCGCGGAAGATTTCGGCGCGGAAGGTGAGTTCCTCGGCGCCGACGATGCTGCCGATGCGGCGGCGCCACTCGTTGGAAATCTCCACGGTGCTGACATCGAGGCTGCGCTCCTCCGGTCCGAAAGTTTCGATGTTCACCTCACCCTCATGAGCCTGGCCGCTGGCGCCGCGCCGGTGCGAGGAAGTGAAGCCGGTGCCCCCCACCACCGAGAGCACATGCTTGAAGACGGACTTGCCGTCCGCGCCGACGTACTCTTTCTCCATTTGCTTGGCAATGTCATAGATGCGGTTCACATGCGCCTCGGTGACCTCGACCGGAGTGCCTTCGAGCATGGAAAGGCGGGCGGTGATGCGCTCGCTGGGCACGCGCGGGAAGGGCATCCAATTGATGCGTCCGCCGAAGATATAGCCAGCCAGCAGGCACACGCCGCCGATAAAAAGGGAGGCCGCCAGGTAACGGTGGCGCAGCGTTAGCCCCAGCAGCGGCTCATAAGTCTTGCGGATGAACCAGTTCAACGCGCGATTGGTCTGACTTTGCAGCGGCGCCAGCGCCTCGGCGGGGCGATGCAGAAATTTGGCGCTCAAATGGGCGGGCAGGCAGAGTTGGGATTCCACCAGGGAGAACAGCATGACGGGAATCACCACCATCGCCATCGGCTGGAACATCGGCCCCCAGTCGCCGAGTTGCATCGCCAGCGGAATGAAGGCGATGACATTGGTGAGGATGCCGAAGATGACCGGGGTGGAGACCAGCTTGGTGCCGGCCACCGACGCCTGCTCGATGGGCATGCCCTCCTGGGTCTTGCGCACGATGCTCTCGCTGACGACGATGGCGTCGTCCACGACCACGCCGAGCACCATGATGAATCCGAACAGGCTGGAGGTGTTGATGGTGATGCCGAGATAAGGCATGACCGCGAAGGCGCCAAGAAAGGACACCGGAATGCCGACACTGACCCAGAACGCGACGTCAAAGCGCAGGAAGACCAGCAGCACCAGAAAGACCAGGCAAAAGCTTTGGATGCCGCTGTTGACCATCAGGTCGATGCGGCTTTTGACGATCTTGGAACGGTCGTTCCAATAGCTGATCTCAATGCCCTCGGGCAGGCGGTTTTTGGCATCGTCGATGAAGGCGCGCACACGTTTGGCGATCTTGACGGCGTTTTGATTGCCCTCGCGGGTGACGGTGACCGTGACGCAGCGTTTGCCATTGAAGCGGGCGATGATGGGGTTCTCATTAAAGCCGTCCTTGATGACCGCGATCTCGCCCAAGGTGAGGCGGGTGCCGTCGGCGCGCGTGGCCACCACGACGCGGGCGTAGTCGTCGGCGTTGTAGGCGCGGCCGCGGGTTTTCATGGCGATCTCGCCGGAGTCGGTGCGCACGACACCGGCGGGCAGGTCGAGGGCGGAGGCGGTGATGGACTGGCTGATGCCCGCCAAGGTCAGGCCATGTTTGCGCAGGGTGTCCTCGCTGATCTCGATGGACACTTCGTAAGGGCGCACGCCGTTGAGTTCGGCATGGGCGATGCCGGGCAGCGCCATGACTTCATCCCGCACCTGCTCGCCCAGCCGGGCCAAATCGTACTCTGACAAGTCGCCCGCCAGAATCATGGTGATGACCGGATTGAAACTGCTCGGAAGCTGCACCACCGGCTTTTCGGCGTCCTGGGGAAAGGCGGCGATGGCATCGACGCTGCTTTTGATGTCGTCGAGCACCTCGCGCAGGTCGAAGTTGTCCTTGACCTCGATGGTGATGGTGCCGCTGCTTGATCCCGCGTTGCTATAAATGTGCTCAATGCCTTGCACCTGCTGGATGGCGTCCTCGATTTTGAGCACGATCATTTCCTCCGTTTCATCCGGAGTGGAGCCGGGGTAGGGGACGCTGACGGTGATGTTGCGATTGGGGAAATCTGGGAAGACCTCCAGCGGGATTTTGTCGGACAGCAGCGTGACCGCGCCGGCCATGGCGATGCCCACCATCAGCAGGGTGGCGGCCACATGATTGCGCGCGAACCAGGCGATCATAAACGCAGCCTCACGATTCCCGCGGGGCGGTCCCGGCGCGTTTGCCTTTGCCGCCCCTGGCCGGCTCCGCCTCAACCATGCCGGGGCGCTCGGTCTGGCCGTCGATGGTGGGCAGCACCCGCGCGCCCTCGGTGGGGAAGGGGATGGGGGTGAGGCAGAGCACGTCGCCATCATGAGGGCCATTGACACTCTCCGCGGAGACCACGAGGTGGCGGGCGTCCCCGGCCAGCGGTTCGACAATGACCCGGCGCAGACGATTGTCCCTGGTGATCAAGATGATCTCGTTGCCGGCGCGCACCGCGGTGCGCGGCAGCACCAGCACGTCCTCGAGCGGCACGCCGAGGATTTCCGCCTCCACAAACTGGCCGATTTTGAGCGGTGCCTGCCCATCCTCGCGCGGCGCGAAAGGCTGTTCAATGCGGGCGACCGCGATGGACTGGCGGGTGGCACTGTCCACCACGCCCTCGACCCGCACCAGGCGACCAGACCAAAGCGAGGCTTTGCCGCCTTCACGCGCAAGCAACCGCACCTCGGCACCGGGTTCATCGCGTTCCTGGCCGGGATGGGATCGCGGCAACTTTAAATGGGCCATCTCGCGTTCAGGCAGCGGCAACCGCGCCTCCACGGCTTCGATGCTGAAAAGTTCGCCAATGTCCGTGCCTGCGCCGACGACCTGTCCCAGGTCCGCCTCCTGACGCAGCACTTGTCCGGCATAAGGGGCGCGCAACTCGGTGCGTTCCAGGTCGCGCTCGGCGCGCCGCACTTGCGCGCTGGCGGCGGCGACATCCGCCTCGGCCCGGGCGATTTGATGGGAACGCGTCAGCAGTGGCCCCGGTTCGCCCTGGCGTCCCAGCGCTTTCCAGCCTTCCACGGCCTGTTCCACGCGCGCTTTTTCATCGATCAGCAACGCCTGCGCCTGCGCCAGGGCCGCTTTGGCCTCGGTCAGGGCCGTCTCGAAATTGACGGGATCCACTTTCGCCAGCAGTTCGTTGGCCTCGACAAAATGACCGGGCCGGAAATGCTCCGACATTTCCACCACTTTGCCGGCCACCTCCGAGGTGAGCACGGTGCGCCGCACCGGCTGCAAGACGCCCTGGGAGCGTGCTATCACAGGATACACCGTCTTTTTCAGCGTTTGACCTTCGACCCGCACCAGCGGCGGCGGAATTTCCATCACTTCCGGCACGGGGCGTGTGGAATAAAGCCACCAGCCCAAGTAACCGCACCCGGCCAGCACTGCCAGGGGCAGCAACACTCGAAAAAGGCGGCGGATCATGCTCATAAAAAACGCCGTCAACGCGGCTTTTGCCTCACTATAACCCCGAAAAGGGAAGAATGTTAGCAGGAATTGACAAACGTGAAAGCCGGGATCAGCCAAGGCAAGTTTGCGAGCCCCCGGCGCGTTGGTTTCGACATCATGGAACGGCGCGAGTTTTTGAAATGGTCGGCAGGCGCGGCAGCGGCGGGGATTTTGCCGGGCGTGCGGGCCGGGGACAGGCAGCCGGAGTTGATCCGGCGTGAGAACGCGCTGTCCGGCGCGGATTTCCAACTGACACGCATGCGGCCCGCCGGAAGCGGGTCTTACCGCTGCTCGTTGATCGAGGGTTACTGTTCCCGCCAGTCGGTGACGGCGGGGGAGGCGCTGGAGATTTTTGTCAGCACCAAGCCGGCGGCGCGCTTCACGGTGGAAATCTTCCGCATGGGCTATTACGGCGGCGCCGGCGCGCGCTTGATGACGCAATTGGGGCCGTTTGACGGCCAGCCGCAGCCTGATCCGGTGATGGGGGAGCAACGTCTGATGGAGTGCGCCTGGCAGGCGGCGACGTCTCTCCGCATCCCCGCCGACTGGCCGAGCGGGGTTTACCTTGGCCGGCTCACCACGGTGCCGGAGACGGCGGACAAGCCTTACTGGCAGAGTTACGTCATCTTCATTGTGCGCGACGATCGTCCCGCCGACGTGCTGTTTCAATGCAGCGACAACACCTGGCAGGCCTACAATCGCTGGCCGAAAAACGAGAGCCTCTACACTGATCCGCGCGCCGCCCACGCCCCCGGCGTCAGCGTGAGTTTTGACCGCCCTTACGGATCGATGGCGCAGCCTGGCATCGTCAACAACCCGTTGAGCATGGGCAGCGGCGAGTTCCTGTTGTGGGAGTATCCGCTGCTCTACTGGCTGGAGGAGCAGGGTTACGACGTGACTTACTGCGCCAATGTTGACAATGTGCGCCTTGAAAACCTTACCCGCTGCAAGGCCATGCTCAGCGTCGGGCACGACGAGTACTGGGACCTGCGTCAGTATGAGAACGTGAAGAGCGCCATCGCCACCGGTCTCAGTGTGCTTTGGCTCTCCGCCAACGACGTGTACATGGTCACGCCTTTTACCGCCAACGCCAACGGCGCACCCGACCGCCGACTGACGCGGGAGACCTGCTACGGGGAATTTCGCGAAGAGGAAAAAGCGGCGTATGCGAAGGTGCTGGGGCCTTTTAAAAATCCCGGTCCGGATGAGCGCGACCTCATCGGCGCGCGCACAGTCGTGCCTTTCAATGGCGGCGGCGACTGGACCTGCGCGCTTCCCGAGCATTGGTTGTTCGAGGGCACCGGCATGAAAAAGGGCGACAGCATCCCCGGTCTGGTTGGCTGGGAGTACCACGGTGATCCCGATCTTGAGCGCGCCGGTTTGGAGGTGGTGGCGGAGGGTAATGTGTGGGCGGGAGGAACGCGCCTGGGGCGTTACGCGGCGACCGTGTTTCCTGGTCCAAAGGGCAACATCGTGTTCAATGCCAGCACCATTTTTTGGAGTCAGGGACTGGCCAGCCCGCCGGGGCACATGCTGCCCTGGAGTCATCACTCACGACCGCATGGCGTGGACGAGCGGGTGCAGCGCATCACGGAGAACGCCTTGCGGCGGGCGCTCCGTGCTTGAGGAAAAACAAGCGGAACGCCCATTCGCTCCCCGGATTCAATAGAGCAGGTAGGCGATCTCCTTGTCCGTCAGGCTGCTGGTGTCTTCCAGAGCCAGCAGCGCATCCAGGTAATCGAGGCTCTCCAGTTGGGTCTCCACTTCAGGCACCAAAGGTGTCTCCACGACCTTGCGTTCCGCCGCTGGTATCGTTTGTGGCGCGGTGACCGCCGCCAAGGTGGGAGAGGGCTGAAGCGCTGCTTGCTGCCGCAAAACGGTAACCGACACCCAGCCGGCCACGACCACCACCGCGGCGGCGGCCAGGATGCCGCGCACGGGCAGCGGCGACGCGGATTCCACCCACCAAGCCCGCAGACGCGCCCACCAGCCGCGCTGCTGCGGCGTGTTGCGCGCGGCGCGCGTCACGTTTTGGGCAAAGTTCGACCGCGCCTCCACTTCCCGGCTGTTGCCGAGCAGTTTCCAGAGCGGATCGTTGGGTTCGAGGGGATTCATGACGGGGGCTTAAACTGGCCGCCAGAGGGAAAGTTGCACGCAATCACCCTCTTTGGCAAGAAACGGAGTCACAACCAGCCGTGCACCTCGCGTAGCAAGGCTTCCGTGGTCTCCCAGGAAATGCAGGCGTCGGTGATCGACTGCCCGCGGGTCAGCTTCCCGAGCGGCTGCGGAAATTTTTGGCTGCCGCCGACGAGGTTGCTTTCCAGCATGGCACCGATGATGGCCGTCTCCCCCGCCACGCGCTGGCGCGCAATCTCGCGAAAAACACCCGGCATGCGCTCGTGATTTTTGGCGCAGTTGCCGTGGCTGGCGTCGATCATGATGGCGGCGCGCAGGCCCGCCTCCTCCAGCGCGTCCTTGGTCTCCGCCACATTGTCCGCGCCGTAATTGGGTCCGCTCTCGCCGCCGCGCAGGATGAGGTGGCAGTCCGGGTTGCCGCGCGTCGTCACTGCCGAGGCCACGCCGTCGGCGCTGACACCGAGAAAGGTCTGCGGTTGCATGGCCGCCTTGATGGCATTGATGGCGGGCTGAATGTGCCCAAAGGTGCCGTTCTTGAAGCCGAGCGGCATGGACAAACCGGAGGCCATTTGACGGTGTGTCTGGCTTTCCGTGGTGCGCGCGCCGATGGCGGAATAAGAAATCAAATCGGCGATGTACTGCGGCGTGATGGGATCGAGCAGTTCAGTGGCGGTGGGCAGGCCGAGGTCGAGCACCTCACGCAGCAGGCGCCGCGCCAGGGCGAGCCCGGCAGGAATGTCGCAGGAGCCGTCGAGGTGCGGGTCCATGATCAAGCCTTTCCAGCCCACGGTGGTGCGCGGCTTTTCAAAATAAACCCGCATCACCACCCGCATTTTGTCCGACAGTTCCGCCGCCAGGGTGGCGAGCCGGCGCGCATAGTCCAGGCCGGCCTCGGGATCGTGGATGGAGCAGGGACCTGCCACCACCAGGAAGCGGTTGTCTTGGCCGGAAAGGATGGCGCGGATGTCAGCGCGTGAACGCTCCACCAGGGTCGCCTGGGCCGGGGTGGGCGCCGTTTCCGTGACGAGCTGGCGCGGCGGCGGCAGCGGGGTGTTGGCGGCGATGTGGGTGTCGGAAAGAACGCTCATGTCGAGGGACGACCATCGGCCTTTGTTGTCACCGAGGTCAAAGCAAAAAAGATTTTCTGGAAACTTGGCACGTCGATTGCTTCACCACGCAACCCATGCGGCACAAGCCGACGTCAAACATCAACCAACGCACACATTAACGCCATGCTGATCACCAAACACAGTTGGATAGGATGCCTGCTCGCCGCCGCCCTGGCGGCCGGCCTTTGGGGCATCACCTCGGAACCCTCCATGATGGCGCAGGACGCCCCCGCCGCTGTTGCAGCGCCGGCGGCCGCCGCTCCCGCGCCTGAAGCCCCGCCTGCCGAGGAAGATGCCGAGGATCCTGTCGGGGAGTATAAGGAACTGCTGGAAGCACAGGGGGAGTATGCGCCCGCTTATGACTTCTTCGTCACCAGCATGCTGTGGACGGTGATTGCCGCCGCCATGGTTTTCATCATGCACCTCGGTTTCGCCACTCTGGAGTCCGGTCTCTGCCAATCCAAGAACACGGTGAACATCCTGTTCAAAAATGTCGCCATTATCGCCATCGGCATCCTGACCTATGCGCTGTGGGGCTTCGTCAGTCATTATCCCGGTGACGACGGTTGGTTGATTCCGAACTTCTTTGCCCTCGGTAAACCCATCGGGGATCTCAACGCCGATGGTGGCAACACTTGGGGGTACGGTGGTCTGTCCCTGGCCATGACCGGTTTCGGAGATTTCATCTTCCAGGCCATGTTCGCCGCCACCGCCGCCACCATCGTGTCCGGCGCGGTTGCCGAGCGTGTCAAACTCCTGCCTTTCCTGATCTTCGCCGTGCTGCTGGTGGGCATTGCTTATCCTTGGGTCGGTTCCTGGCATTGGGGCGGCGGCTGGATGGGCAGCCTCAATCCCGTCGAAGGCGAGGATCCCGCCGGCTTCAAAGACTTCGCTGGTTCGGCTGTGGTGCATGGCTTTGGCGGGTTCGCCGCACTGGCCTGCGTGATTCTCCTTGGACCGCGCAAGGGCAAGTATGTCGATGGCAAGATCAAGCCGATCCCCGGCCACAACATGCCGATGGCGACGATTGGTGTGTTCCTTCTGTTCTTCGGCTGGTTTGGTTTCAACGGGGGTTCCGTGTTGTCCGCCGAGCCCGGCGCTTTGGGCTTGGTCTTCACCACCACCACACTCGCCGCCTGCGCCGGTGCGGTGGCTTCCATCATTGTTTCCTGGATCGTACTAAAATACCCTGACTTGTCGATGGCACTTAACGGCATTCTGGCCGGACTGGTGGGCATCACTGCCAACGCGGACATCGTCTCGCCCATGGGAGCGATCACGATTGGCTTGGTTGCCGGAGTGCTCGTGGTCTTCTCCATCGTCTTCTTCGATAAAGTGCTTAAAATCGATGACCCAGTCGGCGCGATTTCCGTGCATGGTGTGTGCGGTGTCTGGGGCATCCTGGCCTGCGCGATTTTCGACACCACCGACAGCGGTTTTACCGTCATGGGTCAATTGATCGGTGTTGCCGCCGTCGCCGCCGCTGCCTTCGGTTTCTCCCTGGTGGTCTTTGGCATCATCAAAGTGGTGATGGGTGTGCGCGTCTCCGCCGAGGAAGAGTCCGAAGGTCTCGACCTGGGCGAGCATGGCACCTCCGCTTACCCGGATTTCCAGACCATCAGCCGCAACTGATCCTGGCCGCTTCGATTTGAAACGAACGTCAACCCCGGTCCTGCAAAGGGCCGGGGTTTTCTTTTTTTGACCTTGGCATCAAATTCCGGCAAAGTTCTCGCACATGACCGGATCCCTCAAGCAAGCCCTGGCGTCCCTGCCACACGGTCCCGCCTTCCGTTTTGTGGATGAACTGGAGAGGCTGGAACCTGGAATCCGTGCGACCGGGCGTTACACGCTGCCTGCGCAGGCTGCTTTCCTGGCGGGGCATTTCCCCGGGCGGCCGCTGCTGCCGGGTGTGATCATGATCGAGGCACTGGCGCAACTGGCCGGCATCATCGCGCAAACCGATCCGGCGCATCCGCCTTCGCCAGATTTGCGGCTGACCGCGGTGCGTCAGTGCAAAATATTCGGCACCATCGAACCCGGCGACTCGATGCGACTGGAGGCGGAAGTGAGCGGGCGGCTCGGACCTTTGATCCAAGCCAGCGGTCGCGTGCTCATGGACGATGGCAGTGTTCTCGCCGAAGCCCAGGTCACCTTGAGCGGTGCTGCCTGAAAAGTTGGTTTGGCCGATCATTTGCGTCGCAAGACGCCAACTCGCGCCCTCGTTTTGCCACTTCCCATGAAACACTCCGTTCTGACTCTCGCCACCCTTGTCCTCACTAGCGCCTTCGCCTGCGCGGAGGAGGGTTTTGTCTCCCTGTTCGACGGCAAAACCTTGGAGGGTTGGGAAAAGCACAGTGGCACCGCCGAGTATCGCGTGGAGGAGGGGACCATCATCGGCAAAACGGTCGCAGGCACCGGCAACACCTTCCTTTGCACTTCCCGAAGGTTCTCCGATTTCATTCTCGAACTCGAATTCAAGGTCGATCCCTCAATGAATTCCGGCATCCAGTTCCGCAGCAACTACTACACCGAGGACACCGAGATCGAGATCGCCGGCAAGATGAAAAAATTTCCCGCCGACCGCGTGCATGGCTACCAGTATGAGATCGACCCCAGCCCGCGCGCCTACAGCGCCGGGGTGTACGACGAGGCGCGGCGCGGCTGGCTGTTTGACCTCAAGGACAACGAGGCCGCGCGCAAGGCCTTCAAGCAGGGCGAGTGGAATTTGGCGCGCATCGAGTGCCGGGGCGACCACATCAAAACCTTCATCAACGGCGTCCCCGCCGCCGACTTCAAAGACGGCATGACCGCCGAGGGCGTCATCGCGCTGCAAGTGCATGGCATCGGCAAAAAGACCGAGGCTGTCGGCAAGGAAGTGATGTGGCGGAACATCCGCATCAAGGAACTGAAGTAAGCGCCGCGCGCCGTCTCACGCCCCCTTCAAACGCACATGGCGGAAGGCCGCCTGGCAGCCTTTGCCGTGGTCTTGAAAGGCGATCCAGCCTTTGGCCCGGCTCATCTCGCGGTCTTGATCGGTGACAGTGGCGAAGACCACGCCATTGATTTTTTGCGTGAGCGCGGGTCCCTCGGCGATGACCTCCAGCGTGTTCCACTCGCGCTCCTCGTAGTGCGCCTGAATCTGCGCGGCGTCGGCGACCTGCCGAACGGTCTTCGTGCCATCCGCCGCGATCACCGTCTCCTGGCCGGCGAGGGCCAGTTGATGGCGCGTTTCTTTTTTGGGATGGGCCTTGTCCAGCAGGGAGTGATGCCACATCCCCATCTTGTCACGCTCCGCCACTTCCACTTGAGCGCCAAAAACCTGCCAGTCACCCAGGTCGTCGCTGCGCACCTGCACGCCCGAGTTGCCTTTGTCCCAGCGGAATTCAAGGCGCAGGGTGAAGTCCGCAGGCTCGCCGCCGCGCCAGATCAGCCAGTTTTTCTCCTGGGCCGCGCCGGTGCACCAAATCTCGCCATCCCGCACTTCCCAGCAACCCGGCTTGCCATCCCAGCCGCTCAAATCCTGCCCGTTGAAGATCGGCTGAAAACCGCTCTCCAGCGCCTGCGCGGTGATGCGGCGAAGCCGGGTGTGGCAGGCGCGCGTCACCGGCACCGGATCGTAGCCCTCCGCCTTGGACAGATGGCCGCTTACCTCCGCGCAAACCTCGCCGCGGTAGCCGCCCTCGATGAATTGTTTCACGATGTCCGCGTGCGGAATGGTGGCGGTCGCGCCGGGCAGTTCAAAGCGCACCTCGCCGTCACGCTGCACGGCGTCTTTCAAAACCAGATAACTCGTGTGCGGAAGCGACTGCGCCACCAACGCCTGCATGTTGAGATCGCGGAAGGCGAAATGACTGGCGTCAAAGACCAGGCCCAGGGTGTCAGCCGCGTTCAGTTGCTCGATCAACCAGAGGGCGTTTTCAGGCAGGTTCATCGCCTGGAAACGGTGCGGCTTGATGGCCAGTTTGACACCGGCCGCGCCCGCCGCCGTGACCCAGGGTCCCAGGCAATCGCGAAACAACGTCTTTTTCTCCTCCCACTTGCCGCCGCCCAGGACCGACTGGATCAACGGCGGCGCGTCCGGTGCCAAATCCTGCGCCAGTTCCAGCAGGCGCTTCACCCAGTCGGTGTTTTCCGCCTGCTTGTCCCCGTCAGGGAAGGGCAGGCCCATGAGCGCGCCCAGTCGCAGACCCGAGTCCGCGAGAAGCTGGCGCGCCTCGCGGCGCTGCGCTTTGCCGAGCTGGTCAGGAGCGCCGTGATAGCCGGGCATGGCGGCGATTTCGATGGCGTCAAATCCGGTCTTCGCCACCAGCTTGATCGCCTCCGGCAGGGAGAGGTCCGGCATGGCATAGGTGCCCATGCTGACCAGGGGAGTAGCATCCATCCGAGCGGCCTTTCCCTGAAGCAAGGTCGCCAGCGAAGCCCCTGCCGCCGTTTGCAGCCAGTGGCGTCTCGTCAATACAGGAGAGGAAAGGGTCATACGATGGCAACGGCCGGAAGCACGCTTCATTTCCGACAAGTTGATGGCGGATTCCAGATCAGCCTTAGGACATCGAGCTTCGTTTTTAACTTTTCCCGTTCCCGCTACTTCTCCACGGGCAATCCGGCTTCTTGCCAGCCGGCGAAGCCATCGTCGAGGTGGATGAGATGTTGCAGACCGAGGTCCTGGAGGACGGGCAGGGAACGACTGCTGCGGCCGCCGCCCTGGCAGTGGACGAGGTAGGTCTTGTTTTTGTCCAGCTTGGCGGCGGCGGCTTTGAACTTGGCGTCGTCGAGGAAGTCGATGTGGGTGGCGCCTTTGATGTGGCCTTCGGTATATTCGTCGGCGGTACGGACGTCGAGGACGATGACATCGCCCTTGGCAAGGAGGGCGGCGGCTTCCTTGGCTTTGACGTGCTTGACTTCGCCGGCGGTGAGGGTGGCGGCGGTGGTGAGGAGGAGGGTGGTGAGGAGGAGGCGGGTCATGGGGTGAGTGGTGAGTGGTGGAATGGTGAGTAATCAGTGGTCAGATTTCCGCTTTCTACTTTCCGCTTTTCATCAATTCCTTCCAGGTTCGCGGGCGGCGGTGGCGGGGGTTTGGGTGAGGCGGTCGCCGAGTTGGGCGCGGATGTCGGCGGCGTGGGCTTGCAGGCGGGCTACGATCTCGGGATTGGCGGCGGCGACGTTGGTGAGCTCGGAGGGGTCGTCGCTGAGGTGGTAGAGTTCGGGTTCGGTGACTTTGGTCTGTTCGTACTTGGCGGGGATGCCGCCGGTGCCGCCGGGGCGTCCGGCGAGGGTGCGGTAACCATGCGGCAGGATGAGCTTCCACTGGCCATCACCGGTGACGATGGCTTGCAGCTCGTTTTGGGCGTAATAGAAGGCGTAATAGGGGTGGGGGTTCGGGGTATCATCGGGGCCGGTGAGCAGGGGCATGACGTCGCGGCCATCGATGGGGTGGGCGGGCAGTTCGGCGCCGATGTGATGGGCGAGGGTGGGCAGCAGGTCGATGGTCATGAGCATGGCGGCGCTGCTGCTGCCGGGGGGGATTTTGCCGGGCCAGCGCATGACACAGGCGACGCGCTTGCCGCCCTCCCAGGAGGTGCCTTTGCCTTCGCGCAGGGGGCCGGCGGATCCGGCGTGCTCGCCATAAGAGAGCCAGGGGCCGTTGTCGGAGGTGAAGATGAAGAGGGTGTTTTCGGTGAGGCTGTGTTGGTCCAGGGTGTCCATGAGGCGGCCGATGGACCAGTCGATCTCAAGCATGACGTCGGCGAAGAGGCCCTGGCCGGATTTGCCCTCGAACTCGGGGCTGCAAAAGAGCGGGACGTGCACCATGGGGTGCGGGAGGTAGAGGAAGAAGGGGGTGTCTTTGGATTTCTCGATGAACTGGACGGCGCGCTCGGTGAAGGTCTTGGTGAACTGCTTTTGATCGTCCGGGGTGACGGGGCTGTGAACTATTTGGGTGCCTTCGATGAGGGGGAGGTCGGGGTAGGTGCCCTTTTTGGCCTCGGGATGGAAGGGCCACATGTCGTTGGAGTAGGGGATGCCGAAATACTCGTCGAAGCCGTGGTTGGGCGGCAGGAATTTCTCGTGATGGCCGAGGTGCCACTTGCCGAAGCAGGCGGTGGCGTAGCCTTTTTGTTTGAAGACTTCGGCCAGGGTCATCTCGTCCTGGTGGATGCCGTGCCCGGACTTGGGGCCGAGAGCGCCGTGGATGCCGATGCGGTTCGGATAACAACCGGTGAGCAGGGCGGTGCGGGAGGCGGAGCAGACAGCCTGGGCGACGTGAAAGTTGGTGAAACGACGGCCTTCGGCGGCGAGGCGGTCGATGTTCGGGGTGGTGTAGCCCTTGGCTCCGAAGCAACTGATGTCGGCGTAGCCCATGTCATCCATATAGACGAGAACGACGTTGGGACGGTCGCCAGCGGCGGTGGCGGGCAGGGCGGTGAGCAGCAGGAGGAGGGGAAGCAGGCGGCGCATGATGGGATGGGGAAACGCGGGAGGGGGGCGTGTCTTGCGGCGCGAGCGCGTCACCTCACGGCAGGCCGGCGAGGGCGCAGAGGCGCTTGAAGTGGCGGGGCTCGACGGGGGTGATGGAGAGGCGGTTGCCGCGGCGGAGGATGAGCAGGCCGTCGAGGCGGGGGTCGGCCTTCATTTGCTCCAGGCTGACAAAGCGGGGGAAGTCGGCCTGCCAGGTGACGTCCACCAGCAGCCAGCGCGGGTTGTCCGGGGGGCTGCCGGGGTCGTGGTAGTCGGAGGCGGGGTCGAACTGGGTGGGGTCTGGCCGGGCGGCGCTGGAGACGCGGGCGAGTCCGGCGATGCCGGGCACTTCGGTGTTGGAGTGGTAGAAAAGGACGAGGTCGCCGGGCTGCATGCCGTCGCGCATGAAGTTGCGCGCCTGGTAGTTGCGGACGCCGTTCCAGGGCTCGGTCTTTTTGGGGCGTTTTTTGAGGTCGGCGAAGGAAAACTCGTCCGGTTCGGATTTGAACAGCCAGTAATTCATGCGTGGCGGGCATCCAACAGCAGCGGGGCGCAAACGCAAGGTCATACCCGCGCCAGGACCCAGTCGGCGAAGTCACGCACGAAGGTTTCGCGCTCGATGTCCTGGTGCGGTTCGTGGCGGGACTGGGGATAGACACGCAGTTCCTTGTCGGTGCTGCCGGCTTGTTCGAGCAGCCAGTGCGCGCCTGCGACCCGGTTCACGGGATCCTGCGCGCCGTGCAGCACGAGCAGGGGCAGGCGCAAGTTCGGGGTGGCGGCGCGGACGGCGTCAAGCGTGCGCATGGCCTCCATGCCCCAACGGGCGGTGACGGTGCCGTGCAGCAGCGGGTCGGCGGCCAGCGCGGCGAGGTCCTGCGGGCGCGAGATCAATTGCTCCGGGGTGATGGGCAGGGGCAGCGGGAAGACGGGCCAGATGCGGGAAAGCACGCGCGCCAGCAGGATGAGGTGCGGCTTGGCCACTCCGGCAGGTTGCAAAGGCGCGCCGCTGACGGCGAGTCCGGCCAGCGGCAGGGGCAAATGCAGCGCGGCGTCCAGTGCCACCAGAGCGCCCATGCTGTGACCGAGGAGGAAGACGGGCAGGCCCGGCGCGGATTGGGTGCGGGCATGCTCGAGGCTGAGCCGCAAGTCCTCGCGATATTCGGTCCAGGAACTGACATGACCGCGTCTGCCAGTGGAGAGTCCGTGCCCGCGATGGTCCCAGGCATGAACGGCGATCTGCCGCTCCATGAGCCTACGCGCCAGCCATTCGTAACGACCGGTGTGCTCGCCGACGCCATGCGCCAGCAGCACGGCGGCGCGCGGATTTGCGGTCGGCTGCCAGCTCTGGAAGTGCAGATGCCCGCCATCGGCAGTGCGCAAGGCGGGACTGGGGGCGGGGGTCATGGCGGCGGGTGGCGCATCCTAACGCGCCCGTGCTCTCTCTGCCACGGCGGGTGCTCAGTCGGCGGGGATTTTTTCCGCGTCGGCGGGCAGGACGAGGGAGGCGCCGTCGGCGAGCGCGCGGCGGGCACCGGGCCAGCCGGGCAGGGTGGCGACGGCGGTGCCGCCGGTGACGCTGACGTGCACGTCGTGATTGGCGCGAATGGTGAGGCTGATGACGCCGCCGTCGGTGCTCTCAATGCGGGCGTTGGCGCGGCGTTTGATGTCGGCGGTCTGGATGCCGTACATGTCGGCGCGGCGGGGTTCGATGCGGGCGCTGCCCTGATTGAGGGAGATGTCATGCCCGCCCTCGGCGACCACGGCGATGCTGCCGGGGCCAAGGGTGAGGAGGGCTTCACGGTCGGGCAGCCAGTAGGTGCGGCTGTCGCTCTCGCCACCGCGAAGGTCTTCGCCGACGCGCGCGGTGGGGTGATTTTCCGGCACGGTGGCGGCGGCGAGCAGCAGGGCGATCAAGCTGAGCAGCATCTCGACACGCATGGCTCAGGCCTCCAGGACGGCGGGGTTCAAAGCGCCAGCGAGCTGGCGGGCGGCGCGCTGCATGGACTCCCGTTGCTCGCGCAGGAGCTCGGCGGTGAGGCGGCTGGAGTGGGCGCGCAGGATGTCGGTGCCGAGGATGAGGATGGCCAGCGGCTCGCGCACGGCGATGTCCATGGCGGGCGCGTGATGGGGGGGGGTTGTGACGGCGTTCATGCGGGGGGAATGTGCGCCGACCTTGTTCGTGCACGGAGGGGGCGGCAATACGACTTTAGTCGTAGGCGGCGATCTTTTGATCCCCCTTTCTCCCAGACCAGGCGGCGTGCGTGTCAGGAGACCGTCCCAGCGCCGGTTTCCGCCTCCCATTTCCGCATTCTGATGTCGAAGAAAAAGGGCACAAACGGGAGGAGGGAGATCAGCAGCACCAGGGCGCAGCGCTGCCATGGCCAGCGGGACTGGGTCCAGACCCGCCACAAGGCCCAGCACAGCACGATGAAAAGCAGGCCGTGGACCGATCCCGCAAGACGCACGGCCAGCGGCTGGCCGGCCAGGTACTTCAGCGGCATCGCGATGCCGAGCAGCAGCAAGTAGGAGACCGCTTCGGCCAGGGCGGCGTGACGGACCATGGTGGCGGGGAGGGGCATCCCGCCTCATCACCCGGCGCGGCGGCAGCGTCAAGCCTCCTGTCTTTCGGACGGCTGGAAGAAATGACTGGTCAAGCGCGTTTTCCCGTCTCCCTTTCAGCCTATGAACGCTCCGTCCTGTTCCTCCTCCCGCCGCCGCTTTCTGCAAACTGCCGCCACCGCCGTCGCGGCGCCTTTCATTCTGCCCTCCCGTGTCTGGTCGGCCGAGACCGCTGCGAACTCGCGTTTGAACCTGGGCTTCATCGGCATGGGCAAGATGAATGGCGGACACCTGCGCAATTTTCTGTCCCGTTCCGAGGTGCAAATCACCGCCGTCTGCGACGTGGACACGAACCGCCGCGAGCACGCGCAACAGACTGTGAACGAAAGCTACGCGAAAGACGCCGCCACTGCCTCCTACAAGGGCTGCGACGCGTACAACGAGTTTGAAAAAATCCTCGAGCGCAAGGACATCGACGCCGTCGTCATCGCCACGCCGGATCATTGGCACGCCTTCATCGCCATCGCCGCCGTGCGCGCTGGCAAGGACGTGTATTGCGAGAAGCCGCTGACCCACAACATCCACGAGGCGCTCGCGCTCACGCAGGCGGTTCGGGAGAGCGGCCGCATCCTGCAGACCGGTTCCCAGCAGCGTTCCTCGAAGGAGTTTCGCGTCGCCGCCGAGTTGGTCCGCAACGGGATCATCGGCAAGGTGCGGCGGGTGGAGACCTCCTTTGGCGATCCCGCGCCGGCCTACAATCTGCCGACCGAGGAGATGGAGCCGGGATTGGATTGGGATCGCTGGTGCGGTCCGGGTCCGCTCGTGGGTTACAACTCCGAGCTCAGTCCGCGCGGTTTGCACACGCACTTTCCGCATTGGCGCAAAACTCGCGAGTTCGGCGGCGGCATGATCACGGACTGGGGCGCGCACCATATTGACATCGCGCAATGGGGTCTCGACGAGGACGGGAACGGGCCGGTGGAAGTGCGCGCGCCGGAGGACTGGCAGAACGCCAAGCGCGGCGCCACGCTCGTCTATGCCGGTGGCATCCCGCTCACCCATGTCGATGGCAAAGGCGTCTCGTTTTACGGCGAGAATGGCGAGGTCCACGTCAACCGCGGCAAGTTCGAGTTCATCCTCGACGGCAAGACCGTGCACAAGTTCTGGGACAAGGAGACGGACAAGGGCACCTCGCTTGACCGGGAGGTGATCCTGACCGAACGCGAGTTCCTGGCGGACGCCAAAGTGAAGCTCTACAACTCGCCGAACCATCACGAGGACTGGCTCAATTGCCTCAAAACCCGCGAGAAACCGATTGCGGATGTCGCCATTGGCGCCAGCACGGTGATCTCCTGCCACCTCATGAACTTCGCCTACTGGCACGGCGCCACTCTCGGCTGGGATCCGAAGGCCCACCAATTCACCCAGGGCGGCGATCCAAAGTGGCTCACCCGCGATTACCGCGGCGATTGGAAGGTCTGATCAAAGCCGCGTGCTTGACAGCAGGAGGCGCCGCGAAGACATAGCCACGCAATGTCTCCGGTGATTCCTGAAAACCTTGCTGCCCGGTTGCGGGCGGAAGCGGAAGCGCGCGCGCCGCAAGCGCTGGCATGGCTGCGGGAGCTGGTCGCGGCGAACAGTTTCACCGCCAACCCGGCGGGCGTGGCGGAGCAGGCGCGGTTGACCGCGGCGGGTTTTGTGGGGCTGGGTTTCGTTGCCGAGATGGTGCCGGCTTTGAACCCGGCGCACGGGCCGCATTTGTTTCTGCGCCGCCGATCACCGTCACTGCCAGCGGACACGCGGCCGGTGGTGCTGGTGACGCATCTCGACACCGTGTTTCCGCCGGAGGAGGAGGCGCTTCAGGCGTTTCACTGGCGGGAGGCGCCGGAGGAGGATCGCATCTACGGGCCGGGAACCGTGGACAACAAGGGCGGCACGGTTTTGATCTGGCTGATGCTGGAGGTGCTGCGCGCCGGCGCGCCGGCGGGATTCGAGGGGGTGGATTTTCTCATCGCCGCCAACGCCGCAGAGGAGGTGATTGGCTCGGATTTCGCGGACCGGGTCAGAGAACGCTGCCCACAGGGAGCGCGGGCGGTGCTGGTGTTTGAGGGCGGGCCGGTGGAAGAGGGACGGCATCATCTGGTGACGGCGCGCAAAGGCCGCCTGGAGTATCGGCTCGCTTGTTTTGGCCGCGCCGCGCACGCGGGTAGCGCGCATCAGGACGGCATCAACGCCGTGCTCGGTCTGGCCTCGGTGCTGCCGAAGGTGGCGGCGCTCGCGGATCCGGAGCGGGAGTTGTCGGTCAATGTGGCGTCCATGCAAGGCGGCACGGTGCTGAACCGGGTGCCGCATCACGCCACGGCGGAGCTGGAGATGCGCGCCTATGACCCAGGCGTGCTGGACGTGGCGGAGCATGCTTTGCTGGCGCTGGCCGGGGAGCTTGAAAACGGCGCGCGACTGCAGGTGACCTGCCTGGGGCGCACGCCGCCCTGGCCAGGCGGCGCGGGCAGTGGCGGGTTGCTGGCGCATTGGGAAGCGGCGGCGGCGGCGCTGGACCTGATGATTGTGGAGAAAAAGCGCGGCGGTTTGAGCGACGCGAACTACCTGCGTGACCTCGGGCCGACCCTCGACGCGCTCGGTCCATTTGGCGGCAACGCGCATTGCTCGGAGTGGGACCCGGCGCTCGGGAAAGTGCCGGAGTATGCGCATCCGTCCTCGTTTGCACCGAAAGCGGCGCTCAACGCGCTGGCTTTGGCGCGCCTATTGTGGTCGCCGCCCGGAGAGCGACCGCTAACTTAACGCCTCCTGGCGCGCCCAGGCATCGGCGGCGAGCAGGTCTTCCAGCGTCGGATGCGCGGTGACGTGGTGCGCGTTCATCACGCGTTCGACGGTGCGCCAGATCGAGGGGAAAGAGGCGCGCTCCTGCAGGAAGGCGGCGACGGCGACTTCGTTGGCGGCATTCAACACCGCGGGCAGGGTGCCGCCGGTCTCGCCCGCGTGACGGGCGAGGTCGAGCGCGGGAAAGTCGGCGCGGCGCGGCGCTTCAAAGGTGAGGCTGGCGAGTTGGGCGAAGTCGAGCGGGGCGAGGTCATTTGGGACGCGGTCAGGCCAGGTGACGGCGTATTGAATGGGGAAACACATGTCGCTGTGGCTGAGCTGGGCGAGCACGCTGCGGTCCTCAAACTCGACCATGCTGTGGACGATGCTTTGCGGATGCACGACGACTTCGATGCGGCGCATCGGCACGTCGAAGAGCCACATGGCCTCGATCATTTCCAGGCCTTTGTTGAAGAGGGTGGCGGAGTCGATGGTGATTTTGCGGCCCATGTCCCAGGTGGGATGTTTCAATGCCTGGGCCACGGTGACGCGCTCCAACTCCGCCGCAGGCAGGGTGCGGAAGGGGCCGCCGCTGGCGGTGAGCAGGAGGCGGCGCAGGGGGTTGTCGCCATGGCCTTCGAGGCATTGGAAGATGGCGTTGTGCTCGCTGTCCACCGGCAGGATGCGCACGCCTTTTTTCTTCGCGGCGGTGGTGACGGCCTCGCCCGCCATGACGAGAATTTCCTTGCTGGCGACCGCGAGGTCCATGCCGCGCTCGATGGAGGCAAGGGCGGGCGCCAGCCCGGCGGTGCCGACGATGGCGACGAGCACCATGTCCGCCTGCACGGCGTGGACGAGGTCGATCAATCCGGCGGCGCCGCTGTAAACGTGAACGTCGGCGGGCAGTTCGGCGCGGGCGCGAGCGGCGGCGGCTTCGTCAAACAGGGCGAGGTGACGCACGCCCGTCTCCCGGATCTGGGCGAGCGCGGCCTCGACACTGGAATGCGCCGCCAATCCGGTGATCTCCATGCGCTCCGGCATGGCGCGCGCGACCTTCAAGGCGGAGGCGCCGATGGAACCAGTGGAGCCGAGGAGGAGGACTTTTTTGCGGGGCATGGGGGTGCGTGATCAGTAATCAGTAGTGAGTAGTGGTTGCGAACTCTATGCGCTTTGGCCTTTGCACTCCGCCATTAGAGTGAAATCACGGTGAGATAAAAATAGAACACGGGCGCGGTGAAGAGGAGGGAGTCGGTGAGGTCGAGGATGCCGCCGATGCCGGGCAGGGAGTGGCCGGAGTCCTTGATGGCGATGCAGCGTTTGATGACGGACTCGGCGAGGTCGCCGGAGATGCCGGTGAGGCAGAGCAGGGGAGCGAGGATGAGGCCGTGAGTCCAGGTGAGCGGCTCCAGTTTGTGGGGGATGAGAATGAGCAAGGAGACAGCTCCGGCAAAAGCGCCGACAAAGGCGCCGACGAAACCTTCCCAGGATTTCGCCGGGCTGATGTGCGGGATCATTTTGTGTTTGCCGAGGAGCACACCGAAGGCATAGGCGCCCATGTCGGAGAACTTGGTGACCATGACCAGGAAGAGCACGAGGAAGATGCCGCCCGGCTGGCCCTGCTGCTGATGGAAGTACAACAAGCGCAGCAGGAAGCCGTAAAAGATGACAGTGTAAACGACACCGAAGAGAGTGGCAAAGATGCGCTGCAGGGTGACAATGCCTTCGAGCTGGTGGCGGTAGCAGAGCACGAAGGCGCCCTGCACGCTGATGGTGAGGGCGGCGAGGTCCAGCCACATCGGCGGCTGGCCTTTGCGCGCGAGCACCCAGCAACTGACCGCCACCCAATAAGCCAGCGTGATGGCCAGCCCGAGCGCCGGGAAGGAGCGGTGGGAGTCGCCGCGCAGCAGGCGGAAATACTCGACCGAGCCGAAGACACCAAAGAAGGCGGTGACGGCCAGCAGCAGCCAGTCCTGCTTCCATTTGAAGGCGGCGATGAGCACGGCCCAGAGAATGAGCGTGCTGGTGAGCCGGCTGGCAAAGGCCTTGCGCTTGGTGCCGGGCTGGCTTTCCGTCTTGGATGCGGGCGGGGCGGCGCTGAGATCGGACATGGCGTCGGGGAAGAAAAATTCAGGCGCCGGCCGCGGCGGCGCGCAAGCGGCCGTTCAACTCGTGGAAGCGCGCCTCCAACTCTGCCAGAGAGGCGATGCGGTCTTCCAGGTTTTTTTCGCGCGCGCGCGTGATTTCCACGGCGGTATTCAACAGGCCCTCGAACGGGGCGAAGGCGGCCTCGACATCCTGGTTGACGTGCTCGGTGAGCAGTTCGTGCAGGCGGTTTGCGGAGCCTTCGAGTTTTTCGATCAACTGCCGCTTGGTGGCGTTGAGGACGACCTTGGTGAGGATGTAAAAAGCCAGCAGGCAGAGCAGGCCGGAGACGGTGACGGCCGCCGCCGAGCGCCAGCCGTCGAAGTAAAAGCAGGCAAAGGCGCCAATGATGACCGGAGCTGTCAGGCGCGGCACCATGCGGGCGCGGCGCGCGGCTTTGCGCAGCCCGGGCTCAATGGTTTCGTCGAGGTGCAGACCAATGACAAAACGCCGGATGGCGCCGCCCACGCGGCCGGTGAAGTGGCGCCGCAGGTCCTGGCGGGCCTCGTTTGAAGCGGGTTCCAACGCGGGCACGCCCGCAGGCAGGGAAGAGGCGCCTCTGACCAGCAGGAAGCGCTCGAATTGCCGCACGTCCTCGTCGAGGATCAGGGCCACCTGGCGCCAGCGGTCGCTGTTGTGATGCTGCAAGTCCAGGTAGAGACGATGATCGAGGCTGGGTTGCTGCCGGTTGCGATCCTCCTCCTCGTCGTCCGCTTCGTCATCCCCCTCCGCATCCGGAGGCGGGCCATGAAACGCGCGCCGGGTGCTCAGCGTCTCCGCCGCGAGATTGGCGACGCGGATGGCGGATTCGTGGTAGTCGCGTTCGGTGGCGTTGATGGCCGGACGGATTTTTTGCAGTGTGCGCTCGATTTGCAATTCACGCTCGGTGGCGAGTTCCTGGACCTGAGTCGAGCGGCGCTGTGCCGCCTCGTGGGATTCCAGCAGCCGCTCTTTGACGCGGCCCAGGCTTTTTTTGACCAGGTTCAGGGCTCCAATCAGCTTGGCGTGGCGGGCGTCAGTGCCGGTGACCGAGGCGGAAATGTGCTTCTCCAGCGGAGCGAACCCGCCTGTCGTGCGCGCGGCGTCGGTGGGATGGCCGCGCGCTTCGATGACGGTTTTGGCGGAGACGGGAAAGATCGGGAACTCGCAGCCGAAGCGCTGGCGGCAGAGCTGCCGCATGTAGTCGGTGATGACTTGCACCTCGTCATGGGTGCGCAGGTCGCACTGCTGGAGCACGAAGATGACGTTGCGCAGCCACTCGCGGTGGACGCGCTCGAGAAACTGCCAGGCGGAGGCGCCCCAGGGATTGGTGGCGGAAAAAACAAAGATCACCAAGTCGGCGGCGGGAATGAAACGCTCGGTGATCTGTTGGTGCTCGTCCTGAATCGAGTTGGTGCCCGGTGTGTCCACGATGTGGAAGTCCCGCAGGAACTCGCAGGGAATATGGACCTCGTCGAGAGTCGGCGTCACCGGCACCGTGGCCTGCGTTTCGCCGTGCTTGAAAAAGAGAATTTTGTCGGTGGTCGGGACGATGCCGGAGGGGGAGAATTCCCGTCCGAAGAGAGCGTTGAGAAAGCTGGACTTGCCCACATTGACCTCGCCGACCACGACGAAGACAAAGGGCTCGGTGAGGGAGGCGCGGACGTTGTCCAGCACCATCAACTCCTCGACGCCGGTGCCCAGCATTTCCGCCTGGTCGCGCAGAAGGCCTATCGATTCCGAAAGGCTGTCACGGAGTTGGAAGTAGGCGTCGCCGATCATGCTGCTGGCGGGCGTCCCACGGGCCGGGCCCCTGGCACGGTCATGGCTGGAAGGGGGCGGGGTCAGCGCCGGCGACGCGGGCGGGCGTCATCAGCACACCGAGCGGAACGGAGGCTTTTTCGATGTTCATCAACTGGCTGACGGTGACAAAGCGGTAACCCTTGGCCAGCAGTTGGTCAAAGGTGGCCGGCATGGCGTCGATGGTGGGCGCGTGAATGTCATGCGCGAGCAGGATGGCGCCGGGATGCGCGGCGTTGACGATGCGGCTGGTCACCACGGACACGCCGGGTTTGCGCCAGTCCTGCGGATCGACGCTCCACATGATCGTGGGGTAGCCGAACTCCCTGAACATCAGCTCCTTGACACGCTGGTTGATGGCTCCATAGGGCGGACGAATCGTTTGCGGGCGGTGGCCAGTGGCTTCAAAGACGGCGTCTGAGGACATTTTCAGCTCGCGCCGGATTTGCTCGTCCGACATGCTGGTGAGGCTGCCGTGGGTCCAGGTGTGGTTGCCGATTTCATGCCCCTCGGAGATGATCTGGCGGACGATGCTCGGATAGGCTTTGGCGTTTTTACCGACGAGATAAAAGGTCGCCTTGATGTTGCGGTCGCGCAGGATTTTGAGCAGGCGCGGCGTGTTGGAGGGATGCGGGCCGTCGTCAAAGGTCATGGCGACGACCTTTTGATCCGTCTTGATGGAGTTGTAAGTGAGACGTGCCCCTGCCGGCGGCACGGAGGGCAGGGAGGAGGGCTCGTTCAAACGCCGGGCCATCGGATTCGGTCGCGGCTCAGCATAACCTGGAGGCGGCTGGGAAGGACGTTGCACTTGTCCCGCATAACTATCGGGCCGGGGTGCCTGGGTGTTGCTGGTACAGCCCGATTGGGTGCTGACCATGATGCCGAACCAGAGACTTAAGTACATGCGAGGGAATTTCACGGGCGGAGAGTAAAGGCTGACATTGGTTAGGGAAAGTCTGAATTTTCAAAAACTAAAGAAAAGCGATAAGGCAAGGCGAATCCTGGTGGGCATCGCTCCACGCAGCCGGGTTGTGTGTCTCGCCCCATCCGTTGCGGTGATTTGGCTTTTCGCATCTCTGTTTGGGGCAAATCAACGGGCTGAGCAGAAAAGTTCGGGGGTCGTTCCTCCCGGATAAGGCAGGCTTTCACTGCGGCGCGTGCGGGCCTGCGGAAGACAGTGAGGGGGTGCCTTGAGGCGGTCCGGGGACTGGGGTTGGGTGCGCTGCTTCCGCTGCGCTGCCAACTTGACAGGTGCCTTGTCAAACACCGCGTTTTTTCCTCGCAATGAGGCTGGGGATTCAGGTATGAACATGAATGGCCGCGGCGATGTCGGTCCTTAGCAATGACTCCGTTATTCTTTCCCTCTTCCTTGACGCGTGCCGGCATACTGAAGCCGGCGGTTTCCATGCCGTCGTTGGCGGCGCTGCTGCTGCTATGCCTGGGGACAAGTCCGGTGCGCGCGGTGCTGCCGGACGCGCTGCGGCTCTCCCCCAAGAATGCGCAGGCGGGAGAGGCGGCAGGGGCGGTGGCGGCGGGATTCGGGCGGGTGGCGTTGGGATCGCCAGCGGCGGTCAATCCGGGGACGAATGTGGCGACGGGCGCGGTCTATCTTTTCGACGCGAGAACGGGCCGGGAACTGGCGACGATCTTCCCCCCCGCGGCGGAGGCGAATGCGGGGATGGAGTTCGGTTTTGCGGTGGCGATCAGCGGGAATCTGCTGGTGGTGGGAGCTCCGGGCACGGACAACCGCGGAGCGGGTTTTGTGTATGACCTGCGCACGGGCAAGCTGCTGGGTGGCAAGCTGCAGTCGGTGTTCTTTCAGGTGAATGACCGCATGGGCGAGGCGGTGGCCATCGACGGCGACCGGGTGGCGCTGGCGTCACCGGTCGCCACCGGGTTCGCGGAGAACGCGGCGGTGGCCGCGGGACTGGTTTACGTGCGTGAGTTGGGCAGCGGCGTGGAGACATTGGTGTCTCCTGATTCGGCGAATCTGCCGGGAGCGACGCCGGGGGCGGCGGGTGATGGCTTCGGCACGGCGTTGGCGTTGCGCGGGGACTTGCTGGTGGTGGGGGCGCCGGGGGCGCAGGTGGGCGCGGATGCCGGAGCGGGCCGGGTGTATGTGGCAAGCCTGAATGCGGGAGGAGTGGCGGTGCTGGTGACGGAGGTGGAGAATCCGCATGTGGCGGACGGGGCGGAGGATGGGACGGGGGATGGCTTCGGGTCGGCGCTGGCGCTGGGCGGCCGGCATCTGGTGGTGGGAGCGCCGGAAAACGAAGGGCAGCGGGGGGTGGCGCATGTGTTTGACGCGTCGCGGCCGGGCGAGATGACGTACTGGAATGTGGTGAACGGGGTCGGTATAGGGGACCGGTTGGGAGAGGCGGTGGCGACGGCAGGCAACTTGGTGCTGATGTCGTCCGGGGGGCGTTTTGTGTTTGGCTACCTTCTGCAAGGGCCCTTCCAGGGCTCGCTGGCGTGGAGCACGCTGGAAGTGGCGGCGGACGGTTACGGGCGGCAACTGGCCTTGGCGGACGATTTGCTGGTGGTGGCGGCCCCGGGTTGGGATGGTGTGGCGGGAAGCGACACGGGATCGGCGGTGCTGCACAGCGCGCAGCAGTTGGCGTGTCCGGATTTCTTTCCCTTGGCGATCACGCGCAACGCGGCGCACGGGACGAGCGGGGATGTGTACGCGGATTTTCCGGAAGTGGTGTGCCATCTGGGCGGGACCGCGCTGGAGTCGGGCACGCCGTTGTTCACGGGACGGCTGCAGAAGCCGCTGGTGACGGGCGCCACAGGCGGAGTATGGGCTTACGACGCGGCACAAGCGGCAGTGCCGCTGCTGGGGACGACGAACCCGCTGGCGCGGACGATCTCACGTCCGGTGGGGAACATGACGGGACAATGGTGGTGGCGCGGGCAGCAGTCGGGGCCGAGTTTGCCGAATTTCTTCTCCACGGACGGGTTGGGGGTGACGGCGGAACTGCACAATGGCAGCGGATTGCTGTGGGGGGTGAACCGGCCGATCAAGGCGGCGGACGAACTGCGGGTGGATGACACGGTGGCGGACCGCGCGCTGGTGACGCTGCGGCTGAAGACAGGCGGCGACGTGAACAAGGACAATGACTCGGGGATCTATGATTTCTCCGGCGCGCCAGCGGGGCAAAGTTTTTTGGTGCGGGAAGGGGATCCGGCGGGACCTGCCAATGTGGCAGTGGGGGAACTGGCGCCGCGCGTGTCGCTCAACACGGGAGTGGTGAGCTTCGCCTGCGCGCTGCAAGGGCCGGGGACAAGCGCGCAAACCAATCAGGCGGTGTTTTACAACGGCGCGCTGGTGGCGCGCCGGGGGGACACGGCGCCAGAGGTGTTGGCAGCGAACGGGGCGCCTGTGGCGGCGTCGTTCGGAAGCTTCACGGGCATCACCCACGGTCCGTCTCCGGGTTGTTTGTTCCGGGCGACCTTAAACCCGGCGGTCGGGGTGGCGTCGGCGAACAACGAGGGGCTGTGGAGTGACCGCACGGGGACTCTGGGCATGGTATTACAGAAGGGGCTGCCAGCGCCGCTGCTGGGAGGAGTGATCCGGGTGAAGCGGTTGCTGGACTTTGCGCTGCTGGGCGGAGGAGATGTGCTGGTGCTGGCGCAGGTCAGCGGGCCCGGGGTGAAGGCGGCGAATGACTTGCTGCTCTACCTTGTGCGACCGGATGTGGCGGAACCGGGGAATTTTGAAATCCTGGCGCGGGAAGGGGACCGGCTGCCAGCACTGAACGGGGCGCGGCTGGGGACGATCCTGCGCCTTGAAACGGCGACGGTGGAGGCGCCGTCCGCACGCACTCACTACGGCCTGCTGTGCTCCCTGGTGAACGAGCCGGGCCGGGTGACGGCGGCGAGCAACCAAGTCTGGCTGGCGGGTGACACGGTGCCCGGCGCGCTCGATCAGCCGGCGGTGAGACGGGCGCTGCCCAAACTGCGCAAAGGGGCGGCGAGCCACTTTTACGGACCGGGCTTCGAGCGGCTGACAGGCATCGCCTTGCCGGCGGTGACACGGGACGCGTCTGGAGCGCGGCACACCGGCATGGCGCATGTGATCGATCCGCGCAGCGGCGGCTCCACGGGAGTGGTCAGTTTCCCGAACAAACGCAAAGCGGCCGGGCTGATCCTGCGCTGAAGCGGCGGCACGCGACAGACGGGCGTGCCTTGTCCTCAACGCACCGTCAAACGCCCGGCGAGGCGGCAGGCTGAGGACTGTCCGCCGCCAAAATCGTTCATCCGTCGCCTGGTGATTGAGTTTGCGTGCGGACACCGTATGCTGTGCGCCCGTTTATGAGTTTGCCTGAAATCGCTGGACACGATCTGCAAGAGCTGATCGGCAGCGGCTGTTGCGGCGCGGTGTACCGGGCGCGGTCCGCGGACGGCAGCGCGTGCGCGGTGAAGGTGTTCAGCTCGATGGCGATCAACCGCAAGGTGCTGGGCGCGGTGTCGCGCACGCTGGCGGCGATGCCGCCGCACCCCGGCATCGTGCGACCACTGGCGTATGGATTCGAGCGCAGCCCGTATTTTTGGTCGCAGCCGCTCTACGGACGGCAGGGGAAGGACAGTCACGGGCGGCCGCACTGGCAGACCGACACGCTGGAGGACTGGTGCCAGCAGGGGGTGCCGCTGCAGCGGGCTTGGGAATGGATCTACGAACTGACGCAAGCCCTGGCCTGGCTGCATCAGCACGGCATCCCGCATGGCAATCTGCGCCCCTGCAATATCCTGGTGGACGCGGCGGCGGCGCCGGCACTGCGGTTGACGGACATGGCGCAGGGCTGGGTGGGCGGCATTCATCACCTGGATCTTGGGGATCACTTTGTCTATCTCTGCCCCGAGCAGGCGGAACACCCCGAGGGAGTCTTCAGCGGGCGCGGGCCAGGTTGGGATGTGTACAGCTTTGGCGTCATCGCCTACCGCCTTCTCAACGGACGTCTGCCGCGCGCGGACGCGGCCTGGGACCAGCAGCTCGAATTCGCCCGCCGCCAGGTGACGGCAGGCCTGGCTTATCACATCGACAGTCAAAGCCTGCTGTCAGCGGTGCGGGCAGAAACGGTGTTGAACTGGCCCCAGCCCGCCGCGGACAAATGGGATGAGCGCCGGCGCGCGGTGATCGAGCGCGCGTTGAGCCTGGAGTCAGCGCGGCGCTGGACGGACATGCGGGAGGTGGCGCGCGAGTTTGAGCGCATCGAGGCCGACATCCTGCTGGAGGAAAGCCGGGCGCAAACCGGGCGCGAGCGGCAGTTGCAAGCCGGCCGGGTGCGCCGCTTGTCACGAGTGACGGCGGGGCTGACAGCGGTGCTGACGGTGGCGACGGGTTACGCCGCGTACACGGCCTGGCGGTTGTGGGAGGCGGAGCGCGTGATCGCGGCCAGTGGCGCGGCGCACGCAGACGCGTTGCGCGGACAGGAGCAGAAGGCGACGGCTGAAATCCGCCAGCGGGAGGAGCGTCTGACAGCGCTGACCATGGAGCGCGACGCCGCGCGGGCTGCACGGCAGCAGACGGAAAAGAACCTGCGCCACGCGCAGGCGGCGGTGGACCAGTTTTTGACGCAGCTCCTGCAAACCCCGGCGGGCAACGAGGCGGAGATGGCGTTTTCCGAGGCGCAATTGCAAGACGCGCTGGTCTTTTGCCAAAAGGCGCTCGCGGAATTGGAGAAGGAACCGAAGGCCGGCGCGGAACGGGCGCGCATGCTCGGCAACCTGGGGCGCATCCACTTGCGTCTGCGTCAGGACGCGGAGGCGGAGACGGCGTTGGAAAAGGCGCGGCAGGAAGGCGCGCGGCTTGTCGCCGAGGGCGCCGAAAACAAAGCGCTGCACCAGCAATGGCTGGGACGCTACGGTTTGCTGCTGGCGGAGATTCACCAGCGCCGGGGTGCCAGCGCCAGCGCCAACCGCCTGCTGGAGGAATCCGCGCCTCGCTTGCAGGAGGGGCTGGCCGCCGATCCGGAGAACGAACTGGCCCGGCTGGAATGCGCCCGCGCCTGGCTGGACCTGGGCGGGCGCGGCCTCGAGCGCGGTGACACGGTGGCGGCGCGGGCGGCGCTCTCCAAGGTGGGCGAGGTCTTTGCCGCTGACAAGGAAGCAGGCACGGAGGCGGCCTTTCTCCAGGCGCGCGGACTGTTCCTGCTCGGTCAGGTCACGCGCGAGGAGGGACGTGTGGAGGAGGCGCTCAATCAGATGATCGACGCGGTGCGCGCGATGGGGGAGTTGGTGATGGAAAGCACCCCGCGCAATCAGGAGCAGGCCGTGGCTCTGGCGGAAGCGTACACCGTGCTCGCCGAACTTGTCGGCCAGCATTTCAACGGCAGCGACGCGCTCGCCGCGCACCAGCAAGCGGTGCCCATCCTGCTCGAATTGAACCGCCTGCTGCCGGAGTGGGCGGAGGTCAAATACCTGCTCGCCCGCAACAACGGCGCCATCGCGCAGCTTGAGCGCGATCTCGGCCAGTCTGCGGAGGCAACCCGCAAAAAACAGGATGCCATCGAACTCATCAACGAGGTGCTGGCGGACGCGCCGGAGCATCCGCGTTATCTCTTTTTGCAGGCCCGGCTGCGCGGCGAGTACGCTGGTTTCCTCGCCGACTCTGGCAAGTCCAACGAGGCCGTGGCGATGGCGAAGCTGGCGGTGGCGACCCTGGAGGCCTTGCTGACCAGACATCCCGCGCCCTCCGGCCAGCCGCTGCCGCCGGATCGCCGTGACTGGGAGGTGCAACTGGCACAAGTCTGTGGCATCATGGGGCACGCCAGCCAGAAAGCCGGCATGAAGGAGGCCGCGCGCAGTGCCTTCACCAAGGCCGCCGAGCACTGGCGGCACCTGGTCGAGGCGGGTCGTCAGGATGAGGTGATCAAGCAGGGGCTGGCCTGGACGGAGGACCGGCTGCAAAAGCTGAAGTAAGCCGCCGCGCGGAAAGCGCTTGCTGGACGCGAAATCAGGTGGCACATGTCGCTTCCGGCTCAGCGCGAGCCCGGCCCATGCACCCGTAGTTCAACGGATAGAACAGCGGTTTCCGGAACCGTCGATACTGGTTCGATTCCAGTCGGGTGTACCACGGCCAGCGGGGCTGGCTTGTTACTGAGGCTCGCGGCCGGTGGCCTCGATGAATTGCTGGCGCAGGCTGTCATAGGCGGCCTGCCATTGGTCCACGACGCGCTGGTACTCGACGACCTGCCTCTCCAACAATTGTAGCCGGTGGAGCAGAGCGGGGTCACTCGCGTTGTGATTGGCGTATTGCGTGCCGACGAAGGTGGTCTCGGCGCTGCGGGTATGATGCGGACTGGCCTTGAAAAAGGGCAGGTTGGCGAGGCGGTCCTCAAGGCCGGTGCGGCAGTTGATGAGCATCACGGACTCGTCGATCTCCCCGGTGGCGAGGAATTCCTGGATGGTGCCGACGTTGGTGGGGCCGTAGAGGTAGCTGTCGGGCATTTCGATCAACCAGTCCATCTGCAACTCGTCCACCATGGGGGCGCGCAGCCAGGTTTTGTGCTCGTCTTTGGAGACTTTGTCGAGCGGGGAGATTTTCGCTTCGGCGGCCCAGGAGAGCAGGGTGTCCTGATCGACGGGGCCATACACCTGCCGGTCAGATGATTTCAAAAGGTACCATTGAGTGTCTGGCATATGACGCTGTTTATATCCAACCGGGTGAGCGGAGCCAAGACAATTCGCCAATTCACGCTCAATCGCGCGGCTTTTCTTTTGAGGCAGGGGTGCGGAACGCAGGGGCGGCGCATCCAACTCAATCCTGAACGCCGACGAGCTTGGGCTCCCCAGGCCGCGTGCTCATCCCGCCTGGGCGTCGGCGGATTTTTTGATGCTGGCCTGGACGGCGCTGATTTTGAGATTGACGCGCTGGCGCTTGAGGAAGTAGCTGACTTCGTCGTAACCGGCCTCCTGGAGGTGGCTGAGCGCGGTCATGAAATGCTCGCCGACGCGGTGCGGGCGGTGGGCGTCGGAGCCGATGACGACGGGGATGTTGCGCTCAGCCAGCATGCGCAGCATTTCCAGGCCGGGATTCATCTCGGAGTAGCTTTTGTTGAGGCCGGAGGTGTTGAGTTCAAGGGCGACACCGGTGGCAGCGATGCGATCCAGCGCTTTGGCGATGCTGTCTTTGACGATGGCGAGGCACCAGGAGTCAGGATGGTAGTTCTTCACCAGGTCGGGGTGGGCGAGGCAGTCGTAGAGGCCGGTCTCAGCGGATTCGGCGAGGTGGTTGAAGTAGCACTTGCGGAAGGCTTCGATGGTGCCGGTCTCGTATTTGCCGAGATACTCGCGCGCCTGCCAGTGCAGGCCGCCGAGCACGTAGTCGAACTCGGCGCGCTGATGCAGCTTCTCGATCCAGGATTCCATGCCGGGGAAAAACTCGCTTTCCAAACCGAGACGCACGTCGAGGCGGCCCTCGAAGGCTTTGGCGGCGCGGGCGACGATCGCGAGGTAGGTGTCGAATTCGGAGTCGGCCATGCGCACCGTGGGCCAGAAGCCGTCCGGCATGGGGCAGTGGCAGGTGAAAATGATGCCCTTCAAGCCGGCGCGGATGCCTTGCTCGGCGTACTCCTCTGGCTCGCCCCAGGCGTGCTTGCAGAGGGGGGTGTGCATGTGGGAGTCGTAGTACAAGGCGCTGGAGGGAGCCGCGGCGGCCTTGGGCGGCGGCGCGGCTTTGGCCGCCGTGGGTTTCGCGACGGGCTTGTTGACGGTGACGGGCTCGGCTTTGGCTGGAACCGCCTTTTTGAGCGCGGGTTTGGCGGCGGACTTGGCTGGAACCGCTTTTTTGAGGGCGGGTTTGGTGGCGGACTTGGCTGGAACCGCCTTTTTGAGCGCGGGTTTGACGGCGGGCTTCTTGGCGGCGGCCTTGGGCGCGGGCTTCACGGCCGGCTTTTTCTGGGTGGCGGCTTTTTTCGGCGCGGCCTTTTTCACCACAGGTTTGGCGGGCGCTTTCTTGCTCCTGGCCGGCGTCGCGGGACGGGCTTTGGGCTTTGCTTTGGATGCGGTGCGCGCGGGCTTGGCCGGTTTGGCTTTTGACGCCGGGGCCTTGCTTTTGCCGGATGGGGTGGATTGCCTCTTGCTCACGATCAACTCCTTGGTTGGGGTAATGACAGCCGACCGCGGCCCTCCACCGCGGTGGCCAGAATAGGGTTTGTCTCCAGGGCTGCCACGGGGCGGGCGATAGGCGGGGAGACTGGCGCGGGACGCGCTTCCGTCTGCGCAGCCAGCGTGCGTCTCTCGCGAACCGAAGGACTGCGGCGGGGCTTGAACGGGGTGCGGGTCATTTTCACAAATGCTGGAGCCGAAGGTGGGAATCGAACCCACGACCTACGCATTACGAATGCGTTGCTCTACCCCTGAGCTACTTCGGCCCGATTTGCGCATGGGTTGGAATCCTCCATTTTAGAGAACTCCCGGGCTTTGTCATTCGCTTTTTTGCGCGGAACCCGGAAAAATCAGGGTTTGCGCCCGAAAATCGGGGTCCAAGGGCCGGGGGCGGGGGCCGCCGTGCCGGCTTGCCAGGGTTATTTCCAACTGCCCCAGGCACCGCCGCCGCCGCAAAAGGCGCCGCCCAGCCGGGGATCGGCCTCCTGCTCGGGCAGGTTCCAGACGAGCAGGTGACGGCGTTCCCGCGCGGCCTTTTTGGCGCCGCGCACCAGCCGGCGGACGGCAATGCTGAGGAGGATGCCCAGCATGAGGGCGATGACGGCAATGCTGGCGGGCGGCAACGCAAAGACCGGTTGCCCGGCGGCGGCGGCGGGGGCTGGCGGCGCGGTGTCGGCACCGACTTCGGAGAGCGGCGGCAACGGCGCGCCAGCGGTCAGGGGCGCCAAGGCGGCGGGCTGGCTGCGGACCAGCTCCTTTTCCAGCCAGAAGAGGCGGATGGACAACTGCACCACGAACTCGTGAAGCTGGCTCTCCGGCTGCGAGGCGGCGGCGGCGGCGCTGAGGCAGGCCGCAAACAGGCGGGTCAGATAGGCGGCGGAGACCGCTTGATGCGCGGCGCTGGGGAGGAAAAGTCGCGCGCGCCAGGGCTCTCCCAAGGGATAGACCAGCAGCACCGCGCGGCGGTTGACGACGCTGCCGCCGCCCAGGCCTTCGAGCGTCCCGAGGGAGGCGCGCGCGGGCAATTTCTCGTCTCGGGCCAGCAGCAGGACTCGGATCGGCAGGCGCGACTCCTCGGCGTGGTATCCGAGAAAGCGGCGCAGGTCCTCGGCCTGGGTTTCGGGCAATTCCGCACCGGGATCAATCAGCAAATCCTCCGCCGGCCACCCCGCGGCGGCGGCGAGGAACTCGGGCGTGACCTCGACGATCTGCATCTCCGGCGTCGGACCTTGGCGGGCGAGCGTCTGCTCCGCCGGCCCCACCGCGGGCAGACCCTCGGGTAGAAATAGGGAGAGACCGTCCCGCAGCGAGTTCAGCCTGTCCTCCATGACCGTAGGGGGGGCGTCCGGGTAGCGCGGGGCGAGCAGGAGATTGTTCGTGCCTTGCGGAGGCAGCGGCGCGCCCTCTCCCAGGCCTGGCAGCAGCCCGCCGAGCAAAGGCGGCGCGGCCTCCAGGGACAGGCGCCGCCATTCCTCGCTGGTCCATACTGGCAGGGGCAACTCGTCGGCGATCAGCGGCCCAGGCGCCTCTTGACCGGCGGCGACGGCCAGCCAGCCGAGCAGGCTCAGAACAGCGGCGGTCGGCGGGCGTGGCTTCATGGCGCGGGGGAGGCTCACTTTCTGACGGCGGACGGTTTCGTGGCTTTCGGTGCGGACGCCTGGCGGTGCCCCTGGCGCAAGGGAGAGAAACCGTAGTCGGAGGGGGAGCCGCCGCGCGCCGGTGGCGGATCGGCCTCGACCCGGCGGCGGGAGCGTTTGCCCAGCGCGCTCAAGTGGCTGGAGAGCGCGCCCACCGCCATCCGCGCCGCCTCCGCCCATTGCGCCGCACGCAACGGCGTCGTCATTTCCGCCAGCAGATTTTCGAGGCGCCCGGCGGGCAGCAACGGCTCCAGCGCGTAGCCGAGCGCGAGGCCGTGCGTGCCGGCCACCGGATCAATCACGCAGACGATGCCAAACTCGTTGCGTTTGGCGAATTGATGGGTGGAAAACGCACCATGGTTCAGCATCCACATGCCGAGCTCCAAGGGATTGAGCTTCGGCGGCAGGGCACCGAAGTAGAGCGCCAAAAAGGACTGTGGGAACTGCCGCTCAAAGTCATCCAGCAGCACCTCCAACTGCCGCAGCTCCTCCAGGCGCAGGCAATGCGCCGGGTCCGTGATGCGCTCCAAGCGCACCCACTCGCTGCCCAGGTAAGCCCCCAAAGCCGTGTCGCTAAAGCCGCAGCGGTCGCAGAAGGCTTTCTGCGAGGCGATCGGATTCGAGCAATGCGGGCACCTCATGGCGTTGATTTTGGTTAATTTGCCATAATAATCAAAAAATCTCAATTTATTTTTAATGGCTTTCACTCTCGTTCCACAGCGCACAACCAGCGCTCGGAACCGCAACTGCCCCGCGCACCGCATTTCTTTCCCCACTCAATAGCAGCGATAGCAGCGACCCGCCCTTTTCAACCCGCCGTCCAGCGCGATGTGAACGAGATCACGGCCTGCTATGAGCGGGAGGCGAGCGCGGTCCTGGCAGACCGTTTTTTTTCAACGCGGTGCTTTGCGGGATGACCGGGTTGAAATATCTGCTCTCCGCGCCCGAGTGGCTAGATGGGGCGGAGCGGCCTTACCGCGGCTTCGGCGTGGGGTTGGGGGATGGCACGACTTGGGAGGTGTTCGCACCGCCTTGATCGTTTTCGAAAAAAAGATGCCAGGCATCCGCACCTGCGCACCAACACCGGACAACGATGCTCTGCGTTCTTGGCGTTCTTTTGCGGCGAAAGCTCAGGGCTGTTTGAAATCGCGGCGAGTGGGGGCGCTGCGCTCCCTTGCGGCACCTGCCTGCCGGGTTCGAATTTCGAGCTTCGGATTTCGGATTTCCCCGAGGTCTATTTGTTCTTGGTGGCGAATTGGCGCTGATGCTGGCGGGCGGGGACGCTGAGGGTGTAGGCGGTGCCATCGGGGTGAACGCGGCAGTGGACGGGGTGGGCGGCGCAGGCGTCGCCGAGGTCGCCGTGATTGGCGATGAGGGCGGGGTCGCTGGTGTTGTTTTCTTTGTCGTCGGGGCGCACGTTCTCGTGGACTTGATAGAGGGCTTGCAGGCCGGGGACGCTGCGCAGGGCGGCCATGGTGCTGGCGCCGGTGCCTTTGCGGGGTCCGTTGTTCATGACGGCGACGGTGGGGTCGAGGGACTGGACGAGCAGGGGGTGGTTGCTGGATTCGAGGCCGTGGTGGTTGACCTGATAAAGATCGACGACGCCGGGAAGGTTGACAGGGTGGACGAGTTTCTTTTCAACATTCCAGGTGAGGTCGCCGCCGTTGAAGAAGCGGAAGCTGCCGAAGTCGAGGAGGAGGACGAGGCTGTTGGCGTTGTCGGAGAGGTCCTCGGGTTTGTCGGGGACGGCATCGGGGTCGCGCGGGTTTGGCCGGGAATGCGCGTCGGGCGGGGCGAACTGCTGGTTGGCGGCGAGCACGCGGAGGGAGACGGGGGCGGTGCCGGGCTGCTGGCGGAGGGGGAGGGTGTCGCCGGGGGCGAGGATGACGCGTTTTTCGACCTTGGCGTTGCGGTAAGGGCGGCTGGTGAGGGTCCAGCGGGCTTGGTTGCCGCCGCGGTCGGGGATTTCGTCGGTGATGCCTTTGTCATAAAGGGTGCCGACGGGCATGAGGTCGGCGAGCTCGGCGAGGCCGCCGAAGTGATCGATGTGGAAGTGGGTGATGATGACGTGATCGATGCGGGTGAGGCCGGCGGTGGTGGTGGCGAGTTGGTGGATGCGGGCGGCGTCGCGGCCGCCGGGGTTGCCGGTGTCAATGAGAATGGACTCGCCCGCGGGGGTGACGATCAAGGTGGAGCCGCCGCCTTCGGAGTCGATCCAATGGAGGTGGAGGCCGGGGTCAGCGGCGTGGGTGGCGAGGGCGGTGAGGAGGGTGAGGAGGAGGTGGCGCATGGTAAGTGGTGAGTGGTGGCTTTGTAGCGGCGTGTCTGTGACCGCCGGACTTTGATGGGTGTGACAGCGGGAAAATAGCGACGGTCATAGACCGCCGGCACAGCTTGAACGTGGGTTCTCGAAGACAGGTGGCGTGGGGGCGGTGGCGGTGAAGTGGAGGTCGCGGCGATGGTGGCGGAGGTGGAGGCTGACGCGGGCGGCGTGCAGGAAGAGGCGGTCTTCGCCGCCGGCTTTGACGAAGGCGCGGTTCTTGGGGAAGTCGCCATAGGTGGCGTCGCCGACGATGGGAAGGTTCCTTTTGCCGCACTGGACGCGGAGCTGATGGGTGCGGCCGGTGTGGGGGGTGAGTTCGATGAGGCTGAGCAGGGGCGTGCCGGGGTAGGTGTGGAGCAGGCGGATGTCGGTGCTGGCGGTGTCGCCGTCGCGGGGGTCGTGGCGGACGCGGAGGCGGTCGCTGCGGCGCTGGACGTGGAGGCGGTCCTGCCAGGTTTCCTGACGGCGGCGGAGATGGCCGAAGACGAGGGCGAGGTAGGTTTTCTCGACGGCGCGTTCGTGGAAGCTTTTTCTGACGGCGGCGGCGAGGCCGGGCTCGGTGGCGAGGAGGACGACGCCGGAGGTGGCGGAGTCAAGCCGGTGCAGCAGATGGGCGGCACCGTTGCCATTGGGGAGAAGGTAGCTCTCGCTCTGACTGTCATAGGGGCAGGTGAGTAGGCTGCGGGGGGAGTCGGCGGGGCGGTTGGGATGGGAGAGCAGGCCGGGGGGTTTGGCGAGGGCGATGAGGCCGTCCGGGTGGTGATCGAGGATCACCACGCCGGGACCGAGCGGGAAGGCTGCGGGGGGCAGGGGCACGCGGGAAGGAGGCGCGGGCGCGCGGCCTGTCAAACGAAGGCGGTGACGCCGGGCAGGGGCAGGGGACCGGGATCGAAGCTGTCGCCCCAGGCAAGGGTGTCGGGGGCGAGGTCCTGCTTGGAGTCGAGCATTTGCTGCCAGGAGATGCGCTGGCCGGTGTAGGCGGCCTCGCGCCCGAGGATGCCGACGAGGGTGGAGAGCATCATGCGGGGGCCGTCGTTGACGGCGCGGCCTTCGCGGATGGCGGTGAAGAGGGCTTCGTGCTCGAGGTCGTACATGTTCTTTTCCTCGCCGCGGAAGCGCCAGCGCTTGGGGCCGTCAATGATGGGGGCACTGCCTCGGCCGATGACGAGGGTGCCTTTTTCACCCTGGATGATGTCGCTGGTCTCGGACTGGCAGCCTTTGATCTGGCGGCTGCCGAGGTGGCAAATGATGCCTTTGCCCCAGTCATAGGCGGCGTGGAAGTGGTCGTAGATGTTGCCGCCGACCGCGGGAATCTGGCGGCCACCGGTGCCGATGCAGGATTCGGGCGGGGTGTCGCCCATGGCCCAGCAGATTTTGTCCACGGAATGCACAGCCTGCTCGACGATGCTGTCGCCGGAGAGCCAGGAGAAGTTGTACCAGTTTTGGATCTGCCATTCGACGTCGCTCATGCCCTGGGGGCGGGCGGCGGCTTCGGCCATGGGTTTGACGGGGCTGGCGTAGTAGCTGGAGAAAATGGCGCGCACGGCGCCGATGTCGCCGTCCTGCAGGCGTTGAAAGGCCTGCTGGCGCGAGGTGCTGTAACGCCAGCAGAAGCCGGCGACCATGCACAGGTTCTTTGCCTTGGCTTTCTCGACGGCGGCCATGGCGAGGTGATAACCGACGGCATCGACCGCCATGGGTTTCTCACAGAAGGTGTGCTTGCCGGCCTCGACGGCGGCTTGCAAGTGGACGGGGCGGAAGCCGGGAGGGGAGGCGAGCAGGACGACATCGACGCCGCAGTCGATGAGTTTTTGGTAGGCGTCGAGGCCGAGGAAGCGCTTGTCGGGATCGACCTGGACGCGGTCCGGGAACTTTTCGCCAAGGGAGCGCAGGGTGGTGTCGATTTGTTTCTCAAAAACGTCCGCGACGGCGACGAGGCGGGTGTTGTAATCGGCGCCGAGGGCCTGGGCGGCGGCACCGGTGCCGCGACCGCCGCATCCGACGAGGCCGATGCGCAGGGTCTCGCTGGAGTCGGCTTTTTGCGCGGCGCGCAGGCTGCCGGCGGCGGTGAGGATGACGGGCGCGGCGGCGAGTCCGGCGGAACTGCGGGAAAGGAATCGGCGGCGGCTGAGGGGTATGCGGGCGGCGGGCATGAGGGGAGGCAGGGTAAGGCAAAGGTAATCGTCGCGCGCCAGACAAACTTTCATTTTTGCATGACGGACCGGGCGCCAGAGGCCTGGATGGACGAGCGGACAAGGCATTTGCCAAGAGCATTCTGAAAATTCGAGGGCGACCCGGCATTCCATCTGCTTGCAAGAACCCTGGTTTATTGCATTCTACCCACCCCCGTGCTGGCAGGTCGTCTTCTGGAGCGGGGGTTTTGCGACTCATGAAACACCCCTTTTACGACGAGAACATCCCCAACGAAGGCAGCCTGCATTTGATGGAGGCGGAGCGTGACGCCTGCGGTGTCGGTTTCGTGGCCAATATCCATGGCAAGCGCAGCCGGTCCATTCTGGACATGGCGATTTGCGGGGTGTGCAGCGTGCAGCATCGCGGCGCGGTGGACGCTGACCGGGTGACGGGCGACGGCGCCGGCGTGCTCACCCAGATCCCGCACGAAGTGCTGCTGCCGGAGGTGGAGAAGATGGGCCACGCCTTGGATCATCCGATGGACCTCGCCGTGGGTGTCTTTTTCCTGCCGCACGATCCGATGAAGCGGATGAACATCCACATGATGACGGAGAGCATCCTGCGCTACCGCAAAATCCGCGTGCTCGGCTGGCGGGATGTGCCGGTCAATCCGAACGAGTTGGGTGAAAAAGCGCGCCGGACGATGCCATACATCCAGCACCTGTTCCTGGAACGCCCGGAGGAAATGGGCGACCACGAGTTCGAGCGCACGCTTTATCTGGTGCGCCGGGAACTGGCCATCAAGGCGCGCGAGCAGAAGCTGACGGATTTTTACGTCGCCTCGCTTTCGCACCGCACCATTGTGTACAAGGCGCTGCTGCTGCCGTCCTCACTGGAGAAATTCTACACCGATCTCCAGGATGACAGCTACGACACCGCGCTGGCCCTGTTTCACCAGCGCTTCTCCACCAACACCTTCCCCACCTGGGCGTTGAGCCATCCTTTCCGCATGATGGCGCACAACGGGGAGATCAACACGGTGCGCGGCAACCGCAACTGGCTGGCCAGCCGCACCAGCGACTTCGAGCACGAGTTCTGGGCCAATGAGGAGCATCTGCTCAAGCGCCTGCTCGATGTCAACACCTCCGACTCCGCCAGCCTTGACCAGGCGCTGGAGCTGCTCGTCCTGAGCGGGCGCAGCCTGACTCATGCGATGGCCATGCTGGTGCCCAGCGCCTACGGCATCGACCCGACAACCTCGCCGGAGTTGAAAGCCTTTTATGAGTTCCACGAATGCTTCAGCGAGCCCTGGGACGGCCCCGCCGCCCTGGTCTTTACTGATGGCAGCCGTGTCGCCGCCAGCCTCGACCGCAACGGCCTGCGCCCGAGCCGTTGGAAACTGACCGAGGACGGGGTCTTCGCGCTCGGCTCGGAGGTCGGCATCATTCATCTCGATGATGCCAAAGTCATCCGCAAAGGCCGGCTGGCGCCCGGTGAAATCCTGGAGGTGGACACGCATAAAGGCGTGGTCCGCTTCAACGAGGAGATCAAAGCCGAACTCGCCGCCCGCCGTCCTTATGGCGAGTGGCTGCAAAACCGCACCCAGCTCACCGCCCAGGCGCCGAATCCGCCGAAGGAGGACATGGACGTGCTTGGTCTGTCGCAAAAGCAGGCCGCCTTTGGCTGGACCAAGGAGGAGATCGACATCGCCCTCACGCCCATGCTGCAAAAGGGCGAGGAGAGCGTGTACTCGATGGGCGATGACGTCGCGCTCTCCATCCTCTCCACGCGCCCGCGGCTGCTGCCCACCTACTTCAAGCAGACCTTCGCGCAGGTCACCAATCCGCCCATCGATCCCATCCGCGAGCGCGCGGTGATGAGCCTTGATGTCGTGCTCGGCTGGCAGCGCAACCTGCTCGACGAATCGCCGGACCACGCCAAGGTCGTCCACCTTACCTCGCCTTTCCTGTTTGAGAACGAGCTGGAAACGCTGAAGCAACTGCCCGACTACAAGTGCCGCACGCTCGACATCACCTGGCCCGTCGCGGAAGGTCCCGCCGGGTTGAAAGCCGCCATCGTGCGCCTTTGCCACGAGGCGGGTCGCGCCGTCGCCGAGGACATCGACATCCTCATTCTAAGCGACCGCGCCCTCGATCACGAGCGCGCCGCCATCCCGGCCTTGCTCGCCGTCGGCGCCGTGCATCAGCACCTCAACCGCAAGCAGGTGCGCATGCGCCTCAGCCTCGTGGTGGACACCGGCGAGGCGCGCGACACGCACCAGATGGCCGTGCTCTTCGGCTTCGGCGCCAGCGCGGTTTGCCCTTACCTCTCCTACGACAGCATTCAGGAAACGCTGGAGCAGGACAAAACCGCGCGCAAACCGGCGCTCGAAGGCATCGACTACAACAAGGCGCTCACCAACTACCGCAAGGCGCTCGAAAAAGGCGTGCTCAAAATCATGAGCAAGATGGGCATCTCCGTGCTCAGCAGCTACACCGGCGCGCAGATTTTCGAGGCCGTCGGCATCGGCAAGGAAGTCATCGACTTCTGCTTCTCCGGCACGCCCTCGCAGATCGCTGGCATTGGCTTCCTTGAAATTGGCGAAGAGGCCCTTGCCCGTCACGCGCTCGGCTTTGCCCAGCCTGTGCCCGACGATGGCGCCGCCGAATCGAAGCCGCTCGATCTTGGCGACCCCGGTTTCTACCGTCCGCGTCAAAAAGGGGAGATGCACGCCATCACCGGGCCGGTCATCAAAAACTTCCACACCTTCGTCAAAACCGGCGCCGCCGAGGATTACGAAAAGTACGTTGCCGCGCAGTTGGAGAACACGCCGGTGGCGTTGAAAGACCTGCTGGAGTTTGTGCCCAGCAGCGACGGCCCGATTCCGATCGAGGAAGTCGAACCCATCGAGGACATCCGCCAGCGTTTCACCACGGCGGCGATGTCCCTCGGCGCCATCTCACCCGAGGCGCACGAGGCGCTCGCCATCGCCATGAACCGCATCGGCGGCAAGTCCGACTCCGGCGAGGGCGGCGAGGATCCGAAGCGCTTCCGCCCGTATGAAAACGGCGACTGGGCGAACTCGAAGATCAAACAAGTCGCCTCTGGTCGCTTTGGTGTCACCGCCGAGTACCTGAGCAGCGCCTGGGAGCTGGAGATCAAGATGGCCCAGGGCGCCAAGCCCGGCGAGGGCGGCCAGCTTCCCGCGTTGAAGGTGAATCGTCTCATCGCCCGCCTGCGCAACACCACGCCCGGCGTCATGCTGATCAGCCCGCCGCCGCACCACGACATTTACTCCATCGAGGACCTGGCCCAGCTCATCCACGACCTCAAGGAGGTGAATCCGCGCGCCCGTGTCTGCGTGAAGCTTGTCGCCGAAGCCGGTGTCGGCACCATCGCCGCTGGTGTCGCCAAGGCGAACGCCGACATCATTCTCATCTCCGGTCATGACGGCGGCACCGGCGCCAGCCCGCTTTCCTCCATCAAGAACGCCGGTCTGCCTTGGGAACTCGGTCTTGCCGAGACCCAGCAGGTGCTCATGCTCAACGGCCTGCGCGAGCGCGTCACCCTGCGCACCGACGGCGGTTTGCGCAACGGTCGCGACATCGCCATCGCCGCCATGCTCGGCGCCGAGGAGTTCAACTTCGGCACCATCGCGCTCATCGCCCTCGGCTGCGTTTATGTGCGCCAGTGCCACTTGAACAATTGCCCGGTCGGCGTCGCCACCACCGACCCGAAATTCCGCTCCAAGTTCAAAGGCAAGCCGGAGTACGTGGTCAACTTCTTCAACAGCGTCTCCCAGGAAGTGCGCGAGATCATGGCCAAACTCGGCGTCGCGCGCATGGACGACCTCATCGGTCGCCCTGAGTTCCTCAAACAGCGGCAGGTGCCCGGTCACAAAAAGGCCAATTTGATCGACCTCAGCCGCGTGCTCAAGGACGTGGGCAAAGACCTCGGCCAGGACGCCCCGCGCATCTGTCTGATGAACCAGAACGACGGCCTCGACGCCCACCCGCTCGACGACCGCATCATTCAGAATGCCCAGTTTGCCATTCGCGACAAAGCGAAGGTGTCCCCTCTGCGCTATCGCATCAAGAACACCTTCCGCAACATTGGCACCAAGCTCAGCGGCGAGATCGCCTTCCACCACGGCAATCACGGCCTGCCCGCCGGCAGCGTCGATGTCACCTGCGAGGGCAGCGCCGGCCAGAGCTTCGGCACCTTCCTCTGCGGCGGCATCAAACTGACCCTCGTCGGCGAGGCCAACGACTACGTCGGCAAGGGTCTTTGCGGCGGTGAAATCATCATCAAGCCCAGCCCGAAAGCGCATCCCGACTTCAAAACTTGGGAGAACAGCATCCTCGGCAACACCGTGCTTTACGGCGCCACCAGTGGTCGCCTGTTCGCCGCCGGCCGCGCCGGCGAGCGCTTCTGCGTGCGCAACTCCGGCGCCACCGCCGTCGTCGAAGGCATCGGCGACCACGGCTGCGAGTACATGACCGGCGGCATCGCCGTCGTGCTTGGCGGCTTCGGCAAAAACTTCGGCGCCGGCATGAGCGGCGGTCTGGCTTACCTGCTCGATGAGGACGGCATGTTCGCCAAGCTGCACAACCCGGAGATGATCAAGGGCGGACCCGTCAGCGATCCCGAGGACGCCAACCAGTTGCAAACACTCATCAAAGAGCATTTGGAGTTGACCGGCAGCCCGCGCGCCCAGGACATCCTGGATCGTTGGGAGCACTTCCTGCCGCTGTTCGTGCGCGTCACCTCCAAAGCCGAACCCGTCGAGGTTCCGCCCGAGGAGGAGACTTTTGCCGAGCCTGCCAAAGTGTAGGGTGGGGCCATCAGTTTGACGGTCCTGCTCTGCCTGGCAGCGGCAAGGATTCCCGAATTGACACCCGCCGCCGCAAGTTCAAAGCCTGCCCATGAGGTGACGGTGGACAGTCATCAAACCCGGTCTAGACTGCAGGGGTGAGTTACCAAGTTTTTGCGCGCAAATACCGTCCCAAGACCTTCGCGGATGTCCTCGGTCAGGATCATGTGGTGCGGACCTTGCGCAATGCCATCGCGCAGAACCGTCTGGCGCACGCCTACCTGTTTGTGGGACCGCGCGGCACCGGCAAAACTTCCACGGCGCGCATTTTTGCCAAGGCCCTCAACTGTCCGGGCGGTCCGATGATCGACTTCGATCCCGATGATCCGGTGTGCCGCGAGATTGCGGAAGGCACCAGTCTCGACGTGCTGGAGATTGACGGCGCCTCCAACAACGGTGTCGAGCAGGTGCGGGAATTGCGGGAGACCGTCAAGTACGCGCCCTCCAGCGGCCGCTTCAAAATCTACTACATTGACGAGGTGCATATGCTGACGACGGCGGCCTTCAACGCGTTGCTGAAGACGCTGGAGGAGCCGCCGGAGCATGTGAAGTTCATCTTTGCCACCACCGAACCGAACAAAATCCTGCCCACCATCATCAGCCGCTGCCAGCGCTTCGATCTGCGCCGTATCCCGGCGCCGTTGATTGCCGAGCACCTGCTGCATATTGCGAAGCTGGAGGGGGTCGATCTCGATGAAAAAGCCGCCTTCGCCATCGGCAAGGGCGCGGAAGGCGGCATGCGCGACGCGCAGTCGATGCTGGACCAGTTGGTGGCTTTTTGCGGCAACCGCATCGAAGAGGCGAACGTGTTGGAAATCTTCGGGTTCACGGCGGCGGAGACGGTGGCGGAACTGGCCGGCTGCCTGCTCGCCAATGACACGGTGGGCGCGCTGCGGGTGGTGCATGAGCAGAGCGAGGCAGGCAAGGACCTGGGCCGCTTGCTTTCGGATTTGATCCAGCATGTGCGCACGCTGCTGGTCTATCAAGCCGACCCGGAGGCGGCGCTGGAGGATGCCTCGCCCGAGGTGGCGAAGATGGTGGCGGAGCAAGCGGGGCAGGGCACGGCGCGGCAGTTGTTGCGAGTGGTGGACGGCCTGGCGGAGGTGGACGCGCGCATGCGCTGGGCCACGAACAAGCGCCTGCACTTCGAACTCGGCGTCATCCAGGCGGTGCAGCTCTTTAACGAAGTCTCGCTCGACGAGGTGATCCAGGCGCTCGATCAAGGCGGACCTGCGCCTCTGCCGCGGGCAACGCCAGCGCGTCGCGCGGCGGCTCCCGCTCCCGCGCCGGCGCTGGCGGAAAAACCCAAAGCGGTCGCCGAACCGGAGCGCCCGCGTTTGCGTGCACTGATTGAGGAGGCGGCAGAAGAGGCGCCGGTGATGCAGGAAGCGCCGCGTTCTCCGGTGGCCACGCCCGCCGCGGCCAAACCGGCCGCGCCGCCGCCCGATCCTGCCGAGTTTTGGACGCGGTTTTTGACCGAGGTCAGCCGGCGCCGGCCCCTGTCTTTGCACTGGGTGAAAGTCGCCACCGTGCTCGGCCTCGAAAACGGGCGGGTGAAAATCGGCTTTCCAAAGTCGGAGGAGGCGGCTCGTGACAGCCTGATGCGCGACACCGCGCGCGCCTTCCTGGAGCAGGTGGCGGGCGAATTGCTCGGCGGCGCCTGCAAGATCGAAATGGTGCTCGACGAGGCATTGCAAGCGCCGGACTTGAGCGGGTTGAATCTGGACTTTGGCGGGCAGGAGCCGCCGTCCGCAACACCTGTGGAGGCGGGCCGCGTGGCCGCGGCAGAGGCGTCCGCGTCCGCCGCGCCCCAAACCGCCGACGATTTCTACAACGACCCGCTGATCCAGCAGGCGGTGGAGCGCTTCAAGCTGACGTTGATCGACTCCCCCTCTTCGTAAATCGCGCGCCCGCCTGTCATGCGTCCTCACGACCATCCGCGTCCATCGGGCAGCCGCCAGCGACGCATCTCCGGCGCGCTGGTGACACCGCGCAAAAGCCTGGGGCAAAACTTCCTGCAAGACGAGGAATTGGCGCGCTGGATCGCGGCTCAAATCGAACCGGAACAGGCGGATTTGTTGATCGAGGCCGGGCCGGGCTTGCGCGCCTTGACGCGCCATCTGGAGGGGCGTCCCCGCCACCTGCTGCTGGTGGAAAAAGACCGCGAGATCGCCTCCCGTCTGCGCGCGCACTATTGCGGCCAAACCGGCGTGGAAGTGCTGGAGGCGGACGCCACCCAGTTCGATCTGCGCCCCTGGTACTCGCATGGGGAGGTGCGCTTCATCGGCAACCTGCCGTACTCGGTGGGCGGTGAAATCTTGCGGCACCTGCTGACCCCGCCGACTCCGGTGCGGCGGGCGGTGTTCATGCTGCAAAAAGAGGTCTGCGAGCGGCTGGCGGCACCGCCCGGCGGTCCGGGCTGCGCGGCGCTCTCGGCCCTGGTGCAGCGGGATTGGCAGGTGGAATGGCTGCGCACGGTGGGGCCGGAAGTGTTCATGCCGCGTCCAAAAGTGGACTCCGCGGTGGTGCGGTTGACACCGCGTGATCCGGCCTCGCTGCCGGTGTGCGACCGGCGGCGTTTTGAGAGCTTGGTGCGGGCTGGTTTCAGCCAGCGGCGCAAACAGCTCAAAAACCTGCTGCCGCCCGGCCCGGCTGCGTGGGGCGACCTGGCGGAAACCCTGGCGCTGCCAGAGACAATGCGCGCCGAGGAACTGACCCTGGCGCAGTGGGTGGCTTTGACCCGCTGGTTTGAGGGACGGCGGGAGGCGGACGCCGGGCAGCACGCCTCGGAGGTTTTTGACGTGGTCGATGAGCAGGATCAAGTCACCGGCCAGCGCACCCGCGGGGAGGTGCACCACTGCGGTCTGCGCCATCGCGCGGTGCATGTCTTTGTTTTCAACCGGCGGGGCGAGCTGTTCTTGCAACAACGCTCGCATTTGAAGGACGTGTCACCTTTGGCCTGGGACAGCAGCGCGGCCGGGCATCTGGACAGTGGCGAGAGCTACACGGCGGCGGCGCTGCGCGAGTTGCGGGAGGAACTTGGCATTGTCACGGCGGCAACGGAGCGAATCCTGAAATTGACGGCGGGACCGGGCACAGACAACGAGTTCGTCGAGCTGCATGTGGCCAGGCACGACGGCAAGCTGCGCTGGCCGGCGGAGGAAGTGCGGACCGGGGAGTGGTTTGCGCCGGACACGGTGACCCAATGGGTGGGGGCACGGCCCCAGGATTTTGCCCGCGGCTTTGTCACTTGCTGGCTTGCCTGGCTGGAAAATGAGCGCGGCAGGTCGGCGACGTGAAAAATTGAGTTGTGGAAAAGGGCCGCATTCGCTAGAACTAAAGAGTAATCCCGAAAATAACGCCCCTCAAAAATCATGGTTTGGAAAATTTTGTCCGGTATCGCGGCGGCCTGCTTGGCCGGCTCATCCTACTTCGCGTGGGTGAATTCCCAGCAGGTGAAGACTGAGAAAGAGTTGCTGGCCCGCGCTGAGACCAATCAACAGCAATTGCTGGACCGCAAAAAAGAGGCGGTGGAAGTGCAGCAGCGCAAAACCGATCAACTGGCCCAACTGGAGAAAGATCGTGATGACACCAAGGAGGAGGTCGTCAAAGCCACCGCCGAGGCTCAAGAAAAGGAAGCGGCGTTGGGGTTGGCCAAATCCAATCTCGACGAGGTGCAACAGCAAGTGACCGCGCTGGAGGCGAAGATCCGCGACGCGGGCGACATCCAAGCGTTGATCGACCAGATCGCCGCCTTGAAGAAGGACGAGCAGGACGCGGAGGGCGAGGTCGCCAACAAAGACCAGCAACTGGCCCAGTCTCAGCAGCGCCTGCAAAACCTGCGCGACCAAGTGCGCTCTTACGAGCAAATGGAGGAGCGCATCCGCCGCGGCATCGTGGAACCGGATTTCACCGCCCGTGTCTCCGGTGTCTTTGATCGTTGGGGGTTCGTGGTGCTCAACAAGGGCAACAATGGCGGCGTCTTCGCCAACGCGCTGCTGGATGTGAAACGCGGACAGGATGTCATCGCCAAACTTCGTGTGAAAAACGTCGAACCCGCCATCTCCGTGGCGGATGTGGTGACCGGCAGCCTCGCCGAGGGCGAAGCCATCCGCTCGGGCGACTTGGTGGTCGCCGCCCGCGATCAACCCGCCGTCTCAGGTGGCGCCAAGACGTCTTCAGGCGCCCCCCCCGCCGCCCCTGCGGAGCAACCGCAGGCCATGCCCAGCGAGCCTCCCGCGGAAATGCCTGCCAGCGATCCTTTTGGCGGCAGCGCGCCCGCTCCCGCCATGGGCAGTGATCCGTTCGGCGGCAGTTCCCCGGCCATGGACGGCTCCGCTCCTGGCACTTCGGATCCTTTTGGCGGTGCACCGGCTCCCGCCATGGACGGGGGTGCCGCGCCTGCCACCGACCCGTTTGGCTCGGCTCCCCAACCTGAGCCCCCTCCGGCCGACGGCGCCATGACCAGCGACCCGTTCGGCGGCAATTAATTTCCACAAACCGCAGACCGCTTCCAGACCCCCCTTTTTTGTCACTCCCATGATTAAAGTTCTCTTCATTCTTAGCGCTGTGCTGATGGCCGTGGCCGCTTTCTTCGCCTATCAAAACGGGCGCACTCTGGCCGCCACCCGCACTGAAAAAGCTGGCATTCACAGGGCCATCAAAACCGAGCAGGGCGTGCTTGAAGGCATGGTCGCTCAAATCAACACCACCATTGCCGATGTCACCCGCGTTCAAGGCGAGTTCGATGTCGAAAAAGAAAAGCTCAAAGGTCAAAAGCTCAAAATTGCCCAAGCCGAGAACGAGTCGAAACGGGTTCAGGAGGACCTGGACAGCAACAACACCAAATTGGCCGCGCTCAAAGAGGAGCTCGGAAAGCTGCCCCCGGACGTCAAACCCGAAACCCTTCAGGAGGACATCAACCGCATCAAACAAAACATCGCCGAACTCAAGGCCAAGGCCGATGTCAAAATCCAGGAGATTGATGCCGAGAACGCCAAGGTGGCGGCGGTGCAGCGCTCCGTGAACAACTACGCCCGCAAAAAAGAGGAGCGCCAAAAGGCCTTCGAACGCAACAGCATGACCGCCACCGTCGTCGCCGTGAATTCCGACTGGGGTTTTGTGGTGGTGGACGCGGGCGAGCCGGAAGGCATCACCCAGAGCACCAAATTGATCGTCACCCGCGGCACCCAAACCGTGGGCAAGATTAGCATCCTCTCCGTCAGCGGCGGACGCACCATCGCCAACATTCTTCCTGACACCATCACTCCCGGCTTGAGCATCACCCCTGGAGACAAAGTGATCCTGGAGAACTTGTATCAGTAGTCATTGCTTTCGGAGAACGGCAACGCCTCGGTTGACAGCTTTGCTGAGCTGGCCTCATTAATCCGCAATCATCCCCGCCAAGTATGATGTGTTCCTTGCCCCGCTTATTCACTGTGCTGCCGGTCCTCGCCGCCAGCTTGTTGCTGCCCGCTTGTGAATCCAGCGAACCAAAGCGCCGCAAAGCAGTGCCGCCGCCAATGGAGGTCAGTGGCCAGCCCTGGAACCGCCCCACCAAAGCGGAAGGCGCGGGCCGGTTCGGATCCATGGTGCCGCAAAGCCGTTGATGGCCTCGATGGCGGGAATGCGATTCGAGCCCTACCAGGAGTTTCTCGCTGAGCGCGAGGAGCTGCTTCGTCACAAGTGGTTGATGAGCGAACAGCACGGCATGGACATCGGCTTTGAAAGCGCCCTCATCGACTGGGCGCGCGCGCATCGCGCCACCTGGAGACAACAGCGCAATCAAATGCTCAGGATTGACGCCGCCGCCATCCGTGGAAGCGCCAAAACCTGAGCCGCCGCCGCGCGGATTAAACGCCCGCCACTTCCATGACGGCAGCCGCCGCGCGCCGGGCCGCGTCCGGCAGACTCAATGGCGGCGCCATGCGCGCGCGCATCGCCCGCAGCAGGCGCTGCTCATCGTCCAGCATTTTTGCGACCGCCTCCGCGGTTTCAAGCGGCGTGGTGGCGCGCAACGCGCAGTCGTATTTGAGCAGCATTTCAGCATTGCCCTCCTCCTGGCCGGGCACCACGTAATCAATCACCGCCGGTGTGCGCGCCGCCAGCACCTCGTGCAAAATGGCGCCGCCCGCCTTGCAGATCACCACATCGTGGGTGCGCAGCAATTCCGGCATCCGGTCGGTCCAGCCTAGCACCTCGAAACGATCCGGCGGCAGCGAGTCGCCAAAGCGCGTCAGCACCTGATGCAGGCGGCTGGCGTGCTTGCCGGCAGGCAAGGTCAGGCGCGCTCCTTTGAGCAAAAGCGGACGCAGCGCCGCCAGGGTCGCCGCCACATGGCGGACCGGAGTCGAAGGCAGGTAGAGCAGGCGCGCGCCCGCTTCCTTCACCCGCGCTGCGGGCATTGCATCGGCAAAACGCGGGCTGACCGGAAAACCCGTGACGCGAATCTTCTCCGCTGCCAAACCGGACTCCCGCAGCACCGCCGCCGTCTCCTCGTCCGCCACGCACCAAAGATCGCTGGCATCGATGATCCAGGAGGGATGCACAGAGACGGAGTCGGTCACAATGGTGACCAGCGGCGGCACCGCGCGGCGCGCGCGCAACGGCGCCAGCAACGTGCTGTACAATGGATAGGTGCTCACCAGGCAGCGCGGCTGCCGTTCCTCGATCAACCTCTCCAGCGCCTTTTGCAGCTTCAAGTTGAGCCAGTTGGGTTGCCGCCCGAGGTCCGACTCCGCCAGTTTCTGATACGCCAGCCGCCACAGCCCGGGAAAACGAATGATGGCAGTCTGATAAGCGCTTTGCAGCACCCGGGTCAAAGCGGGCAGGGTATCGGTGAACAAGTCCGTCACTGCCACCTCCCCGTTTTGGGACGCGCGCAGCGCCTCCGCCACCGACCGCGCGGCGGTATTGTGGCCGTCTCCAAAACCTGCGGTCAGAACTTGAATCACGGAATTACCTCCGATGGCGAGACTACAAGACAAAACAAACGAAAAAACTCTGGCGGAGTCGCGTAATTTACCGTAATTATCAATTATTCCGAAATATTGGCATTCATGAACAAGCGCCGCATCTCCTGGGGCTTCAGCCAGTTCCTGGCTGCGCTCGTTGTCGCGGCGGCGGTGCTGTTGATGATGGCGCCCTTCCGGGGCGGCAGTACTTTGACCCAAATGCGCACCGCCAGTGTGCTGCCGGTGCTCTCCACCGCCTCCATCGCGCATGGCGCCAGTTTTCAGGCTTTTCATAGCGCCGAGAGAGTAAGGGTGAGCGAGGCGCCGTTGTTCCGCTCTGCCATCTCCGCCAAGAGCCTGCAACGCCGCGAGATCATCGTTCGCAAAAGCGCGGGGCCCTTGCCCGAGCAGTTTCAAGCGCCGCGCACGCAGTGGCGTCATCTCGATCCGGCCACTCGCGCCCGGCTGGACCGTCTCGCCGCCGACTGGCAGGGCGACACCGTGGAGTTGCGCGCCACCGGCCTGCGCCGCGGCGGTCTGGCCGAGTTGGAACGCCTCAGCCGCGCCCTGCTGGCAAGCGGACTCGGCAGCGGCGCGCTGGTCATCGGCAATGGCGCGGGCAGCCGCGACGGCGCCGTGCAGGTGCGTGCGGGCGCGCCCGCTTCGGTGGAGAGCCTGACACTTTACCTGGCCGGGGACTTTTATTGGCAGGCACCGACCAGCGCGCAGTGGGAGGCATTGGACGAGGTGCTCGACTACTTGGAACTCAAAGGTGGAAAGCTCAAACTGACCGTGCCCGGAGCTGGCGAAGGCGACTTCACCCGCAGCGGGCCGGGACCGCTTTTCCCCGTGGCGGCCCTGTGGCGTGCGATGCAACCACCGGAACCCTGAACGCGGTGCGCGCGCGGCATGAGACCCTCAAAACAAGTCGAGCGCGAGATCGAGAGCGCGCACCGAATGAGTGAGCGCGCCCGAGGAGATCGAGTTCACGCCGGTGGACGCCACTTCCGCGATGCTGTCCAGCGTGATGCCGCCGCTGGCCTCCAGCCAAAGCCGGCCGGCATTGAGCTGCACCGCTTGGCGCAGTTCCGCCACGCTCATGTTGTCGAGCAGGATCAGATCGACGCCCGTCAGGGAAAGAAAATCCGCCAATTGCTCCAGTGTCGCCGCCTCAAGCTGCACGCGCATGCCCGGATGATCCTCGCGCACGCGCAGGATCGCCTCTTGCAAAACCTCCAGACCGCCGTTCGCCGCCAAGTGATTGTCCTTCACCATCACCGCGTCGTAGAGGCCCATGCGATGATTGACGCCGCCGCCGTGGCGCACCGCCTGTTTTTCCAGCAGGCGCCAGCCCGGCGTCGTCTTGCGCGTGTCCCAAACCTCAACCGGATGCGGCTTCACCGCCTCCACATAGCGCGCCGTCATCGTCGCCACACCGCAGAGACGCTGCAAAAAATTCAGCGCCGTGCGTTCCGCCGTCAGGATCGAGCGCACCCGCCCCTCGATCTCCAACAGCGTGTCGCCAGCGGCAAAATGTCCGCCGTCCGCGCAATGCACCCACAGACCCAGACCGGGATCGACCTCCTTGAAGACCGTCTCCGCCACCTCCATTCCCGACACGATGCCCGCCTCCCGTGCCACGATGCGGGCCTTGCCGCGCGCGTTTTCGTTGAGGAAGTAAGCGGAGGTCACATCGCCAGGACCGATGTCCTCGGCGAGGGCGGCGCGGATCAAATCAAGAGTCGTGTCAGACATGGGCAGGAGCGGTCGAGCATAGCGCGGGAAGCGCGCGACGCCAGCGCGGAGGTGGCGGCATGAGGCGGCGGGGAAGGGGAGCGCGCCGGTCCGCCTCGGTTCCGCGTTTGGGACCCGTGCAACCGCACCGGCCCGCCTCGCTCTGGTCCTGGTGGAAAGGCGTGCTGCTGCGGCTGGCGGCGGGCATTGCCCTGCTCGGCGTCCTCACTGTCGCGCTCGTGCTCGGCGTGTACAGCCAGATCGCCAAGAGCTACGACCTCGCCGAACTCGGCGAAATGCCGGAGCGCACCGTCGTGCTCGACAGCAAAGGCCAGGTGCTTGGCCGTCTGCATGGCGAGGACCGCATCGTCATCTCGCTCGCCGAGGTCTCCCCCTGGTTCATCAAAGCCCTGCTCGCGCGTGAGGACACCCGCTTTTACCGCCACTCCGGCATTGATTACCTCGGCGTCGCGCGCGCCACCCTGCGCAACCTGCGCGAGCGCCGCGTCGTGCAGGGTGCCAGCACGCTCACCATGCAGCTCGCCCGCAACAGCTACCCCGACCTCGACGACCGCAGCTTCCATCGCAAAATTTTGGAGATGATGCTCGCCCGCCGCATCGAAAAGACTGCCTCCAAGGACCAGATCCTCGAGCACTACGTCAACCGCATCTTTTTCGGTCCCGGTCTCTGGGGCATCCAGCGCGCCAGCCAGGTTTACTTTGGCAAGCACGCCTCCCAGCTCAGCTTGAGCGAGGCCGCCCTCATCGCCGGCATCATTCGCAGCCCCTCCCGTTTCTCCCCCTTTCGCAACTACGACGGCGCCCTGCGCGAGCGCAACGACGTCCTCCAGCGACTCCTGCAACTGCGCGCCATTACCCCTGAGCAGGAGCTCGCCGCGCGCTACGAGGAGATCATCCTGCGCGCCCCTCCCGTCTTTCAAAACCAGGGCGGTTACGCTCTCGACGCCGTCCGCCGCGACCTCGATCTCATCCTTGAGGAAAAAGACCTGCGCGAGGGCGGCCTGCAAGTCGTCACCACCCTCGACAAAGACCTCCTCGACACCGCCGAGGCCGCGCTCGACAAACGCCTGCGCGAAGTCGAGAGCCTGCCCGGCTACCGCCACCCCGCCAAGGCCGCCTTCGACACCGCCTGGGACATGATCAGCAACACCGTCGAGACCCCCTACCTCCAGGGCGCCGTCACCGTGCTCGACAACCTCACCGGCGGCATCCGCGTCCTCGTCGGCGGGCGTGATTACCGGCAGAGCAAATTCAACCGCGCCACGCACGGCGCCCGCCAGATCGGCTCCACCGTCAAACCCTTCGTCTATGCCGCCGGCATCGAGGCCGGCTGGCTGCCCGGCACCCTCGTCAGTGACGACCCCCTCCAGCCCGGCGAGATTTACGGCGCCGCCACCTCCTGGAACCCCGGCAACTCAGACAAAAAATTCCTCGGCGACCTCCCCCTCGCCACCGGCCTCGTGCAGAGCCGCAACACCATCAGCATCCGCGTCGGCAATCACGCCGGCCTCGACCGCGTCACTCGCCTCCTTCAGGACGCCGGCCTGCCCGTCAAACAGGAGCCCACCCCGCAGATTTATATCGGCAACGTCATCGGCAACGCCTCCCAGGTCGCCGCCGCCTACGCCATCTTCCCCAACGAAGGCCGCCGCCTCCGGCCTTATCTCATCGACCGCATCATCGACAAAAAAGGCCGCGTCTTGTATTCCACCGCCGTCATCGAGACCGAGGCCATGAACCCCGGCACCGCCCATCTCATCCGCCGCATGATGGCGCAGGTGCTTGACCAGGGCAGCGCCAGCGCCCTGCGCAGCGAGTTAGGCTTTCACGAAACCGGCGGCGGCAAGACCGGCACCACCAACGACTACCGCGACGCCTGGTTCGCCGGCTACACCACCCCCCTCACCACCGCCGTCTGGGTCGGTTTTGACAAAGCCGCCAGCATCGTGGACGAAGGCTACGGTGCCCGCCTCGCCCTGCCCGTGTGGGCGGACGTCATGAACCGCGCCGTCGAACTCGGTTACACCGCCAGCGACACCCGCCGCGAGCCGCCGCTCAGCCGCGTTGCCCTCTGCCGCCGCAGCAGCGGCCTCGCCACCAGCGGCTGCGTGGAAGCCGGCTGCGCCTATGAGGACGACCTCCCCTACGAACTCGTCCCCTCCTTCTTCTGCCACCTGCACCAGGGAGAAGAAAGCGCCCCTCCCGACCGCCCCCGCCCCCCCTCCGTCTGGCAGCGCGTCCGCCGCTGGCTGGAGTGATTCAAGCCTGCGGGGAAGGGCGGTCTTGCCGCCGATGCCACCCTGTGATAAGCCCGATCATGTCTGCCGCTGAAGCCCCGTCGCCCGAACTGGAGGTCCGCGCCAATCGTCGAGTCTGGTGGGGGCTGGTCGGAGTCCTGGCTTTGATGCTGGGATTGGTCGCCTGGTTCTATCTGTTTTACGACATCCCGCCGCCCGATCCGGCGACCTACCACTACGACTTCAAACCGGTGCCGCCGGGGGAGAACGTGTTGGAGGTGTTCGAGCGCGAGACGGAGAACCTGCGCAAGGCGATGAATGACGATTGGTCAAAGCGCATCCAGGAGGATGAAAGGCTCCTGAAATTTGAACCAGGATGCGAGGCGTCGCTGCGGGCGCATGTGGAGGCGCACCGTGAGTTGCTGGAGAAGTTTCAAGAATTTGTCCGCGAGGCACCGAGGTCACTGACGTTTCCAGATGTGGACTCAAACTCCAATACGCTCACATCCTTTCCTAGCCTGAACGTGGTAGTGGACGCCTCCTACACGATGCGTCGCGCCTTGATGTCCGAAGCGCTATCAGGAGATCCGGCTAAAGCTTGTCATGGAGCGCTGGAGTTAGCCAGCTTCGGAAAAGAAATCAGTGGTCTCGATCAGTTTGTTATTCACTGGCTTGTGACGATGAACATCAACTCGACGGGTTTAGTGATTTTACAGAAGGCGCTTCCAAGAGCTGACCTTGAGCCGGCAACGATTCGGGAACTGGCCCAGCGATTGTCTGCCTGCGAACTGAACAGCCTCGATTTGGCGAGGAGTCTTCGAATGGAGCTTCTGGGGGTGGCAAACACCTGGAAGTCCTGGCATGAACTAAAATCAAGCTCATCCATGACTGCCATTCTGGGCGACTCCACTTGGTATGAACAAATGACACTCAAGCCCCACATGACGTTGTTGGAAAGTATTGAGGTATTCCAGCCCGTAGCGAATTCCATGGCTGCCAGTTGGAAGGATGGCTTGCAGCACACGAAAACGGTGATGATGAGCCGTCAAAAGCTGGACGACTTTAGCATTAGCAATTGGCGAGCCATGGCGCACCCCAACCGGTCTGGCAGGGCGATGGTGACCTTGAGCTTGGGGGCATACGAGACCATCTTTCAAAAGACCATCCAATGCGTGACACTTTCCCGCTGCCTGCAATCCGCGCTCGCCCTGCGGGCTTTTGAGCTGGAAAAGGGGCGGCTGCCGGAGCGATTGGAGGAGTTGGTGTCGGCCTATCTGCCTGCCGTGCCGGAGGACCCGGTGACGGGCGGCCCGTTGAGGTGGAATCCGCACACCGCCTGCCTTTACTCCGTAGGCGAAGATGGGCGTGATGACGGCGGAGACTTCGACCCGGAAAAGTTCAGGATTGGTGACAAAGACTGGGGCATCGTTTATCCTTGGCGCATGGCGGAGGGTGGGGAGAAATCCCCGCCTTGATTTTCAAGGGCCTAAGCTGGAAGCAGCCTCTTGCCACCCGGCCTCTTTGCCGCGCTGCAACTCATGTCAACGTGGTGGTATCCTGCAAGGCGCGGCGCAGATGGCGCATTTCCGCCTCGAAATCCTCCTCGCTGGAAACGGTCTCCCGCACTTGATCCTCCAGCGCCCGGCGGAAATGGCCGCGAAAACGATGCAACGCCACCTTCAACGAGCCGGGACTCATGCGCATGCGCTCAGCCCATTGCCCGTAATCCGCCACGCCCAAGTTTCTCACCAAACCATGCTGCAAAAGGCGGAACAACTCCCCCTTGCCGACGGCTTCATATTCGGCGCGCAATTGCTCGCGGGCGTGATGAACGATTTTTAAGGCCCAGTCACGATCAAAAAACGCGGTGTCAGCCTCCGCCATCTGGCCGCCCATGACAGAGGTGTCCAATGGTACAAACTCCCTGTTCGCGCCGCGTTTGAGCGTCCGGCGCTTTGCCCGCGCGTCCTTGAGGAAAAACTTCAAGTCATGAAGTAAAAACGCGCGAAAACGCCCACGGTCCTGATCCGCGCGCTGCAAGTATCCCCGCGCCAGCAGGCTGGCGAAGTATTCCTGCACCAAATCCTCCGCCTCGCCGGCGTCCACGCCATGGCGGCTGCAGTAGTTGCGCACCGGTTGCCAGTACTTCCGGCAGAGTTCGTCTAGTGCTGCTTGCGCTCCCTCCCCGTCCTGCCGCGTTGCGAGGATCAAACTCCAGCGGGTGGTGGGGAACAGGCCTATTTCATTGGGGGGTGGACCGCTCATGAACCGGTTTTGAATGAAAAAGACAGGTCATCTTTTGCCGAAGACGGAAACAGTTCAGACACCAGCAAGAGACCCATCATTGTAACTTTGACTTTGAAAGTTCATAGTAAAAAGAGTCAACTGAGTTTACGCATGTCCGATCCCATGCCCAGCGACCGCTTTGCCGACGCCGAGCCTTCCCTTGAAGCTTTAGGGCAGGCGCTGTTCAGCGCGGCCGCCGCGCCGGACGGGCGGTCCGCCGGCTCCTGGCTGCCGCCGACCACCAGGGAATTGCAGGCGCTGCTGCCGCAATATGAGATCCTGGACATGATCGGCTGCGGCGGCATGGGGGCCGTCTATCTCGCCAGCCAGAGCGCGCTCGACCGCCTTGTCGCCATCAAAATCCTCTCCACCGAGCTCGATGCCCAGCATCCGGGTTTCAGCGTGCGCTTTAAAAATGAGGCCCGCGCCATGGCCAAGCTCAGCCACCCCTGCATCGTCGCCATTTACGACTTTGGCGAGACGGACACCGGCCTGCACTACATTGTCATGGAGTTTGTCGAGGGCACGAACGTCCAGCAAATGATCAACGCCAGCCGCCGCCTGCACACCGAGCACGCGCTGGCCATCACCGCCCATGTCTGCGACGCCCTCCACTACGCCCATGAGCGCGGCATCATCCACCGCGACATCAAGCCCGCCAACATCATCGTCGGCTACGACGGCAGTGTGAAAGTGGCCGACTTCGGTCTCGCCAAAGTCGGCGCCCTCAGCGGCGAGACGCGCCACCTCACCCGCAGCGGCACCGCGCTTGGCACGCCGCACTACATCGCCCCCGAGGCGCTCGCCCCGGGAGCGCAGACCGACCTCCGGGCCGACATCTACGCCGCTGGCGTCATGCTTTACCACATGCTCACCGGCAAACTGCCCCAAGGCATCTTTGAGCTGCCCTCCATCCAGGTCCCCGGGCTTGACCCGCGCCTGGATGCCATCATCGCTCGCGCCATGCGCGAGGACCCCGGCCAGCGCTACCTAACCGCCGCCGAGATGCGAGCTGCCATTGACGGGATTCTGACCCAACCCATCCCCCACAGCGGCCCCGATGCCGCCCTCCCCACGGAGGCCCGCCCGCAGCGGCCCGGTGAGAAAGTTTCTTCAGCGATCCACAGCCGCATCTCAACCAAGGCTCCATTCTCCTTTTGGGCGTGGGCAGCAGCGCTGGCCGCTCTCGGAGTGGCGATCTGGCTTTACCAGGGCAATGGTCAACCCCGGTCAGGCATGCAAGATGTTTTCGCTCCGGTGGGCGAACCAGCGTCGTCCCCCGCCGAGAGAACTTCAACTACCTCGGTTTTCCCCGCCGCCACCGCGACCGACTGGCTGGCGGGACGCTGGCATCAGACGTTTGGGGACAGCGACCTTCCGATCTATCTTGTCGAGTTGGATGCGGATCACAGTGCTCGTTTCGCTGGAGGCAGCCTGCACACCACCGGCCACTGGAAACTGGAGAACGATGCGCTGGAGATTTCCTGGTCCAATGGCGCGCGCTATCACCTCGAAGTGCCAGGCAATCGGCCGTCCACTGACTTGCGCGGCATGATTTTTAACATGGACAACACGTCAGGGAAAAAGGTGCCCCTTCGTCTTCAAAAGGCAGGCGAAGAAAACATGCCAGCCGGTGGCCTTAGTGGTCCGCTTGCCCCGCCGTCCTCCAATGCCATCCCCCTTGGTGCGAGGGAGCCGGCGGATGCGACCAAAGACCAACCCTTCACCAACAGTCTCGGCATGCAATTCGTGCCGGTGCCGGGAACTCAAGTGCTGTTTTGCATTCATGAAACCCGCCACAGCGATTACTCTGCCTTTGCCCGGGAGGTCGCCGGCGTGGATGACAGTTGGAAGGAGCGGTTGATTGGCGGGTTTAGCATCACTGAGCGCGAGGAGAACCACCCCGTCAGGCGGGTCTGTTGGGAGGATGCACAGATGTTCTGCACTTGGCTCAGCCGCAAAGAAGGCAGGCTCTACCGCTTACCCACCGACAAAGAGTGGAGCTTGGCCGTTGGCATCGGACACACGGAGGAGTGGGCGGAGGACACGACTCCCGACACCGTATTCAAAGACCCCGATCTTTTTCCTTGGGGCAGCGAGTGGCCGCCACCGCCGGGCGCGGGCAATTTCAGCGACGAAAGCCTCAAAACCGAAACCGCACTTTCTGCTTCTGGTTACATCGAAGACTACGACGATGGTTTCCCGGCCACCGCTCCGGTAATGAGTTTCACCCCGAATGCCTTCGGACTCCACGACATGAGCGGCAACGTCTGGGAAATGGTGCAGGACTGGTTCGATACCACCCAACGCCACCGTGCCACGCGCGGCGGCTCCTGCTTCATCCACGAACGCGAGAAGCTCCTTGCCTCCTACCGCAGTTCCATTATTCCCTCCAGCAGAGTAAACGGGCTCGGCTTCCGTCTCGTGCTGGAGGGATTGGAAAGCCCTGAGCCCAGCCCTGCGGAAGCCCGCAAGTCTCCGCCGGAAGATCGCTCCGAATCCACGCTCACCACCACGAAACCCCTCCCCCAAGCCACCCGGGACCAGCCCTTCACCAACAGCCTCGGCATGCAATTCGTGCCGGTGCCGGGCACTGACACGCTCTTCTGCATCCATGAGACACGCTGCCGGGACTTTGTCGCGTATGCGGCGGAAAATCCGCAGGCAGTGGCGGCCTGGCCTACCAAGGAACGGCTCCAACTCTCGGCGGACGCCCTCCGCGAACATCCTGCGGTTTACATGACCGCTTATGACGCGCGCGCTTTTTGCGCCTGGCTCAGTCGGCGAGAAAACCGGCTTTATCGACTGCCCACGGACCGGGAGTGGAGTCTGGCCGTCGGCATCGGCGAAAACGAGGATTGGGGGCCGTCCACCACACCCACCAGTGTCAATCGAGTCGAGGATGCTTATCCCTGGGGCACGGAGTGGCCGCCGCCGCCGGGGGCTGGCAATTACAGTGACACAAGCCGTGCCGAGACAGCCCCGCCAGACATGCAGGGCGCCGTGACCGGCGGCTACAGCGACGGATTTCCCGGCACCGCTCCCGTCATGAGCTTCCCACCCAACAAACTCGGTCTTTACGACATGGGCGGCAATGTTTGGGAGTTTGTGGAAGATTGGTCGAGTCATTCCAAGGACAGGCATGTGGCGCGCGGCGCCTCATACACGAGTTATGCCCGTGGTTCTCTCCTGGCTTCAATGCGTGGCTTTTTGCTGCCGGATAGCCGGATGCCTGACAAGGGCTTCCGCATCGTCCTGGCCGCTTCAGCCGCCGCCAAGCCGGTGCCGCCAGCGGCGGTGGAGCCGGATAAGGAGGAAGCGTTTTCCACGCAGTCCACTTCCGTGCCTTTCGTCAACAGCCTTCGCATGGCCTTCGTGCCCGTGCCCGGCACCCGGGTTCTCTTTTCCATTTATGAGACACGCTGGAAGGACTATGCCGCCTTCGCCGCGGAGACTCCCCGCCTTGACCCCTCGTGGAAAGATCAGTCCTACAATGGCATCCCCGTCACCGGACCAGCCCAAGACCACCCGGTCATTCGCGTCAGTTGGCTGGAGGCGGTCCAGTTTTGCCAATGGCTCACCGGCAAAGAACGCGCCCAGGGGCGCATCGACCCGCAGGACGGCTACCGCCTGCCCACCGATGCGGAGTGGAGCCATGCCGCAGGCATTGGCTCGCTTGAAACGGCGGGGCTGCTGCCAGCGGCTAAATCTCAAAAAGTGGAGACCTATCCCTGGCCGGGAGGACGATACCCGCCCGGCCCCGGCAGCGGCAACTTTGCCGATCGCTCCGCCATGCGCGCAGGCAGCAGCGGGCACAATGCCAAGAAATACTTCCAACACTTTGACGACGGCTATCCCACCACTGCCCCGGTGGGCAAGTTCCAACCGAACGCTTTCGGCATTTTTGATCTGGCAGGTAATGTCGGGGAGTGGTGCCAGGATTGGTATGACGAAGAGCAACGTCACCACGTCATGCGCGGCTCGAGTTGGATTGATGGCGATACTTCGCTGCACACCCTAACCTCCTGGCGCACCCGGCAGCAGCCGCATTGGCGCTCTCCATATTTCGGCTTCCGCATCGTGCTGGAACGCGGAGCAACCAGTCCGCCTCAAGAGGAAGATCGGCGGTGAGCCGTGCCCGCAAAGGGCCGCCGCCGGCCTCAGGGTTTCACACCGTGATACGAAAGCGCAGGTCAAGCGACGCCATTCCTTCCTGCGCGCGGAAAAGGCGTTTAGCGAAGGATTTCGACCATGTCACCGACACGCAACTGGCTGAAGAAGGCCTTGGCCTTGGCGTAGGGCAGGCGGATGCAGCCGTGGGAGGCGGGGTAGCCGGGAACGTTGCCGGCGTGCAGGCCGATGGAGCCGCAGCTCAAACGCATGAACCAGGGCATGGGGACTTTATAAATGGTGGAGATCCAGGAGCTATGCTTGTTGGTGATGACGAAGGTGCCGGCGGGGGTGGAGTAACCTTTGCGACCGGTGGAGACGGCCGTGGTGTCCACCACCTCGCCATTGCGCAGCAGTTCGGCGCGTTGTTTGGAGAGGTGGATGACGACACGCTGGTCTGGCTCCTCTTCAGGCCTGCGGCCAAGGAGGATTTGCATGACGTAGTTGTAACCCTGCATGGAGGCGAAATTGATCGGGTAGCGTTTGTTGACCTTGGAGTAGGTGTTCAATTTCGCTCCAAACTGCATCAACAGTTCCACCCCCGCCACGTTGCCCTGGGCGGCGCAGATCATGAGCGGTGTCAGCTCCCGGTCCCGCTCCAGGGAATAGCGCAGGTCTTTGAGACCCTGATCCTCAATCAGGTTTTTTGCCACTGGATAATGCGAGCGCGGATCGGGGTCGGCACCGCGCTGGAGCAGGAGGCGCATGCCCTCCGTCTGCCGGCGCAACGAGGCGAGGACCAGGAGCGGCTGGTTTTCGAGCGCACAATCGTCGAGGGAGACGTTCGCCGCGCATAAGTCGCGCATGGCTTCATACTCGCGCCAACGCAGGGCGGCGACGAACGCGCGGTCGCCGCCGGCTGTCGGTTCGTCCACCCAGGCGTCGTGCGCCAGGAGGTCGCGCAGCAACTCACCCTGAGACATCAGCACGGCGGCATAAACCAGCGGCAGGCCCGCGCGCAGATTGATGCCGATCCAGACACTGTCCAGCGTCTCCGCCAGCCGGTCCTCAAACAGCGGCCAGTCCGGCAGTGCAAGCGGCATGGAAGACGGCGCCGCTGGCTCAATGCCGACAGAAGCGGGCAGGGCGAGGGTCTCGGTGACGCCGTCTTCCGTGTGTGCCGCCGCTGGCAAAAGGGCCGCCACCAGCAGCAAGACGAAAACCCTGAGTGGTGTGCGCGTCGGAGAGTTCACGGCCGTCTGTGAGTTAGGATGATTTGCTAGCTGAGCAAAAACCAGCCGGCAAGTCAAGCGACGAAGGCGTTGCGCAGCCCAAAGCAACGGATTTCAGTCCGATTGGGACAAAATAGTTGTCCCGAATCGATATGATTATCAATCAACCTAAATGAGGGAAGTGGCGCGCGCCGTCTTCGTGCCTCACCCTTTCGGCAGCACTTGATAGCTGTCTTTGGCGTCCTTGATGAGCCAGCCGGCGGCGTCGATTTGCTGGCGCAGGGCGTCGGCGGCGGACCAGTCGCGGGCTTGCTTGGCCTGCCAGCGTTGCTCGGCAAGAGCGAGGATGTCCGGCGGGATGTCGGCGGGGGCGGTGTCCTCGGCGGGTGGCGGCAGCGTCAACCCGAGGGCGTTCAGGAGCAGATGGAGACCGCTCCAGGCGGCGAGGGCTTCGCTTTGAGAAAGCTGGGAAGGCCTGGCTTTGTTGAGCGTGGCAAACACGGCACCGAGCGCACCGGGAACGTTGAGGTCGTCGTTGAGCAGCGACCAGGCATCACTGAACGGTCCAGGTTCACGGCTGATGAGATCGGCATAGGCGGGCGCAGCGGGCGAGCCGGCGGCTTGATGCAGGGCGCGCTCGGCTTTGGCGAGCTTCTGCAAGGCTTGGCGGGCGGCGTCGAGCGAGTGGAAGGTGAAGTTGAGCGGCTGCCGGTAATGCGCGCCGACAAGCACATAACGCACTTCGGCGGCGCTGTAACCTTTGGCGGCGAGATCGGCGAGAGTGTAAAGATTGCCGAGGCTCTTGCTCATCTTGCCACCATCCACCATGAGATGGGTGATGTGAAACCAGTGGCGCGCGAAGTGACCGTGGGTGGCGCAGCAGCTCTGGGCGATCTCGTTTTCATGATGCGGAAACACCAGATCGACGCCACCGCTGTGCAAATCAAAATCCTCGCCGAGGTACTCCAAAATCATGGCGGAGCATTCGAGGTGCCAGCCAGGGCGGCCCTCGCCCCAGGGGCTGGGCCAGAAGTTGTCGCCGTCCTCGGGTTTGCGGGCTTTCCAGAGGGCGAAGTCGGCGAGCGCGTCCTTGCTGTACTCGTCGTTGTCGAGGGCGCTGGTGGATTCGGCGGCACCGAGCTTGAGTTCGCGGTCCTCCAGATGGGAGAGACGGCCGTAGTCTTTGAACGAGGCGACCCGGAAATAAACGCTGCCATCGGCGCCGATATAGGCATGACCGCGTGCGACCAGGGTCTGGATCATGCGAATCTGCTGCGGGATGTGGCTGACGGCGCCGGGCTCGATGTGCGGTGGCAGCAAATTCAGCGCGGCGCAGTCGGCATGGAATCTTTCAGTCCAATGACGGGTGAAGTCCGTCAAGGTCTGGCCGGCAATTTGCGAGTCGCGAATGGTTTTGTCATCCACGTCGGTGATGTTGCGCACATGCAGCGTCGGGGTGCCGCCAAGTTCGACGACGCGGCGAAACACATCCTGCAAGGTGAAGGTGCGGAAGTTGCCAATGTGCGCCGGGCCATAGACCGTGGGGCCGCAGCAGTAAAAGCGCAGTGTCTGGCCGTCGAGCGGGGTGAGCGGGCGGGTGGCGCGGGAGAGCGTGTCGTGGAGGCGGAGGGGCATGGGGGTGGGGAGTGGTCAGTAATCAGTAATCTGTAGTGAGTGGTGAGTGGTGAGTGGTGAGTGGTGAGTGGTGAGTGGTCAAGGGGAGGCATCGTCTTGGGGGGAGGCTTGGCGTCAACCTTGAAGAAGTGGAATTTGCTGGCGTGGGCAGGGGGATTTGTCCAGGATGGAGGGATGACACGCAGAACTTTTCTTCGACAGACGGCGGCAGCGGGCGTGACCGCGTGGGCGGGGATGGCCTCAGCGGCGGTGTCGCGTCCGACTCGGGTGATCGACACGCACACGCATTTTTACGATCCCTCGCGTCCACAAGGCGCGCCCTGGCCGCCGAAAGACAGCAAGCTTTATCGCACGGTGCTGCCGGATGACTGGGCGGCGGTGGCGGCGCCGCACGGGGTGGGAGAGACCATCGTGGTGGAGGCAAGTCCCTGGGTGGAGGACAATCAATGGGTGCTCGATCTGGCGGCCGAGGATGCGCGCCTGACAGGTCTGGTGGGCAACCTCGATCCCAACGAGGAGGCATTTGAGAACAACGTGAAGCGCTTCGCGGCGAATCCCAAATTTCGCGGGGTGCGCTGGCGCGGGGGATTGGTGGACATCGATCAAAACACGGAGCGGGTGCTTGCCGGCGCGCGGATTTTGGCGGAACACGGTCTTGAGCTGGATTTGAACGGCAGCAACGCCATGCTGCCGCACGCGCGTGTGCTGGCGCGGCAGGTGCCGTCGCTGCGCATCGTCATCAATCACCTCGGTGGTGCGGGCGATCCGGCCAAGCTCAAGCAGGATTGGAAAGACGCGGTGGCGGAACTGGCGCAGGCGCCGAACGTCTTCATGAAAGTCTCCGGCATGGTGGAGCAGGTGCGCGGGGCCGAGGGGCAGTCGCCGCGCGAACTCGACTATTACCTGCCGGTGCTGGATCATTTGTGGGCGGAGTTTGGCGTGGATCGCCTGATTTACGGCAGCAACTGGCCGGTAAGCGACCGCGGCGCGCCCTACGAGGTGGTTTTCAACTTGGTGCTTGAGTACTTCAGCGCCAAGGGCGGAGAGGCGGTGGAGAAGTACTTTTGGAAGAATGCCTGCGCCGCCTACGGGGTGCGATGAAACCGCGGAGAAGCGATCGACTTGCGGTTGACCGTGGACCGCAAGCCAGGTGGGGTGCTGTTGCGGCGCGGCGGATCCACCGAAATGGATTGCCCCTTGCTCAACTTCCGCCAGCCGATTGCTAACTCGCAATCGGTGATTGCGGGCCTTATTTGAACACGACTTCGACGCCCATGGCGCTGTCGCGGGCGAACTTGGGGATGAGCTCGGGGCGGCGGCGGGCAATGACGCGGTAGATCAAAGAGAGGCCGTGCAGGATGAGAATGCGGTCGATGAAACGGTAGCCGCGCTGGCGGCGCATGAGGAGCTGAAGGGCCCAGCCGAGATAACGGCGTTTGAGGTAGAGTGGCTGGAAGTCGGTTTTGACGCGATAGCGGGCACGCGGGCCGCGCTTGGGGTACTTGCGCTTGTAGGTGGCTTTGGCGTCGCGGATGCGGGCTTCCATCTCCGGGGTGAAAGGGGTGAGGCAGTACTCGCGGGCAAGGGCGAGGAGGTGAAAGGTGTCCGCCATGAACTCGATGTCCTCCACGGGCACGCCGGCACGGGGAGCGAGGGCTTTCATCTGCTCCAGGCGGTCAAGGCAGCGGGCGGCGGAGCGCAGGGCGGCCTCGGGGTCTTGCACGAAAAAAACGAGCAGCTTTTTGACGGAGTGACTGATGAAGATGTTCCCCCAATAGACCTGCAACAGCGGGGGGATGCGGACGCGGCGGAAGTAGAGTTTGCGACGAGCAAACTCCTCGACATAGAGCAGCTCGTGGATGACCTCATCGGCGAAGCGGAGGAGTTGGAGGAGGGCCAGCGGGTCGCCGAGACCACGCTCGCGGACGAAGGCTTCAACTGCTTGCTCGACGATCCAGCCCTCGCGGACAAGCTTGATGGTGGTGAAGGTGTTGAGGTCCGTCCAGAGCGCTTCGGGTTCGAGGAAGGCGAGGCGGCGGAACGGCACCCAGCCGCCGGTTTGACACCAGATCAGGCAGCCAATCAAATTTTCCGCGTGGCGCAACTCCCGCAGGTAGCGCTCATACTCCCAGCCGGTGAAGGAGGGGAACTCGCCGCAGCCTTCGTACTCGCGCCGGGTTTGCAACTCGACGATCTTCGGCAGCGGGCTGCGAAAAAAGTTCCGGTTCAACGGCAGGTAGCGGAAGAAGTCGGACTCGCCGTACTTCATGGAGATCACCAGGGCGGGGCTGGTGAGGTCTTTGAAGACGTCGCGGAAAGTGCGGCGGTTCCACATCAGGTCGCCAATGCGGTAGGCGCCGACGGTCCAGGTGCGAAAGATGAGCCGGCGGCGGTGCTTTTCAAACACTGGCAACAGGAGGCGCAGGAGATGGCGGGCCTCGGCGGGCTGCTTGACGACGAGCTCGCTGTGGAAGTCATCGCGCACATCCTTGCCGTCGGACTCGCCGATGCGGAGGATGACCCCGGCGACCTCCGGGAAATCGGCGAGGAAACGGTCCAACAGTCCGGCGAGGTGGTCAAAGATGGCGCCGGGCATGCAGCCGACGCGCTCGCGCAAGGCGGGCGTGGCAGAGAAGACGTCCATGGTGAGATGGACCGCGAGACCGTGCCGGGTGGCGGTGGCGAGGCAGGGGCGGAGCAAATCACGGTAACGATGGACGAGCTGGCCAGTCGCTTCATCCAGCCAGGGGTGAAGGGCGAGGTGGGTGACGTCGTCGAGGGAGAGGGCATTGAAACCCCAGGCTGCGGCCTGGGCGCACAGGCGGTCGAAGTCGGAGTGCAGGCGGGCGGCCCAAGTGGCGGCCTCGGGACTGTCGAGGCGGGCGCGGACGTGATGCCAGGGGATCTTGGACCAGTTGATGGTGCGCTGCTCAAGGTCGCGAAAAAAGGGACCGATGGCGTCGATGAGGTAGAGCTTGGCAGCGGGGTCGGGAGCCACGGCGGAAAGCCTGCCACGCTGGCGCGACAGAGGCGGGGTTCAAGCTGTGAAAAGTGACAGCTTTGTCACCGCCGGGATCTTTGCAGGCTCCATGCCCCTGCCATTCAGGGTGCCGCGGCGGTTCGCACGCCAATGCGCACCGTCGGCTCCCCTGGATCGGCCAGCGGCGGCAAGTCAGGCCGGCCCCCTTGCGGCTGCAAGTCGATGCCGGCGGAGAAGATCAGGCCGCGCGTGGCATCGTAATGGAAAGCCTCGCCAGTGAAGGGGTCGCGCGGCTGCACGCGCAGGTAATGCGGGCTGAGGTCCCCCAGGCTGGCCGGCAGTCCCTGTTCCGCGCGCACAAAACGGCGCATGGCGAACAACTGCACGATCAACAGATGACGGGTGCGCGCGAGCTGCTGACGCGCGGGCACATCCAGATAGGGTTTCAATTGCCCGGCAGCGTAGGCGACCCCCGCGCCGTTGGGTTGATAGCGGCCTACATTTTCCACTCCCGGCAAGCCACTCCAAACGTCCCGCAGAGTGATGGTGGCCGCGCCTGGCTGCCCCACCTGTCTCACCAGGTAACGAATCGTCGTCGCCATCATGTTGAGGGTTTCGTTGGTCTTGAAAAAAAGCTGCCTGGGCCGCGGCCGTTGCACGCCCTCTGGCATGGTGTCCAGCGGCAGCCCGCTCTGCGTGCCCAGCAGCAGCTTTTTCTCATGCAGATAAAAGGCGGGCAGCACATTACCCCGCACATGCGAGTCCAGCGGCTCGCAGGCCTCGAATTGCGCCTGCACTGCCGCCATCACCGTCTCCTCTGCTTCGCAGCGCGGCAGCAGCTCGGCCAGGGATTCCGCCGCCCGGCGGTGCATCTCCAGGGAACGGAAATAAAACGACGGCCAGGCGAGAACGTCCTGCAAGCGCCGCGCCAGTTCGGTGAGATCGAGCAGCGCGGCCAGCGCCGCCTCATGCTCGCCCCGGCGGTGCATGTAGGCGGCCTCGACCTGCTTCAAGACGGCGGCGGCAACCCAGTTGCGATGGTGACCGAGGTCACTGCGATGCCAGCTCGCATGCCGTCCGTGCCAGTCGGAGTCCTCCAGCAAGTCCTTCAAATTGTCCAGCGCCTGGCCGTTTTCCACCAGCCAGCGCGCCATGACACCCGTCTCCCAGTCCCAGGGCGACTTGACCATCAGCTCCTCCTCAGGCACCGGCTGCACGCTTTCCAGAAAAACCTCCAGCCGGCCTGGCGAAGTGATGACCGGTGTCATGTCCACCGGTGCGGCGATGCGCAAATCCTCGTCCTCCACGGTCCTCGCATCGGATTGGTACAGCCAGGCGACAAAGGTCAGGGCAAGAACGGCCAGCGACATGAGGATCAAGTTCGCCCATGTGTTTCTGGAGGTTTTATCCGCATGGGAACGGCGGCGACGGCGGCGGCGGAGGCGCCTGTCGGATGCTGGCGTGTCCGTGACCGCATCCGGCTCCGGGCTGCGCGTCGTGGGCGGGGTTGAAACTGGTCGCCTTTCACCCCAACTAGACGCGCGCTCTGCCGGCGCAGGCCGGGGTGTGACCTCCTTGTCTGCGGGCAGGCTGGAATCGGCTTCCTGAGCAGGCGCCCGCTCACCGCCTTTGGGTTGAACGACCGCTTGCGCGTGCGCGCGCGGCTCGACCGGAGCCCGGGCCGCCGCGCGCTTGGTTTTTTGCGCCGGCATGGCGTCCTCATCGCGGTTGAGGCTCCAGGGCGACTTCCAGGCAGGATCACCGGCCGCCCACCATGGGCGCGATTGGGCTGGCTGCTCTGGCTCCGGGTCTTCTGGCATGCTCCTAACCAATCATAAGCGCGCCGCATTGCCAAACCTGAAGTTGGCCCTAACACAGTCTTTGTGAAGGCGGCGGGCTTGCCGCTGGGAGGTCTTCCTCACGCCGCCCGCAAGGGCCGCCGCTTTGGCAAAGCGGCGTCTCACCGCCTGGTTAACGGAAGCGCGTCACCACCGCCTCGCCTTTGTCCGGCTGCAATTCGATGGCCTCCACGCGCAGGCTGCCTTGCTGCACGGGCAGGTACAAACGCAGATGCAACAGACTCGCCGTGTCCAGGGTGACACTGCCGCCGTCCGCGCCGAGTTCGAACTCCTGCGTCTGTCCGCTCTCAGGAAACGTTGCCTGGTCCGCCCGCCGCCACTGCACTTTCGCCGGTCCGGTTTGGCCGCTGGACTTGAGGCTCAGCCTGACAGGCCCGCTCAGGTTCAATCCCGTCCGCCCGAGGAAGGGACTGCGGTTTTCGCCGGTCACCAGGAGTGCTCCGTCCTCCACCACCGCCGTGCAGCCCTTCGGCACCCAGCCTTTCAGCGGCTGGCTGGCGGTGGCGGCGGTCTTGACCGGCCCGGCTTTGTAAGCCGGATTCGGCTTCGGCACCAGAGCCTTGGTGTCGCTCAGGTAGCCGTCGATCAACTTGTCCAACTCACGCACCATCTGCGGCAGTTTCTCCGCCAGGTTGGTGGTCTCGCCCAGGTCGTTTTTCAAATCGTAAAGCTCGCGCGGCGCCGCCGGATCGAACCAGCGGATCAATTTGAAGTCGCCCCGGCGCACGGTCACGCCGCCCTCATTCGGACGAAAAGGGAAGAAGTTGAAAAAGGCGTCGCGCGGAGCCGGGTCGGTCTTGCCTGTGAGCAACGGGGCGAGGCTGATGCCGTCCCAATCCTGCCGCGGCTTCGGCAGGCCGGCGAGTCCGATCACGGTGGGGTAGATGTCGATGTGGCCCGCCAGCGTCTCCGTCACACTGCCAGGCGCGATGCGGCCCGCCCAGGCCCACATCATCGGCACGCGCGTGCCGCCCTCGTAGAGCGTGCCTTTGCCATCGCGCAGCGGCGAGTTGTTCGTCGGCGGCTCATCACCCGCCCATTTGCGCCAGTCCGCCAGGAACGCGCTCTTGTGTTTCTGCGCCGCCGCGGTCTTGCCGGTGCCGGGCACGTTGCTGTGCGTGTTGCCGCCATTGTCGGAGTAGAAAATGACAATGGTGTTCTCCAGCAGCTTTTGCGCCCGCAACTCCTCAAGAATGCGCCCGAAGCATTCGTCCACGCTGCGCAGCATGGAGGCCATGATCGGATTCTTCTGCAGGCCGCGCGGGTCGGTCTTCTTGGCGAACTCGGCGGTGTACTCCGCTTTGTGCCCCCAGGGGCCATGCACGCCGTAGCACCAGAGGTTCACGAAAAAAGGACCGTCCTTGCTCTCGCGGATGAACTTGACCGCCTCCTCCGCTTGCCGGTCCACGATGTATTCGCCCTCGGGCCCATCGGTGATGGTGCCGACTTTGTTTCTGCCACCGGGCTCGCCTTCGGGAACGACGCCGTAAGGGGAGAAATACTCGCCGGGCGGCCCTGGGTCGGGCGCGCAATGGAAGGCCACGTCAAAGCCTTGCTTTTCCGGGCGATACTCGCCGGTCAGACCCAGGTGCCACTTGCCGATGTGCGCGGTGCGATAGCCGTTGTCGCGCAACGCCTTCGCCAGATTGTACTCGGCCGGATCGAGGTAGTTTTTGCTCTCCGGGGAGATGAAGGCGCGATTCGCAGGCGCGCTCTCCGGCATGTAGTTGTGCCCGGGCGGGCGCGGCGGCTGATGCCCGCTGGCGGTCAGGATGCCGTGCCGGGGCACATGCTTGCCGGTCATGATGCTGGCGCGCGTGGGGGAGCAAAGCGGTTGCGCGTAGGCGTTGGTGAACCGCATCGCCGTTTTGGCAAAGGCGTCGATGTGAGGCGTCTCGTAGTACTGGGAGCCATAAGCCCCGCAGTCCATCCAGCCCATGTCATCGACGAGAAAAAGAACGACATTCGGTTTCGCGGCGGTCGCGGACTGGCCGCAGGCGATCATCCATGCGCCCAACAAGGTGGCAAAAGCAGCTTTCATGACCCGCTTAACGAAACCGGACTTCGCATATTTCGTCAGGTTGACGGTGGGGGGGAAGGGGGCGGGTCGTGTGCAAGACCGCGAATGCATGCCGCGTTGCATTGGTCAGACCACCTGACCTCCATGACTCTTGCCTCCATCGCCCGACCGCCCTCTCTCGTCGAAAAAGTCTGCGACCGTCTCGCGGAACTCGTGCGCGAGATCAGCCCCGGCAGCCCTGACAAGTCCGGCTTCCTGCCCACCGAGCGCGCTCTCGCCTCCCAACTCGGCGTCTCCCGCAGCGTGGTCAGGGAGGCCACCAAGCGCCTGGAGCAGCAGGGATTGCTGGAAATCCGCCAGGGTCTCGGCATTCGCGCCGCCAACCGTCTGCACAAACCCTTGAACGACTCCCTCCATCTGCTCGTGCCTGACGAGATCGAGCGCCTGCGCCAGCTTCTCGAACTGCGCGCTATGGTGGAGCCGGAGAACGCCCGCCTCGCTGCCGGACGTGCCACGAAGACGCAAATCCGCGATCTTCGCAAGATTCACGAGCGCTTCGTGCTGGCGGAGGCGCCTCCCGAGTCTGTCGCTGCCGACATGGATTTTCACCGCCAGCTTGCCGTGGCGTCGGGCAACCAGATTTCCGCCCTGCTGCTGCACTCGCTCTCCGATCTTTTGGAAACCAGCCTCAATCACGGCTACCGCCGCGTCACCCCGGCGCTCGCCATCAAGCAGCACGACGCCATCCTTGCCGCCATTGAAAGACACGACCCCGCCGCCGCCGCCCGCGCCATGCAGCGGCACCTGCTCTCCGCCCGCGCCGATCTCGGCCTCGAAACGAACCGCTGAACCGCCATGAACGCCTCCCTGGATTTTTCCCGCCGCCTGTTCCTCGGCCAGATGACCACCGGCCTCGCCGGCGTGGCCCTTTCCCGCCTCTTCGCCGCCGAGTCGAAATCATCGCCGCACTTCGCGCCGAAAGCGAAGCAGGTGCTGCAGATCTTCTGCCCCGGCGCCGCCTCGCACCTCGACCTTTGGGATCACAAACCCATGCTTGAAAAATACGACGGCACGCCGTTGCCAGGTGCCGCGGAAGTCACGTTCCAGGGCAAGAACGGCAACCTCATGAAGTCGCCCTGGGCCTTCAAGCCCGCCGGCCAGAGCGGCAAGATGATTTCCTCCCTGCTGCCTAACATGGTCCGCCATGTGGATGACATCGCCTTCATCCATTCGATGACCAGCCGCACCAACACCCACGGCCCCGGCTGCATCAACATGAACTCCTGCTTCACCCGCGAGGGCTTCCCCAGCGCCGGCTCCTGGGTCAGCTACGCCCTCGGCAGCCTCAACGAAAACCTGCCCACCTACATTGCCATCCAGGACCTGCGCGGCGAGCCGCCCAACGGCAAGGCCAACTGGTCCAACGGCTTCCTCCCCGCGCAATACCAAGCCGTCGCCATGGCTTCCCAGCAGCCCCTGCGCAACCTCGCCCGCCCCGCCTCCATCACCCCGAAAACGGAGCAGGCCACGCGCGATTTCTTGCAGTTCATCAACGCCGAGCACGCCGCCGCCCGCCCCGGCAACAGCGAACTCCAAGCCCGCATGGCCGCCTACGAGATGGCCGCGAAAATGCAGCTCACCGCTCCCGAAGTCAGCGATCTCTCCGGCGAACCTCAACACATCCACGATCTCTACGGCACCAGCGACTCCAACAAACTCAAGGCCGCCTACGCGAAGAACTGCCTGCTCGCCCGCCGCTTCCTGGAGCAGGGCGTGCGCTACGTCAGCCTCTACTGCGCCTCCCGCGCCAGCGCCGTCGATGGCCTGCTCAACTGGGACGCGCACAAAACCCTCAAGGCTGATTACGAGCGCCATTGCCCCATCTTCGATCAACCCACCGCCGCCCTGCTCACCGACCTCAAACAACGCGGCATGTTGAATGACGTGCTCGTCGTCTGGTGTACCGAATTTGGCCGCATGCCCACGCACCAGCAGGGAACCAGCGGTCGCGACCACAACCCCGACGCCTTCACCACCTGGATGATGGGCGCCGGCATCAAAGGCGGCGTCAGTTATGGCCAAACCGACGACTTCGGCCGCCGCGCCGCCGTGGACGTGGCCACCGTCTATGACTTCTATGCCACCGTCCTCTACCTCCTAGGCCTCGACCACGAAAAGCTCACCTACTACCACAACGGCGCCAAACGCCGCCTCACCGATGTGCATGGTCACGTCCTGACGCCCCTGCTGGCATAAAGCTCAGCCCCCATCTCTCCACACTCCATGACTCACAAACTTCACTTTATCCTCTTTGCGTTCCTTGCGCTTTTTTGCGGCCAATCCGCCGCCGCAAAGCCGAATGTCCTCTTCATCCTCGCCGATGACCTCGGCTGGGGCGATCTGCGTTGCTATGGCAATCCGCGGATTGACACCCCCGTGCTCGACTCGCTGGCACAGGAAGGCGCGCGGCTGACCGCGCATTATTCGCCCTCGCCCCTCTGCTCGCCCGCGCGGGCAGGTTTCCTCACGGGCCGTTACAACCACCGCACCGGCGCGGTGGATGTGCCGAGCAATCGCGGCCTGGACCGGCTCGATCTCTCTGAAAAAACCTTTGGCGACTACTTCCGCCATGCGGGCTACGCCACCGCGCTCATTGGCAAGTGGCACAATGGCCTCTACTGCCGCGATTATCTGCCTCATCAGCGCGGCTTCGATCTTTTCCACGGCTTCCCGAACGGCGGCCAGGACTACTGGAAATGGAATCTCCTGCGCAATGACGACGCCGTGCCGCACGACGGACGTTACCTCTCCGACGCGCTCAACGACGAGACCCTGAAGTTCATCACCGCGCACAAAGAGAAACCCTTCGCCATCTTCCTCGCGCATCACGCGCCGCACAGCCCGCTGCAAGCCCCCGAATCGCTCGTGGAAAAGTATCGCCAGCGCCTTGGCAGGGATGCCAGCGAGGCCGTGGCCGTCACTTACGCCATGATCGAGGCCATGGACACCGGACTTGGGCGCGTATTTCAGACTCTCAAAGACAACGGGCAGTGGGAAAACACGATCATCGTCTTCACCAGCGACAACGGCCCCGTGCTCACCAAAGACCCCAAACTCGGCCCGCAGCAACGCTTCAATGGCGGCTTCTCAGGAGAAAAGCAGCATGTGCTCGAAGGCGGCATTCGCGTGCCCTGCATTGTCGCCTGGCCCGGCCGCATCCCGGCAGGTCAGATCATCTCCACGCCCGTGCATGGCTGCGACTGGCTGCCCACGCTCTTTTCCCTCACCCAAACAGACGCGCCCGCAGGAGCCAAGCCCTTCGATGGTCAGAACATCATGCCGCTTCTCATGGGCCAGCCCGCACCCGCCCTGGCCGGGCGCACCCTCCTCTTTCAACGCAACCGCTACGCCCCCGTCGCCCATTGCAATGCCGCCATTCGCGAGGGCCGCTGGAAGCTTTACTGGCCCGGCGACGACTCCTCGCTCAAAAAAGACAGCGCCCGCGACAATCCTTCCTACGTCCGCGGCATCACTCATCCGCACTGGGAGATGCCGCTCGACCGTCAGCTCGACGCCCCCACCTCCGCGCCGCAGCCTGCCCCGCGTCTCTACGATCTCGATGCTGATCCCGCCGAGCAGAAAAACCTCGCCTCCGAGCATCCTGAAATCGTGCGGGCACTCGCACAAAAGCACGATGCCTGGTTCGCGGAAATCATCCCGGAATGGCGCCAATCCCGCGCCCGCCTCCTTGAACACGACCGCGCCTACTGGAAAGACCGCCCCACGCCCGACCCCGCCGCCATCTTCGACGGCTTCTGGCTTTGGAAATCCGCGCCGCAGCCCGTCAATCCCAAAACCGCCGACCCGCTCAAAGTCTTCCGCGGTTACTGGAACACTCTCCAAACCGACGAGTAAATCCCCATGAACAAATGCTTCCTGGCCTCTCCACCTGCTTTTCTCGATTCATGAAATTTGCCATTCCAGCGATCCTGATCATCGTCGCTTGTCATCCGTCCTTCGCCGCGGATGAAGGCATCGCCTTCTTCGAGCAGAAAATCCGTCCCGTGCTGATCGAGCACTGCTACTCCTGCCACAGCGCCGAGGCGGAGAAGCTCAAGGGCAATCTCTACCTCGACTCGAAAGCTGGTTGGGAAAAAGGCGGCGACAGCGGCGAGCCTGCCATCATTCCCGGCAAGCCGGAAGAAAGCCTCTTCATCCGCACCATCCAGCATCTGGAAGAGGACCTGGAAATGCCGCCCAAGAAACCCAAACTGCCCGATGCCGTCATCGCCGATCTCCTGGCCTGGGTGAAGATGGGCGCGCCTGATCCGCGTGTGGGCCAGCCGCTGCAGGTCAATCGCGCGGACAAGGCGTGGTGGTCTTTACAGCCGAACAAGACCGACCTCAATACCGCCGGAAGCATAGACGACTACATTGAGGCAAAGCTCCAAGAGAAAGGCCTCAGCTTCAACCCACCCGCCGACCCGCACGCCCTCATCCGGCGCATGACCTACGACCTGCACGGCCTGCCGCCTGCACCAGAAGAGGTGGAGGCGTTTGTCAAAGACTGCGAGACCAACACCCGCGCCAACAAAGACCTCATCGACCGGCTGCTAGCCAGCCCGCGCTATGGCGAGCGCTACGGCCGCCATTGGCTGGACGTCATCCGCTTCGGCGAATCCAAAGGCTTCGAGCGCAACGTCGTCATCGACGACCTCTGGCCTTTCCGCGACTACGTCATCCAGTCCCTCAATGACGACAAACCCTTCGATCGATTCATCAGCGAGCATCTCGCGGGCGATGTCATAGGCAAAGACAACCCCGCCATCGAGATCGGCAGCGCCTTCCTCGTCGCCGGTCCCTACGATGACGTGGGCAACCAGGACCCCGTCGCCCAGGCCCACATCCGCGCCGCCACCCTCGACGACATCGTCACCGCCACCGGCGGTGCTTTTCTCGGCCTCACCATCAATTGCGCCCGCTGTCACGACCACAAGTTCGATCCCATCCCCGCCGCGGATTATTACCGCCTCAAGTCCGCCTTTGAAGGTGTGACACACGAGCGCCGCGTCATCGCCACCGCTGAGGCGCGCAAAGCGCACGCTGACGTGCTGCGCCCGCTCAATGCCGAACTCGCCAAACTCAACGCCGAGCGCCGCGCCCTCGACCAGCGCATCGAAGTCCGGGCCAAAGCCGCCGCCGCCGGGCTCACCCATACCCGGCCCAAAGTGGACGCGCACGGCACCGAGGAAGTCTTCGCGCCCGTCACCGCGCGTCATCTGCGTTTCGTCATCCACAACTTCACCACCTTCGACCAAGGGCAAACGCCAAGGCCCAGCGGCGGCAAGCTCACCGAATTCGAGGTCTTCGACACCGCCGGAAACAACGTCGCCCTGGCCAGTCATGGCACCACGGCGGAAGGCGCGCGCTCCGCCGTCGCCGAGGATTTCCCCGAAGCCTACGGCCCGCAATACTGCATTGATGGCAAGCTCGGCGAGGCCTGGTTCATCGGCAGCCCGCCCATTCTCACGCTCACCTTTGCCAAGCCGGAAACCGTCACCCGCGTCAACTTCATCAACGCCCGCGGCGACCGCGGCACCGATGAAAGCAAAGTGCGCGGAGCCACCCCCGCCGAGTATGAAGTGCAAGTCTCCATGGACGGCGAAACCTGGACCACCGTGGCCACCCACGAAGGCCGCGAGCCTGCCACGCCCGCCCACGCCCTCGCCAAAGCCCGCCAGTCCGTCATCACCGCCGAGGAGGCAGCGCGGCTCGCGGAATTGCAGAAACAAACCGCCGCCGTGCAGGCAAAAATCAACCGCGTGCCGCCGCTGCCACTCTTCTGGGCCGGCACCTACTCCCAGCCGAAGGAGCCCACCCGCCTGCACAAAGGCGGCGATCCCATGAAGCCGGGCGACGTCATCGCGCCCGCCAGCCTCAAAGTCCTCAGCGCAGTCACCCCCGCCTACGAACTGCCCGCCGACGCCCCCGAAGGCGAGCGCCGTCTCGCCCTCGCCCAATGGATCACCCAGGACAATACCCTCACCGCCCGCGTGCTCGCCAACCGCGTCTGGCAGTGGCACTTCGGCACCGGCCTCGTCGATACCCCCAGCGACTTCGGCTACCTCGGCAGCCAGCCCACGCACCCCGAACTGCTCGACTACCTCGCCGCCCGTCTCATCGCCCACGGCTGGCGCCTCAAAGACCTGCACCGCGAGATCCTCCTCTCCAAAACCTATCAGCAAAGCGCCGCGCATCGCCAGGACGGCGCCCACGCCGACGCCGCCAGCCGCCTGCTCTGGCGATTCCCGCCGCGCCGCCTCAGCGCCGAGGAAATCCGCGACACCCTGCTCGCCGTCGCCGGCAAACTGCAACTCGAACCCATGGGCGGCCCCGGCTTCCGCCTCTACAAATTCACGCAGAACAACGTCTGCACTTACTTCCCCCTCGACACCCACGGCCCCGAGACCTATCGCCGCGCCGTCTATCATCAAAACGCCCGCGCCAGCGTCGTGGACATCCTCAGCGACTTCGACCTGCCTGACATCGCCTTCGCCGCGCCGAAAAGAGCCCACACCACCACCCCGCTGCAAGCCCTCACCCTTCTCAACCACAGCTTCACGCTCGCCATGGCCGAGGCCCTGGCCAAACGCGTGGACGGACCCGAAGTGGTCGAGACCACTTATGACCTGCTCTTCCAGCGCCCACCCACCGCCGTCGAGGCCGGAGCCGCCCACGCCTTCATCTCCCAGCACGGACTGCCCGCTTTGTGCCGCGCCTTGCTGAATGGCAATGAGCTGATCTATTTGGAGTAGCCCGCCATGCGCCCACCTCACGTCGCCCTCATTGACTGGCGCACCGCCCCGCAGGGCGATGCGGAGTCCACCGTCGAGCGTTCCATCCTCGGCGACGCCGCGCGCCTCACCCGGCATCTCTGCGACACCGACGCCGACCTCGACGACGAAGCCGCCGGCGCCGACGCCATTATTCTCTGGCACAACCTGCCGCTCACCGCGCAGGGCATCGCCAGACTCACCAACTGCCGCGCCCTCATCCGCAACGGCGTCGGTTACGACAGCGTGGACATCGCCGCCGCGCGCGCCCGCGGCATCGCCGTCTGCAACGTGCCCGACTACGGCACTGAGGAAGTGGCGGACCACGCCATCGCGCTCGCCCTGGCCCTGTGCCGCCAGCTCTTCCCGCTCGACACCGAGGCCAAGTCGCTCGGCTGGAGCATCCACACCGGCGCCAAACTGCGCCGCCTGCGCGAGCTCACCTTCGGCATCGTCGGACTCGGCCGCATCGGCACCGCCACCGCATTGCGCGCCAAGGCGCTGGGGTTTCGCGTCGTGTTTCATGATCCTTACCTGCCCAACGGCGTGGACAAAGCCGTCGGCGTCACCCGCGCGCACACCCTTGACGAACTGCTCGCGCAGACCGACGTGCTCTCCCTGCATTGCCCGCTCAATGACGAGACCCGCCACCTCATTCGCGCGCGTGAGCTGGCGCGGCTGAAACCGGGCGCCTTTGTCGTCAACACCGCGCGCGGCGCCCTCATTGAAAAGGCCGCCATCCTCGCCGCCCTGCGCGCGGGCCGGCTCGCCGGAGCCGGGCTGGATGTCATCGAGGACGAGCCCCTGCGCAGCGCCGAGGAAGCCGCCACGCCCAATTTGATCGCCACCTGTCACGCCGCCTTTTGCAGCGTCGAAGCGAAGGCCGAGATGCGCGTCACCTCCGCGCGCATCGCCCTGGCCGCCGTGCGTGGCGAGCCCCTGCCGAATGTGGTGAACGTGTGGGGCGCGGCCGCCGCGGTTTGATCTTGACCGTTGCATGGCGGGACGGGCTCGCTTAGCTCTGCGCGCTCTTTATTACCCCCGTCATGTCCACCCCCAAGATCATCTACACCCTCACCGACGAAGCCCCGCTCCTGGCCACTTATTCCTTCCTGCCCATCATCCAGTCCTTCACCAAGGCCGCCGGCATCGAGGTGGAGACGCGGGACATCTCCCTTGCCGGCCGCATCCTCGCGCAGTTCGGGCAGCAGGAGGACGACCTCAGTTACCTCGGCAAACTTTGCCTCGAGCCCGCCACCAACATCATCAAGCTCCCCAACATCTCCGCCTCCGTCCCCCAGCTCAAGGCCGCCATCGCCGAGCTTCAGGCCAAAGGCTACCCGCTCCCCGACTACCCCGAGAATCCCGTCACCGACGCAGACAAAGACATCCGCGCCCGCTATGACAAAGTCAAAGGCAGCGCCGTCAACCCCGTCTTGCGCGAGGGCAACAGCGACCGCCGCGCGCCCAAGGCCGTCAAGGAATACGCCCGCAAGCACCCGCACAAAAACCGCCCCATCCCCGCCGACTCGAAGACCCGCGTCGCCTCCCTTGGCGCCGGCGACTTCTTCGGCAATGAAAAATCCGTCACCCTCAGCGCCGCCACCACCGCCCGCATCGAGCTGGTGAAAAAAGACGGCGGCACCCAGGTCCTGCTGCCCAAGCTCCCCCTGCTCGTCGGCGAGATTTTGGACGCCACCTTCATGAGCAAGGCCGCCCTCACCGCCTACTACGCCGAGCAAATTCAGACCGCCAAGGACGAAGGCATCCTGCTCTCCCTCCATCTCAAAGCCACCATGATGAAGGTCTCCGACCCCATCATCTTCGGCCATGCCGTGAAGGTCTTTTTCAAGGACCTCATCGCCAAACACGCCGCCACCCTCGACACCCTCGGCGTGGACTTCAACAACGGCTTCGGCGACCTCCTCGCCAAGATCGCCACCCTGCCTGCCGAACAGAAAGCCGCCCTCGAAGCCGACATCCAGGCCGCTTATGAAAACGGCCCCGGCCTCAGCATGGTGAACTCCGACAAAGGCATCACCAACCTGCATGTGCCCAGCGACGTCATCATCGACGCCTCCATGCCCCCGCTCATCCGCAACGGCGGCAAAGTCTGGGACGCCCAGGGCGGCCTTGGCGACACCCTCGCCCTCATCCCCGACCGTTCCTACGCCGGCGTCTATCAAGCCGTGCTCGACTTCTGCAAAGCCCACGGCCCGCTCGACCCCGTCACCATCGGCTCCGTGCCCAACGTCGGCCTCATGGCCAAAGCCGCCGAGGAATACGGCTCCCACAACAAGACCTTCGAAATCCCCGCCGCCGGCACCGTCCAGATCGTCGATGAAAACGGCGCCGTCCTGCTCAGCCACGACGTGCAGCCCGGCGACATTTGGCGCGCCTGCCAGACCAAGGACGCCTCCGTGCAGGACTGGGTCAAACTCGCCGTCAACCGCGCCCGCGCCACCGGCGACCCCGCCGTCTTCTGGCTGGACAAAGCCCGCGCCCACGACGCCCAGATCATCGCCAAAGTCGAGGCCTGCCTCAAAGACCATGACACCACCGGCCTCACCCTTGAAATCCTGCCCCCTGCCGAAGCCTGCACCTACAGCCTCCAGCGCCTCGTCAAAGGCCAGGACACCATCTCCGTCACCGGCAACGTCCTGCGCGATTATCTCACCGACCTCTTCCCCATCCTCGAAGTCGGCACCAGCGCCAAGATGCTCTCCATCGTCCCCCTCATGAATGGCGGCGGCCTGTTTGAGACCGGCGCCGGCGGCTCCGCCCCGAAGCACGTCCAGCAGTTCCAGGAGGAGAACTACCTGCGCTGGGACAGCCTCGGCGAGTTCTTCGCCCTCGCCGCCAGCTTCGAGCACCTCGCCGACACCTTCAAGAGCGCCAAAGCCAAAGTCCTCGCCGACACCCTCGACACCGCCAACGGCAAGTTCCTTGAAAACGACCGCAGCCCCGGCCGCAAGCTCGGCACCATCGACAACCGCGGCAGCCACTTCTACCTCAGCCTCTACTGGGCCCAAGCCCTCGCCGCGCAGACCGCCGACCCCGAGCTCGCCGCCGCCTTCCAACCCATCGCCGCCGCCCTCACCGCCCACGAGGAAAAGATCGTCGCCGAACTGCTCGCCGTGCAAGGCCAGCCCGCCGACGTCGGCGGCTACTACAAGCCCGACGACTTCAAAGCCAGCGCCGCCCTGCGCCCCAGCGCCACCCTCAACGGCATTTTGACAGGGAGGTAAGAGCACCTGCGGGGAAGAACTGAAAAGCTGAAATCTCTTTCCGCTTTTCAGTCTTTCAGCCCTGCAAAACCTTGCCAGACAACGGGCGCGTAAAAGAGAAGCAAGGCGCCCCCAACCTTGACACACGCCAGCCCTCAGCCCACTTTCAGGGCAGAAGGTTCGGGAAAATCGCACGCAATCCCGACGCGCGTGCGCACTACCCCAAGTTTCGCAGATTTCGGCGAAAAGCAGCGATTTTGGCCCGC
>VFQQ010000107.1_pt1 | contig 217146 bp, 192 predicted proteins | sample 3512341 | NCBI WGS metagenome assembly VFQQ01 (sample SAMN10412373, study PRJNA504923) | tailings metagenome | isolation source: Relicate 2 Philex TSF1 revegetated site | place: Philippines: Tuba, Benguet | collected 2017-08-29 | reverse complement strand
CATCGTCAGGCTATTAACCCCTCAACCCCCACCCCCTCCAAAGGCGGTGGGGGTTTGTTTTTTTAGGCCCGGAACCTCTTCCGGCCGGGACGTTCAGACAGCGGTGATCTTCTGGAGGCACACAACGATGTCTTGGTGGCGCTGCTTGGTGGGGTGGTTCTTCCTGGGGTGGCTGCCGGCACCCTGGGCCCAGACGCCCGGAGCTTTCCCTCCGCCGGTTGCCCACGTCGAAGGGGTGCTGGAGTACCGACTCGACAATGGCCTGCAGATCCTGCTTGTGCCCGATGCGAGCAAGCCCACGACGACGGTCAACCTCACGGTTCGTGTCGGATCCCGCCACGAGTCCTATGGCGAGACGGGGATGGCTCATCTGCTGGAGCACCTGCTCTTCAAGGGCAGTGCCCGCCACCCCGACGCCTGGGCCGAATTCAGTCGCAGGGGCCTTCGCGCCAACGGGTCGACGTGGTACGACCGCACCAACTACTTCGCGAGTTTTGCAGCGGACGAGGACAACCTGCGCTGGTACCTCGACTGGCTTGCCGATGCGATGGTGAATGCCTCGCTGGAACGCAGTGCGCTGGACGCCGAGATGACGGTGGTGCGCAATGAAATGGAGATGGGCGAGAACGACGCCGGACGCGTCCTGCTTGAGCGAGGCCTGTCGACCATGTACCTGTGGCACAACTACGGCAACAGCACGATCGGCGCACGCAGCGACGTGGAAAACGTCGACATCGAGGCCCTGAGGCGCTTCTATCGCACGCACTACCGTCCGGACAACGCGACGCTGATCGTTTCAGGTCTGTTCGAGACGCAGAGGGTGCTGGACTGGGTCCAGACCTACTTTGCGCCCCTCCCGCGACCGGGTGCACCGTTGCCGGTGCCTGTCACGCTGGATCCGGTTCAGGACGGCGAACGCGAGGTGGTTCTTCGACGCCCTGGGGGTGTGCCGCTGATCTATGCGATGTACCACGTCCCGCCGGGGCCGCACCCGGACCACGCAGCCTTCCGGGCGCTCGCCCTGATCCTGGGAGACAGCCCGGGGGGGCGCTTGCATCGCGAGCTGGTCGAGTCTTCCGTGGCGGCGGCTGCCTTTGCCTTTACCCAGGGGCTGGCCGATCCTGGCTATGCCCTCTTCGGACTGCAACTGGCGGCAGATGGTGATGCGGCCCGGGCGCAGGTGGCGCTCCTGCGCGTGGTGGAGGGGCTCGGCCAGGCGCCCATCACCCAGGCTGAACTCGACAGGGCGAAGGCACGTTGGCTCAAGCAATGGGAACTGTCCTTTGCCGATGCGCAGCGCGTCGGTATCGCCCTGTCAGAGTCGATCGCTCAAGGGGATTGGCGTCTGCACTTTCTGACGCGAGACCGTGTCCGTGACCTGCGTCTTGAAGATGTGCAACGGGTGGCGCAAGCCTATCTGGTACGCGACAACCGCACGGTGGCCCGCTATGTGCCCGAGGCGACGCCGCGCAGGGCGCCGGACCCGCAGCGTGTGGACGTGGCAGCCCTGCTGGCGGGTTACGTGGGCGATGCGCGGCAGGGAGTGGTCGAGACATTCGAGCCCACGCCAGCGAATATCGACGCGAACACGGTGGTGCATCGGGTGGGTGAAGGGCTGCAGGTGGCCCTGCTGCCGAAACCGACGCGGGGGCAACTGGTCAATGCACGGCTGGACTTGCGCTTCGGATCGGTCGCGAGCCTGCAGGGCCAGGCCGAGGCTGCCACGATGGTCGCGGCTTTGCTGGACAAGGGCACCCGGCGCCTGTCACGACAGGCCCTGTCGGACGAACTCGATCGCCTGCGTGCGGATGTCTCGGTGCAGTCCGTCGCGGGGGGGGTCAGTGTGTCGATGCGGACCTCGCGCGATCAACTCCCCGGCCTGCTGGCCGTCGTGGCGCAGATGCTGCGTGAGCCAGCCCTGGAGGCCGCGGCGTTCGACGAGGTTCGGCGCCAGTGGCTGGCGGGCCTGGAGGAGGCCCTGCGCTCCCCAGAGGAGCGCGTGGACAATGCCGTGGAGGGTCGTCTGAGCCCGTATCCGCAGGGCGATGTCCGTCATGTGGCGGATCTGGATCGGCAGCGACAGGCGGTGCAGGCCTTGTCCCTGCAGCAGGTCAGGGCCTTCCACCAGCGCTTCTATGGGGCCTCCAATGCGCAGTTCGCCGCAGTGGGAGACCTGGACACACAGGCCGTGCTGAGCGCCCTGCAACAGCACTTCCGGGGCTGGCGCAGCACGGAAGCCCATGAGCGCATTCCCCGTCCGTTTACCGAGATCGCGCCGGCCGAACTCCGGTTCGCAACTCCCGACCAGCGCAACGCCTACCTGCGCGCCAGCCAGGCCTTGCCCCTGTCCGACGCCCATCCGGACTATGCCGCGTTCCTGGTGGCGAACTACCTGCTGGGCCAGAGCGGCAGTTCGCGACTGTGGAGCCGTGTTCGTGAGCGGGAGGGGCTGTCGTATGGCATCCAGTCCTACGTGGAGTGGAATGCGTGGGAGCCGAATTCGACCTGGACCGTGTCTGCCATCTTTGCCCCTGAGAACCTGGGACGTGTGCGGCAGGCCGTCGAGGAAGAGGTGGCGAAGGCCTTGTCAGAGGGCTTCACCATCGAGGAAGTGGAGGCTGCGCGCAAGGGTCTGCTGGCGCTGCGGCGGCTGGGACGGGCCCAGGATGCGCAACTGGCTGGGGCCTTGTCCGAGAACCTGCGGCTGGGGCGCCGTTTCCAGGTGTCCCAGGCGGTGGACGAGCGGATCGCACGCCTGACCCCGCAGGAGGTGCACGCCGCGCTGCGCAACCATCTGCGCCCGGACCGCTGGGTCTGGGCTGTTGGCGGTGACTTCAAGGAGGCGGTGCGCTGACGTCGCGGAACGGGTTGCGCTCGCGCAGTTCGTCGACGTAGGCCGCAATGCCGTGCCCCTCGCGCTGGAGGAAATGCGCCACCGCGTCCGAAAAGGCAGGGTGGCGCAGCCAGTGGGCCGACCATGTCGTGACAGGCAGGAGCCCGCGGGCCATCTTGTGTTCGCCCTGCGCTCCACCCTCGAAGCGTTGGTAGCCCTGATCAATGCACCATTGCAGGGGCTGGTAGTAGCAGGCCTCGAAGTGCAGGCAGGGGACAGGCTCCACGCACCCCCAGTAGCGACCGTAGGCGACGCGCTGTCCAGGGTCGATTCCGACGAGCGAACTCGCGATGCGCTCGGTACCTCGGTAGGCCAGGAACATCAGCCAGTGCTGCGACAGGTGCTGCGCCATCTCGTCGAAGAAGGCCCGCGTGAGGTAGGGCGTCGAGCGGTGGGCATGGTAGGTTGTCACATAGCAACGGTAGAAGAAGTCCCAGTCGTCAGCGGTGATCTGCGAACCCTGACGCGTCTCGAAGCGGATGCCTGCCTCGGCGACCCTGCGGCGCTCCTGAGCGATCTTCTTGCGCTTCTCGCGCTGAAGCTGAGCCAGGAAGTCGCCAAAGCTGCCATACGGCTCGGGGGTGCGGTTGTGCCAGTGGAACTGAACGGTGCTGCGCAGAAGCCAGCCCTGCGATTCGGCTGCGGCGCGATCGGCATCGCACAGGAAAAGCAGGTGCGCAGACGAAACCAGGCCTTTGGCAAGCAGCTCGCGCAACCCCTGGAGCAAGGCAAGGCGCGCACCCTCGTCCAGCGCGAGCAGTCTGGGGCCGGGGACTGGCGTGAAGGGAATTGCGCCGGTGAGCTTGGGGTAGTAGGGCAGCCCGTGGCGCTCGTGGGCATCGGCCCAGGCCCAGTCGAAGACATACTCGCCATAGGAGTGTGACTTCAGGTAGAGCGGCAGGGCCCCTTGCAGGCGCTCACCTTGCCAGGCGGTCAGGAACTGGGGCAGCCAGCCAGTATCGGCGGTGGCGCTGCCCGACCGGTGCAAGGCCTGGAGGTAGGCGTGCCGCAGGAAAAAAGGGGCACCGCCACTGGCATCCAACAGTCTGTCCCAGTCCCCGGCGCCAATCTGCCCGGGGTCGTCATGGACCCGGATGACATAATCGACCGACCTCTTCTCCACTTTCATATGTCAGCCCAAGCCGTGGTCAAGGTTGCCGTTGCGCAGTTCAATCCTTCTGTTGGCGATCTCGCCGGCAACGTGTCGCGGATCGAGGCGTTGGCCCGCCAGGCGCACGCCCAGGGGGTGCGCCTGCTGATCACGCCGGAACTGTCGCTGTGTGGCTATCCCCCCGAGGACCTGCTGCTGCGCCCGGCCTTCCTGCAGGCCTGCGAGGAGGCGCTGGCGGCGTGTGCGGCTCGTCTGGCCGACCTGGAGGGCTTGCATGTGGTGGTGGGTCATCCGCGTTCGTGGACAGGATCGGGCGATCTTAGGACCAGGTCGGTGATCGTGCCGCAACGGGTGAATGCAGCCTCGGTGCTGGCGGGGGGAAAGGTGCGGGCCACCTACGCCAAGCGCGAACTGCCGAACTACCAGGTCTTTGACGAACGGCGCTACTTCGTGTCGGGCCGCGAGCTCGGCCAAGGGCCGGTGGTCTTCGAGGTCGACGGCATCCGCTTTGGTCTGAACATCTGTGAGGATGCCTGGTTCGTCGAGCCGGCGCGCAGCGCGCGCGAGGCAGGGGCGCAGGTGCTCGTCGTGCTCAATGCGTCGCCCTACCACCTGGGCAAGGTGGCCGAGCGCGAGGAGCGCATGGCGGAGAGAGCGCGCGAATGCGGGCTGCCGCTCATCTATGCACACCAGGTGGGCGGTCAGGATGAGGTGGTCTTCGACGGTGCGTCGTTCGCGCTGAACGCAGACGGTGCAGTGACGGCCCGTGCGCCGATGTTCGAGGAGCACCTCATGGTGCTGGACGTGTCGCCCCAGCGGGTGCAGGGGGAGGTGCATCCACTGCCGCCACTGGAGGCTCAGGTCTGGGCGGCCCTCGTCACAGGGGTGCGTGACTACGTGGGCAAGAACGGTTTCCCCGGGGCCATCATCGGCCTGAGCGGGGGCATCGACTCGGCTTTGGTGCTCGCCGTGGCGGTCGATGCGCTGGGGGCGGAGCGGGTGCGCACGGTGATGATGCCGTCGCCCTACACGGCCGAAATCTCGTGGCTGGATGCGCGCGACATGGCGCAGCGCCTGGGCGTGCGCTACGACGAGTTCTCGATCACGCCGATGTTCGAGGCTTTCAGGGCCACGCTGGCCTCGGAGTTTGCCGGCCTTCCCGAGGACGCGACCGAGGAGAACATCCAGGCGCGCGTGCGCGGGACGCTGCTGATGGCCTTGTCGAACAAGCACGGCAGCATCGTGCTGACCACCGGCAACAAGAGCGAGATGGCCACCGGCTACTGCACGCTCTATGGCGACATGGCCGGCGGCTTTGCGGTGATCAAGGATGTGGCCAAGACCCTGGTCTATCGGCTGGCGTGCTGGAAGAACGAGCAGCCGACGCGCCGCGCCGACGGCAGCACCGGGCCTGTGATTCCGGAGCGCATCATCACGAGGCCCCCATCGGCCGAGCTGCGGCCCGACCAGACCGACCAGGACAGCCTGCCCCCCTATGAGGTGCTGGATGCGATCATGCAGCGCTACATGGAGGACGACCAGAGCATCGAGGACATCGTGGCGGCGGGCTATGCGCGCGAAGACGTCGAGCGCGTGACGCGGTTGCTGAAGATCAACGAGTACAAGCGCCGCCAGGCGCCGGTGGGCATCCGCATCACGCACCGCGCGTTCGGACGCGACTGGCGCTATCCGATCACGTCGAGATTCCGCGCTTAAACTACCCGCATCGAGATTGACAAGCCCACGGAGCAGAACATGAAGCAGATCACCGCCATCATCAAACCCTTCAAGCTCGAGGAGGTGCGTGAAGCGCTTGCCGATGTGGGCGTGACCGGCCTGACAGTCACGGAGGTCAAGGGCTTCGGTCGCCAGAAGGGCCATACCGAGCTGTACCGTGGTGCTGAGTACGTGGTGGACTTCCTGCCCAAGGTGAAGATCGAGGTGGTGGTGAAGGACGAGGACGTGGACCGCTGCATCGAGGCGGTCATCAAGGCGGCCAAGACCGGCAAGATCGGCGATGGCAAGATTTTCGTGACTCCGGTGGAGCAGGTGGTGCGCATCCGCACGGGAGAAACGGACGACGCGGCCATCTGAGGCTGCAGACGGCGCGTTCATGCTGCGAGAGGCCCACTTCGGTGGGCTTCTTGCATTTTCGCGCGGTCAGATCTTCCGGTAGTCGTCGGGTGCGGTGGCCTGCTGTGCCTGGGTGCGCAAAGCTTCCAGCAGGGCGGCCGGATCCGTGCCCACTTGCAGGACCCCATGCTGCGCGGGGCTGAGGAAGCCCTGTGCTACGGTATGGCCTAGAAAGCCGAGCAGGCCGTCGTAGTAGCCCTGGACATTGAGCAGGCCCACGGGCTTGTCGTGGTAGCCGAGCTGGCGCCAGGTCCAGACCTCGAACAGCTCCTCGAAAGTGCCGATGCCGCCGGGCAGGGCGAGGAAGGCATCGGCCCGTTCCGCCATCAGGCGTTTGCGCTCGTGCATGGTCTGCACCACGTGCAATTCTGTGAGGCCGGGGTGGCCCACTTCGCGGTCCATCAGGGTCTGCGGGATCACGCCGACCACCTCGCCACCCTCGGCCAGGACGGCGTCGGCGACCACCCCCATCAGGCCGACGCGGCCACCTCCGTAGACAAGCCGCCCGCCCTGGCGAGCCAGGCGCCGACCGATCTGGTCCGCAGCATGCACATACGAAGGATGCTCGCCGTCACGCGAGCCGCAATAGACACACAGAGAAAAAGAGGGCATGGTTCGAGCGGTCAAGGGGTCACGACAGGGGCAAGAGGCGCGCGTACAGGGCGCTGGCCCAGATCCCGCCGCACAGCAGCAGCGAGAGCAGCACAGCGGCGCTGGCCAGGTCCTTCGCCCGCTTGGACAGGTCGTGCATCTCGAAGGACACCCGGTCGATGGCTGCCTCGATGCCGGAGTTCAGCAGTTCGACGATCAGCACCAGCATGACGGAGCCGGCCAGGAGCGCCACCTCGACCCAGCTCCGACCCAGCCAGAACGCGACCGGCACCATCACGGCCGCGAGCCAGAACTCCTGACGGAAGGCGCTTTCGCCCTGATAGGCAACGCGAAGGCCGTCGAGGGAGTAACGCAAGGCATGGGCTATGCGGGTCAGACCTGTGCGGCCCTTGTGCGGATTGGTCATGCGCCGATTGTGCCTGCCTGAGGTGGCCGGCAGATGTCAGCGCTCGGTTTGCGCCCGCGGTGGCACGGCCACCAGGCGAGTGCCGCAGGCCACGTCATGCCAGAACTGCCGGTCGCGGCGCAGCAACGCAAGGCAGGCATAGACCCCGATCCAGCCCGTCACCGTGCCGAACACGGCCCATCCGCTGCTGGCGACGCCCAGGACATAGGCCAGTGCCAGACCCGGCATCACCCAGATCCAGGCGGCCGCGAAGCGCAGCAGCGCGCGCGCGCGGCTGGGCAGATGCCCTTCGCGATCCTCGAGTCGGATGCGCCAGGTCTGCATGGGCAGTGTCTGACCGCTGCGCGTCCAGCACCACACGAAGTACCAGGCCAGGATGACGACGACGAACACGCCCAGCCCCACACGGCCTTCCAAGGCATGGCGCTGACCCAGCAAGATGCCGTACAGCAGTCCCGCGATCATGACAACCCCGAAGAGCAGGACCGCTTCGTAGGTCAGGCAGGCCAGCCGGCGGCGAAGGGTCGGTGCGGTCGCCCGCGGCGGTGAGGGATGGGAGGAGGTGACGGTGGAGGACAAGTTCTGGCGCCTTTCACGGCGCCGCCGGCCTGGGTGTCCGCGTAGCGGGCACCACGGGGCGTGTGGCAGCCGCACCCTGCGGGCCTGCCACGGGCAGCAGCGTCTGAGGATCGATGAATCGGGACGAAGTCGCGATTTTCGGCAATCCGGGCTGCTGATGCCAAGTGGGCTGAGCGCGCTGGGTGACAGGCACCGTCGTGACCCCGGGGCGGACCTGCTGGGTCGTGGGCGACGCGGGTACCGACATGGGCTGACGCGCCGCAGGCGCGGCCTTCGCGTCGAGGCGCTGCGCCTGTGCGGCCAGTGCCCTGCGCTCTTCGGGAGGAAGGGCCTTGTAGGATTCCCATCGATCCAGACGCTGCGAGGCCGGCAGGTCCTTGGCGGTACGGAAATTGATCCGCGCCAGCGTGCGCTGCTGGGGGGACAGCGCCACCCATTCGCCCATGCGCTCGTGCACCCGACGGCGCTCGTCCTCACCCAGGGAAGGAAAGCGCTGCGCCACCTCCAGCCACTTGCGCTTCCGAGGCCCATCGAGCGTGTCCCAGACCCCCTTGAGGGGTCGGAGGGCTTCCCGTTGCGAGGGGCCGAGCTGGCTCCAGCGCGGGCCATCCTGCACGGTGGCGGCCGTTCGGGCGGGCTCAGGGCCCCCGGCCGGGGCCGGTTGCGCGCACACGCTGCCAGCCAGCACCGGGCCGAGCGCCCCGAGTGCAGCCAGACGCAGCAGGAGGAGGGGTCGCAAGCACAGAGGACGAACCATCATTCGCGCGGGGTCCTCAGGAACTCAAGAAAGCCGGGGTCGGCATACGCAGCTGGGGGCAGATCGTCGGCCAGCAGCAAGGCATCGATCTCGGCGGCGAGCTGGATCTGGCGCTCCGTTTCCCAGTGGTCAATGAGCAGCAGGCCGCCCAGCAATGCCAGCAGGGGCAGCAGACCCCCCAGGGCGGCCCACCACCTGCGCCCGCCACCCTGGCTGCCCGGGCCGCGGCCGAGCGTTGCGGCTCCGGAGGCGCTGACGACCCAGTCGGTTGTTGCGGTGGCCACGCGCTTGCGCGCGACCGCCTGGGCCCGTGCAAAACGCAGGCGCTCGGTGATGTCCGACGGCAACGGCGCATCGGACAGGCGGGCCGCCAGCAAGAGGCCCACACGGGCCTCCAGGGCCTCGGCTTCAGCAGACTGCAGGGGCGAATGGTTCATGGCGTGATCCCCTTGAGCTTGAGCGCGCGTGCGAGGGCGTGCACGGCTCGGGAACAATGGGTCTTGACGCTGCCCTCTGAGCAGCCCATGAGGGACGCGGTCTCGGCGACATCGAATTCTTCCCAGTAACGCATCAGAAAGGCCTCCCGTTGACGGGGCGGGAGCTTCTGCACCTCGCTGTCGATGATCTGGAGCAGTTGGTTGCGCGACAGGGCATCTGCAGCACTTTCCGTGCCTTCCGTGCTCTGCAGCGCTTCCAGGGTGTCGAGCAGATCGACGGGGTCTTCGCTGTCGTGCCCCTCGAAGTCCGAGAAAGACTGCATCACGGCGCCACGCACCTTCTGCCGCCGGAACCAGTCGGTGGTGGCATTGGACAGGATGCGCTGGAAGAGCAGGGGCAGCTCCGACGCCGGCCGGTCGCCGTACTTCTCCGCGAGGCGGATCATGGCGTCCTGCACGATGTCGAGGGCCGCATCCGCATCCCGAACGGCATAGACGGCCCGCTTGAAGGCGCGCTTGTCAACGCTCCTGAGGAAGTCGCTGAGTTCTTGTTCTGTCGCCAAGGGAAGAGGATTGCGTCGTGGGCGTGCGAGGGCGTAACGTGAAATTATCGCATTGCCCGACATGGGGTGCGCAGGCGGTGTCATAATGCTGCCCTGCACAACATTGGGTCTCGACTCGGACGCCCGACCCGGGCGCCTCGTTCATGACCGCGCAGGCTCCACACCCGCCTCACGAGGGCGAGGAGAGGGGCACCGATCGTTTTTCGTCAGAGAAATTCAGAAAGGTTCGACATATGGACATGTCTGCCGCGGAACACAAGCGTGCCGCTGCCACCGATGGCACGCCGCCCCCGCACTCCTCCTCGCAAGAACTCAACGGCTCCGACATCCTGGTGCGCTGTCTCCAGGCCGAGGACGTCAAGTACATCTGGGGCTACCCGGGTGGCGCGGTTCTCTACATTTACGACGCCCTGTACAAGCAGGAGACCATCCAGCACGTGCTGGTACGCCACGAGCAGGCAGCCGTGCACGCGGCCGACGGCTATGCGCGCGCCACCGGCGAGGTGGGCGTGGCGCTCGTCACGTCCGGCCCGGGCGTGACCAATGCCATCACCGGCATCGCTACGGCCTACATGGACTCCATCCCCATGGTGATCATCACTGGACAGGTGCCTACGCCGGCGATCGGCCTGGATGCCTTCCAGGAATGCGACACCGTGGGCATCACCCGACCCATCGTCAAGCACAACTTCCTGGTCAAGGACGTCAAGGACCTGGCCGCGACGATGAAGAAGGCCTTCCACATCGCACGCACCGGCCGCCCCGGACCGGTGGTGGTGGACGTGCCCAAGGACGTCTCGCTGAAGGTGGCTGAGTTCCACTACCCCGACAGCGTGGAAATGCGCTCGTACAACCCCGTGCGCAAGGGCCATGGCGGGCAAATCCGCAAGGCCGTGCAGCTGCTGATGCAGGCCAAGCGGCCCTACATCTACACCGGCGGCGGCGTCATCCTGGGCAATGCCTCGGCCGAACTGCGCGAGCTGGTCGATCTGCTGGGCTATCCCTGCACCAACACGCTGATGGGCCTGGGCGCTTTCCCGGCTACCGACCCACGCTTCCTGGGCATGCTGGGCATGCACGGCACCTACGAAGCCAACATGACCATGCAGAACTGCGACGTGCTGCTGGCCGTGGGGGCGCGCTTCGATGACCGCGTGATCGGCAACCCGAAGCATTTCGCATCGGTGGAGCGCAAGATCATCCACGTCGACATCGACCCGTCGTCCATCTCGAAGCGGGTGAAGGTCGACATCCCCATCGTGGGTGACGTGAAGGACGTGCTGCAGGAGCTCATCGCCCAGATCCGCGAGGCGCAGGCTCGACCCGATGCCCAGGCGCTGTCGGCCTGGTGGGGCCAGATCAACGAGTGGCGCAAGCGCGAGTGCCTGAAATACAAGCACTCGGACGAGGTCATCAAGCCCCAGTATGTGGTCGAGACGCTGTGGGAGATGACCCGCGACCGAGAGACCTACATCACCTCCGACGTGGGCCAGCATCAGATGTGGGCGGCGCAGTTCTATCGCTTCGACGAGCCGCGTCGCTGGATCAACTCCGGTGGCTTGGGCACCATGGGTGTGGGCCTGCCGTACGCCATGGGCATCAAGCTGGCCAAGCCCGAAGCCGACGTGTTCTGCATCACCGGCGAAGGCTCCATCCAGATGTGCATCCAGGAACTGTCCACCTGCCAGCAGTACCAGACGCCGGTGAAGGTGATCTCGCTCAACAACCGCTACCTGGGCATGGTGCGCCAGTGGCAGCAGCTCGACTACGGCGGCCGCTACTCGCACAGCTACATGGACGCGCTGCCCGATTTCGTCAAGCTCGCCGAGGCCTATGGCCACGTGGGCCTGAAGATCGAGAAGCCCTCGGAAGTGGAGCCGGCGCTGCGCGAGATGATGCGCCTGAAGGACCGCACGGTCTTCCTGGATGTGCGCACCGACCCGACCGAGAACGTCTGGCCCATGGTCCAGGCGGGCAAGGGCATCACGGAGATGCTGCTGGGCTCCGAAGACCTGTGACCCGCGCGCGGGCCGGCAAGGGCGCCACGTTGCCGCGTGGTGTCAGGCGTCGGCTGCAAGCGGCGAACGATTTCGGAACGACAATCACCCTCTCGAAGGACGTGGCCAAGGGCCGCCGGTTACCGCCGTCGGCCTGAAGAGCGCGAACAACGACCCATGAAACACATCATTGCAGTCCTGCTGGAGAACGAGGCCGGGGCCCTCTCCCGCGTGGTGGGCCTCTTCTCGGCCCGCGGCTACAACATCGAAAGCCTCACCGTGGCGCCGACGGAAGACCCGTCGCTGTCGCGCATGACCATCGTCACCACCGGCTCCGACGAGGTGATCGAGCAGATCACCAAGCACCTGAACCGCCTGATCGAGGTGGTGAAGGTGGTGGACCTCACCGAAGGCAGCTTCACCGAGCGCGAGCTCATGCTGATCAAGGTGCGCGCGGTGGGCAAGGAGCGCGAGGAGATGAAGCGCATGGCTGACATCTTCCGCGGCCGCATCGTCGATGTCACCGAAAAAACCTACACCATTGAACTGACCGGCGACGCGAGCAAGCTCGATGCCTTCATCGAGGCCATCGAACGCACCGCCATCCTCGAAACCGTGCGCACCGGCACCAGCGGCATCGGCCGCGGCGAGCGGATCCTGCGCGTCTGAACCCCGAACCCATTCCAACCGGACAACCTGGAGAACACCATGAAGGTCTACTACGACAAGGACGCTGACCTGAGCCTGATCAAGGGCAAGAACGTCACCATCGTCGGCTACGGCTCGCAAGGCCATGCCCATGCCCAGAACCTCAATGACAGCGGCGTCAAGGTGACCGTGGGTCTGCGCCGCGGTGGCGCGTCCTGGGCCAAGGCCGAGAAGGCCGGCCTGAAGGTGGCTGAGGTGGCCGACGCCGTCCAGGGCGCCGATGTCGTGATGATCCTGCTGCCCGACGAGCAGATCGCCAGCGTCTACGCCAAGGACGTCGAGCCCAACATCAAGGAAGGCGCCTCGCTGGCCTTCGCCCATGGCTTCAACGTGCACTACGGTCAGGTGGTGCCCCGTGCCGACCTCGATGTGTGGATGGTGGCCCCGAAGGCCCCGGGCCACACCGTGCGCTCGACCTATACGCAGGGCGGCGGTGTTCCCCACCTGATCGCCGTGCACGCCGACAAGAGCGGCAAGGCGCGTGACCTGGCCCTGAGCTACGCCGCAGCCAACGGCGGCGGCAAGGCCGGCATCATCGAGACCAACTTCCGCGAAGAGACCGAGACCGACCTCTTCGGCGAGCAGGCCGTGCTGTGCGGCGGCACCGTCGAGCTGATCAAGGCCGGTTTCGAGACCCTGGTGGAAGCCGGCTACGCGCCCGAGATGGCGTATTTCGAGTGCCTGCACGAGCTCAAGCTGATCGTGGACCTGATCTACGAGGGCGGCATCGCGAACATGAACTACTCGATCTCGAACAACGCCGAGTATGGTGAGTACGTCACCGGTCCGCGCGTGGTGACCGAGCAGACCAAGGAAGCGATGCGCCAGTGCCTGAAGGACATCCAGACGGGCGAGTACGCCAAGAGCTTCATCCTGGAAAACAAGGCCGGTGCCCCGACCCTGCTGTCGCGTCGCCGCATCACGGCCGAGCACCAGATCGAGGTGGTGGGCGAGCAGCTGCGGGCGATGATGCCCTGGATCAAGAAGAACCGCCTGGTCGACCAGTCCAAGAACTGATCGGCGCTGCGCCGCCGCACAGAGCCGCGAGGGCTTCCTCGCGGCTTTTTTGTTGCCCGCCTGTTGTATCCTCCCGCCCATGAACTATCCCCATCCCTTTCTTGCGAAAGAAGGCTGGCCCTTCATCGCCATCGCCTTCTTTGTCGCGGTGTTCGCCTCCTTCTTCCTGCCGGGCTTCCTGGCCTTCCTGTGCTGGCTGGCCCTGGCCTTCGTGGTGCAGTTCTTCCGTGATCCGCCGCGGGCCATCCCGGCCGACGTGGGCGCGGTGCTGGCCCCGGCTGACGGCCGTATCGTCAAGGTCGAGAAGGTGCGTGACCCGTATGCCGACCGCGATGCCCTCCTGATCAGCGTGTTCATGAACGTCTTCAACGTGCATTCGAACCGCATCAGCGTCGATGGCCGGATCAGCAAGGTCCAGTACTTCCCGGGCCTGTTCATCAACGCCGACCTGGACAAGGCCTCCACCGAGAACGAGCGCAATGCCGTCGTGATCGAGTCCGGTGCCCACACCGTGACCCTGGTGCAGGTGGCTGGCCTGATTGCACGGCGCATCCTGTGCTACGTGAAGCCTGGGGACGACGTCGCCAAGGGCCAGCGCTACGGCTTCATTCGCTTTGGCTCCCGCGTGGACGTGTACCTGCCGGTCGAGGCCACGCCGCGCGTGGCCCCCGGCGACAAGGTGTCGGCCACCTCCACCATCCTGGCCGTGCTGCCACAGCAATGAACGAGACTCCGGACCCCCTCGACACGCCCCACGAGGACGTGGCGCGCCCGCGTCGCAAGGGCATCTACATCCTGCCCAACCTGTTCACGCTGGCCGCGCTGTTCGGGGGGTTCTACGCCATCGTGATGGCGATGAACGAGCGCTTTGACCTGGCCGCTATCGGGATCTTCTGCGCCATGGTGCTCGACAGCCTGGATGGGCGCGTGGCGCGGATGACGAATACCCAGAGCACCTTCGGTGAGCAGATGGACAGCCTGTCGGACATGGTGTCCTTCGGGGCGGCGCCGGCACTCATCATGTATGAATGGGCCCTCAAGGGCCTGGGCAAGCTGGGCTGGATCGCTGCGTTCGTGTATTGTGCCGGGGCGGCACTGCGCCTGGCGCGCTTCAACACCAACATCACCGTGGTGGACAAGCGGTTCTTCCAGGGCCTGCCCAGCCCGGCGGCGGCCGCCCTGGTGGTGGGCTTCATCTGGGTGATGGACGACCTGGGCTACCGGGGGGCTTCGCGCATCGACTGGCTGACCTGGGGCGCGTTCGCGCTGACCCTCTATGCCGGACTCACGATGGTCACCAATGTGCCCTTCTACAGCTTCAAGGACGTGAGCTTCAAGCGCAGCGTGCCCTTCATCGTGGTGGTGGCCATCGCGCTGGCGTTTGCGCTCATTGCCTACCACCCGCCGGCGGTGCTGTTCGCGCTGTTTGTCGTCTATGGCTTCTCGGGCTATGGGGTCTATGCCTTCCGCAAGGCCAAGGGCAAGCCGGTGAGCGTGATCGCCGTGTCCACCGACGAGCCCGACGAACAGGGCCTGCACCGCTGAAGGTGTCGTGGCCCGCGGGCCTTCTCCCTTTTCGTTTGATCTTCTCCCTGCACGGAGCCGACCATGGCAGACAAGCTGATCATCTTCGACACCACCCTGCGCGATGGCGAGCAGTCTCCCGGCGCGTCGATGACCAAGGACGAGAAACTGCGCATCGCGCGGCAACTCGAGCGGCTGCGCGTGGATGTCATCGAAGCAGGGTTTGCCGCGTCGTCGAACGGTGATTTCGAGGCCGTCAAGGCGATTGCCGACACGATCAAGGCGTCGACGGTGTGTTCGCTGGCCCGCGCCAACGACCGGGACATCAGCCGCGCAGCCGAAGCCCTGAAGGGGGCGGCTTCCTCGCGCATCCACACCTTCATCGCCACCAGCCCGCTGCACATGGAGAAGAAGCTGCGCATGACACCCGATCAGGTGTTCGAGCAGGCCAAGCTGGCGGTCAAGTTTGCGCGCAACCTGTGCGGCGACGTGGAGTTCTCTCCCGAGGATGGCTACCGTTCCGAACTCGATTTCCTGTGTCGGGTCCTGGAGGCCGTGATCGACGAGGGCGCGACCACCATCAACATCCCCGACACCGTGGGCTATGCGGTCCCCGAGCTCTACGGCACGTTCATCAAGACGCTGCGCGAGCGCATTCCCAACGCCGACAAGGCGGTGTGGTCGGTGCACTGCCACAACGACCTGGGCATGGCCGTGGCCAACTCGCTGGCGGGTGTGCAGATCGGTGGGGCACGGCAGGTGGAGTGCACGATCAACGGCCTGGGTGAGCGCGCGGGCAACTGCTCGCTGGAGGAGGTGGTGATGGCCGTGCGCACGCGGCGCGACTACTTCGGCCTCGAGCTCGGCATTGACACCACCCAGATCGTGCCGGCCTCGCGCCTGGTGTCGCAGACCACCGGCTTCGTGGTGCAGCCCAACAAGGCCGTTGTGGGCGCGAATGCCTTTGCGCACGCCTCGGGCATCCACCAGGATGGTGTGCTCAAGGCGCGTGACACCTACGAGATCATGCGTGCCGAGGACGTGGGCTGGTCGGCCAACAAGATCGTGCTGGGCAAGCTGTCCGGGCGCAACGCCTTCAAGCAGCGCCTGCAGGAGCTGGGCATCGAGCTGGACTCGGAGGCCGAAATCAACGCCGCCTTTGCCAAGTTCAAGGACCTGGCGGATCGCAAGAGCGAGATCTTCGACGAAGACATCATCGCGCTGGTGGGCGACGAGAGCGTCACCAGTGAGCAGGAGCACTACCGGCTGCTGGCGCTCTCGCAGCGTTCGGAAATGGGCGAGCGCCCGCATGCACGCGTGGCCTTTGCGGCCGGCGGCCAGGAATTCCACGGTGAAAGTGACGGCAACGGCCCGGTGGATGCCAGCCTGAAGGCCATCGAGGCCCATGTGCAAAGTGGCGCCGAAATGCTGCTCTATTCGGTCAATGCCATCACCTCGGGCAGCACAGAATCCCAGGGTGAGGTGACGATCCGCCTGCAGCATGGCGGGCGGGTGGTCAACGGCGTGGGGGCGGATCCGGACATCGTGGTGGCTTCGGCCAAGGCCTATCTGGCCGCCCTGAACAAGTTGCACAGCAAGGGCGAGCGGGTCGCGGCTCAGGGGTGAAACCGTTGCAAAGTTCCACTTTCAGGGCCCACTTTAGGAAAACTCCGTAAGTTTTTGATCTTGCGGATGTTTTTCTGATCTCCTACACTCGCCGTCAAGCGACTGCGGGAGTAGGGCAGTGACACGATCGGGTGGGTGGAGCATGGGGCGAGGATTGGCATTGGCGCTGGCCCTGGTGTGGGGTCTCGTGGCCGTGGTGCCGGCCGTGGCCCAAGAGGGTGCCAAGCGCAGTGCCCAGGCGTCCCAGAAGCGCCCGGCAGCGGACAAGCCTGTTCGCAAGACCGCGCAGGCAGCGCCTGCCAAGCGCAGTGCCTCCCAGCCTGCAGCCCGGTCACAAGCCCGCAAGCAGGCGGCCTCCGCGCCCAAGCGGCAAGCCGTTGCCGTCCAGCGTGCCGCGCCCCCTGCCGCGCCCCGCGTGTCCTATGGTCAGGCGTTCGGTCTGCATGCCGTCGATGACCCGCTGGACTTGAAATCCAGTGTGGCCCTGGTCTTGGACCAGGAGACCGAGGAAGTTCTGTTCAGCAAGAACTCCCAGGCCGTGCTTCCGATCGCTTCCCTGACCAAGCTGATGACGGCGTTGGTCGTCATCGAGGCCGGTCAGCCCCTGGATGAGATGCTGACCATCACGCGGGAGGACATCGACACCGAGAAAGGCAGCCGCTCACGCCTGGCCGTGGGGACACGCCTGAGCCGCGAGGAAATGCTGCACCTGGCCCTCATGTCCTCGGAAAACCGTGCGGCGAACGCGCTGGGCCGCTACTATCCCGGCGGCCTGCGGCCCTTCGTTGCTGCGATGAACCGAAAGGCGCGTGAACTGGGAATGGAAGACACGCGCTTCGTCGAGCCGACGGGCCTGTCCAGCCGCAACCAGTCGTCGGCTCGTGACCTCGCGGTCCTGGCGAAGGCCACCTATGGCGTGCCGCTGATCCGCGAGTTGTCCACCTCCCACGAGTATCAGGTGGTCGTGGGTAAACGCCAGCTGCAGTACCGCAACACCAATGGGCTGGTGTTCAACCCCAGTTGGGAGATCGGTCTGCAAAAGACGGGCTACATCTCGGAAGCCGGGCGCTGCCTGGTGATGCAGGCAGAACTGGCGGGGCGCAAGCTCATCATGGTGTTTCTCGACTCGGCTGGACGCTTCTCGCGTCTTGGCGATGCGGAGCGGGTGCGCAATTGGCTCCTTGACCACGGTCTCGCCAGCCCGCTGATTCCGGCCATGGACGAAGATGGCGATATGCCGCGCGTGACCTCCTGAGCCGTCACGCGCCCGGCGCGCCGATTCAATTCCTGTAGCCCAGCGCAGAGGAAATCTGCGCCGCGGTGGCCTGAAGTCGTTCCAGCCAGGCCTCTTCCAGCCGGTCGGCCGGTGCCGAAATCGACAGACCGGCGACCAGCTTGCCCTGGTCGTCGTGGATGCCCGCTGCCATGCAGCGCACGCCCAGTTCGAGTTCCTCGTTGTCACGTGCGCAGCCATATTGGCGCACCCTCGCCAGCTCGCGCTCCAAGGTGCCCAGGTCGGTGATGCTGTTGCGGGTGTGGCCGGCGAGGCCGGTTCGGGTGGCGTAGGCGCGCACGCGCTGGGCATCGTCCTGAGCGAGGAACAGCTTGCCGACCGAGGTGAGGTGCAGGGGGGCCCGCCCTCCCACCGCCCTCACCACCTGCATGCCGGAACGTTCACTGTAGGTCCGCTCGATGTAGACGATCTCGTCGCCCTGGCGGACGGACAGGTTGACCGGCTGGTGCGTGAGCTTGTGCAACTCGCGCATCGGGCCCAAGGCAGCATCGCGCACGTCGAGCCGGGCCTTCACCAGGTTGCCCAACTCCAGCAATCGCATGCCCAGTCGGTAGCTGCCGGCTTCAGGGCGGTCGACGAAGCGCCCGACTGCCAGATCGTTGAGGATGCGGTGCGCAGTGGAGGGGTGGAGCCCCGTCTGGGCGCTGATCTCCTTGAGCGAGACGGGATCCTGATGAGAGGCCAGAACGTCGAGCAGCGAGAACATGCGCTCGAGAACCTGGATGGTGGGGGCGTGTCCCTCGGACTTCTTCATGACACCGATTTTCACCCGAAATCGGCTGTTTTTGCATGGCGAAATCAGGGGCGTTCTAAAGAGGCCTGTCCCGCCTGCCGGGCAGCTGCCACGCCGCAGCGCGCGGCGCCCTCCAGCGTGGCCGGGTAAGGGCCGGAGATGTAGTCACCGGCCGCCCACAGCCCGGGGGCGATGACGCTCGCCGGGCGCTGCAGTGCGGGTTCGCACAGGAAGGTGGCGCGTCGCTCGACGATGCTGCGCACCAGCCGCAGCGGCGGGCGCAGGTAGCGGGAGAGCTCGGTCTGCGCCTGGGTCAGCACGGCCTGCCCCGTGGCGTCAAGGCCGCGTTCCACCCAGGAGGCAGCGCCGCTGACCACAAAGGCCAGCAGGCCGCTGGGCCCGCCCAGCAGGCCCCGATCGAACACGTACTGGGCCGGGGCCGTATTGCCGCTGCGCAGGGCCATCATGGGCAGGGGCAGGCGGGCGCCGGGCGCATGAGCGTAGACCGTCACGATGGGCTCGAAGCGCAGCGCCAGTGCGCACTCGGCCCAGGCCGGTGCATGCGAACGCACGAGTCGCGCAGCCTCGATGGGTGAGCAGGCGAGGATCACGGCGTCGTGGGCCTGACCGTCGACCCACCAGCGTCCTTCGGGCAGGGGCCGCAACTCGGATACGCGGTGTGTTCGCCGCACCGTGGCGCCGGCATGTGCCAGCCAGTCAGCCGCGGTTTCGGGAAAGAGCCTGCCGAGGTCCGCGCGAGGCAGCAGCAGGTCGCTGCTGCCTGAGCCGCCGGCGAGGGCGTCGTGCAGCACGCGCAGGAATACCTGGGCGCTCGCCTGCGGCGTGGGCGTGTTCAGTGCGGCCACGCACAGCGGGTCGATGAGTTCATGGCGCACGCGTGGCGGCAGGCCTGCGCACAGCTGGGCGACCGTGAGCCCCGAATCGCAGCGGAAACGTCGCAAGGTCCAGCCTGTGGCCGCTGCCAAAAGGGCAGCCCGTTCGCGCCAGGTCCAACCGGGGTAGCGGGTAATGGCGCGTAGCAGGGCCGGCACTGGGCGGCCCGCCTGCAGTTGCAGCCCCGTGCCGTCGGCATAGGCCAGCTGCAGCGGCATGCGCAGCAGGTCGAGCGTGGTGCGCACACCCACCTGCCGCATCAGGCGCAGACATTCGGTATAGGCCCCAATGAGGATGTGCTGGCCGTTGTCCAGCGCGACGCCTTCGATGTCGACACGCCGAGCCCGTCCGCCAAGCTGGGCGGCCATCTCGAAGAGCGTCACCTGAAAGCCCTCATCCACGGCCTGGACTGCCGCGGCGCAGCCGGCCCATCCGCCCCCCACCACCGCCAGGGTGCGCGACATGTTCAACGTCCCCGCCAATGCGTGCGCCAGGCGATCCACAGCTTGCGCAGCGGCGTGAGCGAGATCCGCTGATGCAGGACCTGGAAGCCGGTGGATTCGACCTCGCGCAGCAGGGTGCGGTAGATGTTGGCCATCATGAGGCCGGGCTTCTGGGCGCTGCGGTCCGCCTCGGGCAGGGCGGCCAGGGCCTCGTCATAGCAGCGGTGGGCCCGTTCGGCCTGGAAGCGCATCAGGGCCGTGAAACGCTCGCTGTAGACGCGGTTCAGGATCTCGTGGGCTTTCACGTCGAACTGCTGCAGTTCGTTCACCGGCAGGTAGATGCGTCCGCGCCGCGCATCATCGCCCACGTCGCGGATGATGTTGGTCAGTTGCATCGCCTGGCCCAGCTGGTGGGCGTAGCGGATCGTGGCCGGGTCGGTCCGGCCGAAGATGCCGCTGGCCACTTCGCCCACCACGCCGGCCACCAGGTGGCAATAGCGCTGCAAGCTGGGGTAATCGAGGTAGCGCGTCTGGTCGAGGTCCATCTGGCAGCCCTCGATCACCGCGAGCAGGTGCTCGGCGCGAATGTCATACGCCGCCACGTGGGGCATGAGCGCCTGCATCGCGGGGTGGCTGGGCTGGCCAGCGAAGGCCGCGGCCACCTCGTTGCGCCACCAGGCGAGCTTGGCCTGGGCAACGCTGAGTTCGCTCACCTCGTCGACGACATCGTCCACTTCACGGCAAAAGGCGTAGAAGGCGGTGATGGCCGCCCGTCGGGGCGGCGGCAGGAATAGGAAAGCGTAGTAGAAGCTCGATCCGCTGGCCGCGGCCTTGTCCTGAACGTATTGTTGTGGGGTCATGAGCTGGGGGTCACATCCAGGCGGCGCGCCACAGCAGGGCCGGGGCGTCGAGCCGCTTCAGCACGGGGCGCACGTGCAGGGTGGCGTAGTCGAGACGCCGGATTTTCTCAAGGATGCGCAGGCCGCCCTGCACGACCAGGCGCAGCTCCCAGCCGAAGCGCCCGCGCACACGGTGCACGAGCGGCGCGCCCTCCGACATCAAGCTTTCAGACCACTCGACCATTTCGCGCATCAGGGCCTGCGTGTCCGGCGTTTCGTGGCGCGCCAGCAGCGAGGCCGGGGGCACCCGGTGGCGGGCGCAGTCTTCGAGCGGGATGTACAGGCGCCCGCGAGCCGTGTCGATGCTCAGGTCCTGCCAGAAGTTGATGAGCTGCAAGGACGTACAAATGGCGTCGGACTGGCGCAGCGAGGCCTCGTCATCGACCTTCAGCAGATGCAGCAGCAACCGGCCGATCGGGTTGGCCGAGCGGCGACAGTAGTCGAGCAGCTCGGGCCGATCGACATAGCGGTGCTTGTCCACGTCCTGCTCGAAAGCGCTGAGCAGGTCCTCCAGCAAGCTCACCGGCCAGCGGTGACGAGCCTGCGCTTCGCCCAAAGGCTGGAAGACCTGCGGCCAGCGATCGGACGCCGGTTCGCCAGCCACGGTGGCGGCCAGGTCGCGGCGGTAGTCGGCCAGGTCGGACAGGCGTTGCTGCGGGCTGCGGCGACCTTCGTCGGCAAGGTCGTCGGCCGTGCGGGCATACCAGTACAGGGCGGCCACGGCCGGGCGCAGTGCGGGGGGGCACAGCCAGGACGCGACGGGGAAGTTTTCATAGTGGTCCACGCTCACGGACGCGATTGTCCATGGCTTTGGTGCCGAACCATGGAGGGAGCATCTTGACATCGCACAAATCCGAGCCTAGAGTACTGACCAGTCAGTCAGTATTGCGGGCTGACCCGTCGGCCCCAAGTGCGCCATGGCGCATCGACAGGGGCGGGCGCCTCACCACGTGCAAAGGCCCTCGATGTCCACGCCCACGCTCTCGTCTGTCCTTGTCGTCGCAGTGACGGTCGCCTTGCTGGCGGCCTGCTCGAAAGCCCCGTCGCCCGAGGAACCGGTGCGCGCGGTCCGCACCTTGACCCTGGCGCCGCAATCGGCCACCGGCAAGCAGGAGTATGCAGCCGAGATCCGTGCGCGCACCGAGTCGCGGCTGGGCTTCCGAGTGGCGGGCAAGATGGTGCAACGCCATGTGAACCTGGGTGATGCCGTGCGGGCCGGACAGGTCTTGGCCGTGCTCGATGCCCAGGATCTGCGCCTGGTCGAGCAGGCCGCTGCGGCTGGTGTCTCTGCGGCTCAGGCCAACCTGGATCAGGCCGAGGCGGATTTCAAACGGTTCACCGAGCTGCGTGCGCAGGGCTTCATCAGCTCGGCGGAACTGGAACGTCGCGAGACTGCCTTGAAGGCGGCGCGCGCGCAGTGGGCGCAGGCTCGAGCCCAGGCGAATGTGCAAGGGAACCAGGCTGCGTATGCCCGCCTCGTGTCCGATGCAGCCGGGGTCGTCACTGGCATCGAGGCCGAACCTGGCATGGTGCTGGGGGCTGGCAGCCCCGTGCTTCGGCTGGCGCATGACGGACCTCGCGATGCGGTGTTTGCGGTGCCCGAAGACCGGCTGGACACCCTGCGCGCACTCGCCGCCGCCGGCGTGTCGGTGCAGGTCCGACTGTGGGGGCAGGAGGGCGACGCATTCGAGGCCCGCATTCGAGAAGTTGCTGCCGCCGCCGACCCGGTCACGCGCACCTACACCGTCAAGGCCGACCTGGGCCGTGCGCAGGCACCGCTCGGACGTACCGCCACGGTGACGCTCGGTCTGCCTGCCCAGCCTGCAGTGGCCAAGTTGCCGCTGTCGGCCTTGCGCGAGCACCAGGGCCTGACAAAGGTGTGGGTGCTGGATCGGGACACGATGACCGTGAACCTGCGGCCTGTGGAGGTGGCTGGCGCGGACGGGAATGAAGTGGTCATCCGCGCAGGGTTGCTGCCTGGCCAGACGGTTGTCACTGCAGGCGTGCATGTGCTCAATCCGGGGCAGCGGGTCAAGCTCTACAACGAGGGGGCCGCACCGACCGCATCGACCGTCGCGCCCGGCTCCCTGGCGGCCACCTCCCCCACCACTCCCTGAACCCCGGCGAGGTCTTCTGTGAGTTCACTTCCCTTGCCAGCTTCGGGCGAACGCCGGTTCAACATCTCGCGCTGGGCGCTTGAGCATCCTGCACTGACGCGCTACTTGCTCGTGGTGTTGATGATTCTGGGTTTTGCGGCCTATTTCCAGCTTGGCCAGGATGAGGACCCGCCTTTCGCCTTCCGCGCCATGGTGGTGCGGGCCTACTGGCCCGGAGCCACGGCGCAGCAGATCGCCGACCAGGTCACCGACAAGATCGAGCGCACGCTGCAGGAGGTGCCCTACGCGGACATCATCCGCAGCTATTCCAAGCCGGGCGAGACACTGATCATCTTCCAGGTGGCCGACTCCTCGCCGCCGGAGCAGCTGCAGGAGATCTGGTACCAGACGCGCAAGAAAGTCGGTGACATGCGCGGCACCCTGCCGCAAGGGGTCGTCGGCCCGTTCTTCAACGACGAGTTCGGCGATGTGTACGGTGCGATCTATGCCTTGTCGGCCGACGGCTTCAGTCCGCGCGAGCTCAAGGATCATGCCGACCGGGTGCGCCAACAGCTGCTTCGCGTGCCCGACGTGGCCAAGGTCGAGATCTTCGGTGCGCAGGACGAGAAGATCTACATCGAGGTCTCGCAGGCGCGCTTGGCCCAATTGGGCTTGGACTTCGGCCAGGTGATCGCCCAGCTCGGCCAGCAGAACGCCATCGAACCGGCCGGGGTCGTCAGCCTGCCCACCGACCAGGTGCAGTTGCGTGTGGGTGGTCAGTTCAACTCCGAGGAGGAGTTGCGTGCCTTCCCCATCCGCGCCGCAGGCAACACTCTGAGGCTGGGCGACATCGCCGAAGTGCGCCGCGGCTATGTCGATCCGCCGCAGGTCAAGGTGCGCCATCAGGGCCAGGAGGTGCTGGCCCTTGGGGTGTCGATGGCAAAGGGCGGTGACATCATCCGCCTCGGGAAGGAGCTGCGGACCGCTGTCGCACAGATCCGCGCCGAGTTGCCGGTGGGCATCGAGATGACCCAGTTCCAGGACCAGTCGACGGTGGTCTCCCGATCGGTCAACGAATTCATCAAGGTGCTGATCGAGGCCGTGGTGATCGTGCTCGCGGTGAGCTTCATCAGCCTGGGGCTGCACATGCGGCCGCTGCGGCTGGACTGGCGCCCCGGCATGGTGGTGGGCATCACCATTCCCCTCGTGCTGGCCATCACCTTCGTGACGATGTTCTATTGGGGTGTGGGCCTGCACAAGATCTCGCTGGGCTCCCTGATCATCGCGCTGGGCCTCTTGGTGGATGACGCCATCATCGCCGTCGAGATGATGGTGCGCAAGCTGGAGGAGGGCTACGACAAGGTACGCGCCGCCACGGCCGCCTACGAGATCACTGCCATGCCCATGCTCACGGGCACGCTGATCACAGCGGTGGGCTTCCTGCCCATCGGCATGGCCAAGTCGGCTGTGGGCGAGTACACCTTCGCCATCTTTGCCGTCACGGCGGCAGCCCTCGTCATCTCCTGGGTCGTGTCGGTGTACTTCGTGCCCTACCTCGGCACCGTGCTGCTCAAGACGCGCGCCCATGCCGGCGACCAGCCCCACGAGCTCTTCGACACGCCGTTCTACAACCGCTTCCGCCGCGTGGTGGACTGGTGCGTGCGCCACCGCTGGATCACCATTGGCCTGACCGTGCTCTCGCTCGTGCTGGGCGTGGTGGGCATGGGCCGGGTGCAGCAGCAGTTCTTCCCCGACTCCAACCGGCTGGAGGTGCTGGTGGACCTCTGGCTGCCCGAAGGCTCCTCGTACGAGGCCACCGAAGCCGTGGCGCGCAGCGTCGAGGCCCGGCTGATGAAGGAGGAGGGTGTGGCTAGCGTGAGCACCTGGGTGGGCAGCGGCGTGCCGCGCTTTGCGCTGGTGCTCGATCAGATCTTCCCGCAGTCCAACGTCAGCCAGATGATCGTGATGCCCCAGGACTTAGCGGCCCGCGAGGATCTGCGCCGCCGTCTGCCGGCCCTGCTGGCGGCAGAGTTTCCCGAGGCGCGCGGCCGGGTGAAGCTGCTGCCCAACGGCCCGCCGGTGCCCTATCCGGTGCAGTTCCGCGTGGTCGGCGCCGATCCGGCCGAGGTGCGACGCATCGCCGACGAGGTCAAGGCGGTCATGCTGGCGAACCCCAACCTGCTCGGCGTGAACGACAACTGGAATGAGTCGGTCAAGGTGTTGCGTTTGGAGATCGACCAGACCCGCGCCCGTGCCCTGGGGGTGACCAGCCAGGCGATCGCCCAGGCCTTGCGTACGGCGCAGACAGGCAACACCGTGGGTCAGTACCGCGACGGCGACAAGCTCATCGACATCGTGCTGCGCACGCCGGCCGAAGAGCGCGCTGCGCTGACCGATCTGCAGAACGCCTATGTGCCCACCGCCAGCGGCCGCAGCATCCCGCTCACGCAGGTGGCTCGTCCCGAGCTGGTCTGGGAGCCAGGCGTGCTGTGGCGAGAGGGCCGCGACTATGCTGTCACCGTGCAGGGCGACGTGGTGGAGGGCCTGCAGCCGGCCACTGTGAGCTTCCAGATCGATCCGCAGCTCCAGTCCATCCGCGAGCGCTTGCCGGTGGGCTACCGCATCGACATGGCCGGCACGGTGGAAGAAAGCAGCAAGGGCACCGGCTCGATCGCCGCCGGCGTGCCCGCCATGCTCTTCATCACCTTCACGCTGCTGATGCTGCAGCTGCACAGCTTCAGTCGTGCGGTGCTGGTCTTCCTGACGGCGCCGCTGGGCATCGCCGGGGTGGCCGCCGCGCTGCTGATCCTCGACCGACCCTTCGGCTTCGTGGCCTTGCTGGGGGTGATCGCGCTCATGGGCATGATCATGCGCAACTCCGTCATCCTGATCGACCAGATCGAGCAGGACCGCGCCCGGGGCGTGCCCGACTGGAACGCAGTGGTGGAGGCGGCCGTGCGCCGGCTGCGGCCCATCTTGCTGACGGCCGCGGCCGCTGTGCTCGCGATGATCCCGCTGTCGCGCAGCATCTTCTGGGGCCCGATGGCGGTGGCCATCATGGGCGGCCTCATCGTGGCCACCGTGCTGACCCTGCTGGCCCTGCCGGCCATGTATGCCGCCTGGTTCAGGGTGAAAGAGCCCGAGGGTGCGGCGCCGGGTTAAAATCCGCGGTTTCCTGGAACACCCATAGGAACACCTGAAGGGGAGCAGGCCGCTCCCCTTTTGATTTGCGCGGGTGGCGAAATTGGTAGACGCACCAGGTTTAGGTCCTGACGCCAGCGATGGTGTGGGGGTTCGAGTCCCCCCCCGCGCACCACATTCAAACGAGAGAGATCACCATGGCCGTGACTGTTGAAACCCTCGACAAACTGGAACGCAAGATCACGCTGACGCTGTCGGCCGACGTCATCAAGAACGAGGTCGAATCGCGCCTCAAGCGCCTGGCGCGCACCGTCAAGGCCGATGGCTTCCGTCCCGGCAAGGTGCCCATGAGCATCGTGGCCCAGCGCTACGGCTTTTCCGTCCAGTACGAGGTCATGAACGACAAGGTCGGCGAGGCTTTTGCCAAGGCGGCCAACGAGGCCCAGCTGAAGGTGGCCGGCGCCCCGCGCATCACCGAAAAGGACGGCGCCCCTGAAGGCGAACTGGCCTTCGATGCGACCTTCGAGGTCTATCCCGAAGTGAAGCTGGGCGATCTGTCGGGTGCCGAGGTCGAGCGCGTGACCACCGAAGTGGGCGATGCGGCCATCGACAAGACCGTGGACATCCTGCGCAAGCAGCGCCGCACGTTCAATCAGCGCCCGGCCGCCGAAGCGGCAGTCGACGGTGACCGCGTCACCATCGACTTCGAGGGCAAGATCGACGGGGTGCCGTTCGAAGGCGGCAAGGCCGAAGGCTTCCAGTTCCTGCTGGGCGAGGGCCGCATGCTCGAGGCCTTCGAGAAGGCTGTGCGCGGCATGAAGGCCGGTGAATCCAAGACCTTCCCGCTGAAGTTCCCCGATGACTACCATGGCCAGGACGTGGCCGGCAAGGAAGCCGACTTCCTTGTGACGCTGAAGAAGGTCGAAGCCCAGCAGCTGCCCGAGGTCAACGACGACTTCGCCAAGTCGCTGGGCATCGTCGACGGGTCGGTGGAGGCCCTGCGGGCCGACATCAAGAAAAACCTCGAGCGTGAGGTCAAGTTCCGCGTTCTGGCGCGCAACAAGGGCGCCGTGATGGACGCCCTGCTGAAGGTGGCTGAACTCGAGGTGCCCAAGGCCCTGGTGCAGGGTGAGGTCGAGCGCATGACCGAGGCCGCGCGCGCCGACCTGAAGGCCCGTGGCGTCAAGGATGCGGACAAGGCCCCGATCCCGGCCGAGATGTTCCAGCCGCAGGCCGAGCGCCGTGTTCGCCTGGGTCTGGTGGTGGCCGAGCTGGTCAAGACGAACGACCTCAAGGCCCAGCCCGACCAGATCAAGGCCCACATCGAGGAGATGGCTCAGAGTTATGAGAAGCCCGACGAGGTGGTGCGCTGGTACTACAGCGACATGCAACGCCTGGCCGAGGTCGAGGCTGTGGTGCTGGAGAACAACGTCACCGACTTCGTGCTGGCCCGCGCCAAGGTGGTGGACAAGACCCTGCCGTTCGACGAACTGATGGGCGCCTGAGCCCGTCTGGCGCTTGCCGCTCTCGGGGCGCTTCGCCGGTGGCGGGCGCCCCGATCCATTTTCCGGCCGCCCTCCGGCGAGGGCTTGGCCAAGCGGCCATAATCACCGTTGCATTGCAACGTCGTCTGCCTATCCTCCGCTTCGCAAGGATCGCCTTCATGAGCTCCCTGGACATCCAGAACCTGGGCATGGTGCCCATCGTCATCGAACAATCTGGCCGCGGCGAGCGCGCCTACGACATTTACAGCCGCCTGCTGCGCGAGCGGGTGGTCTTCCTCGTGGGCCCCGTCAACGACCAGACTGCCAACCTGGTGGTGGCCCAGCTGCTGTTCCTGGAGAGCGAGAACCCCGACAAGGACATCTCGCTATACATCAACTCCCCGGGCGGCAGTGTGAGCGCGGGCATGTCGATCTTCGACACCATGCAGTTCATCAAGCCCGACGTGTCCACCCTGTGCATGGGCATGGCAGCCAGTATGGGTGCCTTCCTGCTGGCGGCCGGCGCCAAGGGCAAGCGCTTTGCGCTGCCCAATTCGAAGATCATGATCCACCAGCCCCTGGGCGGCGCCCAGGGCCAGGCCACCGACATCGAGATCCATGCGCGCGAGATCCTCAAGACCCGCGAGCAGCTCAACCGTATCCTGGCTGAGCGCACCGGCCAGAGCCTGGAGAAGATCCAGGCCGACACCGAGCGCGACTACTTCATGAGTGCCCCGGACGCCCAGGCCTACGGCCTGATCGACCGGGTGCTCGAGCGCCGCGAGCAGGGCTGAACGCCCGGCGGGCCCCCCATGGCGGGCGGTCCGAAAAACAGGACAGCAAACGGGGCCTTTCTACCCACCCGGGCCCCGTTTTCTTTTGACTTATCATCCCAACGAAGCACCCCCAGCCGAGTCCCGAACCATGCCCGAGAAAAAAGGCTCTTCCAGCGAGAAAGTCTTGTACTGCTCCTTCTGCGGCAAGAGCCAGCACGAGGTGAAGAAGCTCATCGCCGGGCCGTCTGTCTTCATCTGCGATGAGTGCATCGACCTGTGCAATGACATCATCCGTGATGAAGTGCCGGCGGAGGCCCCGGAAAGCCGGTCCTCGCGCTCCGACCTGCCTACCCCGTCGGAGATCAAGGGCAGCCTGGACCAGTATGTGATCGGTCAGGATGCCGCCAAGCGCACGCTGTCGGTGGCGGTGTACAACCACTACAAGCGCCTGAAGCACATGGGCGCGAACGCCGGGAAGAAGGACGAGGTCGAACTGGCCAAGAGCAACATCCTGCTCATCGGCCCGACCGGCTCGGGCAAGACCCTTCTGGCCCAGACGCTGGCGCGCCTGCTCAACGTGCCGTTCGTGATCGCCGATGCCACCACACTGACCGAGGCCGGCTACGTGGGCGAGGACGTCGAGAACATCATCCAGAAGCTGCTGCAGAACTGCAACTACGAGGTCGAGCGCGCCCAGCGCGGCATCGTCTACATCGACGAGATCGACAAGATCTCGCGCAAGGCCGACAACCCCTCCATCACCCGTGACGTGTCGGGCGAGGGCGTGCAGCAGGCCCTGCTGAAGCTCATCGAAGGCACGATGGCCTCGGTGCCACCGCAGGGGGGGCGCAAGCACCCCAACCAGGATTTTCTGCAGATCGACACGACCAACATCCTGTTCATCTGCGGCGGGGCTTTCGACGGCCTGGAAAAGGTCATCCAGAACCGCTCCGAAAGGTCGGGCATCGGCTTTGGCGCCAGCGTGAAGAGCAAGACCGAGCGCAAGCTGTCGGAGGTCTTCCGCGATGTCGAGCCCGAGGACCTCATCAAGTTCGGCCTGATTCCCGAACTGGTGGGCCGCCTGCCGGTGGTGGCCACCCTGGGCGAGCTCACCGAGGACGCTCTGGTGCAGATCCTGACCGAGCCCAAGAACGCCCTGGTCAAGCAGTACCAGAAGCTGTTCTCGATGGATGGTGTCGAACTGGAAATCCGACCCTCCGCCCTCAACTCCATCGCTCGCAAGGCACTGGCGCGCAAGACCGGCGCTCGAGGCCTGCGCTCCATCATGGAGCAGGCCCTGATCGACACGATGTTCGACCTGCCCGCTCTGGACGGGGTGGCCAAGGTGGTGGTGGATGAACACACCATCGAGGAAAGTACCAAGCCCCTGCTGGTCTATCGAGAGCAGGCCAAGGCGAGCGCCTGAAGGAGCGGGACCCGGCCCCCGGGTCCCGGTCTTGCAATTGAACGCTCGAGCCCCACATCGGGCTTGAGAAAGAGAGGTCTGAGATGTCAGGACATCCCGTGTTGCCCGCCGATCCCATCGAGTTGCCCCTGCTGCCGTTGCGTGACGTCGTGGTCTTCCCCCACATGGTCATCCCGCTGTTCGTGGGCCGGCCCAAATCCATCAAGGCGCTGGAATCGGCCATGGAGGCTGGCCGCCAGATCATGCTGGTGGCCCAGAAGGCCGCCGGCAAGGACGAGCCGCGCGCCGATGACATGTTCGAGGTGGGCTGCGTCTCCAGCATCCTCCAGATGCTCAAGCTGCCGGATGGCACCGTGAAGGTGCTGGTCGAAGGCCTGCAGCGCGCCACCACCGACAAGATCGACGACAGCGGCGAGCACTTCGTGGCCGTGGTGCGACCTGTGCCTCCGGAGGCGGATCCGTCGCCCGAGATCGAGGCCCTGCGCCGCGCGGTGACCCAGCAGTTCGACCAGTACGTCAAGCTCAACAAGAAGATCCCGCCCGAGATCCTCACGTCCATCGCGGGCATCGATGACGCCGGCCGCCTGGCCGACACGATTGCCGCCCACCTGCCGCTCAAGCTCGAGAACAAGCAATCGGTGCTCGACCTTTTCTCGGTGTCCAAGCGCCTGGAGCGCCTGCTCGAGCAGCTCGAGCACGAAGTCGACATCCTGCAGGTGGAAAAGCGCATCCGCGGCCGCGTCAAGCGCCAGATGGAGAAGAGCCAGCGCGAGTACTACCTGAACGAGCAGGTCAAGGCCATCCAGAAGGAGCTGGGCGAGGGGGAGGAGGGCGCGGACCTCGAGGAACTCGAGAAGAAGATCGCCGCCGCCCGCATGAGCAAGGAAGCCCGCAAGAAGGCCGAGGGCGAACTCAAGAAGCTCAAGCTCATGTCGCCCATGTCGGCCGAAGCGACCGTGGTGCGCAACTACATCGACACCCTGGTCAACCTGCCCTGGAGCAAGAAGAGCAAGGTCAAGCACGACCTCGTGCATGCCGAGGAGGTCCTCAACGAAGACCACTACGGCCTGGAGAAGGTCAAGGAACGCATCCTCGAATACCTCGCGGTGCAGCAGCGTGTCGACAAGGTCAAGGCGCCCATCCTGTGCCTGGTGGGGCCCCCGGGCGTGGGCAAGACCTCGCTGGGCCAGTCGGTGGCGCGCGCCACGGGCCGCAAGTTCGTGCGCATGGCCCTGGGCGGCGTGCGTGACGAGGCCGAGATCCGTGGGCACCGTCGCACCTACATCGGCTCCATGCCGGGCAAGGTGCTGCAGAGCCTGACGAAGGTGGCCGTGCGCAATCCGCTCTTCCTGCTCGACGAGATCGACAAGCTGGGCATGGACTTCCGCGGCGATCCATCGTCGGCCCTGCTGGAGGTGCTCGACCCCGAGCAGAACCACACCTTCAGCGACCACTACGTCGAGGTCGATTTCGACCTGTCCGACGTGATGTTCGTGGCGACCTCGAACTCGTTGAACATCCCGCCGGCCCTGCTCGACCGGATGGAAGTGATCCGCCTGTCGGGTTACACCGAAGATGAAAAGGTCAACATCGCCCAGCGTTACCTGCTGCCCAAGCAGTGCAAGAACAACGGCGTGAAGGAAGAAGAACTCGATGTGACCGAATCCGCCATCCGCGGGATCATCCGCTACTACACCCGTGAGGCCGGCGTGCGTTCGCTGGAACGCGAGATCTCCAAGATCTGCCGCAAGGTGGTCAAGGGCCAGGCGCTCAAGAAGTACGAAGGCCGGGTGCAGGTGACGGAAGAGAACCTCAACGACTTCCTCGGTGTACGCAAGTATCAATACGGGCGCGCCGAGCAGGAGAACCAGGTCGGACAGGTGGTCGGTCTGGCCTGGACCGAAGTCGGGGGCGATCTGCTGACCATCGAGGCCGCGGTGATGCCCGGCAAGGGCAACATCATCCGCACCGGCCAGTTGGGCGACGTGATGAAGGAGTCCGTCGAGGCGGCGCGTTCGGTCGTGCGCTCGCGCGCCCGCCGCCTGGGCATCAAGGACGAGATGTTCGACAAGCGCGACATCCACATCCACGTGCCCGATGGCGCCACACCCAAGGATGGTCCGAGCGCGGGTATCGCGATGACCACCGCCATGGTGTCGGCCCTGACCGGCATCCCGGTGCGCGCCGACGTGGCCATGACGGGCGAGATCACGCTGCGCGGCGAGGTCACGGCCATCGGCGGCCTGAAGGAAAAATTGCTGGCGGCTCACCGCGGGGGCATCAAGACCGTCCTCATCCCCGAGGAAAACGTCAAGGACCTTCAGGAGATCCCCGAGAACGTGAAGGATCAGCTCGAGATCGTGCCCGTGAAGTGGATCGACAAGGTGCTGGAGATGGCACTCGTGTCGAAGCCCGAACCGCTGCCCGAAGAGGAAGCGGTGAAGGTCGAGGCCGCCAAGGAGGCGCCTGCCGCTGGCAGTTCCGACGTGCTCACGCACTGAGTGCAGGGCTTGAGCAGCGCTTAGCTGGGGGGGCTTGCGCTGCGGAAAAAATCTGGCATATAATGCGAGCTTCCGCGAAACGCTGAAAGTCTTCGAAAAGACATAAAGCGAATCAAGGAGCGACGCGGGAGTAGCTCAGTTGGTAGAGCGCAACCTTGCCAAGGTTGAGGTCGCGAGTTCGAGACTCGTCTCCCGCTCCAGATGCTGAAAGGGAAGCTTCTCAGATCTCCTCGATCCAAGCAGCTTCCCTTTTTCATTGGTAGCATTCGCTGCCAATGATCAGGTCGGGCAGTGCCTGCCGGACCCCCCAGGGCGGGGTAGCAAAGTGGTTATGCAGCGGCCTGCAAAGCCGTCCACGCCGGTTCGATTCCGGCCTCCGCCTCCACCTCTCCCCTCCTTTCCCTGCCGGTCTGCTTCTGCATGCCTGGCACGACCTGTGCGACCCCGCGCTTGGGGGTCTCGTCGCAATTTGTAGCGGTTTGAGGCTGGGGCCTTCAGTATCCTGCGCGTCTTCCTGGACCATCCCCGACACTGCGCATGGACGCCCGTCTGCTTGAACCTCTGTCCGACACCGACCCCTGCGGCGAGGATCTCTCGTTCTCCGGCCACTTCGATGCCATCCGCGAGATGCGCCGCGAGGACGATCCGAGCCTGGATCAAGGGGCCTGGGTCACAGCCCTCAAGGTGGCAGACTGGCCTGGCGTCGAGGCCTTGTGTGCAAAGCTGCTTGCCGAGCGCAGCAAGGACCTTCGTCTGGCCATGTGGTGGACGGAGGCGGCCGCGATGTCAAGGGGATATGCTGGCCTGGCCGAAGGCCTGGGCCTGTGCATGTCGTTGTGCGAGCGCCATTGGGACCGCCTGCACCCGCTGCCGGAAGACGGCGATCCTGCGCAGCGCGTTGGCAACCTCGCCTGGCTGATTCACCGGGTGGCGCAACTGGCCTCGTCCTTGCCCATCACGGCAGCACGCCACACCTTGCGCGATCTCGCCGCGGCCCGCCAGCTCCAGCAGCAAATCGAGCGGCACCCCGAGGATGCCGCCTCCCTGGCCGAAGGGCGGCTGACGATGGAGCAGTTGCAGCGCGCCGTGCGCGAAACGCCGCCTGCGCAGCTGCTTGCCGTTGAGGATGCGGTGCGAGGTTGCCTGGATCGGCTGGCGTCCCTGCAGCAGATCTGTGATGCGCAGCTCGGCGACGAGGGCCCGAGCTTTGCAGCGGCGCGCGAGGCGCTCGACGCGGCGGCGCATGACGTGGCCCGGTTGTGCAAGAGCGTGGGGATCCTGCCGGGCGCGACGCCATCGGGGACGGCCCCGGGCGGGGCGTCACCCGACACTGAAACACTGCTTGCGGCGGGCGTGCGACCAGGACCGGGTCTGCACAGTCGTGAGCAAGCCCTGCAGCAACTGCGCGAAGTGGCGGCCTTCTTCCGCCGGACCGAACCGCACAGCCCGGTGGCCTATCTGGCTGACAAGGCCGCGCGCTGGGGCGAGATGCCACTGCATCAATGGCTGCAGACGGTGCTGAAGGACCCGGGGGCCTTGGCGCACGTCGATGAGCTGCTTGGTGTGCAGCGGGAGAACCCCGGCGGCTGAGCCACCAGCCGGGGCGAGAAGGCAGGGGCGCCCCTTGGCGGAGCGCCTTCTTGCGTCAGCGACGCGGCGGGATCAGCACGCGGTCGATCACGTGCACGACGCCGTTCGTGGCGTTCACGTCGGCCTGGACCACCATGGCCTCCTCCACGGTCACGTAGGTACCGGCCTTGGCCAGGTTCACCTCGGCGCCCTGGACGGTCTTGGCCTTGCCGGTCTTGACGTCGGCGGCCATCACCTTGCCCGGCACCACGTGGTAGCGCAGCACCGCAGCCAGTTGGTTCTTGTCCTTGGCCAGGGCGTCGAGCGTGGCCTTGGGCAGGGCCTGGAAGGCTTCATTGGTCGGTGCGAACACGGTGAAAGGGCCCGGGCCGCGCAGGGTGTCGGCGAGGCCGGCGTCGTTGATCAGCTTGTTCAGCGTGGACAGCTGCGGCGTGGCCGCGGCGGTGTCGGCGATGGTCTTGGGCGCCGGCGAGGTGGCGCAACCGCTGATCACCGCCAGGGACAAGGCGCTGGCGGCCAGCAACCAGGTACGTTTTTTCATGGAATCTCCTAAGAGGTTGTGTGCCCAGCCCCTGTGGGACCGACAGCGCCGGGGAGCTTAGGCTGGCTTTGTGACGTTCCCGTGACCTTTCGATGACAGCTGGACACGTCGGCACCGGATGCGCGGGCGATGACACAGATGTCACGTTGATGTCACAAAGTGCGCCTACAGTGCAGCCCATTCCCGAGGCTGCGGTCTCCCTTCAAACCCTTGTCGAAAGGTGCTTCCATGAAGTTCTCCCTGTTCCGATCTGCCCTGGCCGTGACGGCCCTGGTGAGCGTGGCCACCGTGGCGCATGCCCAGGACGTGACCGGCGCGGGTGCCTCGTTTCCGGCGCCGATCTACGCCAAGTGGGCCGACGCCTACAACAAGGCCACCGGCGCGCGCATCAACTACCAGTCGGTCGGTTCGGGTGCCGGTATCCGCCAGATCAAGGCCAAGACGGTGGACTTCGGCGCCACCGACGCGCCGCTGAAGGACGACGAACTGGCCAAGGACGGCATGATCCAGTTCCCCACCGTGATCGGTGGCGTGGTGCCGGTGGTGAACATCCGTGGCATCCAGCCCGGTCAGCTGCGCATGACGGGCCAGGTCCTGGGCGACATCTACCTGGGCAAGATCACCCGCTGGAACGATCCGGCCCTCGCGGCGCTGAACCCTGGCGTGCCCCTGCCTGATACCCAGATCGCCGTGGTGCGCCGCGCCGATGGTTCGGGGACGACCTTCCTGTTCACCAACTACCTGTCGAAGGTGAACGAGGAGTGGAAGAGCCGCGTGGGCGAAGGCACGGCCGTGAACTGGCCCACGGGTGCGGGCGGCAAGGGCAACGAGGGAGTTTCTGCCTTTGTGGGTCGCCTGCCCAACTCGATCGGCTACGTGGAATATGCCTACGCCAAGCAGAACAAGATGTCTCACGTGCTGCTGCGTAACAAGGATGGCGTGTATGTGGCTCCGGACGAAGCCAACTTCAAGGCTGCCGCCGCTGGTGCGCAGTGGGACAAGAGCTTCTATCAGGTCCTGACCGAGCAAGCCGGCAAGGATGCCTGGCCCATCACCGGTGCCACCTTCATCCTGATGCACAAGGTGCAGGACAAGCCCCAGCAGGCCGTCAACGCCCTGAAGTTCTTCGACTGGGCCTACAAGAACGGCGATGCGATGGCTTCGGAACTCGAGTACGTGGCCCTGCCCGAGTCGGTGAAGAACCTGGTTCGCAAGCAGTGGGCGGCCGATCTGAAGGACGCTTCGGGCAAGGCGATCTTCGCCAACTGAACTGAGAAGCCTTGACGGTGCCGTGGCGGAAAGAGCGCCCGGTGCCGCAAGCGCCGACGATTCCATAGGGGCCTTTGTGCCCCTTTTGCGCGACAGCCGTCTGCGCCAGCCGGAGGACCCGTGGCCGCTACACTTCCCGCTTCCCCCTACGATCAGACCAAGAAGATGGACAAGACCCATCCCGCGGGCGAACCTCCGCCGGCGCGACGCACCTCTCCCTGGGTGGACAAGCTGTTCTCCGTGCTGACCCACGGCGCGGCGATCACCACCCTCGGTCTGCTGGCTGGCATCATCATCTCGCTCATCATCGGGGCCGCACCGGCGATCGAAAAATACGGCATCAGCTTCCTCTGGCGCAGCGAATGGGACCCGGTCGAGGAGAACTTCGGCGGCCTGGTGATGATCTACGGCACGCTGATGACCTCGTTCATCGCGCTGGTCATCGCCGTGCCGGTGAGCTTTGGCATTGCGCTGTTCCTGACCGAGCTGTCGCCGAAGTGGCTGAAGCGCCCCCTGGGCACGGCCATCGAGTTGCTGGCGGCGGTGCCTTCCATCGTTTATGGCATGTGGGGCCTGCTGGTCTTCGGCCCCATCCTGGCCACCTATGTGCAGCAGCCCTTGCAGGGGGCCTTTGGCGACGTGCCCTATCTGGGTGCGCTGTTCTCCGGTCCGCCGGTGGGCATCGGCATCCTGTCGGCCGGGATCATCCTGGCCATCATGATCATTCCCTTCATCGCGGCAGTGATGCGCGATGTGTTCGAGGTCACTCCGGCCCTGCTGAAGGAATCAGCCTATGGCCTGGGGTCGACCACCTGGGAGGTGGTCTGGAAGGTGGTGCTGCCCTACACCAAGACGGGTGTGATCGGCGGCATCATGCTGGGCCTGGGCCGGGCGCTGGGCGAGACGATGGCTGTCACTTTCGTGATCGGCAACTTCAATCAGCTCAGCTCGCTCTCGCTGTTCGAGGCAGCCAACAGCATCACCTCGGCCCTGGCCAATGAGTTTGCGGAAGCTTCCGAAGGCCTGCACCAGGCCTCGCTCATCTACCTGGGGCTGGTGCTGTTCTTCATCACCTTCGTGGTGCTGGCGCTGTCGAAGGTCCTGCTGATGCAGCTGAAGAAGGGTGAAGGAGCACGTTCATGAGCCTTGCAAGCCTCGACGCCGGTCGCCTGGCGATGCACCGCCGGCGCAAGATGGTCAACGCCGTCGCGCTGACACTGTCGCTCGCCGCGATGGCTTTCGGCCTGGTCTGGCTGATCTGGATCCTGTTCGAGACCGTCCGGTTGGGCATCGGCGGCCTGGCGCTGTCGGTGTTCACCGAGATGACCCCGCCGCCGCTCGCGCAGACCGGTGGCTTGGCGAATGCGATCTTTGGATCCATCGTCATGGTGTCCCTGGCCACTGCCCTGGGAACGCCCATCGGGGTGCTGGCGGGCATCTACCTGGCCGAGTACGGCCAGCGCGGCTGGCTGGGTTCGGTGACCCGGTTTATCAATGACATCCTGCTGTCGGCGCCGTCCATCGTCATCGGCCTGTTCATCTATGCGGTGGTGGTGGCCCAGGTGAAGTCGTTCTCGGCGATCGCGGGCATCCTGGCGCTGGCGCTGATCGTGATCCCCGTGGTGATCCGCACCACCGAGAACATGCTCGTGCTGATCCCCAACTCGCTGCGTGAAGCGGCGTATGCCCTGGGCACGCCAAAGTGGAAGGTCATCATGAGCGTCACGCTCAAGGCCTCCCGCGCGGGTGTCATCACCGGGGTGCTGCTGGCGCTGGCCCGGATCGCGGGCGAGACTGCGCCGCTGCTCTTCACCGCGCTGTCGAACCAGTTCTGGACGTCGGACCTCACGCAACCGATGGCGAGCCTGCCGGTGACGATCTTCAAGTTCGCGATGAGCCCTTACGAGAACTGGCAGAAGCTGGCCTGGACGGGCGTCTTCCTGATCACGCTGGGTGTGCTCGTGCTGAACATCCTGGCGCGCGTGCTCTTCCGAAACAAACACTGAACCCGAGAGGCTCCCCATGGACGCGAAAGTCGATGTGCCCGTGACCGAGAAGATCAAGCTCTCGGTGCGCAACCTGAACTTCTTTTACGGCAAGTTCCATGCGCTGAAGAACATCAACCTCGAGATTCCCGAGAAGAAGGTGACCGCCTTCATCGGGCCGTCGGGCTGTGGCAAGTCCACCTTGCTGCGCACTTTCAACCGCATGTTCGAGCTCTATCCCGAACAGCGTGCGGAAGGGCAGATCCTGCTGGACGGCGAGGACATCCTGAAGTCCAAGCTCGACGTCTCGCTGATCCGCGCGAAGATCGGCATGGTCTTCCAGAAGCCCACGCCCTTTCCGATGTCGATCTACGACAACATCGCGTTCGGTGTGCGGCTGTTCGAGAGCCTGCCACGCGTGGAAATGGACGAACGCGTGGAGTGGGCGCTCAAGAAGGCCGCCCTGTGGAATGAGGTGAAAGACAAGCTGGAGCAGAGCGGTTCGGGTCTGTCCGGCGGCCAGCAGCAGCGACTTTGCATCGCCCGCGGGATCGCCATCAAGCCGGAAGTGTTGCTGCTTGACGAGCCCTGCTCGGCGCTGGACCCTATCTCCACCGGCAAGATCGAGGAGCTCATCCATGAGCTCAAGAACGACTACACGGTGATGATCGTGACCCACAACATGCAGCAGGCGGCCCGTTGCTCGGACTACACCGCCTACATGTACCTGGGCGATCTCATCGAATTCGGAGCCACTTCGGAGATCTTCATGAAGCCGAAGAAGAAGGACACCGAGGACTACATCACCGGCCGCTTCGGCTGAGCTGAACCCGACGGAGCACAACATGACTGAAAAGCATCTGTCCACCCAGTTTGACGCCGAACTCTCGGGCATCTCGACCCGGGTGCTGGAGATGGGCGGCCTCGTGGAATCGCAAGTGGCCCAGGCCGTCTATGCCCTGGCCAACTTCAGCGGCGACACGGCCACCCAGGTGCTGGCCGTGGAAGAGCGCGTCAACCAGATGGAAGTCGAGATCGACCGCGACCTGTCCACGATCATTGCGCGGCGCCAGCCCACCGCGCGCGACCTGCGGTTGCTGATCGCCATCTCCAAGACCATCGGCAATCTGGAGCGCGTGGGTGACGAGGCGGCTCGCATTGCCCGCACCGTGCAGCGCCTGATCAATACCGGCGTGTTCAGCCGCCTGCGCCTGCCGGTGGGTGACGTGTCCTTCGAAGCGTCCCTGGCCACGGCTCAGTTGCGCAAAACGCTCGATGCCTTCGCGCGCCTGGATGTGAACCAGGCCCTGGAGGTGATCAAGCAGGACAACCAGATCGACCAGGAATTCGACGGCCTGATGCGCAAGCTCATCACCTACATGATGGAAGATCCGCGCACGATCTCGGCGAGCATCGACCTGGTGTTCGTGGCCAAGGCCATCGAGCGGGTCGGCGACCACGCCAAGAACCTGGCCGAGCAGATCATCTACATCGTCAAGGGCACGGACGTGCGCCACGTGCCGATGGAAAGTGTCGAATCGGCCGTGCGCTGAAGAAGGGGAGGCCCCATGAGTCGAGTGCTGGTGGTCGAGGACGAGAGTGCGATTGCGGAGCTGATCTCGCTGAACCTGCGCCATGCGGGCTATGAGGTCACGGTGGCGATCGATTCCACACAGGCCGTGGCCGAGGTGGACCGTGTGCTTCCCGACCTGATCCTGCTGGACTGGATGCTGCCGGGCCAGAGCGGCCTGACCTTGGCCAAGCGTTGGCGCGGTGAGTCGAGGACGAAGGACGTGCCCATCATCATGCTGACCGCCCGGGGGGATGAACCCGACCGGGTGGCGGGCCTCGATGCGGGCGCCGACGACTACCTCACCAAGCCGTTCTCCACCAACGAGCTGATGGCGCGCATCCGCGCCGTGCTGCGTCGCAAGGCGCCCGAAGCCTTGGACAGCGCGGTCGAGGTGGGCGGTCTGCGGCTTGACCCGAGCACCCGACGCGTCTCGCGTGGGTCGCAGGAAGTGAAGGTGGGGCCGACGGAGTTCCGCCTGCTGCACTTCTTCATGACGCACCCCGAGCGGGTGCACAGCCGGGCGCAACTCCTGGACCGGGTCTGGGGAGACCACGTCTTCATCGAGGAGCGCACGGTGGACGTCCACGTGAAGCGGCTGCGCGAGGCCCTGGCGCCGGTGCAGTGCTCGCAGATGATCGAGACCGTCCGTGGGGCGGGGTATCGGCTGACCCAGACGCAACCCACCACGGCGTGACGCGCCCTTCTTCATGAACTGGCTTTTTCCCCGGGCACTGGCCGGCGTGGCGCTGGTGCTGTCCGGTGCCCTTCTGGGCTATCTGGCGGGGCTGGCGGTGGATTCTCCGGCTGCGCTGGGCTTGCTCGGGGCGGCCCTGGCGGCGGCCCTGCTGATCCTGCTGGACACCCTGCGCGGCCATCGACTGCTCACCTGGCTGAGGGGCTCTCAGCAGGCGCCCGCACCTCGCGACGCGGGGCTGTGGGGGGAGGTGGGCTATCGCATCGAACGCTCCTTGCGTTTGCGCGAACAGCAGGCCTCTCAGGAGAAGACGAGGCTGACGCAGTTCCTGTCGGCGATCGAAGCGTCGCCCAACGGCGTCATGATGCTCGACCCGGAGGACCACATCGAGTGGTGCAATCGCGTCGCGGCCGAGCACTTCGGGCTCGATCCGGAGCGTGACCTTCATCAGCGGGTCACCAATCTCGTGCGGGCGCCGTCCTTCGTGGGTTACCTGCAGGCGGGTCAGTTCACTGCGCCGGTGAGTTTCCCCGGGGCCCGGAGTGGAGTGACCCTGTCGGTGATCGTGCGCGAGTACGGCGAGGGCATGCGGCTGGTGCTGTCCCAGGACATCACCGAGCGCGAGCGGGCTGATCTGATGCGGCGTGACTTCGTGGCCAATGTGTCGCACGAGATCCGCACGCCGCTGACGGTGCTGGCCGGTTTCATCGAGACCCTGACCAACCTGCCCCTCACCGAGGTCGAGCGCAAGCGGGTGCTCAAGCTGATGGCGCAGCAGACCGAACGCATGCAGACCCTGGTCAGCGACCTGCTGACGCTGGCGCGCCTGGAGGGGGGGCCGCGTCCACCCACCGACGTGTGGTGCGACGTGTCGAAACTGATGGTGCAGATGGAGCAGGATGCGCAGACCCTGTCCAAGGGCCGGCATGAGATCGTCTTCCAGATGGAGCGTCCCGCGCGTCTGGCGGGTGTGGAAAGCGAGTACTTCAGCGCACTGAGCAACCTGGTGAGCAACGCCATCCGCTACACGCCCGAAGGGGGGCGCATCGACGTGTGCTGGCGCGTGAGACCCGATGGGAGTGGCGAGTTCCTGGTGAAGGACACCGGCATCGGGATCGAGAAGGAACATCTGCCCCGCCTGCCCGAGCGCTTCTACCGCGTGGACGGCAGCCGGTCGCGCGAGACGGGTGGCACGGGCCTCGGCCTGTCGATCGTGAAGCACGTGATGCAGCGCCACGGGGGCGAGCTCGATGTGCAGAGCGAACTGGGCAAAGGGTCCCAGTTCAGGCTGGTGCTGCCGGCCCTGCGTGTGAGCCCGGGGGAGATGGGCGGGAGCTGCGTGGCTTCGCTGATCCCCGAGGCGCCGGTCACGCCGGGCTGAGCGTGTGCCCCACGCGGCGATACATCAGCGCCAGCAGGCTGGCCACCAGCGCCAGCGCGACCAGGTTGGCAGCCCAGAAGCCACGAGCGCCCTGCAGGGCCTCGGGCACGCCGCCCGTGACGTTGAAGCCGAGGAGCCAGCCTCCCGCCAGGCCGATGCCCCACAGCGACACGACATAGGCCAGGGCCGGTGCCAGGGCGATGCGGAAGGAACGCAGCGCGAAGGCCGTGGTGATCTGGCTCGCATCGAAGATCTGGTACACGGCAATGAAAAGGAAGAGCTGCAGTGCCACGGCGCGCACGGCCGGATCGGGGCTGTAGACGCCCACGATGGCGCTGCGCAGCAGCCACAGCGCGAGACCCAGGGCAACGGACAGGCCGCCGGCCAGACGGATGCCTTGCCAGCCGGCCTGGAAGGCTTCTTGTGGATGTCCGGCCCCACGCAACTGCGCCACCCGTGCGCCGGTGGCCACGGCGATCGACAGCGGCAGCATGTAGGCCACCGAGGCCAGGTTGGCCACCACCTGGTGACCGGCCAGCGCGGTGGTGCCGAAGTGTGAAATGAACACCGCCATCAGCGCGAAGGCCGTCACTTCGACGAAGTAGCTGGCGCCGGCGGGCAGGCCCAGGCGCAGCAGTTCCTTCTGGTCGGCCCAGCGGGGGGCGGTCCAGCCGGTCCACAGGGCGAAAGGGCGGTAGAGCGGATGTCGTGCGAGCAGGGCCCCACCCACGGCCAGCTGCAACGCCAGCACCATCACCGTGGCCACGGCACAGCCGGGCGCCCCCAGGGCAGGCAGCCCGGCGCCACCGAAGACGAGCCAGGCGTTCAGCGGCACCTTCAGCGCCAGTCCGCCGAGTTGCAGCACAGTCACGAGCAGCGGCCGCGAAATGCCCTGATTGAGGCCGCTGTAGCAGCGAAACAGCAGCGCCAGCGGCAAGCCCCATCCCAGCCAGTACAGATAGTCGCGGGTGCGCTGCGCCACCTCGGGGGCCACGTCGGTCAGGGCGAGCAGAGGCCCCGGAAAGAACAGCAGCGCCATGCCGGGCAGCGACAGGAAGGCCGCCAACCAGACCCCTTGCTGGAAGACCTGGCCGACCTCGGTGGGGGCATTGCTGCCGCGGTGGTGACCCACCAGGGGAATGAGGGCCTGGACCACACCGGTCAGGCCGATGAAGACGCAGATGTAGATGGCTGCGCCGATCGACAGCGCGGCAAGATCCTCCGGCGAGGCGCGGCCCGCCATCAGCGTATCGACCACGCCGAAACCGATGGTGGCAAGCTGACCCAGCAGGATGGAGCCCGCGTCGCGGGCGATGGACCGCCAATGGGCCATCAGCGTGCCTCGGTGGCAGACGTCGCCGGGTCGCGCCGGAAGACGTAGGTCTGCTCCTGACGGTCCGTGGGGCGACGCTCCGCGGCGATCTGGACCCAACCTTCAGGGGGCTGAGGCGGGGTGTTGCGGGTCCCGATCAGCAGCAGATGGTCGCAGGAGGGCTTGCCGGGGTCGTCCAGCCCTTGATGCAGCGTGAAGCCACCCAGCGCCTCCAGGGCGGCAAGCTGGTGTCGCGGCAGTCCGCTGGCCCGCACGCAACCTTCTGCCGGCAGATGTTGCGCCAGCCGTTCCACCAGGGGGCGGTCGCTGCGGGCGTAGTTCAGCAGGGGCAGCCACAGGGTGAGCATCAGCAGCCAGATCAGTGCCACTCCCCCGGCTGGAAGCACCAGGCTGCGCCACAGGGCCTCGCGATGGCGGCCCGTGCGCCAGCGCACCAGCCAGCCCCAGGCCAGGGTGGCCGCCAGGCCAAGGCCGAGTGCCAGCACCGAGAACTGTGCCTCGAAGCCCGGCGCAAGCTTGGCGATGTTCGCGGCCGGCTTGGCCGGGATGCCGGTGTGCATGGCGGCGTACATCACCCACACGAAGAGCGCGATGGCGGTGAAGAAGCACACCGAGAACCAGTCGACGGCCGAAGCCATGGGACGGCGCAGGGTGGGCAGGGCGAAGGCCGACAGCACGGCCAGGGCTGGCAGCCCCAGCAGCAACGCCCGGTCGGAGCCGTTCATCGCTACGCAGCCAATCACCGCGATGCCTGCCGCGGCCAGGGGCCAGGCGATGTGGCGGTGCAGCAGGTGATGGCGCCAGCGCCACAGAGTCCAGCCGGCCAGCAGCCAGGCGGGCCACGTGAACCACAGCAGCAGGCGGGAGACCTGTGTGGGTGAGGGCCAGTCCAGCACGTGCCAGCGCCAGGTGCCCAGCGCCGTGGCCACCAGGGCAGCGAGCAAGGCCGAGGCGAGGATCCAGGGGGCGAAGGCCCGGGTGTTGTCGTAGTGGGACCGCAGGCAGATGATGCCCGCGGCGATTGCCAGGGCCAGGGCGATGCTCGCAGCACCGCTGCCGGCCATCAGTGGCAGGGCGGCGAGCATGGCCACGCGAGGCTGCCAGCCGCGGTAGGTGCTGGCGGACACGGCGTACAGCGCCAGGCTGGCGCCGGCGAGCTGCACCAGCTCCGGGGTGATCTCGTGGCCCAGTTGGAGCAGCCCCAGGCAGGCCAGCAGGGCGAGCACGGCGCCGTCGGCCACGGCGCGTGCATAGTCGACCGGATGGGCCTCGCCGCCAAACGCAAACGCCACCGGCTGGGCCGCCTCGGTGCGCGCGAGGTGGTAGCAGCTGTACCAGGTGAGGGCCAGTGTGGCCGCCAGCAGCAACGCAAAGGGCACCCGCGCGGCCAGCTCCGGGCCCAACCAGCCGCCCAGCGCCTGGATGAAGAGTGCGCCGAGCCAATAGGGCAACAAGCCACCGTCCGAGGGCAATCCGGCGATGAGAGGGTGCCACCAGTCGCCCCCATGGGCCAGCCCGTGCATGTAGCCATAGGCCGTGACATCGGCATTGCGCCAGGGGTCGCGACCGAAGTGACCCGGCAGCACATAGGCCGCACACAGCAGCAGCAGGGCCACGCGCGGCAGTCGCCGCGCCGCGCGCTGGGTGACGATGGCAGGGGTGGGGTGGTTCAAGGGTCGAAAGAGGGCGCTCGTGACTCGGGCGCCATCATGCAGGAATTCGGGGCGACCTGGGGGAGAACGTCGGTGTCGTCCGGAAACAAACAAGGCAGCCGGTTGCCCAGGCTGCCTTGTCGGGAGACGATCGGCGCGTGCAGGACGCGGCGCCGTGTACGCGGCTTACTTCTTGAGGCCGACGCGGGCGAACTTGTTGCGGAACTTCTCGACGCGGCCGCCCAGGGAGTCCACGCTCTTTTGCGTGCCGGTGTAGAAGGGGTGCGTCTCGCTGGTGGTTTCCAGCTTGAACAGCGGCAGTTCGCGGCCGTCGTCCATCTTGATGGTTTCCTTGGTCGGCGCGCACGAGCGCGTCACGAACTGGAAGCCGTTGGACAGATCCACGAAGCACACTTCGCGGTAGTTGGGGTGAATGCCTTCTTTCATGCCGGATCCTCTTGTCGCAGGTGGGCCGGGAGCCACGCCGAACCCCTCGGCGCACTTTCCGGAATGCGGAAAACCTGCAATTATAGCTGCAATCAGCCGCCTCGACGCATCATGTCGAAGAAGTCGTGGTTGTTCTTGGTGGACTTCATCTTGTCGAGGATGAACTCCATCGCCTCGATCTCGTCCATCGGGTAGAGCAGTTTGCGCAGGATCCAGGTCTTCTGAAGGATCTCGGGCTTGAGCAGCAGCTCCTCGCGGCGCGTGCCCGACTTGTTCAGCAGGATGGACGGGTAGACACGCTTCTCGGCCATGCGGCGATCCAGGTGGATTTCGCAGTTGCCGGTGCCCTTGAACTCTTCGTAGATCACCTCGTCCATGCGGCTGCCGGTGTCGATGAGCGCCGTGCCGATGATGGTGAGCGAACCGCCTTCCTCGATGTTGCGGGCCGCGCCGAAGAAGCGCTTGGGCCGCTGCAGGGCGTTGGCGTCCACCCCGCCGGTGAGCACCTTGCCGGAAGAGGGCAGGACGTTGTTATAGGCGCGCGCCAGCCGTGTGATCGAATCCAGAAGGATGACCACGTCCTTCTTCAACTCGACCAGGCGTTTGGCGCGTTCGATGACCATCTCGGCCACCTGCACGTGGCGAGCGGCGGGTTCGTCGAAGGTGGAGCTGATGACCTCGCCGCGCACGGTGCGCTGCATCTCGGTCACTTCCTCGGGGCGCTCGTCCACGAGCAGCACGATGAGGTAGACGTCGGGGTGGTTGGCCACGATGGCATGGGCCAGGTGCTGCATCATCACCGTCTTGCCGCTCTTGGGCGGTGCCACCAGCAGGGCCCGCTGGCCTTTGCCGATGGGGGCGATGAGGTCGACGATGCGGCTGGTGATGTTTTCGTCCGACTTGATCTCGCGCTCGAGCTTGAACTGCTCTTTCGGGAAGAGCGGCGTCAAGTTCTCGAACATGATCTTGTGCTTGTTCTCCTCGGGGGTGAGGCCGTTGACACGGTCCACCTTCACCAGGGCGAAATAGCGTTCACCGTCCTTGGGGGTGCGCACCTCGCCCTCGATCATGTCGCCGGTGTGCAGGTTGAAGCGGCGGATCTGGCTGGGCGAGAGGTAGATGTCGTCCGTGCTGGCCAGGTAGCTGGTCTCGGGCGAGCGCAGGAAGCCGAAGCCATCGGGCAGCACTTCCAGCACGCCATCGCCGAAGACCTGCTCGCCCTGCTTGGCGCGCTTCTTCATGATCGCGAACATCAGCTCCTGCTTGCGCATGCGGCCGGTGTTCTCGATCTCCAGCGACTCGGCCATCTTGATGAGCTCCGAGACGTGCAGGACTTTGAGTTCTGAGAGATGCATGGGTGGGAACCCTGGTCGGTGTGGTGTCGAAACTGGGAGGGCCGAAGGCCCGGCGAGGGATTTGCGATGCCCTCGGGACATGCAAGCTTTCGGCTTGTGCCGGCGGATCCCTGCAATGTTTGCGGGGACGGTATCAGGGAAGGGAGGTGAGCCGAAACTGGGCGCCGTCGGTCGGGCGCAGCGGCGTGTTCAGCGACCTGTTTGCCCGTTGGACTGCGGCGGGCTTGTGGCTCCGGCCGCAACCAACATTTGCGCTGATTATAGATGCCCGTCGACGAAGGCCGTCAACTGGGCCTTGGACAGGGCGCCAACCTTGGTGCCGGCGAGCTGGCCGCCCTTGAAGATCATCAAGGTGGGAATGCCGCGGATGCCAAATTTGGCGGGCACTTCGCGGTTCTCGTCCACATTCATCTTGGCGATCTGCAGGCGACCGTCGTAATCCTTGGCCACCTCATCCAGGATGGGGGCAATCATCTTGCAGGGACCACACCACTCGGCCCAGTAGTCCACCAGCACAGGCTTGTCGGCCTGCAGCACGTCGGCGTCGAAGGACGCGTCCGAGATGTGTTTGATCAACTCGCTGCTCATTGCTTGTTCCTCGTAGCTGTCGGGCTCCGGAGCCTGACAAGGCACAATGATTTTGACACAAAGACCGCCAGCCCTTGACCGCGCTGGCAGACCGCCTGTCCCGCGGCTGCCGCAGGGTGGCTTGTGAGACCTCATGGATCCGATACAGACGACCTTTCTCGAACGCCGCACGCTGCCCGTCTGCGCTCGCCCGTGGACGGACACGGTGCGCGAGTTGCAGGCCTTTGCAGATCGCCGCGCCCTGTGCCCGCGGGATCTCTGGGTGGTTGTTCCCTTTGCCCAGCATCTGCCGCTGGCTCGTGAGGCCTGGTCCCAGCAGGTGGGTTCCGGCTGGATGCCGCGTTTCGAAACCACCGAGACCTTGGCGGCGGCCCTGCGTGTGCCCGCGCCAGACGACCTCGACGCGCCCACGGGCGATCCGCTGGTGGACCGCCTGAGTGCCACCAGGCTGCTGCACGGGCAGAGCTGGGTGGGGGATGCGCAGCGCCGCGACCCGGCGATGTCCGCGCACTTGGCGCGTCTGCTGGTGGAGACCACGCACCAGTTCATGGATGCGGCTGCCGCGCGGGCGCCGCAGCAACGCCCCGCCTGGTGGGCTCAGGTGAAGGCACGTCTTCAGTTGCACCGCGGCGGGCCCGGCGACATCGAGGATGCCCTGGCCCAGGTGGCCTGCGCCTGGGCCCAGCTGCGTGACTGCGCACCAACCGATGGCTTGTTCGCTGCGACGCCGGGTGCCTGGGCTGTGGTCCAGGCAGGCGAGCCCGATCCGCTGATGGCAGCCGTGCTGGGCACGTGGGCGGGGCCGGCCTTGTGGTTGGACCTCAATCCAGCCTCGCCGGACCTCAGCCTGGCAGCCCGGGAGATCCCTTCGCTCACGACCTGTCAGGACACCGAAGAAGAGGCCCAGGTGGCTGCCGCCCGGATCCTGCGTCATGTGGCCGATGGTGACGTGCCCCTGGCCCTGGTGGCCCAGGACCGAGGGTTGGTGCGTCGCATCCGGGCCTTGCTCGATCGCGAAGGCGTCCGCGTGCACGATGAGACCGGCTGGAAACTCTCGACGACCCGGGCAGGGGCCTGCGTGATGGGGCTGCTCAGGATCAGCGGTCCGGCCGCGGCGACCGAAGAGGTGCTGGATTGGCTCAAGGGCGGGTTCGTCGACCTGCCGGAGAGCGAGCGGGCGCTGCCAGTGCTGGAGGCGGCGCTGAGGCGTCGGCCGGTGGCCCGGGCTGCACAGGTGCGGCTGGAGACCCTGCCCGAGCCGGCGCAGCGGATGTGGCGCGCCTGGACCGAGGTCTGCGAGCCGCTGGCGCGGCTCCAGCGAGCCTCGCTCACCCAGTGGCAGCAAGCCCTGCGCGATGCGCTCCAGGGCTGCGGCGCGTGGCAGCGTCTGCGCGAGGATCCGGCTGGATGCCAGTTGCTGCAGGCCATGCGGTTCGACGGTGCCGGCGCATCCAGGGTGTTCGCGCAGCAGGCCTCGCAGATGGTGTTCGAGCGGGCCGACCACCTCGCCTGGGTGGACGAGGTGCTGGAGTCCGCCTCCTATCGCCCGGCTCCGATGGAGCCGGTGGAGGTGGTCATCGCCCCCCTGTCGCGCTGCATGCTGCGCCCCTTTGCCGCCGTGGTCATGCCGGGCTGCGACCAGACTCACCTGGGAGCGCCGGCCCGCGTGGGCGGGTGCCTGAGCGAGTCGGTGCGGCGGGACTTGGGGTTGCCTACCCGCGACCAGTCCTGGCAACGAGAACGGCTGGCGCTGGCGCATGTGCTCGGGCAACCGCAGCTGAGCCTGTCGTGGCGGCGCACCGACCAGGGGGAGCCCCTGCAGTTGTCCGCGCTCCTGGAGCCTGTGCATCTGGCGCTGCGCCGCCAGCAGTGCGGCTGGCGTGAGTTGGTGCCGGCACGCCAGCTGGACACGCTCGATGCCCGGCCTGTCGGGCCGACGGCGCCCTCGGCGCCCAGTCTGCTGCCGGCGCGGCTGAGCGCCACGGGCTACGAGGCGCTGCGGGCATGTCCTTACCGCTTCTTCGCCCTGCGCATGCTGGGGCTCGAGGAGATCGAGGTGCTGGATGACGAGCTGGACCGGCGCGACCAAGGCACCTGGTTGCATATGGTGCTGCACGCATTCCATTTGGGGCGTGAGCGAGTGCCCAAGGACGTGCAGGAAGACGTGAGCCGCCTGCTGGCGATCGGGCGGGCGAAGCGGGAGTCCCTGGGGTTCGACGAGGTGTCTTTTCTGGCGGAATGGCTGCAGTTCGAGCGACTTGCGCCCGCCTACGTGGAGTGGCTGCACGGGCATGAAGAACAGGGATGGTGCTTCCGCCGCGGGGAATGGCCGGTTGCAGTGCCAGGCCCTGGTCCGGTGGAGCTGCGTGGCGTGATCGACCGGGTGGATGAGCGCCGCGCCGACGGCCCGGGCCGGGAGGTGCGCCTGATCGACTACAAGATTTCATCGGCCGAAAACCTGAAGGCCAGGGTCAGGGCAGGCCAGGGCCTGGAAGACACGCAACTGGCCTTCTATGCCGCATTGTGGGAGGGCGGCGAAGGCGGTGAGGCGGCGCTGGAGGCCGGCTATCTTGCGCTGGACGTGCCCGTGGAGTGGGTGGAACACAAGGGAGTGGGCGACAGTGCGGCTGCGTTGCGCGAGGGGCTGGCTGCTGATCTGGGGCGCCTGGCGGGTGGGGCAGCCCTGCCGCCGCTGGGGGAGGGGCCAGCCTGCGCGCACTGTGCGGCCGTGGGGCTTTGTCGCAAGGGTCACTGGGCCGATCAGCCTGCGGAGGTCGTGGCATGAACTCCACGAGCCTTCCTGCTGCGGCTTATCGCATCGATGGGCGCCTGGTCAGCCGCGAGGCGTTCTATGCCCGTGCCTGCGACCCCTGGAGCAGCGTGGTGGTGGAAGCCTGCGCGGGCGCGGGCAAGACCTGGATGCTGGTCTCCCGCATCTTGCGAGCGCTGCTCGATGGTGTGCCTGCGCGCGAGATCCTGGCCATCACGTTCACGAAGAAGGCGGCGGCTGAGATGCGCTCGCGGCTGATGGAGTGGCTGGGCGATCTGGCGCTGGCGAGCGAAGCACAGCGGGTGCAGGCCCTGGTGGATCGTGGCCTGGGCATGGGTGAGGCCCAGGCCCGCGCTGCAGAGCTTTCGGGCCTGTATGAGCGCCTGCTGGCCTCGGGTGAGCAGGTGGAAGTGCGCACCTTCCATGCCTGGTTCGCGCAGCTGCTGCGCGCGGCGCCGCTGCAATGGCTCGACCGCCTGGGGCTGGCGCCGCAGGCGCAGCTGCTGGAGGACGTCTCCGAACTGCACGGGCCGACCTGGAGGGAGTGGCTCCACCGGGTCCATGCCGACCCCGTCCTGCGCGAGGACCTGGCCGCCTTGCTGCGGGAGCATTCGCTCCACCGGGTGCGCGGCTGGCTGCTGGGCCTGATCGACAAACGCGTGGAATTCGACCTGGCGCAGGCCGCGGGCACCCTGTCCGCCAGTGTGCCGCCTGCCGCGCAGTGGCAGCCGGTGTTCTCGGGCCTGGGCCATCCGGCCCAGCGTTTGCGCCATCCTGCTGTGGTGGACGCCCTGCGCGCGGTTGCCGCGGCGCTCGGGGCACAGGAGAAAAACATCGCCCGCAAGGCCGGGCAGGGGCTCGAAGAGGCGCTGGCCTTGCCGGACGACGACGCTGCTCTGGCGGCGGCATGTGCAGCCTTGCTCACCAAGGAGGGCCACTTGCGCAAGCACCTGGAGGCACCCGGTCTGGACGAGGCGGTGGCCTGGCTCGAGGAGATCCGGCAAGGCGTCGCCCAGCAGGCGGCTCACCTCGAGCATCTGCGTCTGGTCCGCCTGGGGCGGGTGCTCATCGATGTCTACCAGGCGCTCAAGCGACGCCGCGGGTTGGCAGACATGGCCGACCTGGAGCGCTGTGCACTGGCGCTGCTGGGCGATGGCAGCTTGTCGGCCTGGATGCAGGAGCGCCTGGACGCGCGCGTGAGCCAGGTGCTGATCGACGAGTTCCAGGATACCAATCCCCTGCAGTGGCAGGCGCTGTCACGGTGGCTGTCGTCCTACGCAGGTGCAGGCGGAGGCACCAGCGGGAATCGCCCTCCGGGGATCTTCATTGTGGGTGATCCGAAGCAGAGCATCTACCGCTTCCGGCGCGCCGAGCCTCGTGTCTTCGAGGCGGCCAAGACCCTGGTGGTGCAGGGCTTGGGCGGCGCAGTGCTGGAATGCGACCACACCCGGCGCAATGCACCGGCAGTGATCCATGCCCTGAACGCGGTTTTCGAAGCCGCGCAGGCGCAAGATGCCTTCCAGGGGTTCCGGACGCACACCACCGAGCATGCGGGGCAGGACTTTGCGGGGCGGGTCCAGGCGCTGGCCCGCATCGAGCGTCCCGAGCGCACACCCAAGGTGCGGTCCGTGCCGCAATGGCGCGACAGCCTCACGCAGCCGCGCCACGTGGCCCTGGAGCCCTGGCGGGCCCATGAGGCCCGGGCGGTGGCCGATGCCATCGTTCAGCTGGTGCGTCACGAGGGGATCGCACCGGCCGATATCCAGGTGCTGGCGCGACGGCGCGCGGCGCTGGCGGCGGTGGCGCAGGCTTTGCGCGAGCGGCATCTGGCCTGTGCCAGCCCCGAAGACAGCAACCTGATGGACGCGCTGGAGGTCAGCGACCTCGTGGCCTTGCTGGATGCGCTCGTATCGCCGGGCCACGCCTTGTCCCTCGCCCATGCCTTGCGCTCCCCCCTGTTCGACGCCGATGACCAGGATCTGGTCTGGCTGGCCGAGCGTGCCCGCGAGGCTGGAGGGTGGTGGGAGGCCCTGGTCCAGGCTGACCCCGGGAGCTTGCCCAGCGAGCCGTTGCGGCGGGCCCGCAGCCTGCTGCCCGGCTGGGCAGAGGCCGCCCGTCACTTGCCGCCGCACGACCTGCTCGATCGCATCCACGCCGAAGGGGAGGTGGCGGCGCGCTATGCCAGCCGCGTGCCGCCCGAGCTGCGCGAGTCCGTGCGGCTTCATCTGGACGCACTGCTGGCATGGTCGTTGGAGTTGGACGGCGGCCGCTACGCAACGCCCCATCAGTTCGTGCACGGGTTGCGACGGCACTCGCCGCAGATCGCCCTGGGCACGGTCCCAGATGCGGTGCAGCTGCTCACCATCCATGGGGCCAAGGGCCTGGAGGCGCGCGTGGTGTTCGTCATTGACACCGATCCCGAGGCCCGCAGCAGTGCCGATCGCCATGACACGGCCACGGTGCTGGTGGATTGGGCTGCGCAAGCTCCCCACCCCCACTGCTTCGCCTTCGTCGCCAGCGAGCGCCGTGTCGCTCCCAGCCTGGAGGCCGTGATGGCCGAGGAGCGCGCAGCACGTGCCCGCGAGGAAACGAATGGGCTCTACGTGGCAATGACCCGGGCCCGCGAGCGCCTCATCGTCAGCGCCAGCGCGCCGTATGCCGGTCAGAGCGGCCCGAGCTGGTGGACGCGGCTGGCGGCAGTGAGCGAGCCCTGGACCACAGTCCAGCCCGCGGACACCGGCGTGGCACGGGCTGCGAGCCTGCAACCGCAGGTCTGGCGCCTGCCCCGGCTGCATCGGCCGATTGCCACACCGAGGCTCTTCCGGGAGACATCCGGGGCTGCAGGGACGCTGCTGGGCATCGTTGTCCACCGATGCCTGGAGTGGCTGGCCAGCCCGCAGGGGCTGATGCTGGAGCGCGTGGAAGACCTCGCCCGCGCCGCTGCCTGGGAGGCCGGTGCCGACGAGTCGGTGGCGGGTGCCGCGGCAGTGGCGGTGCGACGCATGCTGGCCGATGCGCAAGTGCGCGCCCTGCTCGGGGCCGAGCCCCTGGCCTGGGCAGACAACGAGGTGCCGGTCGTGGCAGAGGGCCGACCATGCCGCATCGATCGCCTGGTGCTGCGCCGCACGGACGAGGGCGAGCAGTGGTGGGTGCTGGACTACAAGACAGAGACCCAGCCCGAGGCCGACCCGGAGCTGGTCGCACAGCTTCAGCGCTACCGCCGCGCCGTCCAGGCGGGTGACCCGGCGCGGCCGGTGAGGGCAGCCTTCATCACCGGTGACGGCCGGCTCGTGGAGGTGGGGGAACACGCGAAATAAGGCCGATTCGGCGGGTCTTGTTCCGCGTTCGCGGGCGTCGGCTTGGGTGTCCAATGGAGGGGTCTTCCATCAACGTGCGCCGGCATGCCGTCTCCTGCTCCCGTCCGACCACCGGCCCGAACCCTGGGCCGCTATGAGCTGCGCCAGTTGCTGGGGCAAGGTGGACAGAGTGCTGTCTGGCGCGCCTTCGATCCACGGCTGGATCGCGACGTGGCGCTCAAGTTGCAGCATGATCAGACGTCGGATGGCGAAGCGCTCTCTCAATGGCTGCACGAGGCACGCGCCGTCGCCCGCCTGACGCATCCGCACATCGTCCCGCTCTTCGAGGCCGAGGTGCACGAACGACACCCTTACCTGGTTTTCGAACTCGTGGAAGGCCCCACGCTGTCTCAGCGCCTGCGCGAGCAGGGGGCGCTGCCACCGGCGGATGCCGTGCGCCTGCTGTTGGGCGTGCTCGATGGCATCGCCCACGCCCATCAATCCGGGGTGATTCATCGCGACCTCAAGCCGTCAAACATCCTGATCGATGCGGCGGGGCGTGCTCGCGTGATGGACTTTGGCATCGCGATCAACCAGCGTCATGGAGGCGCAGATGCGATGCTGGTGGGTACGCCCGGCTACATGGCGCCTGAGCTGACCCGGGGCCATCGAGCCACGGTACAGGCCGACGTCTTTGCCGCGGGACTGGTGCTGTACGAGATGCTGGCTGGGCGCCCCGCTGTGCGGGAAAGCGATCCCTACAAGGCCCTGCACCGGCTGGCCCACGAAGACGTGTGCCTGCCCACAGACTTGCCTGAACCGGTGGACGACGGTTTGCGTGCCATCGTGCACCGTGCCACCGCCCGCGACACGGCGGTGCGATATGCCAGTGCAGCCGAGATGGCCAAGGCCCTGCAGACATGGCTCACGCCCCAGGAAGAAGGCAGCGAGGCGAGCCGCAACAGCACCCTCGAGTTTCTGCTTCGGCGCATGCGCCACAAGACCGACTTCCCGGCCCTGACCGATGCGGTTGGTCGCATCCAGCGCATTGCCGCCTCGGAGCACGAAAGCCTCAACAGCCTGGCCAATGAGATCCTCAAGGACGTGGCCCTCACCAACAAGCTGCTTCGCATCGTCAACTCGGCCCATTTCCGCACGGCAGGCGGCGGCACCATTAGCACCGTGTCGCGGGCTGCCGCCCTGGTGGGCTTTGCGGGCATCCGAAACCTCGCGCTGTCGCTCGTCGTGCTGGAGCACATGCAGGACAAGGCCCATGCCGGCAGCCTCAAGGAAGAGTTCCTGCGTTCCCTGCTGGCCGCCAACGTGGCGCGCGAACTGACAGCGGGCAGCAGGGAATCCGAAGAGGCGTTCATCTCGGCCTTGTTTCAGAACCTGGGGCGCACGCTGGCGCAGTTCTACTTCCCCGAGGAGGCCGCCCAGGTGCGCCGCATGACGCAGCTCGAGGGCGGCAGTCCTTTGCCCGAGGATCAGGCGGCCGTGAAGGTGCTGGGCATCCGCTACGAAGACCTCGGCGTGGGTGTGGCCAGGCACTGGGGATTGCCGGAGTCCTTGCAGCGTTGCATGCGCAAGCTGCCGCCCGAGGCCGTGCTGAAGAAGCCGCTGGTCCCACATGAGCTGTTGCGCATGACGGCTTGTGCCGCGAACGATCTGGCCGATGTGGTGTTGCAGACCCCGCGTGCCGGCCAGGAGGCGGCGCTCCAGGTCATGGCGGCGCGCTATGCGGGGCCGCTGGGCCTGCCAGAAAAGGACTTTCTTGGCGCTGTCCAGCGGTCGCGCGAGCGTATGGCCGAACTGGTGCCGGCAATGGACATCCATGTGCCGCCAGGAAGCCGCAGCGAGCGCCTCATGAAGACCCAGGCGGCCGATGCGGATGCGACGAAGGATGGCCTGGGCGCGCATGATCTCGACACCGTGGTGATGACCCGCGCCGGCGAGGGGCCTGCTGCACCGCCGCCGCCCGCCGATCAGGCCGCCCAGGGCCTGGCGGCCGGGATCCAGGACATCAGCAACGCGCTGGTGGAGGGCTTCAAGCTCAACGAGGTACTGCGCATGATCCTCGAGTCGATGTACCGGTCGCTCGGGTTCCAGCGCGTGCTGTTCTGCCTGCGCGATCCGCGCAGCGGCGCGATGACCGGCCGTTTCGGCCTCGGCGCCGAGGCCCAGCAGGTGGCTGCGCAATTCCGCATCGACCTGTCCCCATCGTCGGCCGATCTTTTCGCTCTTGTGTGCAAGAAGGGGGCCGACACGCTGATCTCGGACGCGAGCGTGCCCAACATTGCCGAACGCCTGCCTGAGTGGTACCGGCTCCAGGTGGGGGCGCCGACCTTCCTGCTGCTGCCCATGAGCCTGCGCAATGCCCCGCTGGGCCTGATCTACGCCGACCGCGCCCGCGCTGGAGAGATTGCGATCGGCGAGCGGGAGCTCTCCCTCCTGCGCACCCTGCGCAACCAGGCGGTGATGGCATTCAAGCAGGCCAGCCCCTGAGTCGGCCCACTGGGCAGGAAAAGCCGGGCAAACACCTGCCAGATCGATGCTGCGACCTCCTGGGGCGCGTGGTGAAATCGGGTGATGAACTCGTGGCAGCCAGGCTGCCGTCTTGCACCCCGTTGCGCGCCTTGAACCTGCCCAGACCGTGAGCCCGGCCGACATCGCTGCCAGCACCGCCACCCTCGGGCGCTACCACCTGGTGCGCCTGATGAGCAGTGACGCCGATTCCGCCTGGTGGCAGGCGCAGGAGACCTTGCAGGGGCGCGAATGCCTCTTGCAGGTCTGGCAGCAGCCGCCGCTGCCTGGGCTTACCCAGGCCTCCTGGCGCGAAGCCACCCAGGCCTTGCGCGAGTTCCATCATCCCAACGTCCTGCAGGCCACCGATGCCGTCATCGAGGAAGGCCGCGCCGTCATCGTCCATGCCCCACTTTCAGGGGTGGTGCTCTCCCAATGGCTGGCCGATCATGAGGCCATGCCGGTGCGCCAGGCCGTGCTGGTGGCCATCGGGTTGCTGGATGCCTTGGCCCATGTTCATGACGCGGGGCGGGTTCATGGCCTGGTGCGGCCGCAGGTGGTCTGGCTCGACATCACGGGCCGGGCACTGCTGTGCGGGTTCGAGCCTGCGGGCCGGTCCGTGGATATGCAGCGTCTGGCCACAGCCAGTGGCCTGTACATGGCACCCGAAGTGGCCGCCGGCTTGCGTGCCGATGCGCTCAGCGACGTGCACGGTGTGGGCCTGGTGCTTTACGAACTGATCACCGGTCGCGCTGCGGTGTCCGACCCCCAGCCCCGGCGTGCGCTGGAGCGGCTCCAGACGGAGGATCTTCAGTTACCGTCGCAGCTGCTGCGTGGCCCCGGTGAAGATGGCCTGCGCAGTCTGATCCACCGTGCACTTGCGCGCGACCCGCTGCAGCGGCCGGCCAGCGCCCAGGCCCTGCGCCAGGCCCTCCAAGACTGGCTCACGCCGGCACTGCTGGAGGGCAGTGGCGACACTTTGGCCCAGCGCACCCTCAACACCCTGCTGGCGCGACTGTCGTTGCACGGTGACCTCCCGGTGCAGGCCGAAGCCGTGCGACGCGTGCGCCGGCTGGCTGCAGCCGATCGCGTCAACCTGGACGAAATCGCTCGGGCGGTGCTCGACGATGTGGCCCTGACACACAAGCTGCTGCGCATGACCAACGCGGCCTACTTCAGCTCGGTGGGGGGGGGCAGCATCACCACCGTGTCGCGCAGCATTGCGTTGCTGGGCTTCGAGGCCATCCGTGATCTGGCCGGTACCCTGCCCCAGCTGGAAGACCTGCGCGACGGTGCCCAGCGCGAAGCCCTGGCCGACGAGTATGCCCGCTGCCGGGTGGCAGGGCGCACGGCCGCGCGGCTGTGCCCCACGCAGGCGGAGGAAGAAGAAAGCTACATCGCTGCGCTGATGCAGAACCTCGGACGCGTGCTGGTGCAACATCACCTGCCTGACGAGGCAGCTCAGGTGCGTCAGCTCGCGCGCAGCCAGGGGCAGAGCGAGGACCAGGCCGCGCGAGCCGTGCTGGGCCTGTCCTTCGAAGACCTGGGGGTGGCGGTCGGCCGCACCTGGGGGTTGCCGGACGATCTCCTGCGGGTGATGCGTGCGCCGGCCTCGGGCGCGCCTGTGCGCGCGCCGGAGCGTCGTGGCGACTGGTTCCGCCTGCTCGGCGGTGTGGGCAATATCGTGGCGAGTCGGGGCGCGCGCGATGCGGCGCGGGACCTGCCGGCACAGCAGGCACAGGCCATTGAGCACTATGCGACGGCCCTGGGCGTGCAGGCGCAGCAAATATGGGAGGCCGCGGGGACGGCTGCTCCGCCCGCGGCAGCGAAGAAGGACGGCGGCAACGGGGCCACGGTCACTCTGGGGGCTGCCAAAGCCGGCCACATCCCTGCGGCGGCTCCTTCACCCGTTCATCCACTGTCGCAGGCCATCCTGGATCTGCGCACCGCGATGATCCGGCAAGAGGAAAGAGACGCCTGTCTCGACATCGCGGCGCAAGCGGTCTGGCGTCACCTCGATTGCCGCCAGGTGGTGCTGGTCGTGCTGGAGCCGGCCAGCGGCATCTTTCTGGCTCGCGGTGTTTGGGGGGGCGACACGGAGCTGATGCGCGCGCATTTCCGCTTTTCCACCAGCGATGCGACGGACGCCTTCAGCACGCTTTGCACAAAGGGTGCCGACGCGTTGATCCGTGATGCCACCGTGCCGGGACTGGCGGCCAAGCTGCCAGCCTGGTTTCGCACGCACGTGGCCGCGCCGGCGTTCATGCTGCTGCCCATCAGCGATGGTCAGCGCACGGCGGCGGCCCTGTACGCCGACCATGCGCAGCCCGACGGCTTCAAGCTTTCGGACCGCGACCTCTCGTTGATGCGCAGCCTGCGCGACGAACTGCGCAAGCTTTTCGCCACACCCGAACGCCGCAGAGCCTGAGCGGGAGCTGCCCAGCGGTGGCAGGATGGTGCCCCGGGCCGGAATCGAACCGGCACGCCGCGTTTCGGCGGCGGCGGATTTTAAGTCCGCTGCGTCTACCAGTTTCGCCACCGGGGCCCCGGCGCGAGTGTACGGGACGCCGTCATCCAGAAACGGGGCGGCTCTGGCATCATGCCCGCCACAGAGCACAAGGAGACTCCATGGCGGCCGTGTTCCCCCAGCAAGCCCTGAACGAGGGCGTGCGCAAGCGCGAAGTGTTCGGGTGGGCGATGTACGACTTCGCCAACTCGGGCTACACCACGGTCGTTCTCACGGCCGTCTTCAACGCCTACTTCGTGGGCGTGGTCGCCGGTGGTGCCGAGTGGGCCACGCTGGCCTGGACGGCCTCGCTGTCGGCCTCCTGCCTGCTGGTGATGCTCACGATGCCCACGATCGGCGCCTATGCCGACCTGCGTGCGGCGAAGAAGCGGCTGCTGGCCTTCACCACCGCGGGTTGCGTGATCACCACCCTGGCCCTGGCACTCGTGAGCCGGGGCGACGTGGCGCTGGCGGTGGTGGCCATCATCCTGTCGAACAGCTTCTATGCCTATGGCGAATCCCTGATCGCCTCCTTCCTGCCTGAACTCGCCAAGCAGGATGCGCTCGGCCGCGTCTCGGGCTGGGGCTGGAGCTTCGGCTACTTCGGCGGCATGCTTTCGCTGGGCCTGAGCCTGGCCTATGTGCTGTGGGCGCAGGGACAGGGCCTGCCGGCCACGCATTTCGTGCCGGTGACGATGGTGATCACCGCGGTGGTCTATGGCGGTGCTGCGCTCGTCACCTTCGCGCTGCTGAAGGAGCGTGCGGTGCCGCAACCGCAGGCTCTGCAGGAGGGGGGACTGAGGGCCTCCATCCAGCGCCTGCTGGAGACCTGGCACCGTGCGCGCCAGTACCGCGACTTCACCTGGCTGCTGGCGTGCACCACCAGCTACCAGGCCGGCATCGCCGTGGTGATTGCGCTCGCGGCGGTCTACGCCGAGCAGGTGCTGGGCTTCCAGCAGCAGCAGACCATGGCGCTCGTCTTCCTCGTCAACATTGCCTCGGCCGTGGGGGCCTTCGGCTTTGGCTACCTGCAGGACCGCGTGGGTCACAAGGGCTCGCTGGCCCTCACACTGGTGGGCTGGATCGTGATGGTGGTGCTGGCCTACCTGGCCACCTCGGCCCCGTTGTTCTGGGTGGCGGCCGTGATCGCCGGCCTGTGCATGGGCTCCAGCCAGTCGGCGGGGCGCGCGCTGGCCGGCCTCTTTGCACCCCCGAAGCACCTGGCCGAGTTCTTCGGCCTGTGGACCTTCTCGGTGCGGCTGGCTGCCATCATCGGCCCCATCACCTATGGTCTCGTCACCTGGTGGACGGCGGGCAACCATCGCCTGGCCATCGTCTCGACCGGGCTGTTCTTCGTGATGGGGCTGCTGCTGCTCAAACCCGTGAACATCGAACGCGGTCGCGCCGCGGCGCGCGGGGGCTGACCGGCGCGGCTCAGACGGGCAGGCGGGCCACGTGCCAGTCGAGGGCGGGCAGACGTCGCTGTGCGAACTGCTGGAGCGTGTGGCTGTCGCCGCTGGTGTAGGCGTGCACAGGCAGGCACGAGGGCTCGCCGGTGGATGCCTTCGCGTCCGACAGCACACGGGCCGTCTGCGCGGCTACGGCTTGCGCCGTGTCGATGAGCCGCACCTGCGGTCCGAGTGCATCCTGGATGAGCGGGGCCACCCAGGGATAGTGCGTGCAGCCCAGCACCACGGTGTCCACCGCCTGCGCACGCAGGGGCGCCGTGTAGCGAGCCACCAGCGCACGCACGGCGGGGGCCTCGAGATCGCCGCTTTCGATGGCCTGGGCGAGGCCGGGGCAGGGCACGCACACCACCTCAGCCTGGCCTTTCCAGCGGGACAGCAGCGCTTCAAAACGCGGGCTGCGCAGCGTGGCCTCGGTGGCCATCACGCCGACCCGGGCCCGGGCACTGTGCTGCAAGGCGGGCTTGAGGCCGGGTTCCATGCCCACGAACGACAGATCGCGATGCCGTGCCCGCAGGGTGTCGATGGCCACGGCGGTGGCGGTGTTGCAGGCCAGGACCACCACGCGGGCGCCCTGGTCACGCAGGAAGCGGGTGATGCGGTCGCTGCGGTCCAGGACATGGGTCGCGCTGCGTTCGCCATAGGGCGCATGGCCACTGTCGGCCACGTAGAGCCAGCGCACGCCCGGTAGCGTGCCGGACAACACGCGCAGCACCGACAGCCCGCCAAGACCGGAGTCGAACACGCCGACACAGTGGTGCATCTCGTCATGCGGGATGGATGGGACCAGGGGGGCGGTGCGGGGCGTCATATGGCGAGCGCAGTCTAGCGCCGTGGGTTCTGGAGACCCGTCTCTAATCGCGGGCACTGGACGGCCCCCCGGGGGCATCCGCTAGAATGCGCAAAATCGAACGATCGTTCTATTTTGTGTGACGCAACGCCCCGGGGTTAACCCGAATCGGCTTGTCGCCCGGACAACACGCCGGCTGTGCACCGCAACATAGAATGGGATGTTACGTTTACGTCAATCCAAAGGAGAGCGTCGCATGAAGGCACTGGTCGCAGTCAAGCGCGTCGTGGACTACAACGTCAAGGTACGTGTGAAGTCCGACGGCACGGGGGTGGACATCGCCAACGTCAAGATGAGCATGAACCCCTTCGACGAGATTGCGGTGGAAGAGGCCACCCGTCTGAAGGAGAAGGGGGTGGTCAGCGAGATCGTGGCCGTCTCCTGCGGGGTGGCGCAGTGCCAGGAGACCCTGCGCACGGCCATGGCCATCGGGGCCGACCGTGCGATCCTGGTCGAGACCGATGCCGAGTTGCAGCCCCTGGCCGTGGCCAAGCTGCTCAAGGCGGTGGTGGACAAGGAGCAGCCCCAGCTCATCATCCTGGGCAAGCAGGCCATCGACGATGACTGCAACCAGACCGGCCAGATGCTGGCCGCGCTGCTGGACCGCCCCCAGGGCACCTTCGCCAGCAAGGTCGAGGTGGCTGACGGCGCGGCCGTGGTCACCCGTGAGGTCGACGGTGGGCTGGAGACCGTCAAGCTGCAGCTGCCGGCCATCGTCACCACCGACCTGCGCCTGAACGAGCCGCGCTACGTCACCCTGCCCAACATCATGAAGGCCAAGAAGAAGCCCCTGGACGTGCTCAAGCCGGCCGACCTGGGTGTGGACGTGGCCCCGCGCCTGAAGACGCTCAAGGTGGCCGAGCCCCCGAAGCGCGGCGCCGGTGTCAAGGTGCCCGACGTGGCCACCCTGGTCAGCAAGCTCAAGAACGAAGCCAAGGTCATCTGAGGAGCCCCCGCCATGTCCATTCTCGTCATTGCAGAACACGACCACGGCAGCCTCAAGGGTGCCACCCTCAACACCGTGACCGCTGCGCTCGCCTGCGGCGGTGAGGTGCACGTCCTGGTGGCTGGCCACAACGCCGGCGAGGCCGCCGCCCAGGCCGCCCGGATCCCCGGCGTGGCCAAGGTGCTGCACGCCGAAGGTGCCCAGCTGGCCGAGCAACTGGCCGAAAACGTCGCCGCGCAGGTGCTGGCCATCGCCGGCAGCTACAGCCACATCCTCTTCCCTGCCACCGCCCACGGCAAGAACGCCGCCCCGCGCGTGGCCGCCAAGCTCGACGTGGCGCAGATCTCCGACATCACCAAGGTGGTGAGCGCGGACACCTTCGAGCGGCCGATCTACGCCGGCAATGCGATTGCCACCGTGCAGAGCGCCGACAAGGTGAAGGTCATCACCGTGCGCACCACCGGCTTTGATGCCGCGGCCACCAGCGGCGGCAATGCGGCCGTTGAGAGCCTTGCCGCCGTCAGTGACGCCGGCAGCTCCAGCTTCGTGGGCCGCGAGGTCACCAAGAGCGACCGGCCCGAGCTCACCGCCGCCAAGATCATCGTCTCGGGCGGTCGGGCGCTGGGCTCCAGCGACAAGTTCAACGAAGTGCTCACCCCGCTGGCCGACAAGCTCGGCGCGGCGCTGGGGGCCAGCCGCGCGGCGGTCGATGCGGGCTATGCGCCCAACGACTGGCAGGTGGGCCAGACGGGCAAGATCGTGGCGCCGCAGCTCTACATTGCCGCGGGCATCAGCGGGGCGATCCAGCACCTGGCGGGCATGAAGGACTCCAAGGTGATCGTGGCGATCAACAAGGACCCCGAAGCCCCGATCTTCTCGGTGGCCGACTACGGCCTGGAGGCCGACCTCTTCGAAGCCGTGCCGGAGCTGGTCAAGAGCCTGTGAGCCCGATGGGCCGTGCGCGCCAGGCGCGCCGGCCCCAGCGACCCGTGCGCCCAATGCACAGGCCACGGGTCTTTTTTCCGCCTGACGTCAAAGTTGTCCGTTGAGTGACAAGCGAGGAGTTGCCGTGAGTTACCAAGCCCCCGTGAAGGACATGCTGTTTTGCATGAAGGAGCTGGCCGGCCTGGCCGACGTGGCCCGGTTGCCGGGTTTCGAAGAGGCCGGCGAGGAAACCGCCCAGGCGGTGCTCGAGGAGTGCGCCAAGCTCAACGAGGGCGTGGTGGCGCCGCTCAACTGGGAAGGCGACCGCAACCCCAGCTTCTGGAAGGACGGCCAGGTCACGACCACCCCGGGCTTCAAAGACGCCTTCCGCCAGTTCGCCGAGGGCGGCTGGCAAGGCCTGCAGCACCCCACCGATTTTGGCGGCCAGGGCCTGCCCAAGACCATCGGTGCGGCCTGCATCGAGATGATCAACAGCGCGAACCTGAGCTTCGCCCTGTGCCCGCTGCTCACCGATGGCGCCATCGAGGCCCTGCTCACCGCGGGCACACCCGAGCAGCAGCAGACCTACATCCCCAGGATGATCTCGGGCGAGTGGACCGGCACGATGAACCTCACCGAACCCCAGGCGGGTTCGGACCTGGCCCTGGTGCGCACGCGTGCCGAGCCCCAGCCCGATGGCAGCTACAAGATCTTCGGCACCAAGATCTTCATCACCTACGGCGAGCACGACATGGCCGAGAACATCGTCCACCTCGTGCTGGCCCGGGTGAGCGGTGCGCCGGAGGGCGTGAAGGGCATCTCGCTCTTCATCGTGCCCAAGTTCATGGTGAAGCCCGATGGCTCGCTGGGCGACCGCAATGACGTGCATTGCGTGAGCATCGAGCACAAGCTGGGCATCAAGGCCAGCCCGACGGCGGTGCTGCAGTTCGGCGACCATGGCGGCGCGGTGGGCTACCTGGTGGGCCAGGAGAACCGTGGCCTGGAGTACATGTTCATCATGATGAACGCAGCCCGCTACGCCGTGGGCATCCAGGGCATCGCCGTGGCCGAGCGCTCCTACCAGCAGGCCGTGGCCTACGCGAAGGACCGCGTGCAGTCGCGCCCGGTCGACGGCTCGATGCCGGGCAGTGCGCCCATCATCCACCACCCCGACGTGCGCCGCATGCTGATGACCATGCGCGCCTACACCGAGGGCTGCCGGGCGATGGCCATCACCGCAGCGGCGGCGTATGACGCAGCCCACGCGCACCCCGACGCCGAGGTGCGCAAGCAGAACCAGGCCTTCTACGAGTTCATGGTGCCGCTGGTGAAGGGCTACAGCACCGAGATGAGCCTGGAGGTGACCAGCCTGGGCGTGCAGGTGCACGGCGGCATGGGCTTCATCGAAGAGACCGGCGCGGCCCAGCACTACCGCGACGCGAAGATCCTCACCATCTACGAAGGCACCACGGCGATCCAGGCCAATGACCTGGTGGGCCGCAAGACGGCGCGGGACGGCGGGCAGACGGCCAAGGCCATCGCGGGTCAGATCGAGGCCACGGAGGCTGCACTGGCCCGACGCGACAGCGTGGCTGCACGGGCCATGCTCAAGCGCCTGAAGGCCGCTCGCGAGGCCTTCGTGCAGGTGGTGGACTTCATCGCCAGCCAGGCCAAGGGCAACCCCAACGCGGCCTTTGCCGGCAGCGTGCCCTACCTGATGCTGGCCGGCAACCTGATGGCCGGCTGGCAGCTTGCCCGCGCGTTGCTGGTGGCCGAGGACAAGCTGGCCGCTGGCGAGGACACGGCGTTCATGCAGGCCAAGATCGCCACCGCCCGCTTCTATGCCGAGCACATCCTGGCCAAGGTGCCAGGCCAACGCGACGCCATCGTCGAAGGCGCCGACAGCGTGACCGCCCTGGCGCTGGACGCCTTCTGAAGACCGCCCGCGGCGCCTGTCGCCCACGCGACGGCGCCGCCCGGGTCCGGGCTGCACACTGACAGTCCATTCCCTTCCCGATGTGCCACGAGGAGACCTCCGTGCCCCTGCCCACCGTGCTGCAAAACCTGCCGCTGCCCGTCATCGGCTCGCCGCTGTTCATCATCAGCAACCCCAAGCTCGTGATCGAGCAGTGCAAGGCGGGCGTCATTGGTTCCATGCCGGCACTCAATGCGCGTCCAGCCTCGCAGCTCGACGAATGGCTGGCCGAGATCACCGAGACGCTGGCCGCCCACAACCGCCAGAACCCCGACCGCCCCGCCGCGCCGTTCGCGATCAACCAGATCGTGCACAAGAGCAACGACCGGCTCGAACACGACATGGCCTTGTGCGCCAAGTACAAGGTGCCGGTGGTCATTACCTCGCTGGGCGCGCGCACCGACGTCAACGACGCCGTGCACAGCTGGGGCGGTGTGGTGCTGCACGACATCATCAACAACACCTTTGCACACAAGGCCATCGACAAGGGCGCCGACGGCCTGATCGCCGTCGCTGCGGGTGCGGGAGGGCATGCGGGCACCACAAGCCCCTTCGCGCTGGTGCAGGAAATCCGCGAATGGTTCGACGGACCGCTGGCCCTGTCGGGCTCGATCGCGAACGGCCGGGCCATTCTGGCGGCCCGTGCGATGGGCGCCGACTTCGCCTACATCGGCTCGGCCTTCATCGCCACGGAAGAGGCGAGGGCCGTGGACGACTACAAGCGCATGATCACCGAGAGCACGAGCCAGGACATCGTCTACTCGAACCTCTTCACCGGCGTGCACGGCAACTACCTGCGCGGCTCCATCGTCAAGGCGGGCCTCGACCCTCAGGCCCTGCCCGAGAGCGACCCGAGCAAGATGAACTTCGGCGGCGAAGGCGCCAAGAAGGCCTGGAAGGACATCTGGGGTGCCGGGCAGGGCGTGGGCGCGGTGAAGGAAGTCGTGCCGGCCCGCGTCTTCATCGAACGCCTGCGCAGCGAGTACCTGGCGGCCAAGGCCCAGTTGTGCGCTGAGTGATCATGCCGCGTCGCCGGTCTGGGCGACACGCGCTTCGACCATGGACACGAAGTCACGCGCGGGCTCGGACAGGGATTGCCGATCCCTCATGGCCAGCAGCAGGCGGCGCCGGGTCCACAGTCCGTCGAGGTGGCGAATCTCCAGTCCCATCGCAGGTGCATGGGGAAGCGCGCTCCAGCGCGGCAGGATGGCAATGCCCAGTCCTGCGCTGACCATGCGGCACATGGCGTCAAAGCTGCGGACCTGGATGCGGATGCGGGGCGTTCGCCCGATCGCCGAGGCCGCGCTCACGATCTGTCGCATCAGCGAGGTGGATCGGTTCATGCCCACGAAATCGTGCTCCAGCGCCTGGGCGAACTCGACCCGGCCGTTCCTTGCCAGCTCGTGGGCTGCCGGGGTGACCAGGACCAGTTCGTCCACTTCACACACGAGGGTGTGCAGACCCTCGGTGGGCGTGTTCTCGCCGATCACGGCGAGTTCGGCGACGCCGGAGCTGACGGCCTGAGCAGCGGCTTCGCTCAGGACATCCTCCAGGTCGATGGCGATGTTGGGGTGCTGCTGGGAAAACGCAGCCAGCAGCGTCGGCAGGAAATTGGCGAATGCCGAGGCGTTGGCCCACAGACGCAGGTGGCCGCGGCTCCCCCGCTGGAAATCGCTCATGGCCACGGCCATCTGCTCCAGCTGGGCGACCAGCTCAATGGCGTGGCGCATCAGCGTCTGCCCGGCGGGCGTCGGGGCGACGCCGCGCTTGCTGCGGGCCAGCAGGGGGTTGCCCACGTGCGCTTCGAGTTCGGCGATGCGTTTGCTCGCAGCCGCCAGCGAAATCCCGTAGCGTTCGGCGCCTGCTGTCAGGCTGCCTGCCTCCACAGTGAGCAGGAACAGCCGGAGCGAGGCCAGGTCGAAGCGGCCGAGGTTGATGGGCGAGGAGGGCATGACCCGATCCTCAACCAATGGTTGAGGATATGTCAACGAGAAGCGAACCGAAACCCAGGTGGCATCCCAAGAATCCGCTGATCCGAACACTTCTTTTCAACGGATAGGAGACAACCATGCTGACTCGACGCCTTGCCTGCGCCTCCCTGCTGGCCCTCGGATGCACCGCCGCCTGGGCCCAGGCCTTCCCGAGCAAGCCGATCACGCTGATCGTGCCCAACCCGCCGGGCGGTGTGGTGGACTCGTCGGCCCGCCTGATCGGGGACGCACTGGGCCGTGCGCTGGGCCAACCCGTGATCATCGAGAACAAGGGTGGCGCCAGCGGCAACATCGCCTACCAGCAAGTGGCCCGCTCGCAAAAGGACGGGTATACCTTGCTGATCTCCTACTCGGCCTACCACGTGGGCAACCCTTCGATGTTCTCGAAGTTGCCCTGGGATCAGAAGGACTTCGCACCCGTGGCCCTGCTGACCGCCGCCACCAACGTCATCACGTCCCACCCTTCCGTCCCGGCCAACAACCTGCGCGAGTTCGTGGCGCATGTGAAGGCGAATCCGGGCAAGGTCAACTATGCCTCCCAGGGCAACGGCTCGCTGTCGCACGTGGGGACGGCGCTGTTCGAGCAGACAACGAAGACAGAGATGGTGCATGTGCCCTACAAGGGCTCGGGTCCGGCCATCCAGGACGTGCTGGGTGGGCAGGTGGAGGTGTTCATGACCACGCCGCCCTCCGTGATGGGCCACGTGCAGCAGGGCAAGTTGCGCGCCTACGCCGTGACGAGCAAGAACCGCCATCCGATGATGCCCGACGTGCCCACGACGGCTGAAGCTGGTCTGCCCGGTTTTGAGCTCGAGGCCTGGGTGGGTCTGTTTGCACCCGCCGGCACGCCGCCCGCCGTGGTTGCGCAGATCTCGGAGGCCGTCAAGAAGGTGCTGGATCAACCCGAGGCCAAGCAGCGCGCCTCGGCGCTTGGCATCGAGCCCCGCTATCTTGATTCCCAGGGGCTGGCCGCGCTGGTCACGCGCGAAACCGAGTACTGGGGGCAGGTCATCAAGAGCCGCAACATCCGCGCGGACTGAACGTCTCCGCGCCTGCGTCCCGCATCGCCATGCCCGGGGCAGGTCTGCCTGTCCCGAGGGCGAACTCATCCCGCCAAACTCTGACATGAGCGCCTCACCCGCCAACCCCACAGCCCAGCCTCTCGAAGGGATTCGTGTCCTGGAACTGGGCTCGCTGATTGCTGGGCCCTACGCCGCCTCGCTCCTGGCCCAGTTCGGCGCGGAGGTCATCAAGATCGAACCGCCGGGCGTCGGCGACCCTCTGCGCAGATGGCGCAAGCTCCATGACGGGACCTCGCTGTGGTGGTATGCGCAGAGCCGCAACAAGAAATCGATCACGCTCGACCTGCGTCAACCGCAGGCGGCCGACATCGTTCGGCGTCTGGCCGAGGATGCCGACATCGTCATCGAGAACTTCCGGCCCGGCACGCTCGAAAAGTGGGGCATCGGCTGGGAGCAGCTGTCTGCGGTCAACCCCAGGCTCATCATGGTGCGTGTGTCCGGATACGGACAAACCGGTCCGTACCGCGACCGCCCCGGCTTCGCTGCCATTGCCGAGTGCATGGGGGGCTTGCGCTACACGTCCGGCTTCCCCGACCGTCCTCCCGTGCGTGTGGGCGTGAGCCTGGGCGACACGCTGGCCTCGCTCTACGGCACCATCGGGGCCCTGATGGCGATGCATCACCTGCGCGCCAACGGGGGGCAGGGCCAGTACATCGACGTGGCGCTCTACGAGTCGGTCTTCGCGATCATGGAGAGCCTGCTGCCGGAGTACAGCGTGCTGGGGCATGTGCGTGAGCGCAGCGGTGCGAGCCTGCCGGGGATTTCGCCGTCCAACACCTACCGATGCGGCGACGGCCTGTACGTGGCCATCGCCGGCAACGGCGACGCCATCTTCCGCCGGCTGATGACGGCGATCGGCCGGGCAGACCTGGCCGACGATCCGGCGCTGGCCCACAACGACGGTCGCGTCCGGCACAACGAGCGCCTGGACGAGGCCATTGCTGCCTGGACCGGGCAGCATCCGGCCGAGCATGTGCTCGATGTGCTCGAAGCCGCGGCCGTTCCGGCCGGGCGCATCTACACCCCCGCAGACATCGTCGCCGACCCTCACTACCGCATGCGCGACATGATCTGCCCGCACACCCTGCCCGACGGGCAGCCCGTGGATCTGCCGGGTGTCGTGCCCAAGCTCAGTGCCACACCGGGCGCCACGCGCTGGATCGGCCCGTCCCTGGGGGCGCACACCGACGAGGTGCTGGAGAGCCTGGGGATCGGGGCGGACGAGCGCGCGCGTCTGCGCGAGCAGTCCGTCATCTGAGGAGGCTGCAATGAGCACGCAGTCGAGACTGTTCATCCACGAGGTGGCGCCTCGGGACGGCTTCCAGATCGAGCCGGTCTTTGTTCCCACCGACGACAAGGTCGCGTTGATCAACGCGCTGTCGCGAACCGGACTGGCGAAGATCGAAGTCACCTCCTTCACCTCGCCCAAGGCCATTCCCGCCCTGGCCGATGCGGCCGAGGTCATGGCCCGTATTGATCGCGTCGAGGGGGTCGAGTACGCCGCCCTCGTGCCCAACCTCAAGGGTTGCGAGCGGGCGCTGGCCGCGCGCGTCGATGAGATCAATCTGGTGATGTCGGCCAGCGAGACGCACAACCGGGCCAACCTGCGCATGAGCCCGCAGGCATCGCTGGCGCAGTTCGCCCAGGTGGCCGCACTCGCGCGCGGCCAGGCGAAGGTCAATGCCTCCCTGTCAACGGCGTTCGGCTGCCCCTTCGAAGGCGAGGTCCCGGAAACCCGGATCTTCGAACTGGTCGATGCGATGGCGGCGATGGGGATCGACCGGGTGACCCTGTGCGACACGACGGGCATGGCCCAGCCCCTCCAGGCAGCCCGTCTGTGCGAGGCCGTGCAGCACCGCTGGCCGCAGATCGCGTTCACGGCGCACTTCCACAACACCCGCGGCATGGGCCTGGCCAACGCCCTGGCGGCTTGGCAGGTGGGCATCGTGCGTTTCGATGCCTCGTTGGGCGGACTGGGCGGCTGCCCGTTCGCCCCGGGCGCCAGCGGCAATGTGTGCACGGAGGACCTGGTGCACATGTTCCAGGCCATGGGTCTGGACACCGGTGTGGACCTCGAGACCCTGGTGGCGCAGGCTCGGCGATTGCCGGCCCTGGTGGACCACGCGGTGCCGGGACAGGTGTTGCGGGCCGGGCCCTCCAGCCGACGCCACCCACCGCCACAGATCGAACCCGATGGTGCGCAGGTCCGGCTGGCCGGCCCCGCGCTGGACCCTGCCTGTCAGGCGAGGAGCACCCCATGATCACTTCCCCCCAAACCCTGTTCGACAAGCTCTGGGAACGCCATGTGGTGGATGAGGGTAGCGCGGGCGCCCAGTCGCTGCTCTACGTCGACCGCCACCTGGTCTATGAGGTCACGAGCCCGCAGGCCTTCGAGGGCCTGCGTCAGTCGGGACGCCAACCCTGGCGGCGCGAGACCGTGCTGGCGACGGCCGACCACAACGTGCCCACCGTGGCCCGGGAGCGCCAGGGCAACGAGGCCATCGTGGATCCGCTGTCCCGGGCCCAGGTCCAGCAGCTCAGCACCAACTGCCGCGAGTTCGGCATCACGGAGTTCGGTCTGGGCGACCACCGCCAGGGCATCATCCACGTGATCGGCCCCGAGCAGGGCGCGACCCTGCCGGGCATGACGGTGGTGGCAGGCGATTCGCACACCAGCACGCACGGGGCATTCGCGGCGCTGGCCTTCGGTGTGGGCACCTCGGAGGTGGAGCATGTGCTGGCCACCCAGTGCCTGGCCATGGCCCGCATGCGGACGATGCAGATCCGGGTTTCCGGGGCGCTGCCGGCGGGCGTGACGGCCAAGGACCTGATCCTGGCCATCATCGGGCGCATCGGCACGGCTGGGGGCACGGGCTTTGCCATCGAGTTCGCCGGGGACACCATCGAGGCGCTGTCCATGGAAGGCCGGATGACGCTGTGCAACATGGCGATCGAAGCCGGCGCACGCGTGGGCCTGATCGCCGTGGACGAGACCACCATCGACTACCTGCGGGGGCGGCCCTATGCGCCTTCCGGAGCGCAGTGGGATGCGGCAGCGACCTACTGGCGGACCCTGCGCAGCGACCCGGGCGCGCGCTTCGACCAGGTCCTGGACATCGACGCGACCTGCCTGAGCCCCATGGTGACCTGGGGCACCTCGCCCGAGCAGGTCGTGCCGGTGCACGGCTGCGTGCCTGATCCAGGCCACGAGGCCGATCCGGTGCGCCGCGCCGGCATGGCACAGGCCCTGGCCTACATGGGGCTGCAGGCGGGCACGCCCATCGAGGCGATCTCGCTGGACAAGATCTTCATCGGCTCGTGCACCAACGCGCGGATCGAGGATCTGCGTGCAGCGGCGGCCGTGATCCGGGGCCGACGGGTGGCACCCTCGGTCCGCCAAGCCCTCGTGGTGCCGGGATCAGGGCTGGTCAAGGCCCAGGCCGAGTCCGAGGGCTTGGATGAGGTCTTCCGTGCAGCGGGCTTCGAATGGCGCGAGCCGGGCTGCTCGATGTGTCTGGGCATGAACGACGACCGGCTGCAGCCCGGCGAGCGTTGCGCCTCGACCTCGAACCGCAACTTCGAGGGGCGCCAGGGTGCAGGCGGACGCAGCCACCTGGTCAGCCCGGCGATGGCTGCGGCCGCTGCCATCGCCGGCCATTTCGTCAACGTCGCTCAGGAGGGCTGGTGACATGCAGGCCTTTACCACCTGGGAAGGCATCGTGGTGCCCGTCGATCGGGCCAACATCGATACCGATGCCATCATCCCCAAGCAGTTCATGAAGTCGATCCGGCGCACGGGCTTCGGTGACAACCTCTTCGACGAATGGCGCTACCTGGACCCGGGGCTGCCCGGGCAGGACAACAGCAAACGCCGCCGCAATCCGGATTTCGTGCTGAACCAGCCGCGCTACGAGGGCGCCAGCGTCCTGCTCACGCGTGAGAACTTCGGATGCGGCTCCAGCCGCGAGCATGCGCCATGGGCCCTGCGGGACTTCGGCATCCGTACGCTGCTGGCGCCCAGTTTTGCCGACATCTTCTACGGCAACTGCTTCAAGAACGGCCTGCTGCCCGTGGTGCTTGACGCCGTCACCATCGACCGGCTCATCCAGGCCGTCCAGGCCCGCCCCGGCTACCGCCTGCGCATCGATCTGGCAGCCCAGACCGTCGAAACGCCCGAAGGTGAACGCCTGGCCTTCGAGGTGGACCCGTTTCGCAAGCATTGCCTCTACCAGGGGCTGGATGACATCGCGCTCACCCTGGAACGGGCCGAACGCATTCGCGCCTACGAACAACGTCGGCGAGCTTTGGAGCCGTGGCTGTTCCCTTGAGCCTTGGGAGAGGGTGTCCTATACTGGATATATATCCAGTATCAAGGCGAACCCGTGGCACACCCTCCCTCTCAACCCCTCGCCTTCAAGGGCCGCGGGACGGGCTGGCGTCTGGCCCACCGCTTCGAGGCCACGCAGCGTGACTGGTTCGACGACGGCTGGGCGGCAGCGGCCGATGAGGCCACGCCATCTCCACGCACCGAGGTGATGGAAGAGCGCGTGCGCTCGCTGCTCAGCGCAAACGACTCGCCTGATATCCCCTTCGAGTGGTCGATCAACCCGTACAGGGGTTGCGAGCACGGCTGCATCTACTGCTATGCCCGACCGACGCACAGCTACCTGAACCTCTCTCCCGGGCTGGATTTCGAAACGAAGCTGGTGGCCAAGGTGAATGCCGCCGAGGTGCTGGTGCGCGAGCTGGCGCGCCCGGCGCACCGCGTGAGCCCGATCAACATCGGATCGGCCACGGATGCCTACCAGCCCATCGAGCGCCAGTTGGGCCTGACACGCTCGGTGCTGGAGGTGCTGCATCGCTGCCGGCATCCCTACACCATCGTCACCAAGTCCTCGGGGGTCGAGCGCGATCTTGACCTGATTGCCGCCGATGCCGCCGAGCGGCGTGCGATGGTGTTCGTGAGCGTGACGACGATGGATGCTGCCTTGTGTCGCCGTCTCGAACCACGCGCAGCGGCACCGCATCGGCGTCTCCAGACGGTGCGCACCCTGGCCGAGGCTGGGGTCCCGGTGGGGGTGAACGTGGCACCCATCATCCCCTTTCTGAACGAACCCGAGATCGAGCGCTTGATCGAGGCGGCGGCCGAAGCCGGGGCGACTTCCGTTCACTACACCGTGCTGCGGCTGCCCTGGGAGGTGAACCCGCTGTTCCAGCAGTGGCTGGAACAGCACGTGCCCGAGCGGGCCGGGCGCATCATGGCCCGCGTGCGCGACCTGCGTGGAGGCGCGGACTACCGGTCGGCGTTCGGCCAGCGCATGAAGGGGGAGGGGCTGTGGGCCGAGCTGATTGCGCAGCGTGTGGACAAGGCCTGCGCACGGGCCGGGGTGATGCGACGCGCGCCGCCCTTGGACACCACCGCCTTCCACTCTCCGGGCGACGAGCGCCAGGCTGAGCTGTTCTGAAGAAACACCTCAGAACCGGATCTTGAGGTTCAGGCCCAGTGCCCACAGGCCGCGGCGAGGTTCGGTGGCGACCTCGCGTTCGCGGAAATGGCCCACAGAGACTTCTCCCAGCAGCCAGTCATCGTGCAACGGCTGCTCCCAGCTGAACTGCACGCCGTACTCTTCAATGTTGACGCCGCCACCCTCGCGGCCGCGGAAAATCGCTTCGGTGGACAGCAGGCGCTGATCTCCGAAAAAGCGGTACAGGCCCAGGTTGCTTGACCATTCGAAACGCTCGCTGCGCTGGGTGATGGTGGCTGCGTTGAGCCAGCGACCCACCAGTGTCGGGCTGAAGTCGTGCTCGTAGGAAAGGGCAGTGGTCGAGCCCACGCGGTCGTCGCGGGTCCAGAAAACGGTTTCGCGAAAGTCCAGCGCATCGTCAGGACCAAGTTGCCATTCGTGGCGATAGCGGATCTGCGCATAAGGCTTGGGGCCGCCGCGCAGGCCCAGGCGGAAATCGAAGCCGCCGCCTCCTTGCACGCCCAATCCGGCAAAGAAGGCATCGTCACGGGCATTGCCGCGCTGCAGATGCTGCTCTCTCGACAGGGCATCGGGCTGGTCGCTCACCACCTCGCGCGGATTGTCGCGCCCCAGAAACAGCAGGGCCGAGCGGTTCTCGATATTGGGGAGGCGGAAGCTGGCGTTGAAGCGCACACCAAGATCCGGCGCCTTGCGTTCACGCAGCAGCAGTCGCAGGTCGAACCGGCCATTGCGCACGGACCCTCCATCCTCGAAAGGACGGTCGCCAAACCAGCTGTCCACGCCGCGCGCGAGCCATTCGGTGGTGGCGCGCAGCGACTCGCGCGCCGAGGTGGCCACCTCCACAACAGCCGATTCGGACTCAGTGGATTCCTCAGCGGCCAGTGAGGCCGAGGGGAGGGCGAGCAAAGCGACCAGGCCAAACGCATGGCCGGTCAACGCAAACCGTGGATGGTGGGGACGTGGCATGGCCAGAGAGGAGCTGACACCCGACCCACTATAGGCCATCGCCCACCGCTGGGGCGCAAGGGAGCGTCAGCGCCGGACCACGCGGATCTTGCCCACCATGCCCGCCTCGAAATGGCCCGGCAGCAGGCAGGCGAACTCGAACTCGCCCACGCGGTTGAAGTGCCAGATCATCTCGGCCGTCTTGCCCGGCGCCACATGGGCCATGTAGGGCTCGTCATGCTCCATGTCCGGGAACTTCTTCATCAGTTCGGCGTGCTCTTCGAGTTCCTTGCGGGTGCCCAGCACGAACTCATGCATCACCTTGCCGCTGTTGTGGTGGATGAAGCGGATGGTCTCGCCTTGCCGCACCTCGATCTCGCGCGGGGTGAAACGCATGTCGTCGGTCATCTTCACCTCGATCGTGCGTTTCACGGCCCTGGCCTCGCCGGCAATGCCCCAGGGCTTCTGCTCCATCACCGCGGGGCCACTGTGGCCGCCGTGATGGCGATCGCCGTGAGCGATGGCCGCGGCAGGGACCAGCAGCAGGCCTGCGAGGGTGAAGGCGAGGGCGGATTTCGTCATCGGTGGGCTCCTTGAAAAGTCGTGCGTCAGTGGGCGTGGCCCTTGCCATGCGGCTTCACGGCGCGGGCGGGGGGCGTCTCGGGCGAAGGCGGGCTGGCGCGCACTGCACCGGGCGGCGCGCCTGTCCACTCGTAGGCCACGGTGCCCGGCGGATGCTTGAAGGGACCGGGGTCGCTGTAGTCGCCGGGTTTCTGATCACGACGCACCTTGAACACCGTGAACATGCCACCCATCTCCAGCGAGCCGTACTGTCCCTGGCCGGTCATCATCGGCGCGGTGTTGTCGGGCAGGGGCATTTCCATCTCGCCCATGTCGGCCATGCCACGCTCGCCCATGAGCATGTAGTCGGGCACCACCTTCTGGATCTTGCCCACCAGGCCGCGGTGGTCCACACCGATCATCGTGGGCACGTCGTGCCCCATCGCGTTCATCGTGTGATGGCTCTTGTGGCAGTGCATGGCCCAGTCGCCTTCCTCGTCGGCGATGAGCTCGATCTGACGCATCTGGCCCACGGCGATGTCGGTGGTGACCTCGTACCAGCGCGTGCCTGGCGGCGTGGGGCCGCCGTCGGTGCCGGTCACCTGGAACTCGTGGCCGTGCAGGTGGATGGGATGGTTGGTCATCGTGAGGTTGCCCACGCGGATGCGCACGCGATCGTTCAAGCGCACGTTGAGCGTGTCGATGGCCGGGAACACGCGGCTGTTGAAGCACCAGATGTTGAAGTCGAGCATCGTGTTGATGCGCGGTGTCTTGCTGCCCGGCTCCACGTCGAAGGCGTTGAGCAGGAAGCAGAAGTCACGATCGACCTCGCTGATGTGCGGATGTTTCGCGCGTGGGTGGGTGACCCAGAAGCCCATCATGCCCATGGCCATCTGCACCATCTCGTCGGCATGCGGGTGGTACATGAAGGTGCCGGGGCGGCGGGCCTCGAATTCGTAGACGAAGGTCTTGCCCACCGGGATCGGGGGCTGGTTCAGCCCGGTCACGCCGTCCATGCCGTTGGGCAGTCGCTGGCCATGCCAGTGGATGCTGGTGTGCTCGGGCAGCCGGTTGGTCACGAAGATGCGCACCTTGTCGCCCTCGACCACCTCGATGGTGGGGCCCGGGCTCTGGCCGTTGTAGCCCCACATGTTCACGTGAAAGCCGGGCGACACCTCGCGCACCACGGGTTCGGCGACGAGGTGGAATTCCTTGACCCCGTTGTTCATGCGCCAGGGCAAGGTCCAGCCGTTGAGCGTGACCACAGGGTTGTAGGGGCGGCCATTCGGAGGCGTCAGCGGCGGGGCGGTCTGGGCAGAGGACTGGAGGACCGGTTCGGGCAGCGCGGCCAGCGCCGAGCGCGCCACGGCCAGCCCGGCCACCGCGCCAGCAGCGCCTGCAAAGAAGCGGCGTCGCGAAGAGGAAGCTTGCATGATGTCGTCCGGAAAGGGGTTCAGTGGGCGGGGACTGCGCTGGCGGCGGCACCGCCACCTCCACCCAGCGACACGAAGCTCGCAGGCTCTCCGCCCTGGAGCACCCATTGGAGATCTGCCTCGGCCAGCCAGAAATCGCGCTGGGCGTTCACGGTCTCGGCCGCGGCCGTGAAGCGCTGGCGGGTTTCCGACAGCACGTCCCAGACGCTCTTGAGCATGCCGTTGTAACGCAGCACGGCCTCCTCGGCCATCAGCTCGCGTGTCTTGAGGACCTCGTCGCGGTAGCCCGCGGCCAGGGCATGACTCGCGCGATACGCCTCGTAGGCCATGCGGGTGTGCGGGGCCGCGCGCATCGCCTCGGCTCGCTGCAGCTGCGCGCGCAGGCGCTGCAGGTGCGCGTCCACGGCGTCGGCGCCGATCAGCGCGTCAGGCAGGGCCGGCAGGCTGTCGGGCAGGGCCACACGGTCGTGCCGGCCGGTGAGGCGCAGCACGCGGATCAGCTCCCGTTCGGCCAGGGCCTGGGCGTATTCCGCCCTTTGCAAGGCCATGCGCGCCTCGCTGAGTGCCAGTGAGGCCGGTGCACCCTGCAGACGACTCCAGTTGCCCACCTGCACCATGCGCCGGCCCAGTTCGTGCGCCGTTTCGGCGGCGATGAGGCTCTCGCGATGGAAGCCGACGCCTTGGCGCGCCGCGACGGCCTGGATCCATGCCTGGCGCGCCTCGTGGGCCACTGCCAACAATTCGCCCAGGCCATGCACCCGCCGGTGCATCGACGGGTCCACCATCATCCAACGACCCTGTGCGACCGCCTCGGTCAGCGCGGGCCCCAGCTGGGCCTGCACCCCGGCCAGTGAAAGATGAGCCGTCCAGGCCTGGCGCACCGCGTCGGCAGCGGTCTGCAAGGACAGCGAATCCGCCGGCGCCGCCGGTTCGGGCGTTTCCTTCAGGTTGGCCTGCTCCCAGCGCAGCACGTCGATGTGCCCACGCTGGAACTGCCCGACGGTGTCGTTGGCCTCACGCCAGCCGAGAGGGGTGTCGCCCTCGGCGCCCATCGCGGACGCGGCGACGGTCGCCAGCCCTCCCCAGAGGGCAGCAGCGAGAAGCGGTCGTTTGAGGTGAAGCATGCCTGCCATGATGTGTGTCAAGGGATGCCTCGCATTCTTCGCCGCGTCCGCCCACGGGAAGCTGTCGGCAAGATGACAAATCTGTCAGGTATCGCGCAGCGGTCGACAGGGCAGGCACACTTGCGGGTGTTCCACAGACCAGCGGCCGTGAAGATCCTGATCGTCGAAGATGAGCCCAAGACGGGTGACTACCTGCGCCAAGGCCTGCGCGAGGCAGGCTTCGCCGTGGACCTCGCCACCGACGGGGCCGACGGCCTGCACCTGGCCACGACCACGGACCCGGATCTGGTCATCCTGGACGTGATGCTTCCGCGCATGGATGGCTGGGCCGTGCTGCGCGAACTGCGCTCGCGGGGCTGGGAGCAGCCCGTGCTCTTCCTGACGGCCCGGGACCAGGTCGAGGAGCGGGTGCGGGGCCTCGAGCTGGGCGCGGACGACTACCTTGTCAAGCCGTTTTCCTTCGCCGAGTTGCTGGCCCGCGTGCGCACCATCCTGCGGCGGGGCCGATCGGGTCTGGAGGCCACCACGCTGCGCGTGGCCGACCTCGAACTCGACCTGCTGCGACGCCGCGTCACCCGCAGCGGGCGCCGTATCGATCTCACGGCCAAGGAGTTCGGCCTGTTGGAGCTGCTGATGCGGCGCAGTGGGGAGGTGCTGCCACGTTCGCTGATCGCCTCGCAGGTGTGGGACATGAATTTCGACAGCGACACCAACGTGATCGAGGTGGCCGTGCGGCGTCTGCGCGCCAAGGTGGACGAAGGCTTCGAGCCACGGCTCATCCACACCGTGCGTGGCATGGGCTACGTCCTCGAGGTGCCCGAGGCGGTCGCATGAGGCGTCGCCTCACGCTGACCGCCCGCCTGACGCTGCTCTACACGCTGGTGTCGCTGGCGGTGCTGCTGGGCCTGGGCCTCTTCGTGCTCAGGGTCACCGATGCCCATTTCGTGGAACTCGATGAAGAGCTGCTGCGTGACAAGTCGCGCCTGATCGCGCAGCTCGTGGCCGACAGTGGCTCGCCGGACGAGCTGGCCCGCCACCTGGACCACCTGCTGTCGAGCCACGAGGGCTTGCACGCCGAACTCCATGCCGGCGACCGCATCGTGTACGACCGGGAGGCGCTGGGGCTGGCGCAGGCGGTGGGACGCCTGGAGGGGGCGGTGCCGCCCTTCGAATGGACCCAGGCCGGGCGCACCTTCCGGGCCCTGACGTTCCCCCTGGAGGCAACTGCTGCACTCGATGGCTCACAGCCCCTCGTCCTCACGCTGGCGCTGGACATCCACCACCACCAGCACTTCATGCAGGCACTGACCCGGTCGCTGGCGGTCTACCTGGCCGTGGCGGCGCTGGCGAGCGGCCTGCTGGGCTGGTGGTCGGCGCGCCGCGGGCTGGCGCCCTTGCGTGAAATGAAGGCGCGCGCCCAGCGCGTGACGGCGCGGCAGCTCGACCAGCGCATGCCGGTGCAGGACGTGCCGGTGGAACTGGCCGACCTCGCCCAGGGGCTGAACACCATGCTCGATCGCTTGCAGCAGGACTTCGAGCGCCTGTCGCAGTTCTCGGGCGACCTGGCCCATGAGCTGCGCACGCCCATCAGCAACCTGCTCACGCAGACCCAGGTCTCGCTCGCGCAGCAGCGCGATGCCACGGCCTACCGGGAGGTGCTGGCCTCGAATGCCGAGGAATTCCAACGCCTGGCGCGCATGGTGTCGGACATGCTCTTCCTGGCCAAGGCCGACCATGGCCTGGCATTGCCACGGCCGGAGCGCATCGTCCTGTCCGACGAGGTGCAGGCCCTGTTCGATTTCTACGAGGCCCTGGCCGAGGAGAGGGGGCTGCGCCTCGTGCTGGAGGGGCAGGCGCAGGTGGTGGGCGACCGGCTGATGGTGCGCCGCGCGGTGAGCAATCTGTTGTCCAATGCCCTGCGCCATGCCACGCCAGGCACGGCGGTGCGCGTGACGCTGGGTGAGGCAGGGGAGGAGACCGTGCTGGGCGTGCACAACGAGGGGCCGGGCATCGACCCGCGCGAGCTGCCGCGCCTGTTCGACCGCTTCTATCGCGTGGACAAGTCGCGCGCCCACGCCGAGACCGAGGGCACCGGCCTGGGGCTGGCGATCACCCAGGCGGTCATGCGAGCCCATGCAGGCCGGGCCGTGGTCCGCTCGCAGGACGGCCAGACCACGCTGTCCCTGCATTTCCCCCGAGGGCCGGCCCCGGGGAGACCGATCACTTGAACAGGTCCTTCACCCGGTCGGTCCAGCTCTTGGCGTTGGGCGAGTGGCGTTCGCCCCCCTTCTTGAGCGACTCGTCGAGTTCCTTCACCAGCTTGCGCTGGTGCTCGGTGAGCTTGACCGGCGTCTCGATCTGGATGTGGCAGTACAGGTCGCCCGGGTAGGCCGAGCGCACGCCCTTGATGCCCTTGCCGCGCAGGCGGAAGGTCTTGCCGTGCTGCGTGCCCTCGGGCAGTTCGATCTCGGCACGGCCTGACAGCGTGGGCACCTCGATGGCGCCGCCCAGGATGGCCGTGGTCATGCCCACCGGTACCGTGCAGTGCAGGTCGTCGCCATCACGCTCGAAGATGTCGTGCTTCTTGATGCGGATCTCGATGTAGAGATCGCCAGGGGGCCCCCCATTGGTGCCCGGCTCGCCGTTGCCGGCCGAGCGGATGCGCATGCCTTCATCGATGCCGGCGGGGATCTTCACCTCCAGCGTCTTCGACTTTTTGAGCTTGCCCTGGCCGCCACAGGTGGTGCAGGGCTCGGGGATCACCTTGCCCGTGCCGTGGCAGTGGGGGCAGGTCTGCTGGATGCTGAAGAAGCCCTGGCGCAGGTGCACGGTGCCCGTGCCCTGGCAGGTGCCGCAAGTCTTGGCGCTGGTGCCGGGCTTGGCGCCGGTGCCGTGGCAGGTGTCGCACTCCTCCCAGCTGGGAATGCGGATCTGCGCCTCCTTGCCATGCGCGGCCTCTTCGAGCGAGATCTCCATGGCATAGGACAGGTCGCTGCCGCGATAGACCTGTGGGCCGCCGCCGCGGCGGCCACCGCCGGCCGCGCCGAAGATGTCGCCGAAGATGTCGCCGAAGGCCTCGGCAAAACCGCCGAAGCCCTCGGGGCCGGCGCCGCGGAAGCCCGCGCCACCCATGTTGGGATCCACCCCCGCATGGCCGTACTGGTCGTAGGCGGCGCGCTTCTTGGGGTCGGACAGCATCTCGTAGGCCTCCTTGGCCTCCTTGAAATGCTCCTCGGCTTCCTTGGCCTTCTCACCCTGGTTGCGATCCGGGTGGTATTTCATGGCCAGCTTGCGATAGGCCTTCTTGATGTCGTCGTCCGACGCGTTCTTCGCGACGCCGAGGACGTCGTAGTAGTCACGCTTTGCCATGTTCTAGGTCACCTTCCAAAACGCAAATCCCCCGTGTGCAGTCTTGGCTGCCCACGGGGGTGGCTCACGGTCGTGGGCAAGCGTCGATTACTTCTTGTCCTTCACTTCGGTGAACTCGGCGTCCACCACGTTGTCGTCGCCCGGCTTGGCAGACGCCTGGGCAGCCGGCTGGGGGTCGGCCTGGGCCGCGCCTGCCGCCGCCTGGGCTGCCTGCATCTCGGCATAGACCTTCTCGCCCAGCTTCTGGCTGGCGGTCATCAATGCCTCGCTCTTGGCCTCGATGGCCGCCTTGTCCTCGCCCTTCAGCGCTTCCTCGGCGTCCTTGATCGCGGCCTCGATGGCCTCCTTCTCCGACGCTTCGAGTTTCTCACCGTGCTCGGCAAGAGACTTCTTCACGCTGTGCACCAATGCATCGGCCTGGTTGCGGGCCTGCACGAGCTCCAGCTTGCGCTTGTCCTCGGCCGCGTTGAGCTCGGCGTCCTTCACCATCTTCTGGATTTCGTCCTCGGTGAGGCCCGAGTTCGCCTTGATGGTGATCTTGTTCTCCTTGCCCGTGGCCTTGTCCTTCGCGCCCACGTGCAGGATGCCGTTGGCGTCGATGTCGAAGGTCACCTCGATCTGCGGCAGGCCACGCGGTGCGGCCGGAATGCCTTCGAGGTTGAACTCGCCGAGCAGCTTGTTGCCGCTGGCGATTTCGCGCTCACCCTGGAACACCTTGATGGTCACGGCCGGCTGGTTGTCGTCGGCGGTGGAGAAGGTCTGCGCGAACTTGGTCGGGATGGTCGTGTTCTTGCTGATCATCTTGGTCATGACGCCGCCCAGGGTCTCGATGCCCAGCGACAGCGGGGTCACGTCGAGCAGCAGCACGTCCTTGCGCTCACCACCGAGCACCTGACCCTGGATGGCCGCACCCACGGCCACGGCCTCGTCGGGGTTCACGTCCTTGCGCGGATCCTTGCCGAAGAACTCCTTGACCTTCTCCTGTACCTTGGGCATGCGGGTCATGCCGCCCACCAGGATCACGTCGTCGATCTCGCCCACCTTCACGCCGGCATCCTTGATCGCGATGCGGCAGGGCTCGATGGTGCGCTCGATCAGCTCTTCCACCAGGGCCTCGAGCTTGGCGCGCGTGAGCTTGATGTTCAGGTGCTTCGGGCCGGACGCATCGGCCGTGATGTAGGGCAGGTTGATGTCGGTCTGCGAGCTGTTCGAGAGCTCGATCTTGGCCTTCTCGGCCGCTTCCTTCAGACGCTGAAGGGCCAGCACGTCCTTGCTCAGGTCAACGCCCTGCTCCTTCTTGAACTCGGCAATGATGTAGTCGATGATGCGCTGGTCGAAGTCCTCGCCGCCCAGGAAGGTGTCGCCGTTGGTGGACAGCACCTCGAACTGCTTCTCGCCATCGACGTCGGCGATCTCGATGATGGAGATGTCGAAGGTGCCGCCGCCCAGGTCGTACACCGCGATCTTGCGGTCGCCCTTGGCGGTCTTGTCCAGGCCGAAGGCCAGCGCGGCCGCGGTGGGCTCGTTGATGATGCGCTTGACTTCCAGGCCGGCGATGCGACCGGCATCCTTGGTGGCCTGGCGCTGGCTGTCGTTGAAGTAGGCCGGCACGGTGATCACGGCCTCGGTGACAGGTTCGCCCAGGTAGTCCTCGGCGGTCTTCTTCATCTTGCGCAGCACCTCGGCGCTGACCTGCGGGGGCGCGAGCTTCTTGCCGCGCACTTCCACCCAGGCGTCGCCGTTGTCGGCCGCGCTGATGGTGTAGGGCATCAGGTCGATGTCCTTCTGCACTTCCTTTTCGGTGAACTTGCGGCCAATCAGGCGCTTCACCGCGTACAGCGTGTTCTTCGGGTTGGTGACGGCCTGGCGCTTGGCCGAGGCGCCGACCAGCACCTCACCGTCTTCCTGGTAGGCGATGATGGACGGCGTGGTGCGTGCGCCCTCGCTGTTCTCGATGACCTTGGGCGTGTTGCCCTCCATGATGGCCACGCACGAGTTGGTGGTGCCCAGGTCGATGCCGATGATCTTTCCCATGTTCAATGCTCCTGAATGCTGAAATCCGGTTGTCTGCTACTTGTGGATAAGTCGGGTGTTTTTCAAGGGTGAGGCCGGCCTTCAGCGTGGTGCCGACACGGTCACCAGGGCCGGACGCAGGACCCGGTCGGCGATCACGTACCCTTTTTGCAGCACCGCCACGATGGTGTTGGGCTCTTGCTCTGCTGGCACCACGCTGATGGCCTGGTGCTGGTGGGGGTCGAACTTCTCGCCAGCGGCCGGATTCACCTCCAGCACCTTGTTGCGCTCCAGGGCCTGTACGAGCTGGCGCAGCGTGGCGTGCACGCCCTCGCGCATCTGCTCGATCGAGGCACTCTCCACCGCCAGTGCGGCTTCCAGGCTGTCCTTGACCGGCAGCAGGCTTTCGGCAAAGGCCTCGATGGCGAACTTGCGGGTCTTGGCGACCTCCTCCTCGGCGCGGCGACGGGTGTTCTCGACTTCGGCCTTGGCCCGCAGGTAGGCGTCGGACACCTCGGCGTGCTTGGCCTCCAGTTCGGCGAGCTTGTGCTCCACCGCCACGAGCTCTGCGGGCTCGGCCGTCAGTTCGGGGCTCGGATCTTGATGCTGTTCAGGATTTTGAGGTTCTACCATGACGTGTTCCCAAGGAATGCCGGCCACATGAGGGCGCGCTTCCTGGATTCAAGGGGGGCTGGAGGAGGTTCAGGGGTGTGAATTGTGAGGCAATTCACGGCCCGTCCCGCCCCGGGGTCTGGGGGGTGCTGGCCAGTTCAGGCACACTGTGGGGTGTTGCTAGCGGCTGCAGCCTTGGTCAGGAGCGGGGGCGCCGCGGCCCAAGAGAACATTCAAGCACCCTCTGGGTGAAGTCCGGCCCGCCTTTGGAACCCAAGTCAGTCGTCGACCCGAGCGACCCCTCTGCTGCGCTGTCCGGCCCGCGCCGGGCCGATCTGGCCCTGAGGACAGCCTTGGTGCTCATCACGCCCGTGGTGCGCTGGCTGTTGCACCGCGGGGTGCAGTATGGTGCCCTGGCCACGGCCTTGAAGAGGGTGTTCGTGAAGGTGGCTGCCGAAGAGCTAGAGCGCTCGGGGCGCCGGACTACCGACTCGGCCGTGAGCGTGCTCAGCGGCGTCCATCGCAAGGACGTCCGGGCTTTTTACCAGCTGGGGAGGGCGCTGCAGCGCGACAAGGGCCTGTCACCCGCCTCCCAGGTTTTCACGCGCTGGGCCACCGACGCGCGCTGGCGCGACCCTCACGGCGGCCAGCCGCTGCGCCTGCCGCGCCTGGGCCCCGCGCCCTCCTTCGAGTCGCTGGCTCGGGAGGTATCGACCGATGTGCATCCGCGCACGCTCCTGGATGAGCTCCTGAGGCTCGAACTGGTGCGGGTCGTCGGTGATGAAATCGAGCTGGCGACCGACAGTTTCGTGCCCTCGGCCGACGAAGCAGCGATGGCTGAGCTGTTTGCCGCCAACGGCGCTGACCACCTTTCGGCGGCCGTGCACAACCTCACCACGCCCGGGCCGCGCCTGCTCGAGCAAAGCGTGTTTGCCACGGGGCTGTCTCGGGCCTCGGCCGAGGAGCTCGGCGTGCTCGCGCGCCGGCTCTGGGCCGAAGCTTTTGCACGCATGGCCGAGGAAGCCAGCCGCCGCCATCAGGCCGACCAGCCGGCCTTCCCCCCACACCGCATGCGTTTTGGCGTTTATTACTACACCGAGGCGATGAGCCCCGAAGGGGACGAGCCCCCGGTTCCCAAGGAGCCCTCCCAGTGAAGCCCGCCCTTTCACGATGGCTGTCGCATGCACTGACCCTGGTGCTTGGTGTGGCGCTTGGCGGCTGCGGCGGGGATGGCGTGGGGTCTGGGGGTACGGGAGCGCCTGTCAACGCCACTTCGGCCACCGTCAACGGCTTCGGCAGCGTCGTGGCGGATGGGGCGCTTTATGCCACCGATACCGCAGTGGTGCGCGAGGAGGTCGCGCCGGCGCAGTTCGATGCGGCCGTGCTCCGTTTGGGTCAAGTCATCGCGCTGCGCCACCAGGTGGTGGCAGGTCTCGACCAGGCGCTCCAGATCGATGTGGAGCCTGCACTGGTCGGGGAGGTGAGCGCTGTGGACGCACAGACCGGCACGCTGACGGTGCGCTCGCAGACCGTGCGCATCAATCGCCAGCCCGACGAGGGACCGGTCACCTTCTTCGACGGATTCGACGGCCTGGCCGCGGTGTCCGTGGGGGAGCGCGTGCGGGTGCATGGCCTGTTGCGCTGGGAGGGGAGCGGCCGCGAGGTGCGCGCCAGCCGCATCGAAAAACTCGCGACCGTGCCCGCAGCGGAGCGCGTGGTGGGGGTGGTCAGCGGTCTCGACACCACCGCGGGCACCCTGCGATTCGCCCTGGGCGGGCTGGCCGTCGATGCGTCGGGCGCGACGGTGTCGGGCGGTCCGGTGGCCAACGACCGCCGGGTGGCCGTGTGGTTCTTGCCCGGGACTTCCCAGGTGCTCGGGGTGCGCGTGCTGAGTCTGGGCGAGTCGGGGCGTCCTTCGACCCCCGGGCGCATCGGCGGGGTCGTCGGGCGTCTGGACACCGCAGCCCAGACCTTCGAGCTCGCTGGTGTGCCGGTACGGTACGCAGGGGCGCTGGTGACGCCGCAGGGCCCGACGTTCACCTTGTCCAACGGTGCATACGTGCAGGTGCGCGGCAGCCATCTTGACGATGGCGGCTTCCTGGCCACCCAGGTGCAGATTCGCCGACGCGAGACCCCCAACTTCGTGGAGGTGGAACTGGTGGGGCCGGTGGAATCCTGGGATTCGCTGGCTGATTTCCGCGTGCGCGGCACCCGCGTGAACGGCCAGGGGGCCCAGATCGTGGGCTGCGGCAACCCGTCCAGCCCGAGCATCGGCCTGGGGCAGCGGATACGCGTCGAAGGTGGCGTGCAGACGAGCGCCAGCGGGTCGTATGTGCAGGCCACGAGAACGGTGTGCCTGCCCACGCCGTGAACGTCACAGCCCCGGCGGCTCAGTCCACATCGTCCAGCGAGGCGCTCCAGCGCCGCCAGTCGGCCAGTTGCCGGCGACTGCGCTTGGTCGGGCGCCCCTGTTCGATCGTTTGTGCCGGGTCGGCCAGGTAGTGGCGATGACGAGCGGCTTCTTCGCGGGCCCGCACACTCTCGGCCGTCTCTTCGTACAGTTGCTGGGCCACGGGTGCTGGCCCGCGCACGTCGCTCAGGCCGCGCAGCACCACCACGCGGGTGATGCCGGCCTGCTGGATGCTCAGACGGTCACCGATGCGTACCTCACGGGCGGGTTTGGCGGCCTGGTCATTGACCTTGACCCGGCCCTTGTCGACCTCGTCGGTGGCGAGACTGCGCGTCTTGTAGAAGCGCGCCGCCCACAGCCATTTGTCCAGCCGCATGGTGTCGATGACCGCTTCAGTTGGTGGCACCCAGCGAGCGGGCTCGTTCGCGTTGCCGTTCCAGGGCGGCGCCATCCGAGGTGTCCCTCGTGGGCCAGCCCGCGAGGTGCTGTTCGGCCACCGCGCTCAGCGCTGCAATCCACTCATGCTGGTCGTTCAGGCAGGGAATGTAGTGGAAGTCCGTTCCGCCAGCGCCCAGGAAGGCCTGCTTGCCCTCGATCGCGATTTCCTCCAGGGTTTCGATGCAGTCGCTCACGAAACCGGGGCATGCCACGTCCACGCGGCCCACTCCCGAGCGGCCAAGCTCGATCAGCGTAGGTTCGGTGTAGGGCTGCAGCCAGGGGGCCTTGCCGAAGCGGCTCTGGAAGGTGATGACCCACTGATCAGGGCGCAGCCCCAGGCGCTCGGCCAGCAGCCGGGCCGTCTTGTGGCACTCGCAGTGGTAGGGGTCGCCCAGCATGAGGGTGCGCTGGGGCACACCGTGGAAGCTCAGCAGGAGGCGGTCCGGCCGGCCGTGTTCCATCCAGTGCTGGCCGATGCGCCGGGCCAGCGCGTCGATGTACAAAGGGTGGTCGTGGTAGTGGTTCACGAAGCGCAGCTCGGGCAGGGTGCGTGCGCGCAGTGCCCAGTCGCTGACGGCATCGACCACGCTGGCCGTGGTGGTGCCCGAGTATTGCGGGTACAAAGGCAGCACCAGCACACGGGTGGCACCGGCCGCCCTCAGCGCATCGAGCTGGGTGGCCACCGATGGCTGGCCATAGCGCATGGCTGCAGCCACCGTCACACGGTGGCCGCGCTCACCCAGGTAGCCCTGCAACAGTTTGGCCTGCTTGTCGGTCCACACACGCAGAGGAGAGCCCTCTGGCGTCCAGATGCTTGCGTACTTGGCGGCCGACTTGGCCGGACGCACGCGCAGAATGATGCCGTGCAGGATGGGCTTCCAGAGCCAGCGCGGGATCTCGACGACGCGCGGGTCGCTGAGGAACTGCGCCAGGTAGCGGCGCAGCGCAGGGGCCGTGGGGGCGTCGGGCGTGCCCAGGTTGCATAGCAGCACTCCGGTGACGGGGGGCTGTCCATGACGGTAGGCGGGTTCGGGGGCAAAGCTCATGCGGATGGCGGGCTCCTTCGCAGCCGCATTATTCCCGAGCAGGGAGGATCGCGCGCAGCCGGGGATTCAGCCGCGCGGGTCCGCAGCGGCCGCCACCCGGGCGACGTCGGCCAGCACCTTGTCCAACGAGATCGGCTTTGTCCAGTAGCCCGCGAATCCTGCCGCACGGGCGCGCTCGATGTCGTCGGGCATCGCGTCTGCCGAGCACATGAAGGCGGGGGTCTCGTGCAGGCCGTGGTGTTGTCGCAGGTCTTCCAGGACCTCGAAGCCGCTCTTGCCGGGCAGGTGGGCGTCGAGCACCAGGATGTCGGGCCGCCAGCCCTGCACCTGCGACAGGGCGTCGGGGCCGTCTTCGGCAACGCGCAATTCGACATGTTCGCAAAGCCGCATCGCCTCCCGAAAGAGCAGGGCGTTGATCGGGTTGTCCTCGACGTAGAGCATGCGCAGCGCCTTGGCGCCCAGGGGCAGCGGCTTCGCGGGTGCGTCACCGTCTTGCGGGCCCGTCGCCGGCAGCGCGGGAGTCGCATCGCCTCGTGGCAGTTCCACGCTCACCGTGGTGCCCACGCCGAGGGTGCTGCTCACGGCAATGCTGCCTCCCATCTCCTCCACCAGACGCTTGGCGATCAACAGGCCCAGGCCCGTGCCCTCCACCGACGAGGTCTCGCGGCCCAGGCGTTCGAAGGGCTGAAAGAGCCGTTCGAGCTGCGAAGCTTCAAGGCCAGCGCCAGTGTCCTCGATGTCCACTCGCAGGCGCTGTCCCTCTGCCTCGCCACAACGCAGCACCACCCGCCCGGGCGACCGGTTGTACTTGATGGCGTTGGACACCAGGTTGATGAGCACCTGGCGCGTGCGCTGGGCGTCAGCCAGCACGGTCCAGTGGGCTTCGATGCGTTTGTCGACACTCACCTGAGCTTCTCGAGCCATCGGGGCCAGCAGCTCCAGGGCCTGGTCCACCACGGTGCCGAGGTGCAGCGTCTCCGGCGTGACGGCCAGCTGTCCGGCCTCCACGCGCTGCAGGTCCAGGACGTCGTTGATGAGCGCCAAGAGGTGGCGGCCAGCCTGCAGCATGTGGCCGGCGTAGTCGCGCACCCGGGGGGGGTGGGCGCTGTCGGCGCCCATGGCGAGGAGCTGTGCGAAGCCGATCATGGCATTGAGCGGCGTACGGATTTCGTGGCTCATGCGCGAGAGGAACTCGGTCTTGGCCTGGCTGGCCAGCTCGATCGCCTGCTTGTCCCGCAAGGCCTGCTCGGCCTGCTTCAGCCGTGTGATATCGGAGTAGGTGCCCACCAGGCGCAACGCCCGCCCGTTGGGAGCGCGGCTCATGGCCTTGCCACGCTCGAAGACCCAGAGATAGTGGCCGTCACGGTGGCGCATGCGATGCTCGGACTGGTAGTCCTCGGCCAGTCCCTTGAGGTGGGCGACGAGGGCCTGGCGCACCCGTGGCCAGTCGTCGGGATGGACGCGCTGCGCCCATTCCCTGGGGTGGCTGCTCAGGCTGTCGTCGGCGTGTCCGAGGGTGGCACGCCAGCTGTACGAGTAGTACACCTCGTTGCTGGGGACATCCCAGTCCCAGACGCCGTCGCCACTGCCCTCGAGCGCGAATTTCCAGCGCTGCTCGCTCTGGGCCAGGGCCATTTCGGCCTGACGCTGGCGGGTGATGTCCCGGAAGGTGATGACCGCGGACATGGGTTGCTCACCAGGGGCCAGCCGCAAGGGCTGGGCGCTCATCCCCAGCCAGCATGGCTGGCCATCGGCCCTGCGCAGGGCAAACACCTGTTCGGCCACCGACTCTCCGGCTTCGAGCGCGCGGTGGACCGGATGCTCCTGCGCCGGCAACGGGCTCAGGTCCTCGCGCAGGAGGTCCAACCCTGGGCGCATCATCAGGACGTCCATGGGCATGTCGAGGATGCGGCATGCCGCGGGATTGACCGCCACAACGACCCGTTCTCGCGTGAGCACCATCAGGCCGTCGCTGATGGACAGGGCCACCGAGCGGTAGAGCTCTTCGCTCAAGCGCAACCTGTCGGCGGCGATGCTGCGCTCGGTGATGTCCATGCCCACCCGCACCGTGCCGCCGCCAGCGAGGGCCTCCTCGGTCAGCATGATCCGGCGGTCGCGGTAGCGCAACTCGCGCGGAGGTGCTCCCGGGGGCTGGGGGGTCGTGAATTCATCGAGGAAGTACATCTCCAGACCGGCGGCTTCCGGGTAGTCGCCCGCCTGCAAGCCTTGCCGTACGGCTTCCCGCCAGGAGACGCCCCGGGGCCTGGGAAGGTGCCGGCCCGGGCCGGCACGCCAGCTGCGGTTGGCATGCACGATATGGTCCTGGCTGTCGGTGATGACGATGATGGCGCCGATGCTGTCGATGGCATCTTGCAGCACCATCTGGGCCTGGCGGGCCTGTTGTTGGGCGTGCAGTTCCCCGGTGACGACCCGGGTGGCCCCCCGGTACCCCCGGAAACGATCCGACGAATCGAACACCGGCACCCCTGATACCGAGACCGACAGGCGCCCTCGGGGCGTGTCCCGTTCCATCACGAGGTGGCTGAAGGGCGCTCGCGTTGCCCGGGCGCGCAAATAGGCCGCATGGTCGTCGGCATGGTCGGGGTCGCCGCTCGGTCGGAAGAGATCACGCCCCCACAGTCCGATTTCATCCTGGGGATGCAATCCGGTGTGCTTTTCGATGCTGGCCGATACCCAGGTGATGCGGCCCTCCGGGTCGCTTTCCCAGAGCCAGTCGCTGCCTGCGAGGCTGGCGGTGCGCACCCGCGCCTCCTGCAGGCGCGACCGTTGCTCCTTCAGCCGCGACCGGAGCATGTCCTCCAGCATCTGGCCCAACTGCATCAGGCCTTGGCGCGCGGTGTCTGCCAGCGATCGTGGCTGGGTGTCGTAGACGCACAGCGTGGCGACCACCTCGCCTTCCACCCGCAACGGCAGGCTGGCAAAGAATCGCAGCCGGTAGGCGTCCACCACGAACGGATGCCGTGCAAACCGGGAATCGGAAGTGAGGTCTTCGACCACGCTCAGGCCGGCCTTGTGCATCGTCTGGTTGCACAGCGCCAAGTCCCGGGGAACCTCCTGCGTCGAGGCTCCGACCACGGCCTTGAACCAGTGGCGATCCCGGTCCATGAAACCCAACAGGGCGAGCGGGCAGTCGGTGAGCCGCGCTGCCAGGCTCACGGCGGCATCGAAGCTTGGCTCGGGGGCCGTGTCGATGATGCGCAGCTCGTGCAGCCGCTCCAGGCGGCGGTCTTCATCGGCGGCGGGCGGATGGGACATGATGTCCGGATGTCGAGGCGGGGGGTGGCAGAAGTCCGCTGCGCACTATAGGGGAAGTAGCGGGTGGATCCGAGAGGGTCGGCCGGGGGATTGCCCCAGGTTTGCGGCAGTAGTTGACGAATGCGGTACTGTGTGAGGTTATGCACTTCCCAGTCTCCCCGTGAATCCTCTGGCACTCACGCTCGACCTCGATGACACCCTGTGGCCGGTGTGGCCCGCCATCGAGCGCGCCGAGGCGCAACTGCACGCCTGGTTTGGGCAGCATGCGCCGGCCACCGCCAGGCGCTTCGACACCGCCGGCCTGAGGGCCTTGCGTGACGAGGTGGCCCGCACGCATCCTCAGTGGGCACACGACCTGAGCACCATCCGGCTCGAGAGCCTGCGACGGGCATTGGCCGAGGCGGGCGACGACGTGAGTCTTGCCGAGCCGGCCTTAGAACTCTTTCTGCACTGGCGGCACCGCGTCGAGGTCTACGAGGACGTGGTGCCTGCCCTGGAGCGGCTGGCTGCCCGCTTCCCTCTCGTGGCACTGACCAACGGCAACGCCGATCTCCGGACCATCGGACTGGACCGGTGGTTCCGCGGTGTGGTCAGTGCGCGCGGCTTCGGCGTGGGCAAGCCGCATGCTGCGATTTTCATGGAAGCGTGTCGCTGCGCGGGGACGCCGGCTGCACGCGTGCTGCACGTGGGCGACGATCTCGTGCTGGACGTGAAGGCTGCACTCGCTGCCGGCCTGCAGGCCGCCTGGGTGGCGCGCCCCGACATCCATGCCGGCACCGACGATGCGCCGGAGGGGACACACCACGTGGTGCGCCACCTCGGGGAGCTGGCGGATCGGCTCGGTGCCTGAACACCCGGGCGACGACGCTCTTTCAGGGCGTGGCGTAGCTGAAGATCTCGAAGTGCAGGCTGGCGGCCCGGGGATCATCCGGCGGTGCCCCCAGCCCGATCACGCCCCGCCCGTGCAGCACGCAGCGGCCGCGGCGCAGCACCACGGTTTCGGACTCGCTCGCGAAGCGCACGAAGCTGCCGTTACTGCTCTGGTCATCGAGATGGAAATTGCCGCCGTGCCACTCGATGCGGGCATGCAGCCGCGACACGCGTGTGTCGTCGATGCACAACGTGGACTCCGGGCTGCGGCCCAGCACCACCGGCATCTGCTGCGGCGTGTAAGTCTGATGGGTGCCGCCGACCGTGAGCCTCAGGCACTCGGCGGCGGGGGTGTCCGTGAAATCGGAGAACAGCGTGGACACCGGGGCATCGTCGGCCCAGGTTTCCAGCATGAAGACCTTGCAGGGCTCGGCGCGGCCGCGCAGGTGCAGTCGGTCCAGGCATCGAAAACGCTGCCGGTCGAGGCGATTGAGGCGTTCATGCACGGCATCGGTGATCAGTACCTCGTTGTCGCCGGCATGTTCCAGCAGCCGTGCGGCCACGTTCACGGCATCGCCGAAACAGTCGCCATCGACCTCGACGATCTCGCCATGGGCCAGGGCCACACGCAGCTTGAGAGAGGCGGCACCCGTTTCGGCGTCGGCCATGATGCGGGCAATGGCGTCCTGCATCTCGCAGGCCGCGCGCGCACTGCGCACCGGCTTCTCGAAGACGGCCATCAGGCCGTCGCCCAGCGTCTTGACGACCGTCCCCTGCTGGGACTTGACCACCTGGGTGAGCACCCCCACGGTGCGGGTGATGATCTCGGCGGCTTGGCTGTTGCCCAGGGATTCATAGAGCGAAGTGCTGCCGCGCAGGTCGGCAAACAGGACGGTTCGCTCGCGGGAAGAGGCCATCTGCACAGTGTGAAAAAACTCACGCGCAGTGTAGCCGCAGCCGATGGGCCTCCGGAACGAAAACGGCCCGGGGTTTGCCCCGGGCCGTTGCTTTCTCGCCAAAACCATTCACATCGCAACTGTCCGCACGGTCGAGGTGCGGCTGCGACTCAAAGATTGTCGAGGTAGGTGCGCAGCTTGTCCGAGCGGCTGGGGTGCTTGAGCTTGCGGATGGCCTTGGCCTCGATCTGGCGGATGCGCTCGCGCGTCACGTCAAACTGCTTGCCCACCTCTTCCAGCGTGTGGTCGGTGCTCATCTCGATGCCGAAGCGCATGCGCAACACCTTGGCCTCGCGGGGCGTGAGGCTGTCGAGGATGTCCTTGACCACGTCGCGCAGGCCGGCCTGCATGGCTGCGTCCACCGGCGCGGTGTTGTTGGTGTCCTCGATGAAGTCGCCCAGGTGGGAGTCGTCGTCGTCGCCGATGGGGGTTTCCATCGAGATCGGCTCCTTGGCGATCTTCATGATCTTGCGGATCTTGTCCTCGGGCATCTCCATCTTCTCGGCCAGGATGGACGCATCGGGCTCGAAGCCGAACTCCTGCAGGTGCTGGCGGCTGATGCGGTTCATCTTGTTGATGGTCTCGATCATGTGCACCGGGATGCGGATGGTGCGCGCCTGGTCGGCGATCGAGCGGGTGATGGCCTGGCGGATCCACCAGGTGGCGTAGGTCGAGAACTTGTAGCCGCGGCGGTATTCGAACTTGTCCACCGCCTTCATCAGGCCGATGTTGCCTTCCTGGATCAGGTCGAGGAACTGAAGGCCGCGGTTGGTGTACTTCTTGGCGATGGAGATCACCAGGCGCAGGTTGGCCTCGATCATCTCGCGCTTGGCTTCGCGTGAGGCGGCCTCGCCCTCGTTCATGCGCTTGTTGATCTCCTTGAGATCTTCCAGCGGAACGACGGCGCGGGCCTGGATGTCGATGAGCTTCTGCTGCAGCTCCTGCACGGCCGGCAGGTTGCGCACGAGGATGTTGCTGTAGGGCTTGCCGGCGGAGGCTTCCTTCTCGGCCCACTTGAGGTTCAGCACGTTGGCCGGGAAGACCTTGATGAAGTGCTCCTGCGGCATGCCGCACTTGTCCACGGCGATCTTGCGGATCTCGCGCTCGTAGCGGCGCACGTCGTCCACCTGCGAGCGCAGGATGTCGCACAGCTTCTCGATGGTCTTGACCGTGAAGCGGATGGTCATCAGCTCGTCGGAGATGGCCTGCTGGGCCTTGTTGTACGAGGCCGACTTGTAGCCGTCCTTCTCGTAGGCTCGGCGCATCTTGTCGAAATCGGTGCGCAGCCGGGTGAACTTTTCCAGCGCGGCCGACTTGAGCTCCTCGAGTTTCTTCGTCAGTGCCTTCGAGCCGCCGTTGCCGTCATCGTCATCGTCCTCGTCGAACTCGTCGAAGTCCTCCTCGGCCACGTAGTCGTCGGCCTCGTCATCCGAGACGAAGCCGTCCACCACTTCGGAAATCTGCATCTCGCCGGCGGCGATCTTCTCGCCCAGCGAGAGGATTTCCGCGATGGTGGTGGGCGACGCCGAGATGGCCAGCATCATCGCCTGCAGGCCGCCTTCGATGCGCTTGGCGATCTCGATCTCGCCCTCGCGGGTCAGCAGTTCCACCGTGCCCATCTCGCGCATGTACATGCGCACCGGGTCGGTGGTGCGGCCGAATTCGCTGTCCACCGTCGACAGGGCGGCCTCGGCCTCTTCCTCGGCTTCCTCTTCGGTGGCCGTGGTGGTCGTGCCTCCCGCGATCAGCAGGGTGGCCGCATCGGGCGCCTGCTCGTAGACGGCGATGCCCATGTCGTTGAGCATGGACACGATGGCGTCCATGATCTCGGCCTCGACCAGCTTCTCGGGCAGGTGGTCGTTGATTTCCGCGTGGGTGAGGAAGCCGCGCGTCTTGCCCATCTTGATGAGGGTCTTGAGCTCGGTGCGGCGCTTGTTGACCTCTTCCTCGGTCAACGTGGTCTCGTCCAGCCCGAATTCGCGCATCAGCGCGCGCTCCTTGGCGCGGCTGACCTTCATGCGCAGCGGCTTGGCCTTGGGCTTGTCGTCTTCCTCGCTGGCCGCCTCGACTTCGGGCTCGACCTCGCCTTCCAGGTCGGCGTCGATGTCGGAGAAGTCCTCTTCGGCCTCCAGCTCGGGGCGACCCTTCTTGGCCGTTGCGGTTTCAGCCTTGGGCTTGCGCCCGCGCTTGCCCTTGGGGGCCGCTTCCGCGGTGGCAGTGGTGGCCTTGGCCGCCCGGGTGCCGGCGGACTTGGCAGCAGCCTTGGGCGCGGCCGCCTTCGCCGGCGCCTCTTTCACGGCAGCGGCCGGCTTGGAGGGCTTCTTCTTCTCGGCGGGTTCAGCGGCTGCGGCCTTGGCGGCGGCCTTGGCGGCGGCCTTGGGGCTGGCACTTTTCTTGGCGGTCATGCGTTTCCTCGAATGGTCTGGGACGATGGGTTTCGGTCCGTGCATGCACCTGAACCGCCCACGGAGCAGGCAGGAACAGCCGTTTCAGAAACACGAACGAAACCAGTCGACGCTGCAACACGGCACATGCGGCCGGCAGTCGTCGACTCAAGGGGCAAGCTCGCGTGAACCTGGATGAATTGCAGCCCTTGCGGGAAAAGGGTGGCCGTCTTGGTAACCCGTGTCGCGGGTGGCCGGGGCCCGGAGGTGCTGCTGTCACTCTTGCCGCTTCAATAACCTTCCATTATCGGTCAATCCGGGTCATTCGTCAAAGCTTCTGGCTTTCGGCCCGGCCGATCGGTTCACCGGACCCCGGTGCTGTCGGTGGCGGACGCCTGCTCAAGGCGGCGTCGGCGCTCGTGCACTTCCCTGTAGCGCTGAAGCGCCAACGGGTCCTGACCGGCGCGGGCGATCAGGCGGGTCTCCTCGGCCTTGAGGCGTTCAACCAGGAGCCGGTCGAGCAGGGCCCGCACGTCCTGGAATCCGAGCGCGTCGTCCGGCGTGGCTCGGCCGATGAGTCGGCGGGCCGCCTCGAGCAGGGCATCGCCGGCCAGGGCCTGCTCCAGTGCCGACCAGGGCTGCGGGCCGTGATCTGCCAGCCAGCGTTCGAGCCAGGCGCTCAAGGGGCCCAACGGGGGATCGAGGCTGTGCAGCAGTTCGTGGTCTTCGGTTGACAGCCGATCCCACCACGCGCTGTGCAACCACAGCAGGCGCACCACCTGCTCGGCCGGCCCGGGCGGTGCTTTGCGCGGGCCCCTTGGGCGCGGGGCGTCATCGCGATCGCGTCCGCGCCACCCGTCGCGACGCGCCCCGCCGGTACGCCCGGAGCGGGTCGGCGCAGGGGGGCGGCCTTGCCAGAGGTCGAGCAGGTCGGGCGCATTCAGGCCGCCAGCCTGGGCGAGGTCGGCGAGGATCTGCTGCTTGAGCACGCCGTCGGGCAGCTGGTTCCACAGCGGCTTGGCCGCCGCCAGCATGTGGGCCCGACCTTCGGCAGCGCTGAGATCCAGTCCTTCGCGTGCGGTATCGAGCAACTGGCGAGACAGCGGCACTGCATCAGCCACGCACAGCGCAAAGGCGTCCCGGCCGTGTTCTCGGATGTAGGAATCCGGGTCGTGCTCGGGCGGCAGGAACAGGAACTTGATCGTGCGGGTGTCGCTGGCGTGGGGCAGGGCGGCTTCGAGGGCCCGCACGGCGGCCCGGCGGCCGGCGGCATCGCCGTCGAAGCTGAAGACGAGTGTGTCGGTGAAGCGCAGCAGCTTGTGCACGTGCTCGGCCGTACAGGCCGTGCCCAGGGTGGCCACGGCATTGGGAAAGCCCAGCTGGGCCAGGGCCACCACGTCCATGTAGCCCTCGACCACCAGGGCATAGCCGAGCTGACGCAGGGCCTGGCGAGCTTCGTACAAGCCGTAGAGTTCGCGGCCCTTCACGAAGACCGGGGTCTCCGGGGAATTCAGGTACTTGGGCTCGCCCTGGTCGATCACGCGCCCGCCGAAGCCGATGAACTCGCCGCGCACGTTGCGGATGGGGAACATCACCCGGTCGCGGAAGCGGTCGTAGCGCCGGGCGTCTTCGCCTTCGCCCTGGACGATGACGAGGCCCGCTTCCGCCAGCAGGGGGTCGTCGTAGTGAGGGAAGGCGCTGGCCAGGCTGCGCCAGCCTTCGGGGGCATAGCCCAGCGCGAACTGTGCCGCGATTTCGCCGGTGAGCCCGCGGCGCTTGAGGTAGTCGATGGCGCGTGGGCTGGCCTTGAGCTGCTTGCGGTAGTGCGCAGCGGCCTGCTCCAGCACCTCGGTCAGGGTGCCCTGGCGCTCGCGCTGCTGCTGGGCCTGCGCACGTTCCTCGGGCGTGCTGTCGTCCTCGGGCACGGCCAGGCCCACCTGCTGGGCGAGGTCGCGCACGGCGTCGATGAAGCCCAGCCCCCCGTGCTCGATGAGGAAGTCGATGGCGTTGCCATGGACGCCGCAGCCGAAGCAGTGGTAGGTCTGGCGCGAGGGGCTGACGATGAAGCTGGGTGTCTTCTCGCCGTGGAAGGGGCACAGGCCCTTGAAGTTGATGCCGGCTTTCTTGAGCTGGACGTAGCGGCCCACGATCTCGACGATGTCGATGCGGGCGAGCAGGTCCTGTTTGAAGCCGGGTGGGATCACGTGCGCAGTCTACCGCCGGGGCGGCCCGCGCTTGGTCAGGGTGTCCTGTTTCGTCGATCCGGCGCATTGATGTAGTCAAAATACTTTTGATGTATTACATCAAGCAAGCTGTTGGTACAGGGGTGGCCCGGTGCAGATCGAACCCTCGGGTCATCACTAGTTTGTAAGGCATTGGTAACACTTAGACTCCCGGTCCAAAGGGTGAATCACCCGTGGAGGAAGACATGCAGAAGAGTCGACGTGATGTAGTCAAACTACTTTCTTTGTGGGCCGGAGCTCCGGTCATGACCTGGCACACCCGGGCTGGAGCCTGGACCGCCGGGCAGCTGACGGTCTGGGTGAACGCCGACAAGGGCCACGAAGGGCTGCGTCGTGTGGCCGAGGCCTATGCCCAGCGCAGCGGCCGCAAGGTGGTGGTGCAGCATTTCGAGCAGGCCGTCGATCGCTTCGAGGCGGTGATGAAGGAGGGGGGGCAGGGCGGGCCCGACATCTGGATCTGGCCGCACGACCGCATTGGCGACTGGATCCAAAGGGGCTGGATTGCGCCGGTGCAGCCCAGCGAGCCGGTGCGCAGAGACATCGTGCAGGTGGCCTGGGACGGCTTCACGCAGGGGGGGAAGATCTGGGGCTACCCGCTGTCCGTGGAAGCGGTGGCCCTGGTCTACAACAAGGCGATCGTGAGCCAGCCTCCGGCCAGTTTCGAGGAGGTGCTGACGCTGCACGAAAAGCTCAAGCCCCAGGGCATCCGGGCCCTGGGCTGGGAGACCGGCAGCCCCTACTTCACCTGGCCGCTGATGGCCGCCGGCGGGGCCTACGTGTTCCAGCGGCGCATCGATGGCAGCTACGAGCCGCGCGACACGGGCGTGAACCACCCGGGGGCGGTGCGTGCGGGGCAATACCTGCAGCAGTTGATGGCGGCTGGCGTCATCCCTCAGGGTGGCCTGAGCTATTCGGAGGCCGAAGCCGACATGCAGGATGGCCAGCAGGCGATGTGGATCACGGGCCCCTGGGCGTGGGAGGGGTTGAAGTCGAGCGGCATCGACTTCGGTGTCGCGCCGCTGCCGACGCTGGGGGGGCGTCCAGCACGACCCTTTGTGGGGGTGCTGGGGGCGATGGTGGTGGAGGGCTCGCCCCACCGGGACCAGGCGATCGACTTCATCGAGAATCACCTGCTCAAGCCCGAGAGCCTGCAGCGCGTCAGCGCCGACAAGCCGCTGGGCGTGCCCGCATCGCGACGCATGTTCTGGAGCCAGTACGCGGATGCGCGTGTGCGCGCCTCGATGGAGGCCATCTATGCCGGGCGCCCGATGCCCAGCAACAGCGAGATGACTTGGTTCTGGCAGCACCTGTCCACGGCCTTGCGCGAGATCAACAGCGGCACGCGCGGACCGCGCGAGGCCCTGGATGCAGCCGCGGCGCAGATCCGCACGCTGGCCTCGCAGGGCCGACCGGTCGCCAGCCGCTGAAAGCGGTCAGTCCCCGCGCACCGTGCCTTCTCGGCGCGGATCGGCGCCGCCCAGCCAGCCGCGCGGGTGGCGTTGCAGCGCCTGGGCTCCGCTGGTCATGGGGGCCTCTCGAACGGTGTGCCCGCGCTGCCGCAGGGTCTCGATGGTCGCACTCGGAAAACGTTGCTCTTCCAGCAGCAAGGGGCCGCCAGTGGTGCCGAAATTGGGCAGGTCGAGCGCCTGCTGGGCATCCAGCCCCCAGGCCAGGGTGCCCAGCAGGGCCTTGGCCGTGTAGTGGATGATCAGTGCCCCGCCCGGCGAGCCGACGTTGAGCACGAGTTCGCCGCTGTTGCGGTCGAAGACCAGCGTGGGACTCATGGACGAGCGGGGGCGCTTGCCCGGCTCGACGCGGTTGGCCACGGGGCGTCCGTCGGCATCTGCGGGCACGAAGGCGAAGTCGGTGAGCTGGTTGTTGAGCAGGAAGCCGCCGGGCAGGCCGGTGCCGCCGTCGACGAGCTGCCGCGCGCCGAAGGCGTCCTCGATCGTTGTGGTGAGGGCCACCGCACGGCCCTCGCGGTCGATGACCGAGAGGTGCGAGGTCCCGCGCTCGGGGGCGTCGGGTTGCGGCGCCCAGGCGCTGGGCTGGCCATCCGGGCGGCCGGGCAGGGCGCGCTCCATGGCCTGCTCGCCGATGAGCCGGGCGCGCTCGGCCAGGTAGGCGGGCGCCAGCAGGCTGCGCCAGGTGCCCGCGGGCGGCGCCGCGAAGTCGGGGTCGGCCACATACTGGGCACGGTCGGCAAAGGCCAGCCGGGAGGCCTCGGCGTAGGTGTGCAGGAAGGCCGGAGTGGGCCGTTGCGCGAGCAGGGGCGGGCCCGCAGGTGCCACGTGGTCGAGCAGGCCGAGGATCTGGGCCACGGCCAGGTGCCCGGAGGACGGTGGCGGGAAGCCGCACAGGCGCCAGGCACGCCACTCGCTGCACAGGGCGTCGCGGCGGCGGGGCTGGTAGGCCGCCAGATCGGCCTCGCTCAGGCGCCCGGGCCGCGCGGGGTGGCTGCGCACCTTGGCCACGATGCTGCTGGCGATCGGTCCGCGATAGAAGGCATCCGCACCGTCGCGGGCCAGTGTGCGCAGGACGGCCGCCAGGGCCGGGTTGCGCAGACGGTGCCCGACCGGATGCGGTTCGCCGTTGGGGCGATAGAAGTAGGCGGCCGCAGCCGGGTCGAGGCGCAGGTGCGTGTCGGCCTTCAGCAGCGCATGCAGCCGGGGGCTGACCGGGAAGCCGTCTTCGGCCAGGGCGATGGCTGGTTCGAACAGGCGCGCCCAGGGCCGCCGGCCGTGGGCGCGGTGGGTGGCTTCGAGCAGGCGCATCACACCGGGCGTGCCCACCGACAGGCCACCCACCACGGCGTCGCGAAACGGCAGCGGTCGGCCTTGGGCGTCGAGGAAGAGCCGCTCGTCGGCAGCGGCCGGCGCGGTTTCGCGGCCGTCCCAGGCATCGAGCCGTCGGCCATCCCAATGCAGGAGGAAGGCACCCCCGCCGATGCCGCTGGACTGCGGCTCGACGAGCGTGAGCACGAGTTGCGCAGCGATGGCGGCATCCACCGCGGTGCCGCCCTCGCGCAGCATGCGCCAGCCGGCGTCGGTGGCCAGCGGGTGGGCGGTGGCGATGGCCTGGCGTCGGGCCAGGACGGCCTCGCGCGTGGTCGTGCCGGTGGCGGCCTCGGGCTGGTCGGGGCGCGCGATGTCCGGCGCCGGCGGGCCTGCGCAGCCCAGCAGCAAGGCCGGTAGCAAGGCCAGGAGGGCGGCAAGACCGGCTCGGCGCATGGCGGGGTCAGCGCGGCGCCAGTCGGATGGCGCCGTCCAGGCGGATCACCTCGCCGTTGAGCATCTCGTTGGTGACGATCTGGTGCACCAGCTTGGCGTAGTCCTCGGGCGTGCCGAGGCGGCTGGGGAAGGGCACGCTCGCGGCCAGGGCGTCCTGCACTTCCTGGGGCATGCCGAAGAGCATGGGGGTGCCGAAGATGCCGGGGGCGATGGTCATGTTGCGGATGCCATTGCGCGCCAGGTCACGGGCGATGGGCAGGGTCATGCCGACCACGCCACCCTTGGAGGCGGCGTAGGCCGCCTGGCCGATCTGGCCGTCATAGGCCGCCACCGACGCGGTGGAGATCATCACGCCACGCTCGCCGGTGGGCTCCGGGTCGTTCTTGCACATGGCTTCAGCCGCCAGGCGGATCATGTTGAAGCTGCCGATCAGGTTGACCGTGATGGTCTTCGTGAAGACGGCCAGCGGGTGCGCACCTTCCTTGCCGACGGTCTTGACCGCCGGGGCGATGCCCGCGCAGTTCACGAGACCCATCAGCTTCCCGAGCGATACGGCCTGCGCGACCACCGCCTTGCCGTCGTCTTCGCTGGCAACGTCGCACTTCACGAACACGCCGCCGATGTCCTTGGCCACGGCCGCGCCCTTGTCGGCCTGGAGGTCGGCGATGACCACCTTGCCGCCCTCGCGCGCCAGCATGCGGGCCGTGCCTTCGCCCAGACCGGATGCGCCGCCGGTGACGATGAAGACCTTGCCTTGGATGTCCATGTGTGTGCTCCTTGCGTCCTGTGACGGGATGTGACGTTGACGTAAACGTCAATTGTGACCCAAGCCCCGGACAAACCCGATCAGGGTTGTCCCGGCACGCCACTTGCTTGACGTCCAAATACTTGAGGTCTAAATTAATTGCATCCCAACCACGGAGTTCGTGGGCATGAAGATCGTGTGCATCGGGGGCGGCCCGGCCGGCCTGTACTTCGCGCTGCTGATGAAGCGCGCCGATCCGTCCCACGACATCACCGTGGTCGAGCGCAACCGCCCCTACGACACCTTCGGCTGGGGCGTGGTGTTCTCCGACCAGACCCTGGGCAATCTGCAGCAGGCCGACCCGGAGACGGCCAGGCAGATCCTCGATGCCTTCAACCACTGGGACGACATCGACGTCCACATCCGCGGCCGCACGATCCGTTCGGGTGGCCACGGCTTCTGCGGCATCGGGCGCAAGCGCCTGCTCAACATCCTGCAGGCACGCTGCGAGGCGCTGGGCGTGAAACTGGTTTTCGAGACGGACGTGGGCAGCGATGAGGACTTCCCCGACGCCGACCTCCTCATTGCCAGTGACGGCCTGAACAGCCGCATCCGCGGCAAGTACGCCGCGACCTTCCAGCCCGACGTGGACACGCGCCGCTGCCGCTTCGTCTGGCTGGGCACGCACAAGCTCTTCGAGGCCTTCACCTTCGCCTTCGAGGAGACCGAGCATGGCTGGTTCCAGGCCCATGCCTACCGCTATGACGCGGACACCTCCACCTTCATCGTCGAAGCGCCCGAGGAGGTGTGGCTGAAGGCGGGCCTGGACAGGATGGACAAGGAGGCGTCCATCGCCTTTTGCGAGCGGCTCTTCGCCAAGTATCTTGACGGCCACAAGCTGATGTCCAACGCCGCCCACCTGCGCGGGTCGGCCCAGTGGATCAAGTTTCCCCGGGTGGTGTGCAAGACCTGGGTGCACCACAACGGGCGTGCCCCGGTGGTCCTGATGGGCGATGCGGCCCACACCGCCCACTTTTCGATCGGCTCGGGCACCAAGCTGGCACTGGAAGACGCGATCGAACTGTCACGCTGCCTGCAGCGCCGCCCCGGCGACCTCGCCGGCGCGCTGAAGGACTACGAAGCCGTACGCAGCGTCGAGGTGCTGCGCATCCAGAACGCGGCGCGCAACTCGACCGAATGGTTCGAGAACGTCTCGCGCTACGTGCACCTGCCGCCCGAGCAGTTCGCCTACTCGCTGCTCACGCGCAGCCAGCGCATCAGCCACGAGAACCTGCGCCTGCGCGACAAGACCTATGTCGAGCACTTCGAGGACTGGCTGGCCGCTGGCGCCGGCGTGGGGCGCGAGCCTCACCAAGCTCCGGTGCCGCCGATGTTCACGCCCTTCACGGTGCGCGGCGTGACGCTGAAGAACCGCGTCGTCGTCTCCCCCATGGCGCAGTATTCGGCCACCGACGGCGTGCCGGGCGACTACCACCTGGTGCACCTGGGCGCCCGCGCCATGGGCGGCGCCGGCCTGGTGTTCGCCGAGATGACCTGCGTCTCGCCCGATGCCCGCATCACGCCGGGATGCCCGGGCCTGTGGAACGACACCCAGCGCGAGGCCTGGAAGCGCATCGTCGACTATGTGCACACGCACACCGATGCCATGATCGGGATGCAGCTGGGCCACGCCGGCGCCAAGGGCTCGACCAACGCGCCGTGGCAGGACGACGGGGCCGACCGGCCGCTGCGTCTGGGCAACTGGCCGCTCATCTCGGCCTCCGCCGTGCCCTATCTCGACGATGGCGCGCTACCGCGTGCGATGTCGCGCACCGACATGGACCGTGTGCGCGACGACTTCGTCGCCGCGGCCCGACGCGCGGCGGACGCGGGCTTTGACTGGCTGGAGCTGCACTGCGCCCACGGTTATCTGCTGTCGAGCTTCCTCTCGCCGCTGACCAACCAGCGCACCGACGAGCATGGCGGTTCGCTCTCGAACCGCCTGCGCTATCCGCTCGAGGTGTTCGCTGCCGTGCGCGAGGTCTGGCCCCAGGATCGCCCGATGTCGGTGCGCATCTCGGCGCACGACTGGGTGGAGGGCGGTCTCACACCCGACGACGCCGTGGCCATCGGCCGTGCCTTCAAGGCCGCCGGGGCGGACCTGATCGACTGTTCCTCGGGCCAGGTGAGCCCGCACCAGAAGCCTGTCTACGGCCGCATGTACCAGACCCCCTTCGCCGACCGCGTGCGCAACGAAGCGGGCATCGCCACCATCGCCGTGGGGGCGATCACCGACGCCGACCAGGTCAACAGCATCATCGCCGCCGGCCGCGCCGACCTGTGCGCCATCGCGCGCCTGCACCTGGCCAACCCGTCGTGGACGCTGCTGGAGGCGGCCAGGCTCGGCTACGCCGACGTCGCCTGGCCGGTGCAGTATCTCTCGGCCAAGAGCCAGCTCGAGCGCAACCTCGAACGCGAGCGGGCGGCGTCGGGCGGGCTGGCCGCTGCCGAGCAGGCCAACCGCGCGCTGGGGGTGTGAGGATGGCTTTGTCGCGCCATGCCGTTGTCACCGGGGCCGGACGGGGCATTGGTGCAGCCATTGCCCGCGGGCTGGCGGCGCAGGGACATCGGGTCACGCTGATGGGGCGCTCCGCACCGGCGCTGGAGTCCCTGCAGGCGGACCTGCCGGGCGAGGGGCACGCCGTGTTCTCGGTGGATGTGACCGATGCCTCCTCGGTGGCCGAGGCCTTTGCGCGGGCACGCGAGGTGTTGGGCCCGGTGGCGATCCTTGTCAACAATGCCGGCCAGGCCGAGAGCGCCCCGTTTGCGAAGACGGACGCCGCCCTGTGGCAACGCATGCTGGCTGTCAACCTCACGGGCACTTACCTGTGCACCCAGGCGGCGCTACCCGACCTGCTGGGCGCGGGCTGGGGGCGCATCGTCAACGTGGCCAGCACGGCGGGCCTGCGCGGCTATGCCTACGTCACGGCCTACACCGCGGCCAAGCACGGTGTGGTGGGCCTGACGCGCGCCCTGGCGCTGGAGCTGGCGAAGAAGGGCATCACCGTGAACGCGGTGTGCCCGGGTTACACCGAGACCGACCTGCTGCGCCAGAGCATCGAGGGCATCGTGGCCAAGACCGGCCGCAGCGAGGCCCAGGCGCGCGCCGAGCTGGCCGCGGGCAATCCCCAGGGGCGGCTCGTGCAGCCGGAGGAGGTCGCCGATGCGGTGGCCTGGCTGTGCCGCGAGGAAGCCGCGGCGATCACCGGTCAGGCGATCTCGGTCAGCGGCGGGGAGGTCATGTGAAGCGCGCAGCCTTCATGCCCGGCCTGGACGAACACAGTATCGGCCTGGAAGCGCGCGCGTCGTCCGAGGACCACATGGCGCTCAAGCTCTGGCTGCGCCTGCTGGCCTGCAGCACGCAGATCGAGACCGAGATCCGCAAGCGCCTGCGTGCGCGATTCGGCATCACACTGTCACGCTTCGACTACCTGGCCCAGCTGCACCGGCACCCGGAGGGGCTGCGCATGAACGCCCTGTCGCGCTACCTGATGGTGACCGGCGGCAGCATCACCGGCCTCACCGACGAGCTGGAAAAGGAAGGCCTGGTGTCGCGTGAACCGTCGCCCGACGACCGCCGGGCCTTCCTGCTGCGGCTCACGGCCGAAGGCCGCCGGGTGTTCGAACGCATCGCGGCCGAGCACGAGGCCTGGGTCATCGAATTCTTCTCCGACCTGCGCGTGGCCGACCGCAAGGCGCTGTACGAACTGCTCGGCCAGTTGCGCGTGCACATGGCGCAGCGCCAGGCCGAGACGCCCTCTCCGTCCCCTTCCAGCGAGGCTGCATGAGCACTCCCACCTCTCCCTCCGGTCTCGACCCCGCCCTGGCCGCCGGCAACCGGCGTGCACTCGCCGGATACGCCGCCCGCCACTTCGTGTGGCACTGCGAGGGCGGCGTGGCCCACATCACCCTGAGCCGCCCCGAGCGCAAGAACCCGCTCACCTTCGACTCCTACGCCGAGCTGCGCGACCTCTTCCGCGCGCTGCAGCACGCGGTGGACGTGAAGGCCGTGGTGCTGTCGGGCGCGGGCGGCAACTTCTGCTCGGGCGGCGACGTGCACGAGATCATCGGCCCGCTGGTGCAGCTCAAGGCCCCCGAGCTGCTGATGTTCACACGCATGACCGGCGACCTGGTCAAGGCGATGCGCGCCTGTCCACAACCCATCGTCGCCGCGATCGATGGCGTGTGCGCGGGGGCGGGTGCCATCCTGGCGATGGCCAGCGACCTGCGCCTGGGCACCGCGCGTGCGAAAGCAGCCTTCCTCTTCAACCGTGTGGGCCTGGCCGGCTGCGACATGGGGGCCTGTGCGATGCTGCCGCGCATCATCGGCCAGGGGCGGGCGAGCGAGCTGCTCTACACCGGCCGATCGATGGGGGGCGAGGAGGGCCTGCAATGGGGCTTCTTCAATCGCCTGTGTGCCCCCGATGCCGTGGTGGACGAGGCCCTGCAGCTGGCCCGCGAGATCGCCGCCGGCCCGAGCTTCGCCAACGGCATCACCAAGACCATGCTGCACCAGGAATGGAACATGGGCGTGGACCAGGCCATCGAGGCCGAGGCCCAGGCCCAGGCGATCTGCATGCTCACCGAAGACTTCCGCCGCGCCTACGAGGCTTTCGTGGCCAGGCAGCGTCCAGTGTTCCAGGGGAATTGAGATGGCCGACACCGCCTTCCTCGACTGGCCCTTCTTCGAGTCGCGTCACCGGGACCTCGCGCATGGGCTCGAGGCCTGGGCACGCGAGCACGTGCCCCAGGCCCATGGTCATGATGTTGATGCCGAGTGCCGCGCCCTGGTGCGTGCGCTGGGGCAGGGCGGTTGGCTGCGCCATGCGGTGGCCGGCACCGCCCATGGGGGGGTGGCTGAGGCCATCGACACCCGTGCGATCTGCCTGATGCGCGAGACCCTGGCGCGCCACTCCGGGCTGGCCGACTTTGCGTTTGCGATGCAGGGCCTTGGCTCAGGCGCCATCAGCCTGGGGGGCAGCGCCGAGCAGCGTGCCGCCTGGCTGCCGCGCGTGGCACGGGGTGAAGCGATCGCGGCCTTTGCCTTGTCCGAACCCGAGGCGGGGTCGGATGTGGCTGCGATGGCCTGCGCCGCGCGAGAGGACGGGGGCGACTACGTTCTTGACGGCGAGAAGACGTGGATCTCGAACGGCGGGATCGCCGACGTTTACGTGGTGTTCGCGCGCACGGGCGAGGCCCCCGGGGCACGAGGCATCTCGGCCTTCATCGTCGAGGCGGGCATGCCGGGTTTCGAGATTGCCGAGCGCATCGAGGTGATCGCCCCCCATCCGCTGGCGCGCCTGCGCTTTGCGGGCTGCCGCGTGCCGGCGGCGAACCGCATCGGCCCGGCTGGCGAGGGCTTCAAGCTGGCCATGCGCACGCTCGACGTCTTCCGCACCTCGGTGGCGGCAGCGGCCCTTGGCTTCGCCCGCCGTGCCCTGGACGAAGCCCTGCAGCGGGCCACCACACGCCGGATGTTCGGCCAGCACCTGGCCGACTTCCAGCTCACCCAGGCCAAGCTGGCCCAGATGGCCACCACGGTGGACAGCGCGGCCTTGCTCACGTACCGCGCCGCCTGGCAGCGCGACCAGGGCCGCAGCGTCACCCGCGAGGCTGCCATGGCCAAGCTGTGCGCGACCGAGGGGGCCCAGCAGGTCATCGATGCGGCCGTGCAGATCTTCGGCGGTCTGGGCGTGGTGAGTGACATGCCGGTCGAGCGCCTGTACCGCGAGATCCGTGCGCTGCGCATCTACGAAGGGGCCACCGAGGTGCAGCAACTCATCATCGCCCGGGAACTGCTCAAGGACGTGAAGGAAAGGGGGCAGCCATGACGACGAGATCCGCACACGTGGACAGCTTCGCCCGCGACCGCTTGCCGCCGCCGGAGCTCCTGCCCGAGTTCCTTTTCGAACGGCCCGAGCTGCAGTTCCCGGATCGCCTGAACTGCGCGAGCGAACTGCTGGATCGCTGGGTGACGCAAGGGCAGGGTGGGCGTCTGTGCCTGCAGGCCCTGGGCGGCTTGCGCTGGACCTACGCCGAGCTTCAGGACAAGGCCAACCGTATCGCCCATGTGCTGGTGAAGGACATGGGCCTGGTGCCGGGCAACCGCGTGCTGCTGCGCGCGCCCAACAACCCCATGATGGCCGCCTGCTGGTTCGCGGTGATGAAGGCGGGTGGCATTGCCGTCGCCACCATGCCGCTGCTGCGGGCCAAGGAACTGGGCCAGATCATCGACAAGGCCCAGGTCACCCATGCGCTGTGCGACGCGAAGCTTCGGGATGAACTCGTCGCGGCAGCCACCCAGCACCCGGTGCTGGGGCAGATCGTCTGCTTCCACGACGACAGCCCCGATGGCCTCGAAGCCCGGATGGATCGTCACCCCGGCCGGTTCGACAATGTCGACACCGCCGCCGACGACACCTGCCTGATCGCCTTCACCTCCGGCACCACCGGGGTACCCAAGGGCACGATGCACTTCCATCGTGACGTCATGGCCATCTGCGCCTGCTGGCCGCCGCATGTACTCAAGGCCAGCCCGGAAGACATCTTCATCGGCAGCCCGCCGCTGGCCTTCACCTTCGGCCTGGGCGGCCTGCTGCTCTTCCCGATGAGCATCGGGGCGTCCACCGTGCTGCTGGAAAAGGCCGGCCCGCCGATGCTGCTGGAGGCCATCCCGCAGTTCGGCGCGACCGTGCTCTTCACCGCCCCCACGTCCTACCGTGCGATGGCGGTGCAGGCTGGTGAGCGCCGCATCGCCGCCCCCCAGGGCGGCAGCCTGCGCAAATGCGTCTCGGCCGGAGAGGCCCTGCCGGCGGCCACGCGGGCGCTTTGGAAGGAGCACACCGGCATCGAGATGATCGACGGCATCGGCGCCACCGAGATGCTGCACATCTTCATCTCGGCCGACGAGGCCCATGCCCGGCCCGGAGCGACCGGCACCGTGGTGCCGGGCTACCGCGCCTGTGTGCTCGATGAGGACGGCCGCCCGGTGCCGCCGGGGACGGTAGGTCGCCTGGCGGTGAAAGGGCCGACAGGCTGCCGCTACCTGGCCGACGATCGTCAGCGCCAGTACGTGCGGCAGGGATGGAACCTCACCGGTGACGCCTATGTGCTGGATGAGGATGGCTACTTCCACTACCAATCACGCACCGACGATCTGATCGTCTCGGCGGGCTACAACATCGCGGCCGTGGAGGTGGAGGATTGCCTGCTGCAGCACCCGGCCGTGGCCGAGTGTGCGGTGATCGGTGTGCCGGACGAGGAGCGTGGCCAGATCGTGAAGGCCTTCGTGGTGCTGCGTGAGGGCCATGGGCCGGGAGACACCATGGTGCGCGATCTCCAGGACTTCGCCAAACGCACCGTGGCGCCGTACAAGTACCCGCGGGCGATCGAGTTTCGCGAGCAGTTGCCTCGCACCGAAACCGGCAAGCTGCAGCGCTTCAAGCTGCGCTCGGTGTGAACCCGCTCACAGCCCCTGGCATTCCTCGTGCATGCTTCGCCCCCAGACCGATCGACCACCCTTTCTGAAGGAGAGACTGATGCGCCTGTCCCAACGCTCCGTGTTCGCCGCCGCCCTGGTGGCCAGCGCCCTGACCTTGCCGGCCGTGGCGGCCGACAAGGTCAAGGTGGGTTTCCTCAGCACGCTCTCCGGTCCCGGCGCCGGCCTGGGCGTGGACATCCGTGACGGCTTCAACCTCGCGCTCAAGCACACCGGCGGCAAGCTGGGTGGCCTGCCGGCCGAGGTCATCATCGCCGACGACCAGCAAAGCCCGGACGCGGCCAAGCAGACCACCGAACGGCTGCTCAAGCGCGACCGGGTGGACTTCATGACCGGAGTGGTCTTCTCCAACGTGATGCTGGCCGTGGGCCAACCCATCTTCGAGAGCCAGACCTACTACGTCAGTGCCAACGCCGGCCCCTCGCAGTACGCCGGTGAGCAGTGCAACCCCTATTTCTTCAACGTGGCCTGGCAGAACGACAACCTGCACGAAGCTGTGGGCAAGACCGTGGCTGACAAGGGCTTCAAGCGCATCGCCCTGCTGGCGCCGAACTACCCGGCCGGCAAGGATGCGCTGACGGGCTTCAAGCGCTTCTACCAGGGTGGCGAGATCGTCTCGGAGATCTACACCCGCCTGGGCCAGCTCGACTACGCCCCCGAACTCGCTCAGGTGCGCGCTGCCAAGCCCGATGCGATGTACATCTTCCTGCCCGGCGGCATGGGCATCAACTTCATCAAGCAGTACGTGGCCTCGGGCATGTCCAAGGACACCACACTCTTCGGTCCGGGCTTCTCGGCCGACGAGGACGTCATCCGCGCTGTCGGCGACCCCATGCTGGGCATGTTCAACACCTCGCAGTGGGCGCACGACCTCGACAACCCGCAGAACAAGCGCTTCGTGGCCGATTTCCAGAAGGAATACGGTCGTCTCCCGTCGCTCTACGCCTCTCAAGGCTACGACGCCGCCATGCTGATCGACGCCGCGGTGCGCGACGTGAAGGGCAAGATCGAGGACAAGGCCGCGTTGGGCAAGGCCTTGAGGGCAGCCAACTTCAAGTCGGTGCGCGGCGCCTTCAAGTTCAACACCAACCAGTACCCCATCCAGGACTACTACCTGCGCATCGTGCACAAGGATTCCCAGGGCCGTGTGACCAACCGCACCCTGGGTACGGTGTTCAAGAACCACGCCGATGCCTATGTCGGCGCCTGCAAGATGAAGTGATCGCAAAGGCGCGACCGTGACCCTGACGCTCATCCTCGAGCAGGCTCTCAACGGCCTGCAGTTCGGACTCATGCTCTTCCTGCTGGCGGCCGGCCTCACGCTGGTCTTCGGCATCATGGACATGATCAACCTGGCCCATGGCTCGCTCTACATGGTGGGGGCCTACCTCACCGCCGCCGTGGCGCAGGCGTCGGGGTCCTTCGCAGCGGGCCTGGCCGCCGGCATTGTCGGCACGGCCATCTTCGGCATGGCGCTGGAGTTCACCATCCTGCGCCGGCTCTACCAGCGCGACCACCTGTCGCAGGTGCTTGGCACCTTCGGCATCCTGCTCATGTGCAACGAGGGTGTGCGCATGATCTGGGGGCCTCAACCCATCCTGCTCAACCCGCCGGCTGCGCTGGCCGGCCCGGTCGAATTGTGGGAGGGCTTCTACTATCCCGCCTACCGGCTGGTCATCATCGCCGTGGGGCTGCTCGTGGCGCTGGGGCTCTTCCTGCTCATCACCCGCACGCGGGTGGGCATGCAGGTGCGCGCCGGTGCGTCCAATCGCGAGATGGCCCTGGCCATGGGTTCGGACGTGCGCAAGCTCTTCACGGCGGTCTTCGGTGTGGGCGCGGCCCTGTGCGCCGTGGCCGGTGGCCTGCTCGGTCCGCTGGTGGCCGTGCAGGTGGGCATGGGCGAAAACATCCTGATCCTGGCCTTCGTGGTCATCGTGATCGGCGGCATCGGCTCGGTGCGCGGTGCCCTGATGGGCTCGCTGCTGGTGGGTGTGGTCGACACCGTCGGCCGCACCTTCGTCCCGGTGGCCCTGGGCGGGCTGCTGGGCCCGGCGGTCGCCTCCGGTGTCGGGCCGGCGCTCGCCTCCATCCTGATCTACGTCCTGATGGCCGTGGTGCTGTTCTGGAAGCCCGAGGGGCTGTTCCCGGCGCGAGGCTGAACACCCCATGAGCGAACCGATGCAAAGCACCACCACCACCCCGCTCGCGGCTGCGACCTCGCAGCCTCCCGCATCCTCGACACCGCCACCCGGCCTGCTCGACCACCCCCTGCATTTGCGCTGGGCCTTGCCGCTGCTGGCGCTGCTCATCGCCTTCCCGCTGGTGGCCCAGGCCCTGGACGAGGCCTTCTACATCAGCCTGGGCAGCCGCATCCTCATCCTCGCTCTGGCGGCGACCAGCCTCAACCTCATCCTGGGTTTTGGCGGCATGGTGAGCTTCGGGCACGCGGCTTTCGTGGGCATCGGCGCCTACACGGTCGGCATTGCCATGGCGCACGGGGTGGTGTCCGGCTGGGTCACGTGGCCCCTGGCCGTGGCGATGGGCGGGCTCTTCGCCCTGGTCATCGGTGCGATCAGCCTGCGCACACGCGGCGTCTACTTCATCATGATCACGCTGGCCTTCGCCCAGATGCTGTTCTACGTGATGATCTCGCTGCGCGACTACGGCGGCGAGGACGGCCTGCCACTGCCCCAGCGGTCCTCGCTGGGCCTGGGCCTGAACCTGCGCGACGATGTGCACTTCTATTACGTGGTGCTGCTGCTCTTCGTGGCCTGCTTCCTCTTCATCTGGCGCGTGCTCAATGCCCGTTTCGGCCATGTACTGCAGGCCCAGCGCGAGAACGAGACGCGCATGGCGGCCATCGGCTTTCCGGTGTATCGCTACAAGCTGCTGGCGTTTGGTCTCGCCGGCGCCATCGCCGGGCTGGCGGGTGCGCTGATGGCCAACCAGAGCGGTATCGTGAGCCCGGCCCTCATGAGCTGGCAGCAGTCGGGGGCGCTGATGATCATGGTCATCCTCGGCGGCGTGGGGCACCTATACGGCGGCTTCATCGGCGCGGTCGTGTTCCTGATGCTCGAGGAGATCGCGCTGGACTACACCATCCACTGGCAGTTTGGCGTGGGTGCGGTGCTGCTGGCCGTGGTGCTTGTGGCGCCGCGTGGCCTGATGGGGCTGCTGGGGGATCTGGTGGCGAGGAGGCGCTCATGAACCCGGCACCCCTGCTGCGGCTTCACGGCGTGGTGAAGCGCTTCGGCGGCCTGACGGCCACGGACCATGCCACGTTTGATGTCCTGACCGGCGAGGTTCACGCCCTGATCGGGCCCAATGGGGCGGGGAAGACCACGCTGATCCACCAGATCTCGGGCGCGCTGGCACCTGACGCCGGCCGCATTGAATTCGATGGTCACGACGTGACCGGCTTGCCGATGCACGCGCGCGTGCTGGGCGGGCTGGCGCGCTCCTACCAGATCACCAGCATCTTCCGCCGCCTGAGCGTGCTCGACAACCTGGCGCTGGCCGTGCAGGCGCGCAGCGGCAGCAGCCTGCGCCTGTGGGCGCGCGCGCGCGAGGAGAGGGCACGCTATGAGCAGGCGGCCGCCGTGGCCCAGCGCGTGGGCCTGGGGGCTCGGCTCGGTGCACTGGCCGGTGCCCTGGCCCATGGTGAGCAGCGCCAGCTGGAAGTGGGGCTCGCGCTGGCCACGCGGCCGAAACTGCTGCTGCTCGACGAGCCCATGGCCGGCATGGGGCCCGAGGAGTCCGAACAGATGGTGCACCTGCTGCAGTCGCTGCGCGGCGAACTGACCCTGCTGCTGGTGGAGCACGACATGGATGCGGTCTTCCGTCTGGCCGACCGCATTTCCACCCTGGTGTCGGGCCGGATCATCGCCAGTGGCTCACCCCAGGACATCCGCGAACACCCGGAGGTGAAGCGGGCCTACCTGGGCGACGAGATGGAGGAGGTGAGCGCATGACGGCCTTGCTGGAAGTGCGTGGGCTGGAGACGGCCTATGGCAGCAGCCAGGTGCTCTTTGGCATCGACCTGGACATCCGCGCCGGAGAGGTGGCCACCCTGCTGGGCCGCAACGGCATGGGCAAGACGACCACCGTGCGATCCGTCCTCGGCCTGACCCGTCCGCGCGGCGGGGAGGTGTACTTCCTGGGCGAGCGCATCGACGGCCGCGACCCTGACCGCATCGCCCGCATGGGCCTGGCCGTGGTGCCCGAGGGCCGCCAGATCTTCCCCAACCTCTCGGTGCAGGAGAACCTGCTTGCGTTTGCCGGCAACCGCAGTGCGTCGAGCGACCCCTGGACGCTGGAACGCGTCTACGAGCTCTTCCCTCGCCTGAAGGAGCGTGCGGCCAACATGGGCAACCAGCTCTCGGGTGGCGAGCAGCAGATGCTGGCCATCGGCCGTGCGCTGATGACCAACCCGCGGCTCCTGGTGCTCGACGAGGCGACCGAGGGCCTCGCCCCCCTGATCCGCGAGGAGATCTGGCGCTGCCTGGGTGCCTTGCGCGGCCAGGGCCAGACCATCCTGGTCATCGACAAGTATGTGCAGCGCCTGGTGCGCCTGGCCGACCGGCACACCATCATCGAGCGCGGTCGCGTGGTGTGGCAGGGCACTTCGGGCCAGCTTGGCGCCGACCCGTCGCTGTGGCACCGCTACATCGGGGTGTGAGGGTCGCCGCCATGTCGCAGGTCGCCGAGCGCCACGCCTTCGAGCGCCAACAGCCCATCCGCTTCTCGCACTGCGATCCGGCCGGACTGGTCTTCTTTCCGCAGTACCTCGTGATGTTCAACCAGCTCGTCGAGGACTGGTTCACCGAGGACCTGGGCCTGCCCTACGCCGAGATCCTGGGCCCGCGCCGCGTCGGACTGCCCACGGTGAGCCTGGCCTGTGACTTCACGGCCCCGAGCCGCATGGGCGAGGTGGTCACCCTCGGGCTGTCGCTGGAACGCATCGGCGGGGCTTCGATCGGCCTGCGCCTGGGCGTGCGTTGCGATGACGAAGCCCGGGTGACGGCTCGCCAGGTGCTGGTCACCACCTCGCTCGACACCCATCGCGCCCTGCCCATCCCAGAGGACATGCGGCGCGCCTTGCTCGACTTCGAGCAAACACCCAACGGAGACACAGCATGAAGATCCTGCAACCCCCCGGCTGGCCGCGCCCCAAGGGGTATTCGAACGGCGTGGCCGTGCGCGGCGAAATGGTGTTCGTGGCCGGCATGATCGGCTGGGACGCCGAGGGCCGCTTTCCTGCCGATGACATGGCCGGACAGGTCCGTCAGGCGCTGGGCAACATCGTCGCCGTGCTGGACGAGGCCGGCGCGAAGCCCGAACACATCGTGCGCATGACCTGGTACGTGACGGACAAGCGCGAATACCTTGCGCAGCAGCGCGAGATCGGCCAGGCCTTCAAGGAGCTGATCGGCAGCTACAACGCTGCGATGACGGCCATCGAGGTCTCGGCCCTCATCGAGGACCGTGCCAAGGTCGAGATCGAGGTGACGGCCGTGATTCCCGCGGCCTGAGCGTTCCTCAGGCCAGGGCCGCGAGGGCGCGCGTGGTGATGTCCTCGACCGAGCCGATGCCGGCGATCTTGCGGTACTTCGGGGCCTGCGCATCGCCGGTGGCAGCCCACTGGGAGTAGTAATCGACCAGCGGGCGTGTCTGGTTCTGGTAGACCTCCAGGCGCTTGCGCACGGTCTCTTCCTTGTCGTCGTCGCGCTGGATCAGGTCCTCGCCGGTCACGTCGTCCTTGCCGGCCACCTTGGGCGGGTTGTACTTCACGTGGTAGGTGCGGCCCGAGGCCACGTGCACACGCCGCCCGCTCATGCGCTCGATGATGGCCTCGTCGGGCACATCGATCTCGAGCACGTAATCGAGCTTCACACCGGCAGCCTTCATGGCATCGGCCTGGGGGATGGTGCGGGGGAAACCGTCGAAGAGGAAGCCCTTGGCGCAGTCAGGCTGGGCGATGCGTTCCTTGACCAGGCCGATGATGATGTCGTCGCTGACCAGGCCCCCCGAGTCCATCACCTTCTTGGCTTCGATGCCCAGTGGCGTGCCGGCTTTCACGGCCGCACGCAGCATGTCGCCGGTGGAAATCTGCGGAATGCCGAACTTCTGGCAGATGAAAGCGGCTTGCGTGCCTTTGCCTGCGCCAGGCGCGCCCAAGAGTATCAATCGCATGGGGGTCCTCTGAGAATGCCGTGCCGGGCGCGAGACACCAGGCACCAATTGCGGGCGAGGATATCACGCGGTACCCTGCGTGAAACTGACGCAGATGACAGGGGTTTCCCCCCGTCATGAACGCCCTAGCGGGCCAGCAACGCCCGCACGCGCTCCAGGTCCTCCGGCGTGTCGACGCCCGGCCCGGGTGCGGTTTCGCTGACATGCACCGCGATGCGTTCACCGTGCCACAGCACGCGCAGTTGCTCCAGCGATTCGATCTGCTCCAGGGGGCTCGCGGGCAGCGAAGGAAAGCGCCGCAGGAAGCCGGCGTGGTAGCCATAGATGCCGATGTGTCGCAGCGGCGCGGGCTGGCTGAGCGTGTGCACGCCTTGCGCATAGCCATCGCGCCACCAGGGCAGGGGTGCCCGCGAGAAATACAGCGCCCGCCCCGCTGCATCACACACGAGTTTCACCACGTTGGGGTTCAGGAACTCGGTCGGCGAGCTCATCTCGTGGGCGGCCGTGCTCATCACGCAGTCCTCCCGGACCAGCAGGGCAGCGGCGGTCGCGTCGATCAAGGCAGGGTCGATCAGCGGCTCATCCCCCTGCACATTCACCACCACGTCGTGGCCGTCCAGACCGAGCTTCTCGCAGGCCTCGGCCAGCCGGTCGCTGCCGGTGGGGTGGTCACTGCGGGTGAGCAGGGCCTCGACGCCATGGGCTTCGCAGACGCGGGCAATGTCGGGATGGTCGGCAGCCACGACCACCTGATGGGCCTCGCTGGCCTGGGCGCGGCGGGCCACCCGCACCACCATCGGCAGGCCGGCGATGTCGGCCAGCGGCTTGTTGGGCAGGCGGGTGGAGGCGAGCCGCGCAGGAATCAGGACCGTGAAGCTCACGCAGCCTCCGCGCCGCTCGGGCTGGGAGCGGGCGCATCGAGCAAGCGAGCCTCACCCTCCAGCATCACCGGGATGCCGTCCCGGATGGGGTAGGCGAGCCGGTCGGCCTTGCAGATCAGTTCATGCGCGTCTCGGTCGTGCTCCAGCGGGCCCTTGCACACCGGGCAGACCAGCAGTTCCATCAATCGGGTGTCCATCAACGGCTTTCCTGCGCCGGCCGGGCGGCGCGAGCGGCCTGCAGCAGACGCTGCACGGCCAGGTGATATTCGGGATCGGGCTCAAAGTCTAGCGTGACCACGTGCAGCCGGGGATCCTGGGCGAGACGATGGCCCGGACGCAGCTTGACGGCATCCTTTTCGGTCAGCAGCACCCGTGGCGCCGGATGGCCCGCCCAGGGGGCCTCGGTGTAGGTGTGGTGGTCATCCAGTGCGCAGGGATCGACTTGCAGGCCCTGGGCGCGGAGCATGTCGAAGAAGCGCGCCGGGTGGGCGATGCCGGCCACCGCAAGCACCTGCTTGCCCGCCAGGTGGCCCGCCAGATCGTCCAGGCGTTGCCCGTCGTGGGACCCCGACCACCACGCCTGCAGCGGCACGGCCTGACCGAGCCGTCGCCGTGCCAGCACCCCGGGGCGCGCGGTGGATGGCATCGGCGCGTTGTAGAGCACCAGGTCGGCGTGTCGGTCCGGCCGGTCGCGCAAGGGGCCCGCCGGCAGCCACCAGCCGTTGCCGACGCCGCGCTCGTCGAACACCAGCACCTCGATGTCACGCGCAAGCCGGGCATGCTGCAGGCCGTCGTCGCACACGATCACCGTGGTCTCGGGGTGTTGCTTCAAGAGGTGCCAGCCGGCGGCCACGCGGTCGCGGCCCACCACCACCGGTGCGCCGGTGCGCAGGTGCATGAGCAGCGGCTCGTCGCCCACCGCCGTCGCCTCACTGCCGGCGTGGACCTCACACACGCCGTCGTCGCGCCGCCCGTAGCCGCGCGAGACGAGGCCGGGTCGTTCGCCGGCCGCCTGCAGCGCGCGCACGGTGGCGATCGCCGTGGGTGTCTTGCCGGCACCGCCGGCGATGACATTGCCGATCACGATGACCGGCCGGGGCAGGTGGTGCACCTGCCGCAGGCCAAGCGCATACACGGTCTGGTGGGCGCGTGCGAGGGCTGCGTACAGCAACGAGAGCGGGGTCAAGGCCCAGGCGAGCGGACCGCGGGCCATCCAGGCCGCCTGCACCTGCGCAGCCAGGCGTTGGGCGGCGCTCATCGGCCTGAGCACCGGTTCAGCGGCCGCGCGCGGGCTCGCTCAGCCGGGTCGCGAAGGTGAGCTGGTTCAGCCCGGCGCGACGGGACGCGTCCATGACGTTGACCACGCTCTGGTGGGCGGCGTTGGCATCGGCCGAGATCACCACCACCGCCTCGGTCCCGCCCGCGGCGGACCGCAGCTCGGCAGCCAGGAGATCGACGGCACGGCCGTCGATCGGGCGGCGGTTGATCGCATAGTTGCCCTCGGCTGAGATCGAGACGATGACCTCCTTGGGGTGGTCGCGCGGGGCTTCGGCATCGGCCACCGGCAGGTTCACCTGCAGCTCGGCGAACTTCGAGTAGGTGGTGGTGAGCATCAGGAAGATGAGGATCACCAGCAGCACGTCGATGAAGGGGATGAGCGCGATCTCCGGCTCCTCCGTGCGGCGATGGCTGAAGTTCATCTTCTTCACGCGCGGCCTCGCATCAGCGTTGGGCGGTGAAGCGCATCAGGTGGGGCACCATGCGCTCGGCAGCCTGTTCGAAGTCGAGCAGGTACTCGTCCACCCGGCCCCGGAAGTAGCGGTAGAACATCAGCGACGGGATGGCGATGATGAGTGCGAAGGCGGTGTTGTACAGCGCAATCGAAATGCCATGCGCCAGCTGCTGCGGATTGCCGCCCGTGCCTCCCCCCTGTGAGGCGAAGATCTCGATCATGCCGATCACGGTGCCCAGCAGGCCCAGCAGAGGGGCCGCTGCGGCGATGGTGCCCAGGGTGTTGAGATAGCGCTCCATCCGGTGTGCGGCGGCCCGACCGGCGGTCTCGAAGGCGATGCGCAGGTTGGGCTCGCTGATGCGCGGTTCCTGGATCACGCTGCGCAAGCCGGCGGCGAGCACCTGCCCCAGGAGTGAGTTGGCGGCGAGCTTGTTGACCACGTCAGGCGCCGGGAGGCTGGCGCGCGTCACCGACAGGACCTCGTCCAGCAGCTTCGGCGGGGCGATGCGGGCCACGCGCAGGCTGGAAAAGCGTTCGATGATCAAGGCCAGGGCGACGATGGAACACGCGATGAGCGGCCAGATCGGCCAGCCGGCGGCTTGTATGATCGAAAACAACGAGCATCCTCCTCGAAGAAGCTGGGTCCTGGGGCCCGACGGGGGGTGATTATGGACCCAAGCTTCGGCCTGACCCACCTCGGCGCCGTGAGGTGCTGCACATTCACGACGCTGCCTGCCCAAGGCCCTCCAGACATCCACCGTTCTTGTGGATAACTTTGTGGGAAACCCGGGCACGTGGCCCGGCAGGGCGCAAAAATGCTGGGGTCTGCACAGATTGCCGCATTGATGGGCACCAAAAAAACAATGCAAATCAACCACTTGCAACGATATGACAAGGCTATGACGGTGATATCACCCCGCAAAGCCTTGTCTGGCGCGGCTGTGGAGTTTTAACCCCGCATCAGACTTGGGATTCCGGCGCATGCCCTTCGCTACTTCCAGCCCCGAGGCCGCGGGCGCCGGGCCTCGCGGCCCCTGGCGCGTGGCTGCCTTGCTGCGTGCCGTGGCCGACCAGCTCCAGGCCCGCTTCGGGGCCGTCTCCGTCCAGGGGGAACTGTCCAGCTTCACGCGGGCCCCCAGCGGGCACTGCTACTTCGCCCTGAAGGACGACGCCTCGGCCGAGCCGGCGCTGATCCGCGGCGCGATGTTCCGCCGCGCCGCTGCCTTGCTCGACTTCGAACCCCGCGAAGGTCAGCTCGTCGAGATCCGTGGGCGGCTGGCCGTCTACGACGCGCGCGGCGATCTGCAGCTCGTCGCCGAGGCCATGCGGCCGGCCGGGCAGGGCGCCCTGTATGAGCAGTTCCTGAGGCTCAAGGCGCGCCTGGAGGCCGAGGGCCTGTTCGACCCGGCGCGCAAACGGCCCCTGCCGCGCCACGTCTTCCGGGTGGGCCTGGTCACCTCGCTGCAGGCGGCGGCCTTGCACGACGTGCTGACGGCCCTGAAGCGGCGGGCGCCGCATCTGGAGGTAGTGATCTACCCGGCGGCCGTGCAGGGCGATGCCGCACCGCGCGAGCTGGTGCAGGCGCTGGCGCTGGCCGGACAGCGGCGCGAGGTGGAGGTGCTCATCCTGTGCCGGGGGGGCGGCTCGCTGGAAGACCTGTGGGCCTTCAACGACGAGGCGCTGGCGCGGGCCATGGCCGCGAGCCCGTTGCCGGTGATCAGCGCCGTGGGTCACGAGACCGACTTCACCATCGCCGACTTCGTGGCCGACCTGCGCGCGCCCACGCCCACCGCGGCGGCCGAGCTGGTCACGCCGGCGCGCGACGACAGCCTGGCGGTGCTGGCCTCGCTGGCGCATCGCTTGCGCGCGGCGCAGGCGCGCCGGCTCGACACCGCGGCGCAGCGGCTGGACCAGGCCGCGCTACGCCTGGCGCGGCCGGCGCAGGTGCTTGCCCAGCGCCGGCGCCAGCTTGCGCTGCTGGGACAGCGGCTGGCCTGGGCGCCAGGCCAGCAGGTGCGCGCCGCGCGTGATCGCCAGGTGGCGCTGGCACATCGCCTGGTGCGCGCCACCCAGGTGCGCTGCCAGCGCGCCGATCAGCAGCTCGCGGCATGGCAAGCGCGGCTCGTCGCGCTTGACCCGCGCCGGGTCCTGCAACGGGGATACGCCTACCTGACCGACGCGCGTGGTCAGGCCCTGGTGTCTGCCGCCGAGGTCAAGGTGGGCGACACCGTGCAAGCCGTGATGGCGGATGGGACGCTGGTGACCGAGGTGCTGGAACGCAAGGCCTGACCCTTGCCGCCGCACGGTCCGCGCGCGGGTGTCGCGGCAAGGCCTTCACCGAGTGCCTACAATCAAAGGCAACCGTTCTCCGACAACGCTTCTCACAAACAGAGGAAAGGACCACACGATGGAACACACCCTGCCGGCGCTGCCCTACGCGATCGACGCCCTGGCCCCGCACATCAGCAAGGAAACGCTGGAGTTCCACCACGGCAAGCACCACAACGCCTACGTGGTGAACCTGAACAACCTGATCAAGGGCACCGAGTTCGAGGCCCTGTCGCTCGAGGACATCATCAAGAAGTCCAGCGGTGGCGTGTTCAACAACGCTGCCCAGATCTGGAACCACACCTTCTTCTGGCACAGCATGAAGCCCCAGGGTGGCGGCGAGCCCAAGGGCAAGCTGGCCGAGGCGATCAACGCCAAGTGGGGCAGCTTCGCAGCCTTCAAGGAGGCGTTCACGAAGTCGGCCGTGGGCAATTTCGGCTCCGGCTGGACCTGGCTGGTGAAGAAGCCCGACGGCAGCGTGGACATCGTCAATACCAGCAATGCCGGCACGCCGCTGACCACCGCCGACAAGGCGCTGCTCACCATCGACGTGTGGGAGCATGCCTACTACATCGACTTCCGCAACCTGCGCCCGAAGTTCGTCGAGACCTTCCTCGGCTCGCTGGCCAACTGGGACTTCGCCGAAGCCAACTTCGCCTGATCCATCACGGGCGAGCCGCAATGCAAGCCGGCCTGCGGGCCGGCTTGTGCCTTTGGGCAAGGCACAATCACGGCACCCCGTAGCACGCCTTCGTGGCGCAAGCTTGCCTTATGAGAATCCTGCTCGTCGAAGACGATCCGGCCCTGTCCCTGGGCGTGGCGCGTGCGCTTCAGCGCGAGGGCTGGCACGTGGACACCCTGAGCGATGGTGCGGCCGCCTGCGCCGAGGGCCTGATCGACCAGTACGACCTGGCCGTGCTCGACCTCGGCCTGCCGCGGCGCGATGGGATGGATGTGCTGCGCACCTGGCGGGGTCGCGGTGCGCACCTGCCGGTGCTCATCCTGAGCGCGCGCGACGAGCTGTCCGACCGGCTCCAGGGGCTGGATGGCGGCGCGGACGATTACCTCGTCAAGCCCTTCGACGTGCCCGAACTCGTGGCCCGCATCCGTGCGCTGCAGCGCCGCGCCGCAGGCCGCGTGGATGACCGCCTGGTGCTGGGCGATCTCGAGCTGGACGTGCGGCACCGCGAACTGCGCCACCGTGGGCAGCGCGTTCACCTCAGCCCGCGCGAGCAGGCGCTCACCGAACTGCTGATGGCTCGCGCCGGCCGTGTCGTTCCCAAGGAGCACATCGTCTCCACGCTCTCCAGCTGGGAAACCGACTTCAGCGAAAACTCGGTGGAGGTCTACATCCACCGCCTGCGCAAGCGCTTTGCCGACCTGGGCGTGGTGATCCGCACGGTGCGCGGCTTTGGCTATCTGATGGAAGCCGCCTCCGCCGGTTCGCAGGACGCCGATTGAGGGTCTCCGTGCGCACGGCCAATCCCAGCCTGCGCCGTCAATTGCTGGGCCCGCTGATGTGGGTCTGGGTGGCGGTGGCACTCATCGCCGCGTGGGGCGCCTATCGGCTCGCCCAGTTTGCCGGCGACACCGCCTACGACCAGACCTTGCAGGACGAGACCGGAGCCATCGCAACCCAGGTCTACTGGACCGATCGCGGCCCGCTCCTCGAGCTGAGCATCCAGGCGCAGCAGCTGCTGGCCCGCGACAGCGAGGACCGCAACGCCTTCATGGTGATCGACACCATGGGCCAGATCCTGGCAGGCACGGCGAACCTGCCCATGCCCGAGGATTTCAAGGCGAGCTTCGAGGCGCCCCAGCTCTTTGACGCCAGTTACCTGGGCGAACCGGTGCGCGGCGCCATCTACTCGATCCGCTCCCCCATGCTCGACCAGGAGGTCTCCATCGTGGTGGTCGAGACCCGCCGCCGGCGCCAGGAACTTGAACGCGAGATCCAGTTGGCGGTGCTGCTGCCCACGGTGGCGCTGGGCCTGCTCACCTTTGCGTTGCTGCACTGGGGCATCCGGCGTGGCGTGGCCCCGCTGCGGCGGGTGGCCGCGGCGGTGGAGGCCCGCGACCCGCAGGATCTGCAGCCGTTGCCGCTGGAAGGCGTGCCGGCCGAAGCCGTGCCCCTCATCGAGCGCATCAACATGCTGCTCGCCAACGTGGAGCGCGCCGTGGCGCTGCAGCGCCGCTTCGTGGCCGATGCAGCCCATCAGCTGCGCACGCCGGTGGCTGGTGTGCGCGTGCTGGCGCAGGAACTGCAGCAGGAACTGAAGGATTCCGGTGGAGAGGTCACGCCCGGGCTGCTGCGCGAACTCGTGGCCAGCAGCGAACGCATGGGCCGGCTGGTGTCCCAGTTGCTCAACCTGGCGCGTTCCGAGGCGGCCCTTCGCGGGGCGGGGGCCGAACTGCCGCCGGTGGACATCGTGCCCATCGTGCGCGAGGCCGCCGAGCCGCTGGCGCTGCGGGCCAGCCGCCTGGGGCGACATGTGGCCCTGCACGCGCCGATGCAGCCCTGCCGGGCCCGTGCCCACCCGGTGTGGCTGGGCGAGGCGGTGGCCAATCTGCTGGACAACGCCCTGCGCCACGGCGGGCCGGAGGTTCACCTCACCGTGGAGCCTGTCGAGGGCGGGGTGAGGATCGAGGTCCGGGACAACGGCGAGGGCATTCCCGCCGATCAGCGCGCCCTGGTCTTCGAGCCCTTCTGGCGGGGCGAGCGGGCCGACACGCGCGGCACCGACGGAGCCGGCCTGGGACTGGCCATCGTCAAGGAGGTGGTGCAGGGCATGGGTGGCCGCATCGAGTTGCGCAGCCGCCCCGACTGCAACGGCACCTCGTTCGCCGTGTGGCTGCCGGCCTGAGCCCGGTCGTCCTCAGCGCGACGGCGCGATGGGGCCGCCCTGGATGTGCATTCCGGGCTTGATGCCCCGCTTGGCGAACCAGCCCTGGTTCATCTCCAGAGCCAGGCGCACCGGCTCGTCCGAGCAATGCGAGTTCAGCGTCTGGGGCTGCATGTCCGCGATGTTGACGATGCGACCGTCATCGGCCAGGAAGGCGATGGACAGCGGGATGAGGGTGTTCTTCATCCAGAAGCACTGCGTACCCGCTGTCTCGAAGACGAACAGCATGCCTTCATGAGTCGCCATCTCCTTGCGATGCATCAAGCCCACAGCCCGTTGCTCAGGCGTGCGCGCCACCTCGGCCGAGATGGCATGGAAACCGGCACGCAGGGTGACGGCGGGAAGCTTCTGGGCTGACTCCTGCGCCTGTGCCGGACCGACGAGTGCGGTCAGGCCCGCGAGGCACAGGACAAGCCACGACCCGATGCGTGCGGGGGAGGGGCGCAGGGCTGGCAACTTGATCTGGATCATGATGAAATGGGCAACAGGACAGTAGATTCTCGTTGTCCGCGCGGCCGGTGTCGACCTGCGGGACTTTTCACCGACCCGAGATGTCCAGCACCGACGCCCCCGATCGCCCGCCGCCTGCCGTCTGTGCCTCGTCCGACGACGAGGCGGTGGCCTGGGATGATCCGCAGGAGCTGGCGCGTTTCACCCAGCAGGTGCCCTCGGAAGACCCGCGTGTCTCGACGGCGCGTTCGGTGCTGGTCATTGATGGGATGTACTGCGCCGCCTGCTCGGTGAACATCGAACAGGCCCTGATGCGCGTCCCCGGCGTGCTGGAAGCCGACGTCAACCCCGCCTCCCGCCGCGCCAGGGTCCTGTGGGATCCGGATCGCGTCAGGGCTTCCCGTATCGCCCAGGCCGTGGCCGAGGCGGGCTACCGTGCCTACCCAGCGCTGTCGGTGCAAGCCGAGGCCGACCGCCGGCGTGAGCAGCGTCTGGCCTTGTGGCGGCTTTTCGTGGCCGGCTTCTGCATGATGCAGGTGATGATGTACGCCGTGCCCACCTATGGCGTGGCGCCGAGCGGCAGCGAGGACATGAGCAGCGACATCTGGCAGCTGCTGCAATGGGCGAGCTGGCTGCTCAGCATCCCCGTCCTGTTGTTCTCGGCAGGGCCCTTCCTGCAAGGCGCCTGGCGTGACCTGCGGGCGCGGCGCATCGGCATGGACGTGCCGGTGGCCCTGGGTATCGTGGTGACCTTCGTCGCGAGCACGGGCGCCACCTTCGATCCCGGCGGACTCTTTGGTGAGGAGGTCTATTTCGACTCTCTCACGATGTTCGTCTTCTTCCTTCTGGGCGGGCGCTATCTCGTGCTGCGATCCCACGGTGCAACCGCCGGTGCGCTGGAATCGCTCATGCAGCGATTGCCTGATACCGTGGAGCGCGAGACGCCGCAGGGCGCGCTGGAAACACTGCCGGTGTCACGCTTACAGGTCGGTGACCGCGTGCGGGTGCGCGCGGGTCAGGCCTTCCCCGCCGACGGTCGTATCGAGGCGGGAACCGTGTGGGTGGATGAGGCCTTGCTGACCGGTGAATCCACGCCGGTGGAGCGAGGCCCAGGCCAGGCCGTGGTGGCGGGCAGCTTCAATCTGTCGGCGCCGACCTGGGTGCGTGTCGAACGGGTGGGGCAGGACACGCGCTATGCCCAGATCGTCGAACTCATGCAGCGGGCCGCGACCGACCGTCCCGCCTTTGTCCAGGCAGTGGATCGCATTGCGGCCCCGTTCCTGTGGGCGGTGCTGGCGGCCGCGGCGCTGTGTGCCCTGGCCTGGGTCTTCATCGATCCCAGCCGCAGCGTCTGGGTGGCGGTGGCAGTGCTCATCGTGACCTGTCCCTGTGCGTTGTCGCTGGCGACGCCTTCGGCGCTCCTCAGTGCGGCCGGATTTCTGGCCCGGCGTGGGGTGCTGGTCCAGCGGCTGCAGGCGCTGGAGGCCCTGGCGCGGGCCCGGGTCTTCGTGTTCGACAAGACAGGCACGCTCACCGAAGACCGGCTGGCGCTCGGGCGGTGCGAGCCCCTTTCGGCCGAGTTTTCCGCCGAGCAGGCGCTGGGCCGCGCCGCGACGCTCGCGCAGGCCTCCCTCCACCCAGTATCCCGAGCGCTGGTGGAGGCGTTCGGCTCCATTGAACGGCTGACCGAGCTGTCTGATGTCAAGGAGCTGGCTGGATCGGGCCTGCAGGGGCAGGACGCACAGGGCCGCTGCTGGCGGTTGGGCAGCCGCAGCCATGCATTGGGCCAAGGCGCAGAGTCGGCCCACGAGGCGACGGATGGTCCCACGTCCGGCCCACAGGCCTGGCTGGGCGTCGATGGCCGCCTGGTCGCCCGATTCGAACTGACCGAGCGGGTCCGCCAGGACGCGCGCGCAGCGATCGCGGCCTTGCGCGCCGAGGGGTTGGAGACTGTCCTCTTGTCCGGCGATCGCCCGGAAGCCGCCGAGGCGTTGGGCCGCGCGCTGGGCATGGATCGCTGGCACGGCGGGGCGGGCCCGGAAGACAAACTGACGGTGGTGCGTGCCGCGCAGGGCCGAGGCCTCAAGGTGGCCATGGTCGGTGACGGCGTGAACGACGGGCCCGTCCTGGCGCAGGCGGATGTTTCGCTGGCCATGGGGCAGGGCGCCGCGCTGGCCCGCGCGCAGGCCGATTTCACGCTGATGAGCGGCCGGCTGGGTGACGTGGTGGAGGCCTGGTCGCTGGCCCGCCGCACGGTCGACATCATCCGCCAGAACCTGGCCTGGGCTGCAGCCTACAACGCGACCGGAATCCCTCTGGCGGCCATCGGCTGGATGCCTCCGTGGCTGGCTGGCCTGGGGATGGCTGCCAGTTCGGTCCTCGTCATTGCCAATGCCTGGCGGCTGACGCGCCCGCAAGGAGCGGTCGGCCGCGCCGTGCCGCTCGGTGCAGCGCCGGCTGCATCCCTGGGGCCCTGAGGGAGTGCCATGGACATCCTCTTCCTTCTCGTCCCGCTGTCGGTGGTGCTGGTGCTGGCCATTCTTGGCCTGTTCGCCTGGGCATTGCACAGCGGCCAGTTCGACAACGTGGAGCGTGAGGGCGAACGCATCCTCTGGGATGACGCGCCAACCGCCGCGAAGGCTGTTGATGCTGATCAAGCTGTAGCTGCGACCCGTCCGGAACAATAACCCTACTGACTTCTAGGAGAGAGGCCTCATGTCTTCGTCATCCACGTTCGCCGCGGCCCGTGCGGTGAACTACAACGACACGGTGGTGCGGCAGTTTTCGATTGCCGCCGTCGTGTGGGGCGTGGTCGGGATGCTGGTAGGGGTGTGGATCGCCGCCCAGCTGGCCTGGCCCGAACTGAATTTCGGCATCCCCTGGCTGAGCTACGGCCGTCTGCGGCCGCTGCACACCAATGCCGTGATCTTCGCCTTCGGTGGCTGCGCGCTCTTTGCCACGAGCTACTACGTGGTGCAGCGCACCTGCCAGGTCAGGCTCATCTCCGACAAGCTGGCCGCCTTCACCTTCTGGGGCTGGCAGGCCGTGATCGTCGCCGCGGCCGTTTCGCTCCCCCTGGGCTACACCAGCGGCAAGGAATACGCAGAGCTCGAGTGGCCCATCGACATCCTGATCACCCTGGTCTGGGTGGCGTATGCGGTGGTGTTCTTCGGCACGGTCGGCATCCGCAAGGTGCGCCACATCTATGTGGCGAACTGGTTCTTCGGCGCCTTCATCCTGGCCGTTGCGCTGCTGCATCTGGTCAACAGCGCCGCCATGCCGGTGAGCTTCATGAAGAGCTACTCGGCCTACTCGGGTGTGCAGGATGCCATGGTGCAGTGGTGGTATGGCCACAATGCGGTCGGCTTTTTCCTGACGGCCGGTTTCCTGGGGATGATGTACTACTTCATCCCGAAGCAGGCCGAGCGCCCGGTGTACAGCTATCGCCTGTCCATCGTGCACTTCTGGGCCCTGATCTTCACCTACATGTGGGCGGGCCCCCACCACCTGCACTACACCGCGCTGCCCGACTGGGCGCAAAGCGTGGGCATGCTGTTCTCGCTCATCCTGCTCGCACCCAGCTGGGGCGGCATGATCAACGGCATCATGACTCTCTCGGGTGCCTGGCACAAGCTGCGTGACGACCCCATCCTGAAGTTCCTGATCGTGTCCCTGTCGTTCTACGGCATGAGCACCTTCGAGGGTCCGATGATGTCGATCAAGACCGTCAACGCCCTGAGCCACTACACCGACTGGACGGTCGGCCACGTGCACTCCGGCGCCCTGGGCTGGGTGGGCCTGATCACGATGGGCTCGCTGTACTACTTGGTGCCGCGCCTGTTCGGGCAGAAGCAGATGTACAGCGTGCGGGCCATCGAGCTCCACTTCTGGATCGCCACCATTGGCATCGTGCTCTACATCGCCGCCATGTGGATCGCCGGCGTGATGCAGGGCCTGATGTGGCGCGCCATCAACACCGACGGCACGCTCACCTACAGCTTCGTCGAAAGCGTGAAGGCCACCTATCCCTTCTACGTCATTCGCCTGCTCGGCGGCCTGCTCTACCTGGGCGGCATGTGCCTGATGGCCTGGAACGTGGCGAAGACGGCGCTCAATGGTCGTCCGACCGACGTCGCCATCCCGGCGATGAAGCCCGCGGCGGCCTGAGGCCTGGACCGAAGAGAACGAGGAATCATCATGGCTGATCCAAACAAGAAGCCCGGCTTCTTCACCCACGAGAAGATCGAGACCAACAACTTCCTGATGATCGTGCTGATCATCCTGGTGGTGTCGGTCGGCGGTCTGGTCGAAATCGTGCCGTTGTTCTTCCAGCGGTCCACGACCCAGGCCGTCGAGGGCCTGAAGCCCTACACCCCGCTGCAGCTGGTGGGCCGCGACGTCTACATCCGCGAGGGCTGCTACAACTGCCACTCGCAGATGGTGCGCCCGTTCCGCGCCGAGACACTGCGCTACGGTCCGTACTCCACGGCCGGTGAGTTCGTCTACGACCATCCCTTCCAGTGGGGCAGCAAGCGCACGGGGCCCGACCTGCACCGCGTGGGCGGTCGCTACAGCGACGAATGGCACCGCATCCACCTGATCAACCCGCGCGACCTGGTGCCCGAGTCGAACATGCCGGCCTACCCCTGGCTGGACAAGACGGCGCTTGATCCCCAGGACGCGGTACCTCGCATGCGCGCACTGCGCCGGCTGGGGGTGCCCTACAGCGACGAGGAGATTGCCAAGTCACCCGACGAACTCAAGGGCAAGACCGAGATGGATGCCGTGATCGCCTACCTGCAGGTGCTGGGCACGGCCAACAAGTAAGGAGCACACCATGAACATCGATGTGACCGACCTGCGCATCATCGTCACGGTGGTGTCGCTGCTGATCTTCCTCGGCATCTGCGGCTGGGCCTATGCCCGTCGCAACCGGGAACGCTTCGACGAAGCCGCCCAGCTGCCCTTCCAATCCGAATAGCCCAGAGTCGGGGACCCAACATGAGTGACTTCTTCAACGACGGCTGGTCGATCTTCATCGCCGTCACCACCATCGTCAGCATCGCCGCGTGCCTGCTGCTGCTGCTGGTGGCGGCCCGCCGCAAGGTCATGGCCAACGACAACACCACGGGCCACGTCTGGGACGAGGACCTGAAGGAACTGAACAATCCGCTGCCACGCTGGTGGATGGGCCTGTTCGTCATCACCATCGTGTTCTCGGCGGTCTACCTGACCTTCTACCCGGGGTTGGGCAGCTACCAGGGCAAGTGGGGCTGGTCCCAGACTGGCCAGTACGAGAACGAAATGGCGAAGGCCCAGGCGCAGCTCGAGCCCCTGTATGCGCAGTTCACGGCCAAGTCTGCCGAGGGGCTGGTGGGCGATGCCCAGGCGATGGGCATTGGTGAGCGCCTCTATGTGAACTGGTGTGCGCAGTGCCACGGATCGGACGCGCGCGGCAGCCGGGGCTTCCCGAACCTCACCGACGGCGACTGGCTCTGGGGCGGGTCGCACGACGCCATCAAGACGACGATCGCCGAAGGCCGCACGGGTGTGATGCCCCCAATGGGCGAGGCCGTGGGCGGTGGTGAGAACGTCCGCAATGTGGCCCACTACGTCATGAGCCTGTCGGGCAGCCCTCACGACCCGATCGCCGCCCAGCTGGGGCGGACCAAGTTCGGCGTTTGCGCCGCCTGCCATGGCGCCGACGGGAAGGGCAACACCACCATGGGGGCTCCCAACCTCACCGACCGCATCTGGTTGCATGGCTGGGGTGAGCAGGCCATCGTGAGCATCATCAACAATGGCAAGACCAACGTGATGCCTGCGCATGCCGACAAGCTCACCGAGCCGCAGATCCATGTGCTGGCGGCTTACGTGTGGGGTCTGTCGCGCAACACGGCGGTACAGTCCCGCTGACCCTCTCATTGACGGCCTCCCACCTTGAGCAGCACCGAGCCACGGGTCATTCCCATCCAGCCCGCTTCGGAGGACGACGGCGACGCGGCCGTCCAGATGGTCTCGCTGTATCAGAAGCAGCAGAAGATCTACGCCCGGGCTGTTCACGGGTGGTTCGCGGCCTGGCGATGGGCACTGGTGTGGGCCACCCAGCTGGTCTTCTATGGGCTGCCCTGGCTGGAATGGAACGAGCGCCAGGCGGTTCTCTTTGATCTGGCTGCCCGGCGCTTCTACATCTTTGGCCTTGTCCTGTACCCGCAGGACTTCATCTATCTGACGGCGCTGCTCATCATCAGCGCCTATGCGCTCTTCCTGTTCACCGCCGTGGGCGGGCGCCTGTGGTGTGGCTATGCCTGCCCGCAGACCGTCTATACCGAGATCTACATGTGGGTGGAGCGCAAGATCGAGGGAGACCGCGCGGCCCGCATGAAACTCGACCAGGGGCCGTGGACCTTCGAGAAGCTCTGGCGCAAGTCAGCCAAGCAGGGGGTCTGGATCGCCATCGGGCTGTGGACCGGCTTCACCTTCGTGGGCTACTTCACACCCATCAAGGAACTGGCGGCATCCGTCCTCACGCTTGGGCTGGGGCCCTGGGAATGGTTCTGGGTGCTCTTCTACGGCTTCGCCACCTATGGCAACGCCGGCTACATGCGCGAGCAGGTGTGCAAGTACATGTGTCCCTACGCGCGCTTCCAGAGCGCGATGTTCGACCGGGACACCATGATCATCACCTACGATGACGCCCGAGGAGAGCCGCGAGGCTCGCGCTCGCGCAAGGCGGATCCTGCCCAACTCGGTCTGGGTCACTGCATCGATTGCACCTTGTGCGTCCAGGTCTGTCCGACGGGCATCGACATCCGCAAGGGCCTCCAGTACGAGTGCATCGGCTGCGCCGCCTGCATCGATGTGTGCGACGGCGTGATGGACAAGATGAACTACCCTCGCGGGCTCATCCGTTACTCCACCGAAAACGGCATGGCCCAGGGCTGGACCCGCCACCAGATGTTCCGGCGTGTGCTGCGGCCTCGGGTGCTCATCTACACGCTGATCCTGGGGCTCATCAGTGGAGCCTTCCTGGTCAGTCTGATGCTGCGCAGCCCGTTCAAGGTGGACGTCATTCGCGACCGTGGTGCGTTGGCGCGTATCGTCGAGGACGGGCGCATCGAGAATGTCTATCGGCTGCAGATCATGAACACCCTGGAGCAGCCACAGCGCTATGAGGTGAGCGTCTCCGGCCTGCAGGGACTGACAATTGCGTCAGAGCCGGTGATCGAGGTGGACAGTGCTGCGGCGCGTTGGCTGGCAGTGCGTGTGCAGTTGCCGCCGGAAGTTGCCGAACCGCTGCGCGGCCAGTCGAACCCGATCGAGTTCCGCATTGACCGACAGCCGCTGGGCGACGAGGCGGTGCGCAGTGTCCACGAGAAATCCACCTTCCTGGTGCCGCGTTGAGCGGCCCTCACGAGGAGACCATGATGAACAGCATCGCATCCGCCCCCGCCCGTGCCAGCAGGTCGGCATCGCCCTGGTGGCGCGAGCCCATGATGTGGCTGGTGGTTGGGGGGCCCTTGCTGGTGATCCTGGCCTGCGCAGTGACCATCACGCTGGCCATCAAGCACCCCGATCCGGTGCTTCCACGTGGGGGGGCGGTCGGCTCGGCGGCTTCTCCCGACGACGAAGGGGCGCTGACCCGCATGCCAGCCCACCAGGCGCGCAACCACACCGCCACGCCTGCGACGGCGCTGCCGCGCGACGACGCCAAGTGAGCGAGCCCGTGAACAAGCTCCCCTGGATGGGCATCCTGTGGCCGGCCTTCCTGATGGCCGGCGTGGTGGAGATGGTGGTGTTCGCCATGGTGGACCCGCAGGACCTGCATTGGGTCGGCGGGGCGCCGGTCGCCCTGTCGGCATCGGCGATCTATTCGCTCGCCTTCTTTTTCTTCTGGGCGGCCTTTGTCGCCGCCGGCATCATGATGGCGACGCTGATCCGCACGCCTGCGGCGGATCAGCCGTGAAGGTGCCGCGGCGGCTTCAGCAGGGGGCGCTGTTCACCAGGCGCTGCAGGCCGTCCTGATCGACGATGCGGATCTGGCGCTGCTTCACCTCCAGCAGGCCATCGTCCTGGAACTTCGAGAACGTGCGGCTCACGGTCTCCAGCTTGAGCCCGAGGTAGCTGCCGATCTCCTCGCGCGTCATGCGAAGGATCAGCGAGGACGGCGAAAAGCCCCGGGCCTGCAGACGTTGCGTCAGGTTGAGCAGGAAGGCGGCGAGCCGTTCCTCGGCGCGCATGCTGCCCAGCAGCAACATCACGCCATGATCGCGCACGATCTCGCGGCTCATGATCTTGTGGAAGGAGCTCTGCAGCTCGGTGAACTCGCGCGAGAGGTTCTCGAGCTGCGAATAATGGATGACGCAGACCTGGGAATCCTCCAGGGCCACCGCGTCGCAGGTGTGGCGATCCTGGCTGATGGCATCCAGCCCCAGCAGTTCGCCCGCCATCTGGAATCCTGTCACCTGGTCCCGGCCGTCTTCGGAGGAGACGCGGGTCTTGAAGAAACCGGTTCGCACCGCGTACAGAGACTGGAAGGGGTCACCCGCGTGGAACAGCGCTTCGCCGCGCTTCACCGCGCGCCGGGAAGCGACCAGCTCGTCGAGCTTCTCCAGGTTGGGCTTGGACAAACCCACCGGCAGGCACAGCTCCCGCAGGTTACAGCTCGAACAGGCGACCTTGAGGGTGTCGAGTTTGATCATGCGCGCCGTCCTCTCCTTGATGTCGATTATGGACCGGCTCGCCCCGGGTGGCACAGCCCTGGGCGCGGCGACCGTCGAAGCGGCCCAGTCCCCGGTATCGCAGAGGTCTTGCGCAGGATTGAGCGACATGTTTGATGCTCCTCAGTGAATGCGCCCCATTGTTGAGCAACGCTCGGGCACGGCCCTTGAGGCAGATCAAGTCCGGCAGCCGCGGGTCTGGCACATTGCCCACCATGATGGTCGATACCCCTCTGCCCATAGCCACCGACGTCCTGCGCCGCTTCGACGTGCCGGGGCCCCGCTACACCTCCTTCCCCACGGCCGACCGCTTCGTGGAGGCCTTCGGCCCGGCGCAGCTCGTGCAGGCGCTGGAGCAGCGCGCCGGAGGCGTGGGGGCCGTTGGAGGCCGCGCCGCGCCGCTGTCGCTGTACGTGCACGTTCCGTTCTGTGAATCGGTGTGCTACTACTGTGCCTGCAACAAGATCATCACCCGCCATCACGAACGCGCCACCGAGTACCTGGACGCGCTGGAGCGTGAGGTGGAGCTCTACGTCGGCGTCCTGGGGCGTGGGCAGCCGGTGAGCCAGCTTCACCTGGGTGGGGGCACCCCCACCTTCCTCAGCGACGAGGAACTTGCACGCCTCATGGGCTCGCTGCGCCGGGCCTTCCGGCTGGTGCCAGGCGGTGAATACAGCATCGAGGTCGATCCGCGGACGGTCTCTGCCGAACGGCTTTCCGTCCTGGCGGGCCTGGGGTTCAACCGCATGAGCCTGGGCGTGCAGGATTTTGACGCCGAGGTCCAGAAGGCCGTCCATCGCATCCAGTCGTTCGAGAGCGTGGCTGGCCTGATCGAGCAGGCGCGCAAGCTCGGGATCGAGTCGGTGAACGCGGATCTCATCTACGGGCTGCCGCGCCAGACGCCAGGCTCTTTCGCTCGCACCCTCGACCTCATCAGCCAGCTTCGGCCTGATCGCATCGCGTTGTACGGCTACGCCCACCTGCCTGCACGCTTCAAGCCTCAGCGACGCATCCATGCCGACGAACTGCCCAGTGGCGCAGACAAGCTGGCGATGCTTTCGGGGGCCATCGCGCGCTTCGCATCGGCCGGCTACGACTACATCGGGATGGACCACTTCGCGCTGCACACCGACGCGCTGGCCGTGGCCAAGCGCCAGGGGCGCCTGCATCGCAACTTCCAGGGTTACAGCACGCAGCCCGACTCCGACCTGATCGCGCTGGGGGTGTCTGCCATCGGTCGCATCGGCAGCACCTACAGCCAGAATGCGAAGACGCTGCCCGAGTACTACGACGCCTTGCGCCAGGGCCAGTTTCCGGTGGTGCGTGGGCTGGCGCTGAGTCGCGACGATCTGGTGCGCCGGGCCGTGATCATGGCGCTGATGTGCCAAGGCCACGTGAGCTTCGAATCCATCGAGCTGTCCTACCTCATCGACTTCCGCCAGTACTTCGCCGCTGAACTGGGCCAGCTCCAGCCCATGGTCGAACAAGGCCTGGTGCACATCGAGACGGACGGGCTGTCCGTCTCGCCCGCGGGGTGGTATGTGGTGCGCGGCATTGCGATGGTGTTCGACAAATACCTGCAGGCCGAGCGCAACCGAGAGCGGTTTTCGCGCATCATCTGAGCATGATCACCGCAGTCCTGCTCAGCGCCGCGCTGATGGGGCTGGCTGGCAGCGTGCATTGCATGGCGATGTGCGGCGCTGCCACGCTGGCCATCGGCCGCGACGGTCCAAGGTTGTGGGCGTTCCAGGCCGGCCGGCTGGCCGGCTACGCGGCCGCCGGTGCCTTGGCCGCGGGGGCTGTCCAGGCCCTGCAGTGGGGGGCGCAGCAAGTGACCGTGCTGCAGCCCTTCTGGGCCATGTTCCACGTTGCGGTGATCGTGCTCGGCCTGGCACTGGTCTGGCTCGGGCGTCAGCCTCGATGGCTGGATGCGCTCGCCCACCAGGTCTGGCAGCGCCTGCGCCATGCCAGCCTGGGCTGGTCCCATGCGTCGGGTCGCCTGGCGGCGGCGGGGGCCGGCCTGTTGTGGACGTTCCTGCCGTGCGGCCTGCTGTACTCGGCCCTGATGGTGGCCGCCCTGGGGTCCACTCCGTGGGATGGCGCGCTGGCGATGGCAGTCTTCGCCGCCAGTTCAGCCGTGGGCCTGCAACTCATGCCGTGGGTCTGGCAGCGGCTGAAGGGGCAGGGCGCCGCAGTGAGAGGCGCCTGGGCCGTGCGCGCCGCGGGGGCCATCCTGGCCGCCATGTCCGGCTGGGCGCTCTGGCATGGCCTGTGGGCTCAGTTTGCCGCTCCGGTATGCCGATGAGACTGTGCGAAAGACGCGCGTCGAAGGCCTGGGGTGCTGCTTTAGAATCAATGGTCTAGAACAATTCCTCTAACCCCGAGTTTCCATTCGGTTTTGCGCGGAGCTTGCGACATGTACCAGCACATCAAGGTGCCCGAGGGCGGGCAGAAGATCACCGTCAACAAGGACTTCTCGCTCAATGTGCCCGACAACCCCATCATTCCCTACATCGAAGGGGATGGCACCGGATTCGACATCACGCCCGTGATGATCAAGGTGGTCGATGCTGCGGTGGCGAAGTCCTACGGTGGCAAGCGCAAGATCCACTGGATGGAAATCTACGCCGGCGAGAAGTCCACCAAGGTCTATGGTCCTGACGTGTGGCTGCCCGAAGAGACCCTGCAGGTGCTCAAGGACTATGTGGTGTCCATCAAGGGCCCGCTGACCACCCCGGTGGGCGGTGGCATCCGCTCTCTCAACGTGGCTCTGCGCCAGGAGCTCGACCTCTACGTCTGCCTGCGCCCGGTGCGCTACTTCAAGGGCGTGCCCTCGCCGGTCAAGGAGCCGGAAAAGACCGACATGGTCATCTTCCGGGAGAACTCGGAAGACATCTACGCCGGCATCGAGTTCGAAGCCCAGAGCGACAAGGCCAAGAAGCTGATCAAGTTCCTGCAGGAAGAATTCGGCGTCAAGAAGATCCGCTTCCCCGAGACCTCCGGCATCGGCGTGAAGCCCGTGTCCCGTGAAGGCACCGAGCGTCTGGTGCGCAAGGCCATCCAGTACGCCATCGACAACGACAAGCCCTCTGTGACGCTGGTTCACAAGGGCAACATCATGAAGTTCACCGAAGGCGGCTTCCGCGACTGGGGCTATGGCCTGGCGCAGAAGGAGTTCGGCGCCGAGCTGATCGACGGGGGGCCGTGGTGCAAGTTCAAGAACCCGAAGACGGGCAAGGACATCGTCATCAAGGACGCCATCGCCGACGCCTTCCTGCAGCAGATCCTGCTGCGCCCGGCCGAGTACTCGGTGATCGCCACCCTGAACCTGAACGGCGACTACGTCTCCGACGCACTGGCGGCCCAGGTGGGCGGCATCGGCATTGCTCCGGGCGCCAACCTGTCCGACTCGGTGGCCATGTTCGAGGCCACCCATGGCACGGCCCCCAAGTACGCTGGCAAGGACTACGTCAACCCGGGTTCCGAGATCCTGTCCGCCGAGATGATGCTGCGTCACATGGGCTGGACCGAGGCCGCCGACCTCATCATCAGCTCGATGGAGAAGGCCATCCTCAGCAAGAAGGTCACCTATGACTTCGCCCGCCTGCTCGACGGCGCCACCCAGGTGAGCTGCTCGGGCTTTGGCCAGGTCATGATCGACCACATGTAATCGAGCCTCTCGTTCAGGCGTCCTTGCGGCCCCTGACCCTGCATCCGCGGGGCAGGGGCTGCCTCACATGAGGGGTGCCACCCAGACGGCTTCGCCACACAATTCCTCCATGCCGACGCTTGCTGTCCCCCGTCCCCAGACGCTTGGCGAAGAAGTCGCCAATGCAGTCAGTCACGGCCTCGGTTTTCTGCTGGCCTTGGCCTCCTTGCCCATCCTCGTCTGGTACACGGGCCACAGAGGTGGGGACATGGCCCACATCGTCGGCGCCAGCGTCTTCTCGGCCACGATGATCGTGCTCTACCTCGTGTCGGCGGTCTACCACGCGCTGCCAGCCGGGCGAGCCAAGCAGGTGTTCAACCGGCTGGATCATGCGGCGATCTATCTCTTCATCGCCGGCAGCTACACGCCTTTCACGCTGGGGGTGCTGCGCGGCACCTGGGGCTGGACGCTGCTCGGCGTGGTCTGGGCGATGGCGGCCGCCGGCGTGGTCATCAAGCTGCTGGACCGGCTGCGGCATCCGCTGTGGTCCACAGGCCTGTACGTCGTGATGGGGTGGGTGGTGCTGGCGGCGCTGGCGCCGCTCGTGGAGCGGATGTCAGCCGCAGGGATGGCCTGGCTGCTCGTGGGGGGTGTGAGCTACACGCTCGGCGCCGTCGTGTTCCTGTTGGACGAGCGCATCCGCTATGCCCATTTCGTCTGGCACCTGTTCGTGCTCGCTGGGAGCACCTGCCATTTCTTCGCCGCACTCTGGCATGCCCAGGGGTGAACACGTGCCCGGGCACCAGGGCGAACCAAAGGCCTTCAGTCGGCGTGCTGGGCGCCTCGAGCAGACCCAAGGGCAGCGGCATCCTGGCTGGCGCGTGCGGCCAACGAGGTGAGGCCCTCCATCAGGTCACGGGACGATTCCAGAGGCTGGATGTTCTGGGCCAGCATCCCCTTGGGGCCTTGCACCAGGTCGAATGCCACCCGGGCGCCTTGCTTGAGGGTGCGAAAACCCTCCATCTGGATGGCGGAAAAATGAGCGAAGACGTCGCCGCCGCCACCTTCAGGTTCGATGAACCCGAAACCCTTGGCGTCGTTGAACCACTTGACGATACCGGTCCCCATGGACTCCCCCTCGATTTGGTACTTATGTCAGGGAATTGTCAGATTGGGCTTCCGGCCTTGTCAAGAACCAGCGGGGGTCAGGTTTGTCTCGAAATGTGAGCAAGGCACTGCGGGGCCGCCCGGCGGAGGAGGCGGAATCGGCTTGAGGCCAACAGGGTGGCGCCGACTCGATAGAATGAATCCATGCCCGAAAACGCAGCGAATCCTCCCCCGTCGCAGCCGCCCGGCGGTCCGTTGCCGCCGGATGACGGCCAGGGTTCGGTTGTGGCGGAGCGCCAGGCCTCCAAGGTCGAGCCGCCGCGCATGTACCAGGTGGTCATGCTCAACGACGACTTCACCCCGATGGAGTTTGTCGTGATGGTGTTGCAGGAATTCTTTCACCGCGACCTGGAAACGGCCACGCACATCATGCTCAAGATCCACCACGAGGGTCGGGGGGTGTGCGGGGTTTACACCAAGGATGTGGCCGCAACAAAAGTGGAAATGGTCCTTGCCGCCGCGCGCCGCGCGGGGCATCCTTTGCAGTGCATTATGGAGGCCGCATGATTGCCCAGGAACTTGAAGTCAGCCTGCACATGGCGTTCGTCGAGGCGCGCCAGCAGCGCCACGAGTTCATCACGGTGGAGCACCTCCTGCTGGCCCTGCTCGACAACCCCTCGGCTGCCGAGGTGTTGCGCGCCTGCTCTGCCAACATCGATGATCTGCGCAAGAGCCTGACGCATTTCATCAAGGAGAACACGCCCACCGTGGGCGGAACCGACGAGGTGGACACCCAGCCCACGCTGGGTTTCCAGCGCGTGATCCAGCGCGCGATCATGCATGTGCAGTCCACCGGCAGCGGCAAGAAGGAAGTGACCGGCGCCAACGTGCTGGTGGCCATCTTCGGCGAGAAGGATTCGCACGCGGTCTATTACCTGCACCAGCAGGGGGTGACGCGCCTGGACGTGGTGAACTACATCGCCCACGGCATCAAGAAGTCCGACCCGCCCGAGCCGGCCAAGCCCAGCGAGGGCCAGGCTGGCAGCGGCGAGGGCGAGAAGGAAGAGGGCGAGGGCAAGGGCTCCCCTCTGGAGCAATTCACCCAGAACCTGAACCAGCTGGCCCGCGACGGCAAGATCGACCCGCTGATCGGTCGCGAACACGAGGTCGAGCGCGTCATCCAGGTGCTGTGCCGTCGCCGCAAGAACAATCCGCTGCTGGTGGGCGAGGCCGGTGTGGGCAAGACGGCGATTGCCGAAGGCCTGGCCTGGCGCATCACCGAGGGCGATGTGCCCGAGGTGCTGTCCGATTCCACCGTGTACGCGCTGGACATGGGGGCGCTCCTGGCAGGGACCAAGTACCGCGGTGACTTCGAGCAGCGCCTCAAGGGCGTGCTCAAGGCGCTGAAGGACCAGCCCAATGCGGTGCTCTTCATCGACGAGATCCACACCCTGATCGGTGCCGGCGCGGCTTCGGGGGGCACGCTGGATGCCAGCAACCTGCTCAAGCCGGCGCTGAGCTCGGGGGGCCTGAAGTGCATCGGCGCCACGACCTTCACCGAGTACCGGGGCATCTTCGAGAAGGATGCTGCGCTGTCGCGGCGCTTCCAGAAGATCGACGTGGTCGAGCCCTCGGTCGAGCAGACCATCGAGATCCTCAAGGGCCTGAAGTCCCGCTTCGAGGAGCATCACAGCGTGAAGTACGCGCTGGGGGCGCTGCAGGCGGCGGCCGAGCTGTCGGCGAAGTTCATCAACGACCGGCACCTGCCCGACAAGGCGATCGACGTGATCGACGAGGCGGGGGCGGCCCAGCGCATCCTGCCCAAGAGCAAGCAGAAGAAGACCATCACGCGTGCCGAGGTCGAGGAGATCGTGGCCAAGATCGCCCGGATTCCGCCGGCCAGTGTGAGCAACGACGATCGCTCCAAGCTCAAGAACCTGGATCGTGACCTCAAGAGCGTTGTCTTCGGCCAGGACGCGGCCATCGACGCGCTGGCGGCAGCCATCAAGATGGCCCGCTCAGGTCTGGGCAAGCCTGACAAGCCCATCGGCTCCTTCCTGTTCAGCGGGCCCACCGGCGTGGGCAAGACCGAGGTGGCCAAGCAGCTGGCCTACATCCTGGGCATCGAGCTGATCCGCTTCGACATGTCGGAGTACATGGAGCGTCACGCGGTGAGCCGCCTGATCGGCGCACCCCCGGGCTATGTGGGCTTCGACCAGGGCGGCCTGCTGACCGAGGCGGTCACCAAGAAGCCGCACTGCGTGCTGCTGCTTGACGAGATCGAGAAGGCGCACCCGGACATCTTCAACGTGCTGCTGCAGGTGATGGACCACGGCACGCTGACCGACAACAACGGACGCAAGGCCGACTTCCGCAACGTCATCATCATCATGACGACCAACGCGGGGGCCGAGACCATGAACAAGGCGGTGATCGGCTTCACCAACACCCGCGAGACGGGCGACGAGATGGCCGACATCAAGCGCCTGTTCACGCCGGAGTTCCGCAACCGCCTGGACGCGATCGTCAACTTCAAGGCGCTGGACGAGGAGATCATCCTGCGGGTGGTCGACAAGTTCCTGCTCCAGCTCGAAAGCCAGCTGGCCGAGAAGAAGGTCGAAGTGACCTTCACCGACTCCCTGCGCAAGCACCTGGCCAAGAAGGGCTTCGACCCGCTGATGGGCGCACGGCCGATGCAGCGCCTCATCCAGGACACCATCCGTCGCGCCCTGGCCGACGAGTTGCTGTTTGGCCGGCTGGTCGATGGTGGCCGCCTGGTGGTCGATCTGGATGACCAGGGTGAAGTGGTGCTGGACATCCAGCCGAACCGCAAGAGCGACAAGCCCAAGGCCGAGCCCGCCACGGCCTGAGCGGCCCCCCCGGACCCCACCACCAACAACAGCACCAACGGGCCCTTCGGGGCCCGTTGGCACGCTCAGCCCCTGCTGGTTGCGGGATCCTGGCGGAAATAGCCGGCGAACAGGGTGTACAGCGTGGGGTGGTGCTGCCTGAAGGTTGCTGGCGCCACGAAGAAGGCCTCGGCCGCCACGGGGAAGAACTCCTCCAGACCCTGCGCGCCGTAGGGGTCGAGAAAGGTGTCGAACCCCTCGTCCACGTCGCGGCAGAAACTGTCGTAGGCAGCTTCGAGTGTGGCCAGCCAGGTCTCGGCGGCGGCCCGGTCGGGCAGGGGCGGCAGCCCGTCGGCCTCGCCGTTGGCCATGTCGAGCTTGTGCACGAACTCGTGGATCACCACGTTGTAGCCCATCTCGGCCAGGTCACCCGCGTCGGACACGTCCGCCCAGGACAGCATCACCGGTCCGCCTTCCATGGCTTCGCCGGCAAGCACTTCATCGTAGTGGTGAACCACACCGTCCTCGTCGGTGACCACCCTGGGGGCCACCACCTCGGCCGGGTGGACCACGATGCCGACGAAGTCGTCATAGGCCTGCAGACCCAGGTGCAGCACGGGCAGGCAGGCCTGGGCGGCGATGGCCACGGCCATCTCGTCGGTGACCACCAGGCCGTTGGCCCCGGTGAACTCCTTGCGGTCGAGAAAGAGGGTGGCCAGGCGCCGCAGAGCCTCGCGATCTTCGGTGCGATGCTGGGCGAGGAAGGGGTGGCGGGCCAGCGTGAGTTCCCACAGGGCGTCCGGGATCGCCCGGCGCGAAAGGGCTCGCGCTTCGCGGCGCTGCTGCCAGCGTTGCCACCAGCTGGGCATGGTCCTCAGGAGCCCTCGGGCGAGCTTGCGGCCACACGCCGCAGCCCCTCGGCACTGAGCCGGATCACGTCGCCTCGAGTGACCGGGCCGGGGGTGTCGAAATCCCAGTCCGACAGCACATGGCGCTGTGCCCCCTGGGGCAGCGCATGATCGGCCGGGCGGTGGGTGTGGCCGTGGATCAATACAGGGCTGTTGGCCGTGGCGAGCCAGGCCAGCACGGCCTGTGTGTCGAGATCGCCATAGCCTTCGACACCCTGCTCGCGCTTGCGCGCCTCGCTGGCTGCCCGCATGCGCGCGGCCAGCTCGCGCCGCTGGGCGAGCGGCTGGGTCAGGAAGCCCTGCTGCCAGGCGGGGTCACGCACCTGGCGGCGAAAGGCCTGGTAGTCGGTATCGTCGAGGCACAGGGCGTCGCCATGGCTGAGCAGCCAGCGTTGCCCGAAAGCCACCAGCACGGTGGGGTCGGCCAGGGCCTGGACGCCACAGCGTGCGAGGAAGTCCGGGCCGACCAGGAAATCGCGGTTGCCAGCCATGAAGTACAGCGTCTTGCTGCGGGCGGCCTCGCGCAGGATGGCCTCGCACCTGGCTTCGAAGCTGCCGGGTTCGGCGGCATCGTCACCGATCCAGACCTCGAAGACGTCGCCCAGCAGGATCAGGGCCTGCGCGGGGCTGGACCTCAGGTGCTGCGCCCAGGCGGCCGTCGTGCGGGGCAGCCCGGCCTGCAGGTGCAGGTCGGACAGCAGGTCGATGGCGGTCCAGCGCGACGGGGCGTGGAGCTCGGGCACCGCCTGCGGCAGCGGGGCGGCGTCCGGCTGGACGGCGGCCGTCAAGTGCTCAGACCTCGACGGCCTTCTCGATCACGACGTCGTCGAGCGGCACGTCGTCATGGAAGCCACGGCGTCCGGTCTTGACGCCCTTGATCTTGTCGACCACCTCGGTGCCGGCCACCACCTTGCCGAAGACGGCATAGCCCCAGCCCTGGGGGGTCTGGGACTTGAAGTTCAGGAAGTCGTTGTTGGCCACGTTGATGAAGAACTGCGCCGTGGCCGAATGCGGGTCGGACGTGCGGGCCATCGCCAGCGTGTAGGTGTCGTTCTTCAGGCCGTTGCTCGCTTCGTTCTGGATGGGGGCGTCGGTGGGTTTCTGCTTCATGCCGGCCTCGAAGCCACCGCCCTGGATCATGAAGCCATTGATGACGCGGTGGAACACCGTGCCGTCGTAATGGCCCTTGCGCACGTAGCTGAGAAAGTTCTCGGCGGACAGGGGGGCCTTCTCGGCATCGAGCTCGATGCGGATGACGCCGTGGTTGGTGTGCAGTTCAACAGCCATGATTCATTTCTCCACAGTGGCTTGGCGGATGATCACCGGTTCGACCGGTACGTTCTGGTGGGGGCCCTTGTTGGTGGTGCGCACGGCCTTGATCTTGTCGACCACGTCCATGCCCGAAACCACGCGCCCGAAGACCGCATAACCCTGGCGGTCCGGCGCGTTGGGGGCGTCGAGGAAGGCATTGTCCTTGAGGTTGATGAAGAACTGGGCGGTGGCCGAGTTCGGATCCATCGTGCGCGCCATCGCGATGGTGCCGCGCTGATTGCTCAAGCCGTTGCGGGCTTCCAGGGGGATCGGTGCCTGCGTCGGCTTCTGGTTCATGTCGGGGGTGAAGCCGCCGCCCTGGATCATGAAGCCGTCGATGACGCGATGGAAGATGGTGCCGTCATAGTGCTTGGCGTTCACATAGGCCAGGAAGTTCTCGACCGTCCTGGGCGCCTTGGCTGCGTCCAGTTGGACGACGATGTCTCCCTGCGTGGTGGACAGCCGCACGGTCTGCGACCAGGCGGGCGTGCTCAAGGCGGCGGCCAGCCCCAGGGCGGCGATCCAGGCGAAACGGCGTTGCGTCATCTTGCGAGGCTCCTGTGCATTCGGAAAACGTGCATTGTCGCGCGAGGCTGGAGGCGCGTCACGGCCCGGCGTGCAAACCTCGGCGTTCAGCGGGGGCGGGGAAGGGGCGCGAAGAGTTCGCGCACAAGGGCCAGCTTCACCGGCAGGCCCGCATGCCCGGGCTGCTGCTCAAGCGCACGGGCGTAGGACTGGGCCGCCAGCTTCGCATAGACGTCGCCCAGGTTCTCGTGCGTCAGGGCGTTGCGCGGCTGTAACCGCACGGACATCTCCAGGGCCTGACGGGCTTTCTCGAACTGGTCCTGCCTGCCATAGATCACAGCGAGGTTGTTGTACACCTCTGGCAGTTCGGGCCGCTCGGCTGCCAACTGCAGGAACTGGGCTTCGGCCTCGCCCAGCTTGTTCTGCTCGGTGAGTACCACCCCCCGCAGGAAGCGCCAGGCCAGATCCTGGGGACGGGACTTGAGGACCTGATCCACCGTCAGCAATGCCTCGGCCGTACGCCCTTCGCGCAGCATTTGCTGCACGATGCCCGGGTCGCTGGCCCCGGCCGTGACGGTCCAGAAGGTCAGCGCGCAGGCCAGCACCCAGCGGATGCAACGATGGTGTGGTCCAGTGTGAGGAGCCGGGCCGGGGAGGTGCATGCAGCAGCAGGTGGTGGACGGGCAGGGCTATACTCATTCGATTCTAACGTGGCGCACCGCCCCGGCGGACTGCTGCGCGCCCGGCCCGACCTCACGGCACCCATGACGCTTTCCATCTACAACACGCTCACGCGCCGGCAGGAGCCTTTTTTTCCGATCGACCCAGGCCATGTCCGCATGTATGTGTGCGGCATGACCATCTACGACTACTGTCACGTGGGCCATGCGCGCATGATGATGGCCTTCGACGTGGTGCAGCGCTGGCTCAAGGTGCTGGGCTACCGTGTCACGTATGTGCGCAACATCACCGACATCGACGACAAGATCATCAAGCGGGCCGTGGAGCGGGGCATCACCATCGGCGAGCTGACCCGCGAGATGACCGCTGCGATGCACGAGGACATCGGCCAGCTCGGGATCGAGCCGCCCACCCACGAGCCGCGTGCGACCGACTACGTGCGCGAGATGATCGACCTGATCGGCCGCCTGGAGGCCAAAGGCCTGGCCTATCGCGCCCCGGGCGGTGACGTGAACTATGCGGTCAGGCGCTTCCCGGGCTACGGCAAGCTCTCGGGCAAGTCGCTGGATCAACTGCGTGCAGGCGAGCGCGTGGCGGTGGCCGATGGCAAGGAAGACCCCCTGGACTTCGTGCTGTGGAAATCGGCCAAGGACGCCGAGCCAGAGGAAGCGAAATGGGAGGCCCCTTTCGGCAAGGGGCGCCCGGGCTGGCACATCGAATGCTCGGCCATGAGCTGCGCCCTGCTGGGCGAGCACTTCGACATCCACGGCGGGGGCATGGACCTGCAGTTCCCCCATCACGAGAACGAGATCGCCCAGAGCGAGGGCGCCACGGGCCAGACCTTCGTCAACGTGTGGATGCACAACGGCTTCCTCAACGTCGACAACGAGAAGATGTCGAAGTCGCTGGGCAACTTCTTCACGATCCGGGATGTGCTCAAGCGCTTCGACGGCGAGACGGTGCGCTTCTTCATGCTGCGCACCCATTACCGAAGCCCCTTCAACTTCAGCGACGCCAACCTCGACGACGCCCGCCAGGCTCTGCGTCGGCTCTACACTGCCCTGGACAGCGTGGCGCCGGCAGAAGTGACCGTCGACTGGAACGAGCCGCACGCGGCGCGCTTCCGCGCGGCGATGAACGACGACTTCAACACGCCCGAAGCCGTGGCGGTGCTCTTCGACCTGGCCGGCGAGACCAACCGCACCGGCTCGGCCCAGGTGGCGGGGCTGCTCAAGGCCCTGGGCGGCACGCTCGGCATGTTGCAGGGGTCTCCCAGGGCCTACCTGCAGGGCGGGGCCGGGCTGGACGAGGTCGCTATCCAGGCGCAGATCGAAGCGCGTGCGGCCGCCAAGAAAGCGAAGAACTTCGCCGAGGCCGACCGCATCCGCGATGCGCTGGCGGCCCAGGGCATCGTGCTGAAGGACACGCCGCAAGGCACCACCTGGGTGAAGGCCTGAACGCCATGGCTCGTGTGGTCACGCCCGATTACTGGGACGACGCCTGCAGGTACCTCAGCAAGCGCGACCGGGTGATGCGCAAGCTCATCCCGCAGTTCGGCGAGGCGCGGCTGCAAAGCCGGGGCGACGCCTTTACCACGCTGGCGCGTTCCATCGTGGGTCAGCAGATCTCGGTGAAGGCCGCCCAGGCGGTGTGGGACCGCTTTGCGGCGCTCACCGACGGCCCGCCCACCCGCATTGCGCCGGCCGCCGTGCTGGCCCTGGGGGTGGACGACCTGCGGGGGGCCGGCCTGTCGGCCCGCAAGGTGGAATACCTGCGCGACCTGGCCACCCATTTCGACGAGGGCGCGGTGCATGTGCGCCAGTGGGCCAGCATGGACGACGAGGCGATCATCGAGGAACTGGTGGCCATCCGCGGCATCGGCCGCTGGACGGCCGAGATGTTCCTGATCTTCCACCTGATGCGGCCCAACGTCATGCCTTACGACGACCTGGGACTGCTCAAGGGCATCAGCCTGAACTACTTCAGCGGCGAACCCGTGTCGCGCGCCGAGGCCCGGGAAGTGGGCGACGCCTGGGCCCCTTTTCGCTCGGTGGCGACATGGTACATTTGGCGCAGCCTGGACCCACTGCCTGTGGAGTACTAGGATTCGTTCGTCTCGCGCACATCAAGAACCACAGCGAGGCGCTTCGTCCAACGTCGGGATCACCGGGATGAGCAAACGACATTTTCTCGAGTTCGAGCAACCCATTGCCGAACTCGAATCCAAGATCGATGAGCTGCGATACGTGCAAAGCGAATCGGCGGTGGACATCTCCGAAGAGATCGACCGCCTGGGCAAGAAAAGCCTGCAGCTCACGAAAGACATCTACGCCAGCCTCACGCCTTGGCAGGTCACGCAGATCGCGCGCCACCCCCAGCGCCCCTACACGCTGGACTACGTGAACGAGATCTTCACCGAGTTCCAGGAACTCCACGGCGACCGTCACTTCGCCGACGACCAGTCCATCGTCGGCGGCCTGGCCCGTTTCAACGGCCAGCCCTGCATGGTCGTTGGTCACCAGAAGGGGCGTGACACGAAGGAGCGGGGCCTGCGCAACTTCGGGATGTCGCGCCCGGAGGGTTACCGCAAGGCGCTGCGCCTGATGAAGCTGGCCGAGAAGTTCGGCCTGCCGGTCTTCACCTTCGTCGACACGCCCGGTGCCTACCCCGGCATCGGTGCCGAGGAGCGCGGCCAGTCCGAAGCGATCGGCCGCAACATCTTCGAGATGGCGCAACTGGAAGTGCCCATCATCGCCACCATCATCGGCGAGGGCGGCTCAGGTGGGGCCTTGGCCATCAGCGTGGGCGACCAGGTGCTGATGCTGCAGTACTCCGTGTATTCGGTCATCTCGCCCGAAGGCTGCGCGTCCATCCTGTGGAAGACGGCTGATCGCGCCTCCGACGCGGCCGAAGCCCTGGGCATCACGGCGCACCGCCTCAAGGCCCTGGGCCTGGTGGACAAGATCGTGAGCGAGCCCGTGGGCGGCGCACACCGCGATGCCAAGCAGATGGCGGCCTACCTGAAGCGGGCTCTGAACGATGCCCTGCGCCAGGTCAGTGACCTCAAGCCGAAGGAACTGCTGAACCGGCGCTACGAGCGGCTGCAAAGCTACGGCCGCTTCACCGACACCAAAGCGCACTGATGAAGCCAGCGGCTGCCGCGCCTGGCGTGGTGGCGGTCGCCTACAGCGGGGGCCGTGATTCCACGGCCCTTTTGTTTGCCACCTTGCGGGTGGCCCATACGATGGGCCTGCGGGTGGTGGCGCTGCACGTTCACCATGGGCTCCAGGCCAGGGCCGACGACTGGCTGGCCCACTGCCAGCGTCAGTGCCGCGCCTGGCAGCGCCGGGGCTGGCCCGTGACCCTGGCCTGGACCCATCTGCACCTCCAACCAGGCGTGGGCGACAGCGTGGAGGCCGTGGCCCGCCGCGCGCGCTACCAGGCCCTGCGCCGCCTGGCCCTGGAGCACGGTGCCCACATCGTGCTGCTCGGGCACCATCGCACCGACCAGGCCGAGACCTTCCTGCTGCAAGCCCTGCGTGGAGGCGGGGTGGCAGGCCTGGCCGGCATGCCCGTGACGGCGACCCGCGAGGGGGTGACGTGGTTGCGGCCCTGGCGGAACCGTCCGCGCAGCGACATCGAAGCCTACGTGGACCAGCACGGGCTCAGCTACGTCGACGACGAGAGCAACGCCGACGATCGCTATGCCCGCAACCTTCTGCGCCGGCAAGTCTGGCCCGTGCTGGTGGGGGCCTTCCCTCAGGCGGAAGCGGCCTTGGCCGACGCAGCCATTTGGGCGGGTGAAGCCTCGGCCTGCCTGGAGGACTTGGCGACACTCGACCTGGCCTCCCTCGACGGGGGGCAGGGACTGGAGGTGCAGGCCTGCCGGCGCCTGGGCACGGCCCGAGGCCGCAACGCCTTGCGGGTGTGGGTCCGTCGGGTGAGCGGGCATCGCCCACCCGCCAGCCTCCTGGAGCGTCTCTGGCAGGAATCGGTCGGCGTTTCTGCAAGGCGCTGGGCTTGGGCCGCGGGAGAACTGCGGCTGTATCGCGGCCGCCTGTCGTGGGTGGCCGACGTGGCCGTGGCCGATCCCGAGGCGCGGGTCCCGCCAGCAACCTGCCTGAGCCTGCGGGGGGGCGGGACAGTGGCGGTGCCGGGATGGGGCGGCGCGCTGACGGTCGAGCGCGTGCAGGAGGGTGGTGTGCCCTGGGGGCGTCTGAGACGCATCGAACTGCGCGTGCGCCAGGGCGGAGAACAGTTCCAAGCCGGCGCTGCACGTCCACCGCGTGCGCTGAAAAAGCAGTTCCAGGCTGCGGCCGTGCCGGCCTGGCACCGGGAGGGTCCGCTGGTCTACGACGCGGCGGGGCATCTTCTCTTCGTGCCCGGGCTGGGCATGGATGCGCGCGCCTGGGCCGAGCCCGGTCGCCCCCAGTGGTGCCTGCGCTGGGAGCCGCTCCCCTAGCGTCGGCGTCCGCTGGCAAAGTGGCGCAGGCCTTCCAGGTCGAGCACGGTCACCCCCCGGTGCTCGAGCCGCACCAGGCCCTGGTCATGCAGAGTGCGCAGGGCCACATTGACCCGTTGCCGCGACAGTCCGCTGAGCAAGCCGATCTCGTGCTGGCTGAGGTCCACGTAGGGCTTGGGTTCAGGGTAGAGGTCGGGATTGAAGAGCATGGCCAGGCAGCGTGCGACCTTGGCGTCGCTGTCCAGCAGACGGTCGTATTCCAGCAATCCGATGAAGAGGCTGAGCCTCGCATTCATCAGGTTGTGCAGGTAGTGATTGAAGGGCAGGTGGGTGGCGCGCAGCCGCTCGAAGGTGGCGTAGGGAACGAGGGCCACGCGCGAAGGCCGCAGGGCGATGACGTCGTAGCGCCTTGGCTCGCGCTTGATGAGCGAGCCCTCACCGAACCAGCCGCCGGCGCTCACGCCGGTGAGGGTGGAGACCTTGCCATCGGGTGCGGCAACCGACATCTTGAGCAGGCCGTCGATGAGGCCGGTCCAATGCTCGACAGGCTGCCCCGCATGGGCGACATGGCCGCCCTCCGGGATCTGGCGTTCCCCGGATTCGGCGACCACGCGGTCCAACTCGGGCAGCGGCAGGTTGCGACCCCAGGTCGATTGGCGCAGCATCTCGGCCAGCGTGCTCATGGCGCGCGATTCTAGGGGCCCCTGCCGCCAGGACTGCCGCTGGCGGTGGTGCAGGTCAACCAGCAGGCGCTGCCGCTACAATATTGGGTTTGCGATCGCGGCGCAAAACCCTGCCGATCATCCACTCCGCGCAGCACTTCCATGGCACTCATCGTTCACAAATACGGCGGCACGTCGATGGGCTCGACCGAGCGCATCCGCAATGTTGCCAAGCGCGTCGCCAAATGGCACCGTGCCGGCCACCAGATGGTGGTCGTGCCTTCGGCCATGAGCGGCGAAACCAATCGTCTGCTCGGCCTGGCCAAGGAGCTGGCACCGTCCAGCCACACCACCGCCTACGCCCGCGAACTGGACATGATCGCTGCCACCGGCGAGCAGGTCTCCGTGGGTCTGCTGGCCATCGCGCTGCAGGCCGAGGGTCTGGACGCCATCAGCTACACCGGCTGGCAAGTGCCGGTGCGCACCGACTCGTCCTACACCAAGGCGCGCATCGAGAGCATCGACGACCAGCGCGTGCGCGCCGACCTCGACGCCGGCAAGGTGGTGATCATCACCGGCTTCCAGGGCATTGACGGCCTGGGACACATCACCACGCTGGGCCGGGGCGGCTCGGACACCTCGGCCGTGGCCATCGCTGCGGCGATGAAGGCGGCCGAATGCCTGATCTACACCGACGTGGACGGCGTCTACACCACCGACCCGCGCATCGTGCCCGAGGCACGCCGCCTGCACACCATCAGCTTCGAGGAAATGCTCGAGATGGCCAGCCTGGGCTCGAAGGTGCTGCAGATCCGTTCGGTCGAATTCGCCGGCAAGTACCGCGTGCCGCTGCGCGTGCTGTCGAGCTTCACCCCCTGGGACATCCCCCTCGACGAGGAAGCCAAGTCGGGCACGCTGATCACCTTTGAGGAAGACGAGAACATGGAACAAGCCGTTGTGTCGGGCATTGCCTTCAACCGCGACGAGGCCAAGATCACCGTGATGGGCGTGCCCGACAAGCCGGGCATCGCCTACCAGATCCTCGGTGCCGTGGCCGATGCCAACATCGATGTTGATGTGATCCTGCAGAACGTTTCGCACGACGGCAAGACCGACTTCTCGTTCACGGTGCACCGCAACGACTACGCCAAGACCATCGACCTGCTGAAGGAAAAGGTCGTGCCCCACCTGGGCGCCAACGAGGTGGTGGGTGACGCGAAGATCTGCAAGGTGTCCATCGTGGGCATCGGCATGCGCTCGCACGCCGGTGTGGCCAGCCGCATGTTCCGTGTGCTCTCGGAAGAGGGCATCAACATCCAGATGATCACCACCAGCGAGATCAAGACCAGCGTGGTGATCGACGAGAAGTACATGGAGTTGGCCGTGCGCGCGCTGCACAAGGCCTTCGACCTGGACCAGGACGCCGCCTGAGTGGAAAAGCCCGTGCGGAGGGGGGCATTCATGGTTAGAATGCGACCCTTCGCAGATTTCCGGTTGGAGACGTGACCGAGAGGCCGAAGGTGCTCCCCTGCTAAGGGAGTATGTGGGCAAAACCTGCATCGAGGGTTCGAATCCCTCCGTCTCCGCCAACCATAAATGCGGCAACGACCGCGACAGACCGCCAGACCCTCTACAAAGCCCCGCCAGCCGGGGCTTTTTTGTGCGCGTTTGACCGCCGTCGAGGTTTGACAGCCAGCAGCAAGAGGGGGACATTGTGGGGGAACGGAGCCCCCGATTCCCCCGGGGGACCGCAGAAAGTCCCCCACCATGGCCCTCACAGACACCGCCTGCAAGAACGCCAAGTGCCCTGAAGGCAAGGCGCGCGAGCGCTACACCGACAGCGGCGGCCTTTACCTCGAAGTCCAGCCCAGCGGCGCCAAGCACTGGCGCTGGAAGTACCGCTTCGCCGGCAAGGAGAAGCGCCTGGCACTGGGCACCTATCCCGCCGTGACACTGGCCCAGGCCCGCCGGGCGAGAGATGAGGCGCGTGAGCTGCTACGGAAGGGAACTGACCCCGTGCAGGCAAAGAAGGACGCAAAGGCGGCTCGTCGACTGGCTCTAGACAACACCTTCGAGGTCATCGCGATGGATTGGTATGAGCGCTGGGCGCCGACACGGTCGCCGCGTCATGCTGAGTACGTGCTGCGCCGGATGAAGGCTGACGTTTTCCCCACTATCGGACGCATGCAGGTTGCCAGCATCAACAGCGCCGACCTTGCCGACATGGCCCGGCGCATAGAAGATCGCGGCGCGCACGAGATCGCCCGGCGTGTCTGGCAGACCTGCGGCCAGGTGTTTGGGCACGCCATCACCCTGAAGGGGCCGGATGGGAAACCGCTCTTGACGCGCAACCCAGCGAAAGAGTTGAAACCCAGCAACGCCCTCAAGCCCCGGAAGAAGGACCACTACGCCCGCCTGGAAACGAAGGAACTGCCCGAACTGCTGCGCAAGATTGAGGCCTACCAGGGCTCACCCTGGACGCGCCTGGCACTCAAGCTCATGGCGCTGACCTTCGTGCGCACGGGCGAACTCATCGGGGCCCGCTGGGATGAGTTCGACGTGGAGGCAGCCGAGTGGCGTATCCCGGCCGAGCGCATGAAGATGCGCACCCCCCATGTGGTGCCGCTGTCGGCCCAGGCCCTGGACGTGGTGCGCAGCCTGCACCAGCTGCGCAACCGCAGCGCGCTGCTCTTCCCGGGCGAGCGCGACCACGAGAAGCCCATGAGCAACAACACCATCCTGGCCGCGCTCAAGCGCATGGGCTACGCCGGCCGCATGACCGGCCACGGCTTCCGGGGGGTGGCATCGACCATCCTCCATGAGGCCGGCTTCGACCACGCGCACATCGAGTTGCAACTCGCGCACATGGAGCGCGACGAGGTGAGCGCCGCCTACAACTTCGCCACGTACCTACCGCAGCGCCGCAAGATGATGCAGTGGTACGCCGACCATCTCGACGCCCTGAGGCAGGGCGCGAAGGTGCTGCCCTTCAAGGCGGCATAGCAAGCGGGGCCAGAAGGCAATTGCAGTGCCGACCAGCCCCTGACCACCATGCACAACCAACGAAAGGACCGTGCACCATGGCTTCGAAGACTGTACCCCGTTCCAAGGCTGATTCACTGCAGCAGGCGCTACCTGTGGTGCTGGATGCAATGCAGCGCTGCCAAGCGCGCAGCGAGTTGCGCACGCTGCTGACGCTGCTGGTCGATTCGGACGCCACGGCCTACCGCCAACGGCTGGCCGAGCTGCTGGGCACCGGGCAAGGCATCAGCGCCGGAGCTCCGCAAGCTGTGAAGCCCTCCGCGCAGATCCTTTCGATTCGCCCCGACCGCCAGCCCATCAACGTGTGAAACCTCAGGAGCCTTCGATGACGACCCAGACTGAAGCCCCGATTCGGGGGAGCGCAATCAATATCGCCCTGGATGCTCTGGCCGCAGCGATGCGCGCGCACACTGAGCACCATGCTGCCGTTCGAGCGGTAATCGCCCTTCTGGACAAGATGGAGTTTGCCGACGCCATGGCCTGCACCGACGAATACGACTTGGTGCTGCCCGTTGAGACCGTCCTCGCATCGCTGCGCGACGATACCCAGGCCGCAAGCGACACCTGCGAAGCAGTGATCAAGCAACTGCGGGAGGCCAATCATGGCTGACCAGTCGAACCCCGGTGTAACCGCCGGCGAAGAGGGTGTGCCACCTCCTCGCGGGACCCTGACCGGGGGGCGGACCCACGGGGACGAGTTGGCTACCACCAGGGTCTACCAGTGCCGGAGCCTGCTCTTCTTCCTCCTTCGCAACTTCGGCGGTGAGTACGAGCCGAGCGACATGGCGTCCGAAGAGGATGTCATCGCCACCATTCAGGCGTGCATCAGGCTGCTGGGGGACTTCGAACACCCCGAGGCCGTTCGGCGGATCGGCCCCCAGGCTCTGGTCTGCGCGATGGAAGCCCGCGCAGTCCTCACGGTCCTGGTGAAGATGGCATGGTGGCCTCCTGGCGAAGAGACACCCGACGGCGGGCGACAGGCTGTTGGTGACGGCGTGATCGTCAATGCCCTCTGGGCCGCCGCCGATCTGCTGCGCGAAGTGGAGGATGCGGTCGATGAAGAAACACCGGCGTCAGGAGTGCACTGATCGTGGGCAGTAGAGCGGGAGACGTGCCTGAAAGGTCTTTCGCAATGATTCGCAAATAGGAGTGTTCGTGTATGAGTACCTCTCTGCGTCTCTGTGTTGCTGTGCTGGCAGTACTGCTCGCTGGCGATGCGATTGCGGCTATCGATCAACCTTGGAAAGACGACATCGATCTTGGTGGGAGCGGGGTATCGAGTAACGGCGGAGTGCTGCTTGCTGGCGCGCTTGGTGGCGGTTTCATCGGGTTCGTCTATGCCGCCTGGAAAGGGGGGCTCGACGAGTTTGCGGTTGCTGGGGTGGGTGCGTTGCTTGGAGCGATCGTCCTGTGGCTGGCTTCTCAGATGTGAAGATGAGCAGCCCACCCAACCCATGGCCGCCTTCGGGCGGTTTTTTCTTTCCCGCGCGAGGCCATAGCGATGGGAGGCGATGGCCAGTAACCGAGCAAGGCAGTAAGGAAATTTGGGGTACCAAGGGGTGCTTCCTTGACTCCGGCAAATCCCTTGTTCTACTTGAACGAGCGTAACGGCCATCGAGCGAACTGACATGACCAAGCCCTCGCAAACCCAGACCAACGAATCCCGCAGCCTCGACGATCTCAGCCTCATCACCATCAAGGAGGTCCGGCGGCTGGCGGGCTTCACAAGCAGCACACCTGTATACGACCGGGTCCGGTCCGGAACCATGCCGGCACCTATCCGCTTGAGCAAGCGCTGCACTCGCTGGCGCCTGGGCGAGATCCGGGCATGGCTCGAAGCCCAGGGCAAGGAGGCTTCGAAGTGAGCGGCCCTGCAATGGCAGCGGATGCTGAGAAGGCCTTCGCAACGCTTCGTGCCGAGGCAGCGCTTGCGGGGGTGACCTTGCACCGGTGCGAAGGCGACGACGGAAAGCCCGAGTACGTTGCCACCCGTTGGGCCCTGACCCGCTCGTTCCGCTCACTCGATGAAGTGGCCGAGTGGCTCGAGCGAGTGACGGGAGGCGCTCATGGGGTTTGAACGCGACCGTCTTCCCGATCCGGCGGCCTTCTACGAAGGCGAAGGCCTGCGCCTTGTCGGCCGAGGCAAGTGGCGCACCGCCTGCTGCCCGCTGCATGGAGGCGAGAGCTTGCGCATCAACCTGGACACCGGCGCCTTCTGCTGCATGGGTGGTTGCGACCTGAGCGGAGGGGACGTGCTGGCCTACCGCATGAAGGTGCACGGCGAAGAATTCATCGAGGCGGCTCGCGCACTGGGCGCCTGGGTCGACGACGGCCAACCGGCCCGACCCGAGAAGCCGCGAGCCTTCAGCGCCCGCGCAGGCCTGGAGGTGCTGGCCGGTGAAGCCCTGATCGCCTGGACCGCTGCGCACAACCTGGCCGCTGGTGTGGACCTGACCGCCGCGGACCGCGAGCGGCTGACCGTGGCCGCCCGCCGCATCGCCACCGTGCGGGAGGCCTGCCATGCGTGACAGCTATGCCGCCGCTACCGCCCTCGTGGATGCAGCCGCAGCAGAGAAGACCCAAGCCACTCCAGATGGCGTCATTCTGCTGCGAGGGTCCGATATCCAGCCTGAGCCCATCGCCTGGCTCTGGAATGGGTGGTTCGCCCTGGGCAAGCTGCATGTTCTAGCGGGCGCCCCAGGCCAGGGAAAGACCACCATTGCCCTCGCGGCCGCTGCCACAGTCACGACTGGTGGGCGCTGGCCCGATGGCAGCCGATGCCCCCGGGGCAACGTCCTGATCTGGTCCGGTGAGGACGACCCGGCCGATACCCTACTGCCTCGGCTGATCGGGATGGGGGCGGACCGGTCTAGGGTCCACTTCATTACGGGTACCCAGGTGGAAGGAGTGGTGCAGCCGTTCGACCCCGCGCGCGACCTGGTGCAGCTCACCGAGGCCGCCCATCGGATCGGTGATGTTCGCATGCTGATGGTGGATCCCGTGGTGTCGGCTGTGGCTGGAGACTCGCACAAGAACACCGAGGTGCGCCGTGCCTTGCAACCGTTGGTTGATCTGGCGTCCCATCTGCAGGCGGCTGCCATTGGCATTACACACCTAAGCAAGGGTACGGCCGGCCGCGACCCCACCGAACGTGTGACAGGCTCAATTGCCTTTTCTGCGGTGGCCCGGGTGGTCTTGCTCGCCGCGAAGGTCAAGAAAGGCGACGAAGACAGGCGCATTCTGGTGCGCGCCAAATCCAACATCGGTCCCGACGAGGGCGGCTTCACCTACCAAATCGAACAGGTAGAAGCGAAGCCGGGTATTCCGGCCTCGGTGGTGACCTGGGGCGAGGCCATTGCGGGCACCGCCCGCGAACTGCTGGCGGAGCCCGATGCGAACGACGACGGCCAGTCGGCCAGGGAGTCGGCCGAAGACTTCCTCCGCGAACTGCTGACCGCTCCGACGCCCTCCAAGACGGTGCAGGAGCAGGCGAAAGAGGCCGGGCACGCCTGGGCGACTGTGCGCCGCGCATCCGAAACCCTCGGAGTGCTCAAGCGCAAAGGAGCCAGTGGGTGGTACTGGCAACTCCCGCAAATTGCTCTGGACAGGGCAAGTTGCTCAACTTGCTCAACCTCTGAGAGTGAGCAAGTTGAGCAAGTTGAGCAAGTTGGGCACCTTGGTGCACCGTGGGAGGCCCTTTGATGGATCTGCTGCAGACCCTGCAAACCCGAGGCGTGTGCGTGCGCATCGACGGCCACCGATTGCTGGTTTCGCCACCTGACCTGTTGACCGACGACCTGCGCGAGGCCATCAAGGCGGACAAGCCTGAACTCCTGCGTTTGCCTGAGGCCCTCATGGGTGCTATCACGCGGTGCTGTGCGGCTCGCGGCGACGACGAAGCGAACCGAGCGGCGCTAATACTCGAATGCCTGGCCTTGCCGGCTTGGGAGCAGCGCGAGCTGCTGGAGCATTTCACAGCGCAGGCGGAAATGTTCGAAGCTGCTGCCCGAGGGATGCCCGCATGAGCGCCACCAGCCGCACCAAGGGCCAGACCGGTGAGCGAGAGATCGCGGCCATCGTGCGAGACCTCACGGGCTGGGACGTGCGTCGCAGGGTGCGACAGCACGAAGGCGACAGTGACTTGGAGGGCATCCCCGGCTGGTCCGTCGAGGTGAAGCGCCACAGGCAGGCCCAGCGCTCCGACATCTCCCACTGGTGGGCCCAGACCGTGGCCCAGGCCCAGCGAGCCGGCGCACTGCCGGTGCTGTTCTTCCGCGCGGACCGGGACCAGTGGAGGGCCGTCTGGCCGGTCGCTGTGACGCTGGCCATCCAGCAGGCCGAAATGTGGGCCGCCTATGAGTGGACCGCCGAGGGCTCGCCGGCCGCTTGGGCGGCAGTAGCGAGAGACGCTCTGACGGTGCGATTCGAACCCTATGAGCTGTTAGCAGAGGTTAAGGATCAGACCCTATGAGCACCCTGAGAAATCCTGATGTTGACGATTCGCAGGCGGAGCTTCGGGCCGAGTTCAAGCGGACCATGAAAGCCCGGCGCCGGGCCCGGCAAAAGTACCTGGATCAAGGCCTGACGTGGCTGGAGGCTGAGCAGCAGCTGCCGGCGATCGAATGGCACCGGTTCGCACACCTGAGGTGTGGAGCGAGAACCAAGAGCGGCGGCACGCCCTGCAAGTTGAATGGCCTCTACGACAACGGCCGGTGCCGGCTGCACGGAGGGCTGTCGACCGGGCCGCGCACGGCCGAAGGCAAGGCGCGCAGTGCGTCCAATGGTCTTCGGATGGGCACGAATGGGAGCAGCGATGCCACCAGCTTGGCCGCCGATGCATGGGACACACGCAAAGCCGAGGCGCTACGTGAGGTGTACGGGCTCCTGCTGAAGGGCGGCTGGGCCTGCGTGCCCAAGGCCTACGAGCGCTACCAGGACGGCAACACGGCCACTGTGAAGGAAGACGGCAAGGGCGGCGCGGTGGTGACGGTGATCGGCGCCGACGGCAAGCCGGCCGGTGAGCACAAGTTTGGCAGCCTGCTGGAGTTCGGAGAACGAATATTCGAGGGGTTCGACCCCGATCTGTGGTAAGGGCCATCCGTGCCCGAAATCGAAAGGACGTAGTCATGGGACTTCTCAGCGGACTGTTTGGTAGTAGCCCCAAGCCCGACAAGAACTTGGGCCGCGCGGCCTTGGAGGCGGCTCAGTTGAGCCGCGAGACCCTGGAGTGGTTCAAGCAGGAGTACGAGAACACCCGCCCGGCGCGCGAGGCGATGGAAGCGCGGGCGATGGAGGTGTCGGACGCGCAGCTGCAGGGCATGGAGCTTTCCAACGCCTCGGCCCGGCGCGCCGACCAGCGCATGCAGTCGATCTTCGAGCCGCTGCAGGACCGCATCGCCACCGACGCCGAGAACTACGACACGGCCGAGCGCCGGGCGGATGCCGCCGCTTCGGCGCGCGCCGACGTGGACGCAGGTTTCTCGGCCACGCAGTCGGCCATGCAGCGCGCCCTGGGCCGCTCCGGCATCCGCCCAGGCAGTGCCCGCTCCATGACGATGATGCAGGACGTGGCGGGCGAGCAGGCCAAGGCCCGCGCAGGCGCCAGCACCGGGGCCGTGCGCAATGTCGAGCAGCAGGGCTACGCGCGCCGGATGGACGCCGCCGGCATGGGTCAGGGCGTCTTCGGTGGGCAAGCCACCATGCAGCAGGTGGCCACCCAGTCTGGGAACTCCTCGGTGGGCAATGCCGGGGCTGGGATGAACGCCGCAATGTCGGGGGCGGACTTGATGAAGTCCGGCTTCAACACCGCGATGCAAGGCAAGCAGATCGCCGGGAACCTCTACGGCCAGCAGGCGCAGATCCAGGCCGCAGCCGGCGACAACAGCGGCATGTGGGGCGCGCTCGGTGGTGTGGCGGGCAGCTTCCTCGGGTCGAATGCTGGCAGCTCATGGCTTGCCAAAATGCTGCCGGTTTCCGACAAGAACAAGAAGAAGAACACCGGAGACGTCACCGACGGCAAGCAGGAGCTGGAGGAGATCAAGGCCACGCCCGTGCACCGCAACTGGATGTACGACCCCGCCAAAGGTGGCCCGGACGACGGGGGCAAGCCGCGCACCGGCCCGATGGCGCAGAAAGTGCGCGCGACCATGGGCGAGGTGGCCGCCCCGGGCGGCAAGGTGATCGACCTGGTGACCATCAACGGCAAGATGATGGCCGGCATGCAGGCGCTGGCCCGCCGGCTCGAAAAAGTCGAGGAAGGACTCGCGGCATGAGGATCACCGGCTTCGATCGGGCGTTTGCCCCGACCCTGTCGGTGCGGGACAATGCCTTCCCCACCTCACGGATCGTCAGCTATGACCCAGCAACTGGCGCTTTCATTCGACGCGACACCGGTGCCAGACTCGGGCTGGGACAACTTGCTCCCCTTCTTCGAAAGTCCATGCAAGCCGCCCGAGGAGTGGACCAGGGCCGTGGACGAGCATCTGCAGCAGGGTGGCGAACGGTTGCGCGAGGCGCTGTCTGGCGCGCCCTTCTGGGCGAAGCGAGCCGCGCAGGCGAGGGCGGCGGGAGGGGAGGCCGGGGAGAAGGAGTTCTGGGAGGCCTTGTCCGCCACCATGCCCAACTTATACAGCCCGATGCCAAAGATCGCATCTTCGACTCCCGCGCCCAAGGAAGCGTGAGCGAGTCGGCTTGGCAACGTCTCGCTGTGTGAGAAGCGGGTTAGGGGCACGAATGACTCCCTGCGAATGGCTGCGCGCTGCGTTGGCAAATGGCCCGCTTGACTCTCGGGAGATCAAGCAGCTCGCGGAAGATCAAGGGATCACGCCCAAGAGCCTGCGTATCGCCAGAGAGAACCTGGGTATTCATGTGAGCCGGTCAGGGTGTCGTGCGGCGATGCGGTCGACATGGGCCCTGGGGGTCGCGGATGTCCCCTATGGGGCCAAGGCGCTGTCCGGCCGTTCCGCGCGCGCGCGCGAGGAGGCTTCTCAAGCGACCTCGCAGGCGATCAGCTCGGCGACGGCCGAGGTGCTGACCTTCGAGCCCGGCCGCCCACCCAAGAGCGTGGACATCGACTCGCTCAACGAGCCATCGCTGCGCAACTACGCGGCGGCCATTGGTGTGCCGAGGCGCGACGTAGAAAACCTGACTGAGGACCGGCTGCGCCAGAACTGCAAGCTGCACCTGGCACACTGGTTCGAGATGCTGTCCGAGGGCTGAGGGGGCTGGTGCTGGCACGCCTGCCGTGGACAATTGGTGCGTACTCGTCCAGCAGGATCGTGCAGCATGTCTGAACAACCGCAACAGTCCTTTCCTCTAGGCAGGCCTGCGTTCCCTCACCACAACGAAGCCTTCACGCGCCTGCTTGGCCTGCCCGACTCGGCTGTGATCCACCTGGCGGTGCAGACCGTGATGGAAAGGCTGCTGGCAGAGCTCGAGGAGCCGCGAAGAGGCGACGACCAGGTGCGGATTGCGGCCATGCGGACCGCCTCCGGTACGGTCCTGATGCGCAGGCCGTTCGTCTACGCCAGGACGTACCTGAGGGAGATCCTCGACGGTCCGGCGGACTGGGACAGCGTCCAGGATGAGATCGTCACTCCTGGGCCAGACTGGCTGGGCGAGGCTCGGGCTGCCATGGTGGCAGCGGGAGAAGACCCAGGCCCCGATGCTCGGCGCATGGCCACCCGCTGGGGGTGGGACCCTGGCCCGACTACAGTTGTTGAGGAGAAGCCTCAAGCCTGACGCCGAAGGGCACGAATGCCAGTCCCGGGGCAGCGGCGCGGTGACATCCTGTCAGCGGCCAAGAACGAATGGTGAACGCCATGAATGAACCCAACCGCCTCACGTCCTCCGGTTCATGGGCGCCCGATCGCCTGTCGCCGCAAGAGGTGGAATCGCTGAGGATCGATAGTCACCGAGAGCTCGCAGAGCTTCAACGCCTGATTGCGGGTGAGGCGACCATCAGCCCCACGACGTCCACGCCCTTGGACATCTACAGGCCCATCTCGGGTGACTGGACCCCGGATCTTTGTCTGACGACGCACCTGCGCCAACTCGACGAGCAGACGGCCAACTACCACCGATACCTGGCCGAACTCGCCCCGGCCGCAGTGTCGAGCTCCGACGGGTCAGCAGGTTGACGGCTGGGGGGGGCGTGCGCGGGCAGACCTTCGGCATTGGGGGACTTTCTGGGGGACCTATACAGCTTTACATACCAACCACATGGCGTGGGTACTGAATTTCAGCGGAAGATTCGACTGCCTCCGTCCCGCCAACGAACAAGCCACCCCTCGGGGTGGCTTTTTCGTTGGGGCCCTCGGTGGGATCAGTACAGCTTGCGCTCAGCCACCGGCGGCGGGCTCCATTGGTAGAGCCAGGTTTCGGTGAGTGGCTGGCCGGCGTTCTCCAGGTACAGGCGAATGGTGATCGGCTCGGTGTCCTCGGGGGGCACGAGGTCGAACATCGCGCGGTAGCCACGGACAGAGTGCAGGGGGCGGGCCGAGACGATCTCGACGCGGCCGCGGCTGGGGGTGATGACGGCCTTGACGTTGGCGTCGCGTCCCAGCAGCGAGAGGTCGCCGCCGGCGAAGTCCACGGCAAAGCGCCAGGAGAAATACTTGCGCGGCTGGCCGATCACGCCACCCAGGCCGGTCCGCGTGGCCACGCAGTGCGCGAGCCTGGGTTTGGCCGGTGGGTGGGCCCCCCAGTGCAGGCGATAGCTGTAGAGCAGTTCCTCACCGGCCTGCGGCTTGCGCTCGGGGTTCCAGAAGGCAACGATGTTGTCGAAGGTTTCGTCCACGGTGGGAATCTCGACCAGCTGCACCGAGCCCTTGCCCCAGTCGCCCTTGGGCTCCACCCACAGGCTGGGGCGGCGTTCGTAGAAGACACCGTCGTCCTGGTAGTTCTCGAAGTTTCGATCCCGCTGCAGCAGACCGAAGCCCCTGGGCTGCTGGTCCTGGAAGGCATTGAAGGCGAGATTCACCGGGTTGGTGAGCGGACGCCAGATCCACTCGCCACCTCCGGTCCACATCGACAGACCATCACTGTCGTGGATCTCGGGGCGCCAGTCATAGCCCATACGACGGTCGTTCTCGCCCACTTGGTACATGCTGGTCAGGGGGGCGACGCCCAGTCGCTCGATGGTCTTGCGCGGGTAGAGGCTCGCATCGATGTCCATCACCAGGGTGTCGCCTGGGGTGATGAGGAAGCGGTAGGCGCCGGCGACGCTCGGTGAGTCGAGCAGGGCATGCACGACGACGGTGCTCGACTGCGGATCGGGGCGCTCCAGCCAGAACGCGGTGAAGTCGGGAAATTCCTCGGGATAGGGCATGGCCGTGTCGATGGCCAGGCCGCGGGCGGACAGGCCGTACTGCCATTCACCCCCCACCGCACGGAAATAGCTCGCGCCGAGGAAGGCGCAGATGTCGCGCTGGAGGTCGGTGTGGAAGTTGAGGCGGAAGCCCGCGAAGCCCAGGTCTTCCGGCAGGGCGGCTCGGGCGAGGCCACTCTTGCGGTGATCGAACAACGAGGGTCGATAGGCGATCTCGCGCGCCTGCCCGTTCACGACCTCATGGATGCGAACCGGCGACTTGAAGAAAAGGCCCAGATGGAAGAACTGAGCCTGGAAGCGCAGGCGGTCGCTGCGCCATAAGGCCTGCTCGGGGCGGAACCGGATCGATTGGTACTGGTCCCAGTCCAGGGACTCGACCGCGGGGGGCAACTGCCGGGGAGGCGCCTGGTACGGTCGTTCCGACAGCCATCGTGCGTGGCCCTTGAGCCAGGCGTGGTCGAAAGGCTGGGGCTGGCCCTGCTGTGGGGCAGAGCGCAGGGGGCCGGCACCTGCCAGCCAAGGCAGGAGACCCAGAATTTGGACGAGTTGACGTCGCTGCATGCGGTGGCGAAAGCAAGAGGAAGGGCCAGGCCCGGAGTGTGTCGCGGATTGCGCTGCCGGGACGTCAGGCAGCAGGCCGGGCGAACTGTAGGACAATTCCGACACCCGCATAGTGTGAAGAAGTGCACATTACAAGCGTCTCCGTGCCCCGGATCGGGGGGTTGTGGGGTCAAGTGATCTGCTTTCCCATGCGATACAGCGGCATGGCGCACAGTGCCGGGTGGTGGTGTGTGCCTTCGATCGCTCTCGGGTGGCAACCGCCGGATCCGGGGCCCAGTGTGCAGGAGCATGTGCCATGACGAGTGTGTTTGCGGTGCTGGACGACCAGGACGACGCCAGCGGTGCCTTTCATCTGCCTGTCTTCGGGCTGTATGCGGACCTGGAAGCGGGGCAGGGTTCGGTGAGCCTGCCGGACGACTTCCTGGCCCTGGCAGCGCCCACCCAGGCGGTTGTGCTTCAGGACTGGCAGCGTGCTCTGGAGACGGCACGTCGACGCGCATTGATGACGATGTTCGCCGACGTCTCCCAGGCGATGCCAGGTCAGCCCTTGTCGGCCCGATGGGGCCGGCTGCGGGAGGAGTGCGCGCGCCTCGGGGTGGAGTGCCCGGCCGATCTGCCTGTGCCGATGCCTCGCGCATGAAACGTCTCGTTCGGGATTCAGCGGAAATGAGACAGTCCGATCCGGTGGTGGGGAAGGCGGCTTGCCTGTCGTCAATCTCACTAAGTGAAACGTTACACTCGGCGGCGTGGTGGTGATCAAAATGGCTGACGCCCTGGGCGTCCAGATCGACCGAGACCTTGCGGAGCGGGTTGCCGACGAGCAGCTGCGCATGGTCTGGATGCATGCGTCCGTCGGAACCGTGATCGCCACGGCGTTTGCCGTCTTCATGGCCTTGCACATGCCCTCCACCGTGCCGCAGCTGCTGGTGCAGACGTGGGTGGTGATGAAGCTGCTGGTCGCCATTCCACGCATCGTCCAGGCCCAGATTTACAAGCGCCAGGGCTACCCGGGCGGTCAGGCCTGGCGTAACAGCACCTACTGGCTGCTCGCCCTGGACGGCGCGGTCTGGGGTCTGGCGGGGGCCTGGCTGATGCAAGGCGACAACCAACTGGCGTCCCTCATTGCCGCCAGCTTGGCGTGCGTCGCCGCAGTGGCCACCTTCGGCCTGCAGGTCCGCGTGTTGGCCACGGCGGCCTACGTGGCGCCCATGCTCGGGCCCACCGCATTGTCCCTGCTATCGCGGGGCGACGAGTTCGGCTTCCTTGGGGGCGTGGGCCTGATTCTGATGCTGGGCCTGCTGCTGGCCACGGCCTTCCGGTCTGAAAAACGCCTGGCCGAAGTCTTCCTGCTGCGTCTGCACGCAAACCGCATTGCCCAGGAAAAGGCCGAGGCGCTGGAACTGGCCAAGCGTGAAAGTTCCGTCAAGAGCCAGTTCCTGGCCACCATGAGCCATGAACTGCGCACCCCCTTGCACGGCATCCTCGGCCTGGCGCGCCTGATCCACGTGGATGCGAAGGATCCGGCGATGCAACGGCGCGTGGAGCTGATCGAAAGCTCGGGCACTCACTTGCTGTCGCTCATCAACGACCTGCTGGACATCGCCCGGATCGAATCCGGCCAGCTCAAGATCCAGCGGTCCACTTACGACTTGGCGGCAGAACTGGAGCGCGTGGCCGGGGTGTATGCGGTACGCGCCGAGGACAAAGGACTGGTCTTCACCAGCGATCTGCGTTTGCCCAGGCCATGCTGGGTCGAAGGGGATGCGGCGCGCACGCGCCAGGTGTTGCACAACCTGCTGGGCAATGCCGTGAAGTTCACCCAGAAGGGGTGGATCGGCCTGTCGGCTCATCGTGAGCCTGGGGATGAGACGGTCATCTTCGAGATCCGCGACACCGGCGTCGGGATAGCGCCGGCAGATCAGGGCCACATCTTCGAGGCTTTCCGTCAGGCCGCGTCCGGCCCGGCCCGGCCACTTGAAGGGACAGGCCTGGGTCTGACCATTGCCCGCGAGATCGCTCATGCTCTTGGCGGGGACATCACGTGTCAGAGCACGGTCGGGGTGGGGTCGCTGTTCCGGTTCACCGCTCGCCTGCCCCAGGTGGCGGCGCCTCAGGCCGAGGCGGCATCCCAGGGCGGCGCGGTGGCCATTCAGGCGGGTGGGGCGGCCGAGTTGTCGATTTTTGGGACAGAACGTCGGCAACCGCATGTCCTGCTGGTGGAGGACAACGATCTCAACGCGATGGTGGCTTCGGCCTTCCTGGAACGCTGCGGGCTGGAGGTGGAGCATGTGCACGACGGGCGCGAGGCCGTGCGCCATGCCCTGCGGGAAGTGGGTCGCCCCGACCTGATCCTGATGGACTGCCTGATGCCGACCCTGGATGGCTTCGAGGCGACCCGGGAAATCCGCAACCAGGAGCAAGCACTGGGCCTCAGTCGCGTGCCCGTGATCGCGCTCACGGCCACGGCTTCCGACGAGGACCGGCGTCGCTGCATGTCCGCCGGCATGGACGACTTCCTGGCCAAGCCGTTCAGTGACGCCGAGTTGATGGCGTTGATGAGCGTCTGGCTGCAGCCAGGTGGGCCGGTCCGGGCGGCTGCGGGCCGCGAGGCGGATCGCGGTGATCCACCTGCCCTAGGCGGCAAGGGCTACCTGCCGACTTGACGGCACGGCCAGGGCCGGCTCGAAGAGCCGGATGTCCGGATGCACCGTACCGACCATGAAGGCGTAAAGCGGATGGTTGGCCTCGTGCCAGTGCCGCTCTGCCGCCCGAACGTCGAAAGCGAGCACCCAGTGGTCGATGTGGCCGGCATGCGCCAGCGGGACTGGCGTGCCGTCTGTGTGCAGGTGGTCGAAACCCAGTCGACGGTATTGCCGCACCAAGGCGGGGCTGCGGGCACCGATCACCATCCAGCGAACCTGGTTGGCCATGCAGTAGAGATAGCTGGCTTTCATGAGCGCGAGCTTGATCAGAGGATCCGCCTGGCCCGGGATGACGGCCAGGCGGGTGATCTCGGCACGGGCATCGTCTTGCATCTCCTCGGGAACCCGGACACTGCCTTCGATGAGCAAGGGGCCGAGGCTGTTGACCTGGACCCGGGCTGTGCCCACAGGTTGCCCGGTCTGCTTGTCAGTGCAGACGAACACGGCGGTGGCGGGGGACAGGTCCAGTGCGTCCGGCTGGGCGAAAGCGGTGCGCAATTCGGGAACATGGTGACCGTACGAGGCGGATCGGACCTGGCACGCGGCCAGCAGGTCTTCCCTGGTGTGGGCGATCCGGACGGTGAAGCTCAAGGTGGCGGTGGGCATGGTGGCAGGTTGGTGAGTTGATCAAGGATTCCAACCTGCCAAGGTCGGCAGATTGGAGCGGCCTATGTAACTTACCTTGTTTGGGCCCTGCCGTGGATGTTGAATGCCCGAAATGTGGTGTCGAAGTGCGTTTGGCAGCGACTTCACCGCCTGTCGTGCGGCGGCGAGACTCCCTGCGGCCGCAATAGAAAAGCCGGCCCGTGGGCCGGCTGCGGGGATCTCGGATGGGTGGGATCAGATGGCGTAGTCGCTCAACTGCTTGCCACTGGCCAGAGCTGCTTCCACCCACTTGGGCTGTCGGCCCCGGCCGGTCCAGGTGTCGCCGGTCGCGGGATTTCGGTATTTCGGTGCCACCTTGCTGCCCTTGGTCGAACCCGATTTAGCCCCGGACGATTTACCGCCAAGATCGGCCACCGTGATGCCATATTGGGCCATCAGGGCCTTGATCTGGGCAATCGCGTCGGACAACTCCTGCTTGCGCGCATTTTCGATCTTGCGCTCGAGTTCGGCTTTCTGGGCGAGAAGTTCCTGATAGGTAGACATGCACTGGGCCTCTGAAAGTGACAACGTGGTCCGAATATAGCCCGATTCACGACTGTGCGGAAGGCTGCGAGTATGTCGGCATATTGCAAGAGGTGCCTTGGACAAGCCTCGGGAAGATTGCATCGGTGCATATGCAAACCCCGAAAAGACAACGCCCGCCGGGGCGAACCGCGGCGGGCGTGGCGCAAAGACCTTGCGCTCTACACGCTGGCTTTACTTGTAGCCGACCCGGTCCAGCATCTGCTGGACTTTCGAGGTATTGGCCCCGACCGTGGCGATCGGCACCAGCTCCGTCTTGAATTCGCCCAGCGCATCGAGGGCCGGGTTGCCGATCTTCACGCCAGCCACGGCAGGATACTCATTGTTGCCATTGGCGAAGTAGATCTGGGCCTGATCGCTGGCGAGATATTCCAGGAACAGGCGTGCGGCCTCCTGGTTCTTGGCATGGCGGGCCACGGCGCCACCCGCCACGTTCACATGGGTGCCCCAGCTCTGCTGGTTGGGAAACACCACGCCGACCTTGCGGACCACGTCTTGGTCCTCCGGCTTGGCCGAGCGCATCAGCCGGGCGAAATAGTAGCTGTTGCTGATGGCCACGGCGCATTCACCGCTGGCCACGGCACGAATCTGATCGGTATCTCCCCCTTTGGGATCGCGCGCCATATTGGCCACCACGGCTTTGGCCCAGGCTTCGGTTTTTTCGGGGCCAAGGTTTTCCATCAGCGAACCGAACAGGGAGAGGTTGTAGGGGTGTGAACCCGAGCGCGTGCAGACCTTGCCTTTCAGGCTGGGGTCGGCCAGTTTTTCGTAGGTGTCCACGGCCGAGGGGGAGAGTGCGGCCTTGTTGTAGACGATCACGCGCGCGCGGGTGGAAAAACCGAACCAGGAGGAGCCCTGACCCGCATCGGCGCCACGCAGTTTGGCTGGGATGCGCTGTTCGAGCACCGGGGATTTGAGCGGCGAGAACAAGCCGTCGGCTTCCGCGCGCCAGAGCCGTGCGGCGTCGACGAGCAGCACCACATCTGCGGGGCTGGCGGCACCTTCACTGCGCAGGCGGGCCAGGATGCCGGCGTCATCGGCCTCGACCCGGTTGATCCGGATGCCGGTGGCCTGGGTGAAGTTGTTGTAGAGCGCCTCGTCGGTCTGGTAGTGGCGCGCGGAGTACAGATTGAGGACTTTGTTGTCCTGGGCCAGGGCGGGCAGGCTCAGGGCCGTGGCCAGGGCACAGAGGGGGGCGGCGAGGTGACGGAAGTTCATGAGATCTCCTGGAAAACGCATCGCATTCTAGACAAGAACACGAATAATTCTCAAGAAGATTCCACTGAATTTTGATCTGGCACCAGGGTCTTAAGAGGGGCTGCCATGGTTGCGTTGTGCAATCTGCCCTTGTCCCGCGCCCTGGACCTCCCGATGATCGCGCTCATGCACAAAAGCTCCCGGGAATCCTTGCCTCGGCCGGTGGCGCTGCTCGTGGCTTGCGAGGGCGCTGAGTTGCACTACCTCCGCGGACGGCTGAGCCTGCGTGGGGTGGACTGCGTGGGGGTGGACGATGCCGCTGCCGCGGTGGAGTACTGCGCCGACCACCCTGTCGATCTGGTGGTGGTGGATGCGGACCATCTTGGAGATGCAGCGTTTCGCCTGATGCACCAACTGCGCAGGCCGCATGCCTGCCGGCCGGTTCCTCGGGTGGCCTTGATGGGCCGCCTGTCCCGGGCGCGACGCTGGCGGGTGTTGCTGGCCAAAGGCTGTGGCTTGACCAAGCCTCTTGACCCGCGCGCCTTGGACGCTTGGATCGTCCGCAGCCTGGGCGCCGCCCTCAGTGGGCCCGAGCCGAAGCTCCTGCTGGAGCCCGCAGGCGCACGCTGAGGGGCGGGCTCAGGCCGAGGGCGGAACGTAGCCGGCGGGCTGGTCGGCCCCTTCGCCAAAGAAATAGCGCTCCATCTGGCGGGCGAGGTACTGGCGCGCGCGCGCGTCGGCCAGGTTCAGCCGGTTTTCGTTGACCAGCATGGTCTGGTGCTTGAGCCAGCCGGCCCAGGCCTCCTTGCTGACGTTGTCGTAGATGCGCTTGCCCAGTTCACCCGGGTAGGGAGCGAAATCCAGGCCTTCGGCCTCTTTCTTCAGGTAGACGCATTGAACGGTGCGGGCCATGGGGTTGCCTTGTGTTTTCGGGTGAATGTCAGCGGTGATTGTCGCGCGGCGGCCGGACCCGCCAGGCCGATGACCCGACGGGCCTTGCGCGTTTTCAGCGCAGGCGCTTGACCAGGACCTTGGAGCGGCGGTCCCAGTTGTACTTGCGCTTGCGGGCTTCGGGCAGCCAGTCAGGGTCGACCTCGCTGAACCCACGCTTGATGAACCAGTGCATCGTGCGGGTGGTGAGCACGAAGAGGGTGTCCAGACCCATGGCCCGGGCGCGCTGCTCGATGCGCTTGAGGATGCGCTCGCCGTCACCCTGGCTTTGCACCTGGGGCGAGATGGTGAGCGCCGCCATCTCGGCCGTGTGGGCCTCGGGGTAAGGGTAGAGCGCCGCGCAGCCGAAGATCACGCCATCGTGCTCGATCACGGTGTAGTGGCCGATGTCGCGCTCGATCTCGGTGCGGTCGCGCTTGACCAGCGTACCGTCTTTCTCGAAGGGCTCGATGAGTTGGAGGATGCCGCCGATGTCATCCACGGTGGCTTCGCGCAGGCTTTCGAGCTTTTCGTCGACCACCATGGTGCCGATGCCGTCGTGGGTGTAGACCTCGAGCAGCACGGCGCCATCGACGGCGAAGGGCAGGATGTGCGAGCGTTCCACACCGCCCAGGCAGGCCTTCACGCAATGCTGCAGGTAGAAGGCCGTGTCCGTGGGCTGGCTGGGACTCGGCAGCTGGGCCAGCAGGCGCTGGGCATCGGCGAGGGCGAGTTCGGTGTCGATGGCACTGTCGGGGTCGGTCTGGTCTTCGCGGATGCCCGGCACCTCCGTCATGAAGATCAGCTTGTCCGCCTGCAGGGCCACCGCCGTGCTGGTGGCCACGTCTTCCATCGTGAGGTTGAAGGCCTCGCCGGTGGGGGAGAAACCGAAGGGTGAGAGCAAGACCAGCGCACCGGTTTCGATGGCACGCTGGATGGCCCCGGCGTCCACGCGGCGCACCACGCCACTGTGCATGAAGTCGATGCCGTCGACGATGCCCACCGGGCGGGCCGTGAGGAAGTTGCCCGAGATCACCCGCACCGTGGCATTGGCCATGGGCGTGTTCGGCAGGCCCTGAGAGAAGGCGGCCTCGATCTCGAAGCGCAGCTGGCCGGCAGCCTCCTGCGCGCAGTCCAGGGCTACCGGGTCGGTGATGCGGATGCCGTGCGAGAAGCGCGACTCGTGCCCCTTTGCGCGCAACTGTTCGTTCACCTGGGGACGAAAGCCGTGCACCAGCACGAGCTTGATGCCCATGGCCTGCAAGATGGCCAGGTCCTGCGCAAAGGCATTGAGCTTGCCCGCCGCGATGGCCTCGCCGGCCAGCCCCACCACGAAGGTCTTGCCCTTGTAGGCATGGATGTAGGGCGCCACCGAGCGGAACCACGGGACGAAGGTGTGGGGAAAGACAAGGCTCATCGAGGTCGGTCCGGGCGGGGTCTGCGCACGCGGTTTGCGGCGCTTTGAAATAATGACGGATTTTGCACGAGCTGATGACTTCCGGCCCAAGGCCGCGGCGCGACGCGCCAGCCCACCCGATTCCGCCGATCACCTTCCCCGATTCGCTGCCCGTTTCTGCTCGGCGCGAGGAGATCTTGCGTGCACTGGACGCGCACCAGGTGGTCATCGTCTGCGGCGAAACCGGCTCGGGCAAGACCACCCAGCTGCCCAAGATCGCCCTGGCCCTGGGAAGGGGGCGCGGTGCGGGCGGGGCAGGGCTGATCGGCCACACCCAGCCCCGGCGTATCGCGGCCTCCAGCGTGGCCAAGCGCATCGCGCAGGAGCTGAACTCGCCGCTGGGCGAGGTGGTGGGCTACAAGGTGCGCTTCCAGGACCGGCTCTCTCCGGGCTCTTCGGTCAAGCTCATGACCGATGGCATCCTGCTGGCCGAGACCCAGACCGACCCGCTGCTCAAGGCCTACGACACGCTGATCATCGACGAGGCCCACGAGCGCAGCCTGAACATCGACTTCCTGCTGGGCTACCTGCGCCAGATCCTGCCGCGCCGGCCCGACCTGAAGATCATCGTGACCTCGGCCACGATCGATGCCGACCGCTTCGCCCAGCACTTCGCCAGCCGCCACGGGCCGGCGCCGGTGATCCAGGTATCGGGGCGGCTGTACCCGGTGGAGCAGCGCTGGCGGCCCTTTGAAGAGAGCCGCGACTTCGACCTGAACGACGCCATTGCCGACGCAGTGGACGAACTCTGGCGCGAAGGCTCGGGCGACATCCTGGTCTTCCTGCCCGGCGAGCGCGAGATCCGCGAAGCCGCGGACCATCTGCGCAAGCACCTGTCGCACCATCCGGCGCACCGGCAGGCCGAGATCCTGCCGCTCTTCGCGCGGCTGTCGCAGGCCGAGCAGGACCGGGTGTTCGAGACCGGGGGCGGCCGGCGCATCGTGCTGGCCACCAACGTGGCGGAGACCTCGCTGACGGTGCCGGGCATCCGCTACGTGGTCGACACCGGCCTGGCGCGCGTGAAGCGCTACAGCTATCGCAACAAGGTGGAGCAGTTGCAGGTGGAGCCGGTGAGCCAGGCTGCGGCCAACCAGCGTGCCGGGCGCTGCGGGCGCGTGGCCAACGGCGTGTGCATCCGCCTGTATGACGAGAAAGACTTTGCCGGCCGGCCGCGCTTCACCGACCCGGAGATCCTGCGCTCCTCGCTGGCCGGGGTGATCCTGCGGATGAAGGCGCTGGGCCTGGGACAGGTGGAGGACTTCCCTTTTCTGGAGCCGCCGCCGCGCAAGGCGATCGCCGACGGCTATGCCCTGCTGGGCGAGCTCAACGCGGTGGACGAGGCCAACGAGCTCACGCCCATCGGCCAGGAGCTGTCGAAGCTGCCGCTGGACCCGCGGGTGGGCCGCATGATCCTGGAGGCGCGCGAGCGCCAGTCCCTCAGCGAGGTCCTGGTGATCGCCTCGGCGCTGAGCGTGCAGGACGTGCGCGACCGCCCGCTGGAACACCAGCAGGCGGCCGACGAGAAGCACCGGAAGTTCGACGACGAGAAGTCGGAGTTCATGGGCTACCTCAAGCTGTGGCGATGGATCGAGGAAGGGCGGGGCCATGCGGCGCCTGGCGCGGCCTCGCACAAGCTCAGCAACCGCCAGCAGGAGCAGCGCCTGCGCGAAAGCTTCGTCAACCCGCGCCGCGTGCGCGAGTGGCGCGACATCCACACCCAGCTGCACACCGTGGTGGCCGAACACGGCTGGAAGCTCAATGGCGCCCCCGCCACCTACGAACAGATCCACCTGGCCATGCTGGCCGGCCTGCTGGGCAACGTGGGCTGCAAGAGCGATGACGAGGACTGGTACCTCGGTGCGCGCGGCATCAAGTTCTGGCGTCACCCGGGTGCTCACCTGAGCAAGAAGCCCGGTCGCTGGCTGGTGGCGGCCGAACTGGTCGAGACCACCCGGCTCTTCGGGCGCGGGCTGGCCGCCATCGAGCCCCAGTGGATTCCCTGGATCGCCGGCCATCTGCTCAAGATCCAGCTGCTCGACCCGCACTGGGAAAAGAAGGCGGCCGAGGTGGTAGCCCTGGAGCGGGCCACGCTCTACGGCATCGTGGTCTACAACAACCGGCGGGTGAACTTCGGCAAGCTCGACCCGGTGGCCGCGCGCGAGATCTTCATCCGCGAGGCGCTGGTGGGCGGGGAATGGGAGACGAAGCTGCCCTTCCTCGCCCACAACCGCAAGCTCATCCGCCAGGTGGAAGAGCTGGAACACAAGTCGCGCCGGCAGGACGTGCTGGTCGATGACGAGCTGATCTACGCCTTCTACGACCAGCAGCTTCCACCCGACGTGTTCAGCGGCTTCACCTTCGAGCGCTGGTACCGGCAGGAAAGCCAGCGGCAGCCCAAGCTGCTGATGCTCACCAAGGAAGAGCTGATGCGCCACGAGGCGGCGGGCATCACGACCTCGGCCTTCCCCAAGACTCTGAGGCTGGGCGGTGTGGACTGTGCCGCCACCTACCTGCACGAACCCGGCGACGCCCGGGACGGCGTGACGGTGACCGTGCCGATCTATGCCCTGAACCAGGTCAGCGAAGAGCGTTGCGAATGGCTGGTGCCGGGCATGCTGAAGGACAAGGTCCTGGCCCTGCTGAAGAGCCTGCACCAGAAGCCGCGCGCGAGGCTGGTGCCGCTGCCCGAGTTTGCGCAGGCCTTCATCGACGCGCAGGAGTTCGCGCAGGGTTCGCTGCTGGAGGCCTTGCTCAAGGCCGTGCGCGACAAGACCCAGCTCGACGTCAAGCGCGGCGACTTCAAGCTGGAGATGCTCTCGCCTCATCTCTTCATGAACTTCCGCGTGGTGGACGAGCACGGCCGTCAGCTGGGCCTGGGCCGCAACCTGGCAAGCCTGAAGGCCGAGCTCGGCGCCCAGGCGCGCGGGGCCTTCCAGGCCCTCGCGGCCCTGAAGCTTGCAGCGGCACCCGCTGCCGCGGCGACGCCGTCCACACCCGCTGTGTCGCTCAGGGACAAGCCGGCCGTGGCGGCTGCGCCCTCCGTGGCGCCATCGGCCCGCTACACCGCCTGGACCTTCGGCGAGCTGCCCGAGTTGATGGAAGTGCAACGCGGCGCCCAGAGCCTGATCGGTTTTCCGGCGCTGATCGACAAGGGGTTGCATGTCGAGATCGAGGTCTTCGACGAACCCGAGGTGGCCGCAACGAAGCACCGCGCCGGCCTGCGGCGCCTGGTGGCGCTGCAGATCAAGGAGCCCCTGAAGTACCTGGAGAAGAACATCCCGGACCTTCAGAAGATGGCGGTCGCCTACATGAGCCTGGGCACGGCTGACGAGCTGCGCGACCAGATCATCGAGGTGGCGCTCGACCGCGCTTTCCTGCAGGAGCCTCTGCCGCAGGACGAGCGTGCATTCAAGGCCCGCATCGAGGAAGGGCGCACGCGGCTGAACCTGATTGCGCAGGAGGTGGCGCGCCTGGCGGGCACGATTCTCACTGAATACCAGGCGGCCGCGCGCAAGCTCAAGGACAGCAAGCCCGCCAAGGACGTGGCGGATGACATCGCGGCGCAACTTCAGCGGCTGATGCCCAAGCGCTTCATCGCCTCGACCCCGTATGCGCAACTCCAGCACTTCGCGCGCTACCTCAAGGCCATCGTGATGCGGCTGGACAAGCTCAGGAGCGACCCGGCGCGCGACGCGGCAAGGCTGGCGGAACTGCGGCCCCTGGAGCAGCGCTACCAGCGCCGTCTGGCCGAGTTGAAGGGGCAGGGCGATGCCCGGCTGGAGGAGTTCCGCTGGCTGCTCGAGGAACTGCGCGTGAGCCTTTTCGCCCAGGAACTGCGCACGCCGCAGCCGGTGTCGGTGAAGCGCCTGGAGAAGACCTGGGCGCAGGTGGTGAGCTGAGCGCTTTCCTCAGGGCGTCCGAGGTTTCACCGCGCCGCAGTTGGCAGTCTGCCAGGTGGAGCGGCTTTCCGTCTGGAACTCATGTTCGGCCTGGGCGCCCCCCTTCAGGCCCAGCGTCTCGGCCCCTGCGACGCGGCCTTTGCCGCGCAGGACCATGTGCGTGGCGCGATCGCCGGAGAGGGTCCACTGGCCCTGCAGGTCGCCGCTGAAACCATCGGGGTTGGTGCATTGCCCCGTGAAGCTCAGGCGCGAGCCGCCGGCCATCACGGGCTGGAAGCGGCAGCCCGGCATGCTCTCTTCCAGGCGGGCGAGCAGCGCCTGGGGGCGCGTGATCAGGGCCACCTCGTCCGGTGTCAGGCATTCCGGCCGGGTCTTCTGCTGGGCGCGCTGGCGCAGGGCCTGTTCGACCAGGGCGCGTTGTTCGGGAGGCAGCTTCTGCAAGCCCTCCACCTGGGCGAGCATCACCGCCTCGGCCACGTCCTTGCCGTCCACCAGCGTGATCGACTCCGACATCCACAGGCCTGGCCGCGGTTGGGGGGACAAGGCCTGAGAGGCCGACGCCAGCGGCATCAGGCCCAGCAGGGCGGCAAGAGGGAGGGCGGCGAGTCGGCTGGCGGGCATCTTCTGGGGCTCCGGAGACGGATGAGGGAACGCACGCGGAAGTATAGGAAGAGGCCCCCGGATGGGTGGATCGTCGTCCGGCTGAGTGAACGCTCTGCAACAATGGACGCAAGAAGCTACAGGGGGACAGGATGACGGGACGAGGGCGCATCGTCGTGGCGGTGGTGGCCGGCCTGCTGGCGCTGGCAGGTGCTGGCATGGCCTGGTGGTATGTCGCTGGGCGTGACACCGGGACCTCCGCAGGCGGCTGGTCGGGAGACCCGGACACGGCCTTTGCCGCGCTGGAATGCAAGCCACGCCTGCTGGACGATCGGCTGGCGCTGGCCGTGGTGTTCTCCCAGCCCCTGGATGGTGCGCAGAACCTCGGCGAACGCCTGCGCGTTACCGACCTGGGCCCGCAGGGTGCCGCCGCGTCGGCCGCTGCACCCCAGGACGGGGCCATCGTGCGGGGCAGCTGGACGCTGGGCGAGAACCCCCGCATGGCCTACTTCCCCTACGTCCAGCCGCAGCGGCGCTTCCGCATCGAGGTGTCGGCTGAGCTGCAGTCGGTCGATGGCAAGCCGCTGGGACAGGCGCATCAATGCGAGGTCACGAGCGAGGCCATGCCGCCGTCGTGGTACTTCGCCAGCCGCGGGGTGGTGCTGCCGGCGCGCCAGAACGGTGGCCTGCCCATCGTCACGGTGAACCAGCCCGAAGTCGACGTGCAGTTCCTCAAGGTGGACGAGGCCGAGCTGCCGCGCTTCTTCGAGCGGGTGCTTGGCACCCGCCGCGACGAGGACGAGTACGACTATGGCAGGAGCGGCACCCTGCAGGGTCGCGTCAGTGCCTGGGAGCTCGACCGCCTTCGCGCAAGCACGCGCAGTGTCTACCTGGGGCGCTTCCGCACGGACGACACGCCCAACCGCCGGCATGTGAGTTTCCTCCCGGTCGAGTCGATCCCCCAGTTGCAGGACCCCGGCGTTTACATCGCGGTGATGGGTCAGCCCGGACGCTTCGGCGAGGACTACCAGGTCACCTACTTCTACGTCAGCGACATCGGCCTGCATGCGCGGCGCTACACCGGGCGCATGGAGGTCTTCGCGACATCGCTGCGCACGGGATCGGCCCTGGGCGGCATCGAGGTGGAGATCCTCGACACCCATGCCCGCCGGGTGGCGCAGGCCACGGCCGACCGAGAGGGGCGGGCGTCGTTTCCCAACCTGCCAGAGGCGGCCCGCTTGGTTGTGGCACGCCAGGGCGGCGAACTCAGTGTGGTGGCCCTGCAGGCCCCGGGGCTGGACCTGTCGGAATTCGACGTGGGCGGCCATCTGGCGCGGCCGGCCAAGTTGTTCGCCTATGCGGGGCGCGACCTCTACCGCCCGGGCGAGCGCTTCACGCTCTCGGTGCTGGCTCGTGACCCGGATGGCCGACTGCTTCCTCCTGCGCCGCTGCAAGCCGTGCTGAAGCGGCCCGACGGGCGCACCGTGCAGACCATGACCTGGCGTCCTGACGATGGTCGGCCCGGCTACTTCCAGCACGAGCTGAGCCTGCCGGCCGACGCGCCCACGGGCCGCTGGCTGCTGGAGCTGCGCACCGATCCGTCATCGCGGCAGCCCGACACCGCCTGGGGCTTCCAGGTGGAGGAGTTCCTGCCCGAGCGCATGAAGCTGGACCTGCGCAACGCCTCGACCACGCTGATGCGCGACCAGCCCTTCACCGTGGACGTCCAGGGCGACTACCTCTTCGGTGCGCCGGCGGCCGGCAATCGCCTGCTGGTGGCCAGCAGCATCGAGCGAGCGCGCCTGGCCTTGCCCCAGGCCTGGCCCGGCTTCGTGTTCGGCGACACCGACGATGACCGCGTGCGCAAGCGCGAGGAGCTGCCGGAGGTGGCCCTCGACGAGCGCGGTCGTGCCCAGGTGAGTCTGCCGGTCTCCGTCGATGCCGCGCAGTCCCCGCTGCGGGTGAGGGGCAGTTTCAGCCTGCTCGAATCGGGCGGCCGCCCGGTGGTGCGCTCCATCGAGCGTACGGTGTGGCCGGCGGCCCAGCTGCTGGCCGTGCGTCCGCTGTTCGACCGCGACGTGGCGCCCGAAGGCGGCCGTGCCGGCTTCGAGCTGATCCGCGTGGACGCGCAAGGGGCATTCGTGCCGCTGCCGCAGGCTGCCTTGCGGCTGGTCCGCGAGGATCGCCAGTACCACTGGCGCTTCGACGACCAGCGCGGCTGGCATGCTGGCTACACCACCAGCGACGAACTGGTCGAGACCCGCAGCGTGGCCCTGACCGAGCGCACGACACTGGACCTGCCTGTGCGTTGGGGCCGCTACCGCCTGGAGGTGGACGACCCCCAGACCGGCCTCACGCTGCGCTACCGCTTCTATGCGGGCTGGAACGCGCAGGATGCCGAAACCCTGGGCAACCGGCCCGACCGCGTGTTGCTCAAGCTGGCGCAGGCCCCGTTGCGCGCCGGGCAGACGGCCGAGCTGCACATCACCCCGCCGCACGACGGCACGGCCCTGGTGACGGTGGAGGGGGACCGGCTGTTGTGGAGCCGGCGCATCGAGGTCACCACCCAGGGCGCGGTGGTGCAGATCCCCATCGAGGAGGGCTGGGCCCGCCACGACCTCTACGCCACCGTGACGGCCTTTCGGCCCGGCAGCCAGGGCGACCGTGTCACACCGGCCCGGGCGGTGGGCCTGATCCACCTGCCGCTGGCCCGCGACGACCGTGCGGTGAAGGTGTCGATCACGGCACCGGCCAAGGTCGAGCCCGAGAAGCGCATGCTCGTGAAGGTGCGCGCCGAAGGCCTGCAGGGCGCGCGCGGTCTCGTCACGGTCTCGGCCGTGGACGTGGGCATCCTCAACATCACGCGCTACGCCAGCCCGGCGCCACTGGACTTCTTCTTCGGCAAGCACCGCTACACGCCCGAGATGCTCGACCTCTACGGCAAGCTGATCGAGAAGATGGACGGGACCACCGCGCGCCTTGCCTACGGCGGCGACAGCAGCGTGCGTGACACGCAGAGCCTGCCGCGCAAGGTGAAGCTGGTGGACCTCTTCAGCGGGCCGGTGGCCCTTGATGAACGTGGCGAGGCCGAGATCCCGCTCGACATTCCCGACTTCAACGGCACGCTGCGACTGATGGCGGTGGTGTCGGCAGCCGACCGCTTCGGCAGCACCGAGTCCGAGACGGTCTCGGCTGCGCCCGTGGTGGCGGAGCTGTCCACCCCGCGCTTCATCTCGCCGGGCGATGCGGCCACGCTGGCCCTGGACGTGACCAACCTCAGTGGCGCTGCCCAGACCGTGACGGTGAAGCTGGTGGCCGATGCGCCGGTGCGCATCGTCGACGGTGGCGAGCGCACCCTGCAACTCAACCACCAGCAGCGCCAGACCCTGCGCTTTGCAGCCGAGGCCACGGACGCCTACGGCCTGGGCCGGTTGCGCCTGGAAGTGCGCACCGCCAGCGGTGTGCGCATCGAGCGCGAGTCCTTCCTGCAGGTGCAGCCGCCGGTGGCGCTGGAGCGCGAGGTGCGGCGCGTGCGCCTGGAACCCGGTCAGAGCCTGGCCCTGGACCCGGCCTGGGTGGCCCGCTACTTCCCAGGCTCGGCCACGGCGGGCCTGTCGGTGTCCAACCGGCCGCCGCTCAACATCAGCCGCCTGGTCGAAGGCCTGCTGGCCTATCCCTACGGCTGCCTGGAACAGACCACCTCCAGTGCCTACCCCCACGTCTTCATCGACGAGGCCGGCGCGAAGGCGGTGGGCCTGGCGCCGCGCACCCGCGAAGAACGTGCACGGGCCATCGACGTGGCACTGGGCCGCATCGCCGGGCTGCAACGTGCCAACGGCGGCTACACCTTGTGGGGTGACGGGCCTTACGAGACCTGGCTCACGGCCTATGTGCAGGGCTTCCTGCAGGACGCGCGGGCCGAAGGCTTCGAGGTGCCGGAGTCGCTCTACCGCGATGGACAGGCCTGGCTGCTGCAGCAGCTCCAGCAGGCGCCCAACCGCTTCCCCACCTTGCCGGCGTCGGCAAGACCCGACGCGCAGGGGCGCTACAACGCGCGCGAGTACCAGCTCCTGCGCGACAGCCACCAGCGCTTTGCCGAACTGGCCCACGTGGCCTATGTGCTGGCGCGCGACCAACGCGCGCCGTTGGCCACGCTGCGTTACCTGCACGATCAGGTGCGCGACCGCGCCCGTTCACCGCTGCCCCTGGTGCATCTGAGCATCGCGCTGCGGCTGATGGGCGACGAGGCGCGAGCCGACGTGGCCCTGAACGACGCCATGCAAAGACCTTATGGCATCCACAGCGGGGCTGGCGGCTACGAGTGGCTGGGCGACTATGGCTCCGAGCTGCGCGACCTGGCGATGTCCTATGCCTTGCTGGCTCGCCATGCGGTGGCACACCCGCGGCGCGAGAACCTGGTCTTCGATCTCGCCCGGCTGCTGCCCGTGCGACCCTACCTGTCCACACAGGAGCGCCTGGCGCTGTTCCTGGCGGCGCGGGCCGCCGGTGGGGCAGACGGTAGCGAATGGCGAGCCGAGTTGCGCCAGGGCGAGGCCGTGCAGACGCTCAGTTCGCGCAGCACCGAACAGCGCAGCCTGGAGGCGCGCCGCCTCGCGCAGGGGGTGTCCCTCACCAATCGCCACAGCGAGGCCTTGTTCATCGAGGTGGAGACCGAGGGCTACCCTCAGCAGGTGCCCGCACCGAAGTCGGACGTGATCGAGCTGCGGCGCCAGTGGTTCGACCTGAAAGGCCAGCCCCTGGCGGACGGCCAGCCGCTGCGCGTGGGCGACATGCTCATCGCCCGCGTGCAGGTGCGTGCCCGCCAACGCATCGAGGACGGCCTGGTGGTCGATCGCATCCCCGCCGGCTTCGAGGTGGAGAACCTGAACCTGTCGCAGGGCACGCAGGCGCAGGAAGTGACGGTGGGAGGCGTCAATGTGGCCCAGGCCATGGCTGACGCGCGCATCAAGCACCGCGAATTCCGCGACGACCGCTACGTGGCGGCCGCGCGCCTGGACGGCAACCTGCTCAATGTCTTCTACCTGCTGCGCGTGGTCAGCCCCGGGCGCTACGTCGTGCCCGCGCCCTTTGCGGAAGACATGTACCGGCCGGAACTGCGCGGCATCGGCACGGCCCAGCCGCCGGTGAACATCGTCGATCCGCGCCGCTGAGGGCCAGCATGTCGTCCCCTGGCGCAGCTTCCTCCCGGCGCTGGCGGCGCCTGCGCTGGGGGGTGGCCCTGCTGCTCGCACTGGGGCTGGGGCTCGACCAATGGTTCCCGCCGCCCATCCCGGCGCCGCAACCCGGTGCGGTGGTGCTGGCACGCGACGGCACACCGCTGCGCACCTACCCGGACCGCGACGGTCTGTGGCGCCAGCCGGTGGGCGTGGATGAGGTGTCACCGCTCTACCTGCAGGCCCTGCTCGGCTATGAAGACCGCTGGTTCTTCTGGCACCCGGGTGTGAACCCCTGGGCACTGCTGCGAGCGGCCTGGCAGTGGGCGACGACCGGGCAGGTGGTCTCTGGAGGCTCCACGCTCACGATGCAGGTGGCGCGCCTGATCGACCCGCCTGCGGGCGGCAGCCGCACCCTGGGGGCGAAAGCCCGACAGATCGTGCGCGCCGTGCAACTCGAACTGCGCCTGAGCAAGCGCGAGATCCTCACGCTCTACCTGCACCATGCGCCCATGGGCGGCATCGTCGAAGGTGTGGAGATGGCCAGTCGGCTCTACCTGGGCAAGTCCAGCCATCACCTGAGCCACGCCGAGGCGGCCCTTCTGGCGGCCTTGCCCCAGGCGCCCTCGCGTCTGCGGCCCGATCGTGCACCGCAGGTGGCCCAGGCCGCGCGGGACAAGGTGCTGGCGCGGCTGGCCGGGCAGGGGGTGTGGCCGCTGGACGTGGTGGCCGATGCCCGCCTGGAGCGGGTGGCTGTGCTGCCCTTGCGCGCCCAGTGGCTCGCGCCGCTGGCGGCCGAACGCCTGCGCCAGCAGGCCCGGCGCGGCGCGGGCACTCCCGAGGTGACCTCCACGCTCGACGTCGAACTGCAAGCCACCGTCGAGCGCATGCTGCTCGACCGCAGCACCGGCCTGCCGCCCAAGGTGTCGATGGCCGTGCTCGTGATGCACAACGACACGCTGGAAGTGCTGGCCTATGCCGGCTCGGCCGACTTCAGCGACGCCGAGCGCGCGGCCCACGTGGACATGGTGCGTGGCGTGCGTTCACCCGGCTCCACCCTCAAGCCCTTCCTCTACGCCCTGGCCCTGGACGAAGGCCTGGTGCATTCGGAAAGTCTGCTGGTCGATGCTCCCCAGTCCTTCGGCGGCTATGCGCCAGGCAACTTCCAGGCGGCCTTCAGCGGGCCAGTGAGTGTGTCCGAGGCTCTGCAGCGCTCGCTCAACGTGCCGGCCGTCGACCTGCTCGACCGGCTCGGCCCTGCTCACTTTGCATCGATGCTGCGCGCGGGCGGCTTGCACCTGCGCCTGCCGCGGGGGGCCGACCCCAACCTCAGCCTCATCCTCGGCGGCGCCGGCACCACACTGGAAGAGCTGGTGGGTGCCTACCGCGCCCTGGCCCGCTCGGGGCTGAGTGGCCGGCCACGCCTGCAACCCGACGCCCCCATGGTCCAGGCCCGCCTGATGAGTGAGGGTGCGGCCTTCATCGTGCGCGACATCCTGGAAGCCGGTGGCCATCCGGACCGCCCAGGCATCGAGGCTCAGCGGGGCCTGGCCTGGAAGACCGGCACCAGCTTCGGCTTCCGCGATGCCTGGGCCGTGGGGGTCACCGACACGCACACCGTGGGCGTCTGGGTGGGCCGGCCCGATGGCACGCCCAACCCGGGCTTCTTCGGCGCCAACGTGGCCGCGCCGCTGCTGCACGATCTGGTCGCCGCGTTGGACGCTGTCCCGCCTGCGCCACGCCAGCCGCCTTTCGGCGTGCAACGCGCCATCACCTGCTGGCCGCTGGGCCTGCGGGCCGAATCGACCGACCCGACCCACTGCCTGCAGCGCCGCACGGGCTGGATGCTGGACGGCGCCACCCCGCCCACCTTGCCCGACCGGGCCCGCAGCAGCGGGTTGCTGCGCACTGGTGGCTGCCCGGATGCGTTGGGTGAAGGCTCGGTCCGGGCCCTCTGGCCCGTGGCGCTGGTACCCTGGGTGGCCCAGCCCGACTGCGAGGCCCCGGGCACGGCCCTGCGCATCCAGGGGCTGGACTCCGGCGCCGTGTTGCGTCCGTCGCCCGGTCAGTCCGTCGTGCGGGTCGAACTTTCGGCCCAGGGCGTGGCGGGCTTGCGCGAACCCCTTCATTGGCTCCTGAACGGCGCGCATCACCGCCGCACGGCCGCAGGCGCGCCCTGGACCCTGGAATTGCGCCACAACGGCCGTCACCGCATCACGGTGATGGATGCCCACGGACGGCACCATCACGTCGATGTGGTGGTGTCCGGACTACAATGCGCAACTTCGGGGTGTAGCGCAGCCTGGTAGCGCATCTGCTTTGGGAGCAGAGGGTCGCACGTTCGAATCGTGTCACCCCGACCATCTTCCGTGATGGCCTGGGCCCGTCCGTTTGTTCAATCCGGCGGCATGGGCTTGATCTCGATGTGTCCTGGCCAAGCCACGCCGCGTTGTTTGGCCATCTCCTCCCGCAGTGCCTCGTCCAGCGCCGCCTTGATGCGCTCCTCGCTGACGTGGCCCATTGGCGTGGACACCGTCACTTTGTAGGTCACCTCATAGTGGTTGGCCTGCATACCTGCTCACAGAACCGGTCCAAGGTTTCAGCGACACGCACAGAAGCGGTGCACCGTTCGTAAAGTAGCAAATTGATACAAATGCGTCTTCCCACTTTTGGGGGATGACAGTGCGGTGTTCGCCCCGCCTCTTGCCGTGATGCACTTGGCTTTCTGTGATTGCCGAAAAATCGGGCAACCCAGCCACATGGCCCATGGAGACAGGGCCGAGCGCCGACATCCCCGGCGTGTGCACAGAGCTATCCACAGGATCTGTGGACGGAGCTGTACTTTGGTGGGTGACGCACTCACCCGCTGCGCAGTCGGGTGAATGCGGTCTCCATGACGTGGTTGTGCGTTCGGCCCTGTGGTGGCACGGGCTGGCGCGCGTAAGATGCCGGCGCCAGTTGCTCAGCCGGGGAGGGATGCATGGCAGACGCAATTGCGGGCCTCACAGGCCGAAGGCCCACTGCCCGTCGGCTGCTGCTGGCTGGCGCGGGGGTGCTGGTGTCCATGATCGTTGCCTTGCTGGTGGCCATGCAGTTCAGCCCGCAGCCAGGCGTGTGGGCCATTCGCTGGCTCTTCGAGCGAGGGGCGGCTCAGTCGGTGGCCACGATGTCCGCGTATGCGCCCCAGGAGGTGAAGGCCCAGCTTGACATCGTCTACGACCCGCAGGACCCGGATGCGAGGCTCGACGTGTACTGGCCGCCCGGGCCTGCCGGCCCCGACGGCCGGCCCACCATCGTCTGGGTGCATGGTGGCGCCTTCGTGGCGGGCAGCCGGGCCGATGTGGCGCCCTATCTGCGGATGCTGGCGACCGAAGGCTACACCGCGGTGGCGGTGGGCTACAGCCTCGCGCCGTCGCGCCCCTACCCGACGCCGTTGCGCCAGCTGGATACGGCCTTGCGCTACCTGGATCGCCATGCACAGACGCTCCAGGTGAACCCTGGGCGTGTGTTCCTCGCGGGCGACTCCGCCGGGGCTCAGATCGTGGCGCAGTATGCCGCCCTGATGGGGCGCCCCGAACTGGCACGGTCACTGGGCATCGAGCCCGGGTTGCGCCGGGCGCAACTGAAGGGGCTGCTGCTGTACTGCGGTCCCCACGATGCCGCTTCGGTCCGCTTTGACGGGGCCGTGGGCTGGTTCCTGCGCACCGTGCTCTGGGCTTACCTGGGCGAGAAGGACCCGCGAGGGGATCCTCGGCTGGTGGACATGACGATCAGTCACCACCTGACGCCAGACTACCCACCGATGTTCATCACCGTCGGCCAGGCCGACCCGCTGGAAGCCCACTCGCGAAAGCTGGCCACAGCCGCTCGAGCGCTTGGCATCGAGGTCGACAGTCTCTTTTTCGACGCAGACCACATGCCGGCCCTGCCGCACGAGTATCAGTTCCAGCTGGGGCTGAACGATGCGCGGGAAGCGCTGCGGCGCACGCTTGCCTTCCTGGCGCGCCATCGCTGAAAGCTCTGGCCTGCCCGGAGGGACTCGAACCCCCGACCTGCTGCTTAGAAGGCAGCTGCTCTATCCAGTTGAGCTACGGGCAGATGCGGAGGATTCTACGTGGCGGGCGTTGTGTCTCAGTGGTCGTAGACCGCGTCGAAGGAGCGGAAGCCCTTCACCTCGATCGGGTTGCCCGACGGGTCGCGGAAGAACATGGTCCATTGCTCGCCGGGTTCGCCTTCGAAGCGTACCTGGGGGTCCAGCACGAAGGATGTACCCGCGGCACGCAAGCGTTCGGCCAGGGCCTGCCAGTCGGGCAGCTCCAGCACCACCCCAAGGTGAGGCATGGGCACAAGGTGGTTGCCGACGTGGCCGGTGTTGGTGGTGGCGAAGGGCTCGCCCAGATGCAGCGAGATCTGGTGACCGAAGAAGTCGAAGTCGACCCAGGTGTCGGTGGAGCGGCCTTCGCGGCAGCCCAGCACGCCGCCGTAGAAGCGGCGTGCGGCGTCGAGGTCATGCACGTGATAGGCGAGGTGGAAGAGGCTGCGCATGGTCTGTGGGGGATGCAAGTGTGTGGAGGACGTGTGGCTCAAGGGCGGCCGAGGAAAAAGTAGGCGGCCTGGCGTCCGCCATCCGCATGCCCATAGGCCAGATAGACCGGACCCAGGGGCGAGTCGAAGGCAAAGTAGATCGAGCCGCCTCGTCGCAGTGAGGTGCGGCTGGATCCGAACGCAGATTCTCCGATGCGACCCGCTTCCAGCGAAATGCCGAGGTAGGCGCCGTCGAAAAGATCGGCCTGGGCGAGGCGGTAGTTGTAGTTGATGCGCGCGTAGCCGACTTCGGTGCCCGTGAGCTCCCCGGTCTGGTAGCCCGACAGGCGCTGGAAGCCGCCAAGGGTGAAAAGCTCGTAGTCGGGCAGCGCGGTGTCGCCCAGCGCGCGGCCGGCAAAACCCGACAGCAGGACCGTGTGGGCGCCCAGGGTGAGTGGCTTGGTGGCGGTGGCGTAGGCCTTGGTGTAGCGGTCGCTGGCCCCCAGCCGTGGGTGGGAGGAGTAGATGGAGAAGTCGGCGGCGTAGCCCTCACGCGGAAATCGCGAGTTGTCCAGCGTGTCCAGGCCGAGCTGAAGACGGGCAGCACCCATCTGGGCCTGGGGAAGGTCGGTGATGCCAGCCAGCACGTTGGTGTCCTCGCTCAGCCGAAGGCGGCCGCGGAACAGGCCCAGCCGCAGCTCGCCGGCGGTACCCAGCGTGAGGCCGAGGTCGCCGCCCACACCACTGAGCGTGCGGCGCAGGCGCACGAGGCGCTGCTGGCCGTCGCTGGAGAAGATGTCCAGTGGGTCACGCTGCAGGAGCGCGTGGCCGGAGACGAAGACCGTTTGCCGGGTGTCGAGTGGCTGGTGCCACTCGGTGCGCACGAGGTCGTTGCGGCCCACCTGGATGTCGTTGCGCCATTCGGCACCCAGGGCATCCAGCCAGGTCCAGCGATGGGTGCCAAGCAGGTTGAAGTAGGCATTGCCCTTGAAGTCGGACGATAGCGCCAGGCCGAAGCGCAGGTAGTTGGGCCCCCAGGGTTTCTCCGCGACCTCGGTGAGCAGCACGCTGCGACCGTCTTCCTCGATGAGCGCGTAGTTGACACTCTCGAAGTCGCCGCGTGCATAGATGCGCTTCATGTCGTCATCCAGGCGCCGGCTGTCGAAGGCATCACCTTCGCGTGTTCGCATGGCCGCACGCACCACGTCGGGGTTGACCTTGTCGGTGCCGGTCACGCGGATCTCATCAATGCGGGTGGAGGTGCGCCGTTCGCCCTGGAAGCGGGCGATCATCAGCGACTCGTAGACCGGTGGGGTCAGGCTCAGGCGAGACAGCGCCTCACGGGCTGCGCGTGCGGCCGCTTCACCACGCTGTGCGGCTTCGGAGAGCCGATCGAAGTTGGCCGAGCTGATGTCGCCCAGTTCCGGCGTGATCAGGACATCGGTGTCCCGGAGTTCTGACAGCGATTGGCGCACGTTCGCCTGGGTCAGGATGCCGATCACCTGTTCGGTGACGGACAGAATGGACGAGATCTCTTCGCGCTTCAGCAGCGGTGTCCCCACGTTCACCGCGATGACGATGTCGGCGCCGAGCTGGCGTGCAAGATCCACGGGCAGGTTGCGGGTCAAGCCCCCATCGACAAGCAGCCGCCCGCCGATCTCGATGGGCGTGACAGCACCCGGCACGGCCATGCTGGCGCGCACCGCCTGGGTCAGGCTGCCCTCCGAGAGAACCACCATCTCGCCGCTGGCCAAGTCGGTGGCCACCGCCCGGAACGGCACCGGCAGGCGGTCGAACTCGGTGTGCGCCTGGCGTCGCGTGAGTCGACGCAGCACGGCTTCCAGCGAGACGCCCGAAACGGCGCCCTTGGGCAGGGCCAGGCCATCGGCGCGCAGGCCGACCTCGGGGCCGATGAAGTTCGTCGCATCGTCCACCTTGCGCCGGAAGGGCTCGTCCGCGCGACGGGAGTCCCGAAAGAGGGTGCCTGTGCTCAGGCCCTTCATTTCCGCCTCGATGGCTGGCAAGGGCAGGCCGCTGGCGTAGGCCGCCCCCACGATCGAACCTGCGCTCGTGCCGACGATGACGTCCACGGGCACCCGCAGCTCTTCCAGCACACGCAGGACCCCGATGTGGGCACCGCCTCGGGCGCCACCGCCGGAGAGCACCAGGCCGATGCGCGGGCGCGCACTGTCCGCGCCCGGGGTAGAAGAGGACTGTTGGGCCAGCGTCGCCGCTGGCCACAGCAAGGCAGCGCCCAGCAGCCAGGCGAGTGGGCGCACGATGACAGGCATCAGTGGCGTCGGTACTGTTCCGAACCGAACAGCACCTCGCGGGCCTTGTCGTCGGTGATGGGCTTGCGGCGGTCGGCCAGCACCTCCACGCCACGCTGCACGGCCGGGCGGGCCGCGATCTCGTCGAACCATCCCTTGAGGTGCGGGTAGTCGTTCCAGTCGATGCCCTGGTTCTTCCAGGACCGCAGCCAGGGGAAGATGGCCATGTCGGCGATGCTGTACTCCGGGCCGCCGATGTAGCGGCTGTTGGCCAGGCGCTTGTCCATCACGCCGTAGAGGCGCCGGGCCTCGTTGGTGTAACGGTCGATCGCGTAGTCGATCTTCTGCGGCGCGTAGATGCGGAAGTGGTGTGCCTGGCCCAACATCGGGCCCACGCCGCCCATCTGGAACATGAGCCACTGCAGCACCTCGTACTTGCCGCGGGTGTCGGCCGGCAGGAAGCGTCCGGTCTTGCCGGCAAGGTAAAGCAGGATGGCGCCCGACTCGAACAGCGAGATCGGTTGGCCGTCCGGGCCGTCGGAGTCGATGATCGCGGGGATCTTGTTGTTGGGGCTGATGGCCAGGAAGTCGGGCTGGAACTGGTCGCCGGTGCCGATGTCCACCGGCACCACCTTGTAGGGCAGCCCGCATTCCTCCAGCATGATGTGGACCTTGTGGCCATTGGGCGTGGCCCAGGAATGCACCTCGATCATGGACAGACCTCCGTCGGCTGGGGGTTGCGTGGAAATTGCGTGAATGAGTGCCGCCAATCTAGCCGATCCTCAGCCCCTGTGCCGTATCACCCATGAAAAACGCCCGCACGGAGGCGGGCGTCTTGCGAGGCGTCAGGAGTTCAGGCGGCGTGGCGGCCGAGCTCCCACTTTGCAATGGCGTTGCGGTGCACCTCGTCCGGGCCGTCAGCGAAGCGCAGCGTGCGTGCGTGGGCATAGAAGTTGGCCAAGGGGAAGTCCTGGCACATGCCCGCCCCGCCATGCACCTGCATGGCCCAGTCGATCACCTGGCAGGCCATGCTGGGCGCCACCACCTTGATCATGGCGATCTCCAGCTTGGCGGTCTTGTTGCCCGCCACGTCCATCATCCAGGCGGCCTTCATCGTCAGCAGGCGGGCCTGCTCGATCATGCAGCGGGCTTCTGCGATGCGCTCCTGGGTGACGGTCTGCTGGGCGATGGTCTTGCCGAAGGCCACACGCGACGAGGCGCGCTTGCACATCAGTTCCAGCGAGCGCTCGGCCAGGCCGATCAGGCGCATGCAGTGGTGGATGCGGCCGGGGCCGAGGCGGCCCTGGGCAATCTCGAAGCCGCGGCCTTCACCGAGCAGGATGTTGCTGGCCGGCACGCGAACGTTCTCGAACAGCACCTCCATGTGGCCGTGCGGGGCGTCGTCATAGCCCATCACGTGCAGTGGGCGCAGCACTTTCACGCCCGGGGTGTCGGCGGGCACCAGGATCATCGACTGCTGGCTGTGCTTGGGCGCGGCCGGGTCGGTCTTGCCCATGAAGATGAAGATCTTGCAGCGCGGATCGCCAGCGCCCGACGTCCACCACTTGCGGCCGTTGATGATGTAGTCGTCGCCCTGGCGCTCGATGCGCGACTCGATGTTGGTGGCATCCGACGAGGCCACGGCCGGCTCGGTCATCGCAAAGGCGCTGCGGATCTTGCCGTCGAGCAGGGGTTCGAGCCACTGCTTCTTGTGCTCGGCCGTGCCGTAGCGCACGATGGTTTCCATGTTGCCGGTGTCGGGCGCCGAGCAGTTGAAGACCTCGCTCGACCAGGGCACCCGGCCCATGATCTCTGCCAGCGGCGCGTATTCCTGGTTCAGCAGGCCGGCGCCGTATTCACTTTCCGGCAGGAAGAGGTTCCACAGGCCGGCAGCGCGTGCCTTCACCTTCAGGTCTTCGATCACCTGCAGGGGTTTCCAGCGATTGCCGGCTGCGCTGTTGGCAGCCTGCTCCTCGTCATAGCGGGCCTCAGCCGGATAGATGTGCTCGGCCATGAAGGCCTGCAGCTTGTCCTGCAGTGCCCGGGTCTTGGGGGTGTATTCGAAGTCCATGGTGTCTCCGTCGGGTGTTTGTTGGAAGGGCTGGTCAGCGGCGCGTGGCGAAGCGCCAGCCCATTTCGGCCAGAGGACGCGCGCCGGCACCGGCCTGTCTGGCCTGCGCACTGGAGGCCGTGCCGTCCTCCACCCGCTTGGCAATGCCCTGCAGGATGCCGGCGATGCGGAACAGGTTGTAGGCGAGGTAGAAGTTCCAGTCCGCCATCACCGCGTCGGGGTCGGCGCGGCCGGTGCGCTCGCAGTAGCGGCGCACATACTCGCGTTCGTCGGGGATGCCCAGCGAGGCCAGGTCGAGCCCGCCGATGCCACGGAAGGACCCCGGCGGGATATGCCAGGACATGCAGTGGTAGCTGAAGTCGGCCAGGGGGTGGCCGATGGTGGACAGCTCCCAGTCGAGCACCGCCAGCACACGCGGCTCGCTGGGGTGGAAGATGAGGTTGTCCAGCCGGTAGTCGCCGTGCACGATGGAGACCTGCGACTCGTCGCGTGCGCTGTCGGGGATGTGGGCCGGCAGCCATTCGATGAGCCGGTCCATCGCCTCGATGGGCTGCGTGATGGAGGCCTGGTACTGCTTGGTCCAGCGTGCGATCTGGCGCTCGAAGTAGTTGCCGGGCTTGCCGTAGTCGGCCAGCCCGCGTTCGCGGAAGTCCACGCTGTGCAGCGCGGCGATCACACGGTTCATCTCGTCGTAGATGGCGCCGCGCTCGGCGGGGTTCAACGAGGGCAGCGACTGCTCCCACAGCACGCGACCTTCCACATACTCCATGATGTAGAAGGCGCGGCCGATGACCGATTCGTCGTCGCACAGTACGTGCATCCGGGCGACCGGCACGGCAGTGCCGTGCAGGGCTTTCATGACGGTGAACTCGCGCTCGATCGCATGGGCGGAGGGCAGCAGCTTGGCCACCGGGCCCGGCTTGGCGCGCATCACGTAGCTGCGTCCCGGCGTGGTCAGTTTGTACGTGGGGTTGGACTGCCCCCCCTTGAATTGCTCAACCGACAGCGGGCCCTCGAAGCCGGGCAGATGCTGGTGCAGATAGGCTTCGAGCGCCGCGATGTCGAAGCGGTGCTGTTCGGCAACGGGGCGGGTTCCGGTCTGGGCTTCCATCAGGCTTTCCTGTCGTGGGTCAACGCGAGCCGGGCGCCCATGGAAGCGCGACCGGCTAGCGTTCGGCAATGGCCATCAGCTTGTCGCGCGAGAGCACGATCAGCCGGGTGGGCTCGATGCGCACGGCTCCCTCGCGTTCCAGGGCCTTGAGTTCCTGGTTGACGCGCTGGCGCGAGGCACCCAGCAACTGCGCCAGATCTTCCTGCGCCAGCTGCAGGCCGATGCGGATTTCCTGCTCGCCCTGGGGCACACCATAGGTGCGAGCCAGCAACAACAACTGCTTGGCCAGGCGCGCCGCCAGAGGCAGGGTGTTGAGGTCCTCGACGATGTTGAACATCAGGCGAAGACGGCGGCAGTTCAAGCGCAGCAAGGCCTCGTACAGCTCGGTATGCTGGGCGAGCAGTTCCTTGAAGTCGGGCTTGCGCACGACCAGCAGCGTGGTGTCCCCATGTGCGTGCGCGTCGTGCGTGCGAGGCAGGCCGTCGAACAGGGCAATGTCGCCGAACCACACACCTGGCTCCACATAGGTCAGCGTCACCTGCTTGCCCGACAAGGAGACCGAGCTCACGCGCACGGCGCCCTTGGCCACGCCGGTCCACTCGCTGGCCGGTTCGCCGCGCGAGGACATCAGGGCGCCGTCGCTGAGGCGACGCACCGAGGCGCGTGACAGGATGGCCTGGCGCAGCGCGGGAGAAAGCTTGGAAAACCAAGGGCCGGACTCGATGGTGTTGCGTTCGGCGATTGTAAGAATGGGGGTCTGCATGTTTTGTCGCTGACGTGACAGAACGGCTGTCGGGTCTCCCCGTATTGTCCACCTACATGTCAACCAGGAGACAGATGATGCAGCAATCACCCTCGATCGACGACATCGCGTCGCTGCAAGGTCGCGTGAGTGAAGCCGAATGGCGTGCCCGTGTGGACCTGGCCGCGGCCTACCGGCTGGTGGCGTTGTTTGGCTGGGACGACCTCGTCTTCACCCACATCACTGCACGTGTGCCGGGGACTGAAGACCAGTTCCTCATCAACCCTTATGGCCTGATGTTCGAGGAGATCACAGCCTCGAGCCTGGTGCGCATCGATCTGGCCGGCAAGAAGCTGGACGATACGCCCTTCGAGATCAACCCGGCGGGCTTCACCATCCACAGTGCCATCCACGCGGTCCGCCACGACGCGCATTGCGTGCTGCACACCCACACGCTCAACGGCATCGCCGTCTCGGCGCAGAAGCACGGCGTGCTGCCGCTGTCCCAGCAATCGATCTTCGTATTGAACAGCCTGGCCTATCACAACTACGAAGGGGTGGCGCTGCGCGACGACGAGAAGCCACGCCTCGTACGCGACCTGGGCGACAAGACCTACCTGATGCTGCGCAACCATGGGCTGTTGACCGTGGGCGCGACGGTGGCCGACGCTTTCCTGGCGATGTACCTGTTCGAGACTGTGTGCAACATCCAGGTCCGCGCGCTCGCCGGCGGGTCGGAGCTCATCACGGTGGACCCGGCCATCATCGAAACCTCGGGACAGCAGGCCCGGCAGGTGACGCGCGGGCAGGGCGCCGGCACGCTGACCTGGCCTGGGCTGCTGCGGCGTCTGGACCGGCGCAGCCCCGGCTACGCGCTCTGATCAGGCCTGCGGCTCCAGCCGCAGGTATTGCAAGAGCAGCTTTTCCATCGTGGTGTGGCGTTCGCGTTCGTGCAGCCACTGGGTGGGGGAGAGGTTCACCGCGCGCACGACGAGATCGTCCGAGCCGACGTCGATGATGTTGATGCAGGCGGGGGCTTGCTCGAAGCGGCCGAGGTAGCAACGCTGTCCGGCCAGTGCGTAGGACAGAAGGCCCCGATTGACGGCGCCATGCAGCACCAGCAGGGCCTGATCCCAATCCGGGTCGGCCAGCACGGCCTGGAAGGCGGGCAGGATGCGGTCGAGCATCTCGCCGATCGACTCACCCCCCAGGAAGCGCGCAGACTCGTCCACCACGCCTTGGAAGGCGCCGAGGAAGGCCTCGCGGAGGCGGTCGCGCGGCAGGTCGGCCAGGCGTCCAGGGCGGATCTCCTGCAGCGCCTCGTTCACTTCCAGCCGTGGTGGGTGGCCGGCGACGGCCAGAACACGTTCGGCGGTCTCCACCGTGCGCGGCAGGCCGCTCACCCAGACCCGGTCGAAGCGTGCACCGGCGTGCCGGAATGCTGCGCCGGCCGCATCCGCCTGGGCCCGCCCGGTGGCATTGAGCGGAACCGTGTCCGGATGGACGGGGGTGCCGTCCGGCAGGAAGTAGTCCACTGAGCCATGACGCATCAGGTACAGGCGCCGACGGCGGGGCAAGGTGAGTGTCATGGCCGGCCCCCTGGCGAGCCCGCTTCAGCGGAAGCGGGCGGGGCGCTTCTCGAGGAAGGCAGCGATGCCCTCGCGAGCGTTGGGATGATGCAGGTTGTCGACAAAGCTGTCTCGTTCGGCGTCGAGTTGCTGGGGCAGGGTACGTGCCGGCCAGTGATTCAGCAACTCCTTAGAGCTGGCCAGGGCGTTGGGCGCCAGTTCGGACAGGCGCGCAGCAATGGCCAGAGCTTCGGCCAAGGCGCGACCCTTGTCTGTCACCCTGTTGACAAGGCCGAACTGGTGCAACCGCTCGGCCGAGATCGGTTCGCTCAGCCAGAGCAGTTCAGTGGCCAGTGGGCGGGGCAACATCTGCATGAGCTGCCAGCTCGCACCCCCATCGGGGCTGAGGGCGATGCGGCTGTAGGCCAGCGTGAAGCGTGCGTCGCGGCCGGCGACCAGCAGGTCGCAGGCCAGGGCCAGCGAACAACCGCCCCCGGCGGCCACGGTCTCGATCGCTGCGATCACAGGCTTGGGGAAGGTGCGGATCGCTTCGATCCAGCGATGAAAGCGCTCCAGCCGCGACGTCTGCACCTCCGGCCCGAGTTCCGCGTTGCGTTGCAGCTGTTGCAGGTTGCCGCCCGCGCAGAAGGCGTCGCCTGCTCCGGTGATCACGACGGCACGGATCTCGTCGGAGGACTCGGCGACGTTCAGGGCCTCCACACCGGCGGCCATGATGTCTTCCGACAAGGCGTTGCGCGTCCCGGGGGCGCTGAGCGTGAGTACCAGGGTGCGGTCGATGCGTTCGGTCAGGAGTTCACTGGACATGGCGGGCTCGTGATGCCGGTAGGGCGTTGTCGATTGTGCACGAGCGATGCCCACCCCGGGGCATCAGGGGGACCACGCACGGAGGCGCTGCAACCTTCATGCTAGAGTCGTTCGACCTGCGTGACACGCATCGCATGAAGAGCCTCCACCTGCCCCATTCCAAGAAGTTGCTGGCCTCCAGTCTGTCCCTGGCCCTTGCGGGGGGCGTGGGCAGCGCGTGGGGTCTTGGATTCGGAGCCGGGAGCAGTCAGGCCGTGCTCGGCCAGGCGCTGGACTTCGCGGTGCAGGTCCGAGTGGAGCCGGGGGAACAGGGCGAAGCCGAATGCGTCAGTGCCGACGTGAGCTTCGGAGATGTGCGACTGGGTCGCGGTCAGGTGCGCGCTCGATGGGACCCTCCTGTCGCGGGCACCGAGCAGACCTTGAGAGTTCGCACGCTTACTGCCGTCAGCGAGCCCATTGTCACGGTCGATGTGACCGTGGGATGCAAGTCGCGGCTGCAGCGTCAGTTCGTGGCCTTTGCAGATCCGCCCACCCTGCGGGAGCCTTCGTCCGTGCAGGCCGCCATTGCGCCAGCGGCCCCCGCTGAGGGTCGTCCTGTCGCGCGCCCGGCCGCGCCTCGGGCACAGCCCCCGGCGCGCCCCCCACGTGCGGCCGTTTCCGTACCGTCCGGGTCGAATGCCACAGAGCCGGAGCCGTCCGCGCCCCGCCGGCGCGCAGCGGCCCGCCCGCCCAGTCCGCCGGCAGCGGAGCAGCCTCGCTTGCGGCTGGATCCCCTGGACGCCGAGCTCTTCAGCGCGCCCGGCTTGCGTATCGCCAGCAACCTGGGCAGTGTCGAACCTCCGGCCCCGGAGCAGCAACAGGCGGCAGCTGCCTTGTGGAAGGCTCTGAACACCACGCCCGAGCAGGCCGCCCGAGAGAGCGAGCGCATGCGGCAGCTGGAAGAGAGCCTCGCCGCCTTGCGTCAGGAATCTGCTGCCACCCGCCAGGCCCTGGAAGGTCTGCAGGCCAGCCTGCGAGATGCTCAGGAGCAGCGCTATGCCAACCCTCTGGTCTATGCACTCCTGATGCTGTGCCTGGCCCTGGGTGGCGCCCTGGTGTGGATGGTCCGCCAGCGGGCGGCGGCCAGCGGCGCCTGGTGGCGGCCCTCGGCAGCGGGCAGCCTGCCGGCGGACCTGGCGTCGGCGCCTGTGCCGCCGAATGTGGCCGCCACCTCTTCGGCAAGCGCGGTCGTTCCGTCTGCACCCATGCCGATGCCGCCGGTGTTGCCGTCAGCAAGTCCGGAACCCGCGCCGGCGACAGCGCCCGCGCCACCCCCGAGGCCTCCTGCGCCCCCCGTTTCTGCAGCGACCTCTGCGATCGATGGAGAAACCGCTCCCGAGAAAGTGGCGGTCGAGGAGCTCATCGACCTGGAGCAGCAGGCGGAGTTCTTCCTGGCGCTGGGCCAAGACGACTCTGCGATCGAGCTCTTGCAGGGCCACGTGCGCGAGCACCGCGATCCAAGTCCGCTGCCTTTCCTGAAGCTGCTGGAAATCCACAAGCGCCGCGGGGACCGCGAGGCGTACGATGACATGCGCCGGGAGTTCAACCGGCGATTCAATGCCTATGCGCCGTCGTGGGACGAGGAGCTCGCCGCCGGCCGGTCCTTGGAGGACTACCCCACCGTGATTTCGCGCCTGCAGGGCCTTTGGGACTCGCCGGTGCGCTCGCTGGAGGTGCTGCGTGCGTCGCTGCTGCGTGGCGACGGGGATGCCAAGGCCTTCGACCTGCCCGCCTACCGAGAACTGCTGGTGCTCTACGGCATTGCGCGCGACCGCGTCCAGTTGGATGCCACCGGCGAAGAGGTCGATCTGCTGCTGCCGCTGGACGAACCCGAGGACCCCTACGCGACGCGGCTGGAGCCCACCATTGCCCCGGCCGCTCCCCCCGCGTTCCAGGCGCCATCCCTGCCGGACGAGGACCGGGTCGATGTCCATCTTGACCTGGGGGCGAGCGAGGCGACGCCGGCTCGCCGCGACGCACCGCCAAGCAATCTGATCGAATTCATCCCGGTCGAGCCAAGCCGCCAACCCGAGCCGGGCAGCGAGGGCCCGCGCTGATCCGCGGCCTCATAGGCGAGTCAGACGCTCCAGGGCCTGGTGCAGCGTCTCGTCTCGCTTGGCGAAGCAAAAGCGCGCCAGCCGGCGATCGGTGCCGTCACTGTAGAACACGGACAGCGGGATCGCCGCTACGCCCACCTCCGTAGTCAGCCAGCGACAGAAGGCCGGCTCGTCGAGGTCGCTGACGGCGCCGTAATCCACACACTGGAAATAGCTGCCCTGGCTGGGCAGGAGTCGAAAGCGCGTGCCGGCGAGACCGGACCGGAACAGGTCGCGTTTGCGCTGGTAGAAGGCTGGCAGTTCCAGATGAGGCCTCGGATCGGCCATGTAGGCGGCAAGGGCGTGCTGCATCGGCGTGTTCACGGTGAACACGTTGAACTGGTGCACCTTGCGGAACTCGGCCATGAGGGCCGCCGGTGCGGCCACATAGCCCACCTTCCATCCCGTCACGTGATAGGTCTTGCCGAAACTCGAGACGATGAAGCTGCGCTGCGCCAGCCCGGGGTGACGGGCCACGCTTTCATGGCGTTCCCCGTCGAAGACCATGTGCTCGTAGACCTCGTCGCTGATCACGACGATGTTGGTTGGGCGCAGCAGCTCGTCGAGGGCGCGCATGTCCTCGGCCGTCCACACCGTGGCGCTGGGGTTGTGGGGCGTGTTGAGGATGAGCGCCCGCGTGCGCGGCGTGATCGCCGCGGCGATGCGCGCAAAGTCGGGGCGGAAGTCGCCGGCCTGGCCCGAGCGGCCCAACGGCACGAAGACGGCCTTGCCGCCGGCCAGTTCGATGTTGGGCTCGTAGCTGTCGTAGCAGGGTTCGAGCACGATCACCTCGTCGCCCGGATGCACCACGGCGAGGATGGCGGTCAGGATGGCCTGGGTGGCGCCTGCCGTCACCGTGATCTCGCTGCCCGGGTCGTAGGGGCGGCCATAGAGTGCCTGGATCTTCGCGGCAACGGCCTCACGCAGGGCAGGGATGCCCGCCATCGGCGGGTACTGGTTGTGGCCGGCGCGCAGCGCTGCGTTCACGGCATCCAGCAGCCGAGGGTCGCAGTCGAAGTCCGGGAAACCTTGCCCGAGGTTGACGGCGCCATGTTCCTGCGCCAGGGCCGACATCACGGTGAAGATGGTGGTGCCCACCTTGGGCAGGCGGGTGGCGAGTTGGGGGACGGCATTCATGGGCAGGCTCAGAGGTCGTAGGAGCTGGACTCGCCGCCCATGGCCCGCATGATGAGGTTGCGGTTCAGGCGCTCCGAGGTCAGCTCGGCAAAGGCGTAGACGAAATTGCGCAGGTAGGCGCCGCGCTTGAAGGCGATGCGCGCGAGGTTGTGGCCGAAGAGGTGCCCGGCGGGGCGCCAGACCAAGTCTCCTCCGGGGGCCGTGAAGGTGGGATCGTCGCGTACGGCCATCTCGGCCACGATGCCCACGCCCAGGCCCAGGCGGACGTAGGTCTTGATCACATCGGAGTCGATCGCTTCGAGCACGATGTTGGGCTTGAGCTTGCGAAGCGCAAAAGCCTGATCGATCTTGGTGCGGCCAGTGAAGGAGGGGTGATAGGAGATGAGCGGCTCGCTCGCCAGGTCGTCCAGAGACAAGCGCTCTGCGCCCGCCAGTCGATGCTGCGCTGGCAGCACCACCACATGCGACCACTCGTAGCACGGCAGGGTCACCAGCTCCTCGAATCCCGCCAGCGACTCCGTGGCCAGCCCCACCTCGGCGCTTTCCTGCAGCAGCATCTGGGCCACCTGCTCGGGCGTGCCCTGGTGCAGGCTCACGCTCACCTTCGGGAAGCGCTTGCGCAACTGGGCCACCGGGGTGGGCAGCACGTAGCGTGCCTGGGTATGGGTGGTGGCGATCGACAGGGTACCGGCATCCTGCTTCGAGAATTCTTCGCCGATGCGCTTGAGGTTGCCGACCTCGCGCATGATGATCTCGATGGACTTGAGCACCTCCTGGCCCGGCTCGGTGACCCGTTTCAGGCGCTTGCCGTGCCGGGCGAAGATATCCACGCCGAGCTCCTCCTCCAGTTCCAGGATGGCCTTGGACACGCCCGGCTGCGAGGTGTAGAGGGCCTTGGCGGTCTCGGTGAGGTTGAGGTTGCGCCGCACGGCTTCCTGGACGAAGCGGAACTGGTGCAGGTTCATATTTCGGGACCGTCTGAAGAGGTCTCGAATTATGTCATTGAAGCATGAGGTCTTCAGGCCCTCGGGCTCATCCGTGCAACCACCCCGGCCATGGCGGCGATTACGTCGGGATCTTCGCCGATGGCGGGCTGAAGGGTCCAGTGCACGCCCGGATGCTGTTGTGCCAGCGTCTGCATCAACTGGGGCAGGTCCTTGCGGACATGGCCCCCGGCGCCCAGGAAGAGGGGCACGACCTGGATGTCGGTGCATCCCTGGGCGGCCAACTGCCGAGCCGCCTCCGGCAGGGTCGGGGTCATGAACTCCAGAAAGGCCAGCACCACCTGGGTGTCCGGGCGCAGCTGTTGCACATGGGCGCGCACCGCCTCGAAGGGCTGGGCCCAGGCCGGGTCACGCGCCCCATGGGCGAAGAGGATGAAGCCAGGGACACTCATTGGCGAGCCTCAGCGATGTCGCACCAGCCAGTTGAAGGCCAGCAACGAGAGGAGGAAGTACGCGGCGCTCGGCGTGGCCGCCGCGACCCACGGCGTCCAGTCCTGCAGCAGCCCGATGTGGGTGAAGACATTGTTCAACAGCACGAAACTGATCCCCAGCATGATCCCGCCAAAGACCTTCAGGCTGATGCCGCCCGAGCGGCTGTGCAGATAGGCAAAGGGCAGGGCAAGCATCACCATCACCAGGCAGGCCAGGGGGTAGAGCACCTTCTTCCAGAACTGGATCTCGTAGCGCTGGGCGGCCTGTTCGTTGTCGGACAGGTGGGTCATGTATCGGAAGAGGTCGAGCGCCGACATCTCGCTGGGTGGCCGCACCGCAGCCACGACGACATTGCGCGTCAGGGTGCTTTCCCACTCGAGCGACGCCAGCCGCTCTTCCGCGACCACCAGGTCCTGCCCGCCCGGTTGCGGATGCCAGCGGCTGCGCTGCACTTGCGAGAGCTGCCACACGCCGTCGTCACCCACCACGGCCGATTCGGCCTGGAGTTGGCCCACCAGCCGGGCGTCCCCATCGAATTCATAGAGACGCACATTACGCAAACGGCCGTCCGGTGCCGCTGCGGTGATTTGCACCGAGTAGCTGCGCTCGCCCGAGGCAGTGAGCTGTCGATCCTTGAGCCAGGTTCCCGCCTGCCCATACACGCTGCCCCCTCTGGCGGCGGTGCGGACCGCATGGGCCTCACGGTCGGAGGCGGGCGCCACGTAGTCGCCCAGCACGAAGGTGGCCGCGGCAAAGGCCAGGCCCAGCCCGAGCAGCAGCAGCAAGGCACGCTGCGGCCCCAGACCGCTCACGCGCAGGATGGTGAACTCGGACGACTGCGCCATGCGCGCCAGCGCGTAGATCGTGCCGATGAGCACCGCGATGGGCATCAGCACGTAAAGATGACCCGGCAGCAGCAGCAGACAATACAGCAGCGCCTGGTGCAGCTGGTAGCCGCCGCGGCCGACGCGCTCCAGCTCGTCGACCACATCGATGAAGAAGAACAGGGCCAGGAAGGCTACCGCCACGAAGGCGATCGCGCCGAGGACGTCGGCATAGAGCAGCCGGCGTACGGTTTTCATGAACTCGTCCTCGACTGGACGCTTCGCGGGAGCGGCAGCCATCCGGCCAGGCCGCGCTCTCGCCAGCGCAGCAAGGCCAGCGCCAGCAGGGCCGTGCCCCCGTGAATGCCCAGGAGGGCAGCGAGCGGTGTCAGTCGGCCGGTGGCCACCCAGGCCTGCGACAGGTTCAGCAGGTTGTAGTAGACGATGAAGGCCAGCAGGGCCGTCATCAGGTTCCAACTGGTGCCCCGGCGGGGCGAGGTCGCCGAAAGAACGACCCCCAGCAGCAGCAGGTTGAGGGCTGTCAGTGGCAACCCGATCCGCCAGGTGAGTTCCCCCAGGTGGCGTGGCTGCGGGTCGAGCAGCAACGAGATGCTGGAACGTGCGCGAGGAGGCAACACCGTCTCCTGGGTGCGAACGCGTTCGTCGATGCGAAGTCGATAGGTATCGAACTGCGCGATGCGCCGCTCGCCGGTCACGGCATTGTGGTCGGCTTGCTGGCCTGCATCGAGCACGAGGTAGCGGTCCTCCCCCTCGAACTCGATGCGCCCCGTGCTGGCGGTTGCGACCGACTCGCGCTCGTCCCCACGCGTGAGTACGAAGACATTGCGACCCACCCTGCCGTCGTCGGTATTGCGCTCGATGAAGAAGACTCGCCGGCCATCGCTGGAACTCTGGAACTGCCCCGGCGCCACTCGCGAGAGGTCAGAGCGGCGCTCATAGAGTGCGCGCAGCTCGATGATGCTCTGGTTGGCCCAGGGCCACACGAACAGGGCCAGCACGGCGATCACGGCCAGCACCGCCGCGCCCATTCGCAGCACGGGCTTCAGGAAGCGGCCCAGCGGGACGCCGCTGGCGAACCACACGGACATCTCGCTGTCCCTGTACATGCGCGACAGGGTGCTGACCGTGGCCACGAACAAGGACAGTGCAAGGATGGTGGGCAGATAGCCCAGCACGGTGTAACCCATCAGCAGCACCACGTGCTGTGGGGACACGGAGCCGCTGGCCGCCTGGCCGAGGGTGCGGATGAGCATCATCGTGAGCACGATGGTCAGCAGCACCACCAGGGTGGCGCCAAAGCTTCGGCCCAGCTCTTTTCGGACGGAGGAATCGAATAACATCGAAAAATTCAATGGATGGCGACATTATGGACTTTCGAGCGATAGCCTCTGCCCCCGCACTGTGGAGCGAAACCCCCTGTGATGCCCTGGTGGTCATCCTCCTGGCCGATGCCAAGGATCACGGCTTGCCTGCCGCGCTGGCAGGGCTCCTCGACGATGCCGTGAAAGCCGGTGATCTGGCGCTGAAGGCCGGACGCAGCCTGTATGTGCATCGGCCAGCGGGTGTGCGGGCGCCGCGTCTGGTCTGGTCTGTGGCTGCCAACGATTCCGCCAAGGCCTTGCGCGCGGCGGCACAGGCGGCTTTCCAGGCGCTCAAGGCGGGCGGCGCACGCCACGTGGCGGTGGCACGCTGCGGATCGGCCGGCATCGAGGCCGGGCATGCCCAGGCCCTCGTCAGCACGGCCCACGACGCGGTCTACGTGTACCGGCACACGAAGCCCAGCGCTGTGCCGGCTCCACTCCTGTCCAAGGTCAGCGTGCTGGTCGACAAGCTCGTGCTGAAAGCCGCACAGCATGAACTGGCTCAGGCCGCTGCCATTGCGCAAGGGATGGCGCTGGCGCGCGAGTGCGCCAATCGCCCCGGCAACCACTGCACCCCCGATCATCTGGCGCAGGAGGCCCGCAAGCTTGCGCGAGACCACGGGCTCAAGGTCGAGGTGCTGGACCGCAAGGCCGTGGAAAAGCTCGGCATGGGGGCTTTCCTGGCCGTGGCCCAGGGCTCCGAACAGCCGCTGCGTTTCATCGTGCTGCGCTACGAAGGGGCCCGCAAGGCCGAGGCTCCGCATGTGCTGGTGGGCAAGGGCATCACCTTCGACACCGGCGGCATCTCCATCAAGCCCGCGGGCGAGATGGACGAGATGAAATTCGACATGAGTGGCGCCGCCAGCGTGCTGGGAACGCTGCGTGCCGTGGCTCAACTCAAGCCCCGGATCAACGTGATCGGCGTGATCCCTGCCTGCGAGAACATGCCCGATGGCCGGGCCGTCAAGCCGGGCGACGTGGTCACCAGCCTGTCCGGTCAGACCATCGAGATCCTCAACACCGATGCCGAGGGCCGGCTGATCCTGTGCGATGCCTTGACCTACGTCGAACGCTTCAAGCCGGCGTCGGTCATCGACATCGCCACGCTCACCGGTGCCTGCGTGATCGCGCTGGGCCATCACCACACCGGGCTGTTCACGGCCGACGACGATCTGGCCCAGTCCCTGGTCGCAAGCGGCCAGGAGGCACTCGACCCCTGCTGGCGCATGCCCCTGGACGAGGACTACGACGAAGCCCTGAAGAGCAATTTTGCCGACATGGGCAACGTGGGCGGGCGCGCCGGCGGCGCGATCACCGCCGCCATGTTCCTGCGCAAGTTCACCGGCAAGTACCGCTGGGCCCACCTCGACATTGCTGGCACGGCGTGGAAGAGCGGGGCGGCCAAGGGAGCCACCGGGCGTCCGGTGGCGCTGCTCACCCGCTACCTGCTGCGCCAGGCCTGCTGAGTAGAGCGGCATGCCGTCCGTTGCCTTTCACTTCAACATGCCCGACAAGCTGGGCTACGCCTGCCGCCTGCTGCGCAAGGCGCTGAGGCAAGGTGTCCAGGTGGGGGTGGTCGGCGAAGACGCGCAGCTGGCCGAGCTTGATCGCACACTGTGGACCTTTGATCCGGTGGACTTCGTCCCCCACCTGCGAGCGGGGCCGGACACGCCTGCCGCAGCGACGGGCGTGGCGGCTCGCACCCGGCTGTGGCTCGCCCGGCAGCCGCGGGACCTGCCGCACCGGGCTGTGCTGGTGAATCTCGGGCCGGACATCCCCGAAGGTTTCGAGGGCTTCGAACGGGTCATCGAACTGGTCGAGGGGGTGCAGGCGGATCGGCTGCAAGGACGACAGCGCTGGAAGCACTACCAGGCCGCCGGCTGCGAGATCGAGCGCCATGAGGTTGGAACACCCGCCTGAGGCCGTGGTTTTCTCGCTGGCTGGCGTACGGCTTGCTTGGCGAGACCGTGACCGCCGCGCAACATCAATCAGGGGCAACGCCATGGAGTTTTTCACGCAGATTGATATACATTTTGCGGTTCAAGCTCCGGGGCGGCATGGCCGCGCCCATCACCCAGTTCGCTGAATTTCTTTCAAGGACATTTATGAAGAAGCTGACACTCCTGGCATCTGCGGTCGCTCTGGCCGGTCTGGCCGCTTGTGGCAAGAAGGAAGAGGCGCCTGCTGCCGCGGCGCCTGCTGCGGCGCCTGCCGTCAGTGAGGAAGTGGTTCGCCTCGGTCACGTCGGCCCCACCAGCGGCGGCATTGCCCACCTGGGCAAGGACAACGAGATGGGTGCCCGCATGGCGGTGGACGAGCTCAACGCGCAGGGTCTGATCATCGGCGGCAAGAAGATTCGCTTCGAGCTGCTGGCCGAAGACGATGCGGCCGACCCGAAGCAGGGCACGGCAGCCGCTCAGAAGCTGGTCGACTCCGGCGTCAAGGGCGTGATCGGTCACCTCAACTCGGGTACCACCATCCCCGCGTCCAAGATCTACAACGACGCCGGCATCCCCCAGATTTCGCCCTCGGCCACCAACCCCCGCTACACGCGCCAGGGCTTCAACACCGCCTTCCGCGTCGTGGCTGACGACGTGCATCTGGGCGGCACGCTGGGTCGCTATGCGGTGCAAACCCTGCAAGGCAAGGCGATCGCCGTGATCGATGACCGCACGGCCTACGGCCAGGGGGTCGCCGACGAGTTCGAGAAGGCTGCCAAGGCTGCTGGTGGCAACGTCGTGGCGCGCGAATTCACCCACGACAAGGCCACGGACTTCACTGCCATCTTGACCACCATCAAAGGCAAGAGCCCGGACGTCGTGTTCTACGGCGGCATGGACGCCGTGGCTGGCCCGATGCTGCGCCAGATGAAGTCCCTGGGTATCAACGCCAAGTTCATGGGTGGCGACGGCATCTGCACGGGCGAACTGCCCAAGCTGGCTGCTGGCAGCATGGCTGACGAGCAGGTCTACTGCGCCGAGGCGGGTGGTGTCGAAGGCGAGCAGAAGGCCGGCATGGACGCCTTCAAGGAGAAGTTCAAGCAGAAGTTCAACATCGACGTGCAGCTCTACGCTCCGTACGTGTACGACGCGACGCTGACCCTGGTGGAAGCCATGAAGAAGGCCGACTCCGTCGACCCCGCCAAGTACCTGCCTGAACTGGCCAAGATCGAGTACAAGGGCGTGACCGGCACGATCGCCTTCGATGAAAAGGGCGACATCAAGAACGGTGCCCTGACCCTGTTCACCTACAAGGGCGGCCAGCGCGAACAACTCGCTGTGATCCGTTGATCATCGGGGCCCTCGGCCCCATGAAAAAAGGCGTCCTTCGGGACGCCTTTTTCTTTGCCCGGACTTCGTGGCCGGGGAGTCCGCTCAGATCTTGGCGGTGCTGATGTAGCTGTCGTAGCGCCACTCCGAGAAGCGGCTCCACAGGATCTGGTCGCGCTGGAAAGCACGCATATCCTGGTGGATCTTCTTGAACTCGGCCGATCTGGCTTCGTGCTCGGCAAACACTTCCATGGCCGTTCGGAAGCCTGCGTCCATGACGGCCTTGGGGAAGGCCACGAGCTTGGTTCCGGAGGCGACCAGTCGCTTGAGCGCTGCCGGGTTCTCGGCGTCATACTTGGCGGTCATGTCGCGCGCAGCCACGGCGCCTGCGGCACGCACGATGGCCTTGTTCTCGGCCGACAGGGCGTCAAAGGCCTTCTTGTTGATGAAGAAGGCGAGTTCAGCCCCACCTTCCCACCACCCAGGGTAATAGTAGAAGGGGGCCACCTTGTTGAAGCCCAGCTTCTCGTCGTCGTAGGGGCCAACGAACTCGGTGGCATCGAGTGTGCCCTTTTCGAGCGCCTGGTAGACCTCGCCGGCCGGCATGTTCTGGGCCACCACGCCCAGCTTGGCCATCGACTCGCCGAACAGGCCCCCGCCCATGCGCATCTTCAGGCCTTTCAGGTCCGCGACGGTCTTGATTTCCTTGCGGTACCAGCCGCCCATCTGGGTGCCGGTATTGCCTGCACTCATCGAGACGATGTTGAACTTGGCGTAGAACTCGTCCATCAGCTTGCGGCCGTTGCCGTGCTCCATCCAGGCGTCCATGTGACGCGCGGTCAGGCCGAAGGGCACGGCGCAACCGAAGGCGAAGATCGAATCCTTGCCGGTGAAGTAGTAGGGCGCCGTCTGCGCCATTTCGATGGTGCTGTTCTGGAGCGCGTCGACCACGCCGAAGGCGGGCACGAGCTCGCCGGCAGCATGCAGCGACACTTCGAAACGACCGCCAGACAGAGCCTTGACCGTCTCGGCAAACTTTTCAGCCGACCCGAAGATGGTGGGCAGGGACTTGGGAAAGCTCGAAGCCAGGCGCCAGCGAACGGCGGTTTGAGCATGAACGGCCGGGGCAACACCCGCGGCCAGGACACCGGCGATGCCGGCGTTTGCAATCAGGGAACGGCGATCCAACTTCACGAAAACTACTCCTCGGTACTCTGAAAGAAAACGGTGCAGCACCGCCACCAAGGCGGGCCGCACCTGTAACCGAGTATGCCAGTCGGGTGCCAGGACGACCGGGCGCCGCCGAATACCGGTGTACGGCAGTGCGGTTCCGGAAAAGCAAAACCCCGCAGAGCGAGGCTACATGCGGGGTTCTGGCGGAGAGGGCGGGATTCGAACCCCCCCTCCTGCAAGTCATTGATTCACTTGAGACGGCCCTGCTGCAGGGACGCGAGTTGTAGCAGGACTTGTAGCAAGTGTGCACTGATGCCCGGATCGACGTCAACTTCCGGCCCACTTGGCTGACTCATCCCGACCCTGGGTGGGAACTGGCTCCGGAGAACCGCGCACGCCGGGTGGGCTCGTCGTGTGCTCTGGCTAACTCAGGATGCGAAGGCCATTGCTGCACTTTGCAGTAGCACGACCCGCTGCCCGGGGCTTGGGATTGCCGAGGGGTATGGAAGAGACCCCGCAAGGCCGCTCCACACCAGGGGAGTGGCTTAGCGGCGCTGATGCGCTCCATGACGAGGGTGAGCGCCCATGGGATGGCACTTGGGAGGCTTTTGCCATGTGGTCGTGTGGTCTGCTCTCCGGAGAGCCGGGACAAGTCGGCGGAGGCAATCGCGGAGGTTTGCGAGTTCCACAACGAAAGTGTCCGATTGCAGGCCCAGAACGTTGGAGTGGCTCCCGTGTCAAGGGCGTTGTGCCCTGCACTGCCGAGCAGGGAGCGGGCTGCTCGGCGTGCGGCTACTGGACCACCTCTGGCCAGCATCCATGGCGTGCCGCCGCATCTGCACATAGATCACGAATACCCTTGGAGAAGAGGGCCGACGCTGAGGTCGCTGCTTCGTATGACAGACCGGAGGCTTCAAGCGCCCTGGATAGGGTCGAAGCAAGGTCTGGTTCTGGCAGCTGGGGTTGGGGGCAACCGATCATCCGACATATCGACCAGTCAATGAGCGCATCCGCAGTCGTGATGACCATCAGGGCATCTTTGTGTGTGACTCCTATGGATGTCAGAGCTCGGTATAGCTCGCTTTGCATGAAGGCCTCCAGTGCGACGCGAACGTAGGGGACAAGGGTCGAGTCTGAAGATAGCATCAACGGATAGGCATCCCGTATCCCTCGGCACGGGCCAGATCCGGACAGAAGCATGGCCGATGGTTCTTAACCTGGCAGAATTGCGCTTCCCGCGGATGAGGTGATACGGCAGCGGTGGATGTTGATGCCGTCCATGACAAAAATGCAGACCAAGAAGCAACCCATACCTGTCATCGATCTGTTTGCTGGCCCTGGAGGATTGTGCGAAGGCTTCTCATCACTCATAGATGGCGAGGGAGCCCCGCGGTTCGATGTCAAGGTTTCAATCGAGAAGGATCCCATAGCCCACCGGACCTTGATGCTGCGAGCGATCTTTCGCAAGTTCGCGAAGGGGAAGGTCCCGAGAGGCTATTACCAGTATGTCCGGGGTGAGATAACGCGAGATGAGTTCCTTGCACACCCCGAAATCGCGATTGCTGCCAAGAAGGCTGCGGAGGAAGCTCGCTGCGCGGAGCTAGGGGCTACCCCACACGAGATCGTTGATGGGTGGATCACTCAGGCGCTTGAGGGCTGCGAGGACTGGGTTCTAATCGGTGGCCCACCTTGCCAAGCATATTCGCTCGCGGGACGATCGCGTCTGCGCCCCAAGGATCCCAAAGCCTTCGAGAACGACAAACGTCACTTTCTATACACGGAGTATCTGAGGATCATTCAGCAGTTCAGGCCGTCCGTGTTCGTGATGGAGAACGTCAAGGGGATGCTTACGTCCAGACACGGTGGCTCGAAGATCTTCGAGCGCATCCTTGCAGATCTCTCGAATCCGAAAGATGGACTCAGCTACACAGTGCGGTCGTTTGTGACGCCGGGCGACGCACTACAACCCAACGACTACGTGATCGAAGCCGAAAACTATGGCGTTCCGCAGACCCGTCATCGGGTGATCCTCTTCGGCATCAGATCAGACTTGGCGAGCTCGACTCCGTCTCTTCTGAATAATCCGAGTCAGTTCGTGCTCAAGAGGAGCAAATCCAAGGTCGGCGTGGAGGTAGCGCTGTCGGGTTTGCCCCCGCTGCGCAGCAGGCTCTCCAGGGAGGACGACTCCCCGGAGGCGTGGCTAGAAGCCATGAGAAGCGCGCCCATGACCTTGAAAGGGTGGAAAGCCCCGTTGCGCACCGATATCGAACTGCTGATGGCAGCCGCAGTCAAGAAGGCTCGGCAACTGAAAGCGCCAGGGGCAGCGTATATCCCCGGGGACGTGATTCCTTGCGAGAAGATGCCCAATGAGCTTCGGAGCCTGTATCTGGATGATCGACTTCGAGGCGTTCTTCAGCATGAGACGCGAAAGCACATGCGCTCCGACTTGCACCGCTATCTTTTCGCCTCATGCTTCGTGAAAGCACAAGGCTACGCTCCCAATCTCACGAACTTCCCGCCAAGGCTTCTGCCTGACCATGAAAACATCGGGGATGACGAAATCCCGTTCAAGGATCGGTTCAGAGTGCAGATCGGAGATGAGCCATCTTCGACGGTAGTTGCACATATCAAGAAGGATGGTCATTACTACATCCATCCTGACCCTGTGCAATGTCGAAGCCTGACTGTGCGTGAAGCTGCAAGGCTGCAAACCTTCCCAGACAACTACTTCTTCGAGGGGACCCGAACGGAGCAGTATGGCCAGATCGGCAATGCGGTTCCCCCCCTGCTCGCAAGAAAGATCGCGAAGGTCATCTATCGGTTCTTGTCATCACCTCGAGCGATTTCTGGTCAGTGACGCTGGCGGAGGGCTCACCGATTTCACCGTATGAGTCGGCGCCCTCCAACCATCGAATCAGCTCATGTTGGAGATACGCAAGTGTCCGGGCGTCTCGCGTTGCGCACTCCCAGACACAGAGAACCCGCCAGCCCATCGAGGCAAGCTGATCGTATGCGCGTCTGTCTCTCGAAATGTTCGCCCCGAACTTTGCCGCCCAGAACTCAGGTCTTGTAGAGGGCGTCTTGGCGTATCGGCATCCTTGATGCGCGTGCCAGAAGCAGCCGTGCACGAATATGGCAACCTTGCGCCCGGGCATGGAGATGTCTGGTGTGCCTGGAAGATCTCGCCGATGGATCCTGAAGCGATAGCCTGACGCAAACAGGATTTGGCGGACGAGCCGTTCCGGCAGGGAGTTCTTGCCCTTGATCCCGGCCATCATCCGGCTTCGCACCCCGGCTGAGACGATATCAACCATCCAGGGCTCCGCTCTAGCGAGCAAGTTCGCTCCGAGGGGCGATCTGCACGGACTTGAGTTCAGGGATGGGGCCCGATGGCTCAGAGTATCTTGCGTTCATCACGATGTCCTTGCATTCGGGTCTCTTGGCCCATTCTGAGACCATGCGGCCGCCCGCCGATGAGTGCAGAACCTCGTTGACCTCCCGAGCCCAGATGCCAATCTGTGTGAGAAGTTCAGGCGACACGGCCTGGTGCATCCAGACGCGGTCCAAGTCGAGGCGAGATCCCAGAATCTGCGATACCACCGAGACCGTGTATGCCGTGACGTTCGCTTGGAACGCCTGGAACATGGGACGAATCAGCTTCTGTGCCTCCCTGTAGATCTTGGCCTTGGCGACCATTGACTTGAACTCGGCAACGTCGGGAAGCGGTGCTTCTTGACCATCAGTTGGCGTGAGGGCCGCCATGAAGCGGTCGAAGTTCTTCTGCGAACCGAGACTAACGATGTCCGGCTTGCGATCCCATGCATTGAGATACTTCGCCAAGTCAGTCTTGGTAATGCGCCGCGCCGGAGGTATCGCTTCCTTCAAGGCTCTGAGCTTCGCAGGTGAGGTTCCTAGACGAGCGAGGAGCGTGTTGTAGCTCCCGGCCGCGCGCTCGTAGAACCACTGCCCAACGCCATCGGGACAGTAAACAGATCTCGACAGCTTTTCGATTTCGACATGGAAGGGCTTGTTTGCCGAAAGATCGGACTGTCGGACCGCGTTCTGGCTGTTTGCATAGCGCGAGATGTCAGATACGAGTGCTTCCTCTTGTATCGGATCATTGGTCTTCATCACAATGACTTTGGCAGGCACGCGGACCGAAGAGAGATCCGTATCGGGAAACTTCTTCTTTGTGAAGTAGAGCGACGCTGTCGTCTGACCGCCATTCACGATTTGCAGGCCCTTAAGCCAGGAGATGCCGATTGCGCCGTCCCCCGATTGTCCGAGACGAATTTCGTCAGCAACTATGACGATCCCGTTGTTGTAGGCCATGAACCGCTCGGGAGCAGACCTCAGCGTAGCCTGGATCCCCGCATTCACTCCTTTGCCCTTGACGCTCAGGAATGAGCGAACGTTGGCTTCCAGCAATCGCGCGCCAAACTTCTCATAAAGCAGGCGAAGGACTTCGCCCGGAAGCGCTGTCAGGGCATAGTCATAGTCATCGCTTCCCCCCGGGACGAATACGCAAGGCAGCGGGGCGCCGGAGGCCTCTGTGAAATCGACCACCAACTCGTCACGTGGTTTTCCCTCGGACCAATGCCGATGGAGGCGCTCGATGTCCATCACTTCAAGCCGAACTGCCTTGCCGCCAATGTCGCGTGTCTTGAAGCTCTTGGACTTTGCAACACGGTCTGTGATCACGTAGACGCGAACCTGCTCAAGTTCGTTGTAAACGGCTTGAAGAGTCTCGGCTAGTGAGCGAACATCGCTTGACGGATCGAGCTTTGGTGCAAGCTTGCCTTCTGCGCAGAGCGCCAGGAAACGGAGGCATTGCTCGACCGCTGACTTGGTCTCTGCGTCAGGAATCGGTGTCAGCGCCTCAGCGCCAGCATAGAGGCTCACGAACAGATCAAGCTGATCTCCGTCGTCAGCGATTGCATATCCGCTCAAGCGCAGATTTGCGTTGCCCACCTTTCCGTCGAAATGGCACTCCACGGGCTCGAAAGTCATGCCGATTTCCGCCATGTGATCCATCACAACGCCCGCGAAGACCAACTCTTCATAGAGCGCGCCTTCACGCATCTGGGACCTAACTGTGGCTTGTGTCTCGCGCAGAAACTCTGGAAGGCTTAGGCTCATATCACTCCGACTCTTTTCAGTGCATCAATCAACGTTGTGTGACCGCTAGCAACTTGGTCCAAGTCAATCTCGTAAGCGGCACGGGTGATGCCGCGAGGCACGCGTCCCGGAGTGAGTCTTGGGAATCCATCCGTTACCTCGACGATCCGAACTTCAATCACGGCAAGCCGTCGAACGTAGTGAGCAGCATGCCCGTCAAAGTAGCCTGCCGCCAAAAGCCGCTCCCCCAGGATTCGCGAAGCCTCAGGACTCGTCGAGACCGTCCTTCTGAGCTCCGCGACTACTTCAGTCAGGGTCTGCCCCGTTTGAGCGTGTCGTAGACGAATCCCACAAAGGAACAGTGGCTGCAGCGTCGAGTCATCGAGTTGCTCAAGCGAACCGATCCTTGCAGGGAATCCGGCGCCCGATAGCGTCGTCTTGACCTCTATTGCACCAATACCTAGGGCGAAGTCCTGAACGCCGTCGATCGCCCCGACCCATGAATTGATTGCCCCCTCAAGAGACACTCCGGCATTGGTCATTTCCTGCAGAAAGACGAGCTCGCCAAACAGTCCAAGTTCGGCTTCGAGGCCAAGTGCCTGCGAGCCCTTCCGCATGAACTCCTGCCATGCTCCGACACGTCCCAGGAAGAAACGCAGTGCGTCTGCGCCAGTCGCCCCCATCGATGCGGCTTCGTCCAACGCTCCGACCACGTCGCACGCCATCCAAGCAAAGAGATCGATGTTGCCGGCTGCTCGCCTGGTCAGCGCCAGCAGGAGTTGATCGGCTGCTTCCCCGTCAGCAACCTCGACCACGAACCCTTGGGCTTCCGGGAGCTTCTCGCCCGGAGCGAGTCGGACGGAAGGGAAGCTAAGCAGGATCGCCTCGGAACCATCAGGCGACCGCCTTCCAGCCTGCACCTCTACGCGGCCGGCTGAGGACAAGGAAATGGCACGCCAGCCCTCACCGTCGGCGCTCCCGGTCAATGACGACCAAGCCAGCAGGAACTCTTCACTCGGACGGACCATACTCCTGCATCCAGTAAAGAAGGTTGACTTCGTATTCGACGCTGATCGGGCGATCGCTGGCGGGGAACGCGATGGCGAAGGCCATGATGGGTTTGGTCCAGCTTGGCACGATGAGCCCCGAACTCTCTTTGCCGTCGTAGTAGGGGGTGAGCGGATAGAGCAGAAGCAAGCCGCGATCTGTCTGCTCGCCCAAACTTCTCCGAGCCTCACGGAAGCCCTTGCCGCTGGGAAATTCTGGGGGGGTGACTCGCCCGCGAGCGGGGTCCGGCTTCCAGGCGTTGCGCGTCAGCTCGAGAGCCGATCGCCAAGCGTTGTCGTCAAGATCAATCCCCTCATCCTTGGGGTCTGTAAGCACACCGATTGCGAAACTACGGGGATCCTGTCGATCAGGATCCGTAGGACCATCGATCGCCCGCTTGAAGTAGCGCGTGGGTGTCGTGCGACCAGGGAATCTGTGCTCATCGCCGTCGCTGCCACCACCGCCGAGCAGTGCCACGCTCCACAGGTCCAATTGGCCCGTGTCGTTCATCTTCCTGATGAAATCCGATAGCAGAGCGGACTTCGCTCTGTCGGCCGTTGGATGTGTCACGTATGCACCAAGGAATGCGAGAACCTTTGAAGCGTCTACATCCTTCCACAGTCGACCGTTTGGCCACGAATCGGGATTGCCTCCACGCTCGTATCTCGGTGAATCGACCCAGTCAATGCCAAGTGACGAAATCAAGGCATCAGTTGCATCAAGATTCTGCTGCTGAACCCTTGCATCGCGTTGAAACAGGATCGTCTGTGGCCGGCTGCCGCTGTAGGTGAGCGACAACGTCTGCGAGTTGCGCATCTTCAGGGGCGAGGTGACGGTAAGAACCTCGTGAGACATCACCTTCAGACCATACTGCTCCGGAGTGAGCTTGGCTGCCGCCATGAAGTCAAACTCCTCCCGGAGTTCTTCGGACGCGTCAGCGATGTGGCAGAACCACTGGACAAGATCGGGAGATGTGTAGAGGCGGCACAGGTCCAGATACCCAGGACGGTATCCGAACCAGCGGCCCATCTGCATCAGCGTGTCATACATCTTCGTGGTCCTCACGAAGTAACTGACGCAGAGACCTTCAAGCGTCAGTCCACGTGCGAGCTTGTCTCCTCCGACGGCAATCACCTTGAGGGCAGCCCCTGGCGTCGCATAGTCGAGAGCATCCTTGGCCGTTCCGTTGATCGAACGGACGTCGATGTCTTCCAGGACGTCGGGCAGTATTGCCAAGACTGCTTCCCAGCTCGGCAACTCTGGCGGGCGTTCTTCCGGCGGAGAGAGCTCAGCCACTCGGCGGTTGGTCGCGGCGAAGTCCGTCTCCCACAGATTGCGTAGCTGATCCAGGATTTCATCAGCATCGGTCTTGCGCGTGATCCTCTGACGGGTTCTGCGCACCGATTCTTCTATCTGCCTACGCACGTGGTTCTGGACCTCCACGTAGCGTGTGACGTGGACCAGCATTGAGCTGTGCTGGTCACCCTGTCCACGCAACTCGCGCACCGCACATGCAAGGACGAACCCCAGGATCGCTTCCCGTAGGGAGGGGGGAATGACCTCCACCCCGTTATGCGTCGGGATGTGTGTTCTCTTGTGTTTCGGCGGCATCCACCCGGTATCCGATTCCGGATCATAGTGATCCAGAATGTTCCTGGAGAGCGGAAGCGAGGCGGTGCGTCCGTCCTTCGTCGCTTTGCCGAACATCCTCGCCGGTCCTACATAGTTTGAAGGAGCAGCAAGGTTGATGATGAAGGAGCGAGGGAAGAGATCCGGTCCCTCTTTGGCGGTTGACCCCTTGTGGTGGATAAAGATGTTTGCGAACGGCGTGGCCGTGTAGCCAACATAGGCCTTTCGGGAGAAGGCGTGCAGCACCTGGCGGATGAGGCTGTTGATGGTCTTGGGCTGGTGCTCCTCGTCAGGGCTTCCGTCATCGTTGAAGACCTGCTCGCCAGTATCGACGGAGGCATTGTCTGCCTCGTCATCAATCATCAGCAGCGGCAACTTGGTCACCACTTTCCGTCCGTCGGCCGCATCCGTGCTGTCTGCAACCCGCGTCTGGATCCAATGAAGCAAGGCACTCAAGACCGTCTTCTGCTTCTTCACCACGAAGAGCCAGGGCCGCTCCTCAGGAGAGATGCCATGGAAGTGCCTGGCAATGGCTCTGCTGAAGTCCCCATTCTCTGCGCGAGTCGTTGCCGAGTTCGTTTTAAGGTCCTCACCAAAATCTGCCACGCCGATTGACTTTCCTGCATCTCGATCATTCGTGGTTTCATAGCCGAGAAAGCACTCCTCGAGTCGAATCTGAGTCTGCGCGCGAAGGTTGTTGTGGATCCCGGCCAGCACGATGATGATCTTGTAGCCAGCGTCCGCTGCCTTGCAGATGAGCCCGGTGTAGTTGCTGGTCTTTCCAGATTGCACATGGCCCACAACCAGTCCTCGGCGATCCCACGCCTCGGAGCGTCGCGGGTCTTCGAGCAAGCTGAGGATGTCGTCGGTGGCTTCATTCAATCCATCGACGACGGTATCGGAGAGTTTTGCCTCCAGGTAGTCCTGATAGCGCCGCCAGTAGTGCCAATCTCGCTTGCGAGCGGCTGTCAGCCAGTCAACGTGGCCTGTGTCGTCCTTCAGCGTTGCCGCTTTTCCAATCCAGTGACTGAACCTCTGGACCAGCGTTGCCACGGCGCTCGCCTGATCGACCTCATGAGGCGCCGTGCCTGCGAACATGGTTGTGGCCTGCTGCACCTTCGCTGCAATAAGGGCCGGGGTAACCTCCGATCTATCCCTCTCGGCCCTTACCAACCTCTGGGCTGTGGCAATGATGTCTTCCAGAAGTTCTGCATGAGTTGCTGCTGCGTTCGGTGACGTCATGATTCCCTTCCAAGTTCAGCGATCAAGGACGGATACTTCTGGAACGGCTCTGTCCTGAGCAGGGACTTCCTTGCATCGTCAGGGCTCAGCCCCTTGCGCTGGACCAAGTCTCGATAGAGCACTCCCGCGACCTGGATTACGGCCTCATTCGGCTCACCCTCGAACCCGGTGCGAGGTGTCTCCTTGCTCTCCGCGGTATCCAGCCAGATGCGTTGAACCGGGACCGTTTCTTCGATCACCCGCAACATCGCTTTCAGCATGGGCTGGAGCGATCCTGCGCACTCCATGACAGCAGCCACTGACGGGTGGGATTCGTCGATTCGGTAACGAATTCCGGTCCGCAGCCTCTCGACACGCCAAGCTTGCTCGATGGGCAGGTTCCCGGTGCCCGCCGCGGGTGCCCCACGATATGCGAACACGCGACGGGCGCGGTCGCGAGTGTTCTCCGCCAGAGATGTCAGCCACTGCCGAAGCGATACTGGAGGACGTGCCGTGGACTTGCGGATATCGATCTTCCAGTCCGCATCAGCCGTATTGGGTATGTCTAGGCGGATGCGCGCCAAGCGATAGGCCTCCTCCCGGTTCCAGGAGCGGGTGTTACCCAGGCCAAGCCATCCACCTGCCACGAGAAGGCGTTCGTTTCGGTAGACGTAGAACCCCTGTTGCGCGGTCCAGCCGGTGGGCCCAGCGTTATTCTCAAACTCGGCATTTGACAGCCTGTCCCTGTGAGGCAGGACGTGGCACTGGACGGTGACTGTGCCGTAGGGAGTCGGATGGTTGGTGATTGGTGATGTCCATGGCTTCGCCGGATGACCAGACATGAATGGATCCCATGGGGTAACCGGTCGACCATTCAGCAAGATCCGGAGCCGCGGTCGCGGGCCTTCCAGAAGGCGATGAAAGACCATGGCAACGTGGGATTCGACCGCATCGATGAGGTCGTTGAAGTCGTCTGCGGTGTAGCCCTCAGTGACGATTCGATCAAGCATCTCCCAGATCACCAAAGTCCCGGAGGACCTGTTCGCGAGTTCCGTCAGGTGAGAAGTCGATCCTTCGGCGGGACCTTCGAACAGCAGCCATTCGCTATTCGGATCGGCGGCCAGTTCATCGAGGTCCCAGCGCAGGCAGCTGCGCTCGCCCTTCTTGACGCTTGCTACTGTCAGGCGACGGCATTGGGACAGTGAGGCAGTCTTGAGGCCCATGCCAAAACGCCCCAGATCGTGCGGGCTGCGTTCACTAAGGGGGTTCTTGTCCCCCAAGCGCATCGCTTCTTCAAGCTCTCTATCGGTCATGCCACGGCCGTTGTCTAGGATCAGGACGCAGCTATTGACGCTACTCCACTTGAAATCGATACGCACCTCGTCTGCGCCAGCCGATATGCTGTTGTCCACGATGTCCGCAACTGCAGCCGCGGTGGAGTAGCCTAGACCGCGGAGTGATTCAAGCATGGCAGTGGCACGTGGAGGGGCACGTCTCGTCTGCTTCGTCATCCTTTGGAGCTCTCCTCTGTCAATTCGTGGTGGTTCGGTTGCTCCAAGATGCCTTCCACTTGGTTGGCCCCCGCCATCGCCCTCGCTGAAGCTCTATCCAGGCCCAGAACATTAGTGCACAAGCGTTCCAATCGTCTCGGGTGCTTTAGCTTCCTCAAAGCCTTAACTTCGATCTGACGGATTCGCTCACGTGTTACCTCGTAGCGTTCACCGACCTCATCCAGTGTCAGAGACTCCGGGACTCCAAGCCCATAGCGCAGGCGCAGAACCTGCCCTTCTTTGGGAGATAGCGCTCCAAGCAGATCATCAACTTCTCGGACTACCTCTGCGTCGGAAGCTATCGTCTCTGGGTCAGGCAGCAGGAGCTCGCCGCGCTGATGGACTGCGGCCAGTTCGTCGGGAGTCAGGTCGTCAAGTGATATGGTCCCTTGTTGCGCGATCAGCTGGAGCTCCCTCGCTTTGCTCACGGAAACACTCAACGCACTCGCCACTTCATGAACCTCAGGCGCCCGCCCGAGCGCTCCTTCCAAGGTTGCGGTCTCGCGGCGCAGACGTTGAATCTTCTCGTGAACATGGACAGGAAGTCGCATCGTCCGGGTCTTGTCTGCAACGTAGCGACCGATCTGTTGACGTATCCACCATGTGGCGTAAGTCGAGAACTTGAACCCACGGCGCCAGTCGAATCGCTCCACGGCTTTAAGGAGACCAATGTTGCCCTCCTGAGCCAAATCGTCCAGCGGTTCGCCGCTGTATAGATACTTCTTCGCAAGATGGAAAACCAGCTTGAGATTTGCCTCGGCCAAGGCGTCTCGGGCTCGAAGATAGGCTTCGATGGATTGGACATACAGCGTGCCCGCTTTGGACCTATCGGCTAGCTCCGAAGTGCCGAGTTCCAGCAAGAAGTTTCGGCTTAGATCCATTAAGGTAAGAGCCTTCCTCACTGCCCGCCAAGCGGGCCCATCGACGACTTCACTCACTGGTAGTGATTTCAGTTCGTTCAGCGCGCTTGCAAAGATCCTCTCAGACGTTCCACTATCGAGCCTCCTCTCAGGTCTATCTTCTTCAGAAGAGCCTTCCCCGTTCTCTTGCTCTGCACCAACAACTAGACCATCGGTTGGCGAATCTGGATCGGCCCATCTCTCAGCGCCGAGGAGAGACATGTCTGAGATTGAAAGCTGCCCGGCGACCACCTTCTGCCCGGCGGAAAGTGTTCGCTCAATACCTTCGGGCCATGCAGCAAGAGCGTCGAGAGCGGTCTCCAGGGCGCGTTCCATTGCGTCTGCCAAGGCCACTTCGTCATCGGCAGAAATGAGCCTCAGTCGCTGGAACTCACGCTGATACATCCTTAAGGGCTCATGCTGCAGAGAGCTGGCCCTATCGATCATCGAGAGCGCTTCTTCCAGGAAGACTTCTTCGCTTTCGGTCTCTGTTGGCGCAACGTAAACCTTGAAGTCTTCTTCTGCAGTTGAATACTCGAAGCGTTCATCAGCTTCGGCGCCGAGGTCGTTGATCACCTGCATCAGAAGCCGCAGACGATCTTGATCAGGTGCTCCATCACCCCGCGTAGCAAGGTCTTCCACTTGCATGCTTGGGACACTACCCTCACGTAGCGCACGCAGCAAAAGTAGCCTCAACTTCGCTTGCCCCTCTGCGTCGTATGTTCGTGAAGGTAGTGATGCGTGGTAAGGAAGATGCGCGTCTACGTCGTCCCAGATCTCGGACGAGTCGATAGGCGTGTGGTTGGAGATGCGGACCTGATTTGCACTCGCTGCGAGAACAGCGACAGCACTAGACGCGCCATCGGGTGGTGGCTTGGTGTCCTCTGCCTCCCAATCGGACAGATTCATCTCGGACGCATCTCCGAGATCGACAACCAAGCGAGGAGCTTCAGCTGCGACTGCTGGATCCGACGAAGCCGTGCTCGAAAGGGGGGGAACGATCTCCTCGTTGCCCGGGTTCTGAGGTCGGGTGGTTTCCGGAGGGTTATAGGGCGAAGCTCGCGCTAGCTCAAGAATATTGGCTGTCTCAATCGCGCCAGCTGCCACTGCAATTTGGTGAGCCGAGTTTCCGGCGGGATCGACCACAGTTGGATCAGCGCCCGCCGCAAGGAGCATTCTGCAGATTGCCGGCTTGTTCCTTGCAGCGGAAAGCATGAGCGGTGTCATGCCGAGCGAGTCGCGTGCATTGAGATCGTCGCCACGATCGATATGGATCTGGACCGCGCTTTCCACACCTGCGATGACAGCCATGCGCAGGAACTGGTTCAGAGGCCGGGCACCGGCAACGCGCGCCTCGCTCACCCGGGCATTGCTCCCAATTGCGCTCGGAGTGCGGATCTGCCTAGGGAAACGCAACCGAAACTGGCGGGCTCGTGCTGGCCAGTCTTGGGTGGCGCGACATCTCCTGAGGTCATACGGAGTTATCTGGTCCTAATCGTTACAAAATTCTACAAGGCGGGTCGCCACTGGGTGTCGACTGGCTACCGCCCCTTTTGGGGGATTGCAGATGCCGTCCACCTTTGATTCGAAATCCCAGGAAAACGCGGTCACGCGCTATTGGACATGGGCTCCCGTCGGGTGAGCCTGGTTCCCAAAGCTGCCCACCCTCAGGATGCGTTCTGAGCCGACCCGCAGCCTCTCAGTGAGGCTTCTCAGAGCGTCCCGGATTCTGCCGTTCAGCGCACTGTCAGCCGCGGTGGCAGGGTTGAACTTGCGACGCATCGAATATCTTCCTTCGGCTCCCAAATGAACGTTCCTGGCAACGACGAGCTGCCACAGGGCTGTCTGGCTCGCACCTGAAGCCTTCAGCTTGCGCTGCCCGAACCGGTGAGAGAGCTGTTCAAAGCGGTAGCCTCTGGCTTCCTCCATCGATGTGAAAGGGAGCGCCTCACCGCGCAGGGTGACCTCCATGCGGGACCTGTGCTGATCCACAGGGAGCGGTTCGTTCCGGTCTGTCCGTTTCGTGTAGAAGCGCTGACGCATCGTGTCATCCCGGTTGCCGACTACGATGGTGAAGCCCTGCTTCAGGCGACCATGGAGGATGGTGGGATTCGCCGTCGAGCATCCTTCGCCCTTGTAGCGGGCCAGGCGAAGGTTGTCGCTGCACAGGAACTTGGAGAAGCGGAACCACCGCTCTGTCAGGAGGCGCAGCTGGGCCTCGTCCTGTTCGAGACTGTAGGCGTCCACTGCAACTTCGATTTCGTGGATCACCGGGTCGGCTGTGAACCCATACGCGCACCTAGTTTGCTCCAGCAACCTCTCGACGTCATCCCACCGTTGGACGTTGTCGATCCGAAGATCAAACACGGATGCGGCTCCGCCGTCACCCCTGTCGCGAGGGTATGCGTGGCTGATGCCAAGCCACTGCTTGATGTGGGGACCGTTGCTGGTCTGGTTCAGGAAGACGCGAACCACGAGGAAGTCGACCTCTGCCCGGAACCGAAAGCGCTTGTAGTCAGGCACGGTGACAAGTTGCTCGAAGGAGAGGCACCCGTAGTGGTCTGTCACTGGTGACGTAACGGGCGAAGCAAGCAACTGCTTGAACCAGTGATACTCGGACGCAGTGTCGAGGTCCTCCATGAGCTTGGACTCTTCCTCGCGGCGGATGGGGGCGCCTTCCAAAGGGTCGACCACGTGGTGAGCTGCCGCGGAGTGGAGTGGCGTGTCTTGCATCGATCGCGTCCCTGCTTGCTTGTTCAAGGACGCGATGCTGCCGCATGCCCCCGAAAACTGTCAAAAAGCGAACACCTCTGGGGCCCATCCGCACAACCACGGGCGACGTGCGGAGGCGGCCGAGAGGCCTGCGAACGCCTCGGGTGAGGGGGGAGGGTGCCCGAGGGCTCTGCGCGGCGTTCTGGGGCTTCTTCGGGGGTCCTTGCCACGCGGCGCTCCGATGCCGCCAGGTCGGGGATGGTGAAGTCGAGTCTCCCCCATCCTCTGAGCACAGCTATGCATATCAAGAACGGAATCGACCTGCTGCAAGCCACGCCCGGCGTCTACATGATGTTCAACAAGGCCAACGGGCGGGTCTACGTCGGCTACTCGGCAAACGTGCGGGCGCGGTGCCGCCGCCACGCAACCCAGCTGCGCATGGGCAACCATGACAACATGAAGATCAGGGCGGACTGCGCGTTGCACGGACCGGACGCCTTCTGCTTCGTTGCGCTGAAGATCGACAGCGAGCCCGCCGCGATCGAGATCCTCAGCGGGGCCGACCCTGACCGGGGCTACAACCTCATGGTCGCGGGGCGGTGGACGAAGGAGGCATCCTTCCTGGACACAGAGCTCAAGCTGGAGCGGGCGGGCAAATACCGGCGAATCGGGACGCATGGCAAGAGGGGAACAGTGTCTCGTGCTCTGCTCGACACGTGGGAGCCCAACTCGTTGGGCACCTGACGATCCCAGCCGCGCGAGGCCTCGATCCGGGCTGCGTCAAGGTTCGTGTCATCGGCCTAGTGCAATCCTTTTTCTGGCAGCAGGCCAAAATTTTCAACGATGCCCCCGCCAAGTCCTGCCTTCTTCTAAGACCTCCAGGGGGCAACAAATGGGTCACTCCAGATCCTCCGCGCAACGTGCATGCGACTGGCTGGTATGCGCTCTTGGCCCGTCACATCATGGAAGCGGCGGTCCTTCTCCTGACGGGTCCATGTGCATACATGAACATGTGCACTGTGCAGTTGTCCGTGGGGATGCCCGGAGTGATCTCGTTTCGTTGGCCACGTGGTGACAGCTTCTTGATGGCGATTGTTCCGGGGTCGGGCGTGCAACTGAGTTGGAACCGACCTTGCCAATACGACCAGCAGCGTGGAAGCCAGGATCGAAGCGATGCAATGAGATCTTCATCACGTCGGAGCCCCCATGATCCAAGATCGCATCCACTGCAGCAGCTCATCTACCAGGTCCGGGAAGCTCTTCCTGGTTCTGCACATCCCAACCAGGAAGGTCTTCGTCGGCTCCTCACCAGACCCGGGCGATGAGTTCCGTGCCCACGTGATGGCGTTGGAGGCCCGGGTGCACCCTCACCAGGAACTGCAATCACTGGCCAGGCGTCATGGTCACGGCAGCCTCAAGTTGCTGGTGCCTGGTGATCACCCTGCCATGAGGATCCAGGGGGCGATCGATCTGCCCGGGTATCGTCTTGCAAACACCTTCCTCATCGGCAAGGCTCCGGACATGAGTAAGCGTCCAGCCAACCCAGCTTGACACGGGCCGCTGAACTCAGCGCAATTTGC